>BNJU01000277.1_pt1 | contig 399340 bp, 401 predicted proteins | sample 8539281 | NCBI WGS metagenome assembly BNJU01 (sample SAMD00202456, study PRJDB9452) | human saliva metagenome | isolation source: human saliva | place: Japan
TGGGTGTGTTGTTTGAGAACTCGATAGTGTGTCATGTTTTTTTATGCCATGGCCCTGGGGGCTGCGCATGATTTTTTGGTTGTGGTTTTTTTGGGGTTTGTTTTGTTTTTGGTTTGCCTGGCCTCTCTTTTGTTGTGGGGGTTGGGTTGGGCCTGGTCTGGTTTTCTGGACTGTTGTACTGACTGTTGGGTTCTGGCTGGCTTTGTTTGTGGTTGGTTGGGGCCTGGTTTTGTTGGTTTTTGTTTGGAGAGTTTGATCCTGGCTCAGGACGAACGCTGGCGGCGTGCTTAACACATGCAAGTCGAACGGTGAAGGGATCAGCTTTTGCTGGTTCCTGGATGAGTGGCGAACGGGTGAGTAACACGTGAGTAACCTGCCCCCTTCTTCTGGATAACCGCATGAAAGTGTGGCTAATACAGGGATATTCTGCGCCTGCTGCATGGTGGGTCTGGGAAAGATGCCTTTTGGGTGTTTTTGGTGGGGATGGGCTCGCGGCCCTATCAGCTTGTTGGTGGGGTGATGGCCTACCAAGGCGGTGACAGGTAGCCGGCCTGAGAGGGTGGACGGTCACACTGGGACTGAGACACGGCCCAGACTCCTACGGGAGGCAGCAGTGGGGAATATTGCACAATGGGCGCAAGCCTGATGCAGCGACGCCGCGTGAGGGATGGAGGCCTTCGGGTTGTGAACCTCTTTCGCCAGTGAAGCAGGCCTGCCTCTTTGTGGGTGGGTTGACGGTAGCTGGATAGAAGCGCCGGCTAACTACGTGCCAGCAGCCGCGGTAATACGTAGGGCGCGAGCGTTGTCCGGAATTATTGGGCGTAAAGAGCTCGTAGGCGGCTGGTCGCGTCTGTCGTGAAATCCTCTGGCTTAACTGGGGGCTTGCGGTGGGTACGGGCCGGCTTGAGTGCGGTAGGGGAGACTGGAACTCCTGGTGTAGCGGTGGAATGCGCAGATATCAGGAAGAACACCGGTGGCGAAGGCGGGTCTCTGGGCCGTTACTGACGCTGAGGAGCGAAAGCGTGGGGAGCGAACAGGATTAGATACCCTGGTAGTCCACGCCGTAAACGTTGGGCACTAGGTGTGGGGGGCCTTTTTCCGGGTCTTTCCGCGCCGTAGCTAACGCATTAAGTGCCCCGCCTGGGGAGTACGGCCGCAAGGCTAAAACTCAAAAGGAATTGACGGGGGCCCGCACAAGCGGCGGAGCATGCGGATTAATTCGATGCAACGCGAAGAACCTTACCAAGGCTTGACATGTGCCGGTCGGCTCCGGAGACGGGGTTTCCTCCTTGTGGGGCCGGTTCACAGGTGGTGCATGGTTGTCGTCAGCTCGTGTCGTGAGATGTTGGGTTAAGTCCCGCAACGAGCGCAACCCTTGTCCCGTGTTGCCAGCACGTTGTGGTGGGGACTCGCGGGGAGACTGCCGGGGTCAACTCGGAGGAAGGTGGGGATGACGTCAAATCATCATGCCCCTTATGTCTTGGGCTTCACGCATGCTACAATGGCCGGTACAGAGGGCTGCGATACCGTGAGGTGGAGCGAATCCCTTAAAGCCGGTCTCAGTTCGGATCGGTGTCTGCAACTCGACACCGTGAAGTTGGAGTCGCTAGTAATCGCAGATCAGCAACGCTGCGGTGAATACGTTCTCGGGCCTTGTACACACCGCCCGTCACGTCATGAAAGTCGGCAACACCCGAAGCCCGTGGCCCTACGGGGAGCGGTCGAAGGTGGGGCTGGTGATTGGGACGAAGTCGTAACAAGGTAGCCGTACCGGAAGGTGCGGCTGGATCACCTCCTTTCTAAGGATTGATTGCGGGGGTGGCTTCCTGGTCGTGTGTTGTCTGGATCGTTGAATGGGTCTGGGCCGGCTGGGGGTCTGCCGTTGCGGAAGGGCCGGGCGGCCGACTGTCGTGCACTGGTGTGCGGGGTGGTTGGCTTGTCTGGTGATTGGTGTAGGAAACACGCCTGTCGTGCTTCTGCTTCCTGCTTGTGTGGGGAGTGTGGCGTGGTGGGTGCCCCTGCGTGTGTGGGGGTGGCATGCTGTCGGGGTTCTGGGGCAGTGCGCCCTGGTTGCCTGACCCTGTCTGGGGCTCCTGATTTGTTGGGGGGTTGTGGGTGGGTGTGGGTGGGTTGGTTGTGAACTGTATAGTGGACGCGAGCATCTTACTGTAAGATTTCTGCGACAAAATTGTTTCTTGTTTTGTTCGTGTGTCTTTGTTGTTTGTTTTTTTGAGCGTTCGGTGGATGCCTTGGCATCAGGGGCCGATGAAGGACGTGGTGGCCTGCGATATTCCTCAGGGGAGCCGGCTGGCGGGCTGTGATCCGAGGGTTTCCGAATGGGGGACCCGGCACGAGTTATGTCGTGTCACCTGCATCTGAATTGTATAGGGTGTGGGGGGTGACGCGGGGAAGTGAAACATCTCAGTACCCGTAGGAGAAGATATTCCGTGAGTAGTGGCGAGCGAAAGCGGATGATGGTTAAACCGTGTGCGTGTGATACTCGGCAGGGGTTGCGTGTGCGGGGTTGTGGGGCTGTCCTGTTTTCTCTTCTGCCGGAGAGGGGGCGCGTGTGCTGGCCGGTAGCTGAATCGTCTGGGAAGGCGTGGCGTAGTGGGTGATACCCCCGTAGGCGGAACTGGTTGGTGCGTGTCTGGGACGGTTTGCCCGAGTAGCACGGGGCTCGTGGAATCCTGTGTGAATCTGCCAAGACCACTTGGCTGCCTGAATACCTCCTGATGACCGATAGTGGATAGTACCGTGAGGGAATGGTGAAAAGTACCCCGGGAGGGGAGTGAAATAGTACCTGAAACCGGGCGCTTACAAGCCGTCAGAGCCTTCCGCATGCTTTGTGTGTGGGGGTGGTGGCGTGCCTTTTGAAGAATGAGCCTGCGAGTCAGTGGCGTGTCGCGAGGTTAACCCGTGTGGGGTAGCCGTAGCGAGAGCGAGTCCGAATAGGGCGATGTGTAGTGGCGCGTTCTGGACCCGAAGCGGGGTGATCTACCCATGGCCAGGTTGAAGCACGTGTAAGAGCGTGTGGAGGACCGAACCCACCTAGGTTGAAAACTGGGGGGATGAGCTGTGGGTAGGGGTGAAAGGCCAATCAAACTCCGTGATAGCTGGTTCTCCCCGAAATGCATTTAGGTGCAGCGTCGCGTGTTGCCCGGCGGAGGTAGAGCTACTGGGTGGCTGATGGGCCCCACAGGGTTACTGACGTCAACCAAACTCCGAATGCCGTCGGGTTGTAGCGTGGCAGTGAGACCGCGGGGGATAAAGCTCCCGTGGTCGAGAGGAAACAGCCCAGATCGCCGGCTAAGGCCCCTAAGCGTGTGCTAAGTGGGAAAGGATGTGCGGTCGCGCAGACAACCAGGAGGTTGGCTTAGAAGCAGCCATCCTTGAAAGAGTGCGTAATAGCTCACTGGTCAAGTGATCGTGCGCCGACAATGTAGCGGGGCTCAAGCACACCGCCGAAGCCGCGGACCCATGACGTGTTCCCTTCATCGTCCGGCTTGTCCCGGGGTGGTGGCAGGGGTTGTGGGTGGTAGGGGAGCGTCCTGCACCGGGGAAGCCTGTGGGTGACTGCTGGTGGACGGTGCGGGAGTGAGAATGCAGGCATGAGTAGCGATACTAGGGGTGAGAAGCCCTAGCGCCGAATGACCAAGGGTTCCAGGGCCAGGCTAGTCCGCCCTGGGTGAGTCGGGACCTAAGGCGAGGCCGACAGGCGTAGTCGATGGATGACGGGTTGATATTCCCGTACCGGCGAAGCACCGCCCATGCTGACGCGCGGGTGCTAACCCACGCCCAGCCACCATGTTAGCCGCGCTACTCCTTTCGGGCGGGTGGTGTGGTTGTGGTGGTGGGGTCTGGGGATCCTCCGTGCAGGTAGGCAAGCGTGTTAACAGGGGTGACGCACAGTGGTAGCCCGGCGGACCTGATGGCTTGGTCCGTTCAAGCGCGCAGCCCGTCCTCCAGGTAAATCCGGGGGACTGTCTTTGATGACGGGGGTGAGGCGTGATGGTGACCCTCACGCTGGTGGGGGATAACAGGGTGATCCTGGGGTGCCGAGAAAAAGCCTCGACGCGATGGTGCCAGCCGCCCGTACCCTAAACCGACACAGGTGGTCGGGCAGAGTATGCCCTAGGCGCACGAGTGAATCATGGTTAAGGAACTCGGCAAAATGCCCCCGTAACTTCGGGAGAAGGGGGGCCTGATCCCTGAAGCCCCATCGCGGGCTAGGGGGGAGGGTCGCAGAGGCCAGGGGGAAGCGACTGTTTACTAAAAACACAGGTCCGTGCGAAGCCGTAAGGCGATGTATACGGACTGACGCCTGCCCGGTGCTGGAAGGTTAAGAGGAACCATCAACCCCCTCGGGGGTGAAGTGGTGAATTTAAGCCCCAGTAAACGGCGGTGGTAACTATAACCATCCTAAGGTAGCGAAATTCCTTGTCGGGTAAGTTCCGACCTGCACGAATGGCGTAACGACTTCCCCGCTGTCTCAACCATGAGCTCGGCGAAATTGCAGTACGAGTAAAGATGCTCGTTTCGCGCAGAAGGACGGAAAGACCCCGGGACCTTTACTACAGCTTGGTATTGGCGCCCGCTATAGCTTGTGCAGGATAGGTGGGAGACTGTGAAGCCGTTACGCCAGTGGCGGTGGAGTCGTCCTTGAAATACCACTCTGGTTATGGCGTGCGCCTGAACCTGGGCCCGTGATCCGGGTTAGGGACAGTGCCTGGTGGGTAGTTTAACTGGGGCGGTTGCCTCCTAAAGTGTAACGGAGGCGCTCAAAGGTTCCCTCAGCCTGGTCGGCAACCAGGTGTTGAGTGCAAGTGCACAAGGGAGCTTGACTGTGAGACCGACGGGTCGAGCAGGTACGAAAGTAGGAACTAGTGATCCGGCGATCCCGTGTGGGTGGGTCGTCGCTCAACGGATAAAAGGTACCCCGGGGATAACAGGCTGATCCTGCCCAAGAGTCCATATCGACGGCATGGTTTGGCACCTCGATGTCGGCTCGTCGCATCCTGGGGCTGGAGCAGGTCCCAAGGGTTGGGCTGTTCGCCCATTAAAGCGGTACGCGAGCTGGGTTTAGAACGTCGTGAGACAGTTCGGTCCCTATCCTCTGCGCGCGCAGGAGACTTGAGAAGGCCTGTCCCTAGTACGAGAGGACCGGGACGGACGAACCTCTGGTGTGCCAGTTGTCCCGCCCGGGGCACGGCTGGTTGGCTACGTTCGGGAAGGGTAACCGCTGAAAGCATCTAAGCGGGAAACCATCTTCAAGATAAGGTCTCCACAAGAAGGACTTGTCCTTTTTGGTAGGCCCCCAGCAGACTACTGGGTTGATAGGCCAGGAGTGGAAGACCGGCAACGGTTTTTGAGCTGACTGGTACTAATAGGCCGACACAAACAACAACACCCCAACACGCCAGTGGTTAAACCCTGGCCGGGGGTGAGCAACCACAGTAAAGCGAAGCGTCCACTATACGGTCCACACCCAACCCGCACCACCAACCACACACGCATGCGTGTGTTGGGGGTAGGCAGTCACACGGACAACCGAATAGGCTCGTACCAGAGACGACGGCCACGCACTGCCCACGTAGTCGTCTCGGTGGTCACAGCGACAGGGAAACGCCCGGTATCCATCCCGAACCCGGAAGCTAAGCCTGACAGCGCCGATGGTACTGCACCCGCCAGGGTGCGGGAGAGTAGGACACCACCGAGCACACACTACAGCTGGCCCGGAACCGCCACGAGCGGTTCCGGGCCAGTTTGCTTTCGATTCATAGGGCGCTCAACACCACCCTGCGATGCAGGCGCACGTATCACGATGACTCTCATCCCTCCTGCCGCGGGATCCATCGTTGGTGCAGGAGTAACTGTTCTGAGCGTTCTTTCTTGGTGGCCGCGTACGGTGCCATGCTTCTCGCCCCGCATCTACGCCGTCGTCGCGGTGAGCGACAAGGGGCGTTGAGCTGTCGGCATGAGGGATGGAGTCAACGAAGGCCTGTGCCAGCCGGGCTCGGGGTTGAAGGAGTCCCACGCGAGGTACTCCACCCGCACCGGACCGTCGCTGACGGGGATGCACACGCATCCGGGCGCCTCTCGGGCCACGCTGGGAGCGACAAGAGCGACCCCCAGTCCCTGACGCACCAATCCGGTGAGGAGGTCGGCCGTGTTCACCTCCAAGCTCACCTCACGGCGGAGCCCAGCCTGTCAAAGGCCAGATCGGACTGCTCGCGTCCCGACGACCCCTCGGGAAAGTCCACGAACGGCTCGTCGGCCAGGTCCTTCAGGCGGAGTCGGCGTCGCCCCGCCAATCGGTGCCCCTCCGCCAGCACCGCCACCAGGCGCTCTCGTGAGAGCTCTCGCATCTGCACGCCCTGCGGTGTCACGCCTTCCGCCAGGCCGAGGAAGCCCACGTCGAGCTCCCCGGCCGCAATACGACGCAGGAACTCATCACTGCCACCAGTGCGCACGTGAACGCCCACCTCGGGGTAGCTGCGACGGAATGCGCCCAGAACCGCCGCAACATCCACTGCTGTCACGGTCGGGATCACCCCGATGGTCAGTGAACCCCGGATGTCTCCGTGAGCAGCTGCCGCCGCAACCTTCGCGCGCTCCGCCGCCTGGAGGCACAACCGAGCCTGCTCCACGAACGCCTCGCCGGCGGGCGTCACCTCCACCTTGCGGCTCGTGCGCGCGAACAGCCTCACCCCAAGCTCGCTCTCCAAGGACTTGATCTGCCGGCTCAGGGCCGACTGCACCACGAAGCACCTCCCAGCCGCGCGCGTGAAGCTCTGTTCCTCGGCGATGGCCACGGCGTACCTCAACTGCTGCAACTCCATCCATCAATCTTATGTGTGCATCGCTCCCATCTCATCCATGTCATCGACGAATCGATGCGCGCACCTCAGGCTGGATGCATGACGACTCATGCCGCCCCCTCTCAAGCCACGTGCGACTCCAAGTCGGCCGCGCCCGGCGGCGCCCTGTCAGGCCGCCGGACGAGAATCGCCTGGATTGCTCTGACATCCCTGGCACCGGCCGTGTGGGGGACGACGTACATCGTCACCACCCACGTCCTTCCCCCGGGGCATCCGGTCTTCGCGGCACTGATGCGGACACTCCCAGCGGGTGTTCTCGCCCTCCTCGCCTCCCGGCTGCTGCCGCGCGGAACGTGGTGGTGGAAGAGTCTTGTCCTCGGAGCCCTCAACATGGCCTGCTTCTTCCCCCTCCTCTTCGTCGCCGCGCAGCGCCTGCCCGGAGGTGTGGCCGCGACACTCGGGGCCGCGCAACCGATCATCGTCGCAGGCTTCGCCGTTGCCGTCCTGGGTGAGCGCCTATCGGCATGGAGACTGATATGGGGCGTGGTCGGCGTCGTCGGTATCGCTCTCGTCGTCCTGGGACCACAGGCGCAGCTCGACGCCCTCGGGGTGGCGGCCGGCTTGGGCGGAGCCGCCTCGATGGGGCTGGGAGTCGTCCTCACCAAACGGTGGGGCAGGCCCGAGGGCGTCAGTGCCCTTGGGCTGGCCGGATGGCAGCTCACCGGTGCCGGCCTCCTGCTCATCGTGCCCGCCCTCATCATCGACGGCGTTCCGACCGGAATCGATACGGCGGCTGTGGCGGGATACGCCTGGCTCGGGCTCGTAGGAGGGCTGGCCGCCTACGTCCTGTGGTTCGCGGGCATCCGCCGCCTACCGGTCACGCCGACGGCGCTGCTGGGCCTGCCTCTCACCTCTGAACGCGGCGCTCCTCGGGCACGTCATCGCCGATGAGGCACTCACGTCCTTCCAGTTCCTGGGGTTCGCGCTCGCTCTCACTGCGATGAGCGCAGGTCAGCTCGCCCTTCCCTCCTCCCGCTCCTCCTCGTGAAAGGACCCCGCATGAGAATCACCGTCCTTGGTGCCACCGGCATGGCCGGGACCGCAGTCGTCAACGAGGCGCTCAGCCGCGGTCACGAGGTGACCGCCGTATCCCGACGGCGTTGCCATCGGGTTGGCGCCCGCCTCACCTCGCGCCTGCTGGACGTCACCGACGTCGAGGGCGTGGCCGGTCTCCTGACAGACAGTGACGTGGCCGTCGTCGCACTGCGCCCGCCTGCCGGACACGAGAGCGACCTGGCCCGACTCACGACGGCCGTCCTGGACGCCGCTTCCAGGGGCCGAACGCCCCTGCTCATCATCGGGGGCGCGGCTCCGCTGAACTCGCCCGGCAATCCCCACACCCTCGCCATTGACGACCCCACCATTGTGCCGCCGGCCTGGAGAGACGTGGCCCAGGCGAGCCTCGATCAGTTCCGGGCGTGCCAGGCGCACAGTTACAAGGGCTGGGTCTATCTCAGCCCTCCGGCGATCTTCGCTCCAGGAGCTGCCACCGGCTCCTATCGCCGCGGAACCACCATGCTTCTGCGGGACGGCCGCGGGCAGTCCCGCATCAGCCCTGAGGACCTGGCGCTCGCCGTCGTCGACGAGCTGGAGTACCCCGGCGGCGAGCAGCACATCACCGTCGTCGCCGGGACCTGCGGCGACTCAGATCCAGGACGACAGGAACATGTGGGACACCCAGAAGGAACGTGAGACCGTCTGCCCGGTCCAGATCGGCCACCAGAAGGCGGCCGCTGCGCAGGCCAGGAGCGTGACCACGATGATGAGTCCGATGCCCTCGGTGCGGATCTGCCACGTGGGGGCCATCGTCCACTTCGCCAGGGAGGCCCACGGCCTGCGCCGGCTGCCCGGCTGCGGCACTCCGCCGTCGGACCATTCCGGCGTGGAGGCGCCCGACGACGTCGAGGGGCCGGGATATCCGGTCAGCTCGTCATAGGCCCGTTCCTGGGCCGCATCGGTCCGCGGGTCGCTGAAGGGGATGCCGGGCTCGAGGTCGTCGTCGATATCGGTCAGGGCCGGGTTGATGCGGTAGATGCCGGGGTCGGTCTCCTCCATCGGCGGCGTCCACACGGCCGTGCGTGCGAACTGCGGGCCGAAACCGAGGAATCTGGCGCCCATGCCGCGCCACGGCCGGATACCTGGGCCGATCTGCCGTCTGTGGAGGGCCACCATCTGTGCATCGGCGCTTGCCGAGCCGGGCAGCGGTGGCAGCAGCCCGGAGGCCATGCCCAGCGCCAGCACGAGGACGAGCACGACGCAGGGCACGAAGGCCACCGTGTAGAAGGTGAAGATGGTGCGATCCCGGTACTGGAACCAGGGCACGTACAGGCCCAGGTAGCCGATGAGGGGCACCCAGGCCCGCCAGTCGCGGTTCTTCACTCCGATGATGATCACGGCCACGAGCGCCACCACGGCCGACCACCAGATGACGATGTTCCCGATCGAGGTGATGGCTTGAATGCAATCGCCGCCCGTGCAGGTCTGCGGCACCTGAGCCTTGTCCTCCCAGAAGAAGGATGTCGGTCGGGTCTGCAGCAGCCAGCCGGAGGGCTTCGACTGGTACGTGTGCGGAGAGTCCAGGCCCACGTGGAAGTCGTACATCTGCTGGTGGTAGGCGATGAAGTCGTTGATGTTCTGGAACGTTGAGTCGTCCAGGTACCCGGATAGCCAGGGGGCAGGAACCGGCAGCCCCTGCTTGATCTGCTCGGCCGTCCACCCGTGCTTGAAGGCACCCAGGTGGGTGAACCATGACCACCAGCAGCCGACGTAGACCACGATGACCAACGGAATCGCCTGCAGGAAGTCGCTCACGCCCTGGGCGACCGTCCCCTCCAGGAACCAGGCCCGTGCCCCCACTCGCCGTAGCGCCATCGTGTCCCAGATGACGACGGCGATGCCGGAGACCGCCACCAGGTAGAGCCCCGACCACTTGATGGAGCAGGTCAGACCCAGCGCGATGGCGGCGGCCAGCAGCCAGGGACGGATCGTGGCTCGCGGGGCGCGTGCCCCGGGCGCGGTCCCCGCCATCTTGCGAGCCAGCCTTGCTCGCGACCACTCCCGATCGCGGACCAGGCAGTACAGGGTCAGGGTGGCGAAGAAACCGATGAAGACGTCCAGCAGCCCGATGCGGGACTCGGTCAGGGCCACGCCGTCGATCGCCAGGAGCAGTCCGGCCAGGCCCGCCAGCAGCGGTGAGCGCGTCAGGCGCATTGTCAGGCGCGTCAGCAGCATCACCGTGAGGATTCCGGCGACGGCCGGCATGAACCGCCAACCGAAGGGTGACTCCGGACCGAAGATCTCCATGCCGGCGCCGATGAGCCATTTGCCCAGCTGAGGGTGGACGACGTAGGCGGCCTCCGTGGACAGCCCGGAGAAGTTTCCGTTGACGAAGGCCGCATCAGAGTTGGCCGCCCAGCTCCCTTCATAGCCCAGGTGCCACAGGGAGTAGGCGTCCTTGACGTAGTAGATCTCATCGAACATGAGCGTTCTGGGGTGGTTGAGTCCGATGAGGCGCAGCAGCGCGGCGATGAGGCCGACGACGCCGGTGACGATCCACCCGCGCGCCCTCACGCCGAGGGGCAGCACGGCCCTCACCGGGCCCAGCCCGAGCAGGGTGCGCAACTCGTTCTCAGTGCGCTCGACGACGATGGGCTCTGCTGGTGTAGGGCCCGTGGGCTCGGCCGGTTCCTGGGCGGACTCGGCCAATGCGGGGTCCGCGGCCTCATCCCGCCCTGAGACGGGTTCCTGTGCTCGTTCCTGCTCCGCGTCCGGACCGGGGGCACCGTCGCGGGACTGCTCGGGGGACTGTTCGGGAGACAGCGCGCTCGGAGTCGTCACACCCCGAGTGTAGGCGGAGGCTTCAGCGAGGGCGCACCGACATACTGTGTCCTATGACTGAGAGCAGCCCGCCCGCACCAGCCGCCACTGTCGAGGGCGGCCACGACGACACCCCCGGCCCGGGCGACCTGCCCGAATCCGCTGCTGCGGGTGACGCCTCAGCTCCTGCCGCTCACAGCCCGGACCTGCGCGGTGGGACGATCACCCTGGCCGCCACCCCGATCGGCAACGTCTCCGACGCCTCGTTGCGGCTGCGTCGCGCTCTGGAGCAGGCCGACCTCATCGCCGCCGAGGACACCCGCCGGCTGCGGTCCCTGGCTCAGCGCCTCGACGTCGAGCCCGATGGGCGCGTCATCGCCTTCCACGAGCACAATGAGCGCGAGCGTGCCCCCGAGCTGCTCGAGGCCGCCCGCGCCGGCCTGCGCGTCCTGGTGGTCTCCGACGCCGGGATGCCCTCGGTCTCCGACCCCGGGTACCGGCTCGTCCAGGCGGCGGTGCGCGAGCAGGTGCCCGTCACGGTCGCACCGGGCCCCTCGGCGGTGCTGACCGCCCTGGCCCTGTCCGGGCTGGCCTCCGACCGGTTCTGCTTTGAAGGGTTCCTGCCGCGCAAGGCGGGGGAGCGGCGCCGGGCCCTGGAGTCCCTAGCTGCCCAGGAGCGCACCATGATCTTCCTGGAGTCCCCCCGCCGCGTCCACGACTCCCTGACCGCCATGGCTCGAGGTCCTCGGCGACGACCGCCCCGCGGCACTGTGCCGGGAGCTGACCAAGACTCATGAGCAGGTGCTGCGGACCTCCTTGTCCGAGCTGGCCCGGGCCACGGCCGACGGCGTCCTGGGGGAGGTGGTCCTCGTGGTCGCCGGAGCCGAGCCCGTCGTCGCCAGTCCTGAGGCCGCCGCGCGCAAGGCCCTGGCGCTGGCCGAGGCCGGCATGCGCCTCAAGGCGGCCGCGGCCCAGGCGGCCGGTGAGGCCGGTCTGCGCCCCAACGAGGTCTACCGCGCCGCCCTGGAGCTGCGTGACACCGCAGACTGAGCCGACCGGGCTCCTGTTGGGGCCGATCCCGCTATGGTCGTGTCATGAACACCGAGCACCGCACCGGTTCCCAGGCCCCCGCTCGCCGGGCCCTCATCATCGTCGACGTCCAGCCCACCTTCTGCGAGGGAGGCGCCCTGCCGGTGAGTGGCGGCAACGCCGTCGCCGAGCGCATCGCCGCCTACCTGTCCTCTCACCGGGGGGACTACGACCTGGTGGTCACCACCCAGGACTGGCACATCGACCCTGGAGAGCACTTCTCCAGCGAACCCGACTTCATCGACACCTGGCCCGTTCACGGCGTGGCCGACTCCGCCGAGGCCCAGCTCCACCCCGCCCTGAACGGACTCGAGGCCGACGCCGCCGTGAAGAAGGGCCAGTACGCCGCCGCCTACTCCGGCTTTCGAGGGCGTGGACGAGGACGGGCGCACCCTGGCCGACATCCTCAGCGCCGCCCGCATCGAGGCCGTCGACGTCGTCGGCCTGGCCGAGTCCCACTGCGTCAAGGACACCGCCCTGGACGCGGTCCGACAGGGCTACCGGGTGCAGGTCCTGACCGATCTGACTGAACCGGTCAGCCCCGAGCTGGGACGCATCGCCCGCGCCGACATGAGCGCCGCCGGCATCGAGCTGGCCCCCTCCCACTGAAGGACCGCTCGCACCAGTCACCGGGGCTGCACGCCAGCCTGCTCACCGGGGCCGGTCGCCGGGGTGGCCCCGAATCATCCCCGAAAACACCATGGGTGCCCTCGCCGATTGCCTCGGCGAGGGCACCCATGCGTTGCCTGAGACGGGCTACTGGGCCGGCCAGCCGCCGGGCTGCTGGTACTGTCCGGGCTGCCCGGGCTGCGCCTGCGGGTTGTACTGGCCCTGCTGGCCCTGCTGCATGGGCTGAGTGAAGACCGAGGGCTGCGCGGCCTGAGGCTGCTGCTGAGCCTGCTGCTGCCCTGTCCACCCGAACTGGGCGGTCGGGGCCACCTGCGAGTACTGGGGCTGGGCTCCCGCTCCCGCGGCCGAAGCTGCGTAAGGGGCCTGCTGGGGGGCCGGCTCGGGCTGCTGGTACTGGGGCTGCTGAGCGTACTGCGCCGCCTGGGGCTGCTGGTCGGACTGCCAGGCCCCCTGGGTGTAGACCGTCGGGGTCCCGGGCGCCGCGCCGCTCGTCGTGCTGAAGGCCTCACCCGCCGCAGCCGGAGCGCTACCGGCGGCGGCCAGCTTGGAGCGCCAGGCCATGCCGCCGGCGCCCATCGCCAGGCCCACCACCGCCATAATGATCGCGCCGACGACCCCGAACAGGGACATCAGAGTGGCCGTCGCCGACGAGGGGGCGATGATCTCACCCATGGAGACTCCCGCCGTGCTGTTGCAGTCAACGGTGTAGGCGCCCGACTTCTGGGAGGAGAAGGTCGAGAACAGCTTTTGCCGCCCTTGACCTTCGTGGATGACGAACTGGACTTCGTGCTGACGTCGTCCCCATCAGGAGAGGTCACCGAGCACTCCGGAGCGTCGTCGCCGTCGCTGTAGAACAGCCCGTAGGTGCTGCCCTTGTCCAGCTTCACCGTGGCGGCCTGGTCGCCTGGCAGGTCGGTGATGGTGGCGTTGTACTGGCCGCGGGTGACCGCCGAGCCGATTCCGCCGATGATGGCGATGAGGAGGATGGCCAGGCCGGCCGCCGCCAAGGCTGTCGGGGCGGCCAGGCTCCTGGACGTCGTCGGCTGGCTCGCGGCACCTGAGTAACCGCCCTGAGGCGACTGGAACGGGGCGGCCGGCGGGTACTGCGAGGGCTGAGGCTGACCGCCGGCGAGAGCCGGGTCGTAGCCGTTGGCCGACCAGCCTGCTGAGCTCGCTGGGTACTGGGAGCCGGGGTACTGGGACATAACTGGCCTTTCTGGTCCATCGTGTCCGTGAGAGGCGCGTGGGAACACATCATGACGGCGTGCACGGCAGCAACGCGATGCTGGAAGCTCGCAGCGCACCCGAGACCTCACAGGAGGTGTCGATATGTCGGAACAATCACCGGGCGGGAGCCGCACGACTCGGACAGACTACCGGGAGGAGGTGGTGCCCCGCAGGCGGTGGACCAGATCTGTGCCGTGGACTGAATCGGTCGGGAACCCGATAGGCTGACCTCCATGACCCACATCCTGTCCGCAGTCGCCTGGCCGTACGCCAACGGCCCGCGTCACATCGGCCACGTCGCCGGCTTCGGTGTTCCCTCTGACGTCTTCTCGCGCTACATGCGCATGGCCGGTCATGACGTCCTCATGGTCTCGGGCACCGATGAGCACGGCACCCCGATCCTCGTCGCCGCCGATGAGGAGGGTCTCAGTGCCCGTGAGCTCGCCGACCGCAACAACCGGCTCATCGTCGAGGACCTCGTGGCCCTGGGCCTGTCCTACGACCTGTTCACCCGCACCACCGCCGGCAACCACTACCACGTGGTCCAGGACATGTTCACCACCGTGCGGGACAACGGCTACATGGTCCAGCAGGTGACCCGCTCGGCGATCTCCCCCTCCACCGGGCGCACCCTCCCCGACCGCTACATCGAGGGCACCTGCCCGATCTGCGGCGCCGACGGCGCCCGCGGGGACCAGTGCGACACCTGCGGCAACCAGCTCGACCCCACCGACCTCATCAGCCCACGCTCGCGGATCAACGGTGAGACCCCCGAGTTCGTGGAGACCACTCACTGGTTCCTCGACCTGCCCGCCCTGGCTCAGGCCCTGGGTGCCTGGCTCGACGAGCGCGAGGCCTCCGGCACCTGGCGGCCCAACGTCATCAAGTTCTCCCAGAACCTCCTGGGGGACATCCGCCCGCGCGCCATGACCCGGGACATCGACTGGGGCATCCCGGTGCCCGGCTGGGAGGACCAGCCCACCAAGCGCCTCTACGTCTGGTTCGACGCCGTTATCGGCTACCTGTCCGCCTCCGTGGAGTGGGCGCGCCGCAGTGGCGACCCCGAGGCGTGGCGTGCCTGGTGGAACGACCCCCAGGCCCTGTCCTACTACTTCATGGGCAAGGACAACATCGTCTTCCACTCCCAGATCTGGCCCGCCGAGCTCCTGGGCTACAACGGCCAGGGCGCGGCCGGCGGCGAGCCCGGGCGCCTGGGCGTGCTCAACCTGCCCACCGAGGTCGTCTCCAGCGAGTTCCTCACCATGGAGGGCAAGAAGTTCTCCTCCTCCCACGGCATCGTCATCTACGTGCGTGACTTCCTCGAGCGCTACCAGGCCGACGCCCTGCGCTACTTCATCTGCGCGGCCGGCCCGGAGACCGCGGACGCGGACTTCACCTGGGCGGAGTTCGTGCGGCGCACCAACGGCGAGCTCGTGGCCGGCTGGGGAAACCTGGTCAACCGCACCGCCTCCATGATTCACAAGCGCTTCGGGCGGATCCCCGAGCCCGCCGAGCTGGAGGACATCGACCGGGCCCTGCTCGACGCCGTCGAGGCCGGTTTCGCCTCCGTGGGTGAGCTCATCGCTCAGCACCGCCAGAAGGCGGCCCTGGGGGAGGCGATGCGCCTGGTCGGCGAGGCCAACAAGTACGTGGCCGACACCCAGCCCTTCAAGCTCAAGGGCGAGGACCCCGCCACCCAGGCCCGCCTGGCCACGGTCCTGCACACGCTGGCCCAGGCGGTCACCGACCTCAACCTCATGCTCTCGCCCTTCCTGCCGCACGCCGCCAACGACGTCGACCGGGTCCTGGGCGGAAGCGGCCGGATCGCCCCGATGCCCCGCATCGAGGAGGTCGACGAGCTCGACCCCGACCACCTGCCCGAGGCCTTCGACGGTCGCTCCGGTTACCCGATCATCACCGGCGACTACCAGGACGCCCCCACCTGGGGGCGCCACCCGGTGACCGTCGGCACTCCCGTGGCCAAGCCGGCCCCGGTGTTCACCAAGCTGGACGAGTCGATCGTCGAGGCCGAGCTGGCCCGTTACGCCGACTCCGTGCCCGACGACGTCACCGGCTCCTGAGGTCCATGGGCTCGAAGAAGCGCGACCGCTCCTGGCCGCCGGCCGACGCCGTCGCCCCGTTGGCGGCCCCGGTCACCGACAACCACACGCACCTACCGGTCGCGGCGGACGCCGGCGGCCCCGGCTCCGAGGCGCCACTGAGCGCCGCGGAACTGGTCGAGCGCGCCGCCGCCGTGGGCGTGACCCGCGTGGTGACCTCCGCCTGCGAGGTCACCACCTGGCAGGAGAGCCTGGCCCTGGCCCGCCAGCTGCCGGGAGTGCGCGTGGCCCTGGCCGTGCACCCCAACGAGGCCGTCCTGCACGCCGGGGTGCGCGAGACCGGCCCCGACGGGCTCGAGCCGCGGGCTCAGGAGCACCATGCCGAGCCGCTCGAGGAGGTCATGGTGCGCCTGGAGGAGACGCTCAGGGCGAACGCCGACGTCGTCGTCGCCGTCGGGGAGAGCGGCCTGGATTTCTTCCGCACCGGTGAAAAGGGGGCCGTCGCCCAGCGTGAGGCCTTCCGGGCACACATTGCCCTGGCCAAGGACCTCGACCTGCCCCTGCAGATCCACGACCGTGACGCGCACGCCGCCTGCGTGGAGGTCCTCGAGGCCGACGGCGCCCCCGAGCGCACCGTCTTCCACTGCTTCTCAGGTGGGCCGCAGCTGGCCGCCGCCTGTGCTGAGCACGGCTGGTACGCCTCCATCGCGGGCCCGCTCACCTACCCGGCCAACGACTCTCTGCGGGATGCAGTCGCCGCCCTGCCAGACGCGCTGCTCCTGGTGGAGACCGACGCCCCCTACCTCCCGCCCAAGCGCTGGCGCGGCCGCCCCAACGCCTCCTACCTGCTGGGTGACACGGTCCGCTTCCTGGCTGAGCAGCGGGGCCTGAGTGAGGAAGACCTCTGCCGGCGTCTGCAGGCCACCACCGAAGCGGTCTACGGGGCCTGGTGATTGCCGCCGGTCGGCCGAGGACCGACGGGATCCGCCCGGGGCTCAGACCTATGGATCCTGACGTCCTGCGGGGAGGAAGCCTGTCATCCCGGGAAGAGGAAAAGAGGGCGCAGCAGTGGTGCCGTGGCCGGTTTTGTCCGGACGATGCCTCCCAGGTTGACATCGTTCTTCCAGGGGTGTCACAGGTGGGTGACAGGTGGGGATCAGGGCCTGTCTGCACGGTTCCATCACAAGCGCACAGGGTGTGAGCAGGTGCATTGGCACGCCCCTGGGTCATCGGTTACGGTGACACGCAGTCGTCAAACGAAGGAAGTTCTATCGTGGGTCGTCACTCCCAGACCAGCTCCCTGAGTACTACACTCTCCGGCCTTGGCTCCCTTGGCCACCAAGAAGCGGACCGCCTCCGGTGGTCACGGCCGTCGTCGCGCCGAGGGGCCCGCCAAGACCTCCCTGACCCCCATGCTCTTCAAGGCAGGGGGTGCAGCTGCGGCCTTCTCCCTGGCGGTCTCCGGTGCCGCCTACGCGGCCATCTCCGCAGGGGATGACGAGGGTAGCTCCTCCGCGGGCGGTTCCTTCGGGCTGATCGGCGGTGAGTCGGACGGACAGGCCAAGGCCGCCGCCACACCGAAGGCCGGCGCCGGCAAGATCGCCAGCGCCCAGACCTCCACCACCACCGTCGACGAGCCGCAGGTTCACAGCACGGTGAAGAAGGAGACCGACTCCCTGCCCAAGGGTGAGACCAAGGTTGAGACCGCCGGCGTTGACGGTCTCGTGCGCACCACCTACGAGGTCACCACCCAGGACGGCAAGGAGGTCTCCCGCACCCCGATCGCCCAGGTCGTCGTCACCAAGAAGGTGGACGAGGTCGTCCTGGTGGGCACCGGCGAGCAGCAGGCCCAGCAGGAGGCCGCCCAGCAGGCTCAGTCGGCCGGTGACGGTCAGGCCGCCCAGGCCAACGGGGGCAGTGAGGGCTCGAACAGCAGCACTCCGGCGCCCGCGGCCAACCCCGGTGCGGGGACCGACCCCGACAGCGCCAAGGCCATCGCCCGCTCCATGATGGCCGGCCACGGTTGGGGGGACTCCGAGTTCTCCTGCCTGGAGAGCCTGTGGACCCGTGAGTCCAGCTGGAACTACCAGGCCGAGAACGCCTCCTCGGGCGCCTACGGCATCCCCCAGGCGCTGCCCGGAACCAAGATGAGTGAGGTCGCCGACGACTGGGCCACCAACCCCACCACTCAGATCACCTGGGGCCTGAACTACATCTCCGGCCGCTACGGCACCCCCTGCTCGGCCTGGGCTCACTCCGAGTCCGTCGGCTGGTACTGAGCCGAAGCGGCCCGCTCGGGAGGGCATCTCGCCCCGCGGCACCCGGAACGTCGTCGACGGCGCCCGTCTCCTACGTGAGGCGGGCGCCGTCGCCATTGTCATGGGACGCAGGTCACGCCGGCGTGAGGTGCTTTATTGTCGCCACCGTCACGCTTCCACTACCGTGGCACTCGCCGTCAACTGGAAGGACGTCTCCCCATGACTCCCCTCACCCGTTCCCACGACCATGCCCTGCCTGAGGAGCCGCAGGACGCGACCCAGGAGCAGCACGGCATGCGCACCATCGCGCTGCGCGCCGGCCTGGCGGCCCTGGCCCTGTCGGTCGCGGTCTCCGGGGCCGCGTACGCTGCTGTCCGCGCGGGGGAGCCCTCGCGCACCTCCGGTGTCGAGGCGGCCGCGAAGGGAACCGATGGCCTGGGGGCTGAAGGCGGTCGCAGCCGAGTCTCGGTCACGCCGAGCACCCAGAAGGTCACCACCGAGACGGTCGAAGCCGCCGACCCCCACGGGTCGGTCCAGCAGGAGAGCGGCGATCTGTCTGAAGGCGAGACCAAGGTGGCCACGGCGGGTGTCGACGGCGTCGTGCGCACCACCTACGAGGTCACCACCGTGGGCGGCAAGGAGGTCTCCCGCACTCCCGTCGCCCAGGTCGTCGTCACCCAGAAGGTCGATGAGGTCGTTCTGGTGGGCACCGGGGCGGCCAAGAAGCAGGAGAGCAAGCCGGAACAGTCTCAGGGGCAGGGTCAGTCTCAGTCTCAGGGGCAGGGTCAGACTCAGGCACCCTCGGAGTCCTCCGGAGGTTCTGGCGGTTCGGCGTCCGGCGGCAGTGCCGGCACGAATGACGGTCCGGTCGGCGACGACGTGTGGGCCAAGCTCGCCCAGTGCGAGTCCGGAGGCGACCCGCAGACCAACACCGGCAACGGTTTCTACGGCATGTACCAGTTCACCCTGGAGACCTGGCAGTCCCTGGGCGGAACCGGCTACCCCCTACGAGGCCGATGCCGCCACCCAGACCGCCATGGCCAAGAAGCTCCAGGCCCAGTCCGGCTGGGGCCAGTGGCCCGGCTGCGCCGACAAGCTCGGCCTGCGCTGAGCGGCCCGAGCCGCGTCCGGGGTGCCGCGCAGACCCGGAGTGGATGATGCAGAGAGCATGCGGCATGTTCCCAGATATCTCACAGTGACAAAATGTGGGCGCCGGTTACTGTGTCCCCATGACGTTGCCGGCCCCCGATCCACAGGTACCTCCGGCAGAGGGCGTCCCCGCCGACGGACCCGACCCTGCAGGATCCTGTGAGGCCACCTCCGAGACCCCCGCCGATGCGGCCCGCGCGGAGCGCCCCCACCCCGGCCCCCGGGATCCCCGAGGATCACGGCGCCTCCGCGGGTTCTCGTGCCGCCGGCCTCCTGGGCCCCACGGAGGTCCGCGGCCCTGTCCCAGGCGCTGGGCATCCGCCCCACCAAGACGCTGGGGCAGAACTTCGTCCACGACGCCGGCACCGTGCGCCGCATCGTCAAGAGCGCGGGCGTGCTCCCCCAGGACACGGTCCTGGAGATCGGCCCGGGCCTGGGCTCCCTGACCCTGGCCCTCCTGGAGACCGGGGCGCGAGTGGTCGCCGTCGAGATCGACCCCATCCTGGCCCGGGCGCTGCCCGTCACCGTCGCCGACCGCATGCCGCATGCCGCCGGCCGCCTGACCCTCATCGAGGCCGACGCGCTGAGTATCACCGGCCCGGACTCGCTGGGCGATGCCGGGGCCCCTCCCACCCGCCTCGTGGCGAACCTGCCCTACAACGTGGCCGTCCCCGTTCTGCTCACCGCGCTGGAGACCCTGCCCAGCCTGGAGAGCGTCACCGTCATGGTCCAGGCCGAGTCGCCGACCGCCTCGCCGCCGAACCCGGCTCGCGGACCTACGGGGTCCCCAGCGTCAAGGCCGCCTGGTACGCCGCGGCCCGCCGCACCCTGACCATCTCCCGCCACGTCTTCTGGCCCGTGCCCAACGTCGACTCCGCCCTCGTCGAGCTCGTGCGCCGTCGGCCACCCGCCACGCGCGCCACCCGCGAGCAGGTCTTCGCCGTGGTTGACGCGGCCTTCGCCCAGCGCCGCAAGACCCTGCGCAAGGCCCTGGCCAGGCTCGCCGGAGGGGCCGACGCCGCCGAGTCCGCCCTGCGCGCCGCCGGCATCGACCCGGCACGGCGCGGCGAAACCCTCGACATCACCGCCTTCGCCGCCCTGGCCGAGGTGCTGCAGCCCGTCGCCGCCGATGAGACCGCTGCGCCAACGCCTCCCACCTCACAGGAGCAGTCATGAGCCATCTGCGTGCCGTCCCCGACGGCCCCACCGGTCCGCGCGAGTCCGCCGTGCCGCCCCGCAGCGGCTCGGCCAGCTCGGTGCGCGTCGAGGCCCCCGGCAAGGTCAACCTCTTCCTGTCCGTCGGCGCCCCCGGCCCAGACGGCTACCACCCGCTCACCACGGTCTTCCAGGCGGTCCGCCTCATCGAGACCGTCACCGCCCGCAGGCAGTCCGCCCAGGACCACGGCACCGTCACCCTCACCCTCGAGGAGCCCGACGCCGACGTCCCCGCCGATGACTCCAATTTGGCCGTGCGGGCCGCCACGCTCCTGGCGCAGACCACCGGCGTCAGTGAGGGCGTCGACCTCCTGTTGCGCAAGCGCGTCCCCGTCGCCGGAGGGATGGCCGGAGGATCCGCCGACGCCGCCGCCGCCCTCGTGGCCTGCAACGCCCTGTGGGGCACGGGCCTGTCCCTGCCCGAGCTCTCCGCCCTGGCCGCGCGCCTGGGGGCCGACGTCCCCTTCCCCCTGACCGGGGCCACCGCCGTCGGGAGCGGCCGCGGCGACCTGGTCACCCCGATCATGACCCGGGGCGCCTACCACTGGGTCTTCGCCCTGGCCGAGGAGGGCCTGTCCACCCCGGCGGTCTTCCACCGCTTCGACGAGCTGACCGGTGGCGTGCATCCCGCCGTGCGCGACGTGCCCGAGGCCCTCACCGCCGCCCTGCGCGCCGGGGACGCCCGCGCCCTGGCCGGTTCCCTCCACAACGACCTCCAGGCCGCCGCCCTCGACCTGCGCCCCGAGCTGGCCGAGGTCATCGCCGTGGCTGAGGAGGCCGGGGCCCTTCGCGCCATCGTCTCCGGCTCCGGCCCCACCATCGCCGCCCTCGTCGAAGATCCCGGCAGTGCCCAACGGGTCTCGCGCGCACTGAAGGCCTCGGGCCTGGTCGCCGACGTCCTGCGCGCCGACGCCCCGTGGCCGGCGCCCGGGTGGTGGGCTGATGGCGCACCTGCTCGGCGTGGAGAACCTGCGCCTGACCGTCGGCTCCCGCCTGCTCCTGGACGAGGTCACCCTGGGGACTGGAGGACGGCACCCGCGTCGGCGTCCTGGGCCCCAACGGCGCCGGCAAAGTCCACCTTCCTGGCGGCCCTGGCCGGTCGGCGCGAGCCCGACGGCGGCCGCGTCACCCGCACCGGCGGCGTGAGCGTCGCGGTCCTGAGCCAGGCCGACGACCTGGCGCCGGGCGCCACCGTGCGCACCGCCATCCACGGGCCAGGCCCCCGAGCACGAGTGGGCCTCCGACCCGGCCGTTCGCGACATCCACGCCGGGACTCATCGCCGACCTCGACCTGTCCGCCGACGTCGCTACCCTCTCCGGAGGTCAGCGCCGCCGCGTCGCCCTGGCCGCGGTCCTCACCCGCCGTGCCGACGTCGTCATCCTCGACGAGCCCACCAACCACCTCGACGTCGAGGGCGTGGACTGGCTCGCCCGCCACCTGCGGGCCCGCTTCAACGGCCCGGGCGGCCGGGCCTCCGGCGCCCTGGTCACCGTCACCCACGACCGCTGGTTCCTGGACGCCATCTGCACCAACGTGTGGGAGGTCGTCCCCGGCATCGACCCCGGCGGCGGGCGCCCCCAGGTGGCCGGCCGCATCGAGACCTACGACGGCGGGTACGCCGCCTACGTCCTGGCCCGGGCCGAGCGCGCCCGCCAGGCCGCCGTGGCCGCCGTCAAGCGGGAGAACCTCCTGCGCAAGGAGCTGGCCTGGCTGCGTCGCGGCGCCCCCGCCCGCACCTCCAAGCCCCGCTTCCGCATCGATGCCGCCGAGGCCCTCATCGCCGACGTGCCGCCCCCGCGCGACACCGTGGCCCTGACCGCCATGGCCACGGCCCGCCTGGGCAAGAAGGTCCTCGACCTGGAGGACGTCACCGTGCGCTATCCCGGGCCGCCCACTGACACCGGCGAGGCCACCCTGCGGGAGATCCTGCGCCGCGTCACCTGGCGGCTCGCCCCCGGTGAGCGCGTCGGCGTCGTCGGTGTCAACGGCGCCGGCAAGACCACCCTGCTGCGCCTGCTCGAAGGCGTCCAGGAGCCCACTGAGGGCCGCATCGCCCGCGGCAAGACCGTTCAGGTGGCGACCCTGTCCCAGTCCACTCACGAGCTCGACGCGCTCGCGGACCTGCGCGTCGTCGAGGCCGTGGCCATGGTGGGGGAGAGGGTCGTCGTCGGGGACAAGGAGATGACGGCGGCCCAGCTCGTCGAGCGCCTGGGCTTCACCCGTCAGCGCGCATGGACCCGGGTCGGGGAGGTCAGCGGCGGGGAGCGCCGTCGCCTCCAGCTCCTGCGCCTGCTCATGACCGAGCCCAATGTGCTCCTGCTCGATGAGCCCACCAACGACCTGGACACCGACACCCTGGCTGCCGTCGAGGACATCCTCGACTCCTTCCCCGGCACCCTCGTGGTCGTCTCCCACGACCGCTACCTCCTGGAACGGGTGACCGACCACCAGGTGGCGCTGCTGGGCGATGGCAGCGTGCGTGATCTGCCCGGCGGGGTCGAGCAGTACCTCCAGATGCGCCGCGAGGCCATGGGCGGCGTCGGGGGCCCGAGAACCTCAGCAGGCGCTGCGGCATCCGCGGCGACGCGGACGGCAGGCGAGTCCACCTCTGAGCGCAGCGCCTCGAGCGGGGCCCGCCGGCACGAGGCCCGCAAGGCCCTGGGGCGCATCGAGCGCAAGATGGAGCGTGCGGCTCAGTCCTCGCCGCCCTGCACGCGCGCATGGAGGAGGTCTCGGCAGACCCGAACCGGGTCGGGGAGCTGGCCGAGCTCGGCCGTGAGCTCGTGGTCGCTGAGGCGACCCATGCCGATCTGGAGGAGCAGTGGCTTGAGGCGGCGGAGGCGCTGGAGGACTGACAGGCGCCGTGGCGGCCCTGGGGCCTTGTTGCTGGAAGCAGTGGGGAGGGGCGGGGCTCGGGGAGAGGGATGAGGCGGGGACTGGAGCGGCGTCGTCGCTGCTCATGACTGCCCGGGCCGCTCAGACGACGGGGGCGACCTGGCGGGCCAGCTCGACGAGATGATCCAGGTTGGGGGCGATGTCCTCGGCGGCGGCACCCCACAGGCGCATGACCAGGTCCACCGGGACTGTGGGCAGGCCCGCCAGCCTCAGGACGACGACGCCCTGGGTGGGGCCGTTGGACTCGTAGAAGGCGGAGAACCCCACCATGTCCGGGCCCGGCCGTAGACGCACCAGCTCGGCTTCGGGCAGGAGCGCGGCGACGAGATGACGCTGGGTGGCACGGCGCCCCTCCTTGGAGCCGTCATCCTTGGCGATCTCCAGACTGAGGTCGACGACGAAGGGCGGATGGGCGACGTCGTCGATATGCATGAGACGGGCGAAGCGCCCCTGGCGCTCCATGGCCTGCAGCTCGTTGAGCAAGGACTCCAGCTCGGAGCGCCACTGCGGTCCGGTCACTCCCAGGTGGGCGCTGCGGTGCCTGGCCTCCTCCCGCGCCCACCCCGGAGGTGGGAAGGGCGGGATGATCACCCATCGCTGGGGATCAGGAGTGACCGCGATCTGCACTGTGTGTTCCTTCCGAGACGTCATCCGACTGCGAGGCAGTGGGCTGGGCGCCTACCATGTCTGTCCTATGAGGACCCGAGAGCGACATACGACAATTATGCCTGCATCCGCACGCCGACGTGTGGTCCGCGTGCTGGTGGATGCGGGGCTCATCATCGCACTGTGTGCCGTCACGGAGCGCTGCTGTGGAATCTTATTCGCTGTCGGGGCGGTTGTGCTGCTTCTTGCTGTGATGACTGCCATGATGGCGATGACAGGCGCCACACCCGGTGGGCTGGTGACGGGGGTCCGGCTGCGGAGGGTGGCGGAGACGAATAGCCCTCCTGGACGCTCGGCGGTGATTTACGTCGCATTTAGGCCTGTCTTTGGTGGCAACCGCAGGGCTGGCCCCCTTGGTGTTGTGGATTCTCTCACTATGGCGTGCTGAACAGCGCACCTGGTTCGACCGACTGGCCGGAACGGTTCTTCTCAGTGCCAGGCCGACCTCGGTGTCGGCCTGCTCCCTGGTGGTTGAGGGCTCAGTAATCCCAGTTCTGGGGCCGATTGTTCTCGGGCGCCGGCCGGCCCCGATCGAGTCCCACCCCGATGCGCAGCTCGTCGCGGTGCTCCGTTCGGAGGACTCCGTGTCCAAGACGCACGCTCTTTTCGTGCCCGCTTCGGATGGGGTTCTCGTCACAGATTTGGGTTCGACGAACGGCACCCACGTCGAGGACGAGGAGGGTGTTCACCGACTCTCACCCGGCCGACCGGAGTACGTGCACCGGGGACGGCAGGCATACTTGGGTGACGGTGTCTGTATCGTCCGTTGAGGAGAAAAATGATGACAAACAGCCCGAACAGCAGCGCGAACAACGAGGTCTGGTGGACCGAGGGTTCGTGGACAGGCGTGGTCACGCCACGTGCTGTGATGATCCTGCCCCCGTCGGTGCCGCAGGACCTCACCGAGCGCCTGTGGCGGCTGCTGCGCAGTGAGGAGGCCTCGCTGACGCGGGCCCTGGATGAGCTGGTGATGGGGATGGGCGGACGTCTGGGTGCGATCCCGGACTTCGTGCTCGCCGTCTCGGCGCCCGAGGACGTCTTCCACGTGGCGCTGCGCGGTGCCCCGCAGATGGAGGTCGACGGCAAGGCGCTCGACGCCTCCGCGGTCACCACCTGGTTCGAGACGACCGTGACCGCCCCCAACTCGGTCATCGTCAGCGCGCCCGACGGCGCCGGACAGGTGCGCCGCCCGGCGGTTGACGCCGTCGTGAGCACCGGTCACCTGGTGCTGCGCGGATCGGAGAAGTCGAGCGGGACCCCGTCCCCCAGCCGTGCATCGTCGAAGGGGTCCGGTGACTCCGACGACGATGACCCTGACCCGGCTGGTCCTGACTACTCCACCGCTTCTGCCGGCTCCGCCGGAACCCCCGCTGCTGCCGTGAGGACCTCTCGGTCCTCCCGTCGGGCATCGCGCCGCGCCTCGCGCCGTCAGTCCGCCTCGTCGGAACGCTCGGAGCAGGACGACTCGTCTGAAGGGGCGCCTGCCGAGACCGCTGCTTCCGCTGACGTCGTCGACGACCTCATCGAGATCGCGCAGGACAACGCCGAGCAGCAGGCCCTCGATGGTGCCGAGCTCGCCGCGTCCCTCGAGGCCGCTGAGGCTGCTGCAGCCGACGAGTCCACCGCCGGTCAGTCCGAGGACTCCACCGAGGACTCCGACGCCTCCGAGGAGCCGGCCCTGAGCGCCGACTCCGAGGGACCCGCTGACCTGCTGGCCGTCGTGGCCGGTATCTCCGAGGCCGCTGAGGTGACCGAGGTGACCGAGGTGACGCTGTCGCCCGAGCCGGTCGAGTCGGTCGAGGCCCCTGTTACGATCCCGGACGCCCAGACCCCTGAGGCTGCTGAGGTCGCCACCCAGTCCTCACCGGAGACCTCCGATGAGGATCTGCTGATCGCCCCCGTCTTCGATATCCCGGCCCCTGCCGATCCCTCCGCTCAGGAGGCAGAGGCCATGATCCCGCCCCTCCGCCCCCGTCGAGCGAGGATCTTGAGGCTGCTGGTATCAGGACGCTGCCACTGAGGTCACCGAGGTCGCCCAGACCCCCGGCCGACTTCGTGCCCGTTGAGGCCGCCGAGGCTGCTGTGGTCGCGGAGGCCACTGCTGTTGCCGAGGCCGCCGCGCAGGCGCACGCCGAGGAAGAGCCCGTACGCTCCGGGGACCACGACGGTCAGACCATCAACGGCCTGCCCGAGGACCTCTCCCAGGAGCTGCGCGCCGAGCTGCTCAACCAGGGGCTCGGTCCCCTGGAGCCGAGCCAGTCGGCGGAGGCCGCCGAGCCGACCGGATCCGCGTCCGCGGATGCTGCAGTGGTCGAGTTCGTGCAGCCCTCCGGCGGCGAGCCGGCGACCGCGGAGCTCGGTCGTGGGGACCACGACGGACAGACCATCAACGGCCTGCCCGAGGACCTGGTCGGCGAGCTCGTCTCCCTCGTGGGCACCGGGCCCTCCAGCCCGGCCACCCCGGTCTCGGCGAGCTCTCCCAGTGAACCCGACGCCATCCGGATCGTGCTGTCGGCGGTGTGCCCCCAGGGCCACCCCAACCCCACGAACTACACCGTGTGCCGCGTCTGCGGAGCTGAGCTCAACCGTCCGGCCAAGTCGGTGGCCTGCCCCCCTCTGGGGCGCGTGGTCACGTCCGGCGGCGAGAGCATCGAGCTCAACCGTCCCCTCCTGGTGGGTCGCAACCCTGTGGCCGACGACATCACCAGCGTCGCAGAGGTCCCCCTCCGCCCGCTGACCGTCGCCAGCCCCAACCAGCTCGTCTCCCGCAACCACATCCTCATCGACCTGGATGCGTGGAGCGTTCTGGCCCAGGACCTGGGCAACTGCAATGGCACCGTTCTCAACCGCCAGAACGAGGCGCCTGTGCGCCTGTCCTCGGCGAACCCGGTGCTCCTGCGCAGCGGAGACGTCCTCGACCTCGGCGATGGTCAGACCCTCGCCTTTGAGAACCTCCCTGATGCTGGATCACAGGGACCGCCTCCGGTCATCTCCGGGTTCACGTACCTGGAGAGACTCGAGCGGGAGGCTACTCCACGGTCTACCTCTTCGAGCAGCACATGCCCCGCCGCGAGGTCGCGGTCAAGGTCATGAACGCTGACGTGGAGGACAAGACCGCCTCCCGCTTCGAGTCGGAGGCGAACCTCATGGCGCGGGTCTCCTCCCACCCGGCCATCCTGTCCATCTACGGTGCGGGCGTCTCCGCCGATGGCCACCCCTTCCTGGTCATGGAGTACTGCCCGCCGCCGCAGCTGGGCGCCATCTTGCGCCAGGGTCCCCCTCAATGTCGCTGAGACCCTGTCCACGGCGATCCAGATCGCCGGAGCGGTGGAGACCGCTCACCGGGCCGGCATCGTCCACCGGGACATCAAGCCCGCCAACATCCTGTTCACCACGTACCGTCGTCCGGTGCTCTCGGACTTCGGCATCTCCGCCATGAGCGGCCCGGAGGGGACCGAGGAGCTGCGGGGGATGAGTGTGCCCTGGGCCCCGCCCGAGCAGCTGGTCGGGATGCGCTCGGCCAATCCCGCCTCCGACATCTACTCCTTGGGGGCGACCACCTTCGCGATGCTCACGGGCCGCAGCCCCTTCGAGACCGACGGAATCCCGGATGTCTACGAGCTCTCCCGCCGTATCGTCAAGGACCCCCTGCCTCCGCTGGGGCGCCAGGACGCCCCGCCGTCGTTGCACCGCGTGCTGTCGGTGGCGATGGACAAGAACCCGGACTCGCGCTACCCGACGGCGCTGGCCTTCGCCCGCGCGCTTCAGCAGGTCCAGGCCGAGCTCGACCTGCCGATCACGACCGTTGACCTGTTCCAGGAGCCGGACAAGGCCGCGAAGTCGGCTCGGCGCCCCAGTCACGACGAGACCGACACCGCCACGAAGATGGGGGTGTTCAACCAGGTCGATGTCACCAGCGAGCACATCGCCATGCGGGTGGAGCCCGACGGCGAGGACAAGGGCTCGTCGTCGGACTCGGAGGCTGGTGAGACGGGCCGCCCGAACCGCATGCGGGGCGTGCTGACCGGTCTGCTGGTCGTGGCCATGGTGGCGGCCGTCGTCGCCGCGATCGTGGTCTCCCAGAACCAGGACAAGCAGAAGAAGCCCAACAATCCCATTGCCACGATCGCCCCGCAGCCCGACGCCAACCCCCTGCAGGCCTCAGTGCCCATGGTCGGCGATATTGTCGGCGAGGCGCAGGCGACGGCACGGTGAAGTTCAGCTGGGGTGAGCCGGAGACGAACTGGTCCGGCAGCTACCTCTACCGGGTCAAGCTGCCCGATGAGGAGACCGAGCTGGACTCCGTGCGCACCAATGAGGTCGTCGTGGACGCCCAGCCGGCACGCACCTGCCTCGAGGTCACCGCGGTGCGCTCGGACGGTAAGGCATCCCCGGCCAAGACCGCCTGCGTCGACACGCCCTGAGGCTGCCTCCCAAGAGCGGTCACTCGCAGTCGTAACGGTGTCCGCCGCGTACTGCCCGAGAAGCGGGGCTACTGGGAAAGGTCCGGGGTCAGTCCACCCGCGGCGTCACCTTCACCGAACCATGCACCGCTGTAAGCCGCGCAGCCGCATCCTCCAGCACCTGGGACGGCGGCGCCTGCTCACCTGGAAACGGGGTAACGACAAGATTCCCATCATCCATCTCCCAGACGCCGGTGATCCGCCCTCCCTGGGTCAGGACGGGAGCGATCCAGCCCGCAGCCTTGCTCACCAGCGGGCGATGCTCATGCGCCAGCATGTGAGTGTCCTTCGTTCCGGGACCAAAGGACGAACTGGTCGAATGCCCCGAGGAGGTGGGTTGCGCGGCTGGGCCGGGTGGCCGCGAGCTCGTCCTCATGCTCGGCGAGCAGATACCGTGTCTCACCCTCCACCCTCACTCGACGATCTGTTCGCCAAGACTGGCGAACCAGCCCCTGAGCGTTGACTTCCTGTTGCTGTTACGCGAAAGCCACGCATCAAAGGTCTCAGGGGTCGCCGGGCCGTAGGCGGAGAGGTATCGCTTAATGACCGCTGGTGCTGCCTCCGCAGGATCCGGCAGCCCATTCCAGTTCTTCAGAAGGCTGGCGGGGTGAGTGAATGTCGCCTTCGAAGACGGGCTCGGGCCGTAGCACAGGGCACCCCTGCCATGCGAGAGGCTTGAGCAGAGCACCCCACCCGGAGCGCAGTTGTTCTTCCATCCCCTTGAACCGTTTGTCCTGAACCAGTTCGCTCACGAGCTCATCGCGAGACAGCACCTGACCGTGGAGAAGGTCGGCGACAGACTCCGTCAGCTGCTCGACCTCCTCTGGCGTCGCACCGAAGTGCCGTGACCAGGAGGGCTTGGTCCACGTACGGGCGCCGGCCAGCAGCGACAGGTACTCCGCTACGTCTGAGGACCGCATCGCGTGCAGCGTTCCGCGCATTGCCCACGTCTTGACAAGCGAGCGGTCGGAGTAGGCACGCTTGACCCCTTCAGGTTGCGGGTTGCGTTGCCTTAAGGCGACAGCGGTCTCAGCTGCGGACGCCACCTGCGCCTGTACGCCGCAGAGCCGTCCGACGATCTCAACAGGGCCTGTGTCCGTCAACGGCTCCACGTACTGCCTGTGCAGCCGCCATGCGAGCACCTGTTCGGCGGAAACCTCGATCAACGTCGTCCCCTCTCGTCGTTGCCGTCAGATTCTAGGCCTCGTCGAGGTCTTGATCCTGTACACCGGGTGGCAGTTCACGCAGCCAGTCGCCGCGTGCCAGCTGAGCGGCTCTTCTCAGTTGAGGCGGTACTCCACGTGGATCAGGGCTCTGTCTTGTCTCCTTACTTCTGAGCCATGTGAGGGTTATGGCTTCTGAGGCGCTGGCTCGGGCAGGAGCTCGGCGATGGGGTCGGTCGCCCTAGAGGCGCCGAAGGGCCGATGGAGGAGGTCTGGAGGGTCGTCGGTGTCCACGGTGCTGACATCACCCCCGCTCCGACGTCGCACGCCGAAGACGAACTGTGGAATTCCAAGGATCCTCGAGGAGCGCTTTGACGGCAGGCTCGGCGATGTCAGCGCTGTGGACACTGGGCTGCCGGCAGGGTCGTGGTGGCGGAGCCGGGTGTCCTCACCCCGGCGCCGCCCGCCTCCCTTGCCTGGCCCTTTTCTGGCTCCCGTGCAGGAGCCCGGAGGCCGTGGTTCGACGTCGACTGAGGACCACCCCGACTCGGCCTACTCCACGAGGGAGGGGATCCACTGGTCGAGGGTTGTGCGTACTGCACGAATGCCCCACCTACCTGGAGTACCCCCGACCCTCCTTCAGTAGCACCCCACCTTCGTGGAGTAGGACGCCCCAAGGGCCGCAGGCTCCAGATGTCGTTGAGCGAACGCGCCGCCGGGACCGGCAGACACTGGGGCCCGCACTCCTGTCCAGGAGTGCGGGCCCCAGCGCTTGAGGGAACCGGTGCGGGACTCAGACGACCTCCACCTTGAAGGCGATGCGGCCGAAGAAGATCGTGCTGCCCTCCAGGGCGGACAGGGCCTTGTCCGGAACGGCCTCGACGGTGCGCCCATCGCGGTACTCCACCCGAGTCCCGTTGGTGGAGTGCAGGTCGGTGACCCACACTCCGTCCAGCAGCGGGAAGATCGCCGCGTGCGTCTTGGACACCGAGCGGGTGGGATCGTCAAGAGCGACGCGCTCCGCCCCGGGGTAGGCCGAGATGTTGTCGGGGTCGCGGCCCACCACCGTGGGCTCGTGGATGAGGATCGGGTTGCCGCCCAGCAGCGGGACGAGACGTACCGACAGGGCCGGAGCGGCCGAGGAGGCCGACGGGAGCGACGGCGTGGCAGTCTGGGCGCTCGCGTCAGGAACCGGGGTGAGCGGGGACCGGGAGGCACCTGCAGCGGGGGAGGAGACCGGCGTGGCCGCCTCCGGCACGCTGCCTGCACTGCGCCTGGACACACCCGTGCGGGGCTGCTCCGGCGCCTGAACGGAGGCGGAGCGCTCGTGACGAACGGTGCCGGCATCCGCGGCGCGTGCATCGCTGCGGGACTCACTGGGGACGGCGCGTCCATCCGTGGGCGAGGGGATTCCCGGCCCCGCGAAACGGTGTGAGGCGTGAGGCCGGCGCGAGGGGGTCTCCTCCGGGACGGCCGCACTCGTCGCACTGCCGGCGGAGTTCCGAGCATGGCTGCGGTGGCTGCGCACGGTCGGGTGTGCCGTGCCCTCCGAGGCGGCCGGGACACCACCGGGCACGGTGGCGGGGTTGGTCAGGTCCATCGGGGAGGCGTGCTGCGCAGGCGCCGAAACCGTCGTCGGCTGCTGGGGCAGGCCGTCGTCGGAGACGACGACCCCTTCCGGCAGGGAGTCCACCGTGGCGGCATCAACCGAGGTGGGAACCGAGGACCAGGGCACCGAGTCGATGAGGGCCTGCGTGTTGCGGTCCCCCGAGGGCAGGATGCTGGAGGTGTCGAAGGTGCGCGACCTCCGGGACGGGGCCGGCTCTGGCAGCGAAGCGCTGCCGCTCGGTGGTGAAGAGGCTCGCGACGAGGAACGCCGGGCTGTGACACCGACTCGCTGATCCTCGGTAGGTGCAGCAGACGAGCCGGAGGCCTTCTTGCCGGTGTGACCGGGCTGAATCCTCCAGCGCTGGGCGTGGGCGTGTCGTGGTTCCATCGTTTGTGATGTTACGGGTTCTGTGGCTTGTGAGCGCGGGACTTGTGGTGTGGAAGTCGCATCGTGCGACGTGGAGGACTGGGATGCCTCGGAATCATCAGCAGTTTTGGAGGATTCCGCTGAGGGCGTCGTCGCTTCGGACTGCTGCTGATCGGCTGGGTGCTCAGATGAGGGCGGCGCATGGGTCGAGGGTTTCTCGGCCTCGTCACCCCGGCTGTCGGTGTCATCCGTGGGCTGAGACGGTGCGTCCTCCACAACGTCGAGCGTAGCGGTTTCGGTGTCCATCGGCGAGGGCTGCTGCGACGCGGCGTCGTCGGAGCTCGATGATGCGGTTGCCTGCGGCTCCTCGACGTCCGCCTCGGACGGCTCGTTGGATGGTTCCTCGACGTCGGCAGCCGGTTCATCGACCGGTTCCTCGACTGGTTCCTCGGCGTGCTCGTCAGCCGCCTCCTGGGCTTCCTCAGCTGGTTCCTCGGCTTCCTCGGCCGGTGCCGAGCTGATCGGCTCTGATGATGCCGCTGGTGCCGTGTCGTCCGCTGTCGGCTCTGTGGCCTCGGTGGGGGTGGCCGGTGCCGGCTCCGTGTCCTCCTGAGTGGGGGAAGTCGCCGCCTCGGTGTCCTCCAGGGCCTCGGGGGCGGTTGCGACCGCGTCCTCGTCGACCGGCCCCGTCGGGGGTCTCAAGGACTTCTCCACCGCCGGCCGGGACTCGGCCCGGGCTGCAGCCATCGCAGCGGATGCCTGAGGGTCCATAGGGGTGGCGGAGGCGACGGCAACGGCCTGGGCGTCGGTCTCCACGATCGCCGGACCGGCGGAGGCCGCCGACTTCGCAGAGGCCGACGATGAGACGGTCGCCGCCTTGGTGGCCTTGGCCGCGCTCTGAGACGTGGCTGTGGTCGCCGCGGCAGCTGTGCTCAGGGCCTGCTCCTCGGCGGAGGTTTCTGAGGCCGTTGATGCGTAGCCGCTCGACGAGCCAGTACTCAAGGCACGACCAGCATGGCGTGCGGGTCGCCCCAGGCGGGCCGGGCGGGGCCGACGGATCGAGGAGGAGACCGGATCCGACGTCGTCGGGTGCGCGCTCCTGCTGGAGGACTCGGTGGCGCCGGCCTCGGTGCTGCTCTGGGGACCCGCCGTGGTGGCCTGCTGCGCCTCCTGTGCCGCCTCCTGACCTGAGCGTGCGCGTGTCGAGCCCGGACGAGGGCCGCGTTTCCTGGCCTTCTTGCCCCGAGCCGCCTTCCCAGCCTTCTTCTCAGCCTTGCGCTCAGCCCGCTCGGAGTGCTGAGTGCGGGAGGCGGACTCGTCTGGTGCCTCAGTGGCCGGAGAGGAGGGGGCCGCGGCGGGCTCCTGGCTCGTGGTGCTCTGCCCGCCGGAAGAGGACAGGGAGGCGCGCCTGGCAGCATCCCACGCCTCACCGATGTCCTGGGCGGAGGATGCCTCCGGTGCCTCGGCCCCGGCATCGGCCCGGGGGCTGGAGGAGTCGGGTTCGGTGGCGGGGCGCCCCTGCGGCTCGGTCGCCGAGGAGACGGGCCGCGCAGGACGCTTCGTTCTGCGGGCGCTGAGCAGCGCCATCCCGGAGAGCTTGTCGTGCCAGCCGCGCCCCTCGGGGTCGGCGGCCGCCGTACGCATGAGCGCGATGGTGCCCAGGCCGAGCGTGGTGATGCTGACGGCCAGGATGAGATCGGCGTGGAGGAAGGAACCCAGCGGTGAGGGGGTCTGGTGGCGGGCCCCCAGCATGCGGATCCTGAGCAGCCTCCCGCCCAGGGACCAGCCGGTGGCGGCGATGGTGAGCCAGCGCGCCCCGACGACCAGCCCGAAGGCGATGAGTCCACTGGTCAGCACCGGGCGGCCGCCCACCCGCCAGATGACGGCGGTCAGGCCCCCCACCAGAAGTGAGCCGATGACGAGATCGATGACCCCGGCGACCACGCGTGCCCGCACCGGGGCCGGGGGGAGGCGGCGGTGCGCAGAGGAGGTCGTGCGAGGACGTCCGGGCCGCACCGGGCTCCGAGCCCCGGAGTCGGCCGTCGCCGTGCGGGGAATCGGGGTGCTCGGCGCCGTGCCGTACGGACTGACGACGTCGGTGTGCGTCGCGTCGTCGGATGGGCGGGAGGACGCCGGTGGGCCCGCAGCGGTCGAAGCGCTGCTACGGGCGTCAGCAGTGATCGTCATGACCGCAACCTCCTGGGACGTGACCGCCTGCCGGCGGGATGGACGAGGAGCGCGGGGACAGACGGGCCCATACCGGCCCCAGGCGCGAGCGTTCCGCCCCCATGCAGCGGACGATCGCATCTGAGGATTCCCACAACTCCCCTAGAGCGTACGATGGCGGCTCCCCGGAGCTGAAGACCTGGGTGTCAACTGCTCCGGCGAATCGAGGCAGATCGACCTGAGGGAAGTGAGGAGCCAGCTGCGCGGCCGCCTCCCTCCGAGTGGCTCCCCACCCGGGGTAGCGTCCCAGGTCGCGGGCCCGGTCGAGATCTCTCCCAGGCCCCCAGGGCCTTACCGACACCGGTGCGTGCGCGCCGGCGGCGGCGGCGCCAGGCCTTCCATCCCAGGACCGAGCCTACGATCATCGTGATCGCCAGGATGGAACCTCCGACGGCGATGACCGCGGTCGGCAGACCGCCCTTGTCCTTGTCCTGGGGGTCGTCGCGCTGCGGGTCCTCGTAGTTGGGGGGCAGCTGGGCCGGGTCCTCGTTGGGCAGCGGGGGCTGGAGGACGTTGGGCTCGGGGTTGGAGACCTTCTGGGTGGTCTGCTGCTGGGGAACCTGGTCGCGGTCCGGCGTGACGTCGAAGGACACCCAGCCCAGCCCCTCGAAGGGGGATCTCCACCCAGGCCTTGACGTCCTCGCCGGTGACGGTCTTGGCATCGCCGTCGGTGGCCGGGTCGAAGCCCATGACGACGCGGGCCGGGATGTTGAGCGAGCGGCACATGAGCATCATGAGCACCGAGTACTGCTCGTCGTCGCCGATGAGGGAGTCGGCCTCCACCATGGAGGCGATGCGTGCGGCCCCGTGCCCGGGTTGGGAGGGGCTCTTGGTGCCGTCGGAGTAGTAGCTCGTGCGCAGGCGCTGCTGGAGCGCCCGGATCTGAGCGATGGGGTTGGACTCGGCTCCGACGATCTCCTTGGCCAGGGAGGCCACCGACGACGGTACCTGCTCGACCGGTCCCAGTGAGGTCTGCGCCAGGGAGGCCTTGTTGAGGGAGGCCTCGGAGGGTGCGGTGTAGGGGGCGACCCGCTCGGTGAGAACGTCGCCCGAGGCCAGGCCGCTGGTGGCGATCCCGGTGGAGGAGAACTTGTCGTAGTACATGCCCTCGCGCAGGGCCGATTGACGTGGCCCGGAGGACTCGATGCGGATCGTCTCGGGCATGGTGGGCACCCAGGGGAAGCTGTAGTCCTCGATGGTCAGGGAGGAGGTCTGCTTGCGCCCGTCGAGCCGGCTGGCCGTCAGCTGGGTCTTGTCACCGATGCGCTCGAAGCGCGACTGCCCGTTCTCGTTCTGGCCGATGTGGGCCGACAGCCCGTCGTAGGAGTCCAGGGCGGCGATGCGGATGCGTCCGCCTGAGGGCAGGTTGATGGGCTTCATGAGCCGGGTGTGGGCCTTGTCGGTCTCCAGGGTGCGCACCAGGGACAGTGGGCTGGCGTACTCGGTCACGTCCAGCGGCGGCTGGAACAGGTCGCGCACCACCGTCCGGGAGGTGGGGACGGTGGGGGTGAGGACCATGGCGGCCAGGGAGGTGACCAGGAGCAGCACGGCGGCGATGACCGTCCCGCGCAGGGCCGCCCGACCCAGGTCCCCGGTGGAGCGGGCGCTCGTGGTGCCCGAGGTCGTCGAGAAGGAGTTCAGGTCCAGGGCCTCGACGACGTGACTGCGCCGCTGCCGCAGGGAACCGCAGGTCCACAGCGCCAGGATCCCGACGACGAACAGGACGCCCAGCACGGTGGGGCGCACGGCCTCCTGCCCACCCCAGCCGATGCCGACGGCGGGCAGGCAGGCCAGGATCAGGCCAGCCAGGACCTCACGGCCCGCCAGGATGAGGCGGGTCGCCAGCGCTGAGACCACCAGCCCGGTCAACCAGGGCAGCACCGTCATGCCGCTGAAGGAGCTCAGCGGCATCGGCACGGTCAGGGCGTCTCGCCATACGGTGATCGTGGAGCCCAGCACCGTCTTGATCGCCGTCGTCCCGGAGCCGACATCGGTCAGCAGCCACGGGGCCACCAGGACGTGGACCAGTGCCAGGGCCGCCATGCTCGGCAGCACGGACAGGCGCAGGCGCGAGCAGACCAACGAGGTCAGGGCGCCGATGAGTGCGCCGTAGCCGACGGCCAGGCAGCCTGCCACGGAGGCGAAGACCGGCAGGAAAGGGACCGCACCGATGGCGAGGATCCCGGCCATGAGGACCAGCTCGAGGGTCGCTGCCGCCAGCGTGGGCGGCTTGGTGCCGCGCCGGGGAGGCAGGAAGCGGCGGGCGGAGAGGGCCGGCCGGGAGGGGCGCGACAGGAGCGGGCCGGCGCCGGTGATCGAGCGGGCCCGACGCGTCGTCTCGTTGCTGTAGAGGCTGCGCGTGCGCGACGACGTCGCCGTCGACCAGGAGGAGGCGGACTCGTCCGAGCCGCTCAAGGGCGCGGCGGTGACCTGTGAGGGGGCCTCGGCCGGAGAGGACGCCCCGGCCGGCGAGGCGCCCGAGATCGGGGAGCCCGCGGTGCGGGGGAGGCGGTGGTGAGAATCGTCGTGGGGGTCAGGTGCTCGCCTCAGGGGCGGTGGGAAGCTGCTCAAGACGGTCCATGTCCACGACCGGCATGGTTCCGGCGTGGTGGCGCGACAGGCCGTGCTGGCCCGCGCGCAGGGCAACGGTCACCATGGGCAGCGGGGCGAAGCCGCGAGCCCGGGCCAGCACGGCGCGGTCCACCTGTTGGCCGGTGACGAGGACGACGATAGAGGCATCGGGGTGCGCCGTGCAGGCGTGTCGCACCAGGAGGTCACAGCCGAAGTCGTCCTCACCGGTGCTCAGCAGGCAGGACGTGTCCAGCATCCGCAGGGCGGAGGAGGTGGGCAGGGCCCCGATCTGGGTGATGAAGCGGACCTCGCGCCCGTCCTGGATCGCGTCCATGGCCAGTGAGCAGGCGATGGACACCGCGGTCTCGAAGTCCTCCTCGCCGGCGTAGTCCTCCTGGCGGGTGGACAGCAGGACGAGCAGGCTGGAGCGGCGGGTCTCCTCGAACTGACGCACCATGAGCCGGCCGGTGCGCGCGGTGGTGCGCCAGTGGACGTTGCGTCGGTCATCGCCGGGGACGTACTCGCGCAGGGCGTGGAAGGCGACGTCGGAGCTGGACAGGTCCTGGGTGACGGCGCCCTCGATGTCCCGCAGGACGCCGTGCAGGACCGTGCCCAGGCGCACGGTGCGCGGGTGGATGTGGATGTGCTGCGGGGTGCTTAGGGAGCGCTCGCGCTGAAGCAGCCCCACCGGATCGCGCTGGACCGCCAGGACCGGGCCGACGGTGACGATGCCGCGGCGCTGCGTGGGTAGGACGAAGCCGCGCTCGTGGACGGCCCCGGGTGTCAGGGTCGGCACGACGAAGACGGCGCGCCCCGGCCCCACCGGCATCTCCATGCGCGAGGGCAGCAGCGGCCGGGTGCGGGGGTTGGTGACGGTCAGGCGGATGAGGGCGTGGTCGCCCACGGTGACGCGGGGCTCGAGGAGGTTGTGGTTGACCGAGTAGCCGCGGCGGGGGATGAGCCACAGCCAGGCGCTCACCGCGACGATGCCGACGGCGGCCGCGGCGCTCCACGCCTCCTGCCAGCCCATGACGGCCCCGGTCAGTCCGCACGCCGCCAGCAGCACCAGGCTGCCCCATCCGATCGGGGTCACGGTGTGCATCAGCCAGCGCAGTGGCCGCAGCGCCGCCGCGGCCAGTGCGGTCAGCCGGGACTGCGAGGGTCTGGCGCTCAGGGCCTCGCTCGCGGAGGTCGACGACGCAGCCGATGGCGCGGACTGCGCGGAGGCCGGCGCCCCCGAGGACGTCGGGGCCGCGGCGGAGGAGGTGGATGCGCCGGACCGGCCCGCCGAGCCCGGACGGGCCTGGCGGGCAGGTTTCTTCGACGTCGTCTGAGGCGTCATGCGGTTCAGTCGCGGGTCGTGGGGGCGGGGACCTGGGCCAGGGCGGCGGTGATGACGCCGGAGGCGGTGGCGCCGGTGAACTCGGCGTCGGGGTCCATGACCAGGCGGTGGGCCCACACGACTTCGGCGAGGTCCTTGACGTCGTCGGGCAGGACGTAGCTGCGTCCCTGGGAGGCCGCCCACACCCGGGCGGCCCGAGCCATGCCGATGGCGCCACGGGTGGACACGCCCATGCGGGTCTCGTCGGCTGCGCGCGTGGCCTCCACCAGCGCCCCGATGTAGTCCAGTACCGAGTTCTCGATGTGGTTCTCCGCGGCCAGGTCGGCCATGGAGGCCACCACGGAGGAGGCCACGACCGCGGACAGGCTCTTGGAGCGGTCCGGGTGGGCCGAGCTGGAGAGGATCCGGGTGAGCGCCTCCCGGTTGGGGTAGCCCACGGAGGTCTTCATGAGGAAGCGGTCGAGCTGGGCCTCGGGCAGGCGGTAGGTGCCGGCCTGCTCGATGGGGTTCTGGGTGGCGATGACCATGAAGGGGCGCTCGGTCGTATGACGCACGCCGTCGACGGTCACCTGGGACTCCTCCATGACCTCCAGGAGGGCGGACTGGGTCTTGGGGCTGGCCCGGTTGATCTCATCGGCCAGGACGATGGAGGAGAAGATCGGGCCGGCGTGGAAGTCCCAGGTGCCGGTCTTCTGGTCGTAGATCGTCACACCCGTGATGTCACTGGGAAGCAGGTCGGGGGTGAACTGGATGCGCGAGTGCGTCCCCTGCACCGAGGCCGCCAGAGCCCGGGCCAGGGCCGTCTTGCCGGTGCCGGGGGCGTCCTCGAGCAGGAGGTGGCCCTCGGAGAGCATGGTGGTCAGGGCCAGCTTGATTACGTCCTCCTTGTCGAGCAGCGCCTGACCGACGTTGTTGACAATGGTGGAGAAGGCGTCAGCGAACCATGTCGCGTTCTCGGGAGTCATCGGCATGGAATCAATGATCCTTCGGGTGGAGAGAGGTGGGTGTGTGACTTGTTGCGTGCTGGGCATCGATCCGGTTAATGAACCGGTTATTGCTGGGTGCAGGTGATGGTCTGGTCCCAGTTCGGCGTCCTGTGGGGGAACGTGTGTCGGGCGTAGCCGTTCTTGTCGAGGGCGATCTCCTCCTCGTTCCAGGCAGGCTGCCAGTTCCAGGTGTCCCAGTACCAGTAGCCGCAGGACACGGTGCTGTTGGGGTTTCCGGAGATGTCGAAGACCATCTGGTAGCAGGTGCCCCAGGGGCCGAAGGGGTGGCACCTCTGCGTGTAGTCCACGTAGAACTGCTGCTCAGTGCCGACCGGGTAGGCCTGCTTCTTGTCATCGTCATCATCGTTGTCATCGTTGTCGTGCTTGGACGGCCGGGTGACGGTGTCGCAGCCCCACTCGGAGGTACCGGCGTTGGTCCGGGCCCGCACGCACCAGGTGAGCGACTCACCGCGCTTGAGCTTGCCGTCATAGGTGTCGCCGATCTCGACGTTCTCCACGGACTTGCCGCCGTCGTCGGTCTGCTCGTACTCGGCGCCGGCGCCGCTGTTGGCCCCGGGGTTCCAGGAGCAGGAGACCTTCTTCTGCTTCTTGCCGGTGAGCTCACAGCTGACCGAGGGAGCCGACGGCGGGCCGTAGGGCGCCACCGGTGAGGAGGCGACGACGTCGGAGTACTGGCCGCCGCCGTTGGTGCGGGCGTAGACGGTGTAGGCATGCCCGTCAGTCAGTCCCCGGATGGTCGAGGAACTGGTCCAGGTGACCTGATCGACGGAGTACTCCACCGTCAGCTCGCCCACGCTCCAGCCGTTGCCGGCGCGGGGTGAGGCACTCACGGACAGCTCGCCGCTGTTGCCGGTGGCCTTGACGGCCGGGGTCGACGGCGTCAGCGGGGTCGGCTTGTAGGCGTAGCTGGCCTGGCCCGAGGTCTTGGTGCCGTGACCGTTGTCGGCCTCGACCCAGAAGGTCCAGGTCCCGCGCGAGACCGAGACCGTGGTGGAGGTGGCTCCTCCCACGTTCTTGGAGTCGCTGGTGTGCCCGTTGGAGTAGTGCAGCGTGTAGCTCACGGGGCTGCCGTTGCCGTTAGCGGCTTGCCAGCCGATGGTGACCGTGTCCCCGTTGGGGGTGATGACGGGAGTCCTGGGGTGCTAGGGCTCGCCGTAGGGCGTCACCGAGTTGGACGGGGAGGACCACTCCGAGACCGTCCCCTGGCTGGACCTGGCGCGCACCTGAGCGGTGTAGGCGCGTCCCGGGGCGACGTCGAAGGAGGCCGAGCTCCCGGAGACGCCCGTCTGCACGCTGCCGTCCGACAGGCGCACGTCATAGGTCGTCGTGCCCCCGAAGGGGTCGTCCACCTCGGTCCAGGTGGCGGTGACCTTGCCCGAGCCGGCTGTCAGTGTGGGCGCAGCCGGGGTCTTAGCGGTGGCGTTGTGCTGGTAGGACACCGTCGCGGCCTCGGAGTCGCCGTACTTGTTGGTGGCCACGACCTGGATGCTGTAACTCTGACCGGGCGTCAGGCCGCTGATGAGGCAGTTCGAGGTCGAGCAGGACTGCTCGGTGCCGTTGACACTGACCTTGTAGCCGGTGATGGGGGAGCCGTTGGCGGAGCCGTCGGCCCAGGACACGCGTGCCGAGTCGGCGCCCACGGGGACCACGCTCACCCCGGAGGGGCGGCGGGGCCACCCCACCGACCTGCACGGTGATGGTGCCGGTGACGGCCCGGGACTCGAGCCGGTGGAGTCCAGCACCTTGTACTGCGCGGTGATGGTGCCGTGGAACCCGCTGTTGGGGGTGATCGTCACGGTAGTTCCCGAGGCGCTGATCGAGCCCTGGCCGGAGGTGATCGTCGGGGTGCCGGACAGGGTGATCGGCTTGTCCGGGAAGGGGTTGCTCACCGCCTTGGACACGTCGGTGCTGACCGCCCTCGCCGTTGCGGGACTCCAGGTTGATCGGGGCGGTGGTCATGCGGGGCTTGTTGGAGGCGCTGACCCGCACGGGCAGGGAGGCGCTCACCGGCGGGTTGACGCCGTCGGAGACCGTGATCGGGATGGAGCCCGTGGTGCCCTCGGCGGTCTTGTCGGAGGCCTTGACGGACAGCGTCGAGCCGCTCAGGGAGATCTCGAATCCCGCGGGGGCGGGACCGGCCTGGAAGGAGAGCTTGTCACTCGGGTCGGGGTCGGTGGCCATGGCTGCCAGATTGGCCGTCACGGCCCCCTCGCCAGGGGCCACCGTCACCTCGGTGGGGGTGAAGGTCGGCGGCCGGTTCGTCGAGGACTCCACGATGATCGGCAGCGTGAGCGTGGAGCTCAGGGCGTCCGAACCGGTGCCGTCGGCCACGGTGAAGGTCACCGAGGTCTGCCCGGTGAAGCCCGAGTCGGGGGTGAAGGACAGCGCGGACCCGCCCGAGGCGACCTTGGCGTCCTTGGTGCCCTTGGCCATGTGGATGGAGGAGGTGTCCGAGATGACGGGCTTGGTGCCCTCTCGGGTGAGGATGTAGGAGGACAGGCTGATGTCGGTGGTCTTGTCCGCCAGCACCCGGGCGGGCACGGCCGAGGGGTTGATGCGGGGCCGCAGGGCCGAGCGGGCCGGCACCACGACGACGGCGTGGCCGGTCAGCCCGTCGGCGTCGGTGATCGTGTAGAGCACGAGCCGCTGGGTCTCGCCCACCGTCAGGCTCAGGGAGTCCTTGCCCACCTCGACGTCGGGGTCGGAGGAGGACAGCTTGAGGTCCCACGGCGAGCCGTCGGTGTCCTTGTCGTTGTCCAGGACCGGGACGGTGACCTTGCCATTGGCATCGACCTGGTCGACGGTGACGTAGTCGTCCACGCCTACCGGGTTGGCCAGGGGTGCGTTGTTCGAGACCTGGACGGTGACGGTGCCGGTGTCGGTGCCGCCGCGTCCATCGGAGACGGTGTAGGTGACCGAGTGGTTGCCCTCCTTCTCCGGCAGGTCGAGCACCAGGCGGCCGGCGCGGGTGGACACGCCCAGGGAGGGGTCGGAGGAGACCGGGTCGCCCTCCAGGGACAGGCTGTCGCCGTCAGTGTCCAGGTCGTTGGACAGCACGTCCACGGCCACGGTGCGTCCGGGCTTGGCCACGACCAGGTCGTCGGTGGCCACCGGGGCCACGTTGAGCGGCGAGGCCTGGGCCACGCCCACCCGGACCGTACCGGTGGCCTGAGCCCCGAAGCGGTCCTCGACGACGTAGGTGAAGGTGTCGGTGCCGGTGGCCCCCCTCGGAGGGCGTGTAGGTCAGCCACGAGGAGTTGATCTCCACCGAGCCCAGGGAGGGGGCCTGGTTGAGGCCCACGAGGCTCACCGAGTCGCCGTCGGGATCGATGCCGTCCAGCGGCACGGTGATGTTCGTGGCCGAGCCGGCCAGGGTGCGGGCCTCCAGGTTGCGCGGTGAGGGCGCGGAGTTGTGCTCGGCGTCCTGGGCGCGCACCTCCACGGTGAGAATGCCCGAGGCGGTCTGGCCCTGGTCGTCCTTGGCCGTGTAGCGTAGGAGGTGCGGCCGGGCTGGTTGCCGGCGCGGAAGCGGACGGTGTTCTCGCTGACCCAGGCGGTGCCCAGCTCGTCGCCCACCAGGCTCACCTGGGAGTCCACCGACAGGTTGAGACCGGCAGGGGAGGAGTCGTTGTCCAGAACCGGCACGGTGACGACGTCGCCGGCTCGCACGACGGCGGTGTCATTGGTGACCACCGGTGGCTGGGGCTGGGACTGGGTCACCGGGACGATGGACACCTTCCCGGTGGCGCTGGAGGTGCCGTTGGTGACCGTGTACTCCACCGTCAGGTTGGCCGGGACGGTGCTGGCCGCGCTGATCTGCAGCAGGGAGTGGTCCACGACCGTGACGGTGACCCCGGAGTCCGGCGGGGTCTTGACCGACTGCAGGACCAGGATCCCCCCGGAGGGGTCGAAGTCGTTGGTGAGCGGGGCGATGGTCGTCGAGCCGCCGTTGCGCAGCAGGGCGGTGTCGTTCTCGACCTCGGGAGGCACGCTGGCGTCGGCCTTGGGTGTGACGTCCACGCGCACGATGCCCTGGGCCGTGTTGGCCCCGTCCATGACGTCGTAGGTGAGGTAGTAGGTCTGGGCCTGGGCGTTGGCCTCAGTGGAGAAGGTGAAGACACCGGCCTGCTGGTCGATGCTGATCGAGGTTCCGGCCGGGGCCTCCTGCACCGCGGCCAGGCGCAGGGTCCCCCCGGAGGGGGAGGTGTCGTTGTCCAGGGGCGAGACGACGGTCTTGGAGCCGGCGACGACGCGCACGTGGTCGGCGTTGGCGATCGGCTTGGCCGACTGGGCCGGCTGCACGTCGACCTTGACCACGCCGGAGGTGGTCTCCCGGCCGTCGGAGACGGTGACGGTCAGGTCGCGGGTGCCGGTGCCGGCGCCCAGCTCGCGCACCGTGACGGTGCCCTCGTTGGAGACCTTGGTGTCCAGGCCCTCGCCCTGGGCGGAGACCAGGTAGAGGTCGTCCCCCGTCGGGGTCCAGCCAGTGGCCCAGCACGTCCAGGGAGCCGGAGGCCTTCTCGGCGACGGTGAGGGTGGGGGTGGTGATCTGCTTCGGGGCGCCGTTGACGTCCCAGCCGTGGACGTCAACGGTGGCGACGGCGGAGTCGCTCATCCCGCGGCCGTCGTCGGCCGTGTAGGGCACGGAGAAGCTGCCGGAGGCGTTGTCCGGGATGTCCATCCGCAGAGCCAGTCCGCCCTGGGCCTTGGTGGCCTTGAGCGACCCGCCGTTGTCCTGGGGAGTGGCGGTGAGGACGTCACCGTCGGGATCGGAGTCGTTGGCCAGCACCGGCAGGAGCGCGGAGCGGCCCGGGCGCACGCCGAAGTTGTCGTCGGCCGCCTTGGGGGGATGGTTCTCCTCGGTGCGCTCCGGCGGGGTCTGGGAGTCCGAGGTGTTGGCCGAGTCGTCCTTCTGATCGGCGTTGTCGTCGGTCTGGGCGGTCTTGTCCGTCCAGTCGTCGATGAGGACGAGGTCCTCGTTGGGTAGCCACACCGAGCCCGTGTCCAGGTCGTTGAGCACGATGGCGTCGCGGTTGACCCGGAAGATCGGGGCGGAGGAGGAGGCGAGCTTGTCGTCGTGGGCGGTGTCGGTGCCGCCGCCGAACAGTCCCGAGCAGCTGCGCACGAACTGGCCCGAGCCGGACCAGGCCGCGTAGACGCACTCTGCCCAGGCGCACCGGCTGGGCGGGCACGCCCTCTGGGGCGGAGCCCTCCTGGCCGACGGCGTTCTGGTGACCTTTGCCCCCGTCCATGGGGACGGAGATGAGCTCGTTGCGGGAGGCGACCAGGACCGAGTCCGCCTCGGGGCCGGGCTGCTGGAGCACCAGGCCGGAGGTCCCCAGGCTGACGGACTTGCCCTCGGGCAGGTGGAGGATGCCGGTGCCGCGCTCCAGGACCACGGGCTGGTCGCCGACGGCGGTGATGGCCAGATCGGTCCCGGCGGTCAGCTTCAGGGAGGTGTTCGTGGCCTCCTTCCAGCCCTTTCTTGTCGCTGGTCTCCAGGGAGACCAGCGACTTGCTGGTGGCTGAGACGGCGTGGATGGCACCGTCCCTTGCCGATGGCGGCCACGACGTCGGGCATGCCGGTGACCACGGGGCGGCCGCGGCCAGCGAGCCGGCCTCCCTTGGCCTTGGCGGCGCGGATGGTGCCCTGAACCTTGTCGACTGCCATGACCCGGTCCCCGCCCCTGGGCGATGGTCACGCCCTTGGTGAGCTGGGTGCGCCCGGAGAAGGCGACCTGGGAGGGATCGACCGAGGAGACGGAGGCGTCGCCGGAGTCGGGGACCAGGATGTCCTCGGCGTTCTGGGTGACGTCGAAGGAGGATGAGGAGGTGCGGATCGCGCCGTCGACCTCGCGGGAGGGGTAGTTGAGGCGGGCCACCAGGTGCTTGGAGGTGGAGGTGACCCATACGCCGCCGTCGTTGAGGTGCAGGTCGGCCTGGGCCACGCCCTCGTGGAGCCAGGCGGCCGTTCCCAGGGCGGTGACGCATACGACGGCGGCCAGCGTCGACAGGCGCTTGCGCAGGCGCACGCGCTGGGCGCGCGACTGGGGGATGCGGAAGGTCGCGGCCAGTCGGGAGGTGGTGGTGCCGGAGGTCAGGCCCGAGCCGACGTCCTGAACGTCGTCGGATCGGGAGTCCCGGCTCCGTCGCCGGGGGCGCAGGGCGCCGGCGGCGCGGGCGAGCAGACCGGGACGGTCCGCGGCGGACGCTTCGGTCTGAGCGGTGCGGGAGTCGGATCGGTTGCTTCCGCCGTCACCGGCACCGGAGGTGGCTGCGGCGGAGTCGATACTGCTCGACGGGGTGTCGGGCGTCTCGAAGTCGTTGCGTGAAGTGGTCACTGGGCCTCTTGAGGACTACGGGATGCGACCTCCTGGACGAGGGTGCGTCGCAGCATCGTCGAGGAGGTGGTGGGTGTGAAGGGCAGATAGATCACCGAGGCCCCGACCTCGGCCATCTCGGCCTCCAGACGGCGGCCCTTGTCGGTCCCCTTCCAGTCCGTGCCCTTGAACAGCACGTCGAAGGGGGAGCGCTTCCAGGCCAGGCGCTTGTCCTGGTCGTAGTCGGGGACCACGGAGTCCACCATGCGCAGGGCGGCCACCATGGCCATGCGCTCGGCCAGGGGCACGATGGGGCTGCGCCCCTTCATCCGCTCCAGCGACTCGTCGGTGGCGACCCCCGCGATGAGGTGGTCGCAGCGCTTGGCCGCCTCGGTGAGGATGTTGAGGTGCCCCACGTGCAGCATGTCGAAGCCGCCGGGGACGTAGCCGGTGATCATCAGTAGGCTCCCTTTCCGCCGATGACCGCGCGCAGCGTTCCGGCGAAGATCTTGGCGTCCAGGGCTCCGCCCCGGTTCTCCACGTAGTGACGGTCCAGGGCCACGGTCGAGGCCCAGGACAGGTCCGAGCGTCCGGAGATCTGCCACAGGCCGGTCAGCCCGGGCTTGACCAGAAGACGACGCAGCGCCTCGGCGTCGTACTTGGCGACCTCGACGGGAAGTGCGGGGCGGGGCCCCACCAGGCTCATGTCCCCGCGCACGACGTTGATGAGCTGGGGGAGCTCGTCGATCGACAGGCGGCGGATCCAGCGGCCCACGCGGGTGATGCGCGGGTCCTGACGGTCCTTGAACATGACCTCGTTGCCGGCGTCGCCGCCGGCCTTGACCACCGAGGCGCGGCGCGCGTCGGAGTCGATGTACATGGAGCGGAACTTCCACATGGTGAAGGGCTTGCCGTCCTGGCCCACACGGGTCTGGGTGTAGAAGACCGGACCCGGGGAGTCGAGGCGGATGGCGAGCGCGGTGGCCGCCAGCAGCGGCGAGATGAGGGCCAGCCCGATGGCGCCGGCGAGGCGGTCGAACAGGGCCTTGCCCGCGGCACGCGTGCGGCGGGTCTTGACGGCGATGAGACCGGTCCAGCCGTTCGTCACGGTCAGGGCCCGCATACGCCCGGGCACGACGTCCTGCAGCCCGGGGGCGACGACGAGGCGCACCTGGGTGCCCTCCAGACCGCGCATGAGGGTGACCAGGTCCTCGGGGATGACCGAGCCGACCGTCATGACGGCGTCGATGCGCTCGGCGTGCAGGGTCTGGGCGATGTGCTGGGGGCTGCGCACGGGCTCGGCCGAGTGGAAGGCGCGGTCCTGCCCGGAGGACAGGTAGCCCACGATGAGGAAGCCGTCCATGGGGTGGCGGCGCAACTGGGTGAGCATGGGCTGGGAGCCCGAGCCCATAACGATGAGGGTGCGACGCAGGGCGTGCCCCTCGAGACGGCGGCGGCGCAGCCAGCCGGCCTCGATGGAGCGTCCGGTGACGGCCAGGAGGAGCTGAACCGCCAGAGTGGCCAGCAGGGTGGTCCGGGCGACTCCGGACAGGTCTGCCAGCAGCAGGGCCACTGGGAGGCTCACGGCGGCCGCGGCGACGAAGCGGCCCGTGCCTGGGCCGGCCTGCTCGACGGTGTCGATGCCCAGAGCGCCCAGGAACCAGGCGATGAGCACCATCGTGATGCCCACGGTGGTCGCGGACCAGACCAGTGGCAGGTGGCCGCCCAGGAGGGCGAGCCAGAAGGGGACGGCGACGGCGAAGAGGTCGGACAGGACGAGCCAGATGACGAGGTCGTGGCGCGTGCGTGCCCAAGGACTGCGCGGAGCGGTGGGGGAGGTGGCGTCGGCTGCTGCTGCTGTCGAGGGACGCCGGTGCTGCTCGCGCTGGGGCAGTGTCAGGGTCGAACTAGACAAGGTGGACTCCGCAGGGATGATCGTGGGTGGGCAATAACTGGTCGGCTAGTGCTGACGGGACGTCGTGAACAGCAGCGTTTTAGAATGCTACTAAGTCTTGCGGACGTTATTTGTGGGAAGTGGCCAAGATCGCAGGGGCAAGATGAGGAGTCGAGAGGTTTCTGAGATGTCTGTATGTTACAGGTGCACAACGATATGGAGGTGTCAATGCGCCTCTGAGGGACCTTTCAGGGTTCTTCCAGCAGGTGGCGTTGTTGCAGGTCAGGGCCGGTTTGCTGGGGTTGTGCCAAGGAGGGTGGGTGGGGGACCGTCTATGTCACAAGACGATAAACAAAAGATACCAGGTCACCGGTCTTGATGCGTCTACTCTCGTGCCTGTCTTCGGGCGTCTTTCCGATGCCGGATTGTGACCTTCCTACAACATCAGGAGTGCTACGTGACCCAGTCGAGTTCTTCGGCGCCCCGGTCGGCTTCCGAGCCGGCCGGGGCGCAACCGGCCGCCGGCGGTGCCCCGTCGGGTGCCGCTGAGTGGGGGCGATCTGCGGATGGCTCAGGCGCCGCAAGCCTCTCGGGGGTTGAGGTGAGTGATGGGGCCGTCCCGTCGCGCGCCTCGCGTCCTTCGCTGCTGCGGCGGATCGGCGGGGTGCTCAAGCGGGGATCGTCGTCAGGGCGCCAGCTGGTCATCTGTGGGAACCACAGCCGTGGCCAAGGTGGTGGTCATGGGGGTGTCCGGCGTCTTCGGCCTGGTCAACACCAGTCTCATCATCCGACACTTCGGGGCCGACGCCTTCGCTCAGTACGGTCTGCTGGCCACCTTCCCCACCCTCATGCCCTTCACCGACCTGGGCATCGGCGCGGTCATCCTCAACACGGTGGCGAGCTCGACCGACCCGGCCCACGACTCGACCGTGCGGCGCACGATCACCACCGCCGTCCGCGTGCTGCTCGGCTCCGCCCTGGTCATTAGTACCGTCGGCATCGTCATCCTGCTGCTGGGTGCCTGGCCTGGGCTGCTGGGGGGCAAGCTCATGGAGGGCGGAGGACTCACCGCCACCGTCTGTCTCATCATCTACGCCGCGGCCCTGCCGTTGTCCGTGGGGCAGCGGGTCATCATCGGCCTGGGGCGCTCCACCACCCAGGTCATCAGCCAGGGGATCGTCTCCCCGGCCATGTCCTGCTTCCTGCTGCTGGCCATCGTCACCGGCCTGGGGCGCGGCAACGCCGTGTCCATCTACTCCTACATCGCCAACGCCCTGGTCTCGGTCATCTGCATCGTCGTCGCCTGGCGCGCCACCCGCCCCCTGTTCAAGGGTGCCCTGAGGGACGTACCGCGGCTGCGCAGCGTGCGCGGCGTGCGCATCGTCAACACCGCGGGTCCCCAGCTGCTGCAGTCCCTGGCCATCCCGATCGCCTTCCAGACTGACCGCCTCCTTCTGTCCCACCTGGGGCAGTCCCAGGCCCTGGCCGAGTACAACCTGGCCAACAACCTGTTCAACATGCTCACCCAGACCGTCATGGCGGCCGGCGTGGCCATGTGGCCCATGTTCGCCAGAGCCAGGGCCGACAAGCGCATCGAGAGCCCCTTCAAGCCGGCCATCGCCTTCAGTGGGGGCGGCTTCCTCCTGGCTCTTGCCCTCGTTGCCATCACGCCCTGGGCTGCTCGGGTCATGTCCCACGGCGAGATCGTCCTGCCGGCCGCGCTCGTGTGGGCCTTCGCCGCCTACGTCGCCGTCGAGGCCGGCAAGCAGCCGCTGGGCATGTACATGACCGATCCGCGCGGCCTGCAGTTCCAGGTCGTCCCGGTGCTCATCCTGGTGCCGATGAATCTCGCCATCTCCTGGGTCCTCATTGGGCCCTTCGACGCCGCTGGGCCTATCCTGGGATCGGTGATCTCGGTGGTCCTGTGTCAGATCCTCCCGTATGCCTGGTGGGTGCGCCGAGACGTGGCCAGACGTCGTCGAGAGCTGGCCCAGCAGTGAGCCCCTCCTCGTTGGCGGTCGGTACCGAGCCGGCTCGCGCAGCCCGGGAGCCGACGCCGCGCCCCCACGCCCGACCGCTGCCTCGCGTCCCCCGACTCCCTCATCTCGCCGTTCCTCATCTGTCCACCACCCGGCCCGACTCCCCGGGCCCCGCTCAAGGAGAAGCCTCATGAGCTCCCCCGCTGGTTCCCCCACCATCGCCGAGAACATCAGGGCCCTGTCCCGGGCTCAGAAGTCCAAGGCCGGTGCCCCTCTACTCCCGCATCATCAACCGCCCCGCGGGCCGGGTCCCTGGCCGCGATCGCCCACCGGCTGGGCGCGACCCCGGACCAGGTGACGGTCCTGTCGGCACTGTGCACCTACAGCGGCATCGCCCTCATCGCCCTGTGGCGTCCCACAGTCGTGTCCGCCGTCGCCACCGCCCTGCTGCTCATGTTCGGATACGCCCTCGACGCCGCTGACGGGCAGCTGGCGAGATTACGCAACGGTGGTTCCAAAGCCGGTGAATGGCTTGATCACGTCGCCGACGTTATCAAGCTCTCGACAATTCACGGGGCCATTGCGATCTCACTGTTCCGTTTTACAGAATTACCGTCCCCGGTCCTGCTTATTCCGCTGGCTTTCGGAGCGGTTCAGAATATTCACTTCTTCAGTTACATCCTGACGTATCAGCTGCGTTATCACGGTGGAACGCCTTTGGCTAGGGATGAGTCCCGCCCCGGCATTCTCAAGTCGGTCCTGTCGGCTCCCACGGACCACGGGCTCATGTGCTTCGTGCTCATGACCCGCTTCGCGCCCACGGTCTTCCTGTGGGTGTACGGCATCATGCTCCTGGGCTACGCGGGCTACGTGGCGCTGGCCCCTGCCCAAGTGGTACCGAGACCCTGCGTAACGACCTCCAGTAGACCCTCGCCGCCGTCGGCCTCGTCGGGTGTGGTGAGGCCGGCCCGTGACGGGCTGCGGTGAACCGATCACCGGCACTCCCTGCTGGGATCTCCATCCAATCTCCCTCATATCTGTTAAGGAATCTTATGGCTCTGCTAACCGGCCGCAAGGCGCTACTGGTCTATACGGGACGCAAGGACGGGCTGGGAAACCGCGTGCGCGCTGCTATCCGCCCAGGAGCTCGCCCGGGTCGAGGATCGCGACCTCTACTACGTGTGGAGCACCGACGAGTACTTCGGCCCCCGCATGGATGAGCTGTGGCGCTTTGAAGGGGGGAGTTCCGTGTCGCGCCTGACCTCCCGGGCGCTCCTGCCCGTGGCCCGCTACCGTCAGCCCAAGGGGGTTCGGATCACCGCCGACCTGCGCCGCCGCCACCTGTGGCAGATCCACCCCACGGCCTGCCCATCACCTGGGAGGACCCCGCGTGGAGGGGGAGCGCCCAGGAGGGGGCGGGGTCCACCGGGCCGCGCCCCTGGACCGAGCGGCTGCGCGAGCTCACCCCCGTCGATGAGATCGCCGACGAGGTCCGCTCCCTCTACGACGCCCACCTGCGGGGACGCCCTTACGTCGGCATCCAGGTGCGCACCCACGCGGTCTCCCACGCCAAGACCATCGAGTCCTCCCCGGTGGAGTGGTTCGCCAACCGGATGCGCCAGATCCGTGCCGACCACCCCTGACGTCCCCTTCTTCCTGTCCTGCGACACCCCGAGGCCCAGGAGCAGCTGGCCGGTGAGTTCGACGGCTGCGTCTTCCTGACCGACAAGGGCGGGTACAACACCGTCAAAGGCGTGCGCTCGGGCCTGGTCGACCTCTATCTGCTGGCCAGCTCCCAGCACCTCATTGGGGCCTCCTTCTCCAGCTTCGTGGAGATGGCCGTCTTCCTGTGTAACGGCGTTGTCCCCTTCGAGCGGCCCGACCAGCCGCTCGACGGCGAGTTCAGCCTCTCCCTGGGGCTGGCCGAGGACCCGCTGCGCCCCGCCCAGCGTTGACGGCCCACTGGTCGTTCAATCAGCAGGACGCCTGCCGGCGGGGTCGGGCGGGAGGGTGCTCCCGCCCAACCCGGCGGACCAGGGCCTCAGCGCCTGACGAACTCGTCGATGATCCGCGTCATCGTGGCGCGGTACCCGGTCACGGAGAAGCGCTCGGCGGCCTCGCGCTCACCCTGCTCGGCGAGCCGGGCCGCCAGGGCCGGGTCGGCCGCCAGGGAGCCGAGGGCATCGGCCAGGGCCTGCGCGTCGTCAGCGGGCACGAGCAGACCAGTCACCGAGTCGGTGACGACCTCGGCCAGGCCCTGAACCCGGGAGGCCACCAGCGGCCGGGTCGCGTGCATCGCCTCGACGGCCGTGTTCCCGAAGGGCTCGGCCCGGGAGGGCACGACAACGGCGTCGGCGGCCTCCAGCACCGGCCAGGTGGGGTGCACGTAACCCAGCAGCTCGACGTGCCCCTCCAGGTCCTCCTGACCGGCGCGCTCACGCAGCTCGGCCTCGTACCACTCGTAGCCCGGGAAGACCGAGCCGCACACGCTTAAGGAGGCATCCACCCCCGAGCGGCGCAGCAGCCCGACGGCGTCGAGAGCCACGTCTACGCCCTTGCGCGGGGACAGGCGCCCCACCATGGCGATACGGAAGGAGTCCCCGGCTTGCCTGGGGCGCAGGGGCTCCAGGGGCTGGTCCGGCCCGGCGACCCCGTTGTGGACCACCTCCGTGCGCGAGGCCAGTCGCGGCTGAGCATCCAGGAGCGCGTCGCGGGCCGCTCCGGAGTTCGCCACGATCCGGGAGGCCGCCAGCAGCGGGGCGTTGAGCCCGGTGCGGATGATCCGGCGCTGGGTGTCCTCGGCCTCATGCACGTGGGCCAGTACCGGCACGCCGGCCGCGCTCGCGGCCACCGGCCACCAGGGGATCGTCACCGTATTGCTGAGAACCACGTCGGCGCGGCTGGCACGGATGACCGACCGCAGGCGGGCGACCTCGGGGGCGGCCTGAGCGGACAGCTTCGCCAGGCCGGTGGGGCTCAGCAGGGCCTTGCGCAGGACCGTGAAGGGCATGACGGCCACGCGGGCACCGGCGTCGCGCAGCACCGCCACCAGGGGGCCGTCCTGCGGCAGGGCCACGAGGACCTCGTGGCCGGTCTCGATGAGTCCGTGAATGGTCTCCACCAGCTGCCAGTCCGAGCCGTACAGGTCGGGGGAGGGGTGGGCCACGAGGACTCGGACGGCACCGGTGCGGGTGCTGCCCGTCCCGCCCCGGTTCACCAGCCGGCCTTTCCGGTGCGACGCCCGGAGGGGCGCTGGCGGACGGGGCCCTCGAGGGCCAGGCGCCGGGCCAGGGCCTCGTAGCCGGAGGCCACCTCGTCCCAGTCGTAGAGGGCCGCTCGCTTGCGGGACTCCTCGCCGCGTGCGCTCTGGGCCTCGACATCGGACTCGGCGGAGATGACCAGGGCGGCCACCTCCTCGGGCGTGGTCCAGTAGCGGCCGGCCTCGCCCAGGACCTCGCGGTTGAAGGAGACGTCGAAGGCGTCCACTGCGGCCCCGGCGCCGATGGCGCGCAGGAGGGAGGGGTTCGTGCCGCCCACGGAGTGGCCGTGGTAGTAGACCAGGGCGCCGGAGTAGAGGGCGTCGAGCAGATCCTGGTCCCACAGGCCGCCGAGCAGGCGGACGCGGTTGTCGGCCAGGGACTCGATGCGGGCGGTGTAGTCGTCGGCGTAGGGGGCCGAGCCGACGACGACCAGCGGCAGCGTGGCCCCGGAGCGCACGTAGCCCTCCACGATGACGTCGACGTGGTTCTCCACCTCGAAGCGGGCCACCACCAGGTGGAAGCCCTTGGGGCTCAGGTCCAGCTCGGCCAGGCGTGAGGTGTCCGCTGAGATGCGGGGCGCCCCGTAGGCGAGAAGGTCGGTGGGGGCGTTGAACTCCTCGGTGTAGTAGTCGGCGATGCCCTGGGCGTCGGCGATGAGTGCGTCGGAGTAGCGCACGGCCAGGGCCTCGGCGGCGCGGTAGTAGCGCTTGCCGGTGGGGCCCCACTTACCGCGGCGCCACTCCAGGCCGTCGACGTGCGTGGCCACCGGAATGCGTGCGGCGCGCAGGGCCGGCAGGAAGGGGGAGTTGGCGGCGTTGAAGACGAAGGCCGCGTCCGGGTGGGTGCGCCGCAGCAGGTGGGCCACTGACAGGGCCGTGGGACAGGGTCTCCAGGCTGCGGTTCTTCACCGAGGGCAGCTCGACCAGCCGCATCCCCAGGTAGGTGTTGGGAAGCGGGGTGTCCGGCTCAGGGTTGCGGCAGTAGACGAGGACCTGGTGACCGCGGTCGGCCAGACGCCGGCCGACCTCCTCGATGGCGGTCTCGAAACCTCCGTAGCGGGCGGGGACGCCTCGCGTCCCGATCATGGCGATACGGAGCCTGTCCGGGTTCACAGCAGTCAACGGAGTCCTTTCGAAGGGCGGCGGGGCCGCTCAGGGATGGGAACCAAAGGTCCTCTTCGATGCGACTGCCAGTCACGGTGACGGCGGAGGATCATCGACGAGGCGGATGGGGAGGCGGTGATGGTGGTGGTGATGATGGCGATGAGGCAACGGGCGAGGAGGCGGGGGCTTGGGCTCTTGCCCTTGAGGTCGCAGTTTCCCGCGGGGCGCCTGCGGGCTGGTGGCCTCGCACCCGCCCGGTACAGCCGGTCAGCAGTCTAGAGGCAGGTGCTGCAGGTAGACACCGAACGAGTCGTCCCGTTCATTTCTCCGGCGCCTGGGAGTGCGGGGGTGGGGCACCGCCCTGGTGACGCGCCGGAACTATGGTGGAGGGATAGCGTTCGACTGGTCCACACCACCTGGGCGAAGACTGAGTATTCCAGTCAAGAATCAGGTGTGGCACTCACTGCGGGTTAATGAGAGTCTATCTGTGAGAAAAGCGGGTGGAGGGTGCCGCCTCGCTCGAGAAGTGACTGATTACACAATGAGGGGCGGAACAAAGGCTCCTTGAGTCGTTATCAAAGCGTTATCGCTGTAATACTCTCGTGACTGGCGCCGGTCTCGCTGTGGTGAGGCCGCCCCGTTGATGCTGCGCCACCCACCCACGTTCCCTCACGTCTTAAGAACGGAGCACTCGTGCATCCTTCCCGCGCTGTCTCCAGTGTGGGGGCGGTTCTGACCGCCCTCCCCTCGCCCTTGGTGCGCTCGTCGCCCCCACTGTTGTGGCGCCCCCGGCCGCTGCTGCCGGGCAGACCACTCTTGCCTCCCCGCAGGCCCTGCCTACCGCTCAGATTGATGGCATCGTTCTGGACCAGGCAGTGGTGGGCAATACCGTCTACGTCGTCGGGGAGTTCAAGAACGCTCGCCCCTCCGGCGCCGCTGCCGGTGAGAACGAGTCTCCTCGGTACAACGCCATGGCCTTCGACATCACCACCGGGGCTCTGCTGGACTGGGCCCCCAAGGTCAACGGCAAGATCAATGCGGTCGAGGCCTCGGCCGACGGCTCCACCATCTACCTCGGCGGCAACTTCACCTCCGTCAACGATGAGACGGTCTACCGGGTGGCGGCAGTGGACGCTGCAGGCAAGCGCAAACCGCTGGGGGCATCGGCCAACGGGACGGTCATGGACCTGGAGATCTCTCCCGACGGCTCGACCCTGTACCTGGCGGGCTCCTTTACTCAGATCAACTCCTCAGCGCGGCAGCGCGCCGGCGCCGTGGATCTCAAGACGAACAAGGTCACCAGCTTCGCTCCCCAGGTCGACGACTCCCTGGTTCGTTCCATCACGGTAGCCACTGACAACTCCGCTGTGGCGATCGGTGGCTCCTTCACCTCGGTGGGAGGCTCCTCCGACGCCTATGGGATCGCCGTTCTGGAGAAGGATGGTTCTGTGCGGAACACCAACATCTCCAGCGTCATCCGCAATGCGGGCTCGAACTCCGGCATCATGAGCCTCAAGTCGGACTCCCGAGGTCTGTACGGCACTGGATACTCCCAGGAGGGGACCTTCGAGGGGATGTTCCGGGCCAGTTGGACCACCGGGGACATCGATCTCATGGCCGACTGTCACGGTGACACCTACGACGTGCTGCCCACCAATGACGTCATCTACATCGCCAGTCACACCCACGACTGCAGTAACATCGGCGGTTTCCCCGACCGTTCCGATACGGAGGGGGTCTACCACCATGCTGTGGGCTTCTCCAGCACGGCGACGGGCACCGTGAGATCCAACACGGCTCGTGGCTACAGCGACTATGCGGGAATGCCCGCCCCCACGCAGTACAACGGCTTCCTGCCGGGGTTCCAGATCGGTGAGTACAGCGGTCTGAACCAGGCCGTGTGGACCGTTGAGGGTAACAGCCAGTACCTCGTCTACGGCGGTGAGTTCGTCGCGGTCAACGGCACCAAGCAGCAGGGCCTTGTCCGTTTCTCCATGAGCGGTGGCGATGTCAACGCCGCTGAGCCCGGTAACGAGGATGCCGACAACGGCAACAACGGCAATAACGACGACGGCGACAACGGCAAGGACAAGCAGGACAAGAAAGACAAGAAGAAGAACAAGAAGAAGCAGGACGACTGGGATGACCAGGATGGCTGGGACCAGGGCGACTGGGACCAGGCCGGCTGGGACGACAACCAGGGCGGCGGCTGGTGGTGGTGACCATGAGGCCTGTCGGGTCAGCGGATCGCCGCGGGGTATCCCCTGAATCGTCCGGTTCTATCGTCAGTGGGGGTGTGCTTCCCAACTCAGTGGTCGCTGAGGGTGACGCAGTGCTCGGCGGAGGTCGTACGCTTCGGCACGTGTCACGAACTCGAATGCTGATCCTCCCCACTGTCCTGGTGCTGGGCCTAGGGCTGGCCGCCTGCGGAGGCGGAAAGTCTCAGAGCGCTGCCAGTCCCTCCGCCTCCGCCGCAGCCTCTGCCAGCGGCTCGGCCTCCGCTCAGGCCGCCCCCTCGAATGTCGCCACACCGACGGTCCAGACCGCGAAGCCGACGGCGGCGCCTGCGTCCCCCTCGAGTGACGTCTCGACCCCGGACGCATCCTCGATCGACCCCAAGGCCGTTGAGACCGGTGATCTGTCGAAGGATGAGTACCCCGAGGTGGGCCTGGACAAGTCTGTCCGCGTTGACGGGGACCTGGTGATCTCCCTGGGGCAGATGCAGGCGAAGGACTTCGCAAGCGCTCCCGGCGAAGTGGGAGGCGCTGGTGTCCTGATCCCGGTGACGGTGACCAACAGGTCCAGTCAGGAGCTGCCGCTGGCCAGCGTGCTGTCCACCACCGTCAACTACGGCGAGGGTGCTGGCACTCCTGCCTCCGAGATCGTCTCGGCCTCGGATGCGGTGCCGGCCAAGCTCGCCGCCGGTGAGACGGTGACTGTGAATCGAGCCTTCGTCATCCCGGCGGACGGGCGAGGGAATGTCAAGGTCGTCGTGGACCTGGGGGCGGGCCGTGGGGCCGCCACCTTCCGAGGGTCTGCCGGCTGACCCAGGACGAGTCCTCTGAGGGTGTTGACCGCCCTTCCGTGTGCCCGTATCCAAGCGCCGTCCGTTGCTCACGAAAGTGAGCGGCGGGCGGCGCCTTGGCGTACTGGACGAACCGTTCGGGAGGCCTCCACTGGAGGCCTTGATCGTTGCTTCGCCGTGACATGGAGCGAATCGGCACCGAAAGCAACCTGAGCCGCGTCTATACAGAAGGTGGTTCCGATCGTGGGGACTTATGAGTGTTGCGGAATCGTTGAAACGACTGGAGTGTGGCGGGATTTGAACGAGGGGTCGGTGTGTGGCGGAATTGTTCTGCTCTGTGGTGTACGCCAAAACAGAGGTGGGCTGGTTGTTGGCGGTGTACGATAAGCGCGCCCGTCGACCCGTGTCGGGCGCGGAATACCAGCCATTCGTAAGGTTGCGTGTCCGTGATCTGAGTATGTTCTGAATGGAATACCCGTGAAGCTCCCCGCCGACTCCTGAGCGGCCTGCTGGCCGCGGCCTCGTTCCCCTCGGTGCCGTCACGCCTCGCTCCGGCCTCCCCTGCCGCCGCGGACCCGGCCCCTGCCCCCGCCGGCGCCGCCGGTACTCCCAGCACCGTCTCCGCCGATGCCCTGCCCACCGCCCAGATCAACGGCATTGTCTGGGACCAGGTTGTGGTTGGGGACATCGTCTACGCTGTCGGGAAGTTCTCCGCGGTCAGGCCGGCAGGATCGCCTGCGGGCCAGAACGAGTCGCCGCGCAGCAACGCGATGGCCTACAACATCAACACCGGCGAGATTCTCGACTGGGCGCCCACCACCAACGGCACCATCAACTCCATTGCCGCCTCCGCTGACGGGCAGACCCTCTACCTGGGCGGGGAGTTCACCGCGCTGAACAACCAGACCGCCTGGCGCGTCGGAGCGGTCAGGACCTCTGACGGCCAGCGCTCCCCGCTGGGCGCCTCGGCCAACGGCAGCGTCAAGGCCCTGAGCGTCTCCCCCGACGGACAGACCCTCTACATCGGTGGGGCCTTCACCCAGATCAACTCCTCGGCCCGCCAGCGCGTCGCAGCGCTCAACCTGGGTAGCCAGCAGCTGACCAGCTTCGCGCCGAAGATCGACAACTACTACGTGCGCAGCATCGTCGAGGCCGTTGACGGCTCGGCCGTGGCCATCGGTGGTGCCTTCGAGTCCGTCGGGGGCAGCGACAAGCCCGGTCACGGGATCGCCATCTTCGAGAAGGACGGCAGCCTGCGCAAGAACAACGCTTCCAGCGTGGTGCGTGGAGCCGGCGCCGAGGCCTCCGTCATGAGCGTCAAGGCTGACGAGCACGGCCTGTACGCGGCGAGCTACTCCCGGCTGGGTACCTTCGAGGGCGTCATGCGTCTGAACTGGGTCACCGGGGACATCGACTACATGGCCGAATGCCACGGCGACTCCTATGACGTCCTGCCTGCCGGTGACGTCGTCTACGCCGCCAGCCACTCCCACGACTGCTCCAACATCGGTGGCTTCCCGGACGTCCCCTACCACTACCACAACGCGATGGCCTACACGAACGCCGCCACCGGAACGGTGGGGGAGAACAAGGTCGCGGGCTACAAGAACTACGCAGGCCAGAACGCCACCACGAACCTCAACTTCTATCCCGACTTCACGCCGGGCAAGATCTCCGGCGCCATCCAGGCGACCTGGACCGTTGAGGGCAACGACAAGTACGTCGTCTACGGCGGCGAGTTCCTGGCCGTCAATGGCACTGCCCAGCAGGGACTGGTGCGCTTCGCCCGCCGTGACATCGCCCCGAACAAGCAGGGACCCATGGACAAGGGCGGTGCCTTCAAGGTCTCCGGCACCTCGCCGCGCGCCGGGGTCGTCTCCCTGTCCTTCAAGGCCAACTGGGACCGGGACGACAAGACCCTGACCTACAACGTCTACCGCGACGACATGAACGCCCAGCCGGTCACCAGTCAGACGGCGACCGCCGGATTCTGGGAGCGCCCCGACCTCAGTGCCACCGACGTCGTCGAGCCCGGAAGCACGCACCGCTACCGGGTCCAGGTGACAGACCAGTGGGGGGCCTCCACGGTCTCGGACTGGGTGACGGTCAAGGCCGCTGAGGGTCAGGGATTGAGCAAGTACGGCGCCCGGGTGCTGGCCGACGGCGCCGCCCACTACTGGTCCTTCGACGAGACCAGCGGTGACAAGGCCGAGGACTTCGTGGCCCAGCGCAACCTGACGATTCGCGGCAACGCATACAAGCGCGGAGCTGAGTCCGTCCTGGGCTCGGGCGCCTCGCTCGGCCTGACCTCGGACGCCACGAACAAGTCGCACGCCGCCACGCGCGTCGCCTCCCCAGGCTCCCACCACCTTCTCCATGGAGGCGTGGGTCCGCACGACCTCGACCTCGGGCGGGGAGATCATGGGCTACGGCTCCTCAGCGGCCAACCAGTCGTGGAACCGTGACCGCATGGTGTACATGCGCAATGACGGCACGCTCAGCTTCATGCTCTACCCGGGCAAGCTGACCACCATCACCACTCCCAAGAGTTACAACGACGGGCAGTGGCACCACATCGTGGCCTCCCTGAGTCCGACCGCCGGTGCCATGCTCTACGTGGACGGCAACCTCGCCGCCTTCGACGCCGCCATGACCGCGGGGCAGAGCTACTCCGGTTACTGGCGCATCGGTGGGGACGCCCTCGGCGGTGTCAACGGTCAGCCCTCCAACACCAACATCCAGGCCGACATCGACGAGGCCGCCGTCTACAGCACGCCGCTGTCGGCGCGGCAGATCGCCGAGCACTACACCGCCGCCACCGGCAAGCAGGTCGAGCCGGACAAGGGTGATGACAAGGGTAAGGGCAACGCCGGAAAGGACAAGGGCAAGCAGCCCGAGGGCAAGGCCCTGCTGGACGACTCCTTCGAGCGCAGCGTGAACGGCGGCTGGGGCAAGGCCCAGGCCGGCGGTGCCTGGAAGACCACCTGGAACGCCGCGGCATTCTCCGTCGATGGCACCAGCGGCCGGATCGCCATGGCCGGTCCACGCTCCTCGGCCTCCATCATCTCCGACCCGATCAAGTCCACCTCCACCGACGCCGTCGTGGACTTCTCCCTGGACGCGGTGCCCACCGGTAACGGTGCCTTCATCTCCTACGCCGCCCGCACGACCAAGGCCGGTCAGTACCAGGCCACGGTCCGCATCGGCAGCGCCGGCAACCCGGTGGTCACGGTCTCGCGCGTGGTCAAGGGCAAGGAGACCTCCCTAGGCTCCTACGTCATGAAGCAGCCCTACACGGCCGGTCAGCCGCTCCACCTGCGCATGGTGGTTGACGGCGCGGAGTCGACCAACATCCAGGCCAAGCTCTGGGTCGGAGACGCCGAGCCCGCCGAGTGGGGGATCGAGGCCGTTGACAACGACAAGACCCTCAACGAGGCCGGAACCGTGGGGCTGACCACCTACATGTCCGGCTCGGCCGGGCCGGAGACCGTCACCCTGTCGGTCGACAAGGTCACCATCAAGCAGCACTGACGCCGTCGAGCGCAGCGCGCATACGGGGAGGGCCGGGAAGAGCTGATCTTCCCGGCCCGCCCCGTTCTGATCGCGTGCCGCGAGTGGCTGCTAGCCAACTCGATACCGCTCGTGTGATACCAAAAGTTGGTAGATTATGGGCATGTCAGTGAACACCTCCGTCAGCCTCGATGACCACTTCGCCGGATTCATCGCGAGCCAAGTCGGGTCTGGACGGTACCGGTCCGCGAGCGAGGTCATCCGCGCCGGCCTGCGCCTTCTGGAGGACCGGGAGGCTGAGATGTTGGCGCTGCGTGAAGCACTCGCATCCGGTGAGGCGAGCGGACAGGCGGAGCCCTTCGACTTCGATGCCTTCATCGCCGCCAAGGCGGCAAGGACGTCGTGAGCACCTACTGCCTGATCCCGACAGACACGTGTAGCCTGTCGGCCAGGCGGCCACTCTCCGACATGTCACACGCAGGCAACACGGAGCGTCCCTAGGATCCTCCTTGTAGTGAGAACCCACTAGGAGGAACCATGATCAGGGTAGCGATCAACGGATACGGCAACCTCGGCCGCGGCGTCGAGCAGGCCATCACCAAGAACACGGACATGGAGGTCGCCGTCGTCTTCACCCGGCGCGACCCGGCCACCGTCACCACCCAGGGGGCGCCCGTCGCCCACGTTGACGACATGGCCGCCTGGGCCGACAAGGTCGACGTCTGCCTGAACTGCGGAGGCTCGGCCACCGACCTGATCGAGCAGACTCCGGCCGCCGCGGCCCTGTTCAACACGGTCGACTCCTTCGACACTCACGCCCGCATCCCCGAGCACTTCGCCGCCGTCGACGCCGCCGCCAAGGCCTCGGGCCACGTCGCCCTGATCTCCGCCGGCTGGGACCCGGGCCTGTTCTCCATGCTGCGGGTCCTGGGCGAGGCCGTCCTGCCCGATGGCGCCACCACCACCTTCTGGGGGCCCGGCGTCTCCCAGGGGCACTCCGACGCCCTGCGCCGCATCGACGGCGTCGTCGACGCCAAGCAGTACACCCGCCCGGTGGAGGCCACCGTCGCCGCCGTTAAGGCCGGCGACGACGTCGAGCTGACCACCCGTTCCATGCACACGCGCGACTGCTACGTGGTGGCCGAGGAGGGCGCCGACCTGGCCCGCATCGAGCGGGAGATCGTGGAGATGCCCAACTACTTCGCGGACTACGACACCACCGTCACCTTCATCACCGCCGAGGAGCTGGCCGCCGAGCACGCCGGGATCCCGCACGGCGGCTCCGTCATCCGCCGCGGGCACACCTCCGAGGGTGTGGCTGAGACCGTGAGCTTCGAGCTCCAGCTCGGCTCCAACCCTGAGTTCACCGGCTCCGTCCTGGTCGCCACGGCGCGAGCGGTGGCGAGGCTGGCCGCTCGCGGCGAGACCGGTGCGCGCACCGTTTTCGATGTCACGCTCGCCGACCTGTCCCCGACGAGCCCTGAGGAGCTGCGCGCCCACTACCTGTGAGGCGGGCGGACAGCCCGAGCCGGGCCCGGTCGTTCCTCGTTTGCCTGGGAGGTGCCTGGTGCGCACTGCACGAGCCTGGGGTGCGACTGGAGGAGGGTTGAGGGGCACTTGGCAGGTGGGGCCTTCGTGAGTATGCACAACCCTTGGCCAGTAGATCCCGACCCTCGTGGAGTGGGCCGGCTCGGGCTGGGACGTGAGCCAGGGGCAACGTCGAACCCCGGCCTCCGGGCCCCTGCGCGGGAGCCGGCAGGGGAAGGAGAGGTCAGCCCCGAGGTCAGGGCACCTGGTCTTGCCGCAAAGACCCCGCGGAATCGACTGCCGCCGGCAGTCCAGTGTCCACAGCGCTGACATTAACGATTCCGCCGTCGAAGCGCCCAGTGAAGATCGTTGGAATGCCGCGGTTCTTCTGCGGGGTTCGGCGTCGGCGCAGTCTTGATGTCAGCGCCATGGACACCGACTCCTCGCCACGCCGCTTTCCTGGCCTGCCCCCCGGGGCCGACCCGAGCGGCGTCTCAACAGTGAGGGAGGCAAGACATGGCGGGACGCCTCGGCTCCGGCTGAGTCAGTCGCGGATGAGGGGGACATCGACGTCGGGCAGCTCGCCGCGGCGGGCGGCGCGCAGGAGCCTCATCCCGTCGCGTGTGCCCTTCGCCGCCGTGACGAGCGGGCGTCGGGTGCTCAGGAGCTGGCGCCTGCCGCCGCGCAGGACGATCTCGCGGGCGGCCCGGCCCGCCGTGGCCACCCACCGGCGCTGCGTGGCCCGATCCAGGTGCAGCCCCGCGTACAGCAGCCGGTTGCGCACGTTGTAGTAGTAGTAGATGTCCGACTTGGCGCGGTCGGGCTGGTCGTCCTCGGAGTGGGTGCCGCCCTCATCGTGGACGGCCACGGCGTCGCGCACCAGGGCCAGGCTGCCCCCGGCCGCCAGGACCCGGGCCGAGAAGTCCACGTCCTCCCAGTACAGGAAGTAGCGCGCGTCCAGGCCGCCGGCGGCCTCGAACAGGTCCGCCGACAGCGCCAGGCAGGCCCCCGAGAGCCACGGCTGGGTGCCGCCGGGGGGGAATCGGGCGCGGTGAGCGGCGCGAGCGCATCGAGCCATCGGCCAGGCACACGACGATCCCGTCGGAGACAATGCGGCCACTGGAGTCCTTGAGCACCGGCGCCACCAGGGCGAGCCGGTCCGCGTGCGCCCTGGCCGCCAGGCGGATGAGGTCGGCCCGGGCGATGACGGCGTCGGGATTGAGCAGGACCAGCAGGTCAGCTCCGAGCTCGCGGGCCCGGGCCGCCCCCAGGTTCATGCCGCCGCCGAAGCCGGTGTTCGTCTCCGGCAGGACCGCCTCCCAGCCCCGCGAGGAGGCCAGTGCCACCAGCTCCTCGCGGGCGGCGGGCGTGGAGTAGTTGTCGACGACGATGATGCGGGCCTCGGGGGAGTCCTCGGCCACGCGCGCCAGTGTGCGCTCCAGGAGCTTCGCCGAGTCGTAGCTGACGACGATGACCGCCGTGCGCGAGAGCAGCTCGCCGCCGGAGAGAGCCTCGGAGGCCTCGGTGATCTCGACGGCCTGGGCGGGGCGCCGGTGGCGGGGCCGATCGGATCGGCGGCCTCGGGGGTCTCGGCGCCCTGGGCGGGGTCAGCGGTGGAGGTCATCGGAGCAGGAGCCTTCCGGGTGCGGGGCGGTGTCGGAGCGGTGCTGGCGAGGTCGGGTACGGCGGGTATCGCGCCTCCGAGAGCCGGGGGTGCGACGTCGTGACTCGGGTGCTCCCGGCGTGGGGAGCACCCGCTTCGTGATAGTACCGTTAGACCCTGATATCACGCCGCGATCCGCCGGCAGGCGGGAGGAAGGACGGGCTTGACGTGCACCTGACCATCGCGATGCTCACCTACCGCCGCAACGACTACCTCGCGCAGGTGATCCCCGAGCTGCTGGCGCAGGCCGACGACGTCTGTGACGCGCAGACGACGGCAAGCGTGCTCATTGTGGACAACGACCCCCAGGCCGGGGCTCGTGCCGTCGTCGAGGCCGCCCGGGCGGCCCTGGGCGGCGAGCAGCCGGAGGCGGCGGAATCGTCCGGGGCAGCTGACTCGGACGCGGTGGTGATGTCGCGGCTGGTCTACGTTCACGAGCCCGAGCCGGGCATCGTGGCCGGCCGCAACCGGGCCCTGAGCCAGGCCCACGGCTCCGACGCCCTCGTCTTCATCGACGACGACGAGATCCCCTCACCGGGCTGGCTCAAGGCCCTCGTGAGCACCTGGCGCGCCCAGGGCTGCGCCGCCGTCACCGGCCCCACGCCGCCGACCTTCGAGGTCGCCCCCTCGGCGTGGGTGGTCGCTTCTGGTGCCTTCGACTCCTGGGAGGCTGCCGACGGCGCCCAGGTCCGCAGTGCCGACACCGGCAACCTGCTCCTGGACCTGGCCGTCGTCGAGGGCCTGGGGCTGCGCTTCGACCCGCGCTACGGGCTCACCGGCGGCGAGGACTCCCTGTTCACCCGCCAGCTCACCCGCGCCGGCGGCGTCATCCGCTTCGCGGCCGGGGCGGTGGTCACCAGCGCGTGCCCGCGGCCCGCGCCCGGCGCACCTGGGTGCTGGAGCGCCCTTGCGCTCGGGGCTCGTCCTGGGCCCGGGTGCGCATCGACACAGCCGCGCCCGACGGCGGTGCCTCCGGCAGGCTCGCCCGTCTCAGGCTGCGCCTGGGCTATGGCGCCAAGGGACTGGCCAAGGCCGGAATCGACGGGGCTCGCGCCGGCGTGGCCCGCATCCGCGGTGACGTGCCCGCCCAGGCCCGCTACGAGGTCTCCTCGCGCGGCGGACTGGGCATGGTGGTGGGCGCGCTGGGCGTCCACGTGCGCGAGTACGGACGCCCCCGGCGTCGCCGGAGGACGGCGCCGGCCGGCAGGAGGACCGCATGAACCGGCTGACGATCGCCATCCCCACCTTCCGCCGCCCGCAGGACCTCAAACGGGCCGTCAGTGGGGTCCTGGAGCAGGCCGGGGAACTGGTTGGCGGCTCGGGTGCCGAGGCCAGGGAACCCGAGGGCGATGCCGCGGGCGCGGCGGATACGGACGGGGGCGCAGGCAGGGGCGTGAGCGACGTCGAGGTCCTCGTCATCGACAACGACGCCCAGGGCACCGGGCACGAGGCCGCCCTCGCCGCAGCGGCCGACGCCGGGGTGCCGGTGCGTTCCTCCGCGGAGGGCTCGGAGGAGCCCGGGGGCGTGGGCCTGCGCTACGTCATCGAGGAGAAGCCCGGTGTGGCGGCGGTGCGCAACCGCGCCCTGGACGAGACCGGTGGGCGCGACCTGCTCGTCTTCATCGACGACGACGAGGAGCCCGAGCCCGGCTGGCTCGCCGCCCTCGTGGGGCTGTGGGCCTCGACCGGCTGCCAGGCGGTGGCCGGACCCGTCATCCCCGCCTACGAGGTCGAGCCCGAGGCGTGGGTGCGTCAGGGCGAGTTCTTCGTGCGCAGGACCTGGCCCACTGGCACGGTCCGCCCGGTGGCGGCCTCCAACTGCCTGCTGCTGGACCTGGGTTTCGTGCGCCGGGCCGGGCTGCGCTTCGATGAGGCCTTCGGCGCCACTGGGGGAGAGGACACGCTCTTCACCCGCCGGCTGAGCGCCGCCGGCGGTGTCATCCGCTGGTGCGATGAGGCGCGCGTGCGCGACCACGTGCCGGCCTCGCGCCTCACCCGCCCTTGGATTCTGCGACGTCAGCGCTCCCACGCCGCCACCTCGGTGCGCGTGGAGCTGGCCCCTGGCCGGCGGCGGGGCTCAGCCGGCCATCCGGGCCAAGGCCGCTGCCGGTGGCCTGGTGCGTATCGTCGTCGGCGGCCTGCGAACCGCCGGCGGAACCCTCATCGGCAGCCCCCGGCACGCGGCCAAGGGGGCCCGGCTGCTGGCGCGTGGCCGCGGCATCCTGGCGGCCAGCGTCGGAGGCGGCGTCCACCGCGAGTACGACCACCGAAGTGGTTCCGAGTCAGGGAACGGCAAAGCCGGTGGGAGCGGTACCAGTTTGATGGGGGTGGTGTGTCGGTGAGGCGGGAGTGCGGGTCCCGTAGGGACGCGTGTGGGCTTCCCCGCCGCTGCCCAGCTGGGTGCCGCCAGCTGGCACCTGCAACGGAGCCGAGATCATGGCCGCCATGCGTAACCTGCCATGAGCCTATCCGCCTGAGCTACGGCCCCAGAGACTCCATCGCGGCCACCACCAGATCCCAGTCCAGACGCCCCACACGAGCCATCAGCCTACTGATCCCAGCATCCAGGTGGCCGCACAGCCTTGACAACATTGCGAGAGCAAGCACAGCGTGAAGACGCCTTAGAGTTCTCCGCCTTCATCGAAGTAGCGTTGCTCGGCCTCGGTCAGATCCATCATTGCAGGAGACTCGATGGTTACCCCTATCAATCGCCGAGATCCAGCAATTGCTATCTTCACCCTCGAAGATAGTTGCCATCTCGTGGAGATGATTCCGTCATGAGTTTTCGAACTTCCTTCACCGTACTGAATATTTAGTGCATTGACATAAGAGGAGTAACTTGAATAGATTATCTGTTCTAGCTCGGGAGGGGCGTCCTGCGAAAGTCGGGTGGTTAGGTTGACATCAAACCTCGAAACCAGGTCGCTGTTTTTGACGTCACATCCGATATAACCATCCTCTTCGCCGTTGCTGACTGCGGTAGTGAAGAATCTGCCATTGTCTGGAGCTGGTTTCCAGCCGAATTGGTCTCGTAGGGCGAATGCCTCGTTGATGGTCATGGGCCATCTGTGCTCGGCGATGGTGCGGATGATGGCCACTGCCTGCTCGGTGGGGTAGGCCCGGAATCCTGGCGTGGGAGGATGGGTGGTCATGGTTGCCCCTTAGTGTCTAGAGGTTGTCGATAGCTTGCTGGAGTGCCTGGGTGACCTCGGGGGTCAGCGAGAACGGTTGGTCACCGATTTCCGTGAGGTCGGGTGTTCTGGTGTAGATCGTTTTCGCGTTGAGCCTGATGCTACCGTTCTTGACGCCCTCCCACACTTCGGGGTGATCGTGAAAGTACTGCGCGAACCGAGGGTCAGACAGCATGTGGTCGCGAGCATACGCCGGACTGCCTTGGAGGGCTTTGCCCTCGAAACGAGTATTGACTGGCGTTCGACTAAGCTCTGCAGTCACCCCCCTTATACTCGGACACGACCAGCTCGCCACCATCAGGTGACAACGCCATCCCGTCTGCCCATCCTCTCGGGGCGGTTCCGCCATTGACCGTCACGTTGTCGGTCCGGAACTCGTCCGGGATATGGTACCCTGCTCAGTGAGATACTTCTCCCCGCCAGCCTCCCCAATTCGTGTCCCTGCGTCGGTTAGTTCTTTGCGCGCTACTGAAACTGCGTCAGCTTTTTTGTCTAACTCTTCAATGATTCGTTTACTGTGTCCCTGATTTCTGAGCATTTCTCTAGTGTCTTCAATTTGCGTTCTGGTGAAGTTGCTGGGTGAGTAGTTTTTTGGTATCGAACCTGCCAGCTCTTCTATTGCTGCCTGTTTGGCTGCCTTCCTCGCCTCGTGTTGGCGGAACAGTTCTGGGATGTCCTTGGCGTACCGGTCGGCTGCTGCTGCCTGCCTTAGGGCGGTGCGGGTGGCGGCCATGTCTCTGGCGGTGGTGCGGGCGATGGTGTGTGCGCCGGCTCCGAATACTGAGCCTGGGATGAAGGTTAGAGCGAAGTCGAGCACGTCCCAGGCTAGCTGGCCTGGGGTGACGTTGCTGAGGTATGAGGAGGTCGCCGCTGCAGGGTCGTGTATGAAGGAGGCCAGGCCGTGGCCGTGGGCCGCGGCCCAGGTCAGAACCCCGACTGCGCCCATGGCCAGTGCGAAGGTGGAGCCGGCTGACATCAGCAGCATCACGCCCAGCGCTGTGACCAGGAGCTGGCCTGTCGGCCCCAGGGACTCCCACCACGTCGCCAGCTCGTCCAGCAGGCCGGCGAAGAACCCAGAGCCACTGTCACCGAACAGCAGTGACGAGCCAATCGCCTGAGCAACCACCACACCGCACCACAGGCACACCAACCCTATGAGAGCCGAGACCACGAGTGTGATCAGAGCGAAGACGCGGCGTGCCGCGGGTTCGGCCCCGGGGGTGGTGGCCGCCATGGCGTCACGGCGGGCAGCCATGACCTGGGCGGCGGTGAGACGGCCCTCGACCATACGCTGGGAGCGGGTCATGCGCCGGTCGGCGTAGCCACGGGCGATAACGACCAGGTCGCTGTAGGACAGCACCACCAGCGCCACAACCGCCTCGATCGGAGCCCGCACAAAAGCCGGTCCCCCGATCGCCGTCATGGAGGGCACCCTGGGCGCCTCACCAGCAGTGACCCCCAGGGCTCCGGTGCGCAGGCGCCTGCGGGCATCGGCCAGCAGACACAGACCGAACAGCACCACCGAGTAGGCGATCGCATTGTTGCCCCGCCCCGAGACCTGCCACACCGCGCCCAGCCAGTAGACGAGCGGGTCGTCCGAGTCCAGCCAGGACACCGAGGTCAAGGAGGCCACCGAGGCGTTGTAGGCCGCGTGGTCCACCACCACCTGCACCAGCGCTACGGCAGGCAGCACCCAGGCCACCACCCGCCCCAGCGGCCTGCCGGTGCGCCACAGGACGATCCCCAAGCCGACCGCCATCGCCACCGTCATCGTGGACACGTGATGACCCACCGCCAGCGGGCTCGGCCCCGAGCCGTCCATGAACCGGCCTAACAGGCCGTCACTGTTCCACAGGCGGAAGGACCCGGCCGTCCAGGCGTTGAGCGAGTAGTCCAGACCCTTATCACCACCCAGCAAAGAAGCCAGCATCCCCTGAGGCGCCAGACGCCTGGCGCCGTCCTCAGCCGCAGTGAAACCCGCCCCGGCCGCGTAACCCAGCAACGCCCAGTCCACCGCCGCCAGGCGCCGCACCCGCCCCGGTGCCACCAGAGCCACCACCGCCAGCGGCACCAGCTTGCCCGGCTCCTCAACAAAGGCCGCCAGAGCAATGCTCGTTCCGTCGTCACTCGTAGACATCCCGCCACTGGCAGCCACCAGCTCAGTAGCCTTAGCCACCACCAGCGCCCACGGCACACTCACCGAGAACATGACACTCACCGCCCGCCACGAGATGGTGCGAGTGCGTGACAGCAGCACCATCACCCCCAGACAGGCCAGCATCCAGATCGCCGGCACCATCGCAGCAGCCAGTTGTGGCACCACCAGCACAGCCACCACCAGCAACACGATCGTGATGCGCTGACTGATCCGAGACAGCCGAAACAGTCCCCGAGCCACCCCCTCGTGACGGCTCAACCACCTTTGCCAGGCCCATTGCACCCGCTGCCAGGCCTCCGGCGGAAACTGCAAGGACCCCACCGGCCGCCCCCACACAAACGGGCTGACAACACCAAAAGCACCCGGAGCACTACGAAGACCCACCAAAACCTTCTCACACCACCAACAGCGGGCAAACACCCACCCAAAGCCACAAGAACGTAACCATCCTGTTATCTACGACCCCACGTCACCACCCTGACCAACGTCAGTGGCGCAGGGGCGAGCCGTGGAAACGAGGCTTGAGCCGTAGATGTGCTACAGAAGTAGCGAGAGGGCTCATTGCCCCGCCGAGTCTCAGTCTCCGCCAGGGGATCAGGGGGCGGGTCGGGCTCGAGGTCAGTCCCTGAGTGAGGTTTCGACGGCTGGGCGGCGCTCGACGTCGGGGCGGGCTCTGATGCGGGCGCTACAGCGGAGCTGGAGAGCGCGTCCCGCGGTGGGGTGGCCGGCGCGTCGTCGGCGCCCAGCTGGGCGGCCTCCCGAAGGGGAGGCTGCAGAACAGCGGCCCCCAGCACGATCGGAAGGTAGGCGGGTAGCACCGTCCAGGGCCCCACGAAGACGTTCTGCACCACGGTCAGGGCTGCGAAGAACAGCCAGGGCGTGGCCTTGAGGCGTCCCCACTCCAGTGGAAGTGGGCCTCAAGGTCGCCTGGGGCCCGGACCTGGCGGGCCCCGACAATGAACCGCAGCCTCGCGTCGTCCAGGGCCGTCAGGTTGGCCGCCGAGAGCATGCCTGCGTCAGTGACGATGACGAGCTCCTCAATGCAGTGAGCGGCCTGGAAGGCCTCCACGATGGGGATGATCGTGGTGGTCTCAGCCTTATTGCCCTCCCAGCACCCGACCTGGAGAGGAAAACGATGACGGTCGACCAGCAGGCCCGCGATGACCTGAGGATCGACCCTCCTCTCCTTGGAGTAGCCGACCTTGCGTAGGTCGTCCTCACGCTCGGCCTCGAAGTAGAGCGTGGTCACGTCGTACAGGCACAGGGCCAGACCGGAGGTGTTGGTGACGTGCTCGAACAGAGCCCCAGACAGGCTCTCGCGGTAGCCCCGCTCCTGGGCCCGGGCCAGGGAGCGGAACAAGGTCCGCACGCTGACCGACTCCAGGCCCAGGTCACCCAGCACCCGGGGGACCTGGGCCTTGGATGTCGGCTCGATCAGACGCTCCAGAACCATCTGCTCGAACGCCCGATCACCCCCAGTAGCGTCCCCCAGCCCCAGACGGGTGTAGACCCCGTGCAAGACGTCCCACAGCAGGCCCGAGCGCTTGGAGGCCACCACCGCGTCAGTGCCGACGACCGGGGCTGAGGCCGTGAGGAGTCCCGAAACCGCCGGTGGCGTGGGAGTCAGGTCCAGGGCCATCTGGTCCGGGGCAATACGGTGCCGGCCGATCTCCATCAGAGCAGCCAGCTCGGCCTCAGTGTGGGCCGATCCCAGGTGCTCGATGACCTTGTCCCGGCGCCCTTCCTTGACCGCGATCTGCACCGCCGTCGCCCCTGAGGCTGTCTTGACCTTACGCAGAAACGGGCTCACCACCCCCACCCTACCGGTCCCTTAGTGTGCCAGCACGCCCCCAACACCACGGAATACCAACGAAAAACCCACCTCAAAACCCAGACCCCACCAAAGTGTCACGAGTCAGGAGGAGTAACTTGAATAGATTATCTGTTCTAACTCGGGAGGGGCGTCCTGCGAAAGTCGGGTGGTTAGGTTGACATCAAACCTCGAAACCAGGTCGCTGTTTTTGACGTCACATCCGATATAACCATCCTCTTCTCCGTTGCTGACTGCGGTAGTGAAGAATCTGCCATTGTCTGGAGCTGGTTTCCAGCCGAACTGGTCTCGTAGGGCGAATGCCTCGTTGATGGTCATGGGCCATCTGTGCTCGGCGAAAGTGCGGATGATCGCCACCCCCCTCTTTAGTAGAATAGGTGCAGAACCGCTTGCCTATAACTGTCAAGATAGACTGATTCACCTCCAAACATCGTCTACCTATTATTTGGCAACCTACCTCGCAGGGTTTGCTTAATTATTGAGGACTGATGGAATGGCTTCGTTAAGGTACCACATCCAGAAAGCCCGACGCGCTTCAACGTCTACTTCAGCGGCAGGTCTCCAATTCATGCCACCCGCGACCGCGCACGCGCACGCATAACTGCAGTCCAAGGAATCCGGCAGGAGCTCGTCGTCATCCTCCAGCTCTTCATCAATAACATAGTATGGATCTCGATGGCACGCCGAGATCACCATGTGCTGCGCTGCGTTCGCAACAAAAATTGCTTTGTCGTTCTCGGGATTAGTTGCGTCATTTCCTAGGCTTTGAAAAAAAGCGATATGCGGATCTTTCGGCGTCATCTGCATCCACTCTGTTTTCAGTTAACGAAACGGCTAGAGATAGCATTTCATTAATGTCGGAGCGACCCCTGAATGTCTGTTCCCAGATATATTGAACTTTACATACGCATAGCATATCTAGATAAGTTCTGCGGAGGTAAGACGCCTCTGGCTGGTTGGCGTCAATCATCGCCTCCCAGAGTCGCATTCTTGTCCCAATCGAGAGTATTCCTTTGTTGTTTCTGGTCAGTTCGGCGTGGGCGCTCTGGATTTCTTTTCTGAAGTGAATTGTAGTCCATTATCTATATGCCTTTCTTGTTCTTGCATTGTTACTTAAAGTATGACTCAGGTAATGGTGCGCTGGGCTGAACGACATTTCCGTCGGGTGTGATTATGGTGCCGGCCGACGGTATCCCCGCCGCACTGCTGAGCACTGCACGAAGGTCGGGGCCACTGGAGGAGGGCGGGTGTACTCCATGGGGGTTGGGGGTTCGTGCAGTATGCACAACCCTTGGCCAGTGGGGGCCTTGGATCTTGCTGCTGGACATAGGGGCACCCCCATCGTGCTGGGATCGACAAGATCTACCTGTGGCGGCTGGTACAGAGCAACGTTCATCTCCTCCGGTATGCTCGTGCCGATCCAGGTAAACTGAGCGTCTCTCAATGCCGAGCCAGCTCCCGGTGGTCTTAATCATCTTTAATGCTTGCAGTGGTCGAGGAAAAGGTCAAGGCAGATATCAACGCGACAAAGCCGATACCAACTCCGCTGAGCACAAAAACGAAAGGCGTTGAAGTAAGATCGGCAACCACACCCCCCAGGGCCAGGCCCACCGTCATGCCGAGGCTGCCAACCGTACCGATCACCGCATAGACCCTGCCAAGGAAATGTCGATCGATCGTCAACTGTATCTGAGCTGCCAGTGCGCCGCTCAACAGCACCAGCGGGAGGCCCTGAATGAAGAACGCCACCGCAGCGACCCAGAAACTGGGCCAGATTCCCGGAACAGCAAGAGTCAATGCGTAGACTCCGAGAGCAAAGGTGGTCACCCAACGAACACTCACTGTGTCAGGGGTCACTAGCAGTGCAAGTCCGCCGAGCAATGCGCCGACGGAAGTGATGGCAAGCAGAAGGCCGTAGGTGTCGCCGCCACCTTCCAGCGCCTCCATAACGTAAACGACGAGAATAGACTCCGGCATCCAGCCGAAAAAGTTCCAGAGTCCAAAAACCGCAACAATGTTACGCGCAAAAGGATTTCGCCAAGCCACAACAAGGCCATCCCGCAATTCCTTCATGAAGGCGCGTATGCGATTTTCAACAGTTGTGGTCGTCGGTTGGATATTAACTTCCGCCGTACGCTCGTCCCAAGTGTTCCCTGGTTGACCCTCGTCGTGTTGTCCCTCGGCTGACGACTGATCAAGTATCAGTAAGTGTGAGCGCTGAAGAGAGCGTAGTGCGAACGCAATGATGAGCAACATTCCTGCACTCAAAGTGAATGGCGTTGTCGCAGACCACCCTACCAATGCGGCGCCAACAAACGGGCCGATAGCTCCGTTGCCAAGCTCTTGCATCCACCGGATGGTGGCATTCGACTTCAGGTACTCGTTAGGTTCTGTTAAATCTGGGACAACCAGTACTGATGCTGCATCATAGAATTCTTCTAACGTGCCGAAGAGTAAGGCGAACGCACAGAGCAGAAGGATAGAACCGGTGCCTAGGTGGAGCGCCACGGCGAGCCCCACTAAAAGGAGTGCACGGGCTAGGTTAGTCAAGTACAGGGTGCGCAACTTGCTCCATCGATCGAGCATGACGCCGATCGGTATGGATAGGAACACCTTGGGCAACGTTGCTACGGTAGCAACTAGCGCTACCTCCAGAGCCGATTTGGCATATGCGGTGGTCAGAACCGCGAAGGCAGCGACCCGGATCCCATCGACGATGTTCGACCCCAGAGACACTGCGGCGAGCCGCATAATCGGCCCACGCATTAAAGTTCGTGCGCTCATGAGTCTATTTCCTTGTGCATCCAAACGTCCGGTACTGCTCGTCCATCCATACAGCGATAGAATTCGGTAAGTCCGGCGTGCTCTGGACCGTCGAGTCGGCATGAATCCGCCGACACCTGCACGTATACCATCGAGAGATCATGAAGAGTTTGGAGTGAAGCAGGTGTGAGTAGGGTGCCGTTGGTGTGCACAGTCACGATCATTCCAAGTTCCCGCGCATACGCCACCTGATCGCGCCATCTCGGGATCATCAAATACTCCCCGCCAGTAAAATCGATCTGCTGTACTGCTATGGCATCTGCTTGGTTGATGACGTCCATAATTTCCCGTGACTCAGTCGCTCTTTACGGCCCGGCCCTGAGGTTGAGTAGCAGTAACTGCACGACAGGTTGCATGTAAGTAGAGCCTTGATCTGCACTCGCTGCAGGTGTGGATCCTCGGGCGCCCTACGATGAACGATTATGTCATCCAACCACCCGACTTGTCGCAAGGCTGCCGCCGGTGACTTTCGCCCCCCGGATCATTAGAAGATAGAGGCAAGACATCATGCCCACAGCAGCTGGCCCAGCCCCGGACCACCCGGGACCACCAACAAGGTAACGGGTGTCCCCGACGTCCTGCTCATCACTGCACGAAGGTCGGGGGCTACTGGACGAGGGGCGGGTGTACTCCATGGGGGTCAGGGGGCTCGTGCAGTGTGCACAACCCTTGGCCAGTGGGTCCCCACCCTCGTGGAGTGCGCTGGGATCACGCCTCCTGGGCGGGCGCCACAGCGGAGTCCGTGGGTGCGTTTCGCGGTGGGGTGGCCGGCTCGTCGTCGGCGCCCAGCTGGGCGGCGTCGCGCAGGGAGGCTGCAGAACAGCGGCCCCAGCACGATAGGAAGGTGAGGCGGTAGCACCGTCCAGGGCCCCCACGAAGACGTTCTGCACCACGGTCAGGGCTGCGAAGAACAGCCAGGGCGTGGCCTTGAGGCGTCCCAGGTCGCGCATCATCGCTGCCAGCGCCATCCCGGCAATGAGCAGCAGCAGGAGGCCGCCCGGGATCGAGGCCGCCGCCCACATGTCCATGAGGCCCGAGTGCAGCTCGATGCGGCCGCCGAACATGAAGTTCTCGACGTACCCGTTCTCCGGGTCGTAGCCCAGGGCCGCCATGCCTTGCTTGGCCACCCACAGGTCCTCGAAACGGGGCTTGACGCCGGCTCCGTACCCCCAGGGCCGGTTCTGGAACAGGGCCCAGGAGGCTCCCCAGCTCGGGGCGGGCGGACAGCAGCAGCCCCGCCGAGCTCGAGGACTGGGCGATGGTCCGGTTCTGGGCGTCCTCGCCCAGGGTCCCGGACTCCGAGGCCATGACGACCCCGGCCATCGCCACGATCCCCACGACCGCCAGGACGAGGATCTGGGGAGACCGCCGGACGCCGGGGAGTGGGCACGTGCCACCGGGCCCCAGGACGCCAGGGCCTGCCAGATGACCGTGCCCAGGATGATGGCCAGGAAGGCCAGGGTGGAGCGCGAGTCGGAGACGAGGAAGACGCCGCTGAGCACCAGCAGGGGCTGCGATCTGCACCAGCCGGCGCCGGTCGGCGACGAGGCTGAGGACCATGATCGTCACCGCCGCACCGACCCCGAACTTCCACGGGTTGGTGTTGGTCTGCAACAGGGTAGCGAGTCCAGGAACATGCCGAAGCCGACTGCCAGGGCCGCGCGTCTTGTTCCCAGCCGGCGCGCCCCCCACACGAAGACGGCCACCGCGCAAGGGACGGCCAGCAGGCTCAAGGTGGTGACACGGCGGGCCCAGGCCTCCACGATGAAGCTGCTCTCGGCCAGCAGGGACATGATGTAGGCCGTGCCCGCCGCCAGGATGGACAGCACGAGCAGCAGCGAGAAGCGGCGCGCCTTGCGCACGGCCGTCCAGGTGATGGGAACCGAGACGAGCGCGACGCAGTCCCCGACGCTCAGGGCGGCCGTCAGCTCACGGCGCACACCCACGCAGACCAGCAGGACGACGGCGATCGCCATCTCCAGCCGCCGCCACGTCGTCCCCGGTTCCCGGCCCGTTCCGGGATCAGTGTCCGCCGGCGCTTGCGAGCCCTGGTAGGAGGTGGCCTGCGACCATGTCTGGGCCACGGCCGGTCAGGCGTCTTCCCGAGAGCGACGACGCCCAATGATGAGCAGCGGGTCCTCGACCTTGTCCTGCGGGTTCTTCTGACTCAGGAAGTACAGCAGGATCGCCATGATGGCGCCGGCGGCCAGTCCGATGGCGGTCCCGATCAGTGCGGTGGACACGGCCGACAGGCTCGAGCGGGAGGAGGGGGTCGTGGGGGAGTCGACCACCTTGAGGGATGCGGTGGTGTTCCCCGCCTGCCCGGAGCTGGACAGGTCACGGGCCACCGAGTCCAGGGCACTCAGCTCGGCCTCGGCGATCCTGTGGGCGCGCTCGGGATCCGTGCTGGTGCACCGGATCTCCACCAGCGTGGTGCCGGTCTTGCTTGTCACCGACACGGACCTGCGCAGCTCGTCCTGGCTGATTCCTGTGTTCTTGGAGACCTCCGCGAAGGTGCTCTCCGAGGTTCCGATCTCCACCAGCGTCGGCATGACGGAGGTCAAGTAGTTGAAAGTGCTGGGGAGGTTGGCCTCACCGTTCTCCACGTACAGGTTCGCGTTGGCAGTGGAGGTGTACTGCGCCGGCGTCAACAGGCCGAAGACAGTGCCGATGATGGTGCCCAGCACAACGTGCATGACCACCAGGACTGCGTTCTTGCGCAGCGCGATGATGAGGGTTTCCGGGTCCATGGGTTCCGTTTCGGTGATTGCGGGAGCAACAGAATAGCGCGCCGTTTGGGGCGAGAGCCGGGCACGGGAAGTGAATCACCTCCTTCCCGGGCAGTTCTCAGAACTCGTCGGGGCGTTGGGGCTCGAGGATTGCAGGCACGTGCAGGATGATCGACCGGTCGGGTAGTGACCAATGCGACGAGACTGCGCCAGGCGGAGTAGGGCCCGCGACGACGCAGGTGTGAGTGACTCCGGGGCGGTGCTCAGGGACCGTCGGAGCCCCCGGTGTGCGAGTCGGCCCCCGGCCCCGAAGCGCCCTCGGAGCTGCTGGAGCCCCTGGAGTCGCCTGCGGGCCCGGAATGGAGCGTGGGCTCGGCCTTCATCCCGCGCAGGCCGTTCCAGGCGAGGTTGACCATGTGGGCGGCCACCTCCTCCTTGCTCATCGAGCGGTTCTCCAACCACCACTGAGCCGGCATCGCCACGATACCCACCAGCATCTGGGCGTACAACGGGGCCGTGCGCGGGTCGAGGTCGTGGGCGGCGAACTGCGAGGCGAGGATCCCGGAGACCTCGATGGCGACGTCGGCCAGCAGCGTCGAGTAGGTGCCGGCCGCGCGGTCCGAGCCCGCCGAGAGGATGCGGAAACCGTCCGGGGAGTCCTCGATATAGGTCAGCAGGGCCAAGGCGGCCCGCTCGGCGATCCGCGAGGCCGAGCCGGAGGCGTCGGATCCTCCCTGTGCGTGCCGGTCGGCCTGCGGCGCCGCCTCGGCGTCCGCGGCGGGGTCCGCGATCGCCGAGGAGATTGCGGCTGAGATCGTCGTGATCTCCCGGTCGACGACGACGGCGTACAGGCCCTCCTTGCCGCCGAAGTGCTCGTAGACCACGGGCTTGGACACCTGGGCGCGGGCCGCCACCTCCTCCACGCTTGTGGCGTCGAAGCCGCGTTCGGCGAACAGTCCGCGGGCCACGGCAATGAGCTGCTCGCGCCGCTCGCTGGCGCTCATGCGGGTGCGCTTGGCCGCCATGGCCCTAGCCCCTCTTGCTGTGGTCCGCCGGCCGGGTGGGGCGACGACGCTCGGACCACTGGGCGAAGCGCTCCGAGGCCAGGGCCCCGGTGCGGCGGGCCAGCCGGTGACTGGGGGCCTCGATGTAGCGCTGGAACAGCCAGGTCAGCGGCGCCGAGACCAGCGGCGCCAGGATGAGCACCCACCACGGAGACATTGGCTGCGCGAGCAGTCCCTGTGGAACGATGGCAAGGCCTTCCACCAGGTGGAGACCAAGCAGTGCCACTGGGGAGAGGAGGCTGAGCACCCACCACGGCGAGATCGAGTGCGTCAGCAGCCGCAGCGAGACCACGACCGGCTCGTGCACCAGATAGAGGGAGAAGGACATGAGCCCCAGGTACTGCACGGTGCGCGAGCGCAGCAGGCCGCGCAGCCTCCGGCCCGCACCACGAGGTGGACCAGGTAGGCCGCCGCCGCCAGGGTGACTGCGTTGGCCAGGCGCTGGGCTGTGTGGCTCTCCATCCCCGGCCACCAGGCCAGGGTGATGAGCAGCAGGCACACCAGGGCCTGCGCCGTCGCCCAGGGTCGGGGACGCTCGGGGACCGGGGCGGGGTTGTGCCCCCAGGCCCAGCCCATGACCGCACCGATGGTGAAGACCGGCAGGTAGCTGCCCGAGCCAGGGGCTGGCGGTGATGACGGGCACCGCCAGGCCGCCACCACCGGCAACCAGGAGATCCGCCAGCGGGCGCACAGGGCCACCCGAGGATCATCAGGGGCAGCACGAAGGAGAAGATCGCCTCGGCGTGCAAGGACCACAGGACGGTGTTGCGGTAGGCGTGCTTGGGGATGAGCAGGTACTCCATGAGCATCTGGCGCGCCCCGAGCCCCGCAGGGTGGGTGACGGTCATCCAGTGCCCCAGCGTCGGATCACTCCGAGCGCGGCACGAGCAGCATCGCGATGACCGCGAAGGTGGTGGAGCCGCCGCCGGCAGCCACAGGCGCACGAAGCGCCTCGGGGCGTAGTCGACCAGTCGAGCGCCGCCCCTGGGCGTGGCGACGGGCAACCGGGTAGGTCAGGGCCACGCCGGACAGGGACGAAGAAGATGAGGACGGCCTCGTGGCCCGCCCACAGCAGGTGGAGGGGGCTCTGGTGAGGATCCGGTTGAAGGTGCCGGTGGGTACGGTGCCGGGCCGCGCCCCGACCTCCGCCAGCGCGGGGACGGTCTCCAGGGCGTGGTGGATGAGCACGACGACGGCGGCCAGCCCGCGCAGCCCGTCGAGCTCGATGAGTCGCACCGCTGCCGGCTTGCCGGAGGAGGGAGGGGGAGCGGAGGGGGAACTGGACATGCCCCCATCCTGCCCTGTCCTCCCAGCCGACCGCGAAGTCCGAGGAGTGTGGCATGCGCCCCGCGCAGGTGGGAGGCTCGGTGCCAGGTCTGGTCCTGGAGGCGACCGGGGCGCAACCGTGCGCGACCGGGGCGCGCTGAACCGCCGCGTAAGGTGCCGAGCGCGACCGGGACATGAGAGACTGTCCCGGCGTCTCGCCCCTCGCCGTTGGGCTCGGGCCGGGATGTGTCCTTTCCGCCCTGGTGTAGCGGCAGCACGCAGGCCTTTGGAGCCTTGAGGCCCGGGTTCGAATCCTGGGGGCGGAGCGGCGTAGCATGAGCGGCGTTGGGGTTCCCTCGCGCTCACGCCCGACGACGGTCACCCGGCCGCCGGCGGTATACGCGCCAACCGTCCATCCGTACCTGATTTCAGAAACCGTTGGAGTCCGTCCCCGGCCTCCGCCCGGTCGCGGCCGGAGACGTCGGGAGCCCGGGCGCGAACCTGTGAGAAGAGGACACGTGACGCCAACCGCACCCGCCGCCGTCATCGTCATGGCCGCAGGCAAGGGAACTCGTATGCGATCGGTCACCCCCAGGTCCTGCACCGGATCGGCGGTCGCAGCCTGGTGGACCACGCCGTCACCGCGGCCAGGGGCTGGAGCCCCAGCACCTCGTCGTCGTCGTACGCCACGAGCGCGACGCCGTCATCGCCCATCTCGCCGAGGTCGCCCCCGACGCCGTCCCGGCCGACCAGGACGAGGTCCCCGGCACCGGGCGGGCCGTCGCCTGCGGGCTGGCCGCCCTGCCCGAGGACCTCACCGGGCCCGTCGTCGTCACCAGCGGGGATGTCCCGCTGCTGGACACCGCCACCCTGGAAGGATCTCCTGGCTCAGCACCATGAGCGCGGGGATGCCGTCACCCTGCTGACCACTGAGCTCGAGGACCCCACCGGCTACGGGCGCGTCGTGCGCGAGGCCGACGGCACGGTCTCGGCCGTTGTCGAGCAGCGCGACGCTAGCGAGGCCCAGCGCGCGATCCGCGAGATCAACGCCGGCGTCTACGTCTTCGACGCCGCCCACCTGCGTACCGCTCTGGCGACCCTTGGCACGGACAACGACCAGGGCGAGGTCTACCTCACCGACGTCGTCGCCCACGCCCACCGGGCCGGACGGTCCACCAGCGCGCTGGTCGCCACCGACCACTGGCTCGTCGAGGGCTGCAACGACCGTGCCCAGCTCGCCGAGCTCGGCGCCGAGCTCAACCGCCGCGTCCTGGCCGACTGGATGGCCCAGGGCGTCGGCGTCGTCGACCCCTCCTCCACCTGGGTGGACGTCACCGCCGAGCTCGCCCAGGACGTCACCCTCGAGCAGGGCGTCCTCGTGCGCGGAAGCACCCGGATCGGCCAGGGCGCCCGCGTGGGCGCTACGCGATCCTCACCGACGCCGTCATCCCGGCCGGCTGCGTCGTGGCCCCTTCAGCCAGCTCGACGCCGACGCCGCCCAGGCCCTGACGCATGAGCGCACCGCAGCTTCGGCCCCCGACCGGTGAGGCCGTCGTGGCTCTGCCGGCCGAAGCGATCACTGACCTTCACCTCCGTCTCCAACAGTCACATCGAGGGCCGCACCGGCCGTGAGAAGGAACCACGTCATGACGGGCATCATTACCAAGGGTGAGAAACGGCTGGTCGTTGTCTCCGGACGCGCCCATCCCGAGCTCGCCCAGGACGTGGCCAGCGAGCTCGGCACCGAGGTGCTGTCCTCCACGACCTACGACTTCGCCAACGGGGAGACCTATGTCCGTTTCAACGAGTCGGTGCGCGGCTGCGACGTGTTCGTCGTCCAGTCCCACGGCGACCGCGTCAACGACTGGCTCATGGAGCAGCTCATCATGGTTGACGCCCTCAAGCGCGCCTCCGCCAAGCGCATCACCGTGGTGGCTCCTTTCTTCCCCTACGCCCGTCAGGACAAGAAGCACCTGGGGCGCGAGCCCATCAGCGCTCGCCTCGTGGCGGACCTCTACAAGACCGCCGGCGCCGACCGCCTCATGAGCGTGGACCTGCACACCTCCCAGGAGCAGGGCTTCTTTGACGGACCCCTGGGACCACCTGTGGGCCCAGCCGGTACTCGTGGACTACGTGCGCACCCGCGTCGACCCCGGCAACGCCGCCGTCGTCTCCCCGACGCCGGCCGCATCCGGGTGGCCGAGCGCTGGGCCAACCAGCTCGGCGGCACCCGCTGGCCTTCGTCCACAAGACCCGGGACGTCACCCGCCCCAACGAGTCGGTGGCCAACCGTGTCGTCGGCGACGTCGAGGGGCGCTCCTGCGTCCTGGTCGATGACATGATCGACACCGGCGGCACCATCGCCAAGGCCGTCCAGGTGCTCCTGGACTCCGGGGCCAAGGACGTCATCGTCGCCGCGACCCACGGGGTGCTCTCCGGGCCGGCCGTGGACCGGCTCTCCACCTGCGGGGCCCGCGAGGTCATCGTCACCGACACCCTGCCGATCCCCGCCGGCAAGCGCTTTGACCAGCTGACCATTCTGCCGATTGCGCCGTTGCTGGCCCGGGCCATCAAGGCGGTGTTCGACGACGGCTCGGTGGCCTCCCTCTTCGACACCGTCGGCGTCGCCGGCGCCTGAGGCCGGAGGGCCTGCTCCTCGCCGGACCCCATAGCCACCGCGCGCTAGCTCCGGCCTTCACTCTCCCGCCCTCGCCGGGCCCCGTACCGGGGTCCGGCGAGGGCGTCTGTCATGGGGCGGGCTCCCCATGACGGCGAGTCCTGCTCAGATCGTGGAGCACCCCTGAGGTAACGATTGTGTTGCAATCCGACCTTGCGGTCACGTAGCGTGGTGCCGTCATGGATTTGTGACCTTTTCGTTCTCTCTTCGTGCTCTGCATGAGTGGGCACGCTCCCTGAAGCAACACGCACTACCAGTTAAATTAATCGTTATCACAGACATTCGACCGGCGACTCACGTGGGCCTCATTCGCTCTGATGTCAATGGTGTGCCGTGATCCCCCTGCGCGTTGCTCGCCATATGTACCGGAGGTTTCCGTGCGTCGTCTCTCCACCATCCCTCGTCTCGCCATCATCCTGTCCCTCCTGCCGCTGCTGCTCGCCTCGATGGTCGTCCTGACCCCCGCCGCGCCGGTGGCCATGGCTCAGGAGGCCGATGCCGATGGGAAGGACCAGGGCGACGGCTCGGACAACGTCGGTGACGACGAGGGCCCCGCCGCTGCAGGCGCCGACCCCTCCGGCCAGTCTTCCCGGGAGCCCACCTATACGGCGGCACCCCTGCCCACGGTGCAGATCGACGGCGTCGCCTGGGGGCAGCTCGTCGTCGGCGACGTGGTCTACGTCGTCGGCAGCTTCGATAACGCCCGCCCGGCCGGCGCTCCCAAGAAGCAGCAGCAGGTCGCGCGCTCCAACATCCTGGCCTATGACCTCAATACCGGGAAACTCATCGAGGACTTCGCCCCCACCCTCAACGGGCCGGGACGCAGCCTGGCCCTCTCCCAGGATGGCAAGACCCTCTATGTGGCCGGGGAGTTCGACCAGGTCAACGGCGAGTGGCACAGCCGCCTGGCGGCCTTCGACCTCACCCAGGGGCATGGAACCCTCATCTCCTCCTTCAAGCCCATGTTCAACACGACCGTCAAGGACATCGCGGTCGCCGGCGACACCCTCTACGCCGGGGGCTACTTCACCAAGGTGAACGGTCAGCCGCGCGTCAGGGTGGCCGCCCTCAAGGCCTCCACCGGCCAGCTGCTGAACTGGACCGCCTCCGCGGAAGGGCCCAACGCCCAGGTGTACGCGATTGAGGTCTCCCCGGACCACTCCAAGGTCGTCATCGGCGGCTCCTTCTCCACGGTCAACGGCTCGAGCAAACCCGGCTACGGGATGGCGCTCCTGAGCGCCTCCACCGGCGAGCTGCTGCCCATGCCCGTCAATGACATCGTGCGCACGGCCGGTGAGAAGGCCGCCATCTTCGACATCGCCGTCGACGACGACGGTTTCTACGGCACCGCCTACTCCGCCGTCGGACGCCTTGACGAGGCCAACCTTGAGGGGAGCTTCAGGGCGGACTGGGACGGCAACCTCGTCTGGCTCGAGCCCTGCCACGGTGACACTTACGGGATCGCCCCGACCAAGGACACCGTCTACACGGTGGGGCACGCCCACTCCTGCGAGACCATCTACGGGTTCCCCAATATGCCCGAGGTTCGCAAGGACGGTCCGCACCCCCTGTATGTGCGGGCAATGGCCTTCACCAACAGCCCCGATATCACCATCCGCCACCAGGGGGTGGTCGACGGGTACCAGGACTGGTCGACGTCGGGCTACAAGAGCCCCACGATCATCGGCTGGTACCCGGACCTGGAGGCGGGCAAGTACACGGGTATGTCCCAGGCCGCCTACAAGGTGGACGTCACCGACTCCTACGTCCTCATGGTGGGTGAGTTCGTCGAGGCCAACGGCACGACCCAGCAGGGGATCGTGCGCTACCCCAAACGTGCGGGCCAGCCCACGCTGCCCCCCGAGGGCAAGGCCGAGACCCTGGCCGCCAAGGCGGAGGTGACGGCCTCGGGCTCGGTGAAGGTGAGGGTTCAAAGCCACCTGGGACCGCGACGACCCGACCCTGACCTACAGCCTCTACCGGGATGACGAGACCACGCCGGTGGCCACCGAGAAGATCGGCGACACCCGCTGGGCTCTCATGAACCACAGCCTGGAGGACACCACCTGCGCGCCTGGTGATCACACCTACCGCCTGGTGGTCTCCGACCCCAGCGGCAACACCATCACCGCCCAGATCCCCAGTGTCACGGTCCCCCAGACGGCGCAGAACAACAAGGAGAAGGGCAAGAAGGCGCAGCCCGCCGCTGAGGCGAAGGACGCCGCCAAGGACGCGGACCAGGGCGGCAACCAGCAGGACGCCGATGAGGACCAGGCCGCCGATGAGGAGGACGACAACTAAGCGGCTCGGGGCGCCGCGGGTTCCTGGGCTGGGACCTGCCTAGCTGGCTCGGTGCAGACATGAAGGGCGGGTCCGATGCTTGCATCGGACCCGCCCTTGACGCTGGTGCCGGCAGCCGGCTCACCAGGAGCGGCGCGTTGACTGCCCGCGGCGACCAGCCGAGGCCGCAGAGGACGCCGAGGCGGAGGCTGAGTGCCGCGCCGCTGAGGAGGCCGAGTACGCCGAGGCCATCTGCTGACCGGGCTGGATCGACGGCGGCGGAGGCGGCGGCGGGGCGTCCGGCGGATCAGGACTGCGGTGGCGTCCACCCGCCGACGCCGACACCGGCGTGAGATGGCGGGTCTGCTCGATGGAGGACTCCTCAGGCAACGGCGTCACAAGAGTCAGTCGAGGCTTGGACATCCGCCGGCGTCGAGCCAGAGTCTGCCGGCGCGAGGGCGCCTGCTGACGCATCGACGTCGAAGGCGCGGTGGAGGGGCTGGTCTCAGGGGCCGAGTCCTGCGTGCGTGCCGCGACGCGTGAGACCTCGGTGGCAGCCGCGGGCTTAGGGAGCCGAGGAGGTCGGCTGGACCCGACGCCGGCCCGTCGTCGTGGGCAGGGAGGAAGCGTCCTGCCAACCGGCCGATGACACCGGGCGGTCCGCCGACGGCGAGGTGATGCGCCGCCGAGTGGGCACGCTCGGCGCGGAGCTCGAGGTGGGCGCCGAGGCGCGCCGGCGCCCGGTGGTCGGCATGGCGGCGGGGAGCTGGCGAGGAGGATGCCGCGGTCGGCGTCGGTGCCGGAGGGTACTCGTAGGAGGGCCCTGCCGAGGGGCGGAGGAGGCGGGCGAGGCTGAGGACCCGGAGGAGGCCGAGACGGTCTGCCCGGTGGGCAGGGCGGTGCTGCGGCAGTGGGGCCGTCAGGTGCGCCCGGGAAACGGTGGCTCCCGGAGGCCGGGGCGGCTGTATAGGGCTGAACCGCGATCGACGGGGAGGCCGGCACCGTCAGGTCGGCGGGGGTGGGCAGCGGGGAGGTAGTGGCGCGTGTCGGTAGGTGGCGGTGGCCTCGGGGCCGACTGGGATGAGGTGGTCTCGGCCGAGATGGTCCCAGCCGAGGCGCCCGGCGCGGGCTGGCCGGCCTGCTGGCGCTGCATGGCGGAGGTAATGCCCGAGGTGAAGCTGTGTGCGGGGGCCAGGGCGGGATCCTGGGCGGAGGGCTGCGCCGAGGACTGATCGGAGACCGAGGCTGCCGAGGCCGACGACAGCGGTGCCGCACTCATGGAGGTGGGGGAGTGCGTTGACGACGCGGTGGGCACCGGGGAGGCCGGGGTCGGCGTCGGTGCGGGGGCCTGGGCCGGCTCCTGGGCGTAGGGCACTGGTTGGGCTGGCGGGTACGCGGAGTCGGAGAACGCGGGCATCGCGGTCGTCTGCTGCGGCGACTGCGGGGTCGGGAAGGCCGGGGCCGGTGCGGAGGAGGCCGTCGGCTGAGAGGTCGGTGCCGGGGTCGATGTCGAAGCCGGCAGCATGGGCGCGGAGCCGGGAGGCGGCATCGAGGCGGGGGCCGCCTGCGGGGCCATGGCGCCAGGATCCTGGATGCCGGAGACCTCAGGGGAGACCGGGGCCTGGTACGGGGCCGGGAGCTGTTGATACTGGTAGGGCGGCTGCGCCTGCACCTGAGGCTGCGCGGGCGGCTGCTGGCTCGGTCGCAGCAGGTCCGAGGTCTTCTGCCGCAGGGCGCTCAGCGTGGCTGCCGTACGTCCGGGACGGTTCTCGGCGACACTGTCGCCGCCATGGCCGCTGTCGCGGCGGTGACGGAACATCGCATAGGAGACGGAGGCCAGAAGACCCAGCAGCAGGCCGGAGACGGCCGCGGCTTGGGCGCCGGGGCGCTCCATGGTGGTGTTGGCCGTGGTGGCGGGCGAGGTGGTGCTCGTCGTCATGCCCAGGGCCTGCTTACCCAGCAGCTCACCGGAGGAGAGCTCCTTGTTGAGCGAGTTGGCCGTCGCCTGGGCCATGTCGACGGCCTTCTGCTTGCTGTCGGCCTTGGCGGTGATGGACAGGACCAGCGTCTCAGGCGGGTTGGTGACCGTCAGGGCGTCCGACAGGTCGGTGGTCTCCATGTTCAGGTTGGCCGCCGCCGGATCGAGGACCTTTCGGGCTCGTGGAGAGCTCCACGAGGGTCGGCATGAGGTCCTTGGCCTGGGTGGAGAAAGGACGGGGTCTCCTTGGACTTGGGCTGGATGCCCAGGGTCGTGGTGGCCGCGGCGACCGGCTTCGTCGCCAAGGCCACTCCCAGCCCGGCCAGGATGCACACGAGCAGGATGACGAGGCAGGCCACAAGGTTCCTGCGGATGGCGTGAAGGATCTGCGACGGCTGCACGCTGCTCCTCATCTGGTCTGGGGATGATCTGGATCTGGTCGGTTCCGGCGGCCCGTCAGGGCACCGTGGGCCGCATGGCCCGGCGGATGCTGAAAGGCTACGGCCCAACCCTAACTGTAAGATCACGCTTAGGTCTCGGCGACTGTAGTAGCCTTCGCTGCGCCCCCGGCCACGCCTGGAATCCTCAGACGTGGGGGAGCGGGCGATGTGGTGAGTCTTTCACCGGAACCGTGTGACGGGCGAGGGGTCCGAGGACCCCGCACCCAGCAGTGAAGAAGGCGTCAGGGGTCGGCCCAGCCGGGGCGACGACGTCGGACTTCTTCCGGTTGCTCCTGACCTTGGTCAGGGCCTCGGAGACTCTTCCAGCATCTTCCCGGGTACTTCTCACAGCAGCCTGTGGCGGCTTGCCCCACCGGCCGTCCGCCGACAAGCCACGTATCAACCACCTACCGACCACCTACCGACCACCGACTCGACCACCGTGACATCACCGCGGTCATGACAGAACAAGGGAGGAACGATGTCCTTCGTCAGGACCCTGTTCATCGTCCTCCCCATGGTGGCCGCCGGCCTGGCGGTCCTCATCTTCGTGGCCGACCGCATCCACCGCCGCCCCATTGTCGGGGCCGGCCTGGTCATGGGCGCCATCGGCTTCGTGCCGGTGTGGGTGATGATCCCCTTCGAGCCCAATGTGCCTCCGGCCACCCTGGCCTGCTTCCTGGTGATCGTCGCCCTCCTGCCCGGTTTCTCGTGGCGGCTGACCAGCGGTGACTTCATGGTCGCCACCGCTTGGTGCCTGGTGGGCCTGTCCGTCGCCGCGGGCTCGCCGCTCAACTACGTCCTGTCCGACGTCGTCTTCGGCGCCCTGCCCGCCTACCTCGCCGGACGGCTGCTCGTGGAGCGGCTCGGGCTGCGGCGCATGGCCGAGGTCCTGGCGGTCGTGTGGATCGTGGTGGCGGTGCTGGCGCTGTTCGAGGCCGTCACCACCATCAACCCCTTCAGCTACATCACCATCGACAACAACCTCTACGAGGAGTGGGCCCCGCCCCTGGCTCGGGGCAGTTTCACCCGCGTCGAGGGGGCCTTCGGCCACCCCATCGCCCTAGGCGTGTGCCTGGCGGCCGGGATTCCCCTCATCCTGGCCACGCGGTGGAGGCCCGGCTACCGGATCGCGGCCGGCGCCCTCGTTCTGGGGGCGACCATCCCGACCTTCTCCCGCTCGGCGATCGCCTGCGCCGTCATCGCCGTCATCCTCAGCCTTATGCAGGTGCACACCAACATCCCCGCCCTGTGGCGGATGAGCTTCCTCATGGTGCTGGTCGGCGTGGGCGGCGTGCTGCTGCCCTACGTCCTGGGCGTCTTCGACTCAGCCGGCCGTGAGCAGGAGGACTCGGCCGGCTACCGCGGCGACATCCTCGTCCTGGTGCGTCAGCTCAAGCCGCTGGGACTGTCCCCGGTCTACCAGAAGTCAGGGGACTCGGTGTCCTGGGGCGGCTACAGCTCCATCGACAACCACCTGCTGCTGACCGCGCTGCGCTTCGGCTGGCTCCCCGTGGTGCTCATCAGCTGGTGGGGCTGCTGGTCTACGGCTTCCGGGCCGTCGTTCAGCGTTCAACCCCGCGCAGATCGCCCTGCTCAGCCTCATTCCGGCCTACGGCACGGTCGCCTTCATCACCCAGATCGGCACCGTTGTGTGGCTCATCGCCGGCATGGCCGCCTCAGCGCAGGTCTCCGTCCTGCTGGAGAACCGCAACAAGACCACGGGTGGGGGCGTGGGCGTCGTCGCCAGGGCACGCCAACCCCTGGAACCGGATCCGCAGCGGGGACTGGTCGCCGGGCCTTCGCCGGCCGATCGGTCCGGCCCGTCAGTGGTGCTGAGGCGGGGAGTCACTAGACTCGCGGCCGTGCTCCTGACTGCGCTCCTGCCTCCGCTGCTCGCCGACGCCGACATCGCCCGCACCGTCCGCGCCGCCTCCTCCCGCTCGCGCACCGACCGCAGCGTCGTCGTCGCCCCGGGCGCGCGCCCCGCTGTCCTGGCCGCCATGGCCTTGGGCGAGGAGGGCGTCAGAGGGTCGCCCGGCGGCGACGCGCCGGCGACCGGCTCCGCCGAGGCCTCCAGCACGCCCCTGCTCGTCGTCACCGCCACCGGCCGCGAGGCCGAGGAGACCGCCCTGGCCCTGCGCAGCTACCTGCCTGCCGACGACGTCGCGGTCATGCCCGCCTGGGAGACCCTGCCCCACGAGCGCCTCTCGCCGCGCGCCGACACCGTCGCCCAGCGCCTGTCGGTCCTGCGCCGCCTGGCCCACCCCTGAGGAGGGCGGGGCGATCCGCGTCCTCATCGTCCCCGTGCGCGCCCTGCTGGCCCCCGTCATCGCCGGGCTCGGCGAGCTCGAGCCCGTCCAGCTGGCCCCCGGCCTGACCGTCGGCCTGGAGGAGACCGCCCGCCGCCTGGAGGCCGCCGCCTACACGCGTGTGGACATGGTCGAGTCCCGCGGCGAGTACGCCGTGCGCGGCGGCATCCTCGACGTCTTCCCGCCCTCCGAGCCCCGGCCGGTGCGCGTGGACTTCTTCGGCGATGAGATCGACGAGGTCTCCTCCTTCGCCGTCGCCGACCAGCGCACCATTGAGACGCTGGGCGCCGTCACCGCCACCGCCTGCCGAGAGCTGGTCCTCACCGACGCGGTGCGCGAGCGCGCCGCCGCCCTGGTCGACGCCGTCCCCGGCGCCGCCGACATGCTGGAGAAGATCAGTCAGGGCATCGCCGTGGAGGGCATGGAGTCCCTCGCCCCGGTGCTGGTCGAGGCGATGGTCCCGCTGCTGGACCTCGTCGGCGACCGGCTCACGGTGCTGCTGGAGCCCGAGCGGGTGCGCAAAGCGCGCCGAGGACCTGACCGCCACCACTACCGAGTTCCTCGCCGCCGCCTGGACCTCGGCGGCCTCCGGCGGCACGGTTCCCGTCGACCTGTCCGCCGCCGCCTTCGCCCACCTGGCCGAGGCCCGGGCCCTGGCCCTGTCCTCCAACCGCGGCTGGTGGTCCTTCACCGCCCTGGCCGCCGGCCCCGAGACCACCCGACTGGACCCTCAGCGACCCCCCACCTACCGCGGCGAGCTCGAGCGGGCCGTGGCCGACCTGGGCCGGCTGGCCCGCCAGGGCTGGACCGTCGTCGTGGCTACCGACGGTCCCGGACCCGGCCGGCGCATGGCCCAGCTCCTGGGCGACGGCGACGTCCCCGCCCGCATCGTCGACCAGCTCTCGGAGGTCGGCGAACTCGGCCGCGACGGCGACTGGGCCCCCGACCCGGCCACCCCTGCCGAGGACACGGTCGACGAGACCGATGCCGAGCTCGGCCCGGTGCCCCGACGGCGGGCCCCGGCGACGGCGTCGTGCGCGTCACCCAGGCCAGCGCCGGCCATGGCTTCCTCGCCGAGGGCCTGCGCCTGGCCCTCATCGCCGAGTCCGACCTCACCGGGCGGGCCTCGGCAGGCCCCCGCGAGCGCCGCAGCCTGCCGGCCCGCCGCGCCCGCCGCTCCGTGGACCCCCTGTCCCTGCACGCCGGGGACCTTGTGGTTCATGCCCAGCACGGGGTGGGGCGCTTCATCGAGCTGAGCCGGCGCACCGTGGGTGGGGCCCGCTCCTCGGCCACCCGCGAGTACCTCGTCATCGAGTACGCCCCCTCCAAGCGCGGCCAGCCCGGCGACCGACTCCTGGTGCCGACCGACGCCCTGGACCAGGTCACCAAGTACGTCGGCGGCGACAGCCCCGCCCTGAGCAAGATGGGCGGCGCCGACTGGGCCAAGACCAAGTCCAAGGCCCGCAAGGCCGTGCGCGAGATCGCCGGCGAGCTCGTGCGCCTCTACGCCGCCCGCGCCGCCACCACCGGTCACGCCTTCAGCCCCTGACACCCCTGGCAGACCGAGCTGGAGGAGGCCTTCCCTACACGAGACCCCCTGACCAGCTCTCCACCATCGACGAGGTCAAGGCCGACATGGAGAAGGCCCAGCCGATGGACCGGCTCGTGTGCGGCGACGTCGGCTACGGCAAGACCGAGATCGCCGTGCGCGCCGCCTTCAAGGCCGTCCAGGACGGCAAGCAGGTCGCGGTCCTGGTGCCCACCACGCTCCTGGTGAGCCAGCACGCCGAGACCTTCACCGAGCGCTACGCCGGCTTCCCGGTGACCGTGGGGGCCCTGTCCCGTTTCCAGGACGCCACTGAGTCCGCCAAGATCCTTGAGGGTCTGGAGAAGGGGAGTGTCGACGTCGTCGTCGGCACCCACCGCCTCATCACCGGCCAGGTGAAGTTCAAGGACCTGGGCCTGGTTATCATCGACGAGGAGCAGCGCTTCGGGGTGGAGCACAAGGAGACCCTCAAGGCGCTGCGCACCAACGTGGATGTCCTGTCCATGTCCGCCACCCCGATCCCACGGACCCTGGAGATGGCGGTCACCGGCCTGCGCGAGATGTCCACCCTGGCGACCCCGCCCGAGGACCGCCACCCGATCCTGACCTATGTGGGCGCCTACGAGACCAAGCAGGTCTCCGCCGCGATCCGCCGTGAGCTGCTGCGCGAAGGGCAGGTGTTCTTCGTCCACAACCGGGTCGAGGACATCGACGCCACCGCCGCACGCCTGGCCGAGCTGGTGCCCGAGGCGCGCGTGGCCACCGCCCACGGGCAGATGAACGAGCACCAGCTCGAGGCCGTCATCGACTCCTTCTGGCGCAAGGAGACCGACGTGCTCGTGTGCACCACGATCGTGGAGACCGGGCTGGACGTGTCCAACGCCAACACCCTCATCGTGGACCGCGCCGACCGCATGGGCCTGTCCCAGCTCCACCAGCTGCGCGGGCGCGTGGGGCGCGGCCGGGAGCGGGCCTACGCCTACTTCCTCTACCCCTCGGACAAGCCGCTGACCGAGACGGCCCTGGAGCGCCTGCGCACCATCGCCACCAACACGGATCTCGGGGCTGGGATGCAGGTGGCCATGAAGGACCTGGAGATCCGCGGCTCGGGCAACCTGCTCGGCGGCGAGCAGTCCGGGCACATCGCCGGGGTCGGCTTCGATTTGTACGTGCGCATGGTCTCCGAGGCCGTGGCCGCCTACAAGAAGGCCCTGGCCCGCTCCGGGAAGGCCGGGGCCGACGTGATCGGCTTCGAGGATGGTGACGAGGAGGACGTCGAGCTGCGCATCGAGCTGCCCGTGGACGCCACCGTCCCCGAGGACTACATCCCCCACGAGCGCCTGCGCCTGGAGGCCTACACGAAGTTCGCGGCGGCGCGCTCGGGGGAGCAGGTCGACGACGTCCTGGAGGAGCTGGCCGACCGCTACGGGCCCGTGCCGGAGGCGACCGCCCGCCTGGCGGCGCTGGCACGCCTGCGGGCCCCTGGCCGCCGAGCTGGGAGGGTGCGCGAGATCGTCGCCCAGGGCAAGTCGGTGCGCTTTGCCCCGGTGGACCTGCCCGAGTCGGCGCGCATGAAGGTCACGCGCCTCTACCCGGGGACCGTGCTGAAGCCGGCCACGCGCACCATTGTGGTGCCCGCGCCGGGCACCAACCGCATGGGCGGGGCGGCCCTGTCCGGTGAGGAGGTCGTGCGGTGGGCCGAGGTGCTCCTGCGCGCCGTCGTCCAGGGCGACACCTCCTACGAGACCGAGGCCACCACCTACCGCAAGCGCCGCTGACGGCGGGCGGCGGAGTACGGGCTGCGTGCGTCGTCGCAGGCGGAACGGTAGGGTCTGGGGCAGAAATGTTGTGACACCATGTCGCCCTCCGGCGTCGTCCCCCTTCCAGGAGCAGACCGTGACCCGAAGCCTTGCCGCACGCACGCGCGTCCTCGCCGCCAGCGCTGCACTCCTCCTCGCCGTCGGGGCGCTCGCCGGCTGCTCCGACCACCCCGGTCAGGTGGCCGACATGCACTACACCGGCCTGGACGGGGCCCGCCACTCCGTGGTCGTCAGTGAGAAGGACGTCGACGTCGTCGTCAAGGAACTGGACTCCGCACTCGGCCGGGAAACCCTGGAGCGTCAGGGCGTGAACCGGCCTCAGATCGCGGGACTCCTCGTTCAGGCCCCCGTCATGGTGGAGGTCGGCCAGGCCCACGGAGTGACCGTCACTGACGCGCAGACCGTGCAGTGGTCCAAGGAGCGCCTGGGCTTCGAGCCCCGCCAGGCGGCAACGATCACCTACCTGCGGGCGATTGTCCTGTCAGGCGAGTACCAGGAGCTCTGCTCAGCAGGGGCAGCAGGGGCAGGCCGTGATCGGCGAGCTGCAGAAGCTCTATAGCACGCTCGACGGTGATTTCTCGCCGCGCTACTCCGACAAGGCTCGGACCTGGTCGACCCAGACCGATCCCCGTCTGGAATCCGGCAACAACCCCTTCGGAGGCGGCCTGCAGCAGGCCCCCCAGCAGCAGCAGGCGGCCCAGCAGCAGGCGCCCACAGCAAGCAGCAGGGTCGGCAGCAGCCTCAGCAACAGGCTCCCTCAGCAGGGCGGTCAGCAGCCCGCCGACTCCAGCCAGACCGACGGGCAGGGCCAGACCGGTCAGGCCGACGGCGCTGCGGGCGAGGGCCGGCCAGGGCGCCGAGCAGCAGCCCGAGACCAACGGCCAGTAGGGCCGCTCAGCGCCCAGGACGACGGCGGAACCGAGGAGCCGTCGTCGTCCAGTGTTTCTCGCCGGGCGTGAACACTGTGCATTCCTCAGGACCATGGCCCTCGTGGTGGGGAGTCGGGCCCGCTAGGCTGATCCTGCATTCGGCAGTCGCGCGCGAGCGTGCCCGACGCCGACGACCGCATCACGATCCCCTCAGCAAGGAGCACCAAGTGGCCCTCATCGAGAACGTTCACGCCCGCGAGATCCTCGACTCCCGTGGCAACCCGACCCTCGAGGTCGAGATCCTCCTGGAGGACGGTGCTTCGCTCGCGCCGCCGTCCCCTCAGGGCGCCTCCACCGGTGCCTTCGAGGCCGTTGAGCTGCGCGACGGCGACAAGAGCCGTTACGGCGGCAAGGGCGTGGAGAAGGCCGTCGACAACGTCAACGACATCATCGCCCCCGAGATCATCGGCTTCGACGCCGCCGACCAGCGCGGCCTCGACCAGCTCATGATCGAGCTCGACGGCACCCCCAACAAGGGCAAGCTCGGCGCCAACGCCATCCTCGGCGTCTCCCTGGCCGCCGCCCAGGCCTCCGCCGAGTCCGCCGGCCTGGACCTGTTCCAGTACGTCGGCGGCCCCAACGCCCACGTCCTGCCCGTGCCCATGATGAACATCCTCAACGGTGGCTCCCACGCCGACTCCAACGTGGACATCCAGGAGTTCATGATCGCCCCCATCGGCGCCCCCACCTTCCGTGAGGCCCTGCGCATGGGCGCCGAGGTCTACCACGCCCTCAAGGCGGTCGTGAAGGACCGCGGCCTGTCCACCGGCCTGGGCGACGAGGGCGGCTTCGCCCCCAACCTCGACTCCAACCGCGAGGCCCTCGAGCTCATCGTCGAGGCCATTGAGAAGGCCGGCTACAAGCCCGGCAAGGACGTGGCCCTGGCCATGGACGTCGCCTCCTCGGAGTTCTTCGACGAGAAGACCAAGACCTACCAGTTCGAGGGCGAGGCCCGCGACAACGCCTCGATGGTCGAGTACTACGAGCAGCTCATCACCGACTTCCCGATCGTCTCCATCGAGGACCCGCTCTCCGAGGACGAGTGGGACGACTGGAAGCACCTCACCGAGCAGATCGGCGACAAGGTCCAGATCGTCGGCGACGACTTCTTCGTCACCAACCCCGAGCGCCTCGCCAAGGGCATCAAGCTCGGCGCCGCCAACGCCCCTGCTGGTCAAGGTCAACCAGATCGGCTCCCTGACCGAGACCCTCGAGGCCGTCGAGATGGCCCACCGCGCCGGCTACAAGACGATGACCTCCCACCGCTCCGGTGAGACCGAGGACGTCACCATCGCCGACCTGGCCGTGGCCACCAACTCCGGTCAGATCAAGACCGGCGCTCCCGCCCGTGGCGAGCGCGTCAACAAGTACAACCAGCTCCTGCGCATCGAGGAGGCCCTCGGCGACGCCGCGGTCTACGCCGGCGCCGGTGCCTTCCCCCGCTTCCAGGCCTGAGCCTGACAGCGACCTGCCGACGTCGAGCCGCTGACTGACGCGACGCCTCAGCCGCGACTCGACGACGACGCACCCCACCGCTTCGGGGCAGACGGGTTCTCCCGCCCTGCCCTCGAAGCGTCGTCACGGACAGTGCCGCAGCGCGCCGTCAGGCGGGCCAGTGACCGAGCGTGAGCAACGCGCCCGGTGGGGTGCGCTGTCTCGCGCGGCCCCGGTGAGGCAGGATGCCGGTATGACTCCACGCCGCCCCTCCTCCAGCCAGTCCGGGACGCGCCGTGTCGCCGGCGGCGCCCGGCCCCGTCAGGTTCCGGCCGAGCGGGCGGCCTCCGCGGCCGGGTCCGGTTCCGGCTCGGCCGCCTCCCGGCCCCGGGGCCTGCCGACGAGCGGTGCCCGAGCGGACCCTGCCGCCCAGGGTCGTCATCCTGGCGGTCGTGTGCCTGCTGGCCTTCGTCGTCATCTTCACCTCTCTGCGCGCCTACCTGTCCCAGCAGGCCCAGTACGACGCCGTCGTCGACAAGATCAAGGAGGCCTCCGACACCTCCACCACCCTGGAGAACGAGCTGGCCCAGTGGAAGGACGACACCTACGTGCGCTCCCAGGTGCGTGAGCGCCTCGGCTACGTCATGCCCGGCGACACCAGCTACGTCGTCGTCGGCGCCGACTCCATGAAGGAGACCGAGGCCGGTGGCGGGGCCACCCCGGGCTCCCAGGACGCCCCCTGGTACCAGGAGCTCCGGGACTCCTCGCGGGCCGCCGGCCAGGCCAGTAGCACCGCCCCGGCAGGATCGAAGGACGGGGTGGACGGCAAGACCCTCAACCCCGCCCAGAAGGAGCTGCCGACCGGCGAGCCCAGCCAGGCGCCGTCGGATCCGCCCAAGACCACGCCGAAACCGGCCGCCACCCCGCAGACGAAGGAGACCCCGTGAGCCCCACCCCCAGACGCAGGAGCCGGTGTCGTCGGCCGACCTCGAGGCCCTGGCCGAGCAGCTGGGGAGGGTGCCGCGCGGGTCGTCGCCATCGCGGCCCGCTGCGTGTGGGCGCCCCACCGTGGTGCGCACCGCCCCGCGCCTCGACGACGGCACTCCCTTCCCGACCAGCTACTACCTCACCCACCCGGCCGCTGTGAAGGGCTGCTCCACCCTGGAGGCCAGAGCACCTCATGGAGACCTTCAACGCCGACCTGGCCGCCGACGCCGAGCTGGCCGCCGCCTACGCCTGCCGCCCACGCCGACTACCTGGCCCGCCGCGCCGAGCTCGGGCAGGTCCCTGAGATCGAGGGGTCTCCGCCGGCGGCATGCCCACGCGCGTCAAGTGCCTCCACGCCCTGCTCAGGGCACACCCTGGCCGCCGGGGCCAGCGTCAACCCCATCGGTGACCGCACGCTGGAGGTTCTGTGCGAGCGCGGACTGTGGGATCCTGGGCGCTGCTCCTGCTAAGCGGCAGGGACATCCCTGTTCCTTCCTTCCCGACCCAGCCCAGGAGGCCGCCGCCATGACCCGCGTCGCCGCAATCGACTGCGGCACCAACACCATCCGTCTCCTCATCGCCGAGGCCGACCGCGACGACTCCGGGCGCCCCCGCCTGGAGGTGCTGCGCCGTCGCAATGAGATCGTGCGCCTGGGCCAGGGCGTGGACCGCACCGGCCTGCTCGACCCCGAGGCCCTGGAGCGCACTCTGGCCGCCGTGGCCTCCTACGCCGCCGACTGCACCGAGCTGGGCGTCGCCCCCGGGGGCGACGTGCGGCGCTTCGTGGCCACCTCCGCCACCCGCGACGCCCGCAACCGCGAGGACTTCGTGGCCGGGGTCAGGCGCCTGCTGGGCATTGAGCCCGAGGTCGTCAGCGGCCAGGAGGAGGCCCGCCTGTCCTTCACCGGCTCGCTCCTGGGCGCCCGCGGTGGCGAGAACGATCCGGCAGCGGGGCGGGGCAAGTGCGAGCCGGCGCCGCGGCTCGTCGTCGACCTCGGGGGCGGCTCCACCGAGCTGGTCCTGGGCGTGGACGAGCCCCAGCGCCGCCATCAGCCTGGACACCGGCAGCGTGCGCATCACCGAGCGCTTCCTGGCGGGCGGCGTCACCCCCTGAGTCCGAGGCCGCCGCCCGGGCCGAGGTGCGTGGCCTGCTCGATGAGGCCGAGCGGGTCGTCGACCTGTCCGCCCCGGGGCGGCTGGTCGGCCTGGCCGGCACCATCACCACCGTCACCGCCCACGCCCTGGACCTTCAGGCCTTCGACCCGCAGGCCCTGAACGGTGCTGAGCTGAGCCCGCAGACGGTCCTGGCCTCCTGTGAGGCGATCATCCACTCCACGCCCTGAGCAGCGCGCCTCCTGGGGCTACCTGGCCCCCGGCCGCCGCGACGTCATCGCCGCAGGAGCCCCTCGTGTGGAGCGAGGTCGTCTCCCGTGTCGTGGAGCGGACCACCGCCGCCGGGCGCCCGCTGCAGCGGGTCACCACCAGCCTCTACGACATCCTCGACGGCATCGCCCTGTCGCTCGTGCCCGAGCCGGGGCCGGCTGAAGGGCCCCGGGCGTGAGCGCGACGTCGCTGACCTGGGGCGGGCACAGCATCCCCGGCCCCGGTGGCCTGCCCGCGGTGGCCGTCTCCCTGACCGGGCCGAGCCTCGCCCAGGCGCGGACCCAGGCCCGCAGCGCCGTCGACGCCGGTGCCGACGTCCTCGAGCTGCGCGTCGACCTGCTCGAGGAGGTCGGCGCCCTGGCTGCCCCCGGCCCGCTGGACGCGGCCACGGCCACCGCCCAGGTCCTGGAGTGCCTACGGGGACTGGGGGAGGCCATAGACGGCGCTGACGCCGACGGTGTTGACGCCGATACCGGCGCCCCGGTGCTGCTCACCTGCCGCACCGCGGCCGAAGGGGGCCGGGCCCACCTGGATGACGCCGCCTACGGCGCCCTCCTGCGCTCCGTCCTCGACGGGCTCGCCGACTGGGCGCCCGAGCGCCGCCCGGCCGCCATCGACGTCGAGGTCCAGCGCGGCTGCCTGCCTCAGGTCTGCACGCAGGCCCACGGCCTGGGGATCGGCGTCGTTGCCTCCTTCCACGACTTCGAGGCCACCCCGTCCGATGAGGTCCTCGAGGAGGTCCTGGCCCGCATGGCCTGTCAGGGCGCGGACCTGGCCAAGATCGCCGTGTGGCCCACCAGTGCCGACGACGTTGCCCGCCTCCTGGGCGTGTGCGCGCGGGCCACGGCCGGCGCGGGGAGTGCGGCGGCCTGGGGGTGCCCGTGGCCGCCATGTCCATGGGGGCGCTCGGGGCGGTCAGCCGTGTGGCGCCGGCCTTCGGGACGGCGCTGACCTTCGCCGTCGTCCCCAACGAGCAGGGACTGGCCCGGGCCTCCGCTCCCGGCCAGCTGCCGATCCAGGACGTGCGACGCTGCCTGGAGCTGCTGCGGGCCTGAACGATGGTCCGCACCCGCGAGTTCATGTTGGCGTCGGTTGGCCTGCCGCTCGAGTTCGTAGGGTAGGTCGTGCGTTCGGGGGGGGGTAAGGGTACGACCGCGACCCCTACGGTACGAACGCGTGGAACCTGGCGGGGCTAGACGTCGAGCCTGCGCAGGAGCTCTGCGGGCGGAAAGCACCCCGTCCTCGATGTAGGCGCGGAAGACGGGGGCCGCCTGCTCGCCGGTGAAGACCTCCTCGGGGTGCAAACGCAGGGAAAAGGGCTCGGGACCCCCGTTATCCCAGGTGATCGTGGTCCACGCTCCGGGGTCGGCGACGGGCTCGCGGGCCACGGCGTAGTGCTCGTAGGAGTCGTCCTCGTGGGTCACGCGGATCTCGACGCTCATGGCCGCTGAGGAGCCACCGCACTGGATGAAGGTGGCTCGCGCCGGAGAGGACTCCGGAACCTCGTCCATATGCGTCATCCCGTCGGGCAGCGCCCACACCACGACGGCAAAGTGCCTCGCGCCGTCCAAGTAGGCGGGCGAGGTGAGCTTGCGAGCGACCTCCTCGGCAATGAGCCGCGGGGTCTGGGGCTGCAGGAAGACGTCGATGGGACCGTTCCTGCCGACGATGTACTGGGCGAAGTACCTCATGGTCTGCTTTCTGCTCGTCGGATGTGGGAGTCCCGCCAACGGTGCGAGACGCTGGCGGGCTCGGGGCCTTGCCCTCCGGATGATCTCAAGTTCCTCACCCGTTGAGTGCCCAGATGGCCGGGACATGGGGACAAGTGCCCGCCGCCGGCCGCCGTGAGCGCAGGCCACCGGTCGCACGGCGCGAGTAGTCTTCGCTGCACCCGCAGTGCCTCGCGACAGGGCCTGGTCGCAGGCGGGGCCGGGAGCGAAGGAGGGCGAGCATGACCGAGTACGGGCGGCGCGGCGTCGTTGGCATGGGGCTCGCCGGCGGGGCGGCACTGGCGCTGGGCGGTTGCGCCCCAGCGCAGGACGGTCGGTCGCGGCCGGGTGCGACGCCGACGTCGGATGGCCGTTTCGCGAGCTTCACCGAGTATGTCCCCGTGACGCTGGAGATCCGCACCGATCTGGGACGCCTCGACAGACGCATGCCGGGCGTCACCATCTCCTCGGCCCACTGGGTCGTGCAGTACCAGCAGGAGGAAACGCGAGGTCCTGCCCCCGCAGGACCGCCCGATATGGATACACGGGGTGCTGGCACTCGAGCCCGCCAGCACCCGGCCGCTCGCCGAGGCCTCGAGCGGCACGGCCGATCCGCTCCCCGGCATCTACCCCGACCTGCGCCAGTACGTCCCCGAGGACAAGGCCTTCACCACGGTCCCGAAGGAGAAGGCCGATGCGATCCTCGACATCGAGCACATGATGGAGGATGACCCGAGTCGTTTTAATTCTCCCCACTTTGAGACCGAGCAGGTCGCCATCTGCGCTGACGCCAACCTCCTGATCTTCATCGCGACGGAATGGCACACGTGACGCGCCTGACCGGCTGCAGGCCTGCGGCCCGCGCGTTCGTAGGTTAGCCCTCGCGTTCGTACCCTTAACCCTCGACCGCGCGGCATAAGGTACGAACGCGCGAGCCGCTCCGGTCTGACGAGGGCTCAGCGCGCGTACCGGCTCCACGACGGGCCCCAGGTGGGGCGCCTCACCGGCTGCGTGGCTGTTCGCGCGCCCCGCCCATGCCGTAGTCTTGCCCACGTTGCCCCGGCGAGGACGCGCCAGTACGGCGCGCATCCGTGATCGACGTGGTGGTACCTGGCGGTACTGCGCGTCGTCGCGCCCAGCCGGACCACCATCAGCCGCGGGGCACCGGGCCCCGCCTCATCCGCAAGGAGAGCCACATGGCCAACAATGCCATCACCCTCAAGGCCCAGGACCGCACCGAGTTCGGCAAGGGCTCGGCCCGCCAGGCCCGCCGCGCCGGCCAGGTCCCCGCCGTCGTCTACGGCCACGGCACCGAGCCCCGCCACGTCCTGCTCGAGGGCACGCCACCCGCATGGCCCTGCGCAGCAACGACAACGCCCTGGTCGAGCTGGACATCGCCGGCGGCGAGACCCTCCTGGCCCTGGCCAAGGACGTGCAGCGCCACCCCATCCGCCCCGGCGTGCAGCACGTCGACTTCCTCCTGGTGAACCGCAACGAGCGCGTCGACGTCGAGGTCCCGGTCACCGTCATCGGTGAAGCCACCCCCGGCACCATCCACATGATCGAGGCCGCCACCGTCATGGTCTCCGCCCCGGCCGTCTCCGTGCCCGAGACCATCGAGGTCGATGTCACCGGCATCGACGCCGGTACCGTCCTGACCATCGCCGACATCACCCTGCCCAAGGGTGTCGAGGGCCGTCGCCGACGCCGAGACCGCCGTGGTCAACGTGGCTAACGAGCACGCCGTCGCCTCCGAGGTCCCCGAGGACGCTCCCCGCTGAGGGCGACGACGGGCCGAGGCCGAGGCCGAGTGAATCGCGCGTGACTGACATGTCCAGCCACGACGACGCGCCGGCAGGGCTCACCACCCGTGCCCGCGCCAGGCTCACCCGGGGTGGGGCGCATGAGTGAGGCCTGGCTCGTCGTCGGGCTGGGGAACCCCGGGACCCGGTACGTCCCGCAACCGCCACAACGTCGGCTATATGGTGCTCGACGTCCTGGCTGAGCGCACCGGGTCCCGGTTCTCCCAGCACAAGAAGGCCCGCGCCCGTGTGGCCGAGGGCAGGCTGGGCATGATGCCCGGGCGGAGCCCCTCGGCCCCGCGTCATCCTGGCCGAGCCCTCGGTGCTCATGAACCTCTCCGGCGGCCCCGTGGCCGGGCTCGTCTCCTACTACGGGATTGACCCCGACAGCCGCCTGCTCGTCATCCACGACGAGCTCGACCTTCCCGCCCACGAGCTGCGCCTCAAGCGCGGCGGCGGCGAGAGCGGTCACAACGGCCTGCGCTCCATCAGCAAGTCCATCTCCACCAAGGGACTACGCGCGCCTGCGCGTAGGCATCGGCCGCCCGCCGGGACGCCAGGACCCCTCCGACTTCGTCCTGTCCGACTTCCCCGGTCGCGAGCGCGCCGACCTCGGCGTCACCCTGGAGCAGGCCGCCGACGCCGTCGAGCAGGTCGTCACAGCCGGCTTCGACGACGCCCAGCAGCGCCTCCACGCCCCCGCTGACGTTCGGCTGCCCTCATCGGGCCGCGTGGGACAGATGCTCTTGGCGGCCATCGCGCTGTTCGTTCCTCACAGCGTTCCCGCCAGGCCCGTCCACGTCTTCGAGCACCTGTCCCACCCGACCAGCCGAAACCGGCTCAGCGACGCTGCTGGGGCTCAGGCCATGAGGCCGGTCTCGTAGGCGACGACGACGGCCTGGACCCGGTCGCGCACGTCGAGCTTGGCGAGCACGTTGCCCACATGGGTCTTGACGGTGGTGGCCGAGACGACGAGGTGCGCGGCGATCTCCGCGTTCGACATGCCTTGGCTCATGAGCACGAGGATCTCTTTCTCGCGCGGGGTCAGTGAGTCGATCCGCGGGATCCGAGCAGGACTGGGCCGGCGCGTCCGAGCTCGGCAGCGAGGCGGCGAACATCTCCAGCATCCGCTGGGTGATGCGCGGCGAGACGACGGCCTCCCCGGAGGCCACGGTGCGGATGGCCTCGGCGAGCTCGGTGGGTCGGGTGTCCTTGAGCAGGAAGCCGGAGGCCCCGGCGCGCAGCCCGGCGAAGGCGTACTCGTCCAGGTCGAAGGTGGTCAGGATGAGCACGCGCGTGCCCGGGCACTCCTGGGCGATGCGCTCGGTGGCCTCGATGCCGTTCATGCCCGGCATGCGCACGTCCATGAGGATGACGTCGGGGTGCAGGGCCCTGGCCTGGGCCAGGGCGGAGGTGCCCGTCGGAGGCCTCGCCGACGACAGTGATGTCCTCCTCGGCCTCCAGCACCATGCGGAAGCCCATGCGCATGAGCGCCTGGTCGTCGGCGAGCACGACGCTGACCGGGCCGGTGACCTCGCCGGGGCGCTCCGACCCGCTCGGGCTGGAGGGGTCGGAGCTGCTCACGAGGGCGTCTGCCATGAAAGTCCCTTCGTCATGCTCGTCCCAGCGCAGGACCGCGCGGACTCGCCAACCCGTGGGCGTCGGGCCGGCCTGTACGGTCCCACCATAGACCGATGCGCGTTCCCGCATGCCGATCAGCCCTTACCGGATCCGTGCATCGGGCGCGTGCCGGGGCGGCCTCGTTGTCCACGGTGAGGACCACGGTGCCGATGTGCCGTTCGACGTCGACGCTGACGGCCCGGCGTCGTCGGGGCGTAGCGCAGCACGTTGGTCAGGGCCTCCTGGGCGATGCGGAACACGGTGAGCTGGAGGGCCTTGTCGTCTGGGAGCGCGGCACCCACCCACCGGTAGGTGACCGGCACCCCCGCGGCCACGAAGCGTTTGACGAGCTCGGTGATGTCGGCTTGCTCGGGGGAGGGGGCCAGGGGCAGGTCGCCGCGGGAGCGGTCGCCCGCGCCGTCGGTGGCCTGCTGGCGCAAGTTCGCGATGGGGGCGCTGGGCTCGACCGGCGTCACCGTCCCCAAGGGGGCGAACTCGGGCACCGGCAGGTCGCGGACCTCGCGCTGGTGGGCCGACGACGGTGAGCCCTCTGAGGGGGCCCGAGGCGGAGGCGTGCCCCTGCGGTGACCGAGGGTCCTCCCGCAGGACCCCCACCAGGCGGCGGGTGTCGGCCAGGGCACTGCGTCCGGCCTCAGCCAGGGTCTCCATGGCCTGCTTGGCCGTGGCCGGATCGCGCTCCACGGTGGCGGCGGCGCCGTCGGCCATGGTGATCATGACGGCCAGGGAGTGGGCGACGACGTCGTGCATCTCCCGGGCGATGCGGCTGCGCTCCTCGGCGGCGGCCAGGAGTACCGCCTGCTCGCTGGCCAGAGCCATCCGGGCTGAGCGGAGCTCCATGGCCTTGAGCCGCAGGCGGGCGGAGCGGGTATTGAAACCGATCAGGATGCCGATCAGGACGAGGAGAACGAGCATGACGGTGGTGCGCAGGAGCTCCCCAACCGACAGACCGGGAGTTGTCAGGCTGAGGTCCAGCATGAGAACCACCAGGGAGATGCCCCCCGCGGTCCATGCGGTGGCCGGCCTGCGGTGCGAGGCGACGGCGCCCAGGGCGAAGGGGAGTGATATCAGCCCCATGCCGCTGACGCCGATGGTCGCGTACAGCAGCTGCTCCAGCGTGAGATGGAAGGCCCGCAGGATCGCGAACTGGTAGACCTCCGGGATCAGGAGGATGGCGGCCCAGCTCCACACAGGGGCGCGTCGGCGAAGTGCCAGCGCTATCCCCAGCAGTGCGATCGCGGTCAACGTCAGGGGCAGGAGGGGATAGGTCTTCACCGGGCTGCTGGGCCGCAGAAAAAACGTGACACCCGTGAAGAAGGCGTATGTGACGACGCCGGCAGCGATGGAGATGTCGATGATCGTCGGATGACGGTAGTACCACTGCCTGATCGTGCGCAGCAGGCCCCGTGGCTCGGGCGGGAGCTCCAGGTCGTCCTCGTTGGGCATGGTGGCGCCGTTACGGCCGGACTGAGGGGGCGGCAGCTGGCTGGACATAGGACTCAGTGTGTCATTCCAGGGGGTCATGATTGACGTCGACTTGTGCGGCTGAGGGACCCGCTTCCGACGATGGGGTTCTTCCCGTGCCTGTCGGAGGCGGGGGCCGGCCGGCTCAGGCGTCGCGCCGGGAGAAGACGAACCAGGCGGCGATGAGTGGGATGAGCGCCCAGGCGGCGAAGACCGCGATGGCCTGGCCGTGGGTGAGGAACTGAGCGTCCCTGGCCCGCCCCACTCGGTGGTGCGCTGGAACGGGTCGGAGACGGCCTCGGAGACCGTGCTGGGCAGGCAGCCGATGATCTTGTAGACCCAGTCCCACTTGCTGGCCGCGAGCTGGAGGGGACCGGTGATGACGAACAGGAGGGAGACGATCACGGTGATGGTGCCGGCGGTGGAGCGCAGCAGGAAGCCGAGCCCCAGAGCCATGAGGGCGATGACGGCGAAGACCAGGCCCGAGCCCCAGATATAACCGGCGTAGTGCGAGTCGGTGAGTGAACCGGCGTGCTCACCGATGAAGGGCTTGGAGATCGCCCAGGACAGGAAGACGGACAGGCTTCCCAGGAGGAAGGAGACGATGGCCAGGACCACTGCCTTGGACACCAGGAGCTGCCCGCGCTTGGGGACGGCGGCCAGGGAGGACCGGATCTGACCGGAGGAGTACTCCCCGGTGATGATGAGGGCTCCCAGGACTGCGACCACGATCTGTCCGAATGTCAGGCCTTGAGTGATGAGGTTCTTCGCCGTGTCCTGGTATTCCTCAGTCCGTCCGAGGACGGCGGTGAGGCCGGCACCGAACAGAACGGTCAGGGCGATGGCGATGAAGGAGGTGATCCAGGTCGAGCGCAGGGACCAGAACTTGATCCACTCCGCGCGCACGGAGCGCAGGGATGGTCTGGCGGCCCTGGATGCGTGGCCGGCTGGGCGCGGTGCGGGGTCTGCGGGGGCGGTCCCGACGGCGGTGCGCACCGGTGCGGGGCCTGCGGGGGCGGCGGAGGCGTGTGCTGGGGTGTGAGTACTCATGGCTTGGCTGGACCTTCTGTGGTGAGACGGATGGAGCGGTCGATGGCGGGCGCGGCGCGCTGGGGCGCGGGCCTCAGCCCCGGGCGGAGCCCTGCGGCACGGCCTGGCGCATCTGGGTCTGGGAGGCGGGGGTCGGTGCGGTACTCCACGGAGTCGCTGGTCAGAGTCATGTAGGCCTCTTCGAGGCTGGCGCGGATGGTGGTGAGCTCGTGCAGGACGATGCCGCCCTGGGCGGCCAGCTCGCCGATGGTGGCGGCGGTGGTCGCGGTGGTCTCCAGGACGTTGGGGGCCACGGGCCGGGCGGCCAGGTTGCGGGAGGCCATCAGCTCGGCGAGCTGGGTGGCCTGAGGGGAGGCCACGCGCACCCGGTCGGTGGTGGCCGAGGCGATGACGTCGTCGACCGGGCCGGCCGTGAGGATCCGGCCGCGGCCGATGACCAGGAGGTGGTCGGCGGTCTGGGCCATCTCGCTCATGAGGTGGGAGGAGATGAACACGGTGCGGCCCTCGCCGGCCAGGCGGCGGCAGGTCTCACGCACCCACTTGACGCCCTCGGGGTCCAGGCCGTTGACGGGCTCGTCGAACAGGAGCACACCGGGGTCGCCCAGCAGGGCCGCCGCGATGCCCAGGCGCTGGCCCATGCCCAGGGAGAAGCCCTTGACGCGCTTCTTGGCCACCGGGGTCAGGCCGGTGATGTCCAGGACCTCGTCGACCCGCTTGGCGGGGATGCCGTTGGAGGCGGCCAGCTGGCGCAGGTGGTTGCGGGCGCTGCGCGAGCCGTGCAGGCCCTTGGCGTCCAGCAGGGCGCCGACCTCGCACAGGGGGGCCGACAGCTGCCGGTAGGGGCGCCCGTTGATCGTGACCTTGCCGCTGGTGGGCTTGTCCAGGCCCATGATCATGCGCATCGTGGTGGACTTGCCCGCCCCGTTGGGGCCCAGGAAGCCGGTGACGGTGCCGGGCTCGACGGTGAAGGAGATGTTGTCCACCGCCGTCTTCTTGCCATAACGCTTGGTGAGATTGACTGCCTCGATCATGATGTTCTCTCTTCGACGTGGGCCGCTGGCCAGGGGTGGGTGGTTCGCCGTGGTTCTTCCAGGGGCTTGTCCCACGGAGCAACCAGATGGCTTCAGCCTAGGAGCGCGCCGGCGTCGGCGAATCGGCCGAGGTGACGAACCCGGGGCCTGTCGGGGTGGGTCCGCCAGGGGAGGAGGGTCCTCCTGGAGGATGAGAACCGATTAGTCGATGCGAGCCGGCGGAGGCCGCCAGGGAGGCCGGCGCTCGGTGCGCGAGTGGGGACCTCTCCCCTGAGGGGCTACGTTGTGAGGGAAATGGGTTCCCCTGACCGTGCGGGGGCTGCGCATAATGTGCGCAGTTTCCGGTGCCGGCCCTTTCCGGCCGGACCGGACTGCGAGCGACGGCCTCTCCGGGCCGACGGTCCCAGCCCCCTCAGAGAGGATGAGAGGAACATGTCCAACCCCTTCTTCAGCCGAAGCACCGCTTTCAAGGCCGGCGGCCAGGCTCCCGGGACCGCCCCGGCTCAGACGCCCAACGGCTACCCCACGATGCCCGGCTACCAGGCCGGCCAGTACGGTCAGCCGGCCGCCGGCTACGGCCAGCAGTACGGGCAGAGCGCCAACCCGTATGGCAACCAGTACGGCCAGCAGACGGCCGGATACGGCCAGGTGACCCCCGAGCAGATGGCCGGTCTGGAGGCCCAGTACCAGGCGCCGTCGGCCACCAACGCGGACATGCGCCGCATGACCTACGACGACGTCATCATCCGCACCGCCGGCATGTTCGCCGTCATTCTGGCCACCGGCGCCCTGTCCTGGAGCCTGGTGACCAATGAGGCGACTCGTGGTCTGGGCGTCATGGCGATGTTCGCCGGTGCCATCGGCAGCCTCGTCCTGGGCCTGGTCAACAGCTTCAAGCGGGAGCCCTCGCCGGCTCTCATCCTGGCCTACGCGGCCTTCGAGGGACTGCTGCTGGGTGGCTTCTCCGGCATCATGGAGGCCCGCTACGAGGGGATCGTCGTCCAGGCCGTGCTCGCGACGCTGGCCACCTTCGGCGCCATGCTCGCGGCCTACTCCTACGGCGGCTTCCGGGTCCAGGGCAGGGTTCCGTCGAGTGGTGGTCGTGGCCACCTTCGGCTACATGATCTTCAGCCTCATCAACTTCTTCCTCATGGTGACCGGCCTGACCACCGGCGCCTGGGGCCTGCGCTCCCTGACCATCATGGGGATCCCCTGGGTGTCCCGCTGGGAATCCTCGCGGTCATCCTGGCCTCCTTCTTCCTGGCGATCGACTTCGAGTCCATCGGGAACGGGGTCCGCAACGGGCTGCCCCAGCGCTACGCCTGGGCGGGGGCCTTCGGCCTGGTCGTCACTCTCGTGTGGCTCTACGTGGAGTTCCTGCGCCTGCTGAGCTACTTCCGCGACTGAGCTCGCGGCGCAGGGTCGGGGGATCGGTGCGTCCGATCCGGCCCGACGCCACCACCTCGGCTGGGGCCGGGACGCGGCTGTGCGTCCGGCCCCAGCTGTACTCGGTTTCGGGCCTGTTCCCGTGCCTGCCACTGCCTGACCCGCTCGCTGGGTTCGCGCTGGGCCGAGGTCCCGCTGCGGCGTCGAACCGGGGGGCCTCACGTAGGGCTCACCGCATGATCAACACCAACATGCCCTCCGTCGAGGGCGCCAGGGCACCAAGCCCACGCTCACCTTCCCCGGGCCCGAGGGCCCCCGAGGGGCTCCAGGTCCAGGTGCTCGACGCCGGCGACGGCCAGGGTGGTCGAGGCCGGCGACACGATCGTGGCCAACTACCTGGGCCAGATCTGGGGCGGCAACGTCTTCGACAACTCCTACGACCGCGGCCAGCCGCTGAACTTCCAGGTCGGCGTCGGCATGGTCATCCGCGGCTGGGACGACGCCCTCGTGGGCCAGCGCGTGGGCTCGCGCCTGCTGCTGTCCATCCCCTCCGAGCTGGGCTACGGCGACCGCGGCGTCCCGCAGGCCGGTATCCGAGGCGGCGACACCCTCGTCTTCGTCACGGAGATCCTCGGCGTCATGTGAGCCGGGCTCACTGAGCCACCGACCGCGCGTTCGTAGGGTAGGGTCTCCGGTTCGTACCCTTAACCCCCTGTGTTGTCTCATGGCTTCTGGGAGTTTCGGATGTCTTGGCATCTCAAGACGCTGGTGGGGTGGGCCGACCGTGTGCGGGAGCCACTGCTCGCTTCTCTGGTGGGGCCGGCCCGGCTGCTCGCAGCTGCTCGGGTGCCTGCTGGTGTCGTCTGGATGCACTGCACGAGGGTGGGGTGCTACTGGAGGAGGGTTGGGGGTACTGGGGGTGGGTGGGGCCTTCGTGCAGTACGCACAACCCGTGGTCAGTGGATCCCGACCCTCGTGGAGTAGGGCCGACTCGGGGCAGGAGCGAGGCGGAGCCGGCTCCGGTGCGGGCGGGTCGGCGTCGAACCATGGCTTGCGGGCTTTCGCGCGGGCGCCAGATAGAGCCTCGATGTTTGAGGTCATGACGTTGGTGACGTGTGATGGGACCCAGGTGGCCGGGGGCTGGGCCCGTCCGTAGCACGAGAGAAGGGGTACTGCAGATGGGCCCCCAGGTGGCGGGGGCTGGGTGCGGCAGACGACGCAGGGTCGGAGGCAGCTGTGGCGGTGGTTCCACACCGCGACAGCGCCGGCTCTGCCACCGAGAACCCCGCGGACTCACTCCCGCGCGGCCCGGTGTCCACAGCGCTGACATGAACGATCCTGCCGCCGAAACGCCCCGTGGGGATTGTTGGAATCCTGCGGTTCTTCTTTGGCGTGCGGCGCCGGTGCGCCTGTGATGTCAGCGCCGTGGACACCGGCAAGCCGTCAGGCCTCTTCCCTCCGCGCATCGTCACCCTCAGGACGACCAGCCTGCCCCCGGGTTCCCCTCTGAGTGAGTGTCTCAGAAGTCATGACACTCGTTGTCTCACAAGTGAGGAGCCAGCACAGCACCCCAAGGTACGACCTGGTGTCCTACAGTGCGAACGCGCCTCGGTATACGGTACCCCGGGGCTGCGATCGCTGCGATAACCTGGGGGCGGCGCGCTCGCGCCACACCCGGTAGCATGAACTGCACGGTCCGGAGGAAGTCCGGATGACGCCGTCGGGGCCGCAGGCCCCGGATCCGCCAGACCTTGTCGTGGGCGAGCGACAACCAGGCGTTCGTCACCCCGGGGACGCCGCTTATCGGTTGTCACGGGGACTCCTGCTGCGCCGGGTGCGATCACTCGCACCCGAAGGAGCCCTCCCATGTCGCACATGCCCGCCTCGGACAACCAGGCCGGCGTCCCCGCCAGTATCTCGGCCCAGTTCACTCTCTATTTCGATGGCCGCTTCTGGGTCGGTGTTCTTGAGCTCACGAACGCTGTCGTGGAGCTGACTCGAATGATCAGGTAGGTGCTGTGCGGGTTGCGCGGCACGTCTTCGGGGCCGAGCCCACCGATGTCGAGCTCTACGACTTCCTCCTGGCCCGCAGCGGTGAGCTCATTGACCGCGCCGCAGAGTCTCCTGCGGTACCGGCCTCCCCGGCCGGCGGGTTCATCGTCGGCTCGTCGCCCCAACCCCAAGCGCGCTGCCCGGCAGGCCGCCAAGGAGGCAGCCCGGACGCGCCCATCCACCGCCGCGCAGGCCGCCCTGGCCGCTGCCCGTGAGGAGACCGAGGCCCGTGCCTCCCGTGACCGGAGTCGACGTCGTCGCCAGAAGGTGGATGAGGACTGGGCTCGACGTCGTCAGCGGGCCAGCGCCGTCACCGCGGTCGATGACGCAAGCCCGCTGTTCCGCAAATCGCGGCGGTGAGGCGGCCCTCCAGTGGCGCGGGACGGCGGCCCACGACCGCGCCGAGTAGCCTTTGCGCGTCTCAAGGGCAGGAAGCGGAGCGGCGCCCGGAGCCAACGAGGGCTACGCTATGGCAACACGGCGTCGTGAAGCGCTGGCCATCCCCCTGAGGCCGGCTCCTAGCGACGCCGTTCCAGTCCGTCTGCCCAAGAAGGAGTCACTCATGCCGCAGTACCGCAGCGCCACCTCCACCCACGGCCGCAACATGGCGGGCGCCCGTGCCTGTGGCGTGCCACCGGCGTCAGGACTCCGACTTCGGCAAACCGATCATCGCCATCGCGAACTCCTTCACCCAGTTCGTCCCCGGGCACGTGGGCCTGCGCGACGTCGGGCGCCTCGTGGCCACCGAGATCGAGGGCCGCCGGCAGCCCAGCAGAGTTCAACACCATCGCCGTCGACGACGGCATCGCCATGGGCCACGACGGCATGCTCTACTCCCTGCCCAGCCGCGACCTCATCGCCGACTCCGTGGAGTACATGGTCAGCGCCCACTGCGCCGACGCCCTCGTATGCATCTCCAACTGCGACAAGATCACCCCGGCATGCTCGCATGGCCGCCATGCGCCTCAACATCCCGACCATCTTCATCTCCGGCGGCCCCATGGAGTCGGGCAAGATGACCGCCGCCGACGGCACCACCCGCAAGCTCGACCTCATCGACGCCATGATGGACGCCGCCGACCCCACCGTCACCGACGAGACCATCAACGCCATCGAACGCCTGGCCTGCCCCACCTGCGGCTCCCTGCTCGGGCATGTTCACCGCCAACTCCATGAACTGCCTCACCGAGGCCCCTAGCTGGCCCTGCCCGCATGAACGGCACCCTGCTGGCCACCCACGCCGACCGCGGCGAGCTCTTCAAGCGCGTCGGCCACCAGATCGTCGAGATCACCGGGCCTACTACGAGCACGACGACGCCTCCGTCCTGCCGCGCTCCATCGCCACCAAGGCCGCCTTCGAGAACGCCATGAGCCTGGACATCGCCATGGGCGGCTCCACCAACACCGTCCTGCACCTGCTGGCCGCCGCCCAGGAGGCCGAGGTCGACTTCACCATGGCCGACATCGACCGCCTCTCGCGCAAGGTCCCCCACCTGGTCAAGGTCGCGCCGTCAACGCACCTCTACCACATCGAGGACGTCCACCCGCGCCGGCGGCATCCTCGGCATCCTCAGCGAGCTCGACCGCGGTGGACTGCTGGAGACCACCACCCCCAACGTCCTGCGCACCCACCCTGGGCGAGGGCTCGCCGCCTACGACATCGCCCGCCCCGGCCCCGACGGCGTCCCCGGCTCCCAGGTCAGCGAGAGATCCGCACCGGCTACCTCGCCGCCCCCGCAGGCGTGCGCACCACCGAGATGTTCTCCCAGGCCTCCCGCTGGGAGTCCCTCGACACCGACCGCGCCGCCGGCTGCATCCGCGACATCGAGCACGCCTACTCCGTCGACGGCGGCCTGGCCCGTCCTCTTCGGCAACATTGCCGAGAAGGGATGCATCGTCAAGACCGCCGGCGTGGACGAGTCGATCCTGACCTTCTCCGGGCCCGCCGTCGTCTTCGAGTCCCAGGAGGACGCCGTGGCCGGGATCCTCGGCAAGCAGGTGAAGGCCGGCGACGTCGTCATCATCAGCCACGAGGGACCTCGCGGCGGCCCCGGCATGCAGGAGATGCTCTACCCGACCACCCACATCAAGTCCATGCACCTGGGCAGGGTGCGCCCTGCTCACCGACGGGCGCTTCTCCGGGGGCACCTCCGGGCTGAGCATCAGCCACGTCTCCCCGGAGGCCGCGGCCGGCGGGCTCATCGGCCTGGTGCGCAGTGGAGACATCATCGACATCGACATCCCGCGCCGCGCCATCTCCGTGCGCCTGAGCGATGAGGGAGATCGAGCGCCGCCGCGCCGAGGAGGAGGCCCGCGGCGAGGCCGCCTGGACCCCGCACGTGGACCGCCCCGCAAGGTCTCCGCAGCACTGCGCGCCTACGCGATGCTCGCCACCAGCGCCGACCTGGGCGCCGTGCGCGACCTCAAGCGCCTCGGGATCAAGTAGCCCGACAGGACGGAGGGGCCGGCTCAGGGTTGACCAACTGCATCATTGAAGATCGCTGTCACTCTCGCCTAGGGTTTGCATGTGACAATCGTTCTCCAAATCGCTGGTGGTGCGCTCGTGCGGCACGACACTGGTCAACGGCGTCTCCCTCCGCCTCGCTCCTGCAAGCCGGACCGCCCTGGTCGGCGCCTCCGGAGCAGGCAGAGTCCCTCACCTGCGCCGCGCTCGCAGGGCACCCTCCCGGCCTCGCTGGAGGTCGACGGCTCCTGACCATTGAGCCCGACGACGCCGACGCAGGCAGCGACCCGCGCGCGAGCTCCGCCCCGGGAGGCGAGGCCAGCAGCGTCAACCTGCTGGGGCTGCCCGCCGCCCGCCGCCCCGGGGTAGCCGCATCGCGCTGGTCGCACAGGACCACTCCACCGCCCTGCACCCGCTCATCGCGGTCGGCCGCCAGATCGCCCTGGCCTCCCAGGCCGCCGGACGCACCAGGGACGAGGCCCGCCGGCGCTCACCGACTACCTCTACGCCGTCGGGCTCGACGAGGTCCTTCGCCGACCGTGTCCCCGGGCGCCTCTCCGGAGGCCAGCGCCAACGCATCAGCCTGGCCCTGGCTCTGGCCGCCGAACCCGTCCTCATCATCGCCGACGAGGCCCACCACCGCCCTCGACGTCGTCGCTCGAGCCGAGATCCTCAGGCTCCTGACCTCCCTGACCAGCCTGCCCGGGGCCCCCGCCCTGCTCCTCATCACCCACGACCTGCCCGCCGCCGCCACCTGCGAGAACATCGCCGTCCTCCACGACGGCGCCATCATCAGTCGGGGACACCCGCTCCGTCTGACTCGCCCCGAGCACCCGGTCACGGCCGCCATGTGCGAGGCCAGCGCCGAGACCATCGATGGGGCCCTGGCCGCAGCGGGAGCCGCCACGCATGAGCGGGTTTGAGACCCGTGGCCTGAGGCGCTTCCACCCGGGGGCGGGCGGCGAGCGGCGCGAGGTGCTGCACGGCGTGGACCTGCGCCTGGAGCCGAGGGGAGAACGCGGCCCTCATCGGACGCTCGGGATGCAGCAAGACGACGCTGCTGCGCGCCCTGCTGCTGCTCGGCTCCCCGGGACCGGAAGACGCCGGCGGATCCTGCTCGACGGCGAGCCCGTGCGCCAGGCGGCGCCCGAGCGCTGCGGGCCTTCCGGCGGGCGGTGCAGTACGTGCCTCAGGACGCCGCCGCCACCCTCCACCCGCGCCGCTCGGTGCTGGCGCAGGTGAGCACCCCGCTGCGCACCCTGGGGGCGGTGCGTCATCGCGATGACGCCGATGCGCAGGGCTCGGCAGGGTGCTGGAGGCTCGACATTCGCCGCGAAATCTGGGAGGCCGGCCCCACGGATCTCCGGCGGCCAGGGCGCAGCGGTCTCCATCGCTCGGGCCCCTGGCCCTGGCCCCGCCTACCTCCTGCTCGACAGAGCCGGTCTCCGGGCTCGATCCCGCCCTGCGCCGCCAGACCCTCGACCTGCTCGCCGCCATCGAGGGCCGACTCCGACGCTGGCACAAGCGAGGAGGGAGCCCGACGCCGGCACAAGCGAGGCCGACCCCGACGCCGGCACAAGCGAGGCCGACTCCGACGCCAAGGCCGGCGCGAGTGGTGAGCTGAGCCCGCCCCAGCTGGCTACTGCGCCCAGCCCGCCCCGGCTGGCTACTGCGCCAGCCCGCCCGGCTGGCTACTGCGCCCAGCCCGCCCCGGCTGGCTACTGCGCCCAGCCCGCCCCGGCTGGCTACTGCGCCCAGCCCGCCCCGGCTGGCTCTGCGCCCGGCCCGCCCCAGCTGCTTCCGGCGCCGTGCCCGCCCCAGCTGCTTCCGGCGCCGTGCCCGCCCCAGCTGCTTCCGGCGCCGTGCCCGCCCAGCCCTGCTGGTGGTGTCGCGACCTGGCCGCCGTCGCCCGCGTCTGCCAGCGGGCCCTGGTCATGGACGGCGGCGCCATCGTCGAGGACGCCCCCATGCGCCGCCTCCTCACGCGACCCGTCCACCCCGGCCACCCGCGCCCTGCGACGCCGTCCCCACCCTGCCGACCGCTGCCACCGGCTGACGACATCCCCGACAGCTGACACCCCTGACCCAGGCCCAAAGGAGCATCCATGTCCGTGCCCACCCCGCCGTCACCCGCCGCCGGGTCCTCGCCGCCCTCGGCGTCGGGCCAGCGCCGCCGCCATCGCCTCCTGCTCGCGCAGCTCCTCAGGCGACGGCCGCATCCCGCCTGGCCATGTTCCACGCCCCGAGGCAAGCTCAACCCGCTCACCAACGACGGCTCCAAGCTCGTTCGCTGGTCCTGCGCCGAGCCCTCACCACGCTCAACGCCGACGGCGACGCCCAGGAGCTGCTCGCCACCTCTTGGAGCGCGAGGCGAGACCACCTGGCGCCTCACCCTGCGCGAGGGCGTCACCTTCCACGATGGCGCCCGCCCTGAGCGCCGAGAACGCAGCCGCCGCCTCACCTTCGCCGCCACCGCCGCCAAGCCGCCGCGCGTCCTGGACGGGATCCAGCTCACCGCGAAGGCCGACAGCGGGACCTCCTCGTGACCACCCGCGGCCCCCGACCCCCTCATGCCGCAGCGCCTGTCCAGCCCCCAGCTCGTCATCCTGTCCCCGGCCGCCTACCCCGGCTCCTCCGACGGCGCCATCGACCCTGTCGGCCACGGCACCGGCGCCTTCATCCTCAAGCAGGCCAACGGCTCCTCTGGCGCCACCCTGGAACGCAACGGCACGTACTGGGGCACGAGGCCTCCGCCCCGGCATCGATGTCGCCTACGTAGCCCGACAGCGCCGCCCGCTCAACGCCCTGCGCACCGACACCGCCGACATCGTCGAGGCCGTCCCCGTCGCGCAGGCCGGCAACATCGACAAGAACCTCCTCCACGAGGTGTCCACCCGCGCACCTCCACCCTCCCTCAACACCCGCTCCGGCCCTTCGCCGACCCCGCCCTGCGCGCCGCCGCCCGCAACGCCGTCGACCCCGCCGCCCTCATCAAGACCGTCTTCGAGGGGCACGCCGACTCTCCCGTCGGACTCCTAGGGCCGGCCGTGCCCTGGGCCGCCGAGCTACGCGCCTGGAAGAAGAGACCTACCCCGAGGCCTCCGGCGCGGCCGCCACCAGCAGAGTCCCCAGCGCCACCGCCGCCGGGACTGTCCCCGCCGGCACCGCCATCAGCCCTGGCCTCCCTACCGACCGCCCTGAGCTCGGTGAGATGGTCCCCTCCTGGCCCAGCAGCTCAGGGCCGCCGGCTTCAAGGTCACCCAGGACGTGCGCGAGTACAGCAGATCGAGTCCGAGGCCCTGGCCGGCACGTTCCACGCCGTCCTCGTGTCGCGCTCCACCGTCCAGGACGCCGGCGACGCCGTCGCCTACATGACCGCCGACTTCTCCTCCTCCGGCTCCTACTCCATGAGCGGCCTGCACGATGAGAAGGTCGACGCCGCCATCTCCAAGGCCGCCGCCCTCAGCCCGGCGACAGAGCGCCGCAAGGCCATCACTAGCCGCCGAGCAGGCCATCCTCGCTACCGGCGCCGCCATCCCGCTCGCCCACGAGCGCGTCATCAGGGCGAGGCCGCCGGGGTCACCGGCCTAGCGCGACCCGGACAGAGCGCGCCTCATCACCTCGGCCACGACCGTGAAGAGTGAACGGCGTGCTCACCCGGGCCGCCCGGCGCCTGCGCACGGGCGACCTCGTCACTGCCGTCTCACGCCTGCTCGCCCTGGCCTGCCTCGTGGGTCTGGTGGGCATGCTGCCGTGGCTCTCGGGCGAGGACCCTGCCCTGACGATCCTGCGCGCACCTCCTCCGACCGGGAACCCGCCGGAGGTCCTGGACTCCATCCCGCAGGAGCATCGGGATCGACGGCGGCCCCTCCCGTCATCAGGGCACTGGCTGGCCAGGGGTGGCCCTGCGGCGACCTGGGCCGCTCCCTGGGTCTCGGGGCCGACGTCGGCCGGACGCCGTCGACGCCTTCGGGGTCTCCCTGAGCCTCATGGCCGCCGCGCTCGGCGTCAGGTCATCGTGGCCGCCGCCTGGTCCTGCCCGCCCCTACGAGACGGGCTGCGAGGGCGCCCCGGCCCCGCGGCGGAGCCGCCCTCCGCGAGTCCTCATCTCCTGCCCGAGTACCTCCTGGCCCCGATCCTCATGCTCGTCCTGGCCGTCTACCTCAGGATCCTGCCGCCCTTCGGGTGGGCCAGCCCCGAGAAGGTCATCATGCCGGCCCCTCAGCCTGGGCCTGCCCACCGGCAGCTACCTCGGCGGACTCGTCTCCGACGCCGTCACCGCCACCTTCTCCGAACGTTGGGTGGCCACCTGGTCCACCGCCGGTATCCGCGGGTGGACCCTGGCCGAGGCCGTCCTGCGGCGGGCCCTGGCGCCACTGACCGGGCAGGTGGCGCTCGTCGTCGTCGCCCTGACCGGCGGCGCGGTCGCCGTGGAAGATCTTCGCCATCCCCGGGCTGGGCCGCGAGCTCCTGGACGCCGCCTCCGCCCAGGACGTGCCGGCGCTCCAGGCCCAGATCCTGCTGCTGCTCGCCCCTGGCGCTGGCCGCCAGCGTCATCGCCGGAGCAGCCCGACACCTCCTCATGGGGCGGGCCGCCGGGGCGAGCGGGCTGGCAGCCCCGCCCCGGTGGAGCACCCGGGGCGGGCCGCCCGCGTCATCGCCGTCGGCGGCGCCGCCCTGCTGGCCCTCATGGTGACCGTCGGGATCCGGCGCGACCCCTACGCCGTCGTCGCGGACAAGCTCGCAGCTCCCAGCGCCGCCCTCCCGCTGGGCGCCGACTCGCTGGGGCGTGACGTGCTGGCGCGGGTGGCTCACGGGGCCGTGTCCACCGTGAGTGGCGCCGTCATCGTCACGGTGGCCTGCTTCGTCATCGCCATGCTGGTGGGGCTGGCGCCGCGGGCCGCCACGGGGTTCATTGAGGTCGCTAACGCCGCCCCGCCGGTCCTGGCCGGGCTCATCGTCGCCGGGGTCTCCGGGCCCAGTGCCACAGGCGCCGCCATCGCCGTGGCCGGTGTCGGCTGGGCGCCCCTGGCCTCCCACGCCGCCGGGCTCGTCGCCGAGAACCGGCAGCGCCCCTGACGTCCTGCTCGCCCCGGTCCTGGGGAGGGCGCGTGCGGATCACCCTGACCCGGGTCCTGCCCGCCGTCGTCGGCCCCCTGGCGCGCCACGCGGCCCTGAGGCTGCCCGGCAGGCCTTGGCCCTGGCGGCCCTGGGGATTCCTCGGCCTGGGCGCCCCAGAGCCCCGCACCGGGTAGGGGCTGGTCCTGTCCGACGCGCTGCCCTACATTGAGCGGGCCCCTGGGCCGTGGCCACGCCCGCCGCCGCCCTCGTGGTCCTGTCGATGACGTCGGTGGCCGCCTCCCGCACCATGCGGCGATAAGACCGCAGGAGCCGCTGAGTACTCGCGGCAGCAGTCCGGATCCGGCCCGGCCCGAGGCCAGGCGCGAAGGCTGCGCCGTCGGCTAGAACAACGAGGCGGGCGCCAACCGCGCAATGGGGTGGCGCCCGCCTCGTCGGCAGATCGGGACCTCAGCCCTCCAGGGCGTGGAGGCGGTCGATCGGGGTGGAGACGGCCTCACGGGCGCGCACCACGGCCTCCTCGTCAGGGGGCGTCGTGAAGCCTGAGCACTTGACCGTGTCCTCACGCACGTAGGTGCGCAGGAAGCTCACCTCCGGCACCTGGGCGTACTTGGGGAGTTGGCCTTCTTACGCGCCAGGTAGGGTCTCCATGGAGATCTCCTCGAGGGATGTCCCACTCCACGAGGTAGTCGGCCCTTGCAGGGCCAGGGGCGCGCACGTCCTCCAGGTCAGCGCCCACGAGGCGGACCTCGTCGGGGCCGGTGACCTCGGCATCGGCCGCAGCGGACCGGACGGCCTTGGTCAGGCCGGCGACGTCGTCGGAGGCGAGCTCGACGATGGTGAAGATGCGTTCGTGGCTGGCGGTGACCTGCGACTCCAGGACGGAGGCGCCGGCGGCCTCAACGGCCTGGGAGACCTGGGCGATGAGGGGCCTCAGCGGCCCTCGCGCGACGGGGCGGTGGGGACGAGCTCGAAGAGCTGGAGCGACATGGCGGCTCCTTTCCGTAGGGTGTGCGTACCAACCTTGCGGTACGCCCGAATTATTCCCGCCGGCTCCGGTGAACTGATGACATGCTCGCTCTGCGGACACATCGTATGGCGCAGCATCGTGAGACCCGGTGAGGAGGTGGGAACATGACGTATGTACTAGGCGAGCGACGTGAATCCCGAGAGTCCCACCGAGAGCGTGAGCGATACGTGCGAGCATGACGCCACCGGGCGCTTGAGCGCCGTTTTCAATCGCAGAGATGACGGACTGACGTGTTCCTGCGCGTCGGGCCAGTTCTGTCTGGGAGATTCCTGCGGCAGCACGCGCGTTGTAAACCAGCTCGGCAAGTTGGAGGCGGGCCTCGGTCTCGATGGCAGCCCGGTTGTACTCGGCTCGCTCGGCCTCGGTCATAGCGGCCAGCGACTCCTGCCTGAGCTGCTCCCACGAGGTGGTGACGGTGGAGCTGTTTGCGGCGGTGCTCATGATCTTCTCCCGTTCTTCTCTTCAGCGTGCCGACTGGCCTCGTGAGCGGCTTGCGCTCGCCTGGCGCGCAGGACCTCGGTTCGCTCGTTCTGACGTTGCTTGCGGAACGTCGTGAGGGTGACGACTCGGCGGTCCGGGTCGAACACGTACGTGATGCGGCGGTTGACGTTCTCGCAGGAGAATCGCAGTTCGTGCAGCCCGTCACCGAGTGGTCGGGAGTGTGGCATGCGGAGCATATTGCCCTGCAGAGCAAGCCGCTCGAGGATCCGGTCTGTCGAGGCCTTGCCGGTGAGTCAGTCCCGCGTACCAGATGCGCACCTCCTCGGAGAACTCAATCGACCACCTCACACTCACGCCATGACCATATCATCGGGAGGATATCCGCTCTAGAGGATGTCTGTTCTGGTGGTGACACCTACCTCGAGGCGGCAGGACATCCCCGGCGGCGTTCACGACCGCCGGCTTGAGCCAGGGCGGCGCCTTGCCCGTTACGCTGTCACTCGTGAATGAGCTCGACAGCGTCAGCAGCAACGGAACCCCGGCCTGGGACAGCGCCCGCTACCTGCGGGAGATCCTCAAGGCCCCCGTCTACGAGGCGGCCGAGCACACGCCCCTGCAGGGAGATGCCGGCCCTGTCGGCCCGCCTGAGCAACACCGTCGAGGTCAAGCGCGAGGATCTCCAGACCGTCCACTCCTTCCAAGATCCGCGGCGCCTACAACGCCATGCGCTCCCTGAGCCCGGCCGAGCGCGAGCGCGGCGTCGTCACCGCCTCGGCCGGCAACCACGCCCAGGGCGTGGCCCGCTCCGCCGCCCTGCTGGGGATGAGCGCCATCATCGTCATGCCCACCGTCACCCCCCAGATCAAGGTTGACGCCGTTCGCGCCCTGGGCGGCGAGGTCCGCCTCCACGGGGACAACTTCGACGCCGCCAAGGCCGAGGCCACCCGCCTGGCCGAGGTCGAGGGACTGTCCTACATCGCCCCCTTCGACGACCCCCGCGTCATCGCCGGTCAGGGCACCATCGGCTTGGAGCTCATCCAGCAGGACGCCCACCTCGACCGCGTCTTCGTGCCCGTGGGCGGCGGCGGGCTGGCGGCCGGTGTCGCCGTCCTCATCAAGCAGCTCATGCCCGGGATCAAGGTCATCGGCGTCGAGCACGAGGAGTCGGCCTGCCTCAAGGCCGCCCTGCTGGGCGGGGAGCCCATCACCCTGCACCACGTGGGCCTGTTTGCCGAAGGGGTGGCCGTGCGCCGCATCGGCGAGGAGACCTTTCGTATGTGCCGGGCCCTGCTCGACGACGTCGTCACCGTCTCCTCCGACGAGACCTCCGCCGCCGTGCGCGACATCTTCGACGACGTGCGCGCCATCTCCGAGCCCTCCGGCGCCCTGGCCCTGGCGGGTCTCAAGCGCTACGTCGCCGAGCACCACCTGTCCGGCGAGCGCCTCGCCTTCGTTCTGTCCGGCGCCAACCTCAACTTCCATCAGCTGCGCTACATCTCCGAGCGCAGCGAGATCAGTGAGCAGCGCGAGGCCATTCTCAGGGGTCACCATCCCCGAGGAGCAGGAGTTCCTTCCTGCGCTTCGCCTCGGTCCTGGGAGCCCGCTCGGTCACCGAGTTCAACTACCGCCTCTCCGCGGCCCGCGCCGCCACCGACCCCGCCCGCATCTTCGTGGGCGTGCGCACCGCCCGCAGCCAGGAGCGCGCCGAGATCGTGGCGGACCTGGAGGAGCCGGCTACGAGGTCATCGACCTCACCGACGACGAGCTCGCTAAGGTCACGTGCGCTCCATGATCGGCGGGCGCGCCACCCCGGGCGTGCCCGAGCGCCTCTTCTCCTTCCTCTTCCCCGAGTCACCCGGGGCGCTGGTCCACTTCCTTCAGGTGCTGGGCACCCGCTGGAACATCACCCTGTTCCACTACCGCACTGACGGCGCCGACTACGGCCGTATCCTGTGCGCCTTCGCGGCAGGGGCCCGACGACACCGAGCTGACCGAGCACATGGACCGCCTCGGCTACTCCTACAACGAGGAGCCGCCGACCCGCCTTCCGCTCTTCCTGGCCCGATAATCCGTGACGAGTTCGCGGCGCCGTCCGCCCTCACCGGAAAAGCGGGGACGGGTGGGCTGCGTTGTGGCAGGTATCATGCAATAAGGGGTCGCTCTCTCTGTCGGAATTCCCATAAGGTTATTGGTAAATCAATTGTTGCGGCCGGGTGCGCCATAGGAGTCTTCGCCTGACGCTGACCCCGCCCCGGCTCATCTCGACCAGGAGAAAAGCATGACCCGTCTTGCCGTCGTCGTCGGTTCCGTCCGCCCCAACCGTGTGGGTGGCACCATCGCCCAGTGGGTGGTTGACCAGGCCAACGAGATCGAGGGCGTTGAGGCCGAGATCGTCGACATCGCCTCCTTCAACCCTGCCCCTGTTCGCCGAGGAGATCCCCGCGCATGGCCGCCCCAGCGACTCGGCCGGCGCCGCCTTCGATGAGGCTCTGAAGTCCTTCGACGCGCTGATCTTCGTCACCCCCGAGTACAACTTCTCCATCCCCGGCGCCCTGAAGAACGCCATCGACTTCCTCCAGCCCGGCGCCGTGGCCAACAAGGGCGTGGGCGTGGTCGGCTACTCCTACAGCGTCGGTATCCGCGCCGTCAGCCACCTCCAGCAGATCCTCCAGGGCATGGGTGCCACCGTCGTGGCCTCCAACGTGTTCCTGTCGCTCAACACCGACTTCGCCGACGGCGCCTTCTCGCCGGCCGCCTTCCACGACGCCGAGGTCCCGGCCATGGTGCGCGACGTCGTCGCCCACTCCGACGCCCTGGCCTCCCTGCGCTGAGGACTGCGAGCTCAGCTTGTTCGGCTGAGCCGGAGGACGCCAGTCCACTACATCGCCGTCGGCGGTACCTGCGGGTGCCCCGGCGGCGACGTCGTTCGTGCCGGGGCTACCGGGGCGCGGCGCAGCAGGGTGGGTAGGGTTTCCCCATGACTGAGCGCAGCGAGCGAGACGGTTCCCGCCGGGACGACAGGGGCGGATACGGCGAGCGCGGTTACCGGGGTGGCGACCGCGGTTACCGGGGAAGCTCCGGCGGCGGTGGGGGCCGCAGGTACCGGGATGGCGACCGCGGCTACCGAGGCGGCTCCGGCGGCGGCCGGGGCGGAGACCGAGGCTACCGGGATGGCGAGCGCGGCCGCTCGCGCCGCGTCTACGACGACGAGCCCCGCGACGGCCTCCTGGCCGACCTCGTCGGCCACCTTCACGCCCTCGACGGACGCTCCTACGCCGCCTACAAGGCGATCGTCGGACGCTACCGGGCGCCTGCCGGCTGGTTCCTGCACATCGACCGCGTCCAGTCCGGCCCCTACGCCCCGCCCACGCGCATCCACCTGGACGTGCCCACCGACCTGCACGGCCTGGAGCTGCTCGACGAGGCCGACCTGCTGGCCGACGCAGACCGCCGCCTGGCCGTGGGCGACTTCCTCACCCGCGAGCTGCACGCGGGCTTCCGCGGCACGGCGCTGTCCATCGCCTCTCCGGGTCAGGAGATCCTGCAGCGCTCCAGCGTCATCGTGCGCCCCGACGAGAAGAAGGAGGGACCGGCTGGACCCTGGAGATCCGCGCCCGCCTGGCCCTGCCCGCCCAGGGCCGCTCCATCCAGGGCCACGAGGCCTCCCGGATCGTGGGGCGCGACCTCGTGCGCGAGCTGGAGGAGGCCATGGACCTCACCGGTGAGCGGGGCGACCGGCTCGTGCGCCACGTCGCCACCCTCGAGGACCACCAGGCCCTGACCGCGGAGGTCGCCCGCAACGGCTGGGTGGCCTTCCTCGCCGACGGCTCCGTCCTGCCACGCCGCTCCGGGGTGAGCGACGAGCCCCTGGACGGCGGCGTCCCCCTCCAGGCCCCCGACTCCATGGCCGCCACGGTCGAGCTCCCGCGCGCCGGGACGGTGCGCGGCACCGTCGTCGAGGCGGGCGTCAACGTCATCGTCGGAGGCGGCTACCACGGCAAGTCCACGCTGCTGAGCGCCATCGAGCGCGGCGTCTACCCGCACGTGCCCGGGGACGGGCGAGAGCTCGTCGCCACGGTCCCCGACGCCGTCAAGGTGCGGGCCGCCGACGGCGCGCCGTGACCGGCGTCGACCTGACCCCGTTTATCTCCCCACCCTGCCCGCCGGGCGCGACACCTCCTCCTTCACCACCCGCAACGCCTCGGGATCCACCTCCCAGGCCGCCTCCATCATCGAGGCCGTCGAGGCCGGCGCCACGACGCTGCTGCTGGACGAGGACACCTCCGCCACGAACCCTGCTCATCCGCGACTCGCGCATGCGCGAGCTGGTGGCCGCCGAACGCGAACCCATCACGCCCCTGGTGGACCGCATCACCGCGCTGTTCCCGCCGGCGGGGCGTCTCCACGGTCATGGTCATGGGCGGCTCCGGGGACTACCTGGACGTGGCCGACCGGGTCCTGCCTCGCGGACGCCTACCACCTGCGCGACGTCACCGAGCAGGCCCGCCGCGTCGTGGCCGACCAGCCCCGGCCCCTGACCGGCCTGGAGGACTTCGCCGAGCCGCGCCAGCTCGATCCCGAGCCGCCCCCGCCGCGCACCGCCGGGGACCGGTGCGCACCCGCGCCCAGGGCACCTCCACCCTCGTCCTGGACCGGGAGGACATCGACATCTCCGACGTCGGCGGCGTCACCGACCAGGGCAGGCCGAGGCCATCGCTACGCCCTGCGCGCCCTGCTGGAGCAGCGCTTCGATGGGGCCTCCCCGCTGCGCGAGTGCCTGGATGACCTCGAGGCCCTGCTCGACGACGAGGGTCTGGATGCCCTGACCGACGAGCGCGTGCGGCCCGCCTTCCTCGTGCGCCCCCGCATGGTCGACGTCGCCGCGGCCGTCAGCCGCTACCGCAAAGCTCAGGCTGGCCGGCCGGCGGAGCGAGGACCGACGAGGCCAGCCCTCGGCCGCCGGCCCCCATCCGCCCTCCCGCCCGCACACGCTTCGACCGAATCTTCACAAACGACCCGGCTCCGAGTCGATTCTGAAGATTCGGTCGAAGTGATCGGCTGATCCCGGTGTCCACAACGGCGTCGTCGGCCCTTGTTTCCACAGGGCGGCAAGCGCACCGGGCGAGACCGGGGCGTTGCGGGCAGCATGGGGGCATGACCGCCGCGATCTCCTCCCGCCCCTGTCCGACGTCAGGGGCCCTGCGCCCCGCCTGATGTGGAACGAGACCGGTCTCGACGGCGCCGCGTGCGCGCGCCCGGACCTCAGCCACGACTGGCTGCGCGTCGCCGCCGGCGTCTACGCACCCCGCGCGGCCTGGCAGGAGGCTGCGTGGATGGAGCGCTACGAGCTGCTGCTCGAGGCGGCGCACCGGAAGTACGGCGAGGACCTGGTGCTGGCGGGTGCCTCCGCCGTCGCCGCCTACGGGTTGCCGCTGGTAGGGGACGGTCCTGCGCCAGGGTGGAGGTTGTGGACGGCAGTCCCGGCCGGGTGCGGACCTCCTTGCTGAGGCGCCACCTCCGGCGCCGCGGCACTGAGGTCGTCCGGATAGGAGCGCATCTCGCCGTCGCGCTGCCGGACTCACTCATTGACCTGGCGCGCTGGAACGGCCTCATGGCGGGGGTCGCCGCCATGGACGCGGCCTTGCACAACGGGCTGTGCTCTGCGGACGCCCTGGAGGAGGCACTGGCGCGTCTGCCCGAGACGGCGCGTGGCGGCCCTCGCGCTCGGCAGGCCGTGCTCCTGGCCGACGGCCGCTCCGAGTCGCCGGGCGAGTCGTTGTCCCGCGTGCGCATGTGGGAGCACCGGCTTCCCAGCCGGAGCTGCAGGTCAGTGTGCAGGGTCGGGTCCGAGCTCTACATCCTGGACTACTACTGGCGGATCATGGGGTGGCCGGGGAGTTCGACGGTCAGGTCAAGTACCGGTCGGCCTCCTTCGGGCAGGACCCGAGGATGTCGTGTGGCGTGAGAAGCTCCGGGAGGACGCGCTGCGGGCCTCGGGCCTGACGGTGGCCCGCTGGACGTGGGCGCAGGCCTGGGGCGACGCCGGGGCTCAGATGCTGCGGCGGCTGGCCGCTGCCGGGGTCAGACCCACTGGCCGACGCTGGTAAGCCTCCTCCCTCCCTCACTTCGACCAAAACTTCACAAACGACCCGGAGCCAGAGTCGATTCTGAAGTTTTTTGTTGGTGAGAGCAGGCTGGTGGCGGCGGCGCGGCTCGCGCTGGGCGGCTGAGCCGGCCCGGTACTCGGTGCGGTACTCGCTGGTGCGGGTGTGGATGAGACGGGGATGGAGATGGTTTTTGTCGAAGCTGCCGTCGCGGTAGCCGGCCTGGAGGTTGAACAGCACCATGAGCCGCAGCGCCATGGGGTTGCTTGTGCGAGCCACGCGCCGCAGCGTCGAGACGGGCATCTTGCGCAGGATATTCACGATCTTGCCGGCGTCACGCCAGTTGGCCCGCACCGACGGGACGTTAAGACGGTTGAGGCCTCGACCTCGCGCAGGAAGAAGTCGGCGCCCTCCCTCTCGGCCGCGCGCCACCAGCCGGCGCGGTAAGTGGCCTCGAGCTGCTCGACGGCGTCGCACAGGGCGTCGTAGTCGACGCCGACGACCTCGGTGCGCAGCCCCTCTGCCCGGATCCGCTCCAGGGTGGCGTGCGCCAGCGGCAGGATGGCCCGGGCGACGTCGTCGACGGCGTTGTTGCGGGTGAGGCGGTCGGCCTCCGGCGAGGGGCTTGCCGTCACGGGGCAGGCGCGCGTCGACCTCCTCCAGGTGTGCGACGGAACTGCGCAGGTCGCCGGTGAGGCGGGCGGTGGAGCGTGGGACCCCCATGGCGATGAGCAGCTCGGTTGCGGCGCGCCACTGGAAGTCTGTGTCCTCAGACCAGTGGGGCTGCGAGGCCGCCCCCGCTGGAGACCGGTCCAACGGGGTGCTCGTCTGCTGGCTGCTCATCGGGGTTGAGCCTCCTGTGGTGCGCAGGGAAACAGGTCTGGGTGTCGCGGGCGCTCACAGCCGGGAGTGCTGGCCGGCGACCGGGGGACAGCATCTCAACGCAACGTGTGAGAACGCTGGTGATTGACCCGTCAATGGCTGGGGTGGCGCCCTCAGGCCGGTGCGTCTTCGGGGGCCAGGATGTCGGTCTGGGCGGGTGGGTCCGTGATGCCGACCGGGCGGGTCACCCCCGTTGAGGGGCCGTGGTTGCAGTAGCCGCTGGGGTTCTTGTGCAGGTAAGCCTGGTGGTAGTCCTCGGCCAGGTAGTAGGGGCCGCCGAACTGAGCCGGCGCGTCGGCGGCGTCCTCAATGGTGGTACGCAGGTGCCCAGGCCCAGGTGGGTCAGCTCGCCCTGAAGGCCTCGCGGATCCGCAGCCCGGCCGCCTCGCGCTGGGCGGGCGTCGTCGTCCACACCGCCGAGCGGTACTGCGGTGCCGACGTCGTTGCCGTGACGGTTCAGGTGTGTGAGTCGTGGTTCTCCCAGAAGGTCTTGAGCAGGGTCTCCCCGCCCTCGCCGCAGACGGCCGGGTCGTAGACGACGGCGCACTGTCTCGGCGTGACCGGTCGCCCCGGTGCACACCTCCTGGTAGGTGGGGTTGGGCGTCTGGCCGCCCATGTAGCCAACCGACGTCGAGACGACGCCGTCCTGGCGCCACAGGATCCGCTCCACGCCCAGAAGCAGCCGGCCGCCAGGTAGATGACCTGGCTGCCTCGGGCCACGGCCCGTCCAGGAGTCCCCAGCACCGGATGGTCTCGGGGGCGGGCAGGGACCAGCGTCTCGCGGCCGGCGGCGCCGATCCGCTGAGCGAGTGACGAAGGGCGTTGAACATGAGGACACGGTACTGCGCGAGCCTATTCCCGCCCGCGCTTCACTGACTGCGAGGAGTGGTCGGGGTGATCATCGAGCCGGGCATTTTTCGCGGTGCCCAACGGAATTTCGGTGGGGCTACGCAAAAACTGCCAACTCAATGAAGGAAGGGACTCGAGACTCGCTCGACCTTGACGATCTCGGCCTGGATCTTCCGGCCGGTGGGGGCATCGTGGAAACGGTGTCGCCCGCACGGTGCCATGAGGGGCCTGGCCCAGCGGGGCGTCAGGGGAAGACCTTGACGCCGTCGGGCACGTCCGCGGTGATCTCCTGGCCGCGCCAGGGCGAAGACCTGCTCCTTGCCGGCCACTTTCGCGGTGACGATGGTGCCGGCCGAGATCGAGCCGTCGTCGGCAGCCTCGCCGATCTGTGCGTTCTCCAGGGTCTCCTCGAGCTGGATGATGCGCGCCTCGTTGAGCCCCGCCTCCTCGCGGGCGGCGTGGTAGCCGGCGTTCTCCCGCAGGTCACCCTCCTGGCGAGCCGCCTCCACGCGCTGGGCGATCTCCTTGCGCTCGGTCGTCTTGCGGTGCTCGAGCTCGGCGGACAGCCGGTCGTAGGCCTCCTGGGTGAGCCAGGTTCCCTGTGACTGTTCGGACATGGGTCCTCCTTGGATGACTGGTGCTGGTCGCTCGGCAGCCGGTCGGGTTACCTTGCGACGACGATACCCGGCGGCTCCTTACAGGGCCGACCGGGTTTGAAGCGCGAGTCTACGCCGTAGTCTGAGGAGACACTGGGTCCTTGACGAAAGGTCTTGAAATGTTGAGGGTTTGTGACGGTGGCCCGAGGGGTGTGAATCCACGCTGACCCTGCCCGGTCAGTGTCAGGCGCTGTTGTCAGGAAGTCGGTAGGACACATGGCCCGCTCGACGGCGTGGCGGCCGTCGGGCAGTGCCCAGTCGCCTTCCGGCCGGCCTCCCGAACCGTCTACCGCAGGACCGCCAGGAAGCAGGCCACGCACTGGCAGGCCCATGCGGCCACGGTACACACGTGGAAGATCCGTGGAAGCCGGAACCAGTGCGGCGGGGTCCGGGCGTCTTGCGGGCGTAGACGACGGCGCCCAGCGTGTAGGTCACGCCGCCGGGCCACCAGCAGCCACACGATCGCGGGGCCGCCTGTCCGCCAGAACTGCGGCAGGAACCAGACCCTGCCACCCAGCCCAGGATGATGTGAGGGCGGTGGTGAACCAGCGCGGGCGTGCATCCACAGCAGGTTCGTGGCCGTGCCGATCGCGGCCCCGCCCCACGATCCCCAGGACCAGGGTGGCCGTGCGCGTCGGCAGCAACGCCGCCGACAGGGGCGTGTAGGTGCCGGCGATGAGCAGGTAGATGTTCGCGTGGTCGATCCGCCGTAGCGTGGCCGCGACCTTCGCCGGCCAGTGCCCGGTGCCGATGGTGAGACGCCGGAGTTGGCGAACAGCAGCAGCGAGCACGTCAGGTAGACGGCGCAGGCCCACTTCAGGCCCGCTCCCGGCGCCAGCACCGTCAGCACGATGCAGGCCGCCAGGGCCAGTGGTGCGGTACCGGCGTGGATCCACCCGCGCAGCCTCGGCTTGACGGCGGCGATGACGCCCTTGGCGTTCGCGGACGCGGAGCGGCGCGAGGCCGGCGGCGTTGAAGGCGGTGTCGGTGACATGGGTGTGAGCGTCCTTCTGGCTGGTGTGGGCTGGGACCAGGGGCGATTCTGAACCTTACGACTCCGTAGGTTACGCGAGCGTAAGTTGTGGTGGTAGCGGTCCGGACAGCGATGTGACGCGGCAGGCACGTTCGTGCGCGTCGGAGGTCCCGGCCGCCGTCGTCGTGAGAGCCGGTGCGGCCTGACGTTCAGGCATGCCTCCGTTGTGCCCCGGCAACTTTGGGTGAACCTGATGGTCGGATTTGACCTGGCTGTTAGCCGACTCGTCCAGCGCGAGAGGGTCGCGCGATAGCGTTGGGGTGGCCCTGCGCCGTCGGGCCCCGTCCCCAACAACCCCACCGAGGAGCCCGAGGAACACGGCATGGCAGGCGACAACCTCCTCTACGACATCTATGAGCGACGGCTGGCTGCGCGCATCGACCGCGCCACGGTGCCCCACCACGGGTGTCATCCTCGACGGCAACCGGCGTTGGGCCAAGATCCATGAGTTTTCGGGGCCGCGCAGGGACACAAACGCAGCGCGGACAAGATCGAGAGTTCCTCAGGGTGGGCCGAGCAGATGGGGGTCCAGGTCGTCACCCTGTGGCTGCTGAGCACCGACAACCTCTCCGCGACCCGGCCGAGCTCTCGCCCTGCTGGACATCATCGCCCACGCCGTTGACGAGCTCGCCGAGACCGGCTGCTGGAGCCTGCGCCTCGTGGGTGCCGTCGACCTCCTGCCCGAGCCGCTGGCCGAGCGCCTGCGCGCCGCCGTCGTCCGCTCCCGGCCGGCGAGTGCGGAGGCCTCTGGGGCAGGCGGGTCGGCGGGCGAGGCCGTCAAGGCTGTGGAGGTCGAGACCGGCGCATGCAGGTCCAATATCGCCGTCGGCTACGGGGGCCGGCAGGAGATCGCCGACGCTGTGCGCGAGCTGCTGCGCGAGCGAGCCGCCGCCGGGGCGAGCCTGGAGGAGGGTGGCCGCATCGCTCAGCGAGGAGGACATCACCGAGCACCTCTACACCAAGGGTCAGCCCGACCCCGACCTGGTCATCCGCACCTCGGGTGAGCAGCGGCTCTCTGGGTTCCTGCTGTGGCAGTCGGTGCACTCCGAGTACTACTTCTGCGAGGTCAGCTGGCCGGCCTTCCGGCGCGTGGACTCCTGGGCTGCGCGGCTCGCCAGCCGGGAGCGCCGCCTGGGCAGGTAACCCGCCTCTATTTTGTGGCCGTCGGGGGCAGGTTTGGGTCCTCAGGTGTCACGAATGGCGACTTTTTCCGTCGGTTCTGCGGCCCTCGTTTCCGGGGTGCGCCGTAAAACCGCTGGTCAGAGCGTTTCGATGCTGGCTGCGGCGAGTGCCCGCACAGTGAATAGTCGCCCGAGTGACACGTGCGGCCGATGCGGGCATGCACTGGCGGGGATCAGGCCTCGAAGGGAAGCCGCGCAGGCCGCGTTCGAGCAGGGCGCTGCGCACCTCGGCAACGAGGTCTCGCATGGAGGACTCCCGCCGCTGTGGCGTCCCCGGTCGCGATCGCGCTGGCGACTCGTTCGTGGAGCCTGAGTGCCTCGGGCTGAGGCACCTGTACCTGGCCGGTGAGTCTGGCCCGTCCGGAGAGCACCTCCGCGATGACGTCGGTCAGCGCCTTGAAGGTGTCGTTGTGGCTGGCTTCCAGGATGAGCCGGTGGAAGGCGATGTCGTCGTCGAGGGTAGGGAGGCGACGTTCCCGGTGGTTCCGCTTGGCTCGGATCGTGGCGGCCAGCGCCAACAGACCGGAGCGCTGCTCCTCGGTGGCTCGGCGGGCGGCTGCCGCGGCAGCGACAGGCTCGATGGCGGCGCGCAGCTCGGTCAGGGCGCCGAGCTTGGGGCCGTGCGGATCGGCCTCGAGCTGCCAGCGCACGCAAGCTGAGCGCCAGAGCTGACCAGTGCTCGCGTGGTTGAACCGTAATGCCCACCCGACGTCGGGGAGGCGATGATGCCGACGGACTCCAAGGCGTGGACGCAGTCGCGCGCCAGTGTTCGGGAGACGCCGTAACGGGACTGGATTGCCTCCAGCGTCAGGGCTCTGGCCGGAGTCATCTCCCCGGTCACGATGGCGCCCAGGCGAGTCGAGGACGTCACGACGTCGGTCGGTGGGGACATGGATGTGCTCCCGGAGGGTGGTGCGAGATGTCTGTGGGAGATGCTATCCGACCCTTTCAAAAGTACTACGTTTGAGGTAGATTCGTCATATCAGTTCACGACAACGGAGTCATCAAGGAGCAGACATGAGCCGATCCGTTGAGCACCTTGTCCTCATGGGAGTCTCCGGCTGCGGCAAGACCACGGCCGCGCTCAACCTTCACAACGCACTGGGCTGGCCCGTCGCCGAGGCCGACGACTTCCACCCCAAGGTCAACATCGACAAGATGAGCCGCGGCATCGCCCTGACCGACGAGGACCGCTGGCCCTGGCTGGAGTCCATGCGCGACTGGATGAGTGAGCGCGCCGCCGACGGCGTCAAGACGATCGTCACCTGTTCCGCGCTCAAACGCTCCTATCGCGACCTGCTCTCCAGCGCGCAGGGGCGGGTCTTCTTCATCCATCTGCTCGCCCAGGCCGATGAGCTCCAGGAACGCATGGCTCACCGTGAGGGGCACTTCATGCCCCCGAGCCTGCTGCCCTCCCAGTTCGCCGCCCTCGAGCCCCTGTCCGACGACGAGGACGGCGTCACCGTGGTCTCGCGGGCGACGCCGGAGGAGACCTTCGAGGCGATCCTCACCGCACTCGAGCAGGCCTCGGCCGCCGTTTGAGCATCGCTCCTCACTGACGATCGCCCGCGTCCACACCAGCGGGTCGAGGCGCGCGGAGCACGCCGCCCCGGCCCGCTGAACCCGGCACACGTACACCCCATCCTCACCCACCTCCCAATGACAACGGAGACTAACAATGACGTTCCTCTTCCAGCTCAACCGGTTGCGCTGCCGGCCGCTGACACCGTGAGTCACACAGACAATCACGCAGCTCATCGCGGCCGCCCTGCTCGGCATCGCCTCGATCATCGTGCTCATCGTCTGGCGCAAGATGCACCCCTTCCTCGCACTGACACTGGGCTCGGCGGTCCTGGCCGTCGTCGCAGGCATCCCGCTGGCCGACACCTTCACCGCCTTCACCAAGGGAATGGGCTCCACAATCGGCGACGTGGGCACCCTCATCGCCTTCGGGGCGATCATCGGCCGTCTCCTCATCGACTCCGGCGGCGCCGACCAGATCGTCGACACGGTTCTGGCCCGTACTCCCGGCCCTCGCCTTCCCTGGGCGATGGCGCTCATCGCCTTCGTCGATCGGCATTCCGCTGTTCTTCGAGGTCGGCATCGTTCTGCTCATCCCCGTGGTCATGATTGTCGCCCGGCGCGCCCACCAGTCCCTCATCCTGCTGGGCGTTCCCGCCCTGGCCGGTCTGTCAGCGCTCCACGGCCTCGTGCCGCCGCACCCCGGACCGCTCATTGCCATCAACGCCGTCAAGGCCGACCTGGGCTCACCCTCGGACTGGGGCTGCTGGTCGCCGTGCCCACGATCATCATCTCCGGACCCGTCGCGGCCCGATTGATGGCCAGGTGGGTGCCGATTGAGGCGCCCGAGCCGCTGGGGGCCTCGGACGAGGAGCACGAGGGGCTGCGTCCTCGCTTCGCGACGTCGATCATACGGTGGTCCTGCTGCCCGTGGGACTCAGCGTTTCCGCGTACCGTCGTCGAGACCCTCGCCCCGAGGGACGGCGGTAACCCGGCAGTCCACGCAGCCCTGTTCGTGGGCAAGCCGATCGTCGCCCTGCTGATCACGGTTCTGGCCGCCATGTAGCCTCTTCGGGGCCCGCCTGGGTCTGGGCGCCGACGACGTCAGCGGGCGGGTCGGGGGCCTCGCTCGGGCCCATTGCTGGAATCCTGCTCATCGTCGGGGCCGGGGAGGGTTCAAGCAGACCCTCGTTGACTCAGGGATCGCCGGCATCATCGCCGCATGGATCCAGCAGGCGGCCGTGCCCGCGCTCCTGGCCGGATGGCTTGTCGCCGTCGCCGTGCGCCTGGCCCACCGGGTCGGCGACGGTGGCCACCATCACGCGGCCGGGATCATGGCGCGCCGTTGGCCAGCCATATGCCGCAGACCGAGGTCGCTCTTCTCGTCCTCTGCGATCGGTGCCGGCTCCGTCTTTCTCTCTCACGTCAACGACGCCGGCTTCTGGCTGGTCAAAGAGTACTTCGGGATGACCGTGGGGCAGACCTTCAAGACCTGGTCGCTGATGGAGACGATCCTGTCCGTGGTCGCGATGGCCACGATCAGCCTCCTCGCACTCGCCCTGGGAGTCTTCTGAGGGGTCCTCAGGTGTCACGAATGGCGACTTTTCCGTCGGTTCTGCGGTCCTCGTTTCCGGGGCTCGCCGTAAAACCGCTGGTCACAGCGTTGGCGGGGCGCCGCATCGAGTGTCTGCACAGTGAATAGTCGCCCGTGGTGACATTGCGGGATCCGGGCAGGATGGCTCCTCCTGGTTCGGGCACCGCCCGGCCTGGCTGGTGCCCCGGTCCCGGCGCGCGTCGACTCACCTGACGCCTCGCGCCGTCGAGCCGCGTACGCCGGCACCTCACGCACCGACGCGCACGCTGCCAGCGACACGCGCCGGCGTGCTCGCGGTCCCAAACGACAGGATCCTCGTGGCCGCACACCGCACCTCCGCCTCACACGCTTCGCCTCGGAAGATCCCGGCTGCGGAGGCCACCTTCATCGACCTCGGCGTGGACTCAGACCTCGCCGCCGACCTCGACGCCCGCGGCTTCACCGCGCCCTTCCCCATCCAGGCCGCCACTCTGCCCGACACCCTCGCCGGGCGTGACGTGCTCGGTCGCGGCCGCACCGGCTCGGGCAAGACCCTGGCCTTCAGCCTGCCGCTCGTCCAGCGCCCGGCGCAGCAGGACAGCGCCCGCCCAGGCCACCCCTATCGGCCTGGTCCCCGGCACCACCCGTGAGCTCGCCCTCCAGATCGCCGAGGTCATCGAGGCCCTGGCTCGCGTCGTCGACTATGGATGTGACCACCATCTTCGGTGGGGCTCCGCCAAGCCCCAGGAAGGCCCTCAGGCGGGTGTCGACGTCGTCGTCGCCTGCCCCGGCCGGCTCCTGGACCTCATGAGGCAGGGCCTCGTCAGCCTCGACGAGGTCGAGATCACTCGTCCTGGACGAGGCCGACCACATGGCCGACCTCGGCTTCACTGCTCAATGTCCGCCGTATCCTGCGCGTCACCCGCAGCGCGGCCAGCGCCTGCTGTTCTCCGCGACCCTGGACAACAGCGTGGACACGCTGGTCAAGGAGTTCCTCCACGACCCGCTCCAGCACTCCGTGGACCCCTCGACCTCGCCGGTGGACGCCGCGACCCACCGCGTGTGGATGGTCGCGGACAAGACCGCCAAGGACGGCATCGTGCGGCGCCTGGCCTCCGGGCAGGGGCAGCGCATCCTGTTCACCCGCACCAAGCACCTCGCCCGGCGCCTGGCCCGCAAGCTCGTCCAGGCCGAGTTCCGGCCGTCGAGCTGCAGGGGCAACATGAAACCAGAACGCGCGCGAGCGCGCCATGCGGGCCTTCTCCACCGGGCAGGTGCACGTCATGGTCGCCACCGACATCGCCGCCCGGGGTATCGACGTCTCCGGCGTCGAGCTCGTGGTTCACGTCGACCCGCCCGCCGAGCACAAGGCCTATCTGCACCGCTCTGGCCGCACCGCCCGCGCCGGGGCAGCCGGGAGCGTCGTCACCCTCGTCCTGCCCGAGCAGAAGCACGATGTGCAGGTTCTGCTCAAGAAGGCGCGGATCCGCGCAGACATTGAGCGCATCCGGCCCGACGACGCCGCCGTGGCCGCCCTCGTTGGGCAGGTCGCCGAGGCTGTCGCGCTGGAGGACATGCCTGAGGGCGTGGCCATCAAGGGCGGCAGCCCCAGCGGTCGGGCCTCCACCGGGAGGCCGGGGCGCGAGCCACGGCGAAAGCAGGGCGTGGTCGGTCCGGTCGCGTCGGCCGCGGAGGTCGCAGCGGGGGAGCGCACGGTGGACGCGGCGGGCACGCCGGGAACGGAGGGCGCGGCGCGAAGCGGCGCGGTGGGAGCGGCGAGCGGGGCTCTGGCCGGGGCGGCCGCAGCGGCAGCGATCGTGGGCGCGGCTCCCGCGGCGAGCGGGGCTAAGAGCGACCAGGTAGTCAGGGCAGTCCCGCCTGAGGCGTCGCGTGAGGCGGCATTCGGCGCGCGCTCTTGGGTGTTGAAGGCGCCGTGCTCCCGCACTGAGCCCCTATCCACCTTGGTTCGCGTCGTCGTCGGTGATGCGATTCGGGCCTCGCGCCGGCCGGCCGGAACCGGGATGCCGGTGCTACCGTCGAGTGGCTGACGGCGATCAGGAAGGTGGGTGGACGGTGTGGCGGCGCACGCTTTCGCGGCGAGCCCTGACCGGCGTGATGACGGGCCTCATCCTGGCCGGCTGCGCTTCTCGGGGGGTGCAGCGAGCGGCAACGCACTCGACTCCGCCCTCGCACCTGCGCTCACGCGGGGCCGGCGTTGCGTCGAGCCTGCGGCCGACGCCGGGAGACCTGTCGGTTCCTGCCGCGTTCTCCTACACCGACGACGAGGACGAGACCTCTGACTGCATCTTCTACGCGGCCACGGACGCTCGGTCGGACTGGTCGTCTACCTCGACGGCGATGGGCAGCCCTTCCACAGTGAAGGAATCTGGACCGGAGCGAGAGGTCCCGCGGTGGCCTGGCCGGCGCCGGGGGAGTCGTCGAGGCGGCGAGCGCTCGCGGGTACGACGTGGTCTCGGTGCGTGCTCCCGGAGACGACGGAACCTGGTGGCTGGAGGATCAGGATGGCAAGGTCCGCTACCTGGAGCAGGCGCTCGACTCACGTGGTCGCCGGGTGCGGCGCCACCACGGATCGGGTTTGCTCGTGGGCTACTCCGGCGGCTCGGAGTTCATCAGCCAGTGGTTCTTCCGGCCTACGCCGAGCGCTTGGCGGGCGGGGCTTCCTGCTTTTCGGGGGGCGGCGACGCGCCTGGGGAGAAGGCGGTCTTCTCCTCAGATGCCAGAACGGCTCTCGTTGAACTGGGTGACCGGAATCCGTGACTGCCTGCCAACAGCCTCGACGGATTCGATGGCAGCGGGCACGCCCGCAACAGCCAGCCTACTACCGATCGGTGGGCTTCGGTCACACCTGGAGCGAGTGGCCCAACGACAACCACGGCAGCATCACCGAGAAGTTCGGCAGCTACGTCGGTCGCGTGCTCGACGCCGCTGCAAGCGGAAAATGACTGCTTAGGAGGTTGGGCGGTGAGTCTCCGGAGCGGTCCGCGATCCGCAAGGTTAGAGCCCTCAGGGTCGGCTATGTCCTGTGGCTGAGTGACCTGTGGCTGTGAGCTGTGCTCGCGTCCGGCTATCTGGGAGTGGTGGTGAACCTAGTCAGTCGAATTTCTTGAACTTGAGGACCATGTCCAGTATTTTGCCCCTGAAGGATTTTGTTTGATACGCGAAAGTGAGGGAGTTGTAGAACTCGACAGCGAGGTGCTCTTGATGTCCCAGAATCATCTCCTTCGGCGCTGTCTCGGGGAAGAATACCCCAAGCTTGATGCGCAGGCCGCCTTTTTTCATCTTGAATTGGTGCATGCCATACATCTTCATGTCGACCGTTTGGTCTGACATGAGGACGCCGTCGCCGACCATCGCCATTTCCGTATCGTCGTCCAGCGCCACTGGCTTTTCTGTGTCGGGGTGGATGAAGAGCTTCTGGTAGGTGGGTTCGCCGTACTGGCCGACCATCTCCATGACTTCCTGTCCGCCGTGGATGCCGGCAAACACGAAGTGCTCCGGGTGGATCTTGAATGGCAGTGCTGGGTCGGTCATCTTGTTCAAGGACTGGTTGAAGGCTAGGAAGTCCCCCAGGGTCAGGCCGTCCACATCCACCTCAACGTAGGCGGGCTGCAGGTTCCGCCCCTTCTCGGTGTTCGCCACAATTGAACGCCACATCTCATCTGATTCTGCCAGCTTGGACTCGTAAAAGCTTGAGGATGCTGTCCTTGCCGAGTGCCATCTTGGTTTCGATGAGCGCTTCTTTTGCTGGCTCAAACGGCAGTGCCAGCAGGTCCTCCGATGAGATTGGTTGGCCTTTGTGGGTAAACTCTGCCCCCAGGTCCGCCATTTCTTGCACGACGTGGTGGATGCGTTCCAGTTCCTTGGACTTAATCCACTCTCGTGTCAGGGGCTGTCCGTTCAAGGTCATTTTGATTGAAATGTTTGTCATGTTGCTTGGCTCGATCTCTTGTGTTGTGGCTGTAGTGTGGTGAGATAATTCACCGTAGAGAGAAGGGGCGGCCCTCTGCCGAGTGCGCCGTTCCGCATGTCTAGTGCAAGGCGTGGATGCTTTCAGGAACTGTGGCGGAGCTGGTGTGAAGATCTTCGGTCCTGTTCCTACCTCGCCACGTTGCGCCCTTCAAGGCGGCCGAACAGGACGGCAGGTGAGAGGGGCTGGTGACCCGCGACCTTCTGACGGCGGGTGCTGGCGCGGAAGCGGCAGTACCTGTGAGCTCAAATCCGCGACCTTCGGATTAAAAGTCCGGTGATGATTCATGTAGCCAATCAGGGTTGCGTTGACATTTCATTGGAATTGTGCGGGTAATGCCAGTGCGGCGTCGGCATATTGCAGAGAGGGTGTAGCCCGTGGTGTAGCCATTGGTTGAGTGTGAGGAGCGGGCCATCGGTGGGCTGCAGAGAGTCTCCCGGACAGCAAGACGAGATTGGGGCCCCTTCAGCCGTTGGCTGGAGGGGCCCCAATCTCGTCTGGACGGCACAGATCATGAACCTGGCTGGTTGAGGTTGGCAAGGGCTTCGGCGATCAGTATTTGGGCCTGCTCGAGGTCCTGGCGCATTGTCTCGGCCCATGCGGGGTCGCAGGAGGCAGGATCTTCTGGCGTCCACTGGGTGAGTGCGCGGGCGATGACGTCGGCGATCATTTGGCTGTCTCCAATGCTGTGACTCGCTCGTCGAGGCGGGCGTGGGCGCGCTCGGCGGAGGCGGTCAGGCTGCGGATGTCGTCGCGCATCCCGTCGATCTGGTCTTCGGCACGGCGGTCCCGTCTTTCGCGAGTGTTGCGCTCCTCGATTCGGGCGAGCTCTGCTGCGTCCATCCGTCTGAGGATCGTGTCTACGGCGTCTCGTACCTCGTCGAGGTCGTCACGGATGTGGGTGCCGTGACTGTTGGTGGTGGCATCCACTGCCTGCTCTGCCGCCTCTCTGGCTCCTTTGGCTCGGTCCCCCACCTCAGCGACCTGCGAGTGCAGGGCTCCGATCTGAGTCTCGACCCAGGTGCGCGCCCAGCGCACGCCCATCGTGGCCAGGCCGATGACGGCCAGAAGGAAGACGCCCGCTGCCGCCGCGACCTCTTGCGAGGAGAAGATCTCCACGAAGGGGTGCGACAGCATGACGGTGTTCATCAGAGCTCCGTCCCACCCTGGGCGCCGGTTGCGTGGCGGGGGGTGTAGTCGGTGCGGGTCTCGCCGCCGGGGGTGAGGATTCCGGCCCACTCGATCACGGTGATGCCATGGATCTTGATTCGGGACAGGGCCTGGAACGCGAGCCAGGCGAAACCGAGGAAGCGGCCGGTCTGGGCAGCCAGAGTCTCTACGGCCAGCGGGTACGCACTGATGGCCCACGCGCCGGCCGTTAGGACGACGGCGGCCACGATGACGAGGGTGACACGGCGGCCTCGGGTCCACCAGGGGCGGTCCAGTGCCGCCTGTACTAGAGGCCACAGGATTCCCAGGATGACAGTTGTGTCGAAAGGGTCGTTGATCAGGGAGCGCATGTTGTTCTTCTTGTTAGGGTTTTGCCATGAGTTGGTCTGTGTTGGCCCAGGGCCGGATTAAGGGCCTCCTGGGGCACGGTGCTGGCTGCGGGGGCCTCACACCCCGTCGACGAACTGATCGAAGGTCCATGCGCGTGCGAAGCGTTGTCTTACATCGCATTCCGGCATGCCTGGCGCCCAGTTCCATACCCAGTACTGGAATACCTTGTAGATATTGCTGGTCCAGACGCCGTCGGTGGGAATCTGGTCCTTGCCGATGAGGACGTTGATGCGGGCGGCCGGTACTGCTGAGTTTAGGTGGCGGGCTAGGCTGACCGCGGCAAACAACTCCGGTAACCCCAAGCGTGCATGATGCGATGGAATCGCTGAGCGGTGCGGGTGGTCCACTGTCTGTTGACAGGGATGACCCCGTGCCCGTCCGTACGCTCAACCGATGATGGGGCGGATACGGGCCAGCGCAGGACGTCGCCGGGTATGAGATTGCCGGCTTTAGTGGCTGCGACGCCGTTGTATACCTGCCAGCCTGCCTTGATCATTTCTCGGCGCATGTCTCGGGTTGAGTAGGCGTTTCCGGTGGGGATTCCGGCGTCCTTGCAGCAGCGCAGTACTAGGGATGAGCAGTCGGCTTCGCCGCCGTCGTAGATGTTGTTCCTGTGTGGCTGGCTGTAGCCGATGTTGAGGGTTTCGCAGTAGTATCGCATTCGATGTGCTGCGTATGTGGGGTCGGCCATATTGTCGTTCCTTTCTGTTTAGCAGTTGATGTATGCCTGCTAGACGAAAATTCTCTAGCTTGCGGAACGGAGTTTTGAGTATTTTGAACAGACCGACTATGTTGGGTGTGCGGTAACGAAGGTAGGTGTGGTGCACCTATAGCTCTGATTTTAGGAGAGCAAAGTAAACAGGAGTGTCGGCAACTCGTTAGGCAGGGGTCAGCCGGTGACGGGTGACCCAAGCAGGGCCTTGTCTGCGACGTAGTGCTCGTCGGCGAGTAGGGAATCAAAAGGTCCACTAGGACGACAGTGATTAGGTTGGCTCGGTCGTTGGGGAGTAGAAGGTTAGAGAGAGTGGCGCCCCGTTATATTCAATGTCGGATGTCCGGTTCAGGGGCATCCAGGATTAGAACGAACTAAAATTTGATAACGGCCAGTAGGGGTGTCGTCGTAACTTTCTTGCAAGAAGGTTCTCTTCTTGCAAAGAAAGTTCCGACGATGTCCATCGAATTCAATCCGCCTCAGATGTTGGCTGCGTAGCGACGGAAATAATTATCCGGGAGCTCGTAGCCGCCTGTGGGGTGGTGCAGCGGTTCGGTGTTTACCATGGCCGGTTCAGAGGTGTTTGCGCCAAAGGTCATGGGGATCCGACGATGCTGATCATCCCAGAGGGAATTTGTTGTCTCGGGTAAGGGGTGTTCCACTCAACGCTTGATGGTTTTGGCGACGGTGTCGGCAATGGCCTTAATAAGGTCGTTCTGTCGTTCCTTTGCCTGGCTTACCAGAAGGTTGAAGAAGTCGTACTCGGCATAGCGAAGGTCTCCAAGCATTCGCTGATATGAGGAGAGTTCACCGTACGTGTTATCGATGATTCGCGCTCCGGCGACGCCGCCGGAAACGATGGCGTACAGGGTCTTTCCGTGAGGATCCTTGGTGTAGATGAGATTCATGTCATGCTCCTTGTGGTTGTTGGGCTTTGTGTGATCGGTAGTTTTGCCTCCTGATGAGGCGGATGCGGGCCAGCGCAGGACGTGTGTCCAGGGGAAGGAGTACAGAGCGGTGACGCGGGTTTCTCTTCCGGTCTGGTCTCCGGCTTGGCCGCCGCCGGCGGAGCCCATGATTCCGCCGCGTTCGTCAATGGCAGCTTCGCCGATGAGTCCATTGCCCACGTACATGCAGGTGTGGTGCCCTTCGGCGAGCAGGACGTCGCCGGGTATGAGATTGCTGGCTTCAGTGGCTGCGACGCCGTTGTATACCTGCCAGCCTGCCTTGATCATTTCTCGGCGCATGTCTCGGGTTGAGTAGGCGTTTCCGGTGGGGATTCCGGCGTCCTTGCAGCAGCGCAGCACTAGGGATGAGCAGTCGGCTTCGCCGCCGTCGTAGATGTTGTTCCTGTGTGGCTGGCTGTAGCCGATGTTGAGGGTTTCGCAGTAGTATCGCATTCGATGTGCTGCGTATGCGGGGAGTCGGCCATGTAGTCGTTCCTTTCTGTTTGGCAGTTGATGTATGCCTGTTAGGCAAAAACGGGCTCTTCGTGTTTGGGGGTGTGGTAGGTGGGGCTTGTCGGCTGGTTGAGGTGGTTGTTGTCAGGTGGTCTTTGAGGCGTCCGGTGTGGATGAGGCTGCCGATGGTGTAGTTGGCCAGGTTGCGCAAGTCCCAGGGCGATGCCGCGTAGGTGCTCCAGGCGCCCGTTGATGGCCTGGCGTGGGGCCGTTGGAGGTGCGGGGCTGGTCGAAGTAGGCCAGGGGTGTCGGGGCTCTTTCGATCAGGGTTCTGGCCAGGGCATGGATCTCTTCCAGCTCGTCTGGGATGGCCTGCCTCAGGGAGTCGATGAGCCGTTGCATCAGGTACTTTCTTCAGTCCCGGGTCCTCGGTGCGGTAGGCCGGGATGAGACGCTGGTAGACGCCCCAGGCGGCCTGGACCGCAGCGTGGCGCTCGTCGGCGAACAGAGTCTCGAGACGCTCGGTCTGGGCGTCGGTGAGCAGGCCGGCCCCGGTGTAGGGTGCGCCGGTCCGCCAGCGACAGGACGGGTACGCAGACCTCGGCCGGCCCCGGTGTGAGGGTGCGCCGGTCCGCCAGCGACAGGGACGGGTACGCAGACCTCAGCCGGCCCCGGTGTGTAGGGTGCGCCTGGCCTCGCCGCCCTGTGATCGCTCGTTGGATGCATCGGCGGCACTGGTCGAGCTTGCCACTGGTCAGGGACACGACGTGCGTAGGGGTCCATGACCGCCCGGGCCTGTGGGAGCTCCTGGTCGGCGGCGCTCTCGGGACCCGGTGAAGCCGCCCCGTGGCTACCACCTCGACCCGCCCACGCCATTCCTGGTCGCGCTGGGAGAGCCAGGTCTTGTCTGGCCTTCTTGGAACGGCCCGGGAGCACGTCCAGCAGCCGGGCCGGACCACTGCGGTCGCGCACGGGGGTCAGGTCGGTGACCACGGTGACGTACCGGTCGCCCCGCCTGGTGTGGCGCCACACAGAGGGGGGCACCTCCCGCACGGGAGCGAAGCGCGCGGGGGAATCGTCGACCCCGAGCACCTCCACACCATCGAAGCGGTCAGGGTTGCCGGTGATGGTCTGCTCGGCTCGGGCCAGGATTGCGTTGTTGGCGGTGTGCCAGGAGTTCCCCCAGGGCGGCTGCTACCCGGGAGACGGACATGGCTTCCAGGGCAAGGGCCCGCAGTCCCCACTCCACCGCCGCGTGGGTCAGCCGCGCCCTGGGCTCAGCCAAGGTGGAGGTGTCCTGCCTCCACACCCGGCGGCAGTGGGTGCAGGCGAAGCGCCGCAGGCGTACCACCAACTGCGTGGGCCTCCACCCCACCGGCACATGGGCCAGGCGCCGGGCCACCGTCCCACGGGATACTCCCTGGGCCCCGCAGGCTCTGCAGAACGGGTCCGCAAACCCGATCGGCATGCGGCAATCCACAACCGCGCGCTTGGCTGTGAGGTGCTGGCCCACAGCGGTCAGTCCCAGGGCGCCGGGCCCAGGAAGGTCGTCAGATCAGGGTCGGTGAAGGTAGTCTCAGGCACGTCGAGGTCTCTCGTGACGGTTGTCTAGCAGCTCCCATCATCGAGGGACCTCGACCCCCACTCACCGCTACGACTCACCCGCCCACCCCAGGCACACCAATAAGCTCTACTTACTACACACCCAAACACGAAGAGCCGGTTTCATCTCATGGTCGGCGCGTGGGTCGTAATGGCTCACGCTCCGACCATGAGGGGTGGCCCCGGCCTTGAGTAGTCTGGCGACTTGGTCCCGCTAGGGCTGGTCCTAGTTGACCTTGATGGGGGTTATGTCTGTTCCGGGACTACAGTGGCGACGAGGGGTAGTTGTCTCATGCCTTGGCTGCCTTAGCGCAGGCGGCCGCGACGTCGGCTACCAGCTTATTGTAGGCAACTTCCCAGTCGTAGCAGGTTCGGTCATAGAAGTTGGGGTCAAGCTTCTTGGGCTTCCCGATCGCGTTCTCGTAGGAAACTGCGATGACTCCCTCGACTGAAATTGGGTAGAAGCCTCCTCGAAGTACCTTGTACTCCTTCTTGCCATTTCGCTCGGTGTAGATGAATAGCACTTCATCATCTCCTGTCTTGGTTGTGTTCTCGTTGTTGGCGGGGGCCTTCCCCACCATGCGATCCCAAGTGGTGCGGTCTCGCAGCCGGTTGAGGTCTAGCTTGCCGCCGTAGCCGGGTAGGCGTCCGTCCTCGGTGTACTGATGGATCAATGGTTGGCCCCAGTACCGCAGGGATGGGATTGCTGGGTCCGTGTAGGACGTGCCCCAGCTGGAGTAGTTTGGGCCGCCGGCGTACCAGAGGGGGTACTTGGCTGCGACGCTGGTCCAGTTGTAGCCGTTGACTGTGGAACCGTTCATGTAGATGCCCGGTATGGTTCCAGTCAGGGACGCGACGGTGTCGAGCCAGGTGTTGGCCCAGCCTGGTCCTTGGACGGGGGCGTTTGCCTCCCAGTCAAGCCACAGGGTGGCGCGGCTGATGTAGGGGCGGATTGTGTTGACGAAGTAGTGGGCTTGTGTTGTTGCGTTGCCGGGGCGGGCGAAGTGGTAGAAGCCCAGGCGCTTGCCGGAATTAAGGGTGGCGGTTGCCTGTGTGTCCATGTGGGGGTTCATGTAGTCGTCGTCCTCGGTGGCTTTGACGATGACGAAGTCTGCCCATAGAGCCGGGATGTTGATACCCGCTTGGTGTGAGGACACGTCAATACCATGAGCATAAGCCGGCTCACCTGAGGGCTTAGGCGGGGTGAGGGTGGGCTTGGCTGCCGTCTTAGTAAAGTTGGGCCACTGAGCCAGGAACTTCGTCTCGCTAAAACGGTGGCAGGATGTCCAAGCTCCCTTCTTTGTGTGGGGGTGGCTGGAGTAGGCGACTGTGCGAGTCTCCCCGCCGGTCTGGTCGCCGAGGTAACCGTCGATGCCGCCGTCCTCGGCGATCCATGCCTCCGACACGAGATCAGCGGCGGCGTCGGTGATGATGGCAACGTGGCCTGCCCCGCCTTCATTCGCGGCGGAGAGAATGATGTCACCAGTTTGGAAGCCGCCGTTGGGGCGGGAATCTGAGTCATTCCAAGGGACTTCGTTAAATCCTCGGGCCTCCATCCCATCACGCATGTTTCCGGTCCAGAAATCGTTGATCTCGAGAAGGGCCTTATGACCCCAAGGGATGTTGTACGTGTCATGCAAGCCGTAGTTGATCGCCCCGCACACGAGGCTGGAGCAGTCCGCGTTCTGGGGGCTCTTGACGTGTCCTTCCCAGTCGGCATTTGTGTACCAAGTCCTGCGGTCCGGCTGGCTGTATCCCACATTCTCAACGTCGCAAATACGTCGAGCGATGTGAGCGGCAACAGTTGCAACAGACATGCGATTCCTTCCTAATTTTGGGTGAAGAAAATCCCCGCCACCGAATGGGGGAGGGGTCGTGAAGAGCAGTTGTGGTAAGAACTCAATAGCGGACATGTGAGTTCGTGCGTGAGATGTGACCCGATTCTCGTCGGAGGCTGCGGTTTGGAGGCCCGCCCAATCGAGGTCGATTAAATCGTCGGTAGGGTCATTTCCGTGCGGGATTCGATGCGCATCGTACTAACGTCTGTGAAGCCTCTGTGTCGATCGCTTGGGCACTGCGCGATGAAAAAACAACGTAGGTGTTAGTCATGCCAAAAGTAGTGGCCACTATCATGTCGTGTCGGCCGCCTTTGGCTGGCGTGGGAAGGCGCGAATGTCCCGTTGGCATCAATTGTGCAATGAGGGAAAGCGTCTGTCCAGAAGTCAGTGTGGACGGCGTGTCGCGTTCAGGCCGAAGGGTCGTTGTGCCGCTGCAGGACGAGCTGCGGCTCCCCTGACCCTATGTCTAAGGGGAGCCGCGTGTCGGGAGCGGGCTACTGACGGCGGCGTCGACCCCGTCTCCAGCCCGAGAGACTCGCAGTTACCTCATGCTCAAGAACGTCGGCCCAGGCGACCCACACCTGCCGGCCAACCCTCCGCGAGCGGACGGACCGGCGCCTTATCCAGGATCGCAGTGTGTCAGCGCTCAGCCCTGGTACTCGCTCTCCCACTTCGATACAGGTAACCCATTCCACCCGTCAGGGCCGGTCACGCTCGCGACGCGGCCGCCTCGGCTTGAGCGGACTGCGCGACAGCCAGCGCCCAGCTCCGGGTCCTGTTCCAGTCCTCCTCGGTGAGCACGCTTCCGCAAGCAGGCAGAGTGCAACGCACCAGGCGTTCCGCTCCCGGCACCGAGGGCGGGATGAGCACCAGCGACCAGGCGCCGCATGATGGACAGCGCACATTCGTAATCCTGCGCTCCGGCTCCTGGATCGGCCAACGAGCTAGCGCCCTGCTCGCAGCCGAGACCAGGTCGGCGATCATATCGGTGGCCCAAGGACGGGAGGCGATCCATTCGAGGTGAGGAATCAGCCAGGCAACGAGACGGCGCGTGTCTTCTGCTCCCGGGGACCGAGGATCACCGGGTCGGCGCTGCCGTCGGCGACATCGGCCCAGCCCAACGGCCCGGCCATCGGGCGCCCCTGCGACCAGCGGCACAGCCCCACCGGTAGGCTGCCAGCAGCTGGATGCTCCACCGCAACCTCCTGGGCCCAGGTACCCAGGATCGCGTGCAGCTCATCAGCCGCCACCAACGCATCGGAGTACAAGCACCCAGACCCCGGCGTCGACCGGCCGCCACCAGCCCGGCCCAGCGGGCTCCTCAGCGAGGGAGCACCCATGTCGAACAGGTGTTCAACCAGGGATGGCAGGGTGCGGACCGAGGACTGAAGACGCCCCCAGCACCAGGGCACAACACCCGAACTCCGCCTGACGAGGCAGGCAACCGGCGCACTCAACCTCCTCCGGCTGCCCGCACTCATCCCTGCCCCAGGCTCCAGCCGTTACACCCGGCCATGTGGTGGCCACGAATCGTGCAGCCCGACGCGCACTGACTCATCGCATGTCTCCTTGCAGCTTCACTCGGTTCATCTTCTGGCCCTTCTCCGTCGTCGTGGTCTTCTCCGCCCCGGTGCCAGGGGCGCGCCTCCCCGCCCGGGCCCAGTCCCGGGCAGACCCTCCCAAGCCCTGTCCCAGGACCCGAGGCCCGGCCCCGCCCGTCCCTACCCGACCCGGCGTATCCAGATTCCGTACCCGGCGGATCTGTCTCGATCTGTCCGGATCTGACCTGATCTGGCAGATCCGGACAGATCGAGGGAGTCGACCGCGCCCCAGGGGCTGCGCGTGCGGCCTCCTGCGGCCCGCCGGCAGGGTCAACCGTCTCCACGTGTGCCTCATCATCACCGTGCGCTGACGAGCTGCCCAGCTGGCTGCTGGACGGCCTGCCCCAGTGGAGCTGGGGTGCTCGACCCGACCGTGTCCCTGCCTGGCTGGCAGGTCGGCTGGGGAACGTGTCTGGCGCGCGGGAGGCCTCGGCCGCTGGGGCGGGCCTCTCCTCACCGGTGGTGAGGGGCTCAACCCGACCAACGCGGTCCGACTGGCTGTCGGCGCGTCCGGGGAGCCTGCGATGAGCTGCCTGGTCCGGCTGGCTGCCGGGCAGGTGGGATGTGGAGACGGGTCCAGGCCGGGGTGGCTGGCTGCCGGCCCCGACTCCGTCGACGGTCTGCGAGGATGTCCGCACGTCGCTACCCGCACGCAGGGGCTTGGTCCCCTCCGCGGCGAGTTCGGGCGGGCGCATGTCGTGAAGCGCCAGGACGTCGGCGTGGCCGTTGAGCCACTCACGAGTTCGAGGCGAGTAGTACGGGCGGTCCGGAGGAGTCAGCAGCGGCCGGATGCGATCGGCCGCCGCCATTCCCTCCGATGGGGGCAGCCCCTTGGAGGCGTTGCCCCGGATTGAGTTGCACGACCGGCAGGCCACGACCTCGCTGTGCCACGTTCCCGACTGGCCGGGCAGGCGATGGTCGTAGGTGCCTCCCTTGCCGCCCTTGCGGTCGGCCCAGTTGACGACCTTCCCGCAGTAGCGGCACGCGTCGCCATCGCGCCAGCGCACCGGCACGATGATCGACAGGTCCCGTTGTTCGCCTTGCGGTCGCGCTCCCACGCGACCTCCTCGGCGGTCTTGATGTGGATGAAGTCCGGATCTGCCACCAGGCGGAAGAAGCGTCTCCCGGATCCGGGCTCAACGTCCTGCACCCCGTAGCCGGCGAAGGCCGCCAGCTCGAGCAGGTGATCTGCCTGAGACTTCGAGCCGGCCATCTGCACCGCCGATGAGTACCAGAACACGTAGTCCGTCAGGTACTGCGCGCTCATCGCCGCCAGGCGCAGCATGAACCCGAACACCTCGTTGACCGACCTGTCATCGGCATTCGGGTGCTCCGCGACTGCCAGCACGATCGGGTGCGTGGCCGCGGTGTCAGTCAAACGTGCCCAAGGCATGGAACGGGATCTCTCACTCACAAAACAACAGGACATCTACAGCACCAGGCGGATCCCGGCTGCGAGCGCGATGACGTCCCATGGGGACTCCACTCAGAACGGAGGCTCGTCACTGAAGGAAGTGGAGCCGCCCGTGGCCCACGGGTCGTTCGGGGTGCCGCCTGGGGCGCCTGCCAGGACCCGGCCACCGGCGGCTGGGCTGGGGCCTGCTGCTGGGGCTGGCCGATGCCGGAGCCGAAGGCAGTGGGGCCGCCCTGACCTCCGCCGAAGCCACCCTGGCCGCCGCCGGGCGGCTGGCGGGTGACCTGGGCCTTGGCGTAGCGCAGGGAGGGGCCGATCTCATCGACCTGCATCTCCACGATCGTGCGGTTCTCGCCCTCACGGGTGGTGTAGGAGCGCTGGACCAGGCGGCCCAGGACGACCACGACTGCGACGATGACGGCGACGCTCATGCCTTCCCAGCCTCCAACTGGGCTGCCTGGACGGTGATGGGCAACTTGCGCCAGGTACCGACGACTTCAGTTGCGCTGATGGCCTCGACGGTGAAGGTGGACATGAAGGTCTCCTTGTCTGGTCAGTCGGAGCACCGGCACTCGCCAGTGAGGGGGTTGATGGGGCGTCCGCAGGAGAAACAGAGGTTTTCCGTCGGGAGCCGGTAGTCGAAACGGTGGCGCGGTCGACGTCGAGGAACCGCGTTGGGTGTCGGAGCGGCTTTGGTGGGGGAGAGGGGCTGCTCGACGGCGACGGCAGCCTTCCCCTCGCCAGTAGATCTGCCTTCGTCCTTCGTCTGGGTGACGCAGCTCTTGCACTCTCCGGCGCGCCCGTAGGGGACGGTCGAGATCGGCCAGCCGTTGGTGATGCCCTCACTGGGGCGCATGACGGCGCCGCAGGAGCGGCAGTGGATGGGGTCGGAGGAGAAGTTGATGAGCACTCGACGGGCACCTTTTGCTGTTGAGGCACTCACGGCTGGACCTCCTTGTCATAGAGACGTAGCCGGAAGTCGTACATCGACTGCCCCAGGTTCTTCTCGCTGACGGCTGGGGCGCGGCGCAGGTCCGGGCCGATCAGGTGCTCGGCGTCGTCGTCGGGCAGGACACCCGCTTTGACTAGACCGTCGACGATGGGCTTGACCGTGGCCATCCAGTTGTGCGGATCCCGGCGCTTACGGTCAGGGAAAGCGATCTCGACAGTAAGAAGAGCGCGCTTAAGGTGCGGTGCGCGCGAGGCCCTTGCGATCTGCTCGGCGAGTTGATGAATGTGCTTGCTCTTGTTGGCTTTTCAGTCGCCAGTGCTCCCGGTCGTTGAGGTTCAGCACGTCGCTGGCGGCCAGGCGGATCACCGCCTCCCAGGCAGGTTCCGGGCTCATGAGGCCACCTCCTGCACCTGGCTCGTGGGGGGCAGGGCTTGAGCGGGCCGAAGTCGACCCGGATACCGTTGTCACGCAGCCACTGCCCCAAGGAGTCGCCGCCCCGGACACGTCCCTGGAGGGCGTCATCGAGGAACCTCAGGAAGGAGAACGCCTGGGCGATCTCGCAGTCCTTGGTGGCTCACGACGTCGGAGCGCGAGGAGGAGCCGACGGACTGGGTGGGAGCGGTCAGGGTCGCCTCGATCCCATCCTGGTGATCGAGCTCGACACGGATGGTGATCCTCATGCTGCGTCACCCCCGAACGGGCCCTCGTCGCCCTCGGCGTCCTTGGTGTTCCCGGAGGTCTCGGTGGTGCTGGTGGGGGTGGTTTGGGTGCGGATCCAGTGCTGGATCTCGGTGACCAGGGCGTGCTCGGCCTCGCGGGCAGGCTCTCCGCCGGGTGGGATGCCATCCAGGAGAAGGTCCATGAGGGCCTCAACAGCGGGGCCGTCGCAGGCGGGCACGCCCAGGGACGCCTCGGTGGTGCCGTAGACGGCGCCGGTGGCCAGGACGGTCAGGCCCATCAGGGACTCCAGCGCCCCGGAGGCCACCAGCAGGTGGCCGGTGGCGGTGGCCACCAGGGGCAGGCCGCCCAGGGCGGTGGCCGTGGCCTTCCAGGCGGCGAACTGGTCCTCGGGGATCAGGAAGGAGGCCTCCTGGGCGATCGGCTCGGCGCACACGCGCAGCACAGTGGCGGCACCGTCGACGCGGTCCAGGCCGCTCTCGTCGAAGTACTCGCCCTGGGCGCGGATACGGATGGTGCGGCCCTCCAGGAGCCCGTCGACGTCGGTGGCCTGCAGGGTCTGGGCGGTGATGTCCAGGCGCAGGCGATCGGTGCCGGTGGACTTGAACACCTGGGTGATGACCTTCAGCGCCGGGGCTGTGAAGTCCAGGCCCTCGGTCGTGTCCGTCTCGGCGTCCAGCTCGGTGGGGTCGTCGACCTCCAGCAGCGGGACCAGCGCGACCGCCGCCCGCTGCCGGTTGGTCGCGACCAGCGCCAGGCGCATGCGCTCGGCGTCGGCGACCACGCGGACGCGCTCCACCCCGCCTCCGTCCTTCTCCTTGCCCACGTGCGGGGTCACCGCCTTGATCGCTGCGATCAGATCCTCTGCCCGGCACACGGCCGATACCGTGGCCCTCAGCCCCGGTGCCATTGTTGGTGTCATGACTGGCCCTCCTCGGCCTGGTCGAAAAGATCAAATGGTGGTGTGCCGTACTCATCAAGGCCTTCATCGGCCTCGGGGGCGCTGCGGAGCGGTAGACGGACCGACAGTCGGGACAGACCTGCGGATCGTCCAGGTCAGCAACCTCGGCGCAGAAGTCCTCCAGGAACGACGTCGAGCAGCGACGGCTCCCACCGTCACAGAGCCTGACCAGGTCCCACCACGTGCCGCCCTGGAAGGAGTACGGGGCGCTGACCTGGCAGATGTGCCTACGGAAGAGACGCGACGGCATGAGCACGTGACGGACCTCCAGGCAGGGACGGGCGGTCATCTGGCCACCTCCAGCAGGGACAGAAGATCCCCTGAACAGTGCCGCGAAGCCTCCTCGGCGACAGCACCCGGGTGCCCGTTGAGGTAGCAGGTGCAGCGGGGGTCGTGAACCACGGTGGCGTCCCACACCTGCCAGGAGTCAACGCCGTCGAGGATCGGGACGCGCCCCTGGGTGTCGGTGACCCAGCAGAGGGGCGCGTCGGCTGGCCAGCGTTCCATCCGCTGGGTGCAGGCGGCGTGGTCACCCGCCTGGCAACCACCGCAGGCCCCACCGCCAGCGAGGAGGCGGCGGCACATCACATCGGTCGTAGAGGAACGGCCACTGGGCGTAGGCGCGCCGCATGGGAGGCAGCCATGCGTGCTCCCGCGCCCATGCCGCCTCCTCCGCAGTCATCGCGTGACGCGCGTGCCCACTCACGCTGCCACCGCCGTCCGTGCTGCTCGTGAGGGCTGGTGAGGAGGAATGTCCCGGACGCGGAAGACCGCCGAGATGAACGGGTCCTGGCCGTGATGAACTGTGAACACCACCTGTCCCGTCACCCGGTACCTGAGGCGTTCCAGCTCCGTTCGCGCCCAGCGCTCCAGATCCCGCTTCTCCCGCCCGAGCCAGGTCCCCTCAGCCGGCAGCGGCCAGAACACCGTCGCCGCAGAGCCTCGGATCGTCATCTCAGGTCTCCCCAACGGGTACGCAGCCGCGCGGAGGTACGTTCCTCGGCTATGGCGGCCTGCTGCCAGTGCTTGAAACACATGCCATGGCTCTTGTGTCGCACGGTGTTTGTCCACTCGCCCTCGGCGCGCTGGCTGCGGGGGCGCAGCATCGTGGTGCAGCCCCGGGCGACGCACTGGACCGGGCCGTGGGACCAGTCGATCTTCGTGGACCTCCGCCGGCTCATGCCGCCACCCCCGACGGGTCGCCCTCACCAGCAGCCTCAGCGGAATCAGAGAGGCTGTCACCGCTGTCCGCCCACCAGGGGCGCACGCCGGCCTCCGGCGAGAGCTCCAGCATGATCACCCCGGTGCCCACAAGGACGACGGCGGGGATCGCCAGCCCGGAGAAGGCCCACACTCGGGTCAGGCAAACGACCAGGTTCCCCAAGATCAACAGGGCTCCCAAGGCCAGCAGGACGGCGCCCCACCGGGCCTGCCGAGACGACAGGGACGGCGTCGGAACGCTTCCGCGCTCCTCGGCCAGGACATCAAGAATGCTCACCTCTCGGTACTCCCGGCGCGGACGCAGGGCCCTACGAACAGACGCGGCTATGGCCGACAGCCGGGACCTGCGCTGGTGACGCGGTGTGTAACGGGTTTCCATGGGTATACTCCTTCGCGGATTCATTGGTTGATTCCTTCGCCCCGCCGCTGACGCACACAGCGCGGGGCGCCCTCTGCCAGGGCAGGTGCACGCGGTCACCCGCGCAGCTCGTGGCTCTCGATCCACAGGTCGAGGTCGCGAGGGCGGACCACCTTGGTCCTCTCCCCGAACTCGATCGAGGGCAGATCCTCGGTTCGGATGGCAGCCAGCACCGCCTTCCTAGGCAGTCCGGTCAGGCGACACACCTCCGTCACGTTGAGAGTGCGCACTTCCTCCACGGCACCCGCCAGCAACAGCTTCTCAAGGCGATCCAGGCGCTCCGCGAGCGCGTCCAGCGTCATCGTGCTCATCGCTTGCCCCTGTCGTCGAGCAGACCCCTGCTGGTCAGTGCCGACGGTGCCAGCGGCGTCACATTCCTGGGCGCTGTAAGCAGTGAGCTCCGCGAGGTTGAGGCTACGAAGCCTGCGTTCCTCGTCTCTGAGCCACTGGGTACCGAGCCCCTCGTCGATGGCCCGCATAGCGGCAACGCGGTACGCGTCGAGGTAGGCCTCCTGCCGAGGGGAAGACAGAGACCCCTGCGCAGCCAAGCCGTTCTCGTGGTCGAGGAGCTCTTCCTCGGACCATCCAGTCACGTCAGGCATCACGCCACTTCCTCACCGGAAGTAGCCGACGAAGAAGAAGCCGCGAACGTTGTGTCCATGACGTGCGAGCCTGCTGATGTGTTGAAGAAGCGCTCTTCCGCGTCGGCGGTGAGCGTGGCGGCTGTGAGGCCGAGACGCTCCGCGACGACGGCAAGTTCCGCTGGGGAGAAGGCGACCTGGCCGCGGCATTTGCGGCCGAATACGTTGGGATGCATGCCGATCTCGGAGGCCATCTCTCCCTGGCTGATGCGGGCACGTCCGAGTTCGGCTCGGACGACGCCTGACACCTCCTGGTCGAGGTCGGCGAACCGAATTGGGTTTGAGGTCATGGCAACACGATGAAACCCAATTCGGTTTTTGTCAAACCTACTTCGGTTGCGCTTTGGTAACGGCTGTGTCACTGTGGAGCCATGGCACGTGCAAAGCAGCTCAGGCCCGTCGATCTCCTAACCCAGTCACTGCTTGCTGACGCGGTGCGTGAGACCGGCGCCAAGCACGCGGATGTTGGCGAGAAGGCTGGCATGTCGCAGAACCGGGTTTCGATCATTCTGCGCCTCGGAACGCCTCCTGCGACGGTTGGTGAGATCTCTGCGATCGCGCGGGCGATCGGCCGGAGTGGGTCGGAGTTCATAGCCGCTGCTGAAGCGGAAGTGGTATCGGCGGCGACTCGTTCGAGCTCGGACCGTACCGGTTCGGTTGCACCTTCGCTAAGCCCAGGTAACGGTACCCGTGAAGCTTCGGGGAGTGATGCGGGTGTCTCCGATGACGCACGAGTGTTGTCGCTTCGCCCTGACGCACCTCCGCCACCGCCGCTTACTGCGGCTGCGGCCCGTATCGTGGCCCACCGTCCCGAGTGGGAGGCGGAGAAGGCCCGCCGCGAGCGCGAGGTCAGTGGGCAAGCCAAGGACGGCGATGTCGGTGGCGATGGCTCTCGCGCCAGGAGCTGAGGGTGGGGCATCGCTCTCGCGGGGTTACTGTGGAAGGATCCGCCTGACTTGGAAGGAGGCCCCGATGAACACTGACGAGCTCCGGTCTGCCTACCTTTCAGCCGTTGGCGGCCACATGGAGATCACCGAGACCCCTCCGGCTACGTCGTATGGGCACCTCTTTTCTACTCGGACGGCGATGGCGTCGTCCTGAGCGTCTACCCCGACGCCGGTGGCTGGCTCATCACCGATGAGGGGTCCGCCCTCAGTCACCTCATCGATTCGGGCGCAAGTGTCGATGGAGCGGTCTTCACTGAGGCGTGGAGCTCCCTAGCCCGCCCCAACGAGTTCATCCCCGCCTCATCCACCGACGCGGAGTCCATCCAGACCTGGACCGATGACGCCTCGCTCGGAGAGGCCATCCACGACGTCGCCGTCGCCGCGATACGAGCGGAAGGCCTCGCGTATGTACGTGAATCCCGCAACAACAGGCGTCGCTTCTCCACAACCATTCGCGAACGCATGCGCTACCTCGCCGCAGGAAGCCTATTCGTCTCGCGAGGACTGACCCGAGGGAACGGCGAGATCGTTCTGGCATCTGGAAGGGCGAAGAAGGTCACGGAGACGATCATGTCCGAGGGCGAAGTCATCGCCGCCGTCCAGGCGCTCGGAGGGCACTCGAAAGAGGGACGCGAACAGGCCCACGACCACGCCTTCACCATCTTCAGCCAATCGGCCTTGCCCCCTGATCGCCGCTACGCGGTCATCAGCAATCCTGACACCTGGGACCGCAGCCTACTGAAAGAAGTGGGAACAGTCGCCGAGGTCGTCAAGTACAACCAGCCTGATGACCTGGATCGGGCTCTGACCTCCCTCGTCAGTGCGCTCCCTGTGAAAGAGCAGCCTGCGATGAGCTGCGTGTGACGCACCTCCAGGCCGCTGCGGGCAGAAGCCTGAGAGCGACGAAGGCGACTAACTTACGGGTAACAATTTAGATACAACCTCGAATAAGACGGTCTAATCGGCCCATGTCAGACGGTGCGGGGGCAAGATGAGCCCACCTATTCACCTGTCCGGTTTCCTCCGGGCCTTCCCCTCCTTAACTAACATGTCCCAAACAGATTGCGGGGCGCGCACGCAGCGCCCCTGGAGCACCTTGCTCCCAGCCCATCCCAACACCGACGTCTGGCCCACCAACTCCCTCCCGCCCACCGTCCTAGGGTGCACCGATGGAACCTCTATCTGGCTCACCGTCGAGCAGACCGTCGCCGAAGCGCGATGCACCCTCGTCCACGAGCTCATCCACCTCGAGCGCGGGCACAGCACCTGCCAGCCTCCTGACGTCGAGGCCGACGTCGCACGTGAAGCCGCCCAACGCCTCATCCCCATCGATGAGCTTGCCGACGCACTCACCCAGGCACGCAGCGAGCTCGAGGCCGCAGAACTGCTCTGGGTCGACGTCGACACCCTGCGAACCCGCCTCGCCTTCCTCGACGACGTCGAGTACTCCCGCCTTGGCCTGGCGCACGACCTCGCCTGCTAAGCTCCCAGGAACGGTGAGGCGGCCCACCGCCCGAGATGGGTGGTGGGCCGCCTCACCGTCTTATCTGTCAGCTATTCGGCATATTGGAGCGACTCGCCGCGATGATCTGGGGGCCAGCCGATACGGCTGTGGCTACTCCCGTCAAGGTCGCGGCAACGGGCTGGCCGTAGATCCCAAGGATGACTGTCGCCACAGAAGCCCCCAAGGGAGAAAGGCGACAGCCCAGGCCGAACCAAGGAAGGCCCGAGCTTCAGTCCGCGTCGTCAGCCGCTGGTTCTCAATCTCGGCGGCTTGTCGATTCTCAGCCATCGTCAAGATGCGATCCGCGGCCCCGGGCTGCGTCCGTTCGAAGGCGCCGAAATCGCTCGGCGCAGGAAGTGGACCGGTGTAGGCCTGCGTCAGCTGGAACGCCGACTGTATGTCTGCGAGCGGCCCTCCGTCTGCATCGCCGAGGACAGGCTGCGACCAACTGACTCCCACACCTTCGACGTCACGTCTCGCTGAGGAGTCCTCAACCGCCTGTAGCTCCCCACGCTCGGGTTCACGGCGAGGCGGAACCCCCGAGTCGCGCCGGACCGGATCGCTGCGGACATCGTCGTTACCGTCATGGTTCGCCTCCTCTGCGGCCGTGCTCACGACATCACCATCATATAGGTACAGGGGCGTTGCCCCATGGGGGTAATCGATCCATTTGAGATTTTCCTTTCAGCAGATGGGAACAGGGATGGGGAGTCATACATCAGGTGATGGCGCCAGCAACCTCTTCCAACGAGGCAGCCTGGAGCTCCAGGCTGGGATGCTGGTAGCGGGCCGTCGTCAGAGCCTGCGTCTGCCCAAGAATCTCCTGTGCGGTCCTCAGTGAGACGCCCGCCTCGAGCAGCAGCGTTGCTGCCGTATGGCGCGCCGAGTGCAGCCTCATCGGAGGCAGCCCCTCCTCCTTCAGCGCCGTCTTCCAGTCCTCGTGATCGCGACGAGGATCGACGGGGACCCCTGGCTGTGACTCGAAGACGAACCTGGTCGGCCTAGCTGTCTCAAGATGTTCGGCGAGCGAACCGGCCAGAACCTGCGGCAAGGCGACGCGGCGTTGTGAGCCAACGGTCTTGGGGCGCAGGAGCCACAGACCGCCGTGAACCTGCTCTGCTTCCATGTGCGACGGGACCGGCGCCTCACGATCGGGGCAGTCGCCCGCTCTCTGGTTGCCACATGGCCAGGCTCCCAGAGCCTTGATCCCGCACCCGTGCTCCCAAGTCACCCTGCGCAGTTCCCAGGCGAGATCCACCCAGGGCATCGCATCGTCAAGGTGGAGGTGATCGAGCTGCAGGCCGAGTGCCTCGCCCCTGACGTTCTCCGATCGCGAGCGCCAACGACCACCTCGCATGATCACCTCGCGAGCGCCTCGCCCTCAGGAACTTGCGGGCCTCCTCAGCGCTCATCGCACGAGGCGGCTGCGACGACGTCGGCGGAGCCTTTACCAGACGCGCCACGTTCCTGGGCGCCACTCCCTCACGCTCGGCAGCCGCGAGCGCGGCGCGCAGGACTCGGTGGACTTTGGCGGCGGTGGAGGAAGATCTGCCTGACTGAGAGATGTAGCGGTGGAGGGTTCGGATGTCGCTGGAGGAGGCAGTCGACCCGGCAGCGACCGATAGCTGGGACGATGTGTGTGCGGGTGAGGGAGCGGTAGTCGGCTGTTGTGGCGGGCTTGCGGATCGGGGCGACGTCCTGGTCGATCCACTGCTCCATCCACTCGGCAACGGTCACAGGGCGGTTGGTGGAGACGTTCCAGTGCGGGCGAGTTCGTTCTGCGTCTCTCGCATCTTGCGCAGTGCTTCGACCTTGGAGCGGGTGCGGAATACCTTGCGGCGCCGGCGGCCGGTGGCTGGGTCCGGTGGGAGCGGGACTGCGGCCACCCACCGGCCCTGGGCGTCCTTGTAGACGGATCCCTCGCCCTTGCCCCGTCTCGCGCCCATCCCTGCTCCTCCTTGGCTGGCTACCATGTAGCCCATCGTGTAGCCAAAGGATACCGGAAATAGCCGACATGGGCGTCTCTAGTGAGTTGGGGTAAGTGCTGGTATTCCGCGGTGTGACGGCTTTTCGTTGGTACCCCCTGTGGGGCTCGAACCCACGACCTTCGGATTAAAAGTCCGCAGCTCTGACCAACTGAGCTAAGGGGGCGTGCCGGCGGCCGGAAGCAGAGTCCAGACGCCATCGGCAGGGGCCAGCATAGCCGGACAACCGACCGCCGTGTCGAACCGGACTCACCATCGCCCGCCGCGATCCGGATGGTCGCGCCCGCTCGGCACCGCCCACGACCCCGTCTCGTCGCCGGCGCGTCTCCCGGCTCCCTGAGCCCTCCACACTGCCGTCGGCCGGAAGTGAACCGGTGGGGAGCGCCCGTGCTCCCCGCGAGACAATGGGTCTGCGCGTCGTCGCCGGCGCGCCCGCACCGCGTGAGAGTCCCCATGGCCCGCCAGTTCCACCGCCCCGCCCGGCTCGACCCCGAGGCCGCCGAACAGATCGAGGGCAGCACCGACACCGCCGTCGCCTCCGAGCTCGCCCACCGCGCCGCCCAGGCGCTCATCGACGGCTTCCCCGGCACCGAGACCGAGGGCGACCCCATCACCCGCTCCGGCATCGTCGCCGCGGTCGCCACCAACGGCATCGACGACATTGCCGAGCTGTGGGCCGACTCGCCGGCCACCACCCTGCCCGGCACCCTGTGGCGCCTGTTCCTCGTGCGCGAGTGGATCCGCCGTGACCCCGAGCTCGTCGCCCGCCGCTACGCCACCGTCGTCGACCTCACCGAGGCTGACGACACCACGAATGCCCGCCTCGAGTCCGCTCTCAGTGAGGCGCGTCCCGTGCCCTCCCCGACCGACCTGCGCGAGCGCCTCGACGCCGTCCTGGCCGGCAGCGTTGAGGGCTCCGTCACCGAGATCGCCCCGCTGCTGAGCGCCACCGCCGGATTCCTGCGCGCCCTGGCGGCCGGCTCCAACCCCGAGTGGATCGAGGACGACACCGACGAGCTCGCCGACCGCGTCACCCGCCGCGACTCCGCCCTCCTGGCCACCGCCGACGAGCTCACCGACGCCACCCGCCGCGCCGCCGCCGGACTCCTCGACTGAGAGGGCCTTGCGCAGGGGCTATCCGGGCGCGAGATGTCCAAATCGGTGACAAAGGCCCGAAGCAAGCCGTCGTGGACGGATCAAAACCGCATGATTCCGCGGTTCTGTTGAAGGCGTGAAGAGTGTGCAGGGCTCCTTTGTCACCGATTTGGACACCACCGGCACCATCGGCGAGTTCATGAACGCTGCGTCGGCGCAGTACCCAATGTGCATCGCCGCCTCTGGGGGCAGGAGAACTGGCGCTCGGATTCGGTTGCCGAACAGCCGCTGCGAGGACTGAATCGCCGTGAGGAGTAGGGAAGCGTGCCGCACGCGATGGGGAGGAGTGCGCGGAGGTGGCGGGTATCCGCCTGAGTCCCCTAAGAACGGGCGGGAGCGGCGACGTCTCGCATCATTGCCGAACTGGGGCGGATCCTCGCCCCACAAGGCTGCCCGGACGTGGGACCATGTGGCCATGACCAACGACGCGCCCCACTCCGCCCCCACGCCGCTCTCCCGCTTCCTGGGCGGGTGGATGCGTCACCCCAACCCTCAGGAGCCCGGGCAGGTGACCGACGACGCCGAGGCGGCCGAGACTGTTGAAGCCGCGGAAGCCACGGAGGCCGCCGAGTCGGCGGTCTCGCCCGAGGCCGCGAGCACCGACGGGCCGGCCGTCTCCGCCGAGGTCTCCGGCTCCGACACCCAGGGCGAGCCCGGCGCCGCCCCGCCGCTCCCGGCGACTCCTCCACCGGCGACGAGGGCCCCCGTGGGGCAGGGAGACCCCCGAGCGCGTCGATGCCCTGGGAGAATCCTCGACCGGGCCGACCCGCGCGACTCCGACGACCCGGCCAACCCGACCGACTCCACCAGCCCTGACGACCCCGAGGGCTCCGAGGAGACGGTCGAGGAGGACACGTCATCGAGGTCGCCGACCCACGCGACTTCGCCGACGACTCCGGCCCCCAGTACGAGGACGAGGACTTCGACGACATCGTCGACGGCGAGGAGGCCCCGCCCCCGGCCCCATCGGCACCGCGACCCCCGCCATCGCCCCCTCCTCCATCACCTCCGCCAGGTCGCACTCGGCCCCGTCCGCCGCCGAGGCCCAGGCGACCCCGTCGACCACGGCGCCGGGGGACCGGGGCCTGCCCGCTCCCGGCAGCGACCCCCGCTCGGGCCCCGCCGTCAGCTCCGACAGCGCCCCTCCGCGGCCTCCTCACCGAGCTCGGCCGGCGCGACCGGTGCCAGCGCCGCGGCCGACGTCGCGGCCTCGGCCGCCTCCGCCGACACCGCCCAGGCGGACCCCGAGGATCTCCTGCCGCCCCTGAAGTCCTTCAAGAACCGCTTCATCGACCGGGAGCTGACCTGGCTGGACTTCAACGAGCGCGTCCTGGAGCAGGCCGAGGACCACACCCTGCCCCTGCTGGAGCGCGCCTGGTTCCTGGCGATCTTCTCCTCCAACCTGGACGAGTTCTACATGGTGCGCGTCGCCGGGCTCATGCGCCGCATCAAGGCCGGCATCACCCCGGTGCGCGCCTCCGGCCTGGACGCCAACCAGGTCCTGGCCCAGGTCACCAGCCGCACCAAGGAGCTCACCGCCCGCCAGGCCGCCCTCTTCCAGGAGGACATCCGCCCGGCCCTGGCCGAGCACAACGTGAAGATCCTGGGCTGGGACGAGCTCAACTCCGACCAGCAGGAGCGCCTGACCCGCTACTTCCGCCACCAGATCTACCCGGTCCTCACGCCGCTGGCGGTCGACCCTCCCACCCCTTCCCCACATCTCAGGGCCTGTCCCTCAACCTCGCCGTCATCCTGCGCAACCCGCGCAGCGGCAAGGAGCACTTCGCCCGCATCAAGGTGCCCGACTCCCTGCCGCGCCTCATCCAGGTCCCCGGCCGCGAGCTCGACGCCGCGGACAAGGCCGCCGGCTGCGCCGTCATCCCCATCGAGATCGTCATCGGCCAGCACCTCGACCACCTCTTCCCGGGCATGGACATCCTGGAGCACCACCTCTTCCGGGTCACCCGCAACGAGGACCTTGAGGTGGAGGAGGACGACGCCGAGAACCTCCTCAAGGCCATGGAGAAGGAGCTCGAGCGGCGCCGCTTCGGCGACTGCGTGCGCCTGGAGGTGGAGGACACCATCTCCTCCTTCACCCGCCGCTACCTGGTGCGCGCCCTGGGCCTCAAGGGCGACGACGTCTTCGAGCTCCCCGCCCCCCTGGACCTGACCTGCCTCAACCAGCTCCACGACCTGGACATCCCCGACCTGAAGTACCCGCGCTTCGTGCCGGTGACGGCCGCGGGCCTGGCCGCCTACGAGTCCTCCTCCGCGCCGGACGTCTTCGCGGCCATGCGCGAGCATGACGTCCTGCTGCACCACCCCTACGACTCCTTCTCCACCTCCGTCCAGGAGTTCGTGGCCCAGGCGGCTGCCGACCCCAAGGTCCTGGCCATCAAGCAGACCCTCTACCGCACCTCCGGCGACTCCCCGATCGTGGACGCCCTCATTGAGGCCGCCGAGGCCGGCAAGCAGGTCGTCGCCATCGTGGAGATCAAGGCTCGCTTCGACGAGGAGGCCAACATCTCCTGGGCCCGCAAGCTCGAGCGTGCCGGCGTCCACGTCGTCTACGGCATGGTCGGCCTCAAGACCCACTGCAAGCTGCTGCTCGTCGTGCGCCAGGAGTCCGACGGCCTGCGCCGCTACTGCCACGTCGGCACCGGCAACTACCACCCCAAGACCGCCCGCGGCTACGAGGACCTGGGGCTGCTGACCTGCGACCGCGACGTCGCCCAGGACCTGACCACCCTGTTCAACCAGCTCTCCGGCTACGCCCCGCGCGCCCGCTTCCGCCGCCTGCTCGTGGCCCCCCGCGGCCTGCGCAACGGGCTCGTGGAGCACATTGAGCAGGAGATCGCTAACCGAAGGCCGGCCTGCCTGCCTGGATCCGCATCAAGGTCAACTCCATCGTCGACGAGACCGTCATCGACGCCCTCTACCGCGCCTCGCGCGCTGGGGTGCCGGTCGACATCGTCGTGCGCGGCATCTGCGGCCTGCGCGCCGGCGTCGAGGGCCTCAGCGAGAACATCCGGTGCGCTCCATCCTGGGGCGCTTCCTGGAGCACTCGCGCATCTACGCTTTCGCGGCCGGCGGCCAGACCAAGCTGTTCATCGGCTCGGCCGACCTCATGCACCGCAACCTTGACCGCCGCGTCGAGGCCCTGGTGCGCATCACCGACCCCGCCATGGTCGAGGACCTCGAGTGGCTGGTCACCCACTGTGCCTCCGACGACGTCGCCTCCTGGCACCTCCAGCCCGACGGATCCTGGGAGCGTCGCCTCCTCGACGCCGAGGGCAACCGCCTCGAGGACATCCAGGACAGCCTCATGGCCCGGGCGCGCTCGCGCGTCAAGGGCCGGCACTGAGACGGCCGTGCCATGAGCCCCTCCAGCAAGAAGAACAGATCGCGCGAGACCGTGAAGGCCGCCGGCGCCCTCGTGTGGCGCGAGAACGGCAAGCACCTCGAGGTGCTCCTGGTCCACCGTCCCCGCTACGACGACTGGTCCATTCCCAAGGGCAAGGTCGAGTCTTGCGAGTCGGTGCGCACCTGCGCCGTTCGTGAGGTCGCTGAGGAGACCGGCGTCCAGGTCATCCTGGGCCAGCCCCTCAGCCGCGTGCGCTACAAGATCGGCGACGGTTCGCGCAAGGAGGTCCACTACTGGGCCGCCCGCGTCGCCCCCGAGGCCTCGGCCGCCGTCGCCGCCCGTTGCGCAGTCAAGCCCGGCCTCGGCCAAGAGATCGACGGCGTCGAGTGGCTGCGCGTGGGTCAGGCCCGCAAGCGCCTGACCCTACTCCTACGACCGCGACCTGCTCGGCGAGCTCGTCGACCTGTGGGAGGACGGCAAGCTCGACACCTGGACCCTGGTCCTCGTGCGCCACGGCCGCGCCGTCAAGCGCTCCGTGTGGAACCGCCCCAAGGAGCGGGACAAGGAGACCGACGAGGCCACCCGCCCCCTGACCCACGACCAGGGCGAGACCCGGGCCCGCGCCCTGGTCCCGATCCTGGCCGCCTACGGGGTCGGGCGCGTCATCACCAGCCCCTGGAAGCGCTGCGTGGACACGGTCGCCCCCTACGCTGCGGCCGCGGGCCTGGACCTGGAGACGGCCGGGGCGCTGACCGAGATGGCCCACGCCCAGAGCCCCAAGGGCGTGCGCTCCGTGGTCAAGAAGGTTCTTCGCGTGCGCGAGGAGCCGACGGCGCTGTGCACCCACCGGCCCGTCCTGCCCACCATCATGGAGGTCGTCTCCCAGTACGCCCCCGGAAAGCTCCTGCGCTCCGTGCCCGACCGGGACCCCTGGCTCAAGACCGGGGAGATCCTCGTGGTCCACATGGCCCGCCGCCCCCGCGGCAAGATCCGCGCCGTCGCCATCGAGAAGCAGCGCCCCGTCCTGTCCGAGGGCCGCTGATTCGAAAGGGGCGCAGACTCGAACCGATGTCTTCCCCGGAGAACTATGGACTCGCGGGTTACCAGGATTCTCCGGTAACCCGCGAGTTGATTCCCCTCCCGAGATGACGGACTGCTACTGGTGGGTGACGTGATCGTGCGGTAACGCCCCGTTGATCACATCCGGTTGCTGGGGCACGTGGCGGCGGGACCTGCGCCATGCCAGGAAGGCGAGGACGTCGAGGGCCAGGAGGCTCAGCAGTGAGGCGTGCGCGGCGAACCAGAACGGTGTGTCGTGGGGCAGCAGCTGGCTGGGGTCGAAACCGTGCTCCTCGGCACGGTTGACCGCCGCGGTGTCGGCAATGCTCCACAGCACGAAGAAGCTGATGACCGAGGCGTTGAGCGCCGCCATCACGGAGAAGAACGCGGGGCGTGAGGAGATCGTGAGGTTGCGGTCGTGGGTCATGTCATGTCCTTCATCTGAAGCGGTCGTCTCCCCACCACCGTATCGAAATATGACCGTCCTCACGGGAGGTGTTTACCGGCCGTTTACCCCGGTCACCCGGAACCTTCATCCGGGCGCCTATCGTGACCGCTGCCTGACAACCACCCGGTATCCGACTGGACCCCCGACCCCCTCTGACTGAGCGAGGAGAGCCTGTGCTCCTGACCCGTCGCGGCGCCCTGGGCGCCCTGAGCGCGGCCACCCTGACCGCGCTGACCGCCTGCGGGCGCGACGCCGGCGCCGCCGACCCCAACGCCTCCAGCGACCTGGTGGGGGAGATCCGCGGCGCGGGCGCCACCTCCCAGTCCGATGCGCAGGACGCCTGGATGAACACCTTCATGGGCGCCAACCTGCGCGCCACCGTCGACTACGCCGGCGGCGGCTCCGGGGCCGGGCGCACCAAGCTCGTTGAGGGCGCCGTCGACTTCGCCGGCACCGACACCCCCATGACCGCCGACGAGATCAGCCGGATCGGCGGCGCCGTCGAGCTGCCCCTCTACATCTCCCCGATCGCCGTGGCCTACAACCTGCCCGGATTCACCGGCGAGTCCCACGTCAACATGACCGGCGAGGTCCTCGCCGAGGTCCTCTCCGGGGCCATCACCCGCTGGAACGACCCCGCCCTGGCCGCCCTCAACCCCGGCGCCGCCCCTGCCCGACCAGCGGATCATCGTCGTGGGCCGCTCCGACGACTCCGGCACCACCAAGGCCCTGACCACCTACCTGGCCACCGTCGCCCCCAAGGCCTGGCCCCACGAGCCCGAGGAGACCTGGCCGCTGCGCGGCGGCCAGTCCGGCGACGGCACCGCCGGCATGATCCAGACCGTCTCCGCGGCCACCGGCACCATCGGCTACGCCGACGCCTCCAAGGTCCCCGCCACCCTGGGCACCGTCGCCGTCGGCTCCAACGGGGCCTACGTGCCCGTCTCCGCCAAGGCCGCGGCCGCCGCCCTCGACGCCGCCACCCTGGGCGCCGAGGCCGACGAGACCCGCCTGCTCTACCAGCCCAGCCACGACGCCGAGGGTGCCCTACCCCATCGTCCTGGTCTCCCTACCTCGCCGCCCGCCTGCGCTACGACGACGCCCAGATCGCCGCCGTCGTCAAGGCCTACCTGCGCTTCGCCGCCTCCACCCGGGGGCAGGACGCCTCCACCAAGGCCACCGGCTGCGCCCCCATCACCCGCCAGATGCGCGAGAAGATCAACGCCGCCATCGACAAGATCGCCGCCTGAGGCCGCCCGGCCGGCCACCCCGACGCCGCACCGAACCACATGACCAGCCAGCACCCACCCGCCCAGCCGCCGCCCCAGACACCCCCGAGGAGGGTCAGCCGTGGCCAGCACAACTCCACCGCCGTCGTCGCCGCCCCCAGCGGGCACCGCGACCGCCTCCAGCAGCGCCGACGACGCCATCATCCAGCCCGGCAAGGCCCCCGGGCAGACCGGCAACCGGATCTTCACCGGCCTGTCCTTCGGTGCCGGCACCTTCATCATGGTGGTGCTCGCCCTCGTGGCCGCCTTCCTCATCCGGGAGGCGCTGCCCGCCCTGACGGCCTCGCGCCAGACCCTGGAGGCGGTCTCCTTCATGCGCGACCGCAGCCTGTGGGGCTACGTGGCCCCGCTCGTCTTCGGCACGCTGCTGTCCTCGACCATCGCCCTGGGCGTCGCGGTGCCGCTGAGCATCGGGGTGGCCCTGTTCATCTCCCACTTCGCCCCGCGCCGCCTCGCCCAGGCCCTGGGCTACATGGTGGACCTGCTGGCCGCGATCCCCTCCGTGGTCTTCGGCCTGTGGGGCTTCCTGTGGCTGGTGCCCCTGCTCGACCCCATCAACACCTGGCTCAGCGAGCACCTCGGCTTCATCCCGCTGTTCGCCGACTACACGGCCCCGGCCAAGAACATCACCACCGCCTCCCTGGTCCTGGCCGTCATGATCCTGCCGATCATCACCGCCACCATCCGCGAGATCTTCCTCCAGACGCCCACCCTCCAGGAGGAGGCCTCCCTGGCCTTGGGCGCCACCCGCTACGAGATGATCCGCCAGGCCGTCCTGCCGTTTGGCCGCTCCGGCATCATCTCTGCCTCCATGCTGGGGCTCGGGCGCGCCCTGGGTGAGACCATGGCCGTCCTCATGATCCTCTCACCCGGCATGGGGCTGAACCTGCGCGTCCTCCAGGCGGGCCAGCACCAGACCATCGCCGCCAACATCGCCTCGCAGTTCCGCGAGGCCTACGGATTGAGCGTCAACGTGCTCATCGCCACCGGCCTGGTCCTGTTCATCATCACCTTCGCGGTCAACTCCCTGGCGCGGTGGATCATCGCGCGCCGCTCCGAGTTCTCAGGAGCCAGCTGACATGACGCCCACGAACACCCCCTGAGCCCACCGCCGGCGCCGCCTCCAACGGCGCGTCCTCCCGCCCCGACCCGGCCGCAGGCGAGACCGGCGCCCCCGCGCCCAAGTCCCTCAAGGCCGCGCTCGCGGCCGCCGAGGCCCCGCCGCCCCTGTCGACCCACTGGCCGACCCGCCCACCATCGAGGGCGTGCCCCTGACCTCCCTACCGCCTGCCCGACTGGTTCATCTGGGCGGCGCTGGGAGCCGCCTTCGTCGTCGTCGGCGGGATCGGTCTGCTGGCCGGGTGGAGCATCGCCGCCGTCGTCACCCCTGACCGCCCTGGTGTGGGTGGTGGGCGCCACCGCCGTCTCCTGGGTGCGCGAGGGCGAGCGCTGGGGCCGCAACACCCCTGGTGACCCTCCTCATCTACCTGTCCTTCGCCGTCGTCATGGTGCCGCTGGTCTCCCTGGTGTGGATGGTCCTGTCGGGCGGCTCGGCCCGCTTCGGCTACGACTTCCTGACCACCAACATGCGCGGCGCCGACGCCTCCAACGGCGGCTTCTACCACGGCATCGTCGGCACCCTGCAGATCACCGGGATCGCCACCCTCATCTCGGTGCCCCTGGGGCTGTTTACCGCCGTCTTCCTCGTGGAGTACAACGGCGGCTGGATCGCGCGGGTCATCACCTTCCTCGTCGATGTCATGACCGGCATCCCCTCGATCGTGGCCGGGCTGTTCGCCTACTCGATCTTCCTCATCGTGGCCGGCCCTCGCTACCAGGCCGGCATCATCGGGGCAGTCGCCTTGAGCGTCCTCATGACGCCGGTGGTCATCCGCGGCGTGGAGGAGATGCTCAAGCTCGTCCCCTCCCACCTGCGCGAGGCCTCCTACGCGCTGGGCGTGCCCAAGTGGCTCACCATCGTCAAGGTCGTGCTGCGCACCGCGGTGGCCGGCATCACCACCTCCGTCATGATTGCCATCGCCCGCGTCATCGGCGAGACCGCCCCGCTGCTCATCACCGTGGGCCTGACGATCCGCACCAACACCAACCCGCTGGACGGCTCCATGGCCACCCTGCCGGTGCTCGTCTACGACCAGTACTCCCGCGGGGAGGCCGCCGCCATGGAGCGGGCCTGGGCCGGGGCGCTCACCCTCATCATCCTGGTCATGCTGCTCAACCTCGCCGCCCGCCTCATCTCCAAGTACTTCAGCCCCAAGGGCGGCCGGCGCTAGACCGGCCGGAGCCGTCTTGGGACCACCGCGCCCGCAGCGCCCCAGAGCCCTCAGCAGTCCACCTCAGGTAAAGGAACCGACGTGTCCAAGCGCATCGACGTCATCGGCGAGAACATCTACTACGGCGACTTCCTGGCCGTGAAGGACGTCAACGTCGTCATCGAGCCCAAGTCCGTCACCGCCCTCATCGGCCCCTCCGGCTGCGGGAAGTCCACTTTTCTGCGCACCCTCAACCGTATGCACGAGACCATCCCCGGCGCCCGCGTCGAGGGCCAGGTCATCGTCGACGGTGTCAACCTCTACGGGCCCGGCGTCGATGCCGTCCAGGTGCGCCGCGCCATCGGCATGGTCTTCCAGCGGCCCAATCCCTTCCCCACCATGTCCATCGCCGAGAACGTCCTGGCCGGCGTGCGCCTCAACAACCGCCGCATCAAGAAGTCCGATGCGGACGACCTGGTGGAGGCCTCCCTGCGCGGAGCCAACCTGTGGGACGAGGTCAAGGACCGCCTGGACCGTCCCGGCCTGGGCCTGTCCGGAGGCCAGCAGCAGCGCCTGTGCATCGCCCGCGCCATCGCGGTCAAGCCCGCCGTCCTGCTCATGGACGAGCCCTGCTCCGCCCTGGACCCCATCTCCACGCTCGCTATCGAGGACCTCATCTCCGAGCTCAAGACGGACTACACGATCGTCATCGTCACCCACAACATGCAGCAGGCCTCGCGCGTGAGCGACATGACCGGATTCTTCAACCTGGAGGCGACCGGCAAGCCGGGCCACCTCGTCGAGTACGACTCCACCGACAAGATCTTCTCCGCCCCCAGCCAGCAGGCCACCGAGGACTACATTTCCGGCCGCTTCGGGTGAGGATCGAGGGGCCAGGTGTCACGAATGGCGACTTTTCAGGCCGCCTGAGGCCGGTCTGAGCACCTCGGATTTACGTTTGTGCAGGTCAGCGTATGCCACGTCGATCCGAGAGCCGGTGCCGCGCAGGTAAAAGTCGCCCGGAGTGACACTTTTGGGCGCCTTGCGTGACACGGCGGTGCGGTCACGAGAGGGAGGCGGGCGACAAGACGCTCGGGAGAGGGGGACGTCGGGCCGGAGAGCGCCAGTCGGCGCGAATGCCGCTCGCGGCGGCTTGAGTTGGAGCCCGGGGCCCGTCACGGCCCGACGCCGCATAAAAGTCTACAGGCCCGGGCTCCGGGGCGCGGCGGTGTCCACGCAGTGAATCCACCCGGCGGACGGGCGCCTGGTCTGCCCTTGGCTGGATCTTGCCCTGTCCGGGCCGTCCCGGTCTTCCCGGAACCGGTGCGTTCAGGCGTCCTCGGGGGCGTCCAGGCGGTAGCCGACGTTGCGCACCGTGCCGATGAGGTTGTCGTGCTCGGTGCCCAGCTTCGCGCGCAGGCGACGGATGTGCACGTCCACCGTGCGCGAGCCGCCGATGTAGTCCTCGCCCCACACCTCGTGCAGGAGCGCGTCACGGGTCAGGACCCGCCCCCGGTTGGCGGCCAGGAACTTCAGCAGCTCGAACTCCTTGTAGGTCAGGTCCAGGATCGTGCCGCGCAGTCGGGCCGTGTAGGCGGTGACGTCAATGACGAGATCGCCCACGTCGATGCGGTCGTCGTCGACCTCGTCCACGACCGGGACATGGGCGCGCAGCAGCCGCAGCCGGGCCGACAGCTCGGCGGGCTTGGCGCCGGCCATGACGAAGTCGGCGGCGCCCCAGTCGATCTGCACCGCGGCGGCGCCGCCCTCCTCCACGATGAGGATGATGGGCGGGCAGTCCATGGGCCCGGTGAAGAGCTGGCACAGAGCGCGGGCGCGGGTCAGGTCCCCGCGGGCGTCGATCATGACGACGTCGGCACTGTCCACCTCCGCGTAGGAGGACGGCATCGGGGGGAGGCACTCCACCGGGGAGTCGAGGAAGGCGGTTGCCGGCAGGACATCAGTGGCCTCACCTCACGAGTGAACATGATGATCCGCATGGCTGCTCCTCCCGCGGCTCGCGATCTGGACTCGCCGGCGCAGTCGAGCTGAGCAGCGGCGATACTGTTGGGACAAGTCAACCACACCTGGTCGCGGGTGAAATCCCCTGGGGCAACGACTGTCCAGATACTGACCACCCAGGAGGATGATGGGGTGGGGCTGGAGTGGGCGCCGCGGCCGCCCGGGTGTGGGACGATGCGTGCTGTGACTACCCACCACCGACGAGCCCAGCCGGCCGCGCGCACCCGCGGGGGCCTCCCGCGGCTCGCGCGCTCACTCCCCTGCCGCAGCCGTTCCGGCGGCCGCCGGCGGCGTGGCGGACTGGGCCAGCGTCATCAGCACGGGTGACTCCGGCGTCTCGGCCGGGCCCGCCGAGTCGGAACCCGCCGCACGCGCGACCGACTCGGATACCTCCGGTGAGTCGGCCAGCTCCTCCGGTGCTCCGGGCAGCCCGCTCCAGCGGACTTAGGGATGACGTCGACCTCACCGAGGACCTGGGCTACGCCACCCGCCGCGCCTCCAACCGCCCCAAGGAGCCGGGCCTGGTGGACCCGGCCTGGACCCGGCTCGCCTTCGCGGGCGTGGTGCCGCTGCTGCTGGCGGTCGGCTCGGTCCTGCCCGGCTGGGTGAGGCTGGCCCTCGTGGCCGTCCTGGTGCCGGCCGCCGCGCAGGGCTGGCCCGCACTCGTGCGTGCCCGGCACGACCTGGGCGGCACGATCGTCGTGACGATCAGTGGGCTGTCGGCCGCCGTCAGCGTCTACCTCCTCGACGACATGGGGGTGGCCGGCCTGGTCATGGCCTTCTCGATCCTGCTGGCCTTCGTCGGCCAGATGCTGCGGCGCGACGGCCGGCACAACCTGGTCGAGGACCTGTCCTCAACGGTGGCCGGCTGCCTCGTGGCGGTCTCCGGTTCGGCCTGGTGCGCTCTGGAACCGGGACTGGCCGACCCGGCCATCGTCGTGCCCACCTGCCTGGCGCTGTTCGTCGGCGCCGTCCTGACCGTCCTCAACGTGCGTGCCCGGATGCTGGAGGCCCTCACTGTCACGGTGCCGGCCCTGTTCGCCGGCGGCGCCGGCTACGTGCTGGCCTCGGCCGGCTTCTTCGGCCTGTCCCACATCAGCGCGACCGCGGCCCCTGCAGAGCGCCGTGGCCTGCGTGGTCGTCGGCTTCGTGGCGGGGGTCCTCATGGCCTCGGGCAACCGCGTCCTGTGGACCCACCGGTGGGTGCCCGGCGGGCGGGCGGCGGTGGCCTCCGCGCTTGTGCCGATCCTGTCGGTCGGCGTGCCGGTCTACGCCATCGCCCGCCTCCTGGGCGGCTTCATCGCCGGCTGACGGCGGCCGCCCGGCCCAGCGAGGCCCCGAGGACGCCGCGTCACGGCGCTCAGATGTCCAAATCGGTGACAAAGAGACTCCGAAGCCCTGCGGTCAAGCTAAGAAACCGCGGAATCATGCGGTTTCGTCTGGCGCGCTCAGCGCTCCTCACCGCCTTTGTCACAGATTTGGACACCGAGGTGCCGATTCTGCCCGGATTTGCGGCTCCGGGATGCGCCGGACGCACAGGGCGCCGGCGGATCCGCACGGCCCGGGCAGGCGGTTGCTGATTGACCGGTTCCCGAGCAAGATGTCCGGCGGATCCGCACGGCCCGGGCAGGCGGCGCGCATGATGCGGCCCGGGTGACGTCGTAGGCTGCGGGCATGGCATTCACGCTTCCTGACGACCTGGCCCCCGAGCTCTACCCGCTGGCGTGGCTGGCCGGCACCTGGCGCGGCTACGGCATCCTCACCTACGGTGAGACCGTGCCCGAGCAGGCCGTCTACCAGGAGATGACCTTCGACCACGACGGTGGCCCCTACCTGCGCCAGACCACCACCATCTGGACGGTCGACGCCACCCGCTCCAAGAACCTCGACTTCGAGATGCCCGGCCTCCAGGGCGCCTCCCTCCTGGCCCCCGCCCAGATCTGGTCCACCGAGACCACCTACTGGCGGCCCGTCGGCCAGGAGCAGCCCGACGCCGCCGACGCCGCCGACACTAAGGGCTCCGGCGGTCCGCTCACCCCCGTCACCCGGCTCGAGCTCGTCTCGGCCGACCCCGCCGGCCACGTCGCCGTCTGGGAGGGCTGGATCCAGGGGCCGCGCGCCCAGGTCGGCACCCAGGCCGTGGGCCGGGCCCGCACCGCCGCCCCCGTGGAGGAGATGACCCGCATGTTCGGGCTCGTGGGCGGCGACCTCATGTGGACCCAGGACATGGCCGCCTTCGGCCAGAGCGAGGTGACCACCTACGCCTCAGGGCCGCCTCGGCCGCGTCGACGACGTGAATGACCCTGCCGCCCAGCCCGGCTCCGCCCTCGACCCGGCTGAGTCAGCCGAGGAGTCCTCCACCTCCTCCGCGCCCGCCTCCGACGACGCCGAGCCAAACGCCTGATGCTCCCCTCCCCGCTGCTGACCCGCCCCGGCGCCGTCGCCTCCGCCCCGGACGACCCTCGACCAGGCCGTCCCCGCCCACTTCGGCGACCCCGGCCGCGAGCAGTCCGCCCTGGTGGAGGGGCGCGCGGCCTGCGCCCTGGCGCGCGACGTCGTCACCGTCACCGGGCCGGATCGCCTGAGCTGGCTGACCACGCTGTCCAGCCAGGTGCTCACCGCCCTGGAGCCCGGCGACGGCGGCGCGGAGACGCTGCTCCTCGACGCCCAGGGGCACATCACCCACGCGCTCGCGGCCCCTGACGACGGCCGCACGCTCTGGCTCGTCACGGAGGCCGACAGTGGCGAAGCGCTGGCGACCTTCCTGGACTCCATGCGCTTCATGCTGCGCGTCGAGGTGACCGAGCGACCCGACGTCATGGCGCTGGGCGCCCCTGGGGAGGGGCTCGAGGCCCCTGGCCCAGGCGGCGCGCGACACCGCGTCGGATGCCTCCGATTCACCGGAGGCACAGGCCGACGCCGCCGAGCCCCAGGGCTCACTCATCGGCCTGTGGCGCGACCCGTGGCCGGGTGTCGTCGAGGGCGGCACGAGCTACGACGTCGGAGCGGACCGGCCGCATCCCGGCCAGGGCTACCGGGCCGGCTTCGTCCTCGTGCCCGTTCGGAGCGTGGACGCCGTGGCGCGGGGCTTCCTCGCCGCAGAGGAGGGTCGGCGCCTGGCCGGCGCCCTGGCCTGGGAGGCCCTGCGCATTGAGGCCGGCCGCCCCCGCTGGGCCCGCGAGGCCGACGCCCGCGCGATCCCCCACGAGCTGGACTGGCTGCGCACGGCCGTGCACCTGACGAAGGGCTGCTACCCGGGGCAGGGAGACGATTGCGCGCACCCTCAACCTGGGCCGGCCTCCGCGCCGCCTCACCGTGCTCCAGCTCGACGGTCTCGTCGGCGACCCTGCCCCGGCCGGGGGCGAGTGTGCGCATGGGGGAGCGGGCCGTGGGCGCCGTGACCTCCGTGGCGCGTCACCACGAGCTCGGCCCCATCGCCCTGGCTCTGCTGCGCCGGGCCGTGCCCGTGGGCGAGCAGCTGACCGTGGAGATCACCGAGGTCGACGAGGCCACCGGCGAGACCGTCCCCGTCGGGAGGGTTGACGCCGCCCAGGAGGTGCTGGTCTCCCCGAGGGGCGCGCCCAGGCCAGTCCCTCCGAGCGGCCCGGCGCCGAGCTGCGCAAGGGCCTGCGGCTCTGAGCGGTCCCTGAGCCCGATTGGTTTCGGATGTCCTGAGCCCGGGCCGGCTGCTCTGGGACCCGAGCCCGACGTCTGCCCGGTGACGGTCCGGGGGCTGTCACCCGCGGTGGCCAGTCGCTGTCGGCTCGAGGCTGAAGCGACGGTTGTCGGGTGCGTGAGGCGTCAACTGTTCTCGCTGGGCGTGGCCGCCTGTCTGGGCTCGGTGACCGGCGACCGGTAGCCTGGGCGCGTGAGCGTCCTCAATGCTGTGTCATTCTTTCTCGCCGAGGCGGTCAGGTGGAGCTGGATCGCCGCCCAGGTCGTCTCCCTCGTCATGGGGATTTGGGCGCTGGTCGACTCCCTGATGCGGCCGGCGGAGTACTACGCGGCAGCAGGCAAGAGCACCAAGCGATTCTGGAACGTGGTCAACGCGGTGGGCGCGGCGGTTGTCGGCCTGCTCGGGGCCGCCTCGATGTTGGGCCTGCTGGGCGTGGTGGCCAGTGCCGTCTACCTGGCGGATGTGCGCCCGGCGCTGCAGGCGCTGGCGCCGGTGCGGGTGCGCTCCTCGATCCGTATTCCGGGCGGGCCTCCCAGCGCCGACCGGGGCATGACGGGCGCGGCAGGAGCGCTGGTCGCTGATGCGCGCGGTCATTCAGCGGGTCAACCGGGCGGCGGTGCGGGTCGACGGCGAGGTGGTCGGCGAGATCACCCGGCCCGGCCTCATGGTCCTCGTGGGCGCACGCACGACGACGGCCCCACTCAGGTGGCCACCGTGGCCCGCAAGATCGCGGACCTGCGGCTCCTGGAGGGCGAGCTCTCGGTGACCGACGTCAGGGGCGCCCGTGCTCGTCGTCTCCCAGTTCACCCTGTACGCCGACACCCGCAAGGGCCGGCGCCCCACCTGGAACAAGGCGGCTCCCGGCGAGGTGGCCCGGAGCCCCTGGTGGAGGCTGTGGCCGAGGACCTGAGCGGGCGCGGCCTGGAGGTGGCCACCGGCCGCTTCGGTGCCGACATGAAGATCGACATGGAGGCCGACGGGCCGGTGACGATCCTGGTCGAAGTCGAGTAGGGCCGAGTAAACCCCGAGTAGGTCCGAGGAGGCCGACGATACGACGCAGCGGCCGACGGGCCGGTGACGATCCTGGTCGAAGTCGAGTAGGGCCTGTTGCGAACGCGACGTCGGCCACTGGCGTGTGACATCGGCCCACAGCCGTGACGGGAGGCGGGCCACGGCTCCTCCTCGGTGGCTGAGGCACGGTACCGCCGGTCCGTAGCGTTGCGGGTAACGTGAGACCCGCGCAACGAGAGGAGCCGGAGATGAGCACGGGGGCCAGAAGAGAGGGTCGTGGTCACCCACGTCGCCGGGAGGATCGGCGACCACAACGACCGAGCCATGGCGGCCTCGCCGCGCCTGGCCGCCGCCCTGGCGCGGCGCTACGACGTCGAGCCCGTTGTCATCGGATCACCCTGCCCAGCGCTGAGCGTGGGTTGGCAGGTCGAGCTCGACGCCGCCCACGACGAGCTGGAGGCGCTCGCGGCCCACTACGAGGCGCTGTGGGCCGGCTCTGCCGTGCCGGTGACCGCGCTGAGCCGCTGTGCCGGGGCGCTGGCGACCCTGCCCGTCGTTGCTGCCAACCGGCCCGACGCGCTCGTCGTGTGGTTCGACGCCCACGCCGACCTCAACATCCCGGAGAGCACGCCGAGCGGCTACCTCGGCGGCCTGGCCCTGTCCGGACCGTTGGGGCTGTGGAACTCCGGACTCGGCACCGGGCTGGGCACGGACAACGTGGTCCTGGCCGGGGTGCGCGACATCGACCCGCCCGAGGCCGAGCTCATCGAGGGTGCGGGCATCCCCCTCGTCGGGCCTGGAGAGGGCTTCGTTGAGCGGCTCGGGCGGGTGGTGGACGGCAGGCCCGTCTACATCCACATCGACTGCGACGTGCTGGAGCCCGGTGTCGTGCCGACCGACTACCTCGTCGGCGGAGGCCTGAGCCTGGCCGAGCTGCGCCAGGCGGCCGAGGTCCTCGCCCGCAGCGAGGTCGTCGGCATCCAGATCGGCGAGCTCGAGACGGTCACTGGGGAGGAGGACCTCGACCCGCTGCTAGATGCCCTGTCCCCTGTGCTCGACGCTGTCGGCTGAGCCGGGCCGGCCCTTGCGGTCTGTCCCGCCCATGGACGGGGTGACTGCTGTGGGGCGACCATGAGACATGACCAAGCGTGCGGGTGCGTTCCTCGATCCGGATCCCGGGGCGGGCCTCGCAGCGTCGCCCGGACATACGCAACAGGACCTAGGTCGAAGGAGGCCGACGATGCGATGCCGTGGCCGATGCGATGTGAGGACGCGCTGAGATGACAGGGCGCTCGCGGGCTGTGGTCGTCGCCATGATGCTGTGGTGGGCGTTCTTCGGCTGCGTCAGCGTGTCCTGGGCGCTGGGCTCCCCGTGGCTGGTCGACACGGTTCTTCAGGGTGAGGGCCTGCGGCTCGCTCAGGAGCGGCCCACCTGGTTCGTTGCGGTCGTCCTCGTCTCCGGGCTGGTGAAGCTGGGCTTCGTCGTCTTCGGGTTCGCCCTCCTGCGCCCGGACGTCATCAGGGTGCCGTGCTGGATGCGCCTGGCCTTCGGCTGGGTGTCGGGATCCTGCTCATGGTCTATGGGCTGGCCGGTTCGGCGTTGGCGATTCCGCGGCTACTGGCGGGGGAGCCGCTCTCGCGCTACGGCTGGTGGCGCCTGTTGCTGTGGATGCCTCATTTCTGGGTGGGCGGCATCCTGGTGCTGGCTGCGACGGTCGCCTACCTGCGGTGGAGCCGGACGGCGTCGACCGGTTCTGCCGTGCTCACAGGCCCTGCTGGGCGCTGATTCCCCGCGCGAGTGTCCACAGTGCTGACATCAAAGCACCGACGTCGTCGACCCGAGTTTCTCATCCGCGTGATTCCACGGTTCTCCGGATGGGACAGGCAGGCGGGACCGCTTGATGTCAGCGCTGTGGACACCGGCCCCGTTGAGGACGGCGGTGACCACCGGTCGTTATCCACAGGTGACTTCGTTCCTCTGGTGTCCTCCTCTGCTTACGGCCCACGATGTGGTCATGAACGCCGACGCCTTGACCGCCCATATCAGCAATGCTCATGGTGCGGTCCGTCAAGCGGATCTTCAGCTGGAACGTGCGGAACGTCGTCGTCTTCAGGGTTCCCGCGGATAGTGATAAATGGTATAATGGTTCCCTATACGCCGTCGGGGCGTCCAGAGCCAAGGAGGAACCTATGGCCGACCTTGCGACCCTGATCTCTGTCGACGCCGTGTCCCTGGGGGTCGTGGCCGATGACTGGCGCGCCGCGGTCCGAGCCGCCGGTGAGCTGCTGGTGGACGTGGGCGTCACCTCCCCCGAATACACCGACGCCATGATCGCGACTGTCGAGGCATCTGGCCCGTACATCGTCCTCACCCCGGGCTTCGCCCTCCCTCATGCGCGCCCCGACGATTCCGTCCACCGCACCGGGCTCTCCTTCGCGCGCCTTGCCGCGCCAGTTGAGTTCGGTGCGGGAGACAACGACCCGGTGACCATCGTGATGGCTCTCGCGGCCGCCGACTCCGACCAGCACCGGGATGCGTTGGCGGCACTCGCAAGAGTGCTCGCTGATCCCGGCCGGCGTGCCCGTCTCGACACGGCCGGCACGCCCGCCGAGATCATGGACGTGTTCTCGGGCCCTGCTAGGGCTTCCACCGCGCGGCCGGAGTCCGTGACGGTCTCGGATGCACCGGTCGCGGAGCAAGCACCAGCGACGCCCGTTACGGAGGACACCGTTGCTTCCAAGGGTCGGATCCTGACGGTGTGCGGTAACGGCGTCGGCACAAGCATCTTCCTCAAGGACACCCTTGAGCAGGTACTCAGCGCATGGGGATGGGCGCCCTACTTCTCCGTCGAGGCAACGGACACGATCTCCGCCAAGGGGCAAGGCCAAGGATGTCGACCTCGTGCTCACGTCAAGCGCGATCGCCGACTCGCTGGGCGACCTCGGAACACCCGTCCAGGTGATCGGCGACTTCACGTCGAAGCAGGAGGTCGACGAGGCACTCCGCCGCTGGTACGCGGTCTAGACAGCCCTGCCCTTCCCTCGACGATCGACACCCACAGGAGAGTCAGCACATGGACGTCATCTACGCAATCGCTCGCTTCCTGGTCAACGAGATTCTGAGCGTCCCGGCGTTCCTCATCGGCATCATCACCGCTGTCGGTCTTCTCGCGCTGCGTAAGAGCACCGGGGCCGTGATCGGTGGAGGACTGAAGGCGACACTCGGGTTCCTTCTGGTCGGTGCGGGCGCGACGCTCGTCACCGCGTCTCTGGACCCGCTTGGTGTCATGATCCAGGGTGCGCTCGGCGCCCAGGGCGTCGTGCCGACGAACGAGGCCATCGTCGGCATCGCGCAACAGGAGTACGGCGCTCAGGTGTCGTGGCTTATGATCCTCGGCTTCGTCGTGGCCCTCGTCCTGGCACGTTTCTCGCCCCTGCACTATGTCTTCCTGACCGGACACCACATCCTGTTCATGGCGACGATGATCACCATCGTCATGGCCTCAGCGGGCATGAGTACGTGGCTCGTCGTCGGACTCGGGGCAGTCCTGCTGGGAATCCTCATGGTCTCCCTTCCCGCCTTCGCTCAGCCGTGGATGCGCAAGCTCACCGGTGACAACACGATCGCCATCGGCCACTTCGGTACCGCGGGATACGTCGCAGCCGGCGCCGTCGGACGCCTGGTCGACCCCAGGGGCCGGAGCCGTTCCACTGAGGAGATCAAGGTGCCCGAGGGGCTTCGTTTCCTCCGCGACTCGATGGTCGCCACGGCGCTGTCGATGGTTCTCATGTACCTGGTTGTCGCCGTGGCCTACCTCGTCCGGGTCGGACAGAAGACGGCCTTCACGGCCTTCGGCGGCGCCACCGACGTCGGCGACTACCTCATGCAGTCGGTGACTCAGGGGCTCGGCTTCGGAATCGCGGTGGCGGTGATCCTGTTCGGTGTGCGCACGATTCTCGGCGAGCTCGTCCCGGCCTTCCAGGGAATCGCCGCGAAGGTGGTGCCCGGCGCGGTCCCCGCACTGGATGCGCCGATCGTCTTCCCGTACGCACAGAACGCGGTCCTCATCGGCTTCATCTCGTCCTTCGCGGCCGGGCTCCTCGGGCTGTTCACCCTGGCTGCCTGGCTTGGTCCCGCGCTCGGACTCGCCGTCATCCTTCCGGGGCTGGTCCCCACTTCTTCACCGGCGGTGCCGCAGGCGTGTTCGGGAACGCGACCGGTGGGCGCAGAGCGCCGTCGCCGGCGGCTTCGTCAACGGACTGTTGATCACCTTCCTTCCCGCGTTGCTCATGCAGGTGCTCGGCAGCTTCGGATCTGCCAACACGACCTTCGGAGACGCCGACTTCGGCTGGTTCGGGCTTCTCATCGGCAGCCTGGCGAGGGAGCGGGCCGGCACTCGGTGCCGTCCTGCTGGCAGTTGTCGGTGCTGCCGTCCTCGAGGGCTGCGGTCGTCGTCCAGCGACGTGTTGTTGATGCGGGATGGGGACCCGGCGCCGGCACGTGCGGCCGGATCGGTTCCCTCCGGCAGCGAGAGCGCTTCCCGGCGTGCAGCGTCAGACGGACGCTATCCCCGGATTGCTCCGCCTCCAGGTGCACCGCGCCCGCCCGCCCGGCTCGACGTCAAGTGACGAAGCGCCTCGTTCCAGCCGCCTGCCGCTCACGAGGTGCCGAGCACCGCGCCAGCCGGTGGACGACGGGTCCCACACTCACGCCCGCGAAAGACCTCGCACTTAGGGGTTGTTCCCCTTTCTGCGCTCACCAGTGCCCGGCTGCCGCCGGGTGGTTGTCGCCCCCGGATCATCTACGGACAGGGCAAGACATCATGCCCGCAGCGGCTGGCCCAGCCTCCGGCACCAACCATCGGGAACCGCCCACAAGGTGACGGGGGAGGGCCGGGTATGCGCCCCCGACTGCGCTTCCCGGCCCTCGCTTGAGTGTCACTCGGCCGGCATTCCCGGCTCAACGGGGAGTGGTCCCCAACCGGTCGTCAGGTAGGGGTGGCCGGATTCAGCAGTTGAGGGTCGCGTCGGTGCCGACGCCGGCTCCGGCGGAGATACCGGCGAGCTCGTGGTCGTCGGCGTTGCCGCCGGTGCAGACGATCGCGCAGGGTCCCTGGCGAGCGGGTCGGCCATGAGTCCGGCCAGGCTCGCGGCCCCGGCGCCCTCGGCCAGGGTGTGGGCGTGCGTGGCCATGAGGCCGACGGCCCCCTGGATCGCGTCGTCGTCGACCAGGATGAAGTCGTTGAGGCTGCGGCCCAGCACCGACTGGGTGAGGGCAAAGCTCGCCCCGACGGCCAGCCCCGCCGCGCGCGTGCGGCTGTGGACGGTGGCCGGCTCCCCGGACCTCCAGGCGCGATGCGCGGCGGGCGCGGCGCTGGACTGGACGCCGATGACCCGGCACCCGGGGACCAGGGCGTCGCGCACGAGGCAGGCGCCGGCGGCCCCGGAGCCCGAGCCGACCGGCGCGTAGACGGCCTCCAGGCCCGGGTGGCGGCGGAAGAGCTCGAGGTAGACGGTGGCGTGCCCGAGCACGATGGCCGGCTCGTCCCCGGGGAGACCATGCGCATCCCCTCGGCCAGAGACAGGGCCTCGGCGTGGGCCAGCGACTCGCACATCGTCTCCCCCTCCACGACGACGCGGGCGCCCAACGCGCGCACCGCGGCCACCTTGCGGGCCGGCGCGCCCACCGGGACGACGACGGTCACGGGGACCTCGCTGCGGGCGCCGGCCCAGGCCAGGGACTGGGCGTGGTTGCCGGTGGAGGCGGTCACGACGCCGCGGCGCCGCTCCTCGGGGCTGAGCGCTGCCATGAGTGCCACCCCGCCGCGGACCTTGAAGGCGCCGGTGGGCTGGACGTTCTCGTGCTTGACCGTGACCTTCACCCCGGCCTTGGCGTTGAGCAGCGGGTAGGACCAGGCGGGAGTCTCAGGCAGGACCCGCGAGACGGCCTCGTAGGGTGCGCAGGACGGCGTCGAAGTCGAGGCCGGACTGGGGAGTTGCGGGAGCCTGGGGCAGGGTGTCGATGGCGGTCATGGCTTCATGATGCGGGCAGCCGGGGTATCGGTCCAATGAATCTTTTGACGAATACCCATCGATACAGGGCATACTTGGTGGCGTGATCGATGTGCAGCAGCTGCGGGCCCTCGTGGAGCTCTCCGCCTCGGGAACCGTCTCGGCCGCCGCCGAGTCCCTGGGCTTCAGTCAGTCCACCGTCTCCCACCAGCTCGCCGCCCTGTCGCGGGCGACCGGCGCGGTCCTGCTGACGCGGGCCGGACGCGGTGTGCGGCTCACCGAGGAGGGCCGGGCGCTGGCGGCCCGCGGCCAGGAGGTCCTCGACCTGCTGGAGCGCACCGAGCGCGAGGTCGTCTCCATGGCCCGCGCGGAGGCGGGGCGCGTGCGCCCTGGCCGCCTTCCCTCCGCGGTGGCCTCCCTGGTGCCGGGGTGCTCGACGTCGTCGGCCGGCAGTACCCGGGCCTGGAGGTCGAGCTCGTCGACGCCGAGCCGCCCGAGGCCCTCGACGCGCTGCGGCGCGGGCGGGTGGACGCGGCCCTGTCCTTCTCCTACGTCGACGACGACGCCGGCGAGGGCCTTCAGGCCGAGCGCCTGCTCGACGACGTCCTCTACCTCGTCACCCATCCCGGCGGCATCACGCGCATCGCCGACGGCGCCCAGTGCCGGTGGGTGACCGGCTGCGCGCGCTGCCGCGAGGAGCCTCGCCGTGGGGAGAGTCAACGGCTTCACGCCCGAGACCGCCTACGCCTCCGACGACTACGTGGCCGTGCAGGCACTCGTTGCCGCCGGGGTGGGGGCGGCCCTGCTGCCCGGGATGGCGCTGAGCGCCTACCGGCACGAGGGGGTCCAGGTGCGGCCGCTAGCCCGCGAGCAGCGGCGCGTCGAGGTGGTCACCCGCGCCGAGCGCCCCCGGCCGCTGGCCATTGACGTCCTGGTGGAGGCCTGCCGGACGGCGGCCCGCCGCACGAGCCTGCGCCGCCCTGCGGTCAAGGGCGCGGCAGCGACGCCCTGACTCGCCCTCCCGGGCAAGACAGCGCCAAGCATTGATTGACGTGGGTCACAGTGCTAAAATCAAGTCACGCAATCGTTTGCGCAGTGAGGCGCTCGGCGGTGAAGGAAGGCAAAGATGCAACGAAAGATTCTGCTCGACTGCGACCCGGGGCATGACGATGCGGTCGCCATGATGCTCGCCTGGGGCAACCCCTCGATCGAGCTGCTCGGTGTCACCACCGTGGGTGGGAACCAGACCCTGGACAAGGTGACTCGCAACGCGCTCAGCGTGGCCACGGTGGTGGGCATGCATGACGTCCCCATCGCCGCCGGCTGCCGGCTCCCCCTGGTCCGCCCCGTTGAGATCGCGCCGGACGTGCACGGCGACAGCGGCCTGGACGGCGTCGAGCTGCCGGAGCCCGCCGTGGAGCTCGATCCGCGCCACGGTGTGGATCTCATCATTGAGACGATCATGAGCAACGAGCCGGGCACGGTGACCCTCGTCCCCACCGGCCCGCTGACGAATATCGCCATGGCTGCCCGCAAGGAGCCCCGTATCGTCGAGCGCGTCCAGGAGGTCGTCCTCATGGGTGGGGGCTACCACGTGGGGAACTGGTCGCCGGTGGCCGAGTTCAACATCAAGGTCGACCCCGAGGCGGCCCACATCGTCTTCAACGAGAAGTGGCCGATCGTCATGGTGGGACTCGACCTGACCCACCAGGCCCTGGCGACTGACGAGGTGGCCGAGCGCATCGCGGCGGTCCCCGGCAGCGTCTCGCAGTTCACGCTCGGCCTGTTCACCTTCTTCCGCAAGGCCTACCAGGACGCGCAGGGCTTCGACTTCCCGCCGGTTCACGACCCGTGCACGCTCGCCTACCTCATTGACCCCACGATCGTCGAGACCGTCAAGGTGCCTGTCGACGTCGAGCTCAACGGCTCGCTGACCACCGGCATGACGGTCGCGGACTTCCGGGCGCCGGCTCCCGAGGACTGCCACACCAAGGTCGCCACGCGCCTGGACGCCCCCGGGTTCTGGGGCCTCGTGGTCGACGCGATCGACCGGATCCAGAAGGTGGTCGACGCATGAGCCCGGCAACGGCAGAGGTGAGGACCTCCGGGGCGGCGGCGAAGAAGTCCGTCGGCGCCGTCATGACGGCCCTCCTGATCGCCTGCTTCGCCTTCCAGCTCAACGCCTCCATGCTGAGCCCGGCGCTGGTGACCATGGAGAAGGAGCTCAAGACCACCGGGACCGTCATCGCGACGTCGCAGACGGCCTTCTTCACGGCGGCGGCGCTCTTCGCCCTCTTCCTTCCCCGCCTGGGGGACATGATCGGCCGGCGCAGGCTGCTGACCTGGATGATGGTCCTGACCGCCGTGGGCTGCGTGATCTCGGCGCTGTCGGGGGTGCTCGGCTCGGTCGCGCTGCTGTTCGCCGGCCGCATCGTCCAGGGCGTGGCGGGGCCGACGGTGCCGCTATGCCTCATCATTCTCAAGCAGGGCCGTGCCGGACCCGAAGCGGTACGGGACGCTGCTGGGGTCGTCACCGCCGTCAACGGCGGTATCGCCGGGATCGATGCCCTAGCCGGCGGGTTCCTCGCCGGACGCTACGGCTTCGCCTCGGTGTTCTGGGTGATGACGGCGGCCGCCGTCGCCGCGGCCCTCGCCGTCGCCCTGCTCACCGATGAGTCCCGGATCGACAACCCGACGCCGATGGACTGGCTGGGGACCAGCCTCCTGGTCGTGGCGGTCGGCTCGGCCCTCATCGCGATCGACCAGGCCGGCAAGCTCGCCCAGGCCAACTGGGTGCTCGTCCTGGTTCTCCTGGTGGTCGCCGGCGTGGCCTTCGTCGCCTTCTGGCGCCAGGAGTCGGTGAGCCGTCACCCTCTGGTGACCACCACCTCACCTGAGGTCGCGCTCCACCTGGGCGCTTCTGCTCACCACCATGCTGACGATGACCGGGGTCTTCGCCATCATGAACGGCATCGTTCCCGCCCTCGGACAGGATGCGGACTTCGGTGCCGCACTGGGGGCCGACGTCGTCTCGTTCTGGACGCTGACCCCCTACGCCCTGGCGGGACTGGTCATGGGACCGGTCGCGGGCACCTCGCCGGCCGCATGGGGTACCACCGGGTCCTTCGGTTCGGTCTGATCGGCACGGTGGCGGGGCTCGGCCTTCTCCTCCTCGGGGTGGCGACTCCGCAGCCGTGGCTGCTGCTTGTCATCTCGGTCCTCGTCGGCGCCACCTATGCGGGCATGGGCAACATCATGCTCAACGGGCTCGGCATCGAGCTGTCCCCGAAGGACAACCCCGGCTACCTTCCGGGCCTCAACGCCGGGGCCTTCAACCTGGGCGCCGGGATCTCCTTCGCGATCCTGTACGCGGTGAAGACCGCTGCGGGAGACGTGGGACGAGGAGCCTACGTGGCCACGATCGTTGCCGGTGTGGTGCTGCTTGCGCTGGCGTTCCTCGCTTCGCTGCTGATTCCCCGGGCGGCGGCCGACGGCGAGGCGCCGGCCGGGCCCACGGGGAGCTGAGAGCCCGGCCGGCTGCGGTCGACGCGGCGACTCGCCACGAGGTGGGAGACGATGGTTACTCAGAGGGATATTGCTCGCGAGCTGGGAGTGGCGGTGTCGACCGTCTCCAGGTCCTTGAGCGACGTGCCCGGTATCCCTGAGGGCGACCAAGGAGCGCGTCCGTCAGGCCGCTGAGCGGCTGGGGTACCGCAGGGATGCGCATGCCGCCTCCTGCGGACCGGCCGCTCGGGGACGATCAGCCCTCGTCGTCGGGGCCATCGACAATCCCTTCTTCGCAGAGTTGGCCCATCACGTGGAGACGCAGGCGAACCGTCTGGGGCTGCTGTTGATGATCGCCAATGGTCAGGAGGACCCGGCGGCGCAGGAGCGGGTTGCGCTGTCGATGCTCGAGCAGCGGGTCGATGGCATGATCCTGGTGCCGGTGGGGCCTCCCACGAGCGGGTTGCAGGAGCTGGTGGCGCAGATCCCGACTGTCGCCGTGGACCGACTCCTGCCCGGGGCCGACGTCGACTCGGTCCTGGTGGATCCCCGTGATGCCGTCCGCGAGCTGGCCGGGCACCTGCGCGATGCGGGGTATCGGCGTCCGGCCGTGATCTCAGGGCCGGACGTCACCAGTACGGGCGCCGGACGCGCTCGGGTGGTCTCCGAAGAGCTGGAGGCCGCCGGATGGTCCGGTTTCCCGGTACTGTCGTCCGCACATGACGCCTCGCAGGCTCAAGAGGTCGTGGAGCGCCTTCTCGCCGACTGCCAGCCGGATGTCCTCATCTGCGGAGGCAACGTCATCACGCTCGGTGCGCTGCGCGCGATGAAGCGGCTGGGGTCGACGTCGGTGCCGACGTCGGAGTGGCCACATTCGATGATCTTCCGTGGTTTGATCTGATGAGTCCAGCACTGACGTCCATATCGAATGACATTCCACGCATGGCAGCGGAGACGGTTCGGCTGCTGCTGCAGCGGATTGAGAACCCCGATGGGGCTGTCCAGCAGGTGATTCACGAGGCCTCGCTCAGCCTGCGTGAGTCCACCTGCGGTCCTCGTCCGTGAATCAATGCCACATGAAAGGGAGATATCTGATGCGTACGTGTGTGCGAGCTGTCCTGGGTGACGTATCCGGAGAGGTCGCCGTCTTCGGGTCCCTCAATGCTGACCTGACGGTCCGAACCGAGCGCTTTCCCAAGCCCGGTGAGACGATTCGCGGGGAGGACCTGGTGATCCTGCCGGGAGGCAAGTCGGCGAACCAGGCGGTTCAGGCCGGTCTTCTCGGCGCTCGCGTGAGGATGATCGGGGCTGTCGGTGCGGACGGTCACGGCGACCTGCTCATCGAGTCCCTCCAGCGCGCCGGCGTGGACACCTCCGCGGTTCAGCGCGAGGACGTGGCCACCGGCACCGCCATCATCACCGTGGACTATGCGGGGGACAACACCATCGTGGTGTCTCCCGGTGCGAACGGGAGGGTGGATGTCTCGACCGCGCAGCGGCACCGGGATGTCATCGGTGAGGCCCGTGTGCTGGGGCTGTGCATGGAGGTGAGCGCCGAGGCGGTCGAGGCCGCGGCCCGTATCGCCCACGACGCAGGCACCCGCGTGGTCTTCAACAACTCTCCGTTCCACCCGGTGCTGTCCGCCGGGCTCCTGGAGGCGATCGATGTCTTGGTCGTCAATGAGCATGAGCTCGCCAACGTGCTGAAGCCGGGTACGAGCGACGTTGCGGCAGAGCCGGAGCGCGAGCGGGCCGACGACGCCACGGACTGGGGTGATTGCGCGAAGAGGCTGGCCGCCATGGGGATCTCCTCCGCGGTGGTGACTCTGGGGGACGCGGGTCGATGGTGATCGAGGGGGAGGAGATCACCCCGGTCGATCCTTTCCCGGCGGATGTCGTGGACACCACCGGTGCTGGTGACTCCTTCCTGGGCACGCTGCTGGCAGCGCTCGCCGCAGGCGCCGGGCTCAAGGAGGCGGCTGGTGCGGCCTCAGCCGTCTCCGCCTTCGCGACAACCTCCGTGGGGGCGCAAGCCTCCTACGGGGACATCGCCGCAGTCGAGCAGCACTTCGGATAAGCACGGCTCGACGAGCGGGTGAGAGAGCCGCGCGGCTCGTAGCCGCCGCGGAGGCCCTGTGAGCCTTGGGGAAGCGGCGGCAGGAGATCGCCCCGCCGGCCCGCGCTTCAGTCGTCAGTGAACCGCTCGAGGTTCTCGGTGTGCGGGTGGCCGTCATCGGTCGAGCTGAGCCAAAAGACAGGGGCGTACTCGGTCTTGCCGTCATCAGTAGGTACCTCGTCCTGGACGAATACTCCCGTGCCTGTCGGTGTCCGAGATCCAGGCTAACTTTCCGGACACGTCCACTTTTGCGCCAGTGTCGACGTGCAGAAGACTGGACTTCTCGCTAGTCTCGGCATCAGGTTTTGATTCATTCGAAGAGGTGGGCAGTGTTCGTATCCACCCTCCGAACACAATCTCCGTGACGTTGGGGATTGTATTCACTACATGTCCATGGATGTCTAGCTGTGACTGTGGTGGTGTTTGGAAATTCTGAGACGCGCCCTTGGACTGCTGTTTCTGAAGACAGCAGTAGTGTTGTCCTGCTGGCGCCGACCAGCCACTGATCGACGGGGATCTCGGCGGCTGGGTCAGATTTCTTCTCCAGTGAGAAAACATGAAGTTTACCTCGGCCGGAGCCGCCGGGAAAGAAATCCTGGGCTGTCTCTACAGCGAGGGCGTTGTTTGTTAGCGCTTGTCCGAGAACCAGGTTGGGAAACTTCTCCTGGCGAACCACGTCACCCGTTCTGGCGTCAAGAACGACGACGTGAGTGCTTCGACCGTATACAGTGATGTCAGGGTAGTTCGCATTGCTTTCACGGAATGCGGTGACGTGAAGAAGTACTGATATATGCCGTCCGTCAGGGCTGGAGATCAGTGTCCCAGAAGTGCGGGAATCCATCTGACTCTTTGGATCTGTCAGGTGAACTGTACTGTATGTGCGTGAAGGTGTTGAGTGCTGGGATGCCCTCAGTGACTTCGCCCATTGGGGATTCTTAGTCTTTGGGTCGTAACTGATGACAGACAATGCGGAGGCGTCGCCTATGCTGCCGTTGTTGTACTGGTAGAAGGAGGTGTTGATTCCCCCGAAGGCCGTTCGCAGCTCGAACTCGCTGAATCTGTAGTTGTGTTGACTTTGGAGGTCATCGCGTCGAGGTTGGTCCAAGTCGAGGTCGGTTACGGTGACGTGAGGAGCTTCTGGTGCGTACTGTGTATCGGACGGGTAAGGAGTTAATGAGACCGCGACCAGTGATGCTGCGGCAGTGATTTGAATGAGCCGACGGCGATTCAGGAGAATGGAGGGTGTCGTGCTGGTATGTCTTTCCATGCTTACTTTCCTGTCACCCCAAAGACTCGGAACGTGCTTCCTTGAGTTGGTTTGGGATCAAGGTAGGAAGCGTCGTCAGTTCTGTCGGTGACATTGAGTGCAACAACAGTGGCCCCCCGGGGTGTTCATGACAATCCTGTCGGAGGGTGGATGCTCTTCGGTGAACATTTCGTGAGGATTGTATTTAAGGCCGTCTACGTAGGAGGATGGGGGTAAGTAGGTGGTGTTCGGGGCAAGTGGGATAGTAGTCTCTGGGCTCCCATCTCCGGGCTGGATGGTGATCGCAGCCATATGTGTACCCTCGTGGACCTTTGATGTGAACCCGACTCGTGCTCCGGCAATCCCGGAGTGGTGAGCAGGATCTGATACTGCCTGTGTGGAGGGGTCAAAGATGGAGGAAACTCTGGCCGCTCCTTCTTTGTTGATCGACGCTTCGAAATCATCAGATGAAGTGACATCGGAGGGTGGGTAGGTGACGATGCATTCCGAGGCTATTGACGCGTAGGAGTTTAGTCCTGAGGTCACTCCGAGGGGAATGGCTGTGTGGGGCGCTGATTCATGTTGCGGCTGAATCCAAGGAGATTGCCTCGGCAGATGCCCCGCCATTTGAATTCATGGACTCGGCGTTGTACCTGGCTATCCATCCGTCGATTATGGGAATATAATGTCTGCTGTAGACGGGGTCAACTACGACTTCAGTAACTTTGGATGTGACGCTCGGATCTGTGTCGCGGGCAACTGTCAAAGTTGCGTGAGGGATGTAGTGGTCCCCGGAGTACTCCTCGTAAGAGACGCTGAGGATAAAAGTATGATGTCCGGCTGAGCCCCCAGTATGCGGGTATCGTCTTTGAGTCGTCTCCGTCATGAGATGAGAGCGTCCATAGTTTTTGATTTGCTGTGTAGTGAGTAGGCCGTATTCCCGTCAAGGAGGGTGGAGTCTGTCATTTGAAGTGCGCCACCGGAGTTGGTTGTCTCCAAGATGATGTCGCCAGTGAGGGCATCGAGTACTAATGTTCTGGATAAGATACCATCATCGGGGTAGTCCAGAATGGCGCTTGTCTCCATTCTTGCGGCGACATACTTCCGGTCCGGGCTGACAACTAGTCTTCCCTTCTTGTCCCGTATGTCGTCGGCTAAGTAATGGGCTCCCGGGTGTCGGTATGACCAACGGGTCGTTCCGTCGGAAGGATTGAGGGAGGTGATTCCGTCTGCGCTCAGAACAATGGGTCCTCCAGCTCCTCCGACAATGTCCATGATGTTGACGAACTCTGCACTCCAGGCGGCGTCGCTGTTGAGTGATGTTGGTATAGAGGGAGTTTCTATGCTGCCAAGGTTGGCTGTCGTGTGTGATTCTGGTCGATGCAAGGTGGGGACTGCTGAAGCCGGCGAAGAGCAACGTCGGCAGGATGACAATACAGAGGTAGGTGCCGCGTTGTTTAGTGCTGATGCTGAGTGGTGCAGTTTTTCTATTCTTCTTCTCCTCGCTGGCTTGACTGCTGGTTGCCGGTTGATGGAGGCGCCCCCAGTAGGTGAGGTCGCACTTGATTCTCGGATTCCGAGGAACGTAGTTTTGTATGTAGTGGAGGCTAGAATTTGCTAGAAGGGCGATGGCGATAGATGCGGGAACGCGGGGAATGATGCTCAGGGTGGGTTGAAAAACCGGTGACCCGATAGTCGTACCACCACTTGCTAGCCGTGATGGCTGTTGCCATCAACCCGCCGATGAGGGTGAGCGCTGCAGATATGCCAAGCCACCGGCCAGGGTGGCGTGACTGTCGTGGGCTCAGGAGCCATCCGAATATGGCGACAACTGCGAGAACAATTAAGTAAAATGTGGTTCCGACGCTGCCTACGGGGGTGCGAGGATCCCAGGCGAGCCGAGCTCCCTCAGGCCACAGTAGGTAGATGGCGGCCGTGGAGGCAAACATTGCCAAAACTCCGCCCCAGCGCAGGGCGCGCAGGGTAAGGACACCGCGTGGTGGGAAGGGCTCGCCGTCGGCCTCGCTTTCGCCGTTGTCGGTCGCGGCCTGGGCGGCCTCAACGGCATCACAGTTGGCGCTGCCTTCGGCCTCACCCGTGTCCGACTCCGTTGAGGCCTCGTCGCTGGAGGCGGCGGTGCCTGGCTGGGTTCCGATCCCCTGGCTGCCGGGATCGGTGCTGTGCTGATCGGTGCCGTGCTCGTCGGCGTCAGGCGTGAGAGGCATGAACCTATTGTGGTGACCCATCCGTGACTATGTCAGGCGTTTGCGAGGCCATCACTCGTTTGAACGGGCCAGGCGGAACACTCCGGTGGATGGGCTTCGGGTGCTGCTCTGGGCGATCCCAGCGCCACCGGTTGAGGCGTCCTGGCCCGCGCCTCAGTTGTTCTTGAACTGCTCGAGGTTCTCGGTGTGGTGGTGACCGTCGTCGGCGGCGCTGAGCCAGAAGCGTGGAGTACCTGCCTCCCGGTATCCCTTGTCGTTGATGACAACCTGGCTGATGAGGAGCCCCGGACCAGTGGGGACTCGTCGCGCCACGGCGCTATCGGTGTCGTCGTTGTAGACCGTGCCCGAGTTGGTGTCGACGACCTCCCAGTGAAGTCTCCCCTCATCGGTGAGATAGGTGCACCGTCTGATCCACCCGCCGAGAAGGATCTCGCTGGAATTGGTGAAGGAGGCCAGGTGCTTGCCGTGAAGATCAACCTGCGTCACTGTGGAGGTCGTGGCGGTGTCGTGGGAGTGGGCAGGCTGTGAGGACAGCAGAAGAGAGTTCTTCCCGGAGCCTGCAAGCCACAGGCTGGTGTTGAAAGACGTTGGAGATGACGTCGTGTCCGTCAGCGAGAAGACGCTGATGCGGCCCTTGCCTGCGCCGGCGGGATAGTAGGCGTCAGCGGTCTCGACGGCGAGTGAGTCGCTGGTGAGGGTCTGGCCCAGGACCAGCCCGGAGACCTCTGCTGTGCGTACCAGCTTCCCGGAAACCGCGTCAAGAACGACGACGGTTACTCGCTGATCTCCAGGCGTAAAAGGCGTTTTCTGAGAGTGAGGTCGATGCTCACTGGCGGTCTCCGGCGGGCGTAGTACCAGAGAGACATACTTCCCGTTCGGGCTGACGGTTGCGTATCCAGCAGTGCTGGATATGAGAAGGTCACGCGCCTCCTGCTGAGCAGAGTGGGCATCAGGGCCTGATTCAGTGTATCCATAGTCTGCAACCTGCGGCGTCAGGTTGATCGCCCAGCGGGGCTCCTTGCTGGAGTCTTCAAATCTCGCCACGAGCGTTGACATTTTGTCGTCATCCATGAATCGGTAAGTGACGCAGATGTCTCCATCTTGTGCGGGAAGGTAGGAGGGAACGCGCCGGAATCTATCGTCTCGACCTTCGGACTCTCTCTTGCAGTTCTCCTTCTCGTCCGACGTGAGAGAGGTTGATGATATGTGCGATGCGGTGCTGGCGTGTGATGTGGCGCGGTTGGCGTGGCAGGCGTTCAGGGGAAGCGCGAGCAGCAGTGGGAGTACCGTCATGAGTGCTGCGCTTCGATCGCTTATGAAGGCAATGCTGTGTGGGATTCTAAACTTCATGTCGACCTACCCGGGGAACCCGTAGATTCGGAAAGACTGTGATGCTGTGGGGAGAGCGGGGGTGTTATTGATGATGGCGAGAGTGGATCCGGGGGTACTCAATGAGGAGATGTGTCGACTGTCGTCACAACTTACGGCGATGTCCTCCATGGCGGAGTTATATTCTCCTGATCGTGGTGGATAGTAGGTTGATCCTGGCTCGACTTCTGTGAGTGGAATGATCCTGCTGTCGCCTGTTTTGATCGTGATATGACCATCGCCTGTGGTGATAACGGCGGTATTTCCTTCTGTCGTCTTGGTGACGGGTGCGCCGTTTTCAAGGCTTGTCGTGGTGATTCCTACTGCCGTGACATAGTGCGGGGACTGATCGAGTGGTGCGACCGTCGTGGTCGCAGGACTGAAGACCGTTCCGACACTGCTCGAACCCTTCCACGTCGAAGAGCCTTCAAGGTTACTGAGCTTGGTAGGCTGTCCGTCCGGCGTTGTCGCCGGGAAGACGGAGATCGTGCCGGTGGAGAGCGACGCTGGGACATTGATGCCCAGTGTTGTTCCCAGGTCGAACGTGCGGGCGTCCGCCTCAGGTGCTTCACTGAGGGCGTCCAGGCTGATCGCGTGCGCGCGGCGAGCTTTCGCCTCTTCGTCTATATGGCCCTGCGGGGCGCGGTCGTCGTAGACGCCGATCCAGCCTCGGGCGGTGACGATGTCGCTCCGTTCCTGCTCGTGAAGGGTCCCGTTGACCTTCCTGGGCTGAGAGGGGCTGGCCTGAGATATGACTCCCAGAGAGTCGCGACCGCTGTCATATCCAAGAATGAAACTGGAGTGGCCTGCTGTGCCAGCATATTCGGTGGCAATTGGGGGTAAAAAGGTGTCATCCAGTTTGAAGTCTTTGAGATCCCACATCCGTGAGCCGTCGGTCAGGGAGTAGGCGACGGTGCCGTCAAGAAGAGCTGAATCGCTGAGCTGAAAAGTGTCGCCGTGGTCTCCAGCCTTGCGGGGGTGCTCTACAACGATCTTCCCGGTGACTGCGTCGAACACTAAGGTCCTGATCGGATATGCGCCATCCAGCTCTCGCCATTCTGGGCTCATGGACGAGTAGATGATGGGGTCGGCGGCAATGACCGCCACGTATCGTCCGTTCGGGCTGGTGATAAGCCCCAGATCCCCTGATGCGACAGGATCTATTTTGGGAGACCAGGTGAGGAACATGGCGCCGGCACGGCGGTACTGCCAGCGTGCCGATCCGTCAGCGGGGTCGAGTCCGGTGATCGTGTCCTTGGTGAGGAGGATGGGACCCGCGGCCCCGCCAGCGATGTCGAGGAAGTCGTCGACATCCTTCGCCCACGTCTTCTGCGCTCCGAAGGATGTGGGATAGGCGGGTAGTTGGGCGGTATCGACAGCGGGTGCTGTGGTCTGCGTGATCGTGGGGGCGTCGGGGTGCGTGCTCTTCACCATGCGATAGGGGATGCCGAAGCCGGCCACCAAGGCAATTGCGGGCAGGAGTGCGATGGCGGCCGTGCTGAGGCGGCGGAAGGGATGGATCTGAACGGCGCGGGACCATAGCTGCCGTAACCCGACGCCCCGAGGGCGGCTGAACCAGAGATCCAGAGCCTCGGGGGACGGCTCGTCACCGTGTGGCTCCTCGGAGGGGAGAACGACTGACCGAGCCGCCCAGAGCCCGATATGCGCCATCGCGATCAGTCCGTACGCGGCGATGCCCATCGCGAAAGCCAGGAGCTCGCCCAGACGGACACCGAAGGCGGATGCGGTCTCCCGCCACAGCTGCAGGACCGGAAGGCAGGCGTAGGCGGTGCCTGCTGCAACCCCGGCCACAGGCAGGGAGCTTGAGGGCGGTGATGACACCCGTCCGAATTCTGTTCGCCCCGGTGGTGCGGTAGTGAGGCGTGGGCCACACGGATGCGCCCACGAGCCACAGCACCAGCAGCAGCGCGCATCGTTTCCATGACTGGGTGATCGCTACCCGACCCACGCCTTTGATGCCGCTGCTCCAGGCGAAGAACAGGGCGACTGCCGCGATCAGGGCGATGACGCTGCCGGCGAGCAGGGCGCGCATGCATGCCAGCAGGCGTGGGTGATCGCTGAGCGCAGCATCGTCGTGATCGAAGGGCGCCGGAGACACCTCGGTGTCGGTGCCGGCGGTCTCCTCGGCCTCGGAAGGTGAGGGTGAGGTGGGCTGAGAAGATGCGGAATCCATGATGGTGTGTGAATCGTGGTGATGTCAGTGGTCGGAGAACTGCTCGAGATTCTCGGTGTGGGGGTGGCCGTCGTCGGCGGAACTGAGCCAGAATGCGGGCTTGGACTCCGTTGAGCCCTTCCCGTTGGGGACCTTCTGCTCGACGAGCAGTCCAGGGCCAGTCGGCACGCCTTGTTCGAAAGCGGTCTTCCCAGTGATGTCGATTGTCTTCTTAATGCTGGGATTGACGAGTTGCTCCTCAGCTGCCTCCCGAGAGGGACTGAGGGACTCCCGTTCATCCTCTGACGCTGTCTTTGAGCGTTGCTGATAATCGCTGGCTGCTTTGGGGTTCGTGAACCTGCGGATCCAACCGCCGGGGTGGATGGCAGTCACCCCGGAGATGCTCCCGGTTGTGGTCCCGTCGGTGTTGATGAGGGAGACGGTCGTCATCGAGCATCCGCCGCATTTGTTCGAGAAAAAGTCGGGTGCGAGCACGAGGTTCTCCCGGGTGGCGCCCACCAGCCACTTGTCGGTGGGGAAGGAGGAGGACTGAGCGCTCGTGTCTGTCAGGGAGAAGGTGGTGATGGTTCCCTTCCCGGAGCCGGCCGGGAAATAGTTCTGAGCCGTCTCGACGGCGAGGGTGCCGCTAGTGAGCGCCTGCCCCAGGACAATCCCAGAGACCTCGGCGTCCCTGACCGTCTTGCCGGTCTTGGTCTCCAGGACGACGATATGCGTGCGCAGGTCGGCTGCTGTCTCTCCCGTCTGCTGCTCGGCGGGAAGGAGGATCAGCGACAGGTGTCGACCGTCAGGACTGACGACGGCACTCCCCGACGACGAACGGCCCATGGCGTTATTCATCGCACTTTGGGCGCTGTTGGTGTACTCGGTTCTCTCTTGGTCGGCGACTGCAGGTTTGATCGAAACCGCCCACTGGAACTTATCAGTGGAACGTTCTCGACTCACTACGATGGTCGTCAGTTCTTTGGCAGTGGAGCCTATCCCCTCAGCTGCATATGATGTGCTCATGGTGACGGTGCCGCTGGCGGTTGACGATGGTCCGTTGTCAATATGGCTGCTTGAATCCTGCGTCTTGGACGCATCTGCTTCCTTCGCGGTGAGGGAGGTGATGACGAGGCTTTGAGTGCCTTCCCCGATGCTGCATGAACCCATGGTGAGCGCGAGCGTCGCGGTTGCGACGAGTGCTGTCAGCCGCCGGAGCGTGGAGGATGTGCGGGGAGTCAGGGGATGTGCGGCTCTCATTTCTGTCCTCCGGTGATGCCGAAGATCCGATATGTGCTGCGGCAGGTCTGGTCTTGGTAATCTGAATCGACACCACAGCTGGTGTACAACGTATCGGTTGCGTTGAGAATGGCGATGACGGCACCGGGAGCCCTGACCGCTTTGACGCGACTCGCGGAACTGACGTCCCGGGGGCCGAGCGGCTGGGCTGGAGCATTTTTGGTGTCGGTCAGCCTCTGGGATGGCTGATACGTGGAACCGGGTGTGATGGGAATGGTCGTTCCTGATGAGCCGTCGCCGGGCCGAATGACGAGTGCGGCGGAGGTGGAGCCGTCGTCGGCCGGTACCTCAACGATGCCGGTGCGAGCGGCTGCGAGGCTCCGATCCTGTGATGCTGGGGTGACTGTGCGGGTGGAGGGGTCGAAGACTGTCGCGGCTCGTGAATCCTCTGAGGGGTAGAGGATGTCCGTGTCCCGACCAATGACGGGATAGGTGACCATGCTGCCCGAGACGCGTGATGCCTCTGCGTTGATTCCCCGAAGTCGCCCCTAGTGGGAAGGTTGAAGTGTCGGCACCGTCGACCTTGGCCAGTGCATCCAGACTGATCGCCTCAGCCACAGGGTTACCCGAGGAATCAACCTCGTCGGTGTAGCGGGCTGCCCACCCGTTGATGAAGACACTGAGTAGGTAATCGGTATGGTTTAATCCAAAAGGAGGTTCTGACAGAACATGTTGAACCTCAACCTTGGAGCTCGGGTCGTTCTGTGGGCAGACCGTGATGTTTACTGCCGACATCATTGAGTTGGAGGAGGTGTCCTTGGTGGAGCGGTCCTCAGACAGCCTCAGGATGAAGGAGGAGTGCCCGGCCGGACCGGAATAGGGGGCGTCGGCGCTCTCCGGGAGAGACCACATCTGGGACCCGTCGGTCAGTGAGAAGGCGGTGTCGTCGTCGAGGACTGCGGAGTCGGTGAGCTGAAGATAGCCGCCGGTACCTTGACGCTCGAAGACGAGCCTGCCGGTCAGAGTGTCGAAGACCAGGGTGATGGCTTGAGGAGATGCGACGAATGTGGGCAGCTGGACCCGGGCGGCCACGTACTTGCCGTCAGGGCTGGTGACCAGCTCGCCTCGGCTTGAGTTCCAGCCGGCGGGGGCGTACGTCATGTGCTTGCGACTGTAGCTCCACAGGACGCTGCCGTCCTTGGAACTCAGTGCCATGACGCCGTCGTCGGTCAGGAGGATGGGACCGCCGGCGCCCGCGACGGTGGTCAGCTCGGTTGAGGAGATCTCCTTGCTCCAGGAGGCCTTCGGTGCGAGCGACGTGGGAGGCGTGAGCGAGGCGTCGGCTGGGGTGGTGGCCATGACATGGTGGACCGGGTTGATGAGCACCCATGTTCCAGCAATGGCGGAACCGAGCGTCAGCGCTGGGGCAATGACCATAGCCGTGAGGTAGACACGCGTGCGTCGAGATACCCGAATACGCTCGTACCGGGGGAATCCATTGTCGGTCTTCTCACCGGTCTTGCGCCTGAGGCGGCGCCAGCGGCTCGGGTCATCGGGATCGCTGTTACCGACCGCAGTGGTGCGCGTACGCAGGTAGTGCAGCAGTGGGACAACGTTGAGGAAGAGCGTGGCTGAGAGCGCCACTCCAGCCAGCGCCAGGAGGAACAGGACGGAGAACCCGGTCTCCTGGTAGGGTACTCCACCACGCCATTATCAGAGATGCTGACACCGTCGCGCCCAAGGCCGCCATGACCGTGATCATGACCGTCGTCAGGATGGGGCCCTTCTTCCCCTTAAGGTGAGGCACGGCCAGACCAGCACCCTCCGACGATCATGCAACTTGTCAGTACTGAGACTTTGCTCGGGATGAGATCGCTGGCCGTCTTGAGCTCTCGGCGCAGCACCAGTGCGGTTGCTGCGAGCACGACGGTGCCGATGAGTCCGCCCCAGCGCAGGGCGCGCAGCGTCAGGGTGCCGCGTGGTGGGAAGGGCTCGCTCTTGCTCTTGCCTTCGGCCTCACCCGTGTCCGGCGCCGTCGAAGCATCGTCGCCGGAGTCGGCAGTGCCTGGCTGGGTGCCGGGATCGATGCCGGGCTGATCGGTGCTGTCGTCGGTGTCGGCGTCGGGCGTAGGAGGCATGAGCCTATTGTGGTGACCCATCCGTGACGATGTCAGGTGTTTGCGCGGTATTTGCCCGGTTGAACGGACAAGGGAAGGAGCGCTCCGGACGGCTGATCTACTGGTGCGGTTCCGGTTGCTCCCGGTGCCTCCGGTTGGGGCGTCCTGGCCCACGCCTCAGTTGTCCTTGAACTGCTCGAGGTTCTCGGTGTGCGGGTGGCCGTCATCGGTCGAGCTGAGCCAGAACGCGGGCTTGGACTCCGTCGAGCCGTTCCCGGTGGGGACCTCCTGCTTGACGAGCAGTCCGGGGCCAGTTGGTACGCCGCGTTCGAAGGTGTTCTTTCCCGTGATGTCGATTGTCTTCGTAATGCTCGGATTGACGAGTTGCTGCTCAAGTGTCTCCCAGGAGGAACTGATGGCCTTCCTCTCCTCCTCTGACGCTGCCTTTGAGCGTAGGTGAAGGGCGCTGGCTGCCTTGGGATCGGCGAACCTATGGATCCACCCGCCGGGGTGAACGGCAGTCACTCCGGAGACGCTTTTGGTTGTAGTCCCGTCGGTACTGACGAGGGAAACAGTCGTAAGGGAGCATCCGTAGACACAATCGTCCGGGAGACGATTGGGTGCAGTACGAGGTTCTCCCGAGTGGCGCCCACCAGCCACTTGTCGGTAGGGAAGGAGGAGGGCCGAGCGCTTGTCTCTGTCAGGGAGAAGGTGGTGATGGTTCCCTTCCCGGAGCCGGCCGGGAAGTAGTTCTGGGCGGTCTCGACGGTGAGGGCACTGTTGGTGAGTGCCTGCCCCAGGATGACCCCGGAGACTGTGGCGTCCCTGACCATCTTGCCGGTTGTGGTGTCAAGGACGATGATATGTGTGCGCAGATCAGCTGCCGTCCTCCCGACTGCTGCTCGGCTGGAAGGAGAATCAGCGACAGGTACCGTCCGTCAGGACTGATGACGGCGCTTCCTGTCGACGAATGCCCCACGTTTTCCCTCATCGCACTTTGGGCGTTGTCTGCGTACGTGATCCTCTCTTGGTCGGTGACTGCGGGCTTGATGGAGAGTGCCCACTGGAACTTGTCGGTGGAACGCTCCCGACTCACGACGGTGGTCGCCATTTCTTTGGTAGTGGAGCCAGTGCCTCAACTACGTATGATGTGCTCATGGTGACGACGCCACTGACAGTCGACAACGGTTGGTTGTCCATGTCGCTGATTGAATCCTGCGGCTTGGCCGCATCTGCTTCCTGTGCGGTGAGGGAGGTGATGGTGAGGCTTTTGAGTGCCCTCCCTGAGGCTGCATGAGCTGATGGTGAGCGCAAGTGTCACGACTGTGAGCGCCGACAGTCTCCGAAGCGTGCAGGACATGGGGAGGTGCAGGGGATATGTGGTTCTCATTTCTGTCCTCCCTGTGACGCCGAAGATCTGATAGGCTTCTCGGCATCTCTGGCTGTCATTCTGTGGTCCGACACTGCAATGAACGTAACCCTAATTCAGTTACGTTGAGTGTGGCGATGACGGCGCCAGGAGTCCTCATAACCGTTGCTGGTCTCTCGAGCTCGCTGTTCCGAGAGAAGAGTGGTTGGGCGGGTGTGCCGTTGTCGTCTGCCAACTCTTGGGGCGACTCGAAATGTGGAACCGGGTGTGATGGGGATGGTGGTGCCGGGCGAGCCGTCACCGGGGCGAATGACCAGTGCCGCGGCGGTGGAGCTGTCGTCGGCCGGTATCTCAACGATACCGGTGCGAGCAGCGGCGAGGCTCCGATCCTGTGACGCGGGGGTGACTGTGTTAGTGGAGGGGTCGAAGACTGTCGCAGCGCGCGCATTCTCGGCTTGGAAGCTGCGTCCGCAGTGATAACGGGATAGGTGACGATGCTATCCGAGAGATAGGATGCCTCCGTATTGATTCCCGAGGTCGCCCCTAAGGGAAAGGTTGCGGCATCGGCGCCGTCGACCTTGGCCAGTGCGTCCAGGCTGATCGCTTCAGCCATAGGGCTGCCCGAGGAATCAACCTCGCCGGTGTAGCGGGCGACCTGTCCTTCGATGAAGGAACTGAAATCATTGACGGTCCCGTCCTCAAAAGTAAATTCTGACAGGATTTGCTGAACCTCGACCTCGGCGGCGGGATTGTTCTGAGGGAATACCGTGATGGATACTGCGGCCTTCTCCACTCCGGACGGGGTAATGTTGGTGGTGTGGTCCTCGCTGTAGCACTGGATGAATGAGGAGTGTCCGGCCGGACCGGAGTAGTACACGTAGGAGCCCTCCGGGAGAGACCACATCTGGGACCCGTCGGTCAGGGAGAATGCGGTGTCGTCGTCGAGGATCGCGGAGTCGGTCAGCTGAAGCGTGCCGCCGTGACCTTGACGTTCGAAGACGATCCTGCCGGTCAGGGCGTCGAAGACCAGGGTGATGGCGGCGTCGCTCGCTGGAGGAGATGCGACGAATTTGTGTTGCCGGATTCGGGTGGCCACGTACTTGCCGTCAGGGCTGGTGATGAGCCTACGGTTGTTGGGGTGGAACTGGAGGCGGGAACGAATGTGGCGCGCTTGCGCTCATAGCTCCACAGGACGCTGCCGTTCTTGGGGTTGAGCGCCATGATGCCCTCGTCGGTCAGGAGGATGGGGCCGCCGGCGCCTGCGACGGTGGTCAGCTCGGTGGAGGAGATCTCCTTGGTCCACGTGGCCGCTGGTGCCAGCGACGTGGGAGGAGCCAGTGAGGCGTCGGCTGGGGTGCTGGCCGTGACATGGTGGACCGGATTGACCAGTGCCCATGTTCCGACGATGGCGGAACCAAGCGCCAGTGCAGGGGCAATGACCAGGGCTGTGAGGTACCTGCGCGTACGTCGGGGTACCCGAACGTGCTCGTAACGGGGGAGGCCCTTACTGGTCTTCTCTCCGGTCTTGAAATGGAGGCGGCGCCAGCGGCTCGGGCTATCGGGATCACTGGCACTCGCCATAGTGCTGTGTAGGTGGTGTAGCAGTGGGGTGACGCTCAGCGGGATGGTGATCGCGAGGTTCATCGCGGCCAAAGTCAGGAGGAACAGGACGGAGAACCCAGTCTTGAGGTAGGTGTCCCACCACTCCAGAGTCACGAATGCTGATGCCGCCATCCCAAGGGCCGCCATAATGGTGGTCAAGATCGTCACCAGGACGGGGCGCTTCTTATCCATCATCCTGAGGAACAGCCGGACCAGAGTCCCTCCGACAAGGAGGGGACCGGTCGTGAGGATGACCATTATGGGGTGGGATCTGCCAGTCAGGGAACCTCGAAGCAGCACTAGCGTGGTCACTCCGAACACGACGGCGCCGAGGAGCCCGCCCCAGCGCAGGGCGCGCATCGTGAGGACGCCGCGCGGTGGGAAGGACTCGCCCTCGTTCTTGCCTTCGGCCTCGCCGTTGCTTTCGCCGGCGTCGGTTGCGTCCTGGTCGGCCTCAGTGGCATTGCGGCCGGGATGGCCCTCGGCCTCCCCTGTGTCTGGCGCCGTCGAGGTCTCGTCGCTGGAGTCGGCAGCGCCCGGCTGGGTGCTGGGATCGTTGTCGGGCTGATCGGTGCTGTCGTCGTTGTCGGCGTTGGGCGTGGGAGGCATGAGCCTATTGTGGTGACCCATTCGTGACGATGTCAGGTGTTTGCGCGGTATTCGCCCGGTTGAACGGACAAGGGAAGGAGCACTCCGGAGGGCGAGGCTACTGTTGCTGCTTCGGTCGCTCCCAATGCTTCAGGTCGGGTGCGGTGACGCCCTCAATGATGCCGAGCTTTCGTCCCCGGGTATCGACGCGGGTGAGCGTCACCGACATGTCGTCGTGCCGTCCGGTGGCCGGCGACTGAGGGGACAGGAGCAGGGCGCCGTCGTCGATCCCGGTGAGCCACTGGTCGGTGGCGAAGGATGCTGGAGCGGCGGACGTGTCGGTCAGGGAGTAGACGGTGACCGTCCCCTTCCCGTCCCCGGCTGGGTAGTAGGTCCGGGCGGTCTCTACGGCCAGGGCGTCGTTGGTCAGCACCTGTCCCAGGACGAGCCCCGAGACCTCCACGGTGCGGACCGTCTCCCCGGTGGCGGCGTCGAGGACGAGGACGTGGGTGCGCTGAGCGGCGACGTCGAGCGGGTTGCGGTCCTCATCCGAGTCATGAAGCACGGGCCTCATCTGCGGTGGACGCAGGACGAGCGAGACATAGTCGCCATCGGGGCTGACGACGGCGTAGCCGGCCGGCCGCCACGCGAGGAGATCGTGGGCAACGTCCTGGGCAGAGCTGCCGTCGTCGTCGTCGAGCCAGTTGACGACGGCCGGCTTGATCTCACGTGCCCACAGCACCGAGCCGTCCGCGCCGCGGTACCTGGCGACGATGGAGCTGTTCGCCCCCGACCGGTCCTGTCTGCCGCGTTGCGCCTTCTCCTTCTCCGTCAGTTCCGGGGCGGAGACGTGGAGGAAGTCCTCGCCGACGGGTATGGAGTCGCTGTCAGTGCTGGTGGGAGTCTTCGAGATGCGCTCCTTGACCTGCGAGGCGCTCAGGGCGGTGGTCTCCACTTGCGGCAGCTGCGAGGGGGTCGGGCTGCAGGCGCTCATGGCCCCCGCGAACAGGACTGCCGCAGCCAGGGCTGAGCCGGTGAGGCGCCGGCGACGGAGGTGAGGGCGTGTGCTGGTCATGACGAGGCTCCTGAGATGCCGAAGATGCGGAAGGAGTGGGAGCCCTTGTCCGGGCCGGTGGCCATGATGACGAGGGTTGTTCCCGGCGTACTCAGGGTGGTGAGCAGCGGATTCGACGACGGCGACGGATCATCGATGGTCCACAGGTGCCGAGTCCCGGGCGGGTAGTAGGTGGAGCCTGCGGGCACGTCCACCGTCGTCGGGGTGCGCTCCCCGCTGCTGACGCTCAGGACGCCGCCACCACCGGACTCGGCGCGGGCGAGACCGGCGTAGGACAGGATCCCCGCCTCCTGCGCCGAGTGGGAGACGGTCCGGGTCTGCGGGTCGAAGATCGCGGCGGTAGCAGTACCGCCCTCGAAGTTCTTGGGGGACTGCGGCGCATCGAGTACCGAGTCGCCCTGTGCCCGTCGAGGCAGAGTCGTCAGCGTGCCCGTGGCGCGGGAGGCTGCGCTGTTGGTTCCGGAGGTCAGGCCCAGGTCGTAGGTGGTCATGTCGGCACCGGCGACACCGGCCATGGCGTCCAGGTTGACGGCCTGCGCCGCCCAGCCCGTGGGGAGGTCTGGAAATCGATCGGCGTGGGAGTCTGCGTGAAGGCGGCCACCCACCCGCCGCTGATGACCGGCTCCCCCTGACCGTTGGTGACCAGTGGGGCGCTCTCACGGCGCGTGACGGGGGAGGTGTCCGCCATGAGTGTGTAGGTCGCATACGGTCCGTGCCAGTCCGGTTCTCCCTCGGGACTGCGCGGCACACCCCCGAGGAGGAAGGTGGAATGACCCGCCGTGCCCCAGTAGGGCCGGGTATCAGGTGAGACGGAGACGTCCTCCTTGTCGATGGACCACAGTCGGGAGCCGTCGGTGAGCGAGTAGCCGGTGGCGCCGTTGAGCAGGACGGAGTCGGTGATCTGGAGGACGTCTCCCTGCATGAAGCCCTCATAGGTGACGCGTCCGGTCACCGTATCGAGGACCACCACCAGGGATTCGATGCTCATACCCTCTGGCTCCTCGCCGTCGGTGGCATCGAGGGTCACCGCGAGGTGACGGCGGTCCGGGCTCGGGTAGCAGCGGATGAAGCGCGCGTGCTTGCGCGGATAGGTCCATCGGGTCGAGCCGTCGGCGGGATTGAGGCCGACGACGCTGTCGCTGCTCAGGACGACCGGCCCGGCCGCACCGGCTACCACGTCCATCATGCTGTGGATGTCCTGCGACCAGGCCGCCGTCGAGGCGAAGGACCGGGGCAGTGCCGGAAGCGCAGAGGTGTCGATGCTCGCAGCGGTCGACGGCGTGACCCGGCTCGCGACCAGGTGTGGGACCGTGGCCGCTGCCCCGAGGGCGAGCGGCGGAATAACGATGAGAATGACCGCGCCGAGGACGGAGCGCCACGAGGCAGGGGCAGCCGAATCCTCCGCAGGCCTCCCAGCCGTGCCCTCAGGTGCTGTTTCTGCGGCGGCCCGGAAATAGGTGGCCCGGGTGGCACGAACCAGGAGATCGGTAGCCGCCAGCATGCCCAGGCCCAGTGCCCCAACCGCCAGCGTGAGCAGCTGGTCGATGCTGACCGAGGTGCTGCGCAGCTGGGCGTGCCACAGGCGCAGAAGGACGATGGCGAAGCCGCCCGAGAGCACCAGGAAGCACAGCGGTTGGAAGAGAACCGTCTTCCTGACGAGCGCTCGTGGTGAGGTGGGATAGCTCTTCAAGGCAAAAACGCGCGGTTTCTCTCCACTTGAAGTAGCCGGCGATCCATATGAGCGCGGCCAGGCCGCCGACGAAGCCCCCGACCGCCTTCATCGCGTCACCGGGATCCCTCAGCCCGCTCTGGTAGACGAGGAACAGCACGGCCATCGCCCCGACCGCCAGGAGCCAGCCGAGGCGCAGGGCCCGCAGAGCCCGCAACGTCGTGAGGACGCGTCGCGGAGGATCGGGCACCGACCCGTCTGAGGCGCCAACGGAGTCAGCGGCCTCGGTGGACTCTTCGGCCTCCGCGGTCTCGGTGGCCTCGGCTGCCTCCGCGGAGCCGGTGGGTGCAGGGGACTCGGTGTCCTGGGACTGGTCACTGTGCTGATCGGTCATCGTGCTGTCTTCCGTGCCGCTACTTGCTGGTGAACTGCTCGAGGTTCTCGGTGTGGGGGTGGCCGTCGTCGGCGGCGCTGAGCCAGGCAACCGGCACCGACGGCGAGCTCTGCTTGTCGGGATCGGTTCTCCTCGTCACGAGAAGCCCTGGACCAGTGGACAGTCCTGTCTCCTCGGCCTGGTCGCCGTTGAGGTCGGTGGCGGCACCGGTGTCGACATCGACTACCTCTCTTGCTGCCTGCGCAGACGCCTCGCCGTCTGGGGCGGGCTCCTTGTACCTCTCGACCCAGCCGCCACGGTAGACCCTGTCTGCATATGTGATGGTGCTGAGTTTCTGGCCGCCGGTGCTGATGCGCGTCAGGGTGAAGGGGCCGCAGGGGTCGCTGCACATCTTGTGATGCACCGGCTGCGGTGACAGGAGCAGTGAGTCCTGACCGGCTCCTACGAGCCACTGATCGGTGGGAGCCGTGGTGGGAGAGGAGGATCCATCAAGTGGGAAGGCGGTGATGGTGCCTTTTTCCCTCCCCAGCGGGAAAGTAGGCGCGAGCGGTCTCGACGACGAGGTGATCGTTGGTGAGGGCCTGCGCCAGGATGAAACCGGAGAACTCCTCAGTGAGGACGGTCTTCCCGGTCCTGGCATCAAGAACGACGACGTAACCGCGCTGCTGGGAGGCCAGTTCCACAGTGCTCGACTGATCGGTGAGCTGCGGCTCCTCCTCCTGCTTCCGAGTCACCTGTAACGCGAGGGAGACGTAGTTCCCATTAGGGCTCACGACGAGTGCGCCAACTGTTGTGGCACTCAATCGCCCTGCCAGGTCGTGGTCTGAATAGTCCGGCCACGAGATGCTGCTGTCAGAGACGTTGGTCAGGCTGATGTCGAGAGCCCACTGAGGTGTGTGCTCTGTGGAGTTGATGCTCGCAACCGTGAGGATGTTGTTTTTCAGGGCTGTTGAAACATGCGTCCCACCGTTGGTGGGGGTGGATGGCGTATCGAGCTCATCGATGTTCTTCAGGGTGCGTGAGGTGATCGCGAGAGACTCGTGAGTGGGGTGTGAGCTGCGAGGGGTACAGGCGCTCAAGGAAAGCGTCAGGGTGACGGCGATGGTGCACAGTGCGATGAAGAACGTGTGTGGTGTGGCGCCGGCAGGAGGCATGAAAGTAAGTGCGTTGCGAGGGCGCTTGCCCATCATTTCCCTCCCGTGATGCCGTAGATCCTGACGTATTGTGATGCCCCATCTTCTGGAGGTGCGGCGTTCAGAGTGACGAGTGTGACGCCAGGGGTGTTACTGCCGACAGGTAGGAACCGCTGGCGTGCGCGACCGCCAAGTCGTTGAGTTTCGCGTTGGAGGAGTCGTCCGTTCCTGGTGCGTAGAAGGTTGTCCCGGGGGCGATGGGCAGGGACGCGGAGTGGCCGTCAGGGGTACGGGCGGTGATCTGGCCACCAGGGTTCGTCTCTGTTGCCCGGGAGGTGATGCCGACGGCGATACCAGAGATTCCTGCCGACTCTCGAGCGGGTTTCACTGCCTTGCTGTGCGGGTCGAAGACCTGCCCGACCGACGGCACCCCGTCCCAGAACTCTCTGAAGTCAGGAAACCTGTCGGCGTTGTTGGGTGGTGGGCTCGATGGCAGCATCGCTAGCGTTCCTGATGCGTAGGACGCCAGAGCATTGACGCCCAGCGTGACGCCCAGGTCGTAGGTCTGGGTGTCGGCACCTGGCACGCCGGCCAGGCCGTCAAGGTTCGCCGCGTAGGCATGGCCGGTCTCAGTCATGGTGGTCGCCCGTGACCACGCATTGTTGTCGAAGGAGGCAACCCATCCGTCGATGACCACCACCCGCCCTAGATAGTTCTCGAGTAGGTTGGGAGTGGGAGTGATCTGGTCTGGGTGTGCCTGCGGGATGAGGGACAGATGCAGGTCCTTGCCGGTCTCGATGAGAAAGGACGCATGCCCGGCCGTACCGATATAGGCGCCTGGTCCGAGGGGTGGCACCTGAAGCCCGGCGCTCTGGAAGTCCCAGAGCTTGGTGTCCTTGTCCAGCGAATAGACGGTTGTGTCATCGAGCAAGGCGCTGTCCGTGAGCTGGAGTGCCCCTCCTGCGCTGACGTGCTCGTGAGTCACTTTGCCGGTGACGGAGTCGAGCACTAGGGAGACGTAAGACTGGACGTCCTGGCGGTCCGGGCTGCCGTCATTCTGCTTCCCGCCGTTGATGATGAAACCTGGGCCGCTCAGGCGCAGGGCGATATGGCGGTGGTCGGGGCTGGTGATGAGGTAGGTGTCGCCCAAAGAATGTGGGAGATAGTCCGAAACTAGCGCGGAGTACACGGCGTCGTCACGCTGGTACGTCCAGCGAACGGAGCCGTCCTTCGGGTTGAGCCCCATGAGGCCGGTCGTGGTGAGGACCACGGGGCCTGCGGCGCCGCCGACGACGTCGAGCATCCCATCGACGTCCTTGCTCCAGGCGGCTGAGGAACCGAGAGCTGAGGGGGCCGACGGCAGCTGGGAGTCGCTGATGGCGACTGCGGTTGTGTGGTGCACGGGGGCGGCCCCGCGGTAGTGCGGGACCGCAGCAATGCCCGTCAGGACAACAGATGGCAGAAGGATCAGTGCACCTGCAGCAGCAACCGTACGCCGGCTGAGTGTCGCGGGCCTGAGCGTCGGGAGCCCAACGGCGCAGGCCACGGCCTGAATTGTTGGGGGCTGATTCACGAGGGCGACATGCTCGGATCCCTCGGAGAACGGCGTCGCATGTCGCCAACAATCCAGCGGCGGCCAGACCGAGGGCCACGGCCAGCAGCTCGCCGACATGAAAGCCGGCGTTCAGGACCTCACGCCACAGCAGGATGACCCGCCAGACGGTGTAGCCCGCGCAGCCCGCGATGCCCGCCGGCAGGAGGATGAGGGGGATCTTCGGTGGCTTGGGGGTGCCCACGTTCTGCTCCGCCCACGCACTGAAGCTCTTGGTGCAGATGACGGCGCAGGCGGCCCAGAGCCCGACGGCGATGACAACCGGATACTGGCACTGCTTGCGCAGCGGAGTGAACAGGTGGGACAGGCCGATACCCCACAGGAAGTACAGCCCGACGGCGGTCGCCGACGCGAGCAGGAAACCGACCCGAAGCGCGCTCAGAATGCTGGTGAGGCGCTTGGACCATCCGCGACGGTGCCGGTGAGCAGGGGGACGCTGCGGCGGCTCCGGTGTCGGCATCGGATGGGGACTCGGCGGTAGGCGGCATGGCGTTGAGGTCCTTCGGTGTGGGGCGGTCGGGCGTTACTTGGTGGAGAACTGCTCGAGGTTCTCGGTGTGGGGGTGGCCGTCGTCGGCGGCGCTGAGCCAGAACTGTGGGGTGGAGGTGGTCTCGCGGTTTTGGCCTTCGCCGGTGGAGGTCTCCCCGGGAGACGAGGAGCCCTGCAGCAGTCGGCAACGCGACTTCCTTCACCTCAAGGCCCGCGACGTCGGTGGTGACACCGGAGTCAAGGTGGACCAGCTCAGTGGGGACGGCCTGAGGAGGGTTTGAGGGTGTCCTTCGGGGGCGGTGTGCTGGTGTCCTTGACCCGTCCGACCCATCCGCCCCGATAGACATCGGTGACTCCGGCGATTGTTCCGACGACGTCACCGCTCTCGCTCAAGCGGGTCAGCGGCTGAGCGCTGTAATGCCCTCCGCTCATGTTGGACGGCGCCAGCAGCAGGGAGTCCTGGGTGGCCCCGACGAGCCACTTGTCCGTGGGGATCGTGGTCGCCTTGGCCGTCGGCTTGTCCAGGGCGTACGTGGTGATGGTGCCGTGTCCGTTTCCGTCGGGGTAGTAGGCCTGGGAGGTCTCCACGGCCAGGGTGTCATTGGTGAGCACCTGGCCCAGGATCAGCCCCTTGACCTCCTCGGTGCGAACGGTCCTTCCGGTCTCGGTCTCGATGACGAGGACATAAGCGCGCTGGTCTGCGACGGTGAAGTCCCTCTTCTCCTCCCGTGCCTCGTAGGGATCGAGCATGTCAGCGGGTCGTAGAAGGAGAGACGCGTGACGTCCGTCAGGACTGACGACTGCGTATCCGGATGTCGACTCGAAAAAGCTGGAATTTAGCAGCCTTTTGAGGGTGTTGTGATCTCTCCCGAGGCCATATCAGCAACAGAAGGAGTGATTGTAGTTGACCACACAATACCTCCCTCCGTATCGTGTTTTACTAATGTTGTCTGATCGTTGTGGGTGTCATACATGCTGAGTAGGCCGCTATTGGTCGGAAGTGGGGCGACGCTGGAGTGGCTGAAGTAGTCTCCCAGTTCGACGTTCTTGGCTTCGCTGGTACTGAGTGAAGAAGCTGAGGGGGTCGATGCCTTGGAGGGGGTGCTGGTCATGAAGGAGCATGCTGCTAGTGATGTCACCCCAAGGGAAAGTGACATCAGAGCGCCGGTGATGCGCAGAAGGTAGCTCGAGTGTTGGCTACGCGGGTAGAGGCTGTTGTCGGTGGCTCTCATTGTTTTGTGGCCTCCGTGATCCCGTAGAGGCGATAGGATCGGCTCTCAAAACTGGGGCGCGCGGTGGGGTTGAGGATGATGATGTTCGCTCCTGGTGTGTGAAGCGCAAAGATGTTTGTGAAGTTGCTGAGGGCGATGGCCATGTCCTTCATGTCAGGGTTGTATGCTGGATAGCCTGGGGAGTAGAAGATGCTGCCTGGCGAGATGGGGAAGGAGGTTTCGGTGTCGTTGCCCATGGAGGAGATTCTTATCTTGGCGCTGGCAGCCTCTCCTGTGCTGGTAGATGAGATTCCGACTGCTCGAATGAGGCCTGATGTCTGACTGGCCGACAGTGTTTTCTGTGTTGAGGGGTCGAAAATCGTTGAGATAGTGGTGGAGTCGTCCCACTCAGGAAAAATCGTCATGGTCGCCAATACTGCGTGCCGGCGAGGGTAGCGTTGCCGGGAGCATGACGATTTTTCCCGGTGGTCAGGGATGCTGGGGCGTTGATGCCGGCGCTTCGGCCGACATGATGAGTGGGTGCGCTGGTGCTGCCTGGCTTTCGCAAGCGAGTCGAGGTCGGCGACATGCATCTGCCACCCCAGGTCGTCGGAGCCGTTAGCGGTTGTGGGGGTACCGTCACTGAAGATGGCCGTCCACCCATCGATCACCAATGGTAGTGCCGCATTTGCCATGAGTGGGACTGGGGGAGTGGTGTGAACCCGGCTGGGGTCATCCTGGGAGATGAGGGACAGGCTCCCGCACTGTAGAATGCCTGCGCCGTCCACGCGGTCTTCGGAGTGTCCCACAATAAATGTTGAGTGTCCGGCTGTCCCGAAATACTTTTCTCGCCCTCCGTTTTCGATGCTGACGCCAAGCTTCTTCAGATCCCATTTCTCGGTCTTGCTGCCGAAGGTGTAGATCTTACTTCCGTCCAGGATCGCAGAGTCGGTGATCTGAAGGACTCCGCCGTCGGAGAGGTGGTCATTGACCACTTGGCCGGTGATGGCGTCCAAGACGATTGTCATCGTTGTCTGGTCGGTGAATGGAAGGTGCTTCACCTTACCGGGGCCGGAGATGCGAAAGGCGATGTACCGGCGGTTGGGGCTGACTACGAGCGTGCGAGCGTATTTTTCCCGCTTGTTCACCCTATAGGGTCGAGGAATGTCTCGTATGTGGCACCTTTTTCTCGCGTAGCTCCATAAGGTGCTTCCGTCAAGGGGGTTAATTCCTGTGACGCCGTCGGCAGTGTGGATGACGGGGCCGGCGACTCCAGCCGCGATGTCGAGGACGTTGTCGATGTCCTTGATCCCAGGCTGGCTCGCTGGCCAAGGAGGTAGGGTAGGCGGGAAGAGTCTTGGCGACTGATGGCGGAGCCAGCTTCTGGATCACCCTCTTGGGTCGGCTCAGGGGAAGGGCGGCGGCCCCGGCGAGGATGGCGGAGGGGGCCAGCACCAGAGCGGCACGTACGAGCGTCCGACGTCGTGGGCCCTCGGGGTTCTGAAGCGGCCTTCTGGACCGCCGGAGGTGTGTCCACCATTTCCGCCGGTAGAGCTCCGGAGGCAGTACGGCGGCCCGAAGCGTGCGAATAAGAATGTCGGTGATGCTCAGGAGTGACAGTCCCGTCGTTCCCGCGGCGATGGCAATGAGGTCCACGGTGTTGATCCCGGTGCGGGAGAGCACGGAGGACCACGTCGACAGGCACTCCCATATCATCCAGGCGGCGAACACTGCGATTCCACTCATTGCCAGGACGGCGACCGCCGTTCGTATGACGGCAATGGGGAGCCATGGGCGGGGTCGCGGAACCTCGAGGGCCGAGGACGGACGATGACGGTCGCCATCCAGAAGGCGCCGATCACGGCAGGGGCATTCCCCACAGGGGAGCGGTGCGAACGCCACTTGGCCAGGCGAAGAAGAGCACGACGGCTCCGATGACGCTGAGCAGCGCCCCGGTTCTCAGTGCCGGCAGGGCGGGCAGGAGACGTTGCGCGATATCCGCGGCCCCTCGCCTGGCCTCCCGCGCTTCGGTGTCAGCGGCCTGACCGGTGGACGTGTCGGAGGTGTCAGTCGGCGCCGTGTCGTCGTGATCGGTGTCGGCTGGAGAAGTCACGGGAGGCATAACCTCCATTGTGGTGGGCCGCTCCGGATCGTGCGGCAGAATTCGTGAGGCAGTTCGTCCTGCGCCGCGTGAATACACCGACGCCGTCCCTGCCATCGCGTTCGTACCTGAGTCTCGCGTTCGTGCCTTGGGCCTCGCGTTCGGGGGTTCAGGGTACGAACGCGAGACCTACCCTACGAACGCGACCAATGGGGCGAGGCGCCAGGCGGAGGCTGAGCCTGCGAAGACGACGATGGACGGGGACCATGGCCTCATGAACTGCTCGCACCATCGTCTGGCCCTCCTGACAACCACCGGTGCCGGCCTCTGCGGAGCGCTGGTGCTGGCCGCCTGCGCCTGCGCCGCCCGTCCGCGCGGGGACGACTCGCTCCCGCTGCCCGGCGACGACCTGGTGCCCGAGGCGACCATGATCGAGACCCACCAGATCGACATCGACGCACCGGTAGCCGCGGTCTGGCCCTGGCTGGTGCAACTGGGGTACGAGCGCGGCGGCTTCTACAGCTTCGATCTGCTCGAGCGTCTGGCGGGTGTGGGCATCACCAGTGCCCGACGCATCGAGCCGCGGTGGCAGGACCTCGCCGTCGGTGACCGGGTGTATCTGGCCGCCGACGCCGCCCTGACCGTCGCGCGTCTCGAACCCGGGCGCTGCCTCGTCCTGTCCTCCGACGGCGGCGCCGCGCCGCCCGGGGTGGGCATGGACTTCGACTTCTCCTGGGCCTTCGTGCTCGACGAGCTTGACGCTCCCCGCTCCGGTCGCTGCCGTTTGCGGATCCGGGAGCGCTACCTACCCCACCGGAGCGCGACGACGGCGGTGGTGTGGGCGGTGCGCCCCCTCGCCAGGTTCATGACCCGGGGGGATGATGTGGGGCCTGCGCAGGCGCGCCCAGGGCTGAGTCGACCCGGCTCAAGGCTTACTCACGCCTACCGCGAACAGGGGCATGGCCCAGGCGTCGGCCTGGTTAGCCTTGTCAGCACGTGCTCTCAGCGCCATCTCTCCGCGGCGCTGCGACATCCCTCGCCACCACCGGACGAGCGGTCCTGCACTGAGCGCGTGCCGAGGAGGAATTACTGATGTTTGAACGCTTTACCGACCGCGCCCGTCGCGTCGTCGTGCTCGCGCAGGACGAGGCGCGGGCCCTGAACCACAACTACATCGGCACCGAGCACCTCCTTCTCGGCCTCATTCACGAGGGCGAGGGGGTGGCCGCCAAGGCGCTGGAGTCCATGGATATCTCCCTGGACGCCGTGCGCAGCCAGGTCATTGAGATCATCGGCGAGGGCAGTCTGCCCCCACCGGTCACATCCCCTTCACGCCGCGCGGCAAGAAGGTCTTCGAGCTCTCCATGCGCGAGGCCCTCCAGCTCGGCCACAACTACATCGGCACCGAGCACCTTCTGCTCGGCCTGCTGCGCGAGGGTGAGGGCGTGGCCGCCCAGGTCCTGACCAACCTCGGCGGGGACCTGTCCAGCGTGCGCCAGACCGTCATGCAGATGCTCTCCGGCTACGAGGGCAAGGAGACCGTCAACGCCGGCGGCCCCTCCAAGGAGGGCACGCCCTCGGGCAGTGCCATCCTGGACCAGTTCGGCCGCAACCTCACCGCCGCCGCCCGCGAGGGCAAGCTGGACCCGGTCATCGGCCGCAAGAAGGAGATGGAGAGGGTCATGCAGGTCCTCTCCCGGCGCACCAAGAACAACCCCGTCCTCATCGGGGAGCCGGGTGTGGGCAAGACCGCCGTCGTCGAGGGCCTGAGTCAGGCCATCGTCCACGGTGACGTCCCCGAGACCCTGCGCGACAAGCAGCTCTACTCCCTGGACATGGGCTCGCTCGTGGCCGGCTCGCGCTACCGCGGTGACTTCGAGGAGCGCCTCAAGAAGGTCCTCAAGGAGGTGCGCACCCGCGGCGACATCGTCCTGTTCATCGACGAGATCCACACCCTCGTCGGTGCCGGCGCCGCCGAGGGCGCCGTCGACGCCGCCTCCATCCTCAAGCCCATGCTGGCCCGCGGCGAGCTCCAGACCATCAGGGGCCACCACCCTGGACGAGTACCGCAAGATCGAGAAGGACGCCGCCCTGGAGCGCCGCTTCCAGCCGGTGACCGTCGACCAGCCCAGCATCGAGGAGACCATCGGGATCCTCACCGGCCTGCGCGACCGCTACGAGGCCTTCCACCGCATCGTCATCACCGACGAGGCCATCGAGGCCGCCGCCAAGCTCGCCGACCGCTACATCAACGACCGCTTCCTGCCGGACAAGGCCATCGACCTGGTCGACGAGGCCGGCGCCCGCCTGCGCATCCGCCGCATGACCGCCCCGCCCGAGCTGCGCGAGATCGACGAGAAGATCGCCGAGGTCAAGCGGGAGAAGGAGTCGGCCATCGACGACCAGGACTTCGAGCGCGCCGCCTCCCTGCGCGACGACGAGCGTCGCCTGGCCGACGAGCGCGCCGCCAGGAGAAGGCCTGGAAGTCCGGCGACCTCGACCAGGTCGCCGAGGTCGACGAGGCGCTCATCGCCGAGGTCCTGGCCATGTCCACCGGCATCCCGGTGGTCAAGCTGACCGAGGCCGAGTCCGCCAAGCTCCTCAACATGGAGGCCGAGCTCCACAAGCGCATCATCGGTCAGGACAAGGCCATCGAGGCCCTGTCGAAGTCGATCCGCCGCACCCGTGCCGGCCTGAAGGACCCCAAGCGCCCCGGTGGCTCCTTCATCTTCGCCGGCCCCACGGGCGTCGGAAAGACCGAGCTGGCCAAGGCCCTGGCGGAGTTCCTGTTCGACGACGAGGACGCCCTCATCCAGCTTGACATGTCCGAGTTCGCCGAGAAGCACACGGTCTCGCGGCTCTTCGGCGCCCCTCCCGGCTACGTCGGCTACGACGAGGGCGGCCAACTCACCGAGAAGGTGCGCCGCCGAGCCCTTCTCCGTGGTCCTGTTCGACGAGGTCGAGAAGGCCCACCCGGACATCTTCAACTCCTTGCTGCAGATCCTGGAGGACGGGCACCTCTCTGACGCCCAGGGCCGCGTGGTCGACTTCAAGAACACCGTCATCATCATGACCACCAACCTCGGCTCCAAGGACATCGGCAGAGTCGGTGGCCACCGGCTTCCAGTCCACCGAGTCCGGTGCCATGGACTACGAGGAGATGAAGGCCCACGTCAACCGCGAGCTCAAGCAGCAGTTCCGGCCCGAGTTCCTCAACCGCGTCGACGACCTCATCGTCTTCCCGCAGCTGACCAAGGAGGAGGTGCGCCAGATCGTCGACCTCATGATCGCGCGCCTCGACAGGCGCCTGGCCGAGCAGCAGATGACCATCGAGCTGACCGAGGCCGCCAAGGAGCTCCTGGCCGAGCGCGGCTTCGACCCGGTGCTCGGCGCCCGCCCGCTGCGCCGCGCCATCCAGCGCGACATCGAGGACGCCCTGAGCGAGAAGATCCTCTTCGGGGAGATCGAGCGGGGCCAGAAGGTCATCGTCGACGCCGAGGGCGAGTCCATCCTGGGTGAGTTCATCTTCCGCGGCGAGCCCTGGGAGCAGGGCGAGGCCGAGGTCGCCGCACTGCGTGAGGCCGAGGACGCCGCGGCCGGCGGTGGGACAGGGGCCTCCAGCCCGCTGCGCATCTCCTCGACGCCCATCAGTCGTGGCGGCGGCGCCTCACCGGCCGCCGAACCCGGGCGCTGACCTCACCGGGTCCAGTCCCCTTATCAGTTCCATACGATGGGCCGCAACCTCACTGGGTTGCGGCCCATCGTCGTCGCTGCACAGCGGGGCCCTCGGTCTGCAAGACGCGTTGGCGTGAACTGCAGGGGAGGCGGCGGGGCCGCCTTGCTCCCGCCTCCATTTTTCCAGGTGGCTCCCATGAACTTGGACGCATGAGTGTGCGGGATGCGGTTCGCAGTTATGAATATGCACGGGACTCGGGGTCGGTGTCGCCACAAAGCATGGAAATGAAAATTGAATGAAATCTGAACGAAGCAAGAGAATGTTCTGAGAGTTTGGCCTGACTGTCTCATGTCTGTCCTCTGCCGGATACAGTGGAGTGACGATCCGTCGAAAGTCGTCCCTCTGACATGGTCGATCGGTGTCGTCACCCCGCCTTGTGCGGGGCCGTCTCAAACGTCTTTGCCCCTACTCGTCCTCACTGTCCGTACCTGTCCGCCCTCATTCAGACTGCCGCGACGCTCCTCGATCGCGGCGCCGGAATCTCCGGCTCAGATCGCCCGTGCGTGCTCACGCATTCTTGGTGCCGCTACTCCCATGACCCAACTCAGATACGAACCGCGACATTTCCACCAGCATCGTTTTCCGCGACTGCGGACCGCTAACGCTGCTGTGACCCTGAGCGTCCTCGGCGTGGTGGCGGCGGTACTGCCCTGGATCGGCTGGCCGAAGCAGGTCACTGTCGGTGTCCTGGTCCTCACCGTCCTCATCGGGCTGGGGCTGGTGACGGCGCCGCCCACCCGGGCGCTCAAGCGCGGCGGCATCGCCCCGGGTGCTCGTTGGCACTGGGGCGCGGCGATGCTCCTGGGCATGTCCCCGGCGATCCTGCTGGGTCTGAGCTTCCCCGTCGTGTCCCAGAAGATGGCTGCCAGCACGGTGAGTGGCACGGGCCTGCCGGTCATCGTCCTGAGCGTGTCGGTGGCGGTGCCCTGGCTCAGCCAGATCATCGGCACCCCCGTCTACCGGCTCCTGGGCGACTCCATCGGCCGCGGTCCGCGGGCGGTCCTGGAGCGCTACTGCTCCATCTGGCCGGCGCTGTTCCTGTGGGCGCTCCTGCCCACGGCGCTGGAGATCCTCGTCGTGGCCGCCGTGACCGGCTGGAACCCGCGCGTCCTGGGCGTCCACACCGCCCTGCTCCTCCTGCACGTCATCTTCGTGCAGTCACTCATCGTCGCCGACGTCGCCGGACGACGCCGCCTGTGGTCGGTGGGCTGGCTCTGCTACGCCGTCGCACTCGTCGCCGAGCCCACCTGGTGGTACCTGCCCCCGCTGATGGGAGCCCTCAGCCAGCTCCTGTCCATGGGGCGCTCCCTGGGCAGGATCCTGCGGCCCCGCGGGGTTGCCACCGGCATCCTCGTGCAGGACATGCTCCGCGGCGCGATCCTGGGGGGAGTGCTGTGGTCAGACAAGTTCTTCCTCTTCCTGGGCGCCGGTCGCGACTTCGACGTGGCGCTGGTCTACCTGTGCCTCCAGCCCGCCGTCGTCGCCTACTGCTACTACTTCGCGGTCACCGCGCCGCGGGTCAACACCGAGATCGCCCTGTTCCAGACGGTTCTCAAGCGTGAGGGCATGACCAGCCTGCGCGAGCGCGGGCGCACGCTGCGCCGGCTGCTGGACGCCAGCCTCATCCGCGCCTGCATCGTGGGGGCCGCCGGCGTCATCGTCGTCGTGTGCTCCATGGCGCTCATATCCTCCGAGCAGGTCCCGCTGGTCCTCGGGTGTGCCTGTCCTCGATCCTGTTCACGGTGCTGACGCTCCTGAGCTACGAGATCGACCACATCGGAGACTCGACCACCGCCCTGCTCCTGTCCGGCATTCACGTGGCGATCGCCGCGGCCCTGCTGCTCAAGGTGGCCGACGCCGCCGCCTACCTGCCGCTGGCCGGTGTCGACCTGGTGCTGTGCGCGCTGGGGCTGCTGCTCTACCGCAAACGGTGGGCCGCACCCGAGTACTCCTTCTTCTGGGGAAAGGCCATGTCCTGGTGAGCTCGTCATCCTCCTTCCGCGCCCGCCTGGAGAGTCTCCCGCTGCGCTACTCGGCTCCCGCCGGCGGCTACGCCCCGATGCCAGTCCCGACGACGGCCCCCGGCATCGGGGACCGGGGCGAGGAGACCGGCCCCAGGATCAAGGTCGGCCCCGACGGCTACGGCGTCGTCGTCACTACTGGCGGCGCCAGGTGCCCCGAGCGGCCCCTCGGCCGCCACCCCCTCCGCCGGCTCACCCACCGTCCCGCCCGCTACTGAACCGGCTGCGCAGCCGGCCGCGGCGTCGGCCTCCACTCCTGAGAACCCGGCCGCACCGATCTACGGTGTGGTCCAGGCCCCAGCGCCGGCCGGCTACGGCGTGGTCCAGCCGCGCCCCAAGAGCCCGGAGTCGGCCTCCCCGCAGAGCCCCGACGTCCTGGACTCCCCGATCTTCGGTGCCGTGAGCTCGGCGGCCTCAGGGCGCCTCGGCGTCCTCGCCGGTGGAGCCGGCCGCCCCCGCTCCGCCGCGTCACCGGCTCCCGATGACGTTGAAGCCCCTGACGCCACGGCAGCGTCGGCGCCCTCTGAGCCCTCTGAGCCTTCCTGAGGCCCCCGGCGCACGACGAGTCCCCGGCCCCCACGGCCATCGCCTGGGAGTCCGTGGCCTCGGCCGCCTCCGACGCCGCCGCCATCCCCCTGTCCCAGCAGACCGCCCAGGAGGAGCCTGAGGACGAGGAGACCCCCGCCGGTGGGAGCGAGCTGCCCCAGCTCCCCGAGGGCCCGAGGCCGGAGACCGATGACCAGGAGCTGCCCGACGGCGTCCCCGAGGACGGCGTGTACGTCGACGTCGACGTCGCCATCGTCATGGAGTCCACCTACCCCTATCTCAAGGGCGGGGTCTCCGCAGTGGTCACGACATCATCACCGGCAACCCGGACCTCACCTTCGGGATCATCCACATCACCTGGGACTCCCACTCCCCGCGCAAGGACCTCTACGGCATGCCGGACAACATCGCCTGGGTGAAGGTCCTCTACCTGTCCATGGAGGAGCACCAGGAGGACTTCCTGCGCGCCCGCCCGCGCGACCTGCACATGAACCGCCGCCAGCGCCGTGAGCTGTCCCGGCGCATCCTGGGCGCCCTGCTCTCCCTGGCCCAGGACGGCCAGACCGAGCCGCTGTGGGACCTCATCAGCGAGGGCCTGAGCGCCTCACGCCGCTACCCGGTCTGGGCGATCCTGGGCACGCGCGAGTTCATGGAGGCCTACCACGACATGATGCCGGACCTGGGGATGTCGATGACCGACATCTTCTGGTGCCTGCGCGACTTCTTCTCCCTGGCCTACGCGGTCCTGGCCGAGCCGGTCCCGCGCGCCCAGGTCTACCACGCCCACACCACCGGCTACGCCATGCTGCTGGGCGTCAACGCCGCCCGCGAGCACGGCACCAAGGTGCTGCTGACCGAGCACAACCTCTACGTGCGCGACACCGTCAACACCCTCCTGGAACGCAGGCTGGACCTCAACGTCAGGCTCACCGACTACCGCACCTTCGACGTCACCGGCCGCGAGCGCATGTGGATGGCCTGGTGGCTGGAGATGGGGCGCCTGTACCCCTACGCCTACGCCTCCACCTACCTCTACCCGCGGGCCATCACCGAGGCCAATGAGCTCGGCGGAGACTCCGGGCGCGCCATCGTCATCCCCAACGGCATCGTCACCTCGGAGTTCGACGCCTCCTACGCCGCGCGCCTGGCCGCCATCGAGGAGATCAAGAAGGAGGGCGCGGACAAGCACCTGTGAAGCTGGTCTACATCGCCCGCGTCGTGCCCATCAAGGGCCTGCTAGACATGATCGACTCGGTGCGCCTCATGGTGGACCGGGGCCTGAACATCCACCTGGACGTGTGCGGGCCCACCGAGCACATGCCCTCCTACTTCGAGCAGTGCCTGACCCGCATCGTCGAGCAGGGCCTGGAGAGCGTCATCACCATCCGCGGGACCGTCAAGGTCCGCGAGCTCCTGCCCGAGTTCGACCTGTTCGTCCTGCCCAGCTACAACGAGGGCCTGCCGGTCGTCTCCCTGGAGACCATGGGGGCCGGCATCCCCACAGTGAGCACCGATGTCGGCGCCGTGCGCTCCGTCGTCGAGGACATGATCGTCACCGACGACGGACAGACCTGGGACCCCTGCGGCATCATCATCGATCCAGGTGACCCCGCCGTCATGGCGGACAAGGTCCAGGAGGTCATCAGCGACGTCGACCTCTACGAGCGCCTCAGCCTCAACGCCCGCGGCCGTGTGGAGGCGGCCTACGACCTGGTCAAGGTCAACGCCTCCTACAACAAGATCTACCGTCAGGGCGGCGCCGGTGAGCAGGCCGGCGCCCGCGCCGACCGAGGAGGAGCATGAGGAGCAGCACCGGCGGCGTCGGCGCCTGGATCCGCTACGGCAACCCGCTCGAGCCCGGGGAGCTGGACTTCGCGATCGCCCACTACCGGGCGGCGATCCTCCAGCCCTGGGAGACCGAGGCGGCCGCCCGCCTCAAGGAGGCGCGACCGGACATGACGGTTCTGGCCTACCGGTGCCTGTCCTCCACACGGGACTTCGAGCCGGACTCCATGCGCGCCTCCGGGCTGTCCTACCGCGAGGCCCTCCGCCGCGGTTGGCTCGCCAGGCGTGACAACGGCGACCTGGTCGAGTGGAACACCTACCCCGGCCACTTCCAGGCCCGCGTGTGGGACCCCGACTACCGCGCCCGCTGGGTGGAGGAGGTCTGCCAGGCCACCGCTGAGACCGCCTTCGACGGCGTCATGGCGGACAACGACGTCTTCGACGACTACTACGGACTGGACCTCCCCCTGGACGGAATCGCCGACACCGCCGCCCTGCGCGCCGAGCTGAACATCTTCGTGGACCAGGCCGGTGCCGGCCTTAACGCCGTGGGCAAGATCCTCATCCCCGAACGTGGCCGAGGCCCGCCGGGAACCCGGCCGCTGGGAGCGCCACTCGGCCTGGGGGTGGTGGCTTCGACGAGTGCTGGCTGGGCTGGGGGATGACAACCTCTTCGATGAGGCTACCGCCCTGGCCCAGATCCATGAGCTGCGCGGGCCGGGCCTGTCCATCGTGCGCACCCCCGACGGTGGGGAGGCGCCTCCGCGTCCGGCTCCCGCCGCTTCCCGAGCCTCTACGGGCTGGCGGCCTCTGGGTCTTCGGGGCGGGGAGGCGCCTACACGGCCACCGGCCACGACGACTACTGCGCACTGCCTGGTTCCCCGCCCTGGACGCCGACCTGGGGCGCCCGCTGGGACGGCCCCGGAGGGCCTCAGGCGCCTGGGTGCGTGAGTTCGAGGGCGGCCTGGCCGCCGTCGTGCTCAGCGGGGAGGGGAAGGCGACGCTAGACCTGCCCGCCGGCCTGGTCCTGCCCGGCCCCACCGGGGCGCCCGACGGCGAGCCCCTGTCCACCCGCATCACCCTGCCGGGACACACCGGCCTGCTGGCGCTGCGCCCCTAAGCCCCGGGGCCGGCCGGCGATCCGGACGGCAGGGCGCTGGGATCTGAGATGCCCTTGGCTGCGGGCAGTGGGATGATCGCTCTGCGTGCCTGAGGCGCGCTCGGATTCGGCTCGCGCGAGACTCATTAGGGACTAAGGTCTTGTCAAACGTCGGCCAGGTCGGGGAGATCATGGTGCTGCTTGCTCCCCTGAGAATCCCGCCGTCCCGTACAGCGTCCTCTCAGGCTTGAAGCGCGGCGTCCGCTTCGGGCGGTGCCGGTCACCCGCAGGGCTCAGGACAAGGACGACCTATGGCACAGACCTCCCAGAACGGCGCGGTGGATCTCGCGCACAAGCCCATGATGAGTACGGCCCAGATCCTGCTGATGAACGTCGGTTTCTTCGGCATCCAGTACTCCTTCGGCATGCAGCAGAACATCATGTCGCCCATTTACCAGTTCCTCGGGGCCTCCCCCGACGAGCTGCCCATCCTCAACCTGGCCGGACCCGTCACCGGCCTGCTCATCCAGCCCCTCATCGGGGCGCTGTCGGACCGGACCTGGAGCGACAAGTGGGGCCGCCGTAAGCCCTTCTTCCTCATCGGCGCCGCCGGCTGCTCCATCTTCCTGTTCCTCATGCCCTTCGTGACCGCCGTGTGGATGGCGGTCCTGTGCCTGTGGCTGCTCGACGCCTCGAACAACACGGCCATGGAGCCCTACCGCGCCTTCATCGCCGACCGCGTGCCCGACAAGCAGCTCGCCAAGGGCTTCCTCGCCCAGTCCCTGTTCATCGGCGCCGGCTCGGCCCTGGCCGGCGGCACCCTCGCCGTCCTGGAGAAGATCCTGAAGGGCGCCACCGCCGCGGGTATCCCCTACTGGGTGTTCGGGGCCTTCATGGTGGGCTCGGTGTGCTCCATCGGCTCCGTGCTCATCTCGGTGCTCTCCACCAAAGGAGCTGCCGCCCACGCCGGAGGACCGCGCCGAGCTCGAGCGCAAGAAGAGGGAGGAGGGCCCCTTCGGCTTCGTCAAGGACGTCGGCGTCGCCATTGTCGAGATGCCCCGCGGCCTGAAGAAGATGGCCCTCGTCTACCTCTTCCAGTGGTACGCCATGAACGTCTTCTGGCAGTACCTCGGGCTCATGTGCGCCATCGCCTACTTCGGCGTCGACGTCAATCAGAAGGGCTACGCCGAGACCGATGCCTTCAGTGACGCCTCGGGCTTCGCCACCGGCCTCATGGTCGTCTACTACATCGCCTGCACGATCGTGGCCCTCTTCCTGGCGCGGCTGGCCAACAAGGTCGGCCCCAAGCACGTCCACACCGCGGCCCTCTTCCTGGCCGCCATCTGCCTATACCTGCTGACCCACATCGGCGGCCCCGACAACACGACGGTCCTCTACCTGCCGATGATCGGCATTGGTGTGGCCTGGGCCTCAATCGTGGGCATACCCTACGTTATGGCCACCGAGATGATCCGCAAGGAGCGCCGGGGCGTCTACATGGGCGTCATCAACATGATGATCGTCGTCCCCCAGCTCCTTCAGACCCTCACCTTCGGCTTCATCTACAAGAACCTGCTCGGCAACCACCCTGTCAACGCCCTGCTCTTCGTCGCAGTCTTCCTCGTCATCGCCGGCCTGCTCATCGAGTGGATCGACACCGACAAGGACGCCGACCCGAGGGTGCGCGCCGCCGCCATCGCCGCCACCGAGACTGCCGTCGCCTGATCGGGCGCATATGCGCCACATGAAAGGATGACACTTGTGACCTACAACACCATTGTTGCCGCAGTCGGCAATCTTGAGGAGAACACCCACGTCATCGATCGCGCCTGTGAGATGGCGCGACTGTGTGACGCCACCCTTCTCCTCGTGGCCGGCTACGACCCCGTCTCGCCCCGGGACAAGGCCCGCGTCGCCGACACCGCGCAGGTCGCCGATGTGCGGGTCGCCGAGACCCAGCTCACCGAGGACGAGGCCTACGCTGTCGTCGAGAAAGCGCGCGACATCGCAGTCGAGCGCGGCGTCGGCCTCGCCCAGGGCGTCGTCGTCGAGGGAACGGCGGCCTCCGCTGTAACTCTTGTCACGCTGGAGGCCGAGGCGGACCTCGTCGTCGTCGGCTCCAAGGGCGTGGACTCCCTGCTGGGCCGCATCTTCGGAGCGGTCTCCGTCCAGGTGCTCCGCAAGTCGCAGTGCGACGTCCTCGTCGTCGTTCCCCTAGTCGCCGGATAGACGTCGGACGCACGCGTCGGATCCTGCGCGATCGGACCGGCGGCGGATGCCCGCCACGCGGAAGTGTGGCGGGCATCCGCCGCTATGTTTCGAGGTTCTTCGTGTGTGAGGGCGTGGTCGGGGTGAGCGGGTGCCGGTGGTTCGGCGTCTCGGGGTCCTGCGCGGTCGTACTCGGCGTCGCGTGGTCGTACCGGCGGCGCGCGGTCGTACCTTAGAGGGGCTCTGGGTACGACCGCGCGGTTTTACGTACGACCGCGTGCGCTGGGGAGTACGACCACGCGGTTTTACGTACGACCGGGTGGGATCGCGTACGACCACGTACCCCGAGACCCCGACGAGGAAAAGCCCCGCACAACCCCATCCCACGACACGAAGAACCCGTTTTGAGCAGTTGTCGTAACTCCTGTGATACGTGGGGCCGGGCTGGGCGCATGGTGGCGCTGCGTCTGCCCGGGTGGCCCCGCGCCCCGACCCGCTCCGGGACGCGGCGCTCGGCGTTCCCCTGAATCTCCTCCCCTCGACGTCGGCCGCCCATGCCGCCGAGCCCCGCGGCGTCGGCGGGCGCGCCGGGAGGAGCGCGCTGGAGTCGGCGTGTTTGGTCTGGGACTGAAGTCACACTAGAGTCATATCGTGAACGACGCGTCGCCGCGTCACGCCTGTATCAGGACGACCTGAGGCAGATTCGAGACAGGTTCAGATCAGAATCAGAACAGAAAGAGGCAAGGATGCCCAAGTACGTGTACCGCTTCAGCGAGGGTGACAAGGACCAGAAGGATCTCCTGGGAGGCAAGGGAGCGAACCTGGCGGAGATGACCCGCCTGGGCCTGCCCGTTCCCCCCGGCTTCACCATCACCACCGACGCCTGCCGCGCCTACCTGGCCAGCGGCGAGGTCCCCGAGGAGCTCTCAGTCCAGGTCACCACCGCCCTGCGCGGCGTGGAGGAGGAGCTGGGGCGCGAGCTCGGCGCCGCCGAGGACCCCCTGCTCGTCTCGGTGCGAAGCGGTGCCAAGTTCTCCATGCCCGGCATGATGGAGACCGTCCTCAACATCGGCCTCAACGACGCCTCCGTCAAGGGCCTGGCCGCCGCCAGCGGTGACGAGCGCTTCGCCTGGGACTCCTACCGCCGCCTCATCCAGATGTTCGGCAAGACCGTCCTGGACATTGACGGCGACCACTTCTCCGACGCCCTGGACGCCAAGAAGGCTGCGCGGGGCGTGTCCATGGACTACGAGCTTCCCGTGGACGCCCTCCAGGAGCTGGTGGAGGAGTACAAGGCCATCGTCAAGGAGCACGCGGGCATCGACTTCCCGCAGGACCCCCGCTCCCAGCTGGACATGGCCACCGAGGCCGTCTTCCGCTCCTGGAACACCGAGCGCGCCCACATCTACCGCCGCCGCGAGAAGATCCCGCACGACCTGGGCACCGCGGTCAACGTGTGCACCATGGTGTTCGGCAACATGGGGGAGACCTCCGGCACCGGCGTGTGCTTCACCCGTGACCCCTCCACCGGGCGCACCGGCGTCTACGGCGACTACCTGGTCAACGCCCAGGGCGAGGACGTCGTCGCCGGCATCCGCAACACCCTGTCCCTGGCGGACCTCGAGCGCCTGGACAAGGCCTCCTACGACGAGCTGCGCTCCATCATGCACCGCCTGGAGACCCACTACCGCGACCTGTGCGACATCGAGTTCACCATCGAGCGCGGCAAGCTGTGGATGCTCCAGACCCGCGTGGGCAAGCGCACCGCCGCGGCCGCCTTCCGCGTGGCCACCCAGCTGGTCGACGAGAAGCTCATCACCATGGACGAGGCCCTCACGCGCGTCTCCGGCGAGCAGCTCACCCAGCTGATGTTCCCCCAGTTCGACGACAACTCCAGCCGCGACCTGCTCACCCGCGCCATGCCCGCCTCCCCGGGCGCCGCCGTGGGCTACATCGCCTTCGACAACGACGAGGCCGTCTCGCGCTCCCAGAAGGGCGACTCCGTCATCCTCGTGCGCCGCGAGACCAACCCCGACGACCTGCCCGGCATGGTCGCGGCCGCCGGCGTGCTCACGGCCCGCGGCGGTAAGACCAGCCACGCCGCCGTCGTCGCCCGCGGCATGGGCAAGACCTGCGTGTGCGGCGCCGAGGCCCTCGAGGTCGACGCCGTTGCCAAGACCCTGCGCATCGCAGGGCGCAAGGAGGTCCTCACCAGTGAGGACGTCATCGCCATCGACGGCACCACCGGCGAGGTCTTCCTCGGCGAGGTCGGCGTCGTCGACTCCCCGGTCATGACCCTACCTGCGCCGAGGCCTGGACGAGGCGCTCAAGGCGGCCGGCGACGACGACACCCGCGAGCTCGTCACCGCCGTGGACCGCCTCATGCGCCACGCCGATGAGGTCCGCCGCCTGGAGGTGCGCGCCAACGCCGACACCCCCGACGACGCCCGCCACGCCATCCACCGCGGCGCCCAGGGCGTGGGCCTGTGCCGCACCGAGGCACATGTTCCTGGGCGAGCGCAAGCAGTTCGTCCAGAACCTCATCCTGGCCTCCTCCGACGCCGAGCGCGAGGGCCGCCCTGGCCGCCCTCCCTGCCGCTGCAGAAGGGCGACTTCATCCAGATGTTCGAGACGATGAACGGCAAGCCCATGACGGTGCGCCTCATCGACCCGCCGCTGCACGAGTTCCTGCCGGACCTGACCGAGCTGAGCGTCAAGGTGGCCGTGGACCGCGAGCGCGGCGAGCTGGACCCAGCCGACGAGGAGCTCCTGGCCGTGGTGCGCAAGAGCCACGAGGCCAACCCGATGCTCGGCCTGCGCGGGGTCCGCCTGCTGTTGACCATGCCGGGCCTCATCGAGCTCCAGGTGCGCGCCATCGCCGAGGCCGCCGTCGAGCGCCTCAAGGCCGGCGGCGACCCGCACCCCGAAATCATGATCCCGCTCATCGGGTCAGTGCGTGAGCTCCAGCTGGCGCGCGAGCGCGTGGAGCATGTGCTGCAGGAGGTCTCCCAGGCCTCCGGCTACGCGCTCGACTTCCCGGTGGGCTGCATGATCGAGCTGCCGCGCGCGGCCGTTACCGCCGCCCACATCGCCGAGGAGGCCGACTTCTTCTCCTTCGGCACCAACGACCTGACCCAGACCACGTGGGGCTTCTCGCGCGACGACGTCGAGGGCTCCTTCGTGGGCCGCTACATCGATGACGGTATCTTCGGGGTCTCGCCCTTCGAGACCGTCGACGTCGACGGCGTGGGCGGCATGGTGCGCCTGGGTGTCGAGGGCGGCCGGTCCACCAAGCCGACGATGAAGATGGGCGTGTGCGGTGAGCACGGCGGGGACCCCGAGTCCATCGGCTTCTTCCATCGGGTGGGTCTGGACTACGTCTCCTGCTCGCCCTTCCGGGTGCCGGTGGCCCGCCTGGAGGCCGGGCGCGCCGCCGTTGAGGACAAGGCTGAGTAACCGGGTAACCGGGTAACCGGGTAGCGAGGTTCGCAGACCAGTAGCGTCGTGGGGCCGGGCTGGGATCAGGAGACCGGCGACGGCGAGGCGATGCCCAGGCGCCCGCCCAGCCAGTCGACCTGGTCGGCCAGCGCCGGCCCCACACGGCCCAGGTGTGGGCGCCGTCGTACTGGCGGGTGCTCACGGTCATTCCGGACTTCGTGGCGGCCTCGACCAGGACGGGCACGGCCCCGCGGTAGCCCTTGTCCTGGCGGCCCACCGACAAGATGCCGGCGATGCCGTCGTAGCGGCCGGGTGGGGCGGCGGACATCAGGGAGATCGGATCGTTGGCCTCGTAGGCGGCACGGTCTCCGCCGAAGCCCTCGGAGATGGTGCGCTCCACGCTGCCCAGCGTGGGGTGCTCCTCGGCACTGATAGCCAGGAAGGTACGGTAGACGCCCGGTGAGCGGGTGACGACCTGCATCGCGCAGGTGCCCCCGTTGGACAGGCCGGCCACCGCCCAGTGGGCGGGGTCGTCGTCGACCTGCAGGTTCGCCCTGATCCAGGCCGGGACGTCCTTCTCCAGGTAGGTGGCCACCTTGCCGCCGGCCTCGGTGTCGGAGCACAGGGGATTGGCGTACGGGCTGCCCAGGAGGTCGGCGACGACGACCACCGGGGCCAGGCCGTGGTGGTTGGCCGCGTAGGCGTCCATCGTGTCCTTCAGGTTCCCCAGCTCGAACCAGTCCGACGGGCTTCCCGGCTGCCCGGTGAGCAGGACGAGGACCGGCAGGGCCGGGCGCTGTGAGCTCAGGTAGGCCGGCGGCAGGTAGATGAAGGCCCCTCGCGGCGTGAAGCCCTTCGTCCCGGACTGGTCGCCGGCCGGGATGTCGGCGGTGACCGCCTCACCGTGGGCGGGCATGTCCGACGGCGGCCTCCAGGTCTCCTCCAGCGTCCCGTGGCCGCGCACGGGTGCCGGCGACTGGGCCGCGGCGCCCTGCAGACGGTTGAGTGGTGTGGTCGCCACCCCGTAGCCCAGGACCGATGCCAGGGTCGGGTAGGAGGCGAAGAAGGTGTTGATCGCCAGCAGCGAGGAGGCCACCACGGCTACGAGGCTGGAGGCGGACTCCGTGGCGCGTACCAGGCGGCGGTTGCGTGAATGCACCGCCTGGTGGCGCCCCTCGGTGCGGTTGCCGGTGACCAGCTGGGCGATGACGAGACCGATGACTCCCACCCAGGTCCACACGAACCAGCCGACGCCGTCGGCGATGGGATGCCAGATGACGTCCACGACCAGCCAGGAGGTCACCGCGCTGGCCGCTGCGGCGCCGGGTACGACGAGCTGGCGAGACCAGGGCAGGTAGCGGGTGCGCCGCCACCACAGCCAGGCGATGACTACCGCGGCAACGACCGCGCAGGCCGTCCCCAGCCAGGGCTGGAGGATGTGGACGGCCTTGAGAGCGCCCACGACGCCGCCCGAGGCCTGCACGTCGGCGGTGCTGCCGGCAGTGTTGACGGCAGTGGCGGCGTCGGCGGTGGGCGCACCAGCACCGCCGACCTCAGTCACGGTTCATCAGCACCTGGGCGAAGCGCGCCGTCTGAGAGGGCTTGAGACCGGGCAGGTAGGCCCGGGCGATGGCGATCCCCACGGTGGGCAGGTCCACCAGATCGGGAACCGCCAGGTACATGGGCACTGAGCGCGGCTTGAACTTGCGCTTGTAGGCGTGCAGGGAGCTGAATCCGTAGGCCGGCTCCAGCACGGAGGCCAGCAGGTTCAGGAGCGGGTCGAAGCGTGAGGAGGATCCTCCGTCGGCTGGTGCGGAGCGGGACAGCGGCGCCCCGGACAGGGACAGGATCTCCAGGCCCTCGGCCTGAGCGTCCTGGGCGGCGCGCCCGATGAGGTACTCCATGACGGGGCGGAAACCGCCCTCGCGGCGTCGCATGAAGTCCAGGGTCAGGCCGATGACGCGCCCGTCGCGGTAGACCGGCAGCCAGGAGGTGACGCCCTGGACGGTGCCGTCGGCGTCAATGGCCAGCAGCAGGCGAGTCTCGGCGTCGTCGAGCTCGGCCAGGCCACCCAGGGTGAAGCCCATCTCCGGCAACGGCTTGTCACTGGCCCAGGCCTGGGAGATGGCCCGGATCTGGTCGCGCCGGCCGGCCGGGCAGTCGCGGAAGGTGGTCCACACCGCCTCAACGCCCTCCTTTTTGGCGTGGTTGAAGGCGGTGCGCACGTCCTGGTAGGCCTTGCCACGGAAGGCCAGGTCCGGCAGGTCCAGGACGGCCTCCTCGGCCACCTGCAGGATCGTCCAGCCCATGGCGCGAGCGGCCTCCATCGCCGGGGCGTGCACCGTGTACAGGGCCGGGATGAGTCCGGCGTCGGTGGCGAAGTCGGCGAAGTCGCGCACCGCCTGGGCCACGTCGGCGTCGTCGGCGGCGGGGTCCCCGACCGTCAGGGCGACGTCGCGGCTGGGCCGGTAGGAGAAACCGGCCGTGCCCGCCTCGTTGACCCAGGCCTCGTTGCCCTGCCAGGTGAGCATCCACCCCAGGGTCCCGGCGCCGCGGCTGCGCACCAGGTCGACGAGCTCCTCGCGGTCGGAGACCCGGGTGCGGGCGGGAGCGGACTGGGCCAGCCACACCCACAGGATCGTCAGGAGCCACACCAGGACCGGCACCCACGCGGTGAGCAGGTAGGCCAGGGGGTCAGGGGCGCGACGATCAGGCTCATGATGCCGCCGGTGCTGATGGGCAGCAGGTAGGACACGTAGGTCTCCAGCAGGGCGGGCCAGGTCGCGTAGGGGAGAAGTCATGAGACATGAGCAGGCCCCGGCGACGGTCAGGACCGCCCCACCCAGGAGGGTCAGGATCCAGGCGACGACGGCGCGGTGGATGACGCCCGGGCGCGACCCCAGGGTGAAGCGCCTCCTGGTCCACACCACCAGGCTGATGACCACGATGTTGAGCAGCAGCGGCACCAGCAGGTGCCCCGAGCGCAGCCAGCTGTGCAGGAGCCGGGCCGTGGTGGGACCGGACTCGGGCAGCTGCTCGCCGATCTTCTCCACCAGGGCGAACAGGGCCGCGCACACCCCCAGGAAGAACTGCAGGGCGATGGTGCCGTAGGCCGCTGATCGACGCCCGCGGCGCAGGCCGTCGGCCAGGACCAGCTGCAAGAGCGCCGGCATGCACATCAGGAGCTGCTCGACGGGGTAGATGACGGCGTCCTTGGGCAGGATGGCGGGGGTCAGCCCGTAGCGGGCGTCGGCCAAGGGGCCGGCGGCGTTACTCACCACCGCCAGGGCGCAGCTCACGGCCCAGCAGGCCACCAGGAAGGCCACGAGCTCGCGCTCCGCACGTCGGGGCAGCTCCTGGGAGGGGGCCGTCTGCTGCCCGCGTTCCAGGACGATTCCCATGATGAGGGCCGATGACGCCGGCCCCCAGACGGGCCAGCGCGCCCACGGTTCCGGTCACGGCGGCCGAGACGACGAGAACGGCGAAGGTCACCAGGCGCGTGCGCCGTCGCCAGGACGGGCGCATGACGCTGGTGGAGGCCGCCACCAGGCCGGCAGTGGGCAGGCTGATGCCCTGGATCGGGGGGTGGACGAGGTAGGGGGACCAGGCCTCCCACACGCGGCCGATAAGGGGGTAGAGCGCCTGGGCCAGGACGATGCCCCCGGCGCAGGAGACGGCGGCGGTGGCCAGCCACCGCCGCGTGCCCAGGAGCCGCTCCAGCAGCACGCCGACGGACAGCAGCATGAGGGCTTCCGGTCACCGGGCAGCAGGTGGCCGGGGACCGCCCAGGCGGTCAGCAGGGTCCCACACCCGCTGGGGCTGGTCAATGTGAGCGGACAGGGCGATCTGCCCCCGGGGCCCCCAGGGCAGCAGGGCGATGCTGATGACCAGGGTCAGCACGGCGCAGGTGGTCGCGGCCGGCGCCGAGGCCAGCCAGGTGCGCGTGGCCCGCCAGGCTCGGTGCGCGTAGGCGCTCAGGTGCGAGGGCCGCGATGCGGGGCCGCAGGCGAGGACGACGGTGATGGGGCAAGGAGGGCGCCGGGGAGGGCGCGAGCTCGGGTGCGTCCGGGGAGTCGTGGTGGACGAGTCCGACGGCATGAACGCTCCTCAGGCGGTAGGTGATGGGGAGGCTAGTGGTGCGAAAGGGGTGGAGGGGCTCCCCGTCGGGAGCCGACCAGCCGACATTCTTATCCACTTCCCGGCCATCCTCATCCACCTCGAGGCGGATGCGACCATGAGACCGGTCTCTCCAAGATTCAGGGACAACCCTAGGAGATAACCTCGATCTGGGTGTGCTGCCGCAGTTTTCTCACTGTGCGCGGACTGATGTGATGGGGTGGCGGCCCACTGCTCGTTGCCGTCATGAGATAGTCTGCCGTGTGCTGGCGGTCGTGACAGGATGGCTGGGCACTGTGTTCGTGGGCGACTCGACTGTGAGCCGTCCACGTGCGTGCTCACCTGTGCTGGGGGCCATCGCGGAGCAGGACGACGAGGAAAGGCGGCCCCATCCATGGCCATGTACGAGCTCGACGGCAACCACCTCCTGCCCGTGCGCCTGGGTCGCTCCGCTGACGCCATCACCCTGTCTCACAGTCTGGTCGCCATCCAGCGTCAGATCGTCGACGTCCTGCGCCGTCCGCTCTTCCCCCTGTCATGGGAGGAGCTCGAGACCGGAGCGAGCCTGACCGCCCTGGACGCCACCGGGCAGGTCGTCGTCGTCGAGGTCCTGGAGAGAATCGACTCCACGGGGCTGCTGGCCGCCATGTCGCGCCTGACCCAGGCCGCCACCGCGGGCCGCCGCGAGATCGCCAGCAGGTACGCCGGCGGGCTGGGGGCCTTCAGCCAGGACTGGAACGAGTTCCGCGAGGCAATGCCCGCCCAGGCCGAGGCCGGACCGCGGCTGACGATCCTGAGCGCCTCCCTGGAGCCCGACGTCGTCGGAGGGCTGGGAGTACTGGCCTCCTCCGGGCTGGAGATCCACGAGGTGGACGTGCGCATCGTGGACGAGTCTCGCATCGTCGTCGTGGTGGAGAAGATCTCCGGGCTGGACGTGGCCGCCGGGGACCGCTGCTCGTGGCCCGTGCGCCCCGCCCGGCCCTGGCCGGTTCCGCCTCCGCCGGTCTCGAGTGGCTCGCGGGCCGTTGACGCCACTGAGCAGGCCGAGCACATGAGCCCGGTCACCGGCCCCATCGAGATCGTCATCCCCACCGAGCCGGCGCACGGCCCCGACGCTGAGGGCGCTGATGACACCGGCGCCGCCATTCCGGCGGGAGCCTTCGCCGCAACGGGTGCCGCCGACGCGCTCTCCGAGCTGTTCGAGCCGGTGGCCGTCACCGCCGAGCAGCCCCAGGTACATGCCCCTCCGCCCAGGGCGGGGACGAGGCCCAGCCCGAGGAGCCCGCCGAGGCCGACGACGCCCAGCCTGCCGGACAGGCCGCACCCGAACCGGATGAAGACGCCGCCGAGCCCCTGCCGACGACGCCCCACGTCTCCACCCCCGCGCAGGACCCGACCCAGGACGCCGCTGACGCCGCCCCCGATGACACCACGACCGATGCCGACCGCGGTGCCGAGGCCGAGCACGAGGCCACGGCGAGCCGGCCCGAGCCGGGCCCGGAGAGCTCCGACGACGCTCCACAGGCTCCCCGCCGCGCCCGAGCCCGCGGACCGCCCCGGCGACTCCGATCACGACCCCGGCGACGAGCCCTCTGCCGACGACGTCGGCCACCCGGGCCGCCCGGACTCCACCGATGACCCCAGCGCCGGGCAGCGGGCCATCGCCGCCCTGGCCGGAGGCGTGGACATCCTCGGCGGGAGCAGCCTGTCCGGGGAGAGCGGCTCAGCGGCGTCGGCCGGCTCGGCGCCTTCTTCCGTTCCGCTCGCCGCCGATGAGACGCGCGATACCGCAGGAGCCCCGCAGATCGGCGATGCCCCGAGCCGGCCCGGTTCGCGCACCCGCATGGGGCGGCGCTCGCGGGCGGCGCGCTCAGCCCGATACCTCCTTCACCGCGCCAGCCTCGCAGTTAGACGCCCTCGCGCGTCTCCTCCGGCGGCGGGCACTCGGTGCGGGCCGCGCAGGCCTGGTCCACCGTCGCCCCCAGCGAGTCCCGCCCGGAGGCGCCCACCGGCGCGGTGCCGCTCGTGTCCTGGGAGCCGCTGCGCGGGTCGGCCGACGCGCTCGACCCGGTGGCCGAGGCGCTGGGCGGGGACCCCTCGAAGTCCCTCCAGGTCCAGGAGACCGCGGAGCTGGCGGCCGTGGCGGCCTCGCTGGGCGAACCGACCCAGATCGTCTGGCAGCGGCTGCGTCGAGGCATCTACCACGAGGCGATCCTGTCGGTGGAGGGCGTCATCACCCTGTCCGACGGGCGATCCTTCACCGACCCGACGTCGGCCGCCAACGCCGCCCAGGCAGTCACCGACGCCGACGGCTGGCGCGTGTGGCGCGTGGGGGTGCACGGCCCCCACCTGGGGGACCTGCGCGACAACCTGGCCGACCGCAGCTTCTGAAGCCTCTGGCCCTGAGCCGCTGGCCGTCGTCGGACCGGGTCAGCGCAGCACGTAGGCGGACATCCAGCGGCGCAGGGCGGAGAAGACCTGCTCACGCACGGGCGGCTCGGACAGGGTGAGGTCGTGGACCCCGCCGGGGAAACGGGCGATGGTCACCAGCTTGCCGAGCATGACGGCGCGGCGGGCGGTGGCGTCGGCGTCGATGATCGTGTCCGCGCTCCTGGACTCCGGCATCCACGTCACTCCGAGCCGGGTGGAGGCCGCGCCCATGGACAGCACCGGGCAGCGGATATCCAGGCCCTGGGCGACGCGGTTGTGACCTTCCATGACGGCCTGGAGCCAGCCGACACGCACGGGCGCGGAGGGCTTGATCGACCAGGCGGGGTTGATGTCCCAGCCGGTCACGTAGGGGTCGTCGGCCCAGGCGGGATCGGGCAGCTCGCCGTCGCGCTCGGGGATCCAGCCGTCGGTGATGGAGAAGACGCGCGCCGGGTCGACCCAGCCGTCCAGGATCGACATGTGCGGGTCGCGCAGCGCCAGGGTGCGCAGCACCGGATCGCCGACGGTGCGCACGAGCTCGGAGCCCTGGAGTGAGAGCCAGGCGGAGTTGAGGACCAGGGCGCGCAGGGCCCCCGGGTGGCGGTCGGCCCACAGGGAGGCGATGAGTCCGCCGGTGGAGTGACCCGACAGGACGACCTCGGTCTCCCAGCCCTGGTCGGCGCGAATGGCGGACAGGGCCAGACCCAGGTCCTCGTCGTAGTCGGTCAGCGAGGTGCACCAGCCCAGCATCTGGCCCTCGCGCCAGGAACGGCCGTAGCGGCGCAGGTCCAGGGCGTGAAGGCCCCGCCCAGGCGGGAGATCTCGCGGGCCAGGTGGGTCTGGAAGAAGTAGTCGTTCCAGCCGTGCAGGTAGAGGTAGATGAAGGTGGGGGTCGTGGGGGTGCCCGGCAGGGCGCCGGGGTCGAGAGCCGGCAGGTGGCGCACCAGGGTGGCGACGGCGCCGTCGTCCTCGTCGTCGGGCAGCAGCTCCAGGGTGCGGGCCTCGAAGCCCGGGCCCAGGAAGTCCGGCCCCCAGGCGTCCACCGGCGCGTGCTCGGTCGTTGCGTTCACGACCCCATGATGGCACCGCTCTCCGGACGGGGGCTCCGCGACGCCTCTCATCATCAACCAAAACTTCACAAACGACCCGGAGCCGCGTCGTTTCTGAAGTTTTTGTCGAAGTGAGGCGGATGGGGTGCAGCTGCGGCGGCATCAATGGTGGGAGGGCTCCTCGGCGGACCGCTGACGAAACGGGCCTCAGCATCGACCCTGACGACCGCCTTCGGCATCCTCCTTGGGCGTCTGCGCCGTCACCGCCTACGACCTTGTGGCCGCCTGAGCCAGGGACAGGAGCTCTTCCACCGAGCCTGCGGTGACCTGAGCGGACCGCCCTACGACGTTGTCGAGCGGCAGGCAGGCGCCGTGCTGGGGCACTTTCGTTGGCCCCGACGCGGGCGAGTTCATACGCACCGCCACCATCACTGCGGGCGTTCCTGTCCATCGGCTGCGTCATACCGTGTCTGTCTTTCCCACCGACAGTGAGATCTGACTGCGACTCATCGAGTCAGTCTTGAGCGGGGTCCTTCGCCTACGCCTCAGTCATTGAATGAAGAACTACATCCATGAAGCGGGGATCCACATCTGAAGGGAGTGACAATGGCCGGTCGGTAGGATGGGAGAGGGGGAGGTGATGGTTCCTACAAATATACTTCTCTAGATTTGTGCACACTCCTGAACTTTTTGATCGGTTGTCAAGTGCGTGCTGCAAGGCTCCTGCTGCGGGTAACGTGAAGACATTCTACAGCCTGTCTTAAGGGAGACCTATGATTGATGGTAACAAATTTCGCGTGCTGATTCCCAAATACAATAATGCAGACGTGCTATTAGATCGAACGGAGTCCATAAATTGGAGTAATCCCGAGGGTGGTTACATTAGGGGGCAGTTTAGAGATGGTGGCGCTTTTGGGTACCGGCACCCAAAAGCGCGCTTCCTCAAGAGGGTCACAGGCTTTCGTGTTCTAAGACCGGCCGAGCGGGTTGAGGCAAGAGGAGAGGTGTGGTGTCCGCCACTGGCAATTGCAACTTTCACCGATGTTTACGATGGGTCGTATTCAATAGTTCGATTCTATCGCGACAACAAGGTGATAGGGAAAAGCCGCTTGTATCGTCCCGACGACCTCACACTGCTAGTATCGTCTGCGTCCACGGGAAGTGGTGCTGACGTCTTTAAGTACTGGAAAGATACCGCACTCATGCTGGCTGCTGATGATCCGACTCGTCCAGCATTTGAGTCGATTAAGTATGTCCATCCTGGTAGTGCGTTGTTTGCGTACATGGAGGGAGTCAACTTTCAAACATCGGAAACTCGGTCGCCAGTTATTCTGCCGTTTCAGAGCAACGAGGATCAGAAGATTGCGGTAGAGAGGGCGCTTTCTCATCGAGTCAGTGTTATTTATGGCCCTCCTGGGACCGGAAAAACGGAGACCATACTTAATATTATCGCTAACATTCTGATGAATCCTGGGGCGACGGTCGGAGTCCCTGTCTTTCGGTAACGCTGCCGTTGAGAATGTCAAGGACAAACTTGACGAGGCCGGGTATGGATTCGTGGCAGCTCGGGTGGGAAATGACAAATGTGTTACCTCCTTTATCGCCGAACAAGAGGCTCGTGCACGTGGTATCGCTCATTGGTTGAGCTACGCATCTGTGAACAGTCCCTGTGCAGTCTTCTAGAAGTCAGGCGATGAATTACTTGAAGCACATGGAGGAGCAGCTGCTTGGAGTCTGGAAATCCTCCCGAGAGCTTGCTAAGGTGCGAAGTAAGATTGAAGAATACTCTTTGGAGGCCGCTCATCTGGAGCGCCGAGCCGAAAGTAGCATCCTCCCTGATTTAAGCGAGCTGCCTCTACTGCGCAAGAGTTCTCGACGTATCCTCGACTATTTGGCTGAAACTACTGTGTGTCCGGATCTTCCGGAAGGCATTAAGGGGATCATTCCACGTGTTCGCAGGTACTTCAAGTACGGCAGAACGAAGGACGTGGATGCGCGCGATGCCGATACTATCCTTGGTCTGGAAAGGGCATTCTATGCCAAGCGGATTGAGGAGTTAAAACAAGAAGAGCGACGCTGGCAGTGTGAGGTCGGTAATCGTAATTCTGAGGAAGTTAGAGCCCAATATCAGAAGGCTTCTCGCTCGCTTTTGGATTTTGTTCTGCGGCAACGCTACTTAAATAGCCTGCATCCTATATTCGACAAAAAGGACAACGCGATCCAGAAACGAACGTCGGAGTTTCTATCTGAGTATCCGGTGGTGCTTACAACCTGCCATTCGATTCGGAGAAACCTGTCGGAAAGGCATCTTCTAGACTGGGTGATTATTGACGAGGCAACTCAGGTAAACTTGCATGCAGCTGTTTTGGCAATGAGCAAGGCGAGAAATGTTGTGATATAGTGTGATTAAAACAAGATTCGTGTTGCTGGTTTTGTTGTTGGGTTGGTGATCAGGTATTCGTGGGGCGTCCGGTGTGGGGGGTGTCTCTTTCTCGTGGGGTGTTTGGCTGCTGGTGCTGGCTTCTTTTGTCGTCTTCTCTTGTGTTGTCGGCGTTTCGCGTGAGCTCTCGGGTCGGGGGCGGAATATCATGCTGGGATGGACAGGGTCATGGTTAGTGATGATGAGTGGGCTGTTTTGCAGGGCTATAAGCACCAGGCGCCTTACAGGTTGATGCGATTGAAGTCCGAGGCGGTCGTGCTGCTGTCCAAGGATGTGGATACCGCGGTCGTGGCCCAGGTCGTCGAGCGCACGCCCGAGACGGTGCGCAGCTGGGCTCGGGCGTGGAACCGGTACCGTCTGGCCTCAATCCACACCGGTCACGCCGGCAACCTCAACGCCTCCAGGCTCACCACCACCCAGCGCCAGGAGGTGGCCGGGGTACTGTCCCGGCCCCCGTCGGAGCAGGGCCTGCCCATCGGGTTCTGGGACGTGCCCCATCTGGCGGCCTGGGTCTACGACCACTTCGAGGTAGAGTACGCCTCTGCCGCCTCCTACCGGTTCCTGCTGCACATGGCGGGCCTGTCCTTCCACCGCCCCGAGGCCGTCGACCAGCGCCGCCCGCCCCAGGCGGACGTTGACCAGCGCATGAGCCAGATCCGTTCCGAGATCGTCCGCAAGTGGTCCGATCCCGAGGTGATGGTGGTGTGCGCCGACGAGGTGCGTATCGAGCACGAGGCGATCGTGCGCAGGGCGTGGATCCGCCGAGGTGACGCCGCCCGTCTGGAGGTCGACCGCCGCCGCCAGGCCCAGTCCTACATCGGCTTCCTGCACGAGACCGACGGCACCGTCGACTTGATGACCCTCGACTGGCAGGGACACCGGCACCATCACCCAGGCCCTGATCGACCTGACCGTGAAGCACCCCGGCAAGAAGAAGATCGTCATCGTGGGGACAACGCCTCCTGGCACCGTTCAGCAAAGCTCAGACACAGTCTCAAGACCATCAAGAACCTCGAGAGGATCCACCTGATCAACCTACCCGCCTACAGCCCCGACGAGAACCCCATCGAGCACGTCTGGAAAGAAGCAAAGGACAGTATCAGCAACCACCAAAGAGCCACATTCCCCCAAACCCGACAAGCATTCGAGACCTTCATCCAGGCAAACAAGTTCCCCTACCGACTCACAAAAATAATCTCGTTTAAACTCCACTATAGTGGGGGATCTTAAGCAGCTCGGACCGATTATTGACCAAAGGCTGAAGGACGCTTCGATCTCCCCTCCACATCCCGCATACGATGTTGCTGAGCACTCGATTCTCTCATCCGTCACCGAGGTCTACGGACAAACACTCCCTCGAACGATGCTGCGTGAGCACTACCGCTGTGCGCCTGAGATCATCGAGTTCTGCAATAAAATGTTCTACAACGGCGAGCTGATAACCATGAAGGCTAAAGTTCCGGATGATCAATGGCCCACCTTAATGGTTCACAAGACGGCTCCAGGAAATCACATGCGAACTTTGCGTCGGGCTCTTACTAAAGGCACGTACAGTCAACGTGAAATCGATACTGTCGAGGAGCTCATGGGTGGCGTCGTTGAAGGTGCAGACTTTAGAGGCTTCCTCGGAGGTGAAGAATCGGGAGGCGACTACATGTTAGGCATCGCAACTCCCTACAGGCTCCAGGCGGACAGGCTCGGAGAGACCATTTACAGTACGGCTGACCTCCTTGAGATGAGCATTATGAGTGAGACGGTACATAAATTTCAAGGACGCGGGGCTAAGGCGATGATTCTCAGTACGGTGGTCGACGAGTCTCGTGTTGGTCATATGAAGCTGAGGTTCGTCGACGATCCGAGAATGATCAATGTAGCCGTTTCTCGGGCTAAGGAGAAGTTTATTCTGGTAACCAATCATGATGAGGTTCCTCGAAGCAAGATAATTAAAGCGCTCATCGACTATGTTAGGTTTCAGAATCCAAGTCAAGTGACTGAGAGCGGGGTGCTCTCGGTGTTTGATCTCCTCTATAAAGAATATTCTGAACGGCTTGACGAATTTGCTTCGCGGATTCATGGGGATAGTAGGTACAAGTCCGAGAATATCGTGTGGACTCTTCTGAATGACATTCTTGCTGAGCCTGCTTATGGGCTTCTGGAGGTGGTTTCGCAAGTGAGGCTTCGTGACTTGCTCCCCAACTTTGACAGGTTGAACGAGCGGCAGAGGGAGTTTGCCCGTTCTGTGTCGGCCATCGATTTTGCCGTATATCACAAGGTAAGTAGGCGAATGCTGCTTGCGGTTGAGGTCAATGGGACAAGGTTTCATGAAGACAGCCCTGAGCAGCAGGTACAAGATGAGCTGAAAGCGCAGATAATTGGTATCTACGGCGCTGACGTGCTTGTTCTGAGAACCAATGACAGCAACATTGAATCGACGGTGAGAGATAGACTTGATCGGGTTCTGATGCTAGATGAGAGACGGCACTGAGGTTTGGTTGCAGGTGCTGAGTGTGCTCTGGATTGATGGAGAGGCAAATTGGATGCGTACGATCAGTATCGACCATCTCATGCTGGTGCTCTTTCGTTAATACGAGCGTCAATTTCTGCTCTTGTTTTCTGGGCGTGGATGGAGTTACCTTCGGGCAGGAGTGGACAGTGCTACGCTTCGGGGCCGAAAGATGAAGATCCGCGGAGGCAGTCCGATCGCTTGCACTCCTCTCATCCGGTCCCCGGTAGTACGAACCCATGCTTGGTCGCCGGCGGCACTCTTGATGAGAGCATCGGGCGTTGTACTTCGAGATGAGTCCGGTTCCTTCACCGTAATGGCAGGAGTCCTTGAACTATTGAAACCTCTCAGGGCTCGCCTGTGTGGCGAGGCCTGAGAGACTGGGTGCATGCGAATCGCCATCGGTGCCCCGGGCAATGGAGTCCTCCTGAAGGACGCTCTTGAGGAACGACTGGCCGGGGACGGGCGCGTGAGCGGCGTCGTCGACCTGTCCACACCGGACATCACCTACCCGGAGGTCTCCTTCCAGGTCGCCCGGGCAGTCGCCGAGGGGCGGGTCGACCGTGGGCTTCTCATCTGCGGCACCGGCGTGGGAACGGCCATCGCCGCGAACAAAGGTGCCCTGGGGTGCGCGCGGCGACCGCGCACGACCTGCTCACCGTGCGCGGCTCGGTGGAGAACTACGACGCCCAGATCCTGTGCATGGGACAGAACGTCATCGCGGCCCCGGCCGCCTGGGCGCTCATCGACATCTGGCTCGACCTGCGCCATGACCCCACCAGCAGCTACGGCCCCAAGGTTGGTGAGATCGCCGCCTACGAGGCGCGCCTCCATTCCTGACGGCGGCCCCGCGCGAGCCGCCTAACGAGGTGTGGGCCGCGCCGGAACTGCGCGCGCCGGTGCGGAGACTCTGGTGTCGAAGCGTGTGCTGGCCAGGCGGCGCTCGGCCCAGGTGATGGTGTCCAGCACCGCGCGGGCCGTGTACGCGCGGCGCCCTGCGCCGATCGACTCCGTCGTGAGGATCCCGGCAGCCCGGAGCGTCTCAAGTCCTCGCGTCGCCGCAGTGCGCGAGACCCCGTAGACCTGCGACGCCGTCGAGATGGTCAGGACTGGGGTAGCGGGTAGTCCCTCAGGGATGCGCGACGTCGCCGAGTCGCTGCGCGGGCGGCGACCGGTGCCCTCCCGACTGGCCCACGCCTCAAGCGCGCTTGCCCAGTCGGAGCGCACGTCGTCGAGCTCGGAGAGATCTGTTCCGCCTGGTCGCAGGCCAGTATGACCGCTTCAAGGAAGAAGGCGATCCATGCGTGCTGGCCGGGGGAGGTTTCAGGCTCATCAGCGGCGTCCTCTCCCCGATAGGCGGAGAGCGCCTCGACATACCGATGACTCAGCGTCGACAGGACCAGGCTCGTCGGCAGCACCATGCCGGGAAGCAGCCCCCGGCGAGTCAGTACCGTGTGGATGAGTGCTCGGCCCACGCGGCCGTTACCATCCGTGAACGGGTGAATCGTCTCGAACTGTGCGTGGACGAGTGCCGCCTGAATGAGCGGAGCATGCGTGGCGCCGTTGAGGTACCGCAACAGGTCCTCGATCAGACCAGGAACCAGATCCGGTGGAGGCGGTACGAAGTCCGCCTCAATGGGGTGATATGAGGATCCCTCCCAGCCAGTTCTGAACCGTTCGGATTCCATGATGCTCCGGTGAATCGGGTAGGAGGCTGCGATGCAGGGCCAGTAGCCGGTCAACGTCCACCGGCGCCGTGTCATTCAGCTCTTCAACGGCCGCGCGAACCAGCGTCACGTTGTTGGCGACGGTGCGTGCCTGGGCGCTGAGCCCCTTGACCTCCTCATGCTGGCCGAGCTCCGCCAGCGCGACCTTGTGGGCCGACGGCGCGATCCCCTCGATCCGCGATGAGGCGATCGCCTCGCTGCGTAGGAGAAACCTCGAGGCGGCGGTCATGGCGGGAGAGATGGTGAGCGTACGAACTCGCTGCTCGGCCTGGGCCGCCAGCGCCTCGATGTCAGGACTGAGCCTCAGACCGGAGCCGATGAGTGGGTCCGGCACGTAAGCCCGGTACTCGCCTGAGCGGCGGTCACGACGGCTCAGCCCGGTGCTGTGCGGGTTATCCCAGTGACCAATGATCCACTGCCCCACTCTATCCTCCTTAGCGTGTCATGTCCGAGGTCTCGATGACACCTTAAGTCTTAAGGTGTCACGAACGACTTGCATGTGCAACGTTGGTGGCCGGTTTGCGGTCGCCGGTGGAGCGGACGGCATGAGCCGGCACCGCCGTGAGGAACCTCGCACTGAACTGCATTGAGTGCAATCATGCACTGAGTGCAAGATGGCGGTGTGACACGAGCCGACCTGCGCGCAACCCAGGCGCGACGCACCCGCGCCGCCATCCGCGCCGCCGCACTCACCCTGACCCGGGAGCGCGGCTACGCTGCGATGACGGTCGATGACGTCGCCGCCCTGGCCGGAGTCTCCCGGCGCACCGTCTTCAACCACTTCTCCTCCAAGGCCGACCTCCTCGTCGTCGGCCCGGAGCTCCCGACGCCCGAGGTTGTCGAGGCCTTCGTCAACGGCTCCGGAAGCCTCCTGGAGGACCTCGGCGACCTGCTCGCCTCCGGCGCCGAGGCCGTCGAGTCTGAGCGCGGCTGGCTCCTGTCCTTCCCTGGAGATCGTGCGGGACAACCCAGAGGTGGAGCGCGCCGTCCACGAGCGGCTGCGCATCGTCGCCCAGTCCTTGGCGGAGGCCGCCGGCCGCCGCCTGGGAGCTGAGCCCGACGACCCGCGCACCCGCGCCGTCCTCGCCCTGGCCATGGCCATCCAGCGCAGCTCCCTGGACCTGTGGTGCGGGCGCTCCCACCCCTGGGAGGAACGCCGTGAAGCCGCAGCGCGCCCAGAGAACCCCAGGGGCCTCTGAGAGCCCTGTGAACCCCGAGGTCTCAGACCAGTGCCCCCAGACCAGCTTGGTTGACGCCGTCCGCGCCATGGTTGAGGCGATCTCCGAGGTCGTCTCCCCGCCTCGGTCCGACGCCGCGGCCCCCACCGCTGCCGGCGACCCGATGCCGTCGAGCCTGCCGGGAAGCCACGCGGGGAGCTCTGCCCTGTCTTTCTTGCAGCTGACTGAACCGACCGTTTCCATCCTTCGCCCTCAACCGACAAGGCCACACTTATGACTCAACGCGCCTCGACGTCGGCCTCCGCCGGCACCGCCCTCCACGAACCGGGGGCGGAGTTCCGCCCCGACCGCCGCTTCTGGGCGGTCTACGCCTCGCTCCTGATCGTCATGTTCCTGTCCGCTATGGACCAGACGATCGTCGGCACGGCCCTGCCCACCATCGTGGGCGACCTCGGCGGCGCCGCCCACATGGCCTGGATCCTGACCGCCTACACCCTGGCCATCACCGTGGCCATGCCGGTCTACGGCAAGCTCGGTGACCTCGTGGGGCGCAAGAACCTCTTCCTGGTGGCCATCGGCCTGTTCCTGATCGGCTCGGCCCTGTGCGGTACCGCCGACTCCATGACCCAGCTCATCATCTACCGCTTCGTCCAGGGGCTGGGCGGCGGCGGCCCTCATGATCTCCTCCCAGGCGATCACCGGCGACCTCATCCCGCCGCGCGTGCGCGGCACCTACATGGCCCCCATGGGAGCCATGTTCGGCGTCGCCTCCATCCTGGGACCCATCATCGGCGGCTGGCTGACCGACTCCGTCTCCTGGCGCTGGACCTTCTGGATCAACCTGCCGCTGGGCGTCCTGGCCTTCATCGCCATCCTCCTGGTGCTGCGCCTGCCCTCCGGCCGCCTGACCAGCCCCATCGACTGGTGGGGGCTCGCGCTCATGAACTCCGGCGCCGTCGCCATTGTCCTCATGGCCACCTGGGGCGGCAACCAGTACGCGTGGACCAGCCCGGTCATCATCGGCCTGGGGATCGGCGGCCTGGTCTGCTGGGGGCTGTTCGGCTTCGTCGAGACGCGAGCCACCGACCCCATCCTGCCCTGGACGATCCTCACCAGCCGCACCTTCCTCGTCTCCACGCTCGTCGGCATGCTCGCGATGGGCGGCATGATCGGCGTCATGAGCTACCTGCCCACCTACCTCCAGATGGTCTACGGCTACTCGGCCACCGCCTCCGGCCTGCTCCTGGTGCCCATCACCATTGGGATGCTCGTGTCCTCGATCCTCTCCGGCGTGCTCGTCTCGCGCACCGACCGCTACAAGATCTACCCGGTCGTGGGGCCCCTGATCGCCGCCGGCGCCGCCTTCTGGCTCTCCCGCCTGTCGACGACGTCGCCCGTCTGGCAGATCTCCGCGGCCACCTTCCTCATGGGGGCGGGCATCGGGTTGTTCTTCCAGCTCCTGGTCACCGTGGTGCAGAACGCGCTGCCGGCCAAGCACCTGGGCACGGCCACCAGCGGCAACAACTTCTTCCGTGAGGTCGGCGTGTCCCTGGGCGCCTCGCTCATCGGCGCGGCCTTCTCTCCGGCCTGACCTCCCACCTCACCGATCGGATCGGCGCGCTGACCCGCAGCGCGGACCCGGCCGTCCTGGGGGCGCTGGCCCAGTTCACGGACGCCGACACCTCCTCGCTCACGCCCGCCCTGGTCAACGAGCTGCCCACCGCCCCTGCACGACGCCGTGGCCGGCTCCTACGCCGATGCCCTCCTGCCGATCTTCGGCTGGATGATCCCGCTGTTCGTCGCGACCTCCGTCGTCGCCCTCTTCCTGCCCGAGGTGCCCCTGTCCCAGAAGACCGCGCTGGAGCAGGTCGCCGAGGCCGAGGCTGAGGACGCGGCTGAGGCCGAGGGTGTGGCTGAGGCCGAGGTCAGCGAGCCGACGGCGTTGAGGGGTGAGGCGCAGTAGGTGAGAGGATGACCCGGTGATGGAACAGATCTTCAGGCGACCGCCCCCGGCAGTGCTGCTGGCGATGGCGGGGGCGGCGCAGTGCGCCATGACTCGTGGTCGGACAGTGACACCGTCGTCGATGGCGGCGGCCGCTCCTGTTGTCGGGGGCTCGTTGTGCCTGCTGGCCGGAAGCGCGGGCAACTTTCTTCGCCACCGCACCACGGTCGACCCGGTGAGGGTCGAGCGCGCCCAGCACCTCGTTGTGGACGGCCCCAACCGGCTGACGCGCAATCCCATGTATCTGGGCCTGACGGGCCTGCTGCTCTCGCACGCGATCGCGCGCAGGAGCCCGTCCGCGCTGATCCCGCTGGCCGGCTTCGTCTGGCTCATCGACCACCACCAGATCCCGGCCGAGGAGAAGGCCCTGGAGGCGCGGTTCGGGCAGGACTACCTCGACTACACGGAGGCCGTTCCCCGCTGGCTGGGCGTGCCGGGCCTCGAGGCGGCTGCCGAGCTCGCTGTCGGCGCTGACGGCGCGTGGCGCCCGAGGGCGGGTGACACGGCTCGCGCGGACGGACGGAATGATCCGACGGCGCACGTAGTTGAAGGCTGCATGAAAGCATTCGGGTTCCTCAGCTTCGACACTACGGACACGGTCGCGGCCCTGGCGACCCCTGACGCCGGCCAGGCGCTCAAGGACGCCGTCGAGATCGCCGTCGGCGCCGACGAGATCGGCGTCAACGGCGCCTACTGGCGCGTCCACCACTACGCCCGCCAGGCCGCGGCCCCCATCCCGCTGCTCTCCGCGGCTGGCGCCCGCACCCAGCGCATCGAGGTCGGCACCGGCGTTATCGACATGCGCTACGAGAACCCGCTCTACCTGGCCGAGGAGGTCGCCGCCCTCGACCTGCTCACCGACCAGCGCATCGCCATCGGCATCTCCCGAGGCTCACCGGAGCAGGCCCGCCGCGGCTGGGAGACCTTCGGCTACGCCGGCGGCGCCGACCCGCGTGGAGCCGACGTCGCGCGCGCCCACACCGCCCAGTTCCTCGACGCCGTCCGGGGTGTCCCGCAGGCGGACCTCGACACCAGCGGCGGTATGGCCCCCGGCGCGAGCTCCCGCCTGCGCATCGAGCCGCACGCACCCGGCGTGGACCGCCGCTCTGGTGGGGTGCGGGCTCTCGGGAGACCGCCGAGTGGACCGCCCGCCAGGGCCTGAACCTCATGAGCTCGACCCTGCTGACCGAGGCCACCGGGGAGGGCTTCTCCCACCTCCAGGCCGAGCAGATTCGCCGCTACCGCGAGGCGTGGAAGGAGGCTGGCCACGACTGGACCCCGCGCGTGAGCGTCTCGCGCTCCATCTTCCCGATCGTCTCCGAGACCGACCGCAGGTTCTTCGCCCTGCGCGGCGAGGACTCCACGATCAGATCGGCGTCATCGACGGCCTGCAGTCGACCTTCGGGCGCACCTACGCCGCCGAACCTGACGTCCTCATCGAGCAGCTGACTCAGGATGAGGCGCTTCATGCCGCCGACACCGTCATGCTCACCATCCCCAGCCAGCTCGGCGTCGACTTCAACCTCCACATCCTGCAGGCCTTCGCCGAGCACGTCGCCCCGGCGCTGGGCTGGCAGCCCAACACCGCCGGGCCGGTGGCGGGCTACTCCCTGGAGGCGTGACGTCCGCAGTGGCCGCGGCCCCATCCGGCGGGTCGGCCCGACTCTCGCTCCGGGCCGACCCTCCCCACGAGGACGGGCCGAGGGGAGGGGTCTGGCGGGCGTTGAGCCGTACTCAGGAGCACCCGCCTTCGTGGAGTAGGGCCGGTGAGTTGACCTCGCTGTCGTCGTGATCGGCGTCGGCCTTCTTCTGAGGATTCAGCAATAATCCGGGAGCAGCGCTTTAATGAGATGCCGACGTGATGGACGAGGGTGGGAAAAGGTTCTGCCTGGTGCTGGAGCCCTCGTGGGCGGGCACATGACGTGGCCTGTGGGTCTCGGACTCTCCGAGCCCCACAGGCCCCTGTCGTTGAGGGTGACATCGCCTCTGGATCCCATATTCCAGAGGGGACTCAACCCTCCTTCGCCAGAGCGGCTAACGCCGAGCTCCCTATCAACTCGAGCGGCCTCGAAATCCGATCGGTCATTGGGCTCCCCAACCCTCGCGACCGGTTCCGTCCGGCGGCAGTCACTATGTAACCCACTGCTCCTGAGGGAGCACTTCAATGTACCTGAGAGTATTCTGAGAATCCGTTCGCGGACTTTGTTCTGCTTTCCTGAGGGTGAGCATCTCCTTTTCTCAAGGGGCTAATGATGTTATTTTCGAGTACATTTTAAACGCATAGGCATTCCTTTTGCATTGATTTTCCTCAGGTGTTGTCCCAGTCATGGGGTGTACTGGTCAGCCGCCCAGCCGTCATCCACCACCCGAAGATGCCCGGGTGCTGAGGCGGGCTTGCCTTGACCGACCAGGATCAGTACTGGTCGGTCTCGAATGGGGGAGTCTCCTGAGTCGTTGCCTCGGTGGGCGCTGTCCCCGAGGTGTCCACGCGTTGGTCCCTGCACAGGGGCGTTGGTGGGGCATACCCGTAGGCCGGGCTGCTGCGGCTCGACGGAACCGGTCGCGCCCGAGGGGGCCGCGAAGGCGTCCTGCCCGAGAGTCGCGGCTCCCCACCGGAACGGGGACGGGAACGGGGGAGGCCCAGCGCAGCTCATCGCGGGGAGGTCATAGACCACGCCGGGGTAGCGGCCGAACTGCTCCTCACTGGGCACACTCGAGGAGGTGGAGTCCAGCGCCGCGAGCATCTGCTCCGGCGTCGGCCAGGAACCGGACCACCCTGCTGCCGCTGGGAGCCGACGGCGGGAACCAGGCGGTGGACTCCGGCGGGCGGATCATGATCCGCCCCGGACGGCTGCGGTCGCGCAGGGCTGGGCGCGCCAGGTGATGACCGGGTGCGTGGACCGCCAGACGGTCGTGTGAGCCACAGCCCCTTCTCCCGCGTGGCGCGATCCGCCAGGGCGTGGGTGTTGACCTCGGCCCCCAGGTACTTGCCTCCGGAGAGCACCCCCATGACACCGGGGACCCCCTGAGGCGCGTAGGCGTAGCCGTGGTTGTCCGCCGTGTACTCCTGGGCCCGAACCAGCGCTTTGCCCAGAAGCGGGACGTTGAGGCCGAGGGTGACGAACAGCAGGCGCAGCATGGAGATGTGACCCGCGGCGAGGTGCCCGACCTCGTGCCCGATCACGAAGCGCAGCGCCTCGGGGTCGCGGGCCCGGCCGCCGATCTCGAACAGGTCGGAGTGGACGGCCACGAAACGCCGGTAGCCGTGGCCGGCTGCGAAGGCGTTGATCTGACCGTTGCCCATGGTCACGTAGGCGTCTGGCACCCGGCGCAGGCCGAACTGCCGGGCCGCTTCGACAACCATCCGGTAGCCCTCCGGGAACTGGGTGGGACTCATCTGGACCGCGGTCGCACGGAGCTTGGCGTACGTCATCGCGCGCACCACCCACAGGATGATCGGGATGATGGGCACCAGCAGGAGGAACTGCGCGCCGCTGCCCTTCTCGCTGAGGAAGAAGTCGCGAACCTGCGCCTCCCGGGCCGGTCGGTTCAGGCACGGTGACCAGCCAGATCACCAGGGCGATCCACGCCAGGTAGGCCAGTGCGGTGGCCATGCTGGTGGCGATCAGGAGCGGAATCTCGACAGGGTGACGCAGCTGACGGATTCCCCTGAAGCCGTGAACGGTCGCGCCGTTGAACATCCGCGGGTGGGAGGGCGGCATGGCCGGCGGCGTCAGGCCAGAAGGGTCGAGGACGGTGGCTGGAACAGGTGGTCGCATGGCGGCAACCCTAAAACGACTCGCCGCTGGATTCGTCTCCCCTGCCTCAGGAGGATCTTCGCGTCTCGATTATCCGCCATTTGGTGGGAAAAGGTAGTGGTCGATCGTTCTCCTCGAACGTCCCTGCGGCTCCAGCCGTCCCACAGGAGCCGGAGGCAGGCGGGACCTGACGCCGTCGATCGCGACCCCTGTAGGCTCTTGCCCGTGCAGCACTCCGCATCGCCGTCCCTGCCGTCATCGCCCCTGCCCTCCCTGTCCGGGGAACCCGGACCACGCCGTGCCCTGGGGAATGCAGATCGCCGTGCGCTACGACAAGGTCCACCCTCCCCGGCGGATCGACGTCGCCGAGGCTGCCGCCCGCGCCGTCGTCTCCCTCCTGGCCTCACCCGCCGCCGCCCCCCGGCGGGCCGTGGAACCCGGCCGTCGACTACTGGCGCGACGGGCGCATCCGCAAGCTCGTGCGCCGAGCCCGCGGCAAGCGCTGGGAGGAGGTCCAGGACATCGACGGCGTCACCGTCACCCAGGACGGCCCCGCAGGCTGGGGGCAGGCGGCCGCCCGCGCCTTCGTCCCCGGTCCGGTGCGTCCCCTGCCCGGGGCCCTGGCCAAGACCCAGGTGGAGGGCACCCACTTCCCGCCCGGCGACGAGCTGCCCCCGCCGCCCGCCGAGATCACCGCCCGCGCCGCCAGGAACCCGGCCGCCGCAGAGGAGATCACGCTCACGGCGGCGTCGGCCTCCACCGGGGCCCTGGTGACGATCGAGGTCACGCCCCTGCACGAGATGACCTCGGGCAAGCTGGCCGCCCAGTGCGGCCACGCCGCCCAGCTGGCCTGGGAGAGCAGCGCCATGCCGCCCGCCCTGAGGCGGGCCTGGGCCGACGACGGCTACCGGGTGCGCGTCGTCGTGCCCAACCGGGAGCAGTGGGAGACCACCACCCGGCCCGTGAGCGTCACCGACGCCGGCTTCACCGAGCTCGACGGCCCCACCGAGACGACCCGCGCCTCCTGGTGAGGGCGCGGCGTCGGAGTGCCACTCCGCAGAGGGACACCGGCGACCAGCCGGGCCTCCTCCATCAGCCCGCCATCGTCGCCAGGACGCCCAGCCCCCGGACTTTGGCCCGAGCGAGCTTCTTAGAAGCCATGACACTCTGAATCGGGAACTGCGTTTCCCGTCCAGAACGTACTTCTCCCACAGGTGACTGAGGTCGGACCCCAGTCATCTGTAGGACAACGCAGTCCTCGTCGGAGAAGTACGTCCCCGATCGGGTACCTACCGGCGCTGCCTCTCGGGCTCCGGCACCCCGCGGAACACCCACAGCCGGATGAACACGTAGAGGTAGATGCCCTCGCAGCAGGCCGAGATGACGCGCGCCAGCTCGGCGTTGACCCCGAACCAGTGCAGCAGCGAGGACAGACCCAGGATGAAGATGACGTACTGGCTGATGACCCCGGCCGTGTAGCCCGCCCCCTGCTCGACGACGTGCCCGTGGGCCTGGAAGTTCAGCCACCGGTTGAGCAGGAAGGAGTAGACGGCCGCGATGACGTAGCCGACCGTGACCGCCAGCGGGTAGAACCAGTGGAGGTGGTTGTAGAACACCCACAGGCAGGTGATGTCCAGGAAGAAGGCGGAGCCGTTGATGATCGCGTAGCCGATGAAGGTCACCGGCAGCCGACGGCGCACGAAGCCCGGCAGGATGGAGTGGATCGCCGTGATGAGGCGCAGGAAGACCTCCGGAGCGCGGCGGGCCGCGGGGCGGAGGACTCGACGGTGGACGCAGCGGCATCAGCGATGGTGGTCCCAGGGGCGTGGTCGTCCGTCGCGGTTCCTGCCATGAGGTGTCCTTCCCTGTGATGGCTCCTGTCAGAGGGAGTCTTCCCCGACCGCGCCGCCTGGGCAAGTTCCGAAAGGAGGAACAGTGGCCCGCCGGCTCATCCTTGCGGCGGAGGGGCAGCCTGCGTCAGGGCCTGGGCGACCTCGCGGCGCAACAGCTCGCCGCCGGCGTCGGCCGGGTGGTGGATAGTGCGCAAGCCCACCTCACGGGCCGCGGCGATGTTGGTGGCGCTGTCATCGACGAACAGGGCCTGGTCCGCCTCCACCCCTGCGAGCTCCAGTAGCCGGCGGAAGTAGGCGGCATCCGGCTTGGCCACCCCCAACGTGCAGGAGTAGCCGTCGATGTCGCACAGGCCGTCATAGCCCAGCTGCTCGCGCATCCAGGCCCGACGCTCCCACTGCTGATTGGTGGCCAGGACCGTGGTGTAACCCGCCTCGCGCAGGTCCCTCACCAGCTGCCAGGCCACAGGGTCGGGCGTGGCCCGGTGCCACATCTCCAACAGGTCCGATGCGCGCAGCTCCAGCCCCAGGCTCTCCACCACCCGCTCCAGCAACTCGGTCAGGGTCTCCCGGCCCGCCAGGGCGTCGGTCTCGCCATCGATCATGGCCTGGGCGAAGGCGGGTCCGCCGCCGCGGGTCAGCGCCTCGCCCCACGGGGTGCCGATGAGCTGAAGAACGCCGTCGGCATCGAGCAGGACGGCGCGCACGGGCGTGGACGAGGCGGGCGGGATGACCGGCTGAGAGATGCTCACACCCGATTCTGCCCTACCTCGCGGAGGGGCTCGGTCGGGGAGATAAGCCGGGCGCGGGCGCACCGGTGGAAGACTGGGGCCATGACTGATGCCGCCAGTACGCCCGCCAGTGCCTCACTCAGCCCCCTGTCCCGGTGCCCTCGCCGCCACCGAGGCCCCCACCGACGTCGGTGCGATCCTGCGCGACGACGACGCCCTACACCGACTCGCTCATTGACTTCGTCACGGCCTCGCCCAGCTCCTACCATGCCGCCGCCGAGGTCGCCCGCCGCCTGGAGGGGCCGGCTTCACCCGCGTCGACGAGACCGTCTCCTGGGAGGAGGGCCCGGCGCGCCGCGGCTACGTCATCCGCGACGGCGCCATCGCCGCCTGGGCGCTGCCCGAGGCGCTCACCCCCGGGGCGGGGCTGCGTATCGTCGGCGCCCACACCGACTCCCCGGCCCTCAAGCTCAAGCCCGCCGCCGCCCTCGTCCGCTCCGGCTGGCAGCTCATCAACGCCGAGGTCTACGGCGGCCCCCTGCTCGCCTCCTTCCTCGACCGTGAGCTGGGCCTGGCCGGGCGCCTGACCACCCGCGACGGCGCCGTCCACCTCGTGCGCACCGGCCCCATCGCCCGCGTGGCCCAGATCGCCCCGCACCTGGACCGCAGCGTCAACGACACCCTCCACCTGGAGCGCCAGACCCACCTGCTGCCCTGTGGTCGCTGGCCGAACCCGACGCCGCCCCGACGCCGTCGAGACCCACCCTGTGCGAGATCGCCGGCATCGACCCGGCCGAGCTCGCCGGCCACGACGTCCCTGACCTACCCCACCCAGGCGCCCGCCCGCTTCGGCCGGGACGGAGGTTCCTGGCCTCCTCCCGCATGGACAACCTCTCCTCCGTCCACGCCGGACTGGTCGCCCTCGAGGCGCTCGCGGCCGCCGGGGTCGAGCCCGCCGACCCCGTCATCCTGGTGGCTTTCGACCACGAGGAGGTCGGCTCGGACACCCGCTCCGGGCGGGCGGCCCCTTCCTCGAGACTCTCCTGCGGCGCCTGGCCCGGGCCCTGGGGGTCAGTGGTGACGGCCTCGATGCCCTCCCTGGCCCGCTCGACCTGCGTGAGCGCCGACGCCGGGCACCCGTCCACCCCTCCTACGCCCACCTGCACGACCCGGCCGTCCAGCCGCTCATCAACCACGGCCCCCTGCTCAAGATCAACGCCCAGCAGCGCTACGCCACCGACGCCGCGGGCGCCGCGATCTGGGCGCGTGCCTGCACGGCGGCGGCGTGCCCAGCCAGGACTTCGTCTCCAACAATGCCGTGCCCTGCGGTTCCACCATCGGCCCCATCACCGCCACCCGCCTCGGCATCACCACGGTCGACGTCGGCGTGCCCCTGCTGAGCATGCACTCGGCTCGCGAGATGTGCGGCGTCCAGGACGGCCCCTGGCTCGCCCAGGCCCTGCACGCCCTACTGGCAGGGGGCCTGAGCATGGCGGGGAAGCAGGGCCGGCCGCAGAGACCGGCCGGACTCGCCGATCCGGGCCGCCGGCGTGCACGGCGCCAACCCCTGCCCCTGCGGCAGCGGGGCAACCCTACGCCCAGTGCTGCGAGCCGCTCACGACGGCGCCCCCGGCGCCCACGGCCCAGGCCCTCATGCGCTCGCGCTACACGGCCTTCGTCGTCGGCGACGAGGACCACCTCTTCCGCACCTGGCACCCGCGCACCCGCCCCGAGGGGCCCTACTGCCACCCCGGGACCCGGTGGACGGGACTGACCATCCACGAGACCGTCGACGGCGGGGCGGACGACGAGACCGGCATCGTGGGAGTTCACCGCCACCTACCGCAGCGGCGACGGGCGCGGGGTGTGGTGGACGACGCCCCTGCGCGAGCGCTCCCGCTTCACCCGCCGCGCCGGCCGCTGGCTCTACCTCGACGCCGTCGGATAGGGGCCGGTGGCCCAGGGCGGATGGGACAGACGGAGCCCCGCTCAGCTCCAGGTGCCGCGCCAGTACTGGATGGGCCAGGGGGCCTCGTCCCAGGAGCGCGCCCCCAGGTCCGCTGCCCAGCGCAGCGGCAGGGTACGGATCGCGCATTGCCGCCCGGCCCACGGCGATCGCGTCGGCCTGCCCGGCGACGAGCGCCTGCTCGGCCTGGGCCGCCGCCTCGATGAGACCCACACCCACCACCGGGACGCCCGCTACCGGCCACGGCCTGCCTGACCTGCTCGGCCAGCGGCAGCTGGTAGCCGGGCCCCCACCGGCACCGCGGCCGGGACGTTCCCGCCGCTGGAGACGTGCAGGACATCAACACCGGCCTCCACCAGTTCACGGCTGAAAGCGGCGGTCTCCTCACCGGTGACGCCGCCCTCGGCCCAGTCCGAGGCCGACAGGCGGATATCGAGCACCGTCTCCGACCCGATGGCCTCGCGCACGGCCCGCACCACCTCAAGCGGGAAGCGCTGCCGGTTCTCGACGCTGCCGCCGTAAGAGTCGGTGCGCTGGTTGGACAGGGCAGAGCGGAACTCGTGGATGAGGTAGCCGTGGGCGCCATGGATCTCGACGACGTCGTAGCCGGCCTCGACGGCGCGCCGCGCGGCCGCCGCGAAGGCCTCCACGATCCGACCGATCCCGGCCTCGTCCAGCTCGGTGGGAACCGCATGCTGGGGGAAGGGGATCGCACTGGGGGCCAGCAGCTCCCAGCCCTCCAGGGTGCCGGTACGCGCACCTCCACCTTGGGGCGCCACGGAGGAGTCCCCGACTTGCGCCCGCCGTGCCCGATCTGGATACCGGCCAAGGCCCCACCGGAGTGGATCGCCTCCACCAGGCGGCGCTGGCCGGCGACCTGCTCATCCGACCACAGCCCCAGGTCGTAGGGGGACAGGCGCCCCTCCGGGGAGACCGCCGTGGCCTCCACGATGACCGTGCCGAAGCCGCCCACCGCGCGACTGGCGTAGTGAACCAGGTGCCAGTCGGTGACGACACCGTCCTGCGCCTCGACCGAGTACATGCACATCGGCGGCAGCCACAGGCGGTTGCGGGCGGTCAGCCCACGCATGGTCATCGGCTCAAGAATGTGCAGTGCGCTGGAGGAAGCTCATGGCCTCACGCTACCCTCCCGGCCGCTCGGCCGACATGGGGTGGGAATCACCCGTGCGATCGCGCCATGGAACTCAATGGAACCCATAGGCTCCCCAGGCGTGAGCTCGCGTCCCGTCCCCGTCACCGGCCCTGTCCAACGGCCCGTCCCCGTCTCCGACCCTCGCCACCGGCCCGCTCCCGTCACCCACGGCCCCGACGACGTCGCCCTCATCTTCGAGAGCGGCGGCATGCGCGGGGCCTACACGGCCGGCCTCGTGCGCGTCATGCTGGAGGCCGGGCTCTCCTTCCCCTGGGTCAGGGGCATCTCCGCAGGGCTGCACCAACACCTGCAACTTCGTCTCCCGGGACATCTGGCACCCGCGAGGCCTACCTGGGGCTGACCACCGACCCCCAAGGCCGGCGGCTGGGGCAGCTTCGTGGCCGGCAAGGGCTACTTCAACTCCGAGCACATCTACCTGCACACCTCCGCACCCGACGAGTCCATCCCCTTCGACTGGGAGACCTTCGCCGCCTCACCGGCCACGGTGCGCCTGGGCGCCTTCCGCTGCGACACCGGCGAGGAGGTCTACTGGGGCCTGGAGGACATGCCCACCATGGAGGACCTGCTGGTACGGGCCCGGGCGTCGTCGTCGATGCCGGTGCTCATGCCCGATGGTCGAGGTCGACGGCGCCCCCTACGTGGACGGCGCCGTCGGGCCCACCGGCGGCTTCGCCATCGACGCCGCCCGCGCCGACGGCTACGACAAGCTGCTCGTGGTCATGACCCGCCCCGAGGGCTACCGCAAACCGCCCATGCGACGCCACGAGATCGAGGTCCTCCAGCGGCTCTACGCCCGCTACCCGGCCCTGGTCCAGGCCGTCGTCGACCGCCCCGAGAACTACAACCGCACCGTCGAGGAGCTGGAGCACCTGCGCAGCCGGGGGCGCGTCTACCTCTTCCGGCCCGAGCGCATGCCGATTGCCAACGGCGAGCTGCGCTACGACCGCGTCGTCACCGCCTTCGAGGCCGGCCTGGCCCAGGCCCGCCGCGAGCTGCCCGCCATCGAGGCCTTCCTGGCGGGCTGAGCTCAGTGCGGCAGGGCGACGCCGTAGCGGGCGATGTCCTGGCCCTCATCGAAGCCGAAGGTGATGATCGGGGGCACCGGCCTCCCCCCATCGAGGGAGGTGGCCAGCAGCTCCAGGACGTGGCGCTCGTGAGGCGGAACCGCCTCGGGCAGGCCGGCCAGTGAGAACCAGCGCAGACCCGCGTTCTTGGCCGGTTCGCGCACGCTCGGCGTGCCCGCCCAGGTCCGCAGCGTGAAGAACAGGTCGATGCGCTGCTCCAGAGCCGCCCCGCCCAGGTCATTGGTGCGGTGCATCGCCGTCAGCGCCGTCAAATCCTCCGCATCGACGCCGATCCCCAGCTCCTCATCGGCCTCACGCAGAGCCGTCTCCAGGACGCTTTCGGCGGCCTCGACGTGCCCCGAGGCGCCGCAGGCCCAGTGCCCGTCCATGTAGCCGGTACCCCGCCGCAGCTGGAGGAGCACCTGGGTCTCGCTGCTCGCCGCCCCGGCGCCCCGGTCCGCGGCGCTCGGATCGGGGCGCAGGAGGTAGACATAGGCGGCGGGGACAAGAGTGAAGGAGTGGGCGGCCATGGCGACCACCGTAGCCCAGGTGCCGCACCGCAGGAGGAGGGCAGGCTGCGTGGGGAGAACTGTCGGGATACGGGCGACAGGAACTCATGAAACCATCAGGGAATGTAGGCGATGCTCCGGTGCTGTCAGTCATCAGTGGCCGTCTGTGGCAGCTCCGCCACGATTGCCGCCGGGGGCATCTGAGAATCACCTCGGCGGTAACGCTGCCGGCTCGACGTCGGACAACTAGGGCTTCACCCTGGGGTGACGGGAGATCTCGGACCCGCCCGCCAACCCGACGTCACCGCCGTCAGCCGTCGACACGATCAATGATGACCGATGCCGACCCGAGCACGGCCGACGCCCGTTGACGCCGATTGACGACGCTGCCTGAGGAGGACTTGATGCAGACCAGCCTTACTCGGCTCACGGCCGACGACGGAACGCGCTTGGTCGTGCACATCTGGCTCCCTGAGTGGCTCATTGACGGCTCCCTCCTGGTGGCCGACGCTCCCGAGGCCGGCGCCCCGGCGCACCCCGGCCGCGCTGCGCCCGCAGGTACCCGGCGCCGCCCGCCCGCGGGCATCATCGTCATCGCCCACGGCATGGCTGAGCACGCCTCGCGCTACGCTCGCTTCGCCGCTTCCGCTGTGGAGGAGGGCTATGCGGTCCTAGCCGAGGACCACCGCGGCCACGGGGCCACCGCCGCACCGGGTGGCTTCGGTTTTATCGCCGAGCGAGACGGCTGGGAGAGGGTCGTGGCCGACATGGGCGCCGTCCTGGATGCGGCCCGCGGGCCTGGCCCGATGTTCCGGTCTTCCTCATGGGCCACTCCTGGGGCTCCTTCCTGGCTCGCGACCTGGCCGCGCGCCGCGGCGGCGAGCTGGCTGGCCCTCATCCTGCTGGGGACCGGTACGGGAATCGGCGCGCTGGCCGGCCCCGCTGTAGCGATCTGCGCCGGTGAGTCCCGGCTGCGCGCCCGCGCCGCCCCCTCCCGGCTGCTCAACGCGCTCGCCTTCGGCCCCTACCAGCGCCACTTCGCCCCCAACCGCACCGAGGCCGACTGGATCAGCCGGGACGTTCACGAGGTCGACCGCTACGTCGCCGACCCCTGGTGCGGATTCGCCTACCCCTCGAGCTTCTACCGCGACATCATTTCAGGGCAGGAGGCCGTCAACACCGCCTCCCACGCCGCGGCGGTCCCTGCGGGGCTGCCCATGCTCCTGGCCTCCGGTGACCGGGATCCGGTCGGGGCCATGGGGCGGGGCGTCCAGCGGGCCGCTACCCTCTACCGCCGCGCCGGCGTGCGGGAGGTCTGCGTCATCCTCTACCCGGGCGGGCGCCACGAGCTGCTCAACGAGACCAACCGGGACCAGGTCACCGGCGACATCCTCACCTGGATCGACGGACACCTGCCCGAACTGTGAGAATCAACGGGTCATTGCGGATTCTCAGGCGATTATCCGCGTCATTCTTGTAGGAGACCTACAAGTCGCGCGGCGGCTCTTCGGTGGGAACCGGTCGTTCGCCATGCCGGCGATCCCCGTAGGGTGGAGCCATGGTCACCAAACCCTCCTCCACGTCAGCCGCCGGCAGCCTCGCCCACAGTCCCGCACTGGCCCACGTCCGTGAGGCCGGGCTGATCCTGGCCGGAACACTCGCCCTGACCCTCATCGGCCAGATCTCGATCCCCCTGCCCTTCACTCCCGTGCCGATCACCCTGGGCACCTTCGCCGCTCTGGGGGTCGGTGCCGTGCTCGGCTCACGCCGCGGCGCCCTGTCCGCGCTGCTCCTGGGTGCCCTGGCCGCTGTCGGGGCCCCTGGTCCTGGCCGGCTGGAGCGGCGGCACCATCGTGACCTTCGGCTACGTCGTCGGCTACGTCCTCATCGCCGTCATCGCCGGACGCGCCGCCGCCGTGTGGTCGCGCCACTCCGGCTCCGCGACCACCCGGGTCGCCACCGGTGTTGCCCTCATGCTGCTGGCCTCGGCCTCGGTCTATGTCCCGGGTCTCATCTGGCTGAAGGTCGCCACCGGCGCCAGCTGGGGCACTGCCTCTGACCTGGGGCTGGTGCCCTTCATCGTGGGAGACGTCCTCAAGTCCGTGGTCGCCACCGGCCCTGCTGCCCGTGCGCAACCGTATTCGCTGACCGCCCTGACTGCAGGGGGGCCGAGCCTCCCCGTGCCCCGCCGAGCTCCGCGCTCGGTGGGGCACAGGGGTCTCAAGGCCCGTTTCGGGGTGGTCGGAGCGGGTTAGAGTGCCCGTATGAGTCAGCCCGAAAGGCGGACTGTACCCGTCCTGTCCGTCATGGACATGGTTCCCGTCAGTGCCGGGCGCAGCCGTATCGACGCCCTCACCGACATGATCGCCCTCGCTCGAGCCGCCGACGCCGCCGGCTATGAGCGCTACTGGTTGGCTGAGCACCACGGCTCCACCACCTACCTGTCCTCGGCGACCATCGTCCTCATGGGGCAGGTCCTGGCGGCCACCGAGCGCCTGGGCGTCGCCTCCGGCGGGATCATGCTGCCCAACCACGCCCCGCTCGTCGTCGCCGAGCAGATCGGCACCCTGGCCACCCTCTACCCCGGACGGGTCGACCTGGGGCTGGGACGGGCCCCGGGCACCGACCAGCGCACGGCCGCCGCACTGCGCCGAGGAGCCTCCGACCCGGGCCGCTTCGCCGAGGAGATCCTGGAGATCCTCACCTACCTCGGTGACGAGCCCGTGCCGGAACGGCTCCCCGGGTCCCTCCTCCTGGGCGCCCCCGGCATTCCCTGACGACGCCCTCCACGCCCCTGAGCCCGGCGGCCCCGCGTGCGGGCCGTCCCCGGGAGGGCACCCGCCCGACAGTGTGGGTGCTCGGCTCCTCCGTCAACGGGGCCCTGCGTGGCCGGCAGGCTCGGACTGCCCTTCGCCGTCGCCTCGCACTTCGCCCCGGTCCAGGCCGAGGCGGCCATCGCCACCTACCGTTCCGTCCTGGAGTCCCGCGCGGAAGGCGCCCCGGCCCCCAGGGTGCGCCGGACGTTCCGCGGGTCGCGGCCGCCGTCAACGTCATGGTGGCCCCCAGCCGGGAGGAGGCCCGCCTGCTGTTCAGCACCGCCATGGCCGCCGCCGCCCGCATCGTCGGCAACCGGCCCGGGCCGCTGGACCCGCCCAGCCAGGACCCCCGGGCCTGGCGCGCCCTACGCGCCCGGCAGGAGAACGCCGTCGAGGCGGCCATGTCCCCTGTCCTTCGTCGGGACGGCCGACGACGTCGCCGCCCGCCTGCGTGAGCTGGCCGCCCGCTGGGACCTCGACGAGATCCTCGTGGTCACCTACGCCCACGACCCGGCCCTGCGACGCCGCTCCTACGAGTTGCTCTGCCCAGGCCTGAGCGCCTGAACACGCCAGTTTCTCACGGTTTGCCACCCGTCCCACGTGTCGATCCTGTTTCCTCGGCGGACGTACTATCCCCGCCTATGGGCGGCGCCTGAGCCTCTCAGCGCGCCGAAAACCCTCTGTCCCAGTGACGAATCCCAGTCGGTTCCATGCCCCATGGAGGTTGCATGAACAACGCCCTGACAGTGTCGCGCCGTGGCTTCGGGCTCGGCGCGGCCGCCTTCGGCCTGCTCCTGGTCTCAGGATGCTCGCGCGGATCGGGTTCGGAAGGAGGCGGCCTGGGCAGCGGCAGCGGCAAGCTGACCCTGGCCTACAACCCGACGGCCCCCACAAGACCTGGGTCGAGGCCGTGTGCCACTCGGTGTCCAACGTCCTGGGCATCACCATGGAGCCCCTGCCAGTGGCCCAGTTCTCCGAGATGCGCGCCGCCATCACCAAGCACACCCTCCTGGGCGTCTTCCGCTCCGGATGGTCGGCGGACTACCCCTCGCAGGAGAACTTCCTCAACGCCACCTTTCAGACCGGTGCCGGCGCGAACGACTCCCAGTACTCCTCGAAGACCTTCGACGACTTCCTGGCCCAGGCGGCGGCGGTCACCGACCCCCAGACCGCCTACGGCTACTTCCGCCAGGCCCAGTCCCAGCTTTTCGCCGACCTGCCCGGCATCCCGCTGTGGTACCAGAACGGCTTCGGCGGCTACTCCCGCCACGCCTCCAACGTCGACTTCGACTGGAGGGCCGTCCCGGTCTACGAGGAGGCCCGCTCCAGTGCCAACGGCGGTGTCATCCTGGCCAACAGCACGGAGCCCCAGAACTCCCTGCTGCCCACCAACACCAACGAGATCGGCGGCGGGCGGATCCTCGACCTGATCTACGCCGGCCTGATCCGCTACGACAAGGACGGAAACGTCATCAACGAGGTGGCTTCCTCCATCGAGACCACGGACAACCAGCACTACACGATCACCCTCAAACCGGGCTGGACCTTCTCCGACGGCAGTCCGGTGACCGCCGACTCCTTCATCAAGGCCTGGAAGTTCGGCGCCCTGCTGTCCAACGCCCAGCTCGGCTCCTCCTTCTTCGAGAGGATCAAGGGCTTCTCCTACGACGAGGACTCCGAGCTGACCGGGTTGACCAAGGTGGACGACCTCACCTTCACGGTCGAGCTGAACGCTCCGGCGTCGGACTTCAAGATCAGCCTGGGGCACTACGCCTACTACCCGATGCCGGAATCCGCCTTCAAGGACCCCAAGGCTTACGGCACCAAGCCCGTGGGCAACGGCCCCTACCGGCTCGTCTCCTGGGACCACGACAGCCGGATCGTCCTGGAGCCCAACCCCGCCTATGCCGGAGGTCGCACGGTGGCGAACAAGGGCATCACCTTCAAGCTGTACACGAGCTACGACTCGGTCTACAACGACCTGCTGGCCGATGCCATCGACATCGCCGACTCCGTCCCCGACTCCTTCCTGCCCATCTTCCAGAAGCAGCTGGGCGAGCGCGCCATCAACAAGCCGGCCGCCTTCTTCCAGGGGCTCGCCATCGACGTCACCCACGAGCACTGGAAGATGGACGAGGAGGGGCGTGCCCGCCGTGCCGCCATCTGTCGGGCCATCGACCGCAAGCTCATCTGCGACAAGCTCTACTACGGCACCCGCACGCCCGCCAAGGACTTCACCGCCCCCACCGTCGTGGGCTGGACCGCCGATGTCCCAGGCAACGAGGTCCTCACCTACGACCCGGACGAGGCCAGACGCCTGTGGGCGCGGGCCGAGGCCATCTCCAAGTTCTGAGGGAGGAAGACGACATGCTTCGCTACGTCGCACGCAGACTGTTGCAGATGGTCCCGGTGTTCTTCGGGGCCACGCTGCTCATCTACGCGATGGTCTTCGCCCTGCCGGGCGACCCGATCGCCGCGCTCGGGGGCCAGCGCTCGCTCAGCCCCGAGGTGATCGCCCAGATCAAGGCCAGCTACCACCTCGACAAGCCCTTCATCGTCCAGTACCTGCTCTACCTCAAGGGGCTGTTCACCCTGGACCTGGGCCAGTCGCTGCGGGGGACCGAGTCCGTCCTCGACGTGCTGGTGCGGGCCTACCCGATCACCATCAAGCTCTCCCTCATGGCCCTGGCCTTCGAGGCCATCGCGGGCATCGGCTTCGGCCTCATCGCCGGGGTGAGGAAGGGCGGCTGGTTCGACGCCACCGTCCTGGTGCTCTCCCTGGTGGTCATCGCCGTGCCCACCTTCGTCATCGGCTTCGTCCTGCAGTTCATCGTCGGGGTCCGCCTGGGATGGCTGCCGGTCACCGCCGGTGAGAGCCCCGGTTTCACCGAGCTCCTCATGCCCGCGGTCGTGCTGGGCGCCGTCTCCTTCGCCTACGTGCTGCGCCTGACCCGCACCGAGGTGGCCGAGAACCTCACCGCGGACCACGTGCGCACCGCCCGGGCCAAGGGCCTGAGCGGGGCCCGCGTCATGATCGTCCACGTCCTGCGCAACTCCTGGTTCCCGGTCGTCACCTTCCTGGGCGCGGACCTGAGGGGCCCTCATGGGTGGGGAGCCATCGTCACCGAGGGCATCTTCAACATCAAGGGCGTGGGAGGCACCCTCTACTCCGCCATCATCCGCGGCGACGGCCCCATGGTCGTGTCCTTCACCACCGTGCTCGTGCTCGTCTTCATCATCTCCAACCTCCTGGTGGACCTGCTCTACGCCGCCCTGGACCCGAGGATCCGCTATGCCTGAGAACACCGAGAACCCCGAGAACACCGAGAACGCTGTGTCTGCCACGCCTCGCCCGCCGTGCGCCCGGGTCAGGAGCGCTTCGTCATCGCCGACGACGAGATCGGCCTGGGCGCCGTCGACGCCGTTGCCGACGAGTCCGCTCCGGCCTCCGTCTGGGTCGACGCCTGGAGGCAGCTGCGCCGTCGGCCCATCTTCTGGGCGGCCTCGGTGCTCATCGCCGTGGCCGTGGCCTTCTCCCTCGTCCCCGGGCTCATCGCCCCGCGCGACCCCGGCTACTGCACGCTGGTCAACTCCTACCAGGGGCCCTCCTGGGGCCACCCTTCAGATTCGACATCCAGGGCTGCGACATCTTCGCCCGCACCGTCCACGGCGCCCGGGCCTCGGTGAGCGTGGGCATCTTCACCACCCTCATCGTGGTCCTCGTGGGCTCGGCCGTCAGGGCCCTGGCCCGGGTTCTTCGGCGGGTTCTTCGACGCGCTGCTCTCGCGCGTCACCGACATCTTCTTCGCCGTGCCCTTCGTCCTGGCGGCCATCGTCGTCATGCAGATGTTCCGCAACGACCGCTCGATCCTCACCGTCATCCTGGTTCTGGCCCTGTTCGGCTGGCCTCAGATCGCCCGCATCACGCGGGGGCTCGGTGATGAGCGTCAAGAACGAGGACTACGTGACCGCCTCGCGGGCACTGGGCTCGGGACGCATGGCCATGCTGCTGCGCCATGTCATGCCCAACGCGGCCGCCCCCCATCATCGTGACGGCCACCGTCGAGCTCGGCGTCTTCATCGTCTCGGAGGCCACCTTGAGCTTCCTGGGCATCGGACTGCCCTCCTCGGTCGTCTCCTGGGGCGCGGACATCGCGGCCGCCAAGGACGCCCTCAACAGCCACCCCAGCGTTCTGCTCTTCCCCTCCGGAGCACTGGCCCTGACCGTGCTCGGCTTCATCATGCTCGGCGACGTTGTCCGCGACGCCCTGGACCCGAAGGCCCGCAAGTGACACCCTCCAACGCATCCACCGCCACCGCCTCAGGCGCCTCCGACAAGACCTTCGCCCCCGCGGCTTCCTGGAAGGCCGAGAGCGACCCCTCCTGGAGATCGCCGACCTGGAGGTCGCCTTCCGCTCCTCGACCGGGCTCGTCCCGGCCGTGCGCAAGGCGAACCTGACCCTCTACCCCGGCCAGTCCGTGGCCATCGTGGGGGAGTCGGGCTCGGGCAAGTCCACCCTGGCCCACGCCGTCATCGGGCTGCTGCCCGGAACCGGTCGGGTCACCGGCGGCACGATCCGCTTCCAGGGCCGAGACATCACCCACCTGGGCGCCCAGGAGCTCACCGCCCTGCGCGGCTCCTCCATCGGCCTGGTGCCCCAGGACCCCATGTCCAACCTCAACCCCGTGTGGTCCATCGGTTTCCAGGTCAAGGAGGCGTTGCGGGCCAACGGGCTGGCCGGCGTCGCCGACGACCGCCTCGCCCACCTCATGGCCGAGCACGCCGGGCAGGCCGGGCACGCCGACCGCGCTCAGAAGGCGGCCCCTTCGGCCGGTGGGCACATCGACGTCACGAGCAGGTGGCCCTCCTGCTGGAGCAGGCCGGCCTGCCCGAGGCCTCCCGGAGGGCCAAGCAGTACCCCACGAGTTCTCCGGCGGCATGCGCCAGCGCGCCCTCATCGCCATCGGACTGGCCGCCCGCCCCGACCTGCTCATCGCCGATGAGCCCACCCAGCGCCCCTGGACGTCACCGTCCAGCGACGCATCCTCGACCACCTCCAGACCCTCGTGCGCGAGCTGGGCACCGCGATGCTCTTCATCACCCACGACCTGGGGCTGGCCGCCGAGGGCCGAGCACATCGTGGTCATGCACCGCGGCCGGGTCGTCGAGTCCGGCCCCAGCATCGAGGTGCTCCAGGACCCCGCCACCCCTACACCCAGCGCCTGGTCAAGGCGGCCCCCTCCCTGGCCTCCCCGGCGCATCGAGTCCGCCCACGCCCGCGGCATCCAGGTCGCCGAGGACGAGCTCCTGGGCGCCAGCCTGGGATCGAGCCCACCGAGGAGATCCTGCGCGTGGAGCACCTCACCAAGGTCTTCGAGGTGCGCGGCGCCAAGGGCAGGACAAGACCCTCACCGCCGTCGACGACGTCAGCTTCGGTATCCGCAAGGGCACGACGACCGCGCTCGTGGGCGAGTCGGGCTCGGGCAAGTCCACGGTCGCCAACATCATCTTGAACCTCATCGACCCCACCTCCGGCAAGGTGTTCCCACGACAGGGTGGACCTGTCCACCCTGAGCCCCAAGGAGCTCTTCGCCCTGCGGCGCATCATGCAGCCGGTCTTCCAGAACCCCTACGGTTCCCTGGACCCGATGTACTCGATCTTCCGTGTCGTCGAGGAACCGCTGCGGGTCCACGGGATCGGCACCGCCAAGGAGCGCGAGGCGCGCGTCGCCGAGCTGCTCGACATGGTCTCCCTGCCGCGCTCGGTCATGCGCCGCTACCCCCACGAGCTCTCCGGCGGACAGCGTCAGCGCGTCGCCATCGCCCGGGCCCTGGCCCTCAAGCCACAGATCGTCGTCCTCGACGAGGCGGTCTCCGCCCTGGACGTGCTGGTCCAGGCCCAGATCCTGCGCCTGCTGTCCGACCTGCAGGCCGAGCTGGAGCTGACCTACCTGTTCATCACCCACGACCTGGCCGTCGTGCGCCAGATCGCCGACGACGTCGTCGTCATGGAGCACGGGCGGATCGTGGAGTCCGGGGCAGCCGATGAGCTCTTCGCCAACCCGCGCCAGGACTACACCCGCGAGCTCATCCGGGCCGTCCCCGGGGCCGGCATCGACCTCTACAGTGATGAGACAGTGGACAAGGCGGTGGACAAAGCGACGGATAAGGCGGCGAAGGAGTGAGCACCGGCATGATGCGCCCGTGCAAGAAGACGTGCCCACCACCGTGTCCACCACTGTGCCCCCGGTCATGCCGACCGTCGTCATCCGCTCCCTGCCGGCCCGCCTGGGCACCGTCCTCATCGGCCTGGCCGCAGTGGGATGTCCTCGACGATCGGCCTGGCCGACGGCGCCGGCCACGGCCTGCGCACCCTGGCCTGGGCGGGGCTGCTCACCTTCCTCACCTGGCTGCTGTGGTGGGCCCCGCAGATCACCCTGGCCCCGCAGGCCTCACCATCCGCAACGCCTGGCGCACCCATGTGCTGGGCTGGGGCGAGGTCGAGATGTGCCGTACCCGCTGGGGGCTGTCGGTCATCACCTGCGACGACGTCGAGGTGCGGGCCTCGGCCGCTCCCCGCCGCGGCGGCATGGCCGAGTCCTTCCGACGCCGCCAGGAGCTGCGCGAGCAGCAGGAGCGGCGCGACGGCCTGCGGACGCCGAGCCGGCCCCGGCGGTGCGACCGGAGTACCTGGCGGGGGAGGGGCGCTACCGCACCAACCTCGACACCGGTGACGCCGGGGCGCTCATCGAGGCCTACGCCGAGCAGGTGCGCAGCCGTCCCGCTCGGGCCGCAGACGATACGGCGTCCGGTGCGGCCGCCGGCGTGACCAGCAGCCTCAACCGCCCGGTCGTCGTCGTCGCAGGGTTGCTCGCCGTCGCGCTCGCGGCCGTGACCATGCTCCTGTGAGGTGACTCCCCGGTGACCTGAGCGTGAGTGGGCGCACAGGCCGGGTGTTGGCCCTGCCATGGCAGGTCGCGACCGGCGTCCTCTAGTCTTTCCATGTTTCATGCCCCTGTGGCCGGTGCCTGAGAGGTGCTCGCCCGCGGCGTCCTCCCACCGGAAGAAGTGCCCCCTATGAGCGTGCGCCAGGATCTGCGCAATGTCGCCATTGTCGCCCACGTCGACCACGGCAAGACCACTCTTGTCGACGCCATGCTCTGGGAGGCGGGCGCCTTCGGGGCCCGGGCCACCGAGGAGACCACCGGTGAGCGCGTCATGGACTCCGGCGAGCTGGAGCGTGAGAAGGGCATCACGATCCTCGCCAAGAACACGGCGGTCCACTACTGGGCCCCTCCGCCGCGGACGCCGGCTGCCCCGAGGGCATCATCATCAACGTCATCGACACCCCCGGCCACGCCGACTTCGGCGGTGAGGTCGAGCGGGGCTGTCCATGGTCGACGCGTCGTCCTCCCTCGTCGACGCCTCCGAGGGGCCCCCTGCCCCAGACCCGCTTCGTGCTGCGCAAGGCCCTGGCCGCGAACCCTGCCGGTCATCCTCGTGGTCAGCAAGGTGGACCGCCCTGACTCCCGGCTCGACGAGGTCGTCTCCGAGTCCACCGATCTGCTGCTGTCCCTGGCCAGCGACCCTGGCTGACGAGCACCCCGACATCGACCTCGACGCCGTCCTGGACGTGCCCGTCATCTACGCCTCCCGCCAAGGCCCGCCGCGCCGACACCGAGGCCCCGGCCGACGGCGAGCTGCCGGCCAATGACAACCTCGAGCCGCTCTTCCGCACCATCATCGAGCGGATCCCCGGCCCCTCCTACGAGGAGGGAGCCCCCCTGCAGGCCCACGTCACCAACCTGGACGCCTCCCCCTTCCTGGGGCGCCTGGCGCTGCTGCGCATCCACAACGGCACCCTGCGCAAGGGGCAGACGGTGGCCTGGGCCCGCACGACGGCTCCCTGGCCTCCGCCCGCGTCTCCGAGCTCCTCGTCACCGAGGGGCTGGACCGCAAGCCCGCCGAGGAGGCGCACGCCGGTGACATCGTCGCCGTCGCCGGGATCGAGGACATCACCATCGGCGAGTCCCTCGTGGACCCCGAGGACCCGCGCCCCCTGCCGCTCATCACCGTGGACGACCCGGCCATCGCCATGACCATCGGCATCAACACCTCCCCGATGGCCGGGCGCACCAAGGGCGCCAAGGTCACCGCCCGTCAGGTCAAGGACCGCCTGGACCGCGAGCTCATCGGCAACGTGTCCTTGCGGGTCCTGCCCACCACGCGGCCCGACGCCTGGGAGGTGCAGGGACGCGGCGAGCTGGCGCTGGCGATCCTCGTGGAGCAGATGCGCCGCGAGGGGTTCGAGCTGACCGTCGGCAAGCCCCAGGTGGTCACCCGCACCATCGACGGCAAGCGCCACGAGCCCATCGAGCGCATGACCATTGACGTCCCCGAGGAGTACCTGGGCGCCGTCACCCAGCTCATGGCCGCCCGCAAGGGCCAGATGGAGACCATGACCAACCACGGCACCGGCTGGATCCGCATGGAGTTCCTTGTGCCGGCCCGCGGCCTCATCGGCTTCCGCACCCAGTTCCTCACCGAGACTCGCGGCACCGGCATCGCCTCCTCCATCGCCGAGGGCTACGCCCCTGGGCCGGGAAGATCGTCTCGCGCACCACCGGCTCCCTCGTCTCCGACCGCGCCGGAGCCGTGACCGCCTACGCGCTCATCCGCCTCCAGGACCGCGGCAGCTTCTTCGTCGAGCCCACCCAGGAGACCCTACGAGGGGCAGGTCGTGGGGAGAACCCCGCGGCGAGGACATGGACGTCAACGTGGTCCGCGAGAAGCAGCAGACCAACATGCGCTCCTCGACCGCGGACACCTTCGAGGCCCTCGTGCCGCCGCGCCGCCTCACCCTGGAGGAGGCCCTCGAGTTCGCCGCCGACGACGAGTGCGTCGAGGTCACCCCGGAGGCCGTGCGCATCCGCAAGGTCATCCTCAACTCCCAGGAGCGCTTCCGCGAGAACGCCCGCCGTCGTCGTGCCGAGGCCTGAGAGGAACCGCCGCCCATGAGCCAGTCCGTCAACCGCGGGGAGAAATCTGCCGCAGCCGACGCCGCAGCCGACGCCGTCGAGCCCGTTGAGGTTACTGAGCCGGCTGAGCCGGTCGGTCAGGCCGAGGAGTCCGAGGCGGCTCCGATCACCGAGCAGCCTGAGAAGTCCGAGGGACCTGAGGAGCCCTGAGCAGGCTTCCGCCGTCGAGCAGCCGGAGGAGAAGGCCCCGCCGCCGAGGAGACCGGCGAGGACGCCGACCAGGGGCGGGTGAGCCCGCCTCCTGTGCTCAGGGCGGGGACGCTGGTGACACCCTGACCCTCAACCTCGAGGATGAGTCTCAGGACGAGCCTGCGGAGACTGCCGAGTCGGTCGAGCCGGCTGAGGAGGCCGGCGGCGAGGCCCAGGAGGGGAGCCCGCCGGGACGGTCGAGGTCATGAAGCCCGCTGAGGCGGCCGAGTCGGCCCAGGCCGGTGCACCTGTCGAGTCTGCCGCACCTGTCGAGCCGGCTGAGCCCGTCGGTCAGACCAAGGAGTCCGAGGCGGCTCCGGCCACCGAGCAGCCTGAGAAGTCCGAGGGACCTGAGGAGCTCGAGCAGGCTCCCCGTCGTTGAGCAGCCGGAGGAGAAGGCTCCCGCCGCCGAGGACGCCGACCAGGGGCGGGTGAGCCCGCCTCCTGTGCTCAGGGCGGGACGCTGATGACACCCCGACCCTCAACCTCGAGGATGAGTCTCAGGATGAAGCCGGTGGAGCCTGCCGAGTCGGCCCAGGCCGGTGCACCTGTCGAGTCTGCCGCACCTGTCGAGCCGGCTGAGCCCGTCGGTCAGACCAAGGAGTCCGAGGCGGCTCCGGCCACCGAGCAGCCTGAGAAGTCCGAGGGACCTGAGGAGTTCGAGCAGGCTCCCGTCGTTGAGCAGCCGGAGGAGAAGGCTCCCGCCGCCGAGGATACCGGCGAGGTCGCCGACCAGGGCGCCGACAAGACCTCCGCCCCTGGCGACGAGCCCGTTGAGTCGGCCGCTGTAGAAGCCGCTGAACCGGTGGCGACGCCGGCATCGACGCGCGTCGTCGACGAGGCCGCCACCCCTGCCGAGGCCCTCTCGCCCTATGAGTCGGCCGGCGCCGACGCGGCTGAAGAGACCCTGCGGGACAGCGCATGGAGCCCCGACTCCGGCGACATGCCGCCATCGATCGCACCGAAGAGCCTGTCCGGGGCGTCGCCCTCAGCGCCCGCGCAGGCCACGCCCGCCGTCGCCGGGACCCTGGCTGCGGCCGAGGAGGCGCACAAGCCCTCCAAGGCCCAGGACGTCGCGAAGAAGACCAACGGTACGGCAGCCGGGTCGGGCGCCTCACGCCGTCGGCGCCTCATCCCCGCCGCCTGCGCCGCCGGGGCCGCGGGCCCTGCTGCTGGCCTGGGGGCGGCATCGCCTGGTGGACCACCCAGCACATCGCCTCGGGCACCACCGTCTCCGGTGTCGATGTCTCCGGTCTGAGCCCCAAGGAGGCCCGCGACCGCGTCGGCAAGGGCATCGGCGACCAGCTCGCCCAGCCCGTCACCCCTCACTGTCGGGCAGGGCAGCTCGAGCTCGTGCCCGCCAAGTCGGGTGTCTCGGTCGACACCGACGCCTCGGTCAAGAAGCTCACCGGCTTCACCCTCAACCCCCTCACCCTGGCCCCAGCGCCTCGGCGGCCAGCGCACCGAGGCCGTCATCCGGGTCGATTCCACCTCGCTGCGAGGCGCCCTGGAGGACCGGGTCGACACGATGGCCAACGGCGCGGTCTCAGCGACCGTGACCCTGGAGGGCACCAAGCCGGTCACCACGCCCGCGAGCAACGGCATCGGGCTCGACGTCGACGCCTCTCTCAAACAGCTCTCCGGTAGCTGGCCCCTGGCAAGAAGACCCTCGCCATGGCCGAGGGCACCGCGATCCCCGCCATCACCGACGAGGAGGCCTCCAAGTTCGTGGACGGCACTCTCACGCCGCTGCTGTCCAGCGGACTGACCGTGAACACGGCGGGCACCGGCGCGCAGAGCAAGAGCCCCGGCGCGGCCGCGGCCTTCTCACCGCAGGACACTGCTGAGATGCTGAGGATCTCCTCCGACGGCGGCACCTTGAGCGCCACCTTCGACCCGACCGCACTGCGCGACGCCATTGTCACCAGGATCGGTCAGGTCGAGACCCCCGCCCAGAACGCGACCTGGAAGATCGACGGCTCCGCCACCGGCGCACCCGGGCACGCCCCCAGTACGTTCCCGCCGCCCAGGGCAAAGTCATCGACACCGCCGCCCTGTCCGCAAGCCTGCTCAAGGCCGGCACCACCGCCACCGACGTCGCCGGCCGGACCGTGACCCTGCCGATGGTCGTGGCCGAGCCGACGGTGAAGACGCCGCAGAACGAGTGGGGCATCAGCGAGGCGATCGGCGAGTTCGCCACCCTGCTACAATAGCGGGGACGCGCCGCGCACCCAGAACCTCACCCGCGGGGCCGAGCTCGTCAACGGCACGGTCGTCAAGCCCGGTGAGGTCTTCTCCCTGGAGAAGACCCTCGGTGAGGTCGACTACGAGCACGGGTTCGCCGACGCCGGAGTCATCTCCAACGGGCAGCACGTCGACTCCATGGGCGGCGGGCTGAGCCAGGTAGCCACCACCGTCTTCAACGCCGGTTTCGAGGCCGGTATGGACGACACCGAGCACCACGCCCACCAGTACTACTTCGACCGCTACCCGGCCGGGCGCGAGGCCACCCTGTGGACCGGCAAGCTCGACGTGAAGTTCACGAACTCCACGTCCCACGCGGTGCTGGTCCAGGCCTGGCTGGACGGGGAGCAGATCCACGTGCGGATGTGGTCCACGAAGTACTACGACGTGTCGATCACCTCCTCGGACCGGTTCAACTTCCGCCCGGTGTCCACTGAGCGCAAGTCCGGCCCCGGCTGCGAGCCCTACTCGGGCGGCAACCCCGGCTTCGACATCACCGTCACCCGCACCCGCAAGCACGACGGCAAGGCCCTGCCTGACGACGTGCTCACCACCCAGTACGCCGCCGACAACGACATCGTCTGCTCCTGAGCCGGGGAGGGCGCGCCGGCGGCCTGCGACCCTGCTGGTGCGCAGCCCCTGGGGTGGCATCCCGAGGACAGTGCGGGGTGTCTTGTCCGGTCCGAACAAAAATGGCACGAACTATCTCAGTTATCTAACTAGCCAGTCGGGTGCCAACGGGGCAATGATCACTCTATGAGTGATCCTTCCTTGCTTTCACAGCCCGACAATGTGCCGATGCCGTCGCATAAGGAGCCTGCTACTGGGGTGGCATCGATGGGTGTGGCCGCTTCGAGTAGGTTGTCTGGACTGGATATTGCGGTTGTGGCACTTCTGGTGTTCGCGCTTGCTGGGTCAGTAGCTTTTCGAGTGGTATCCCTGTACCAGAATATATTCTGGAATGAGAGTTCACTGTGGGCATTTATTCTTGATTCTCTATTCAATAACCTTTTATGGACTATTGTTGTTGCTGTTGCAATGTCTGTGAAGAGGTGTGCTCAGGTGGGGGCGCTGGCCTCGTTGGTCGCCGCCGTGCCATGGGTGGTGGGATATCCAGGTACATTTCAATCGACAGTGTGGGGGCTCGTATGTATGTTGTTGCCGATCGTCATTGCTTTGGCGCTCTCCTTCGGGAGTGCTCATATTGAGCGGAGGTGGATGCCTCTGGGGGTTGTCTTTGCTGAGGGGTTGGCAATTGTTGCTGTTGTAGACGGAATTATGAGGTTGCTTTATTTCCTTTATGGGGTGGCCGGTTATCCAGGTCATCCTTTTTCTGATACGCTCACCAGTTACGGGGTGGAGTTGACGTATGGTGGAGTTTTCGATGTTGTGAGGCTTCTTCTCGGTGTGCTGGTGCTCGTCTTGGCGAGCACGAGGCGTTGGTATGTCGTCTTCGCTGTTCTCGTAGTGGCTCAGGTAATCATCTATGTATTCAGTATATAGCTTGGTATAAGGATGAGATCAGTCCTCTCGTGGTCGTTGCTGCCGCTGTTATGGTGTGGACGCGCTCAGTTCGGCAGTGGTTCTCCAGAACCTGGAATCCCGGCGACGTTCCAGTGGGTCGTGCCCCCGTCGTCGTTCCGGTGGGGATGGCTGCGGCTGTTTCAGGTGTCTATCCTCAGGAGCGGCAGGTACTCGGCGCAGACGGGCGCATATATATGACGGTCACTGCTGGTTCGTCATCGTCCGAATCGTCGGTTACTCAAGGTGCTGGCGGTGATCCGACACCATTGACGGATGTGCACTCGGCCGATGTGGATTTTTCGCTCGTGTGGCGGCGATGCTGCCTTCAACGCGAACAACCTTCTGGATCAGCTTCTTCTTCGGTTTGTTCGGCTTGATCCCGATGATGATGGGGAACAACATGGCGCGGAACCTCGGGTGGTGACGAACTCCTACAACCGAGAGTTTCTTAAAGGGTGGCTCATCGGCATGGCGGTGTGGGGAGGGCTGGGCCTCCTCCCATTTCTCCTCCTCCTCTATGGTGGCGCGTCGTTGAGCTACTGAGTGGTGTGGGGCGTCGTGGGGATGTACGGGTGTTACGGCAAGGCCCTGCCTGACGACGTGCTCACCACCCAGTACGCCGCCGACAACGACATCGTCTGCTCCTGACGGCGCCGCCGTCTGCGCCCCCGGCTCAGAGGAGTGCCGACGCAGCAGTGTCGGAGGAGACTTTTGTCCAAACGGGACGACTTTGATGACATCGTAGAACGCTTCTGCGTGACCGCGGTTCTCTGACCTGCGCAAACGCGAGTGGATCGCGTGGCGTCGCGCGTCAAAGTCGTCCCTGCTGGACACTTTTCAGCCGGATCGTCGCAGATCGCGCTCTGAGGCGTGCGGTGCCCGAGATTGGTGTTACCTACGACATTCGCGCCGCGGCAGTGACGTAATCGCAGTGTGGCAACCCTGAGTTTTCGGCGTGCTGACGGCCACTCTCTCACCTCTTGGGCCGACGGGCGCCGGGGACCATACTTGGCCCGACCCCGCTCACCTGCGTGGGCAGATCCCCCGAGAAGAAAGGACACTGCTGCCATGACGTACGTCATCGCCCAGCCCTGCGTCGACGTCAGGACCGTGCCTGCGTCGACGAGTGTCCCGTCGACTGCATCTACGAGGGTGAACGCAGCCTCTACATCAACGCCGACGAGTGCGTCGACTGCGGCGCCTGCGAGCCCGTCTGCCCCCACCGAGGCGATCTTCTACGAGGACGATGTTCCCGAGGAGTGGGAGGACTACACCCGCGCCAACATCGACTTCTTCGAGCTCAAGGGACTCGGCTCGCCCGGAGGTGCCCAGAGGACCGGCGCGCTGGACTACGACGACCCCATGATCGCCGCCCTGCCCCCGCAGAACGAGGAGTGGAAAGAGGCCAACGGCTACTGAGCCTGCGGGCGGGGGCTGGGGGTGGAGACGTCCCCGGATCGTGAGGAAGAATCAGGACCCTGTGACCACCAGCGCGACTCCTGAGACCTCCCCAGCCCCCCACCTGCCCCGCCGCCTCGCCCTGCCCGACTTCCCTTGGGACTCGCTGAGCCCCTACCGGGAGCAGGGCCGCCCAGCACCCGGACGGCGTCGTCGACCTGGCGGTGGGGACACCCGTCGACCCCACCCCCGAGATCGCCCGCAACGCCCTGTTCGCGGCGGCCAACGCCCCCAGCTACCCGACGGCGGTCGGCGCCCCCGTGGTGCGTGCCGCCATCGCCGAGTGGATGGAACGACGTCGGGGCGTGGCCGACCTGGGTGACGGCGAGGTCATTCCCACCATCGGCTCCAAGGAGTCCGTGGCCCTCCTGCCGCTGCACCTGGGGGTGCGCCCCGGCGACCTCGTCCTGCACCCGAGAGCCGCCCTACCCCACCCTACGACGTTGGCGCCCGCCTTGTGAGGGGCCACCCCGGTCCCCGTGGACACCGACGCCGACCCCGTCACCTGGGGTATTGCTGAGGACGCGCCTGTGGCCGTCGTCTGGCTCAACAGCCCCGGCAACCCCGACGGGCACGTCCTGAGCGTTGAGCAGATGGCCCGGATCGTCGCCTGGGCCAGGGCGCGGGGTGCCGTCGTCATCTCCGACGAGTGCTACGCCGAGCTCGGCTGGGAGTCGCCGTGGGACACCCAGCCGATCCCGAGCCTCCTGGACCCCCGGGTCGGAGGAGGCGAGGCCGAAGCGACCTGCTCGCCCTGTACTCCCTGTCCAAGCAGTCCAACCTGGCCGGCTACCGGGCGGCCTTCCTCGCCGGTGACGCGCGGCTCGTGGGCGCCGTCACCGAGGTACGCAAGCACACCGGCATGCTCATGCCGACTCCGGTGCAGGCGGCCCTCGTGGCCGCTCTCGGCGACGAGGCGCACATGGAGGTGCAGAAGGAGGTCTACCGGGAGCGCCGCGAGGTGCTCGTCGAGGCGACTGCCGCCGCCGGTCTCGTCAACGACCCGGCCTCCGTGGCCGGCCTGTACCTGTGGCTCCGGGGACCTAAGTCGATGAGCGCCTACGAGCTCGTGGGGGCCTTCGCCGAGCTGGGGATCGTCGTGGCCCCCGGCGACTTCTACGGCGAGGCCGGGGCCGGGCGGGTGCGCATGAGCCTGACCGACACCGACGAGCGAGTGGCCGCCGCCGCCGCGCGCCTGCGCTCGCCCTGAGGCCGCCGCCCTCTTCGCCGGCTAAGGCCGGCTGGTCCCGGTCAGCCGACCTCGGGCCACCCGGAGGTGAGATAGGCCCCGACGGCGCGGTGCTGGAATCGGTAGGGCCTGCCGCGCTGGATGATCCTGCGGGTCAGGTCGAGCCGCTGTGCGGTGGGGCCCGCGTCGGTGGCCCTCTTGTGGCCGAGCCTCCCGGCGATATTCGTCAGAGAACGTTCCTCGGGTGCGAGCTCAGCCATTGCCTCGACGAACTCCCTCTCGCGCGGTGGGAGCCGATCGAGGATGCGCTGCACATGCGCCTCCGCCTCGTGAACCGCCTGCCTGCTCCATCCGGTACGGACGTGCTCGGCGGTGATGATGCTGTCAGTGCTGGCGTGCCAGGCGCACTGCCCGGCGAGCTGGAAAAGGAATGGCTCTCCGCAGGAGAGCTCGACGATGGCGCGTTGGGCGTCGGGCTCCATGAAGATCCGGTCTGTGCCGCCGTCGGCCGTGGTGATGGGCCACCCCTGGCGGATGAAGGGGTGGAGTGCGGTCAGGAGGTCGTCGTCGTCGATGGTCTCCAGCGTGGTGGTCTGGAAGCGACGCGCGAAGGTGGCACCGGATCGGGCTCCGGCCATGTCCGCGAACTCGGGCAGCCCGGTCAGGTAGACGGCGATAGGCAGCGCCGAGCCGACACTCAGACCGCCGGGAAGGGTCGTGGGCTCCTCGTGAGTGAGCGCGTCACCCAGGGCGATGAGCAGCTGGGAGCGCGCATGCTCATCAGTGATGTTCTGGACCTCGTCGATGTGGATCATCACCACGGCGTGGCGCTGGTGGCCGCACGGCCGATCTCAATGAGCAGATCGGTCAGGGCGGTGTACGGCTCGGGACCGTCTTGGGCGCGCACGGACAGGGAGGTGCCGGAGACAGTCATGGACTCAACGCGGCGCAGCAGGTCGCCGATGCGCTGCTCCCTGGCTGCTGGCAGACCCGCCGTGTCGGCGAGGGGCAGCAGAGCCGAGGCGACTCGCTTGATAGGGTCGCTCCCGACGGGATGCGCAGCTGCGGCGTGACCCAGTCGCCATCCTCCAAGGCCTCGCTCGCGATCCGGCGCACCAACGCGGATTTTCCGGAGCCGGCTTCCCCCAGGATTGTGCGGCCGCGCTCGTGGATGCCGGCGGCTCGGCGCGGGCGAAGAGCATCCCGCCAGTCGCTGAGGTGCTCGATGCGCCCCGCCCACACCAGGGGCACCGTGTCCGATCCTGGGCTGAACGGTGAGTCAAGGGGAGTCCTCATGATGATAAGTTTATCAACGATCGACTTGGTTTGATAAGATTTATCAGCGCCGCTGGGCTTGATAAGTTTATCAGCCACGGGGTGCCCGGCTGGTGCCCACCGCGGGCTGATCCGGGCTGATCAGGCTGATCCGGTGGCCCACGGTGAGCCCGATGAGACGACGTCGTGACGGCGCACCCCGTACAGTGGACGCTGGGCCCGCCGGAACCCCGTGGGCCCAGGGTCTCGCCGTCGCGATGCGTGCGGCCCCGAGCCCCAGGAGGCATGATGACGAGCACTCCCACCACCCACCGCGGCTGAGCAGCCCGAGCAGAGCCGGCTCAGCGCCGTCGGCGGTCCCGGCCTGCTGGCTGTTGACGGCACCAACCTTGAGCTGCCGCGCACCCGGGCGACCGACGGCGCCGACGGCCTAGGCGTGTCCAAGCTGCTGGGCTCCACCGGCGTGGTGACACTCGACCCGGGCTTCACCAACACGGCGTCGTGCACCTCGCAGATCACCTACATCGACGGTGCGGCCGGGATCCCTAGCGCTACCGCGGCTACCCGATCGAGGAGCTGGCCAAGTCCTCGACCTTCCTGGAGGTCGCCCTACCTCTCATCAACGGCGAGCTGCCCGACCGCGAGTCCTTCGCGCGCATGGAGCGGCGCATCTCGCGCCACCGGCTGCTGCACGAGGACTTCCGCAGCTTCTTCACCTCCTTCCCCTCCTCGGGGCACCCGATGGCGATCCTCCAGGCGGGGATCGCGGGCCTGGCCACCTACTACGAGGACACCCTCAACCCGCACGACCCCTACGAGCGTGAGCTCGCCACCGTGCTGCTGCTGGCCAAGATGCCCACGATGATCAGCTACATCGCCCGGCGCGCCATCGGCCTGCCGCTGCTCTACCCCGACCCGCAGCGCTCCTACGTCGAGGACTTCATCCGCCTGACCTTCGGGATGCCCTACCAGTCCTACGACATCGACCCGGCCGTCGTGCGGGCCCTGGACATGCTCCTCATCCTGCACGCCGACCACGAGCAGAACTGCTCGACCTCCACGGTGCGCCTCGTGGGCTCGGCCGACGCCAACATGTACGCCTCCCGTGGCTGCGGGTGGGTGCCCTGTCCGGACCGCTGCACGGCGGTGCCAATGAGGCGGTCCTGCGGATGCTGGACACGATCCAGAGCTCGGGGATGAGCACGGCCGAGTTCGTCCGCAAGGTCAAGGACAAGGAGGACGGCGTGCGGCTCATGGGCTTCGGCCACCGGGTCTACAAGAACTACGACCCGCGCGCCGCCATCGTCAAGGAGACCGCCCACGACGTCCTGACCCGCCTGGGCTCCGACGACGGCGACCGCAAGCTCGAGATCGCCATGGAGCTGGAGGAGACGGCGCTTCGCGACGAGTACTTCGTCTCGCGCAGCCTCTACCCGAACGTCGACTTCTACACCGGCCTCATCTACCAGGCGATGGGCTTCCCCACGAAGATGTTCACGCCCCTGTTCGCCCTGGGGCGCCTGCCGGGCTGGATCGCCCAGTACCGCGAGATGATCGCCGACCCGGCCAAGCGCATCGGGCGGCCCCGCCAGGTCTACAACGGCTCCACCGAGCGCCACTATGTGGCCATGCACCGGCGCAAGCACGACGACGGCCAGTACCCGGACACCCGCGCCGGCGTGCCCAGCCTCGACCGCATCGCCAGGGTCTGAATCACGAGGGTCTGAGGCTCACAGGCTCACGCCGGTCGCCCAGGGTCGGTTGTCTGTGGCTGGTTGTTTGTGGCCGGTTTTTGTGGCCGGGCGGTGCGGGTCGGGGACGTACATTCCCGACGAGGACTGCGTTGTCCCCAAACCACTGAGATCCGCCCGCAGTGGTTTGGGGGAGAAGTACGTCGTCGACGCAGAAGTACGTTGCCGAGACCGTCATGGTGAGCTCTGCGGCCTACAGGCCGTCCAGGTCGATCTTGCCCATGTGCAGGAGCTTCTCGCGCGTGGCGGCGTCGGCCATGAGCCCGGCGATGTTATGGGGGACGACCTGCCAGGACACGCCCCAGCGGTCGACGCACCAGCCACAGCGCTCGGCCTCGGGCACGGCCGACAGCCCCGTCCAGTAGCGGTCGATCTCCTCCTGGTCCCGGCAGGAGACGATCATGGAGACCCCGGGAGTGAAGGCGAGGTCCTGGGAGACCCCCGAGTCCCTGGCCGTCATCCAGATGCCGCGCAGCGTGAAGTCGGTGAACATCACCGTGCCCGCCTCCATCGGCCCGCCCTCCTCGTAGCGGTACAGGGCCCCACGGTGGGCGTCGTCGAACAGGGCGATCCAGGCCTCGGTGGCCTTCTCGGCGTTGGCGTGGTTGGTGCCGCCGAACATGAAGGAGGGCAGGATGAAGGGGCGTGGCTCGCCGGCCGGGTCGGTGAGCATGAGCTGCCAGGTCATGCCGAAGCGGTCGCGGACCCAGGCGTAGCGCGGCGAGAAGGGGTACTCGCCCAGCTCCATGAGAACTCCGCCGGCGGAGAGATGCTCGTAGAGCTCGTCGAGGTAGGTCCCGGGCCTGGTCCTCGCCGCCGAACAGGAGCGGGTCGAAGTTTAGGATGCAGCTGATTGACGGGTTCAGGCGTCCTGGCCTCCGCCGTTGATGAGCGAGAGGCGAAGCCCGTGGATGCTGACCGTGGCCGCGTACCCGGGCACCTGCTCGACAACGCGGGCCTCGCGGAAGATGCCGGCGTAGAACTGGGCCGCCTCGTCAGCGTTGCCGTCGCATCGGATGGCGGGAGTGATGAGCTGGTCCATACGGCCACCGTATCGTGACAGCGTTGGGGCCGCTCCGGGAGAGGAGCGGCCCCTAACGCTGTGATCGGCGGGCGGGTCATGCCCGGGTATCACCGCTATGAGGTGACCTTGCGCCGGTAGTGGAGAACTGCTGCGCCGGTGAGCAGTCCGAGGATCGCCAGGGCCGTCAACCTGTTCGCGTTGATCCCTGTGTTGGGGAGGGGCGCTTTGAAGCGGTACTGGTCGGGGCGGCCGTGGGCGCCTTGGGTGGGCTCAGTGGTGACGGCAGGAGTGGGTGTCGAGCCTCCACTGGGCGCAGGGAGTTGGCTGGGTGCTGGGAGTCCCGCTGTCGGGTGGGCAGTTCTCGCCGACGACGCAGACACCTGGCTTGTCCTGGGTGGGGAAGCCGGGTCGGGGTCGCACTGGTCGCCAATCCCGTCATTGTCGTAGTCGGTCTGGCCCCAGTTGCTGACGTCGGGGCAGTTGTCTTGGTCGCGTGGTGTGTTGTCTCCATCATCGGTGATATCGACCTGGGTGGTGGCGACGGCGGTCTGTCCGTCGGACTGGGTGACGCGTAGGCCCGATGACGCCGCTGAACTCCTCGGTGAAGGTGTGGGTGATGCGTGGGAGAGGTCCGGTTTCGTCGTAGACGCCGTCACCGTTGAAGTCCCATTCGTAGGAGGTCAGGAGCCTGAGACTGCGTGGGAGGCTGCGGCATCGATATCGACAGGATCTCCGACCTTGGCGACATAGGGGCCCTGGATCCAGGCGAAGGGCTTGTTGAGCTCGCTGCTGATGGCCTTGTTGACGAGGTCGCTGACCTGATCGGGGAGGAGGCGTTGGCGGTGGTGCCTGTGCTGGAGGTGACCAGCGTCTGGAAGCTGGTGGAGTTGAGCTGCCCGGTGTCAATGCCGTAGACGCTGACCGGGTCCACGTCGTAGGCGGCCTTAGCGACGGAGGCAGCGGTGTAACCAGTGCCCGGCTCAGGGTCGCGTGGAGGAGCGTCGCCGATGACGACGACGATTTTTTTAACCCCGTTGCGCCATTTCATATTAACGGCCTGCATGACGCCGCTGTAGACGCTGGCGTTGGTGTTGCCGAGGTTTCCTCCCTCGTAGGTTAGAGAACTCAGTCCCTGCATCCAATGCAGATATGTTGGACGTGAAATCGACGTCGGTCCGGGCCAGGTAGTTTTTTGGGTCATATTGAGGGTGGTCTTTGTAGTCAACGAGTGCGAATCGATAAGACAGCGCCTTCTTGCTTGTTTCTTCCGCTATCGAATGAATCTTCGATCGAACTGCCTCGACGTTGCTGTCCATTGATCCTGTAGAGTCCACAACAAATGCGATATCTATATCCTCTCCGTTGCTTTTTGGGCTCTTGATGGATGGGACTCCGACTTTAGCCTCAATGAGCTTCGCTATTTCTTCGTGCCCAATGAGATTTGGGTGATAGAATTCATTTGAGTCCCAGCTTGTCTTGGCGTGAGTATTCCCATTTTGGTCTTCCTGCCCCTCTGTCTCAAAAAATTCATTGATCCAACGGTGAGGATTGACGAGAGGAAATGATGGGTCTGGTTCATGTCCGTCGAAAGAGTTGACGACACCATCTACGTAGGTTACCTTCAAGCTTGGGTGTGATTTATTCCATTCAGAAACAAGGTCAGATTGAATGACTTTTGCGTCGTCACCGAGTTTTCTGACTGCCGCGCCGGCATTGTATGAATCTGTCCATAACGCATGGTTGTCCCTGAGGGTAAAATTATCCTTGGATGATAGTCGAGGGTAGCCTACAATGACCACCTGGGCGTTGTCGTCTAAGCGATTATCAATTGCCTGAAGAATGTCAAGAGTTTGCTTCTTCACTCGCGGTAGCTTGGAGTTAGCGCCATCGATTTTCTGACGGCAAGTGGCGGGGTCTCTCATTCCAATCATGAAACACTGCGAAACAATATCGGAAAAATTGACATCGTTGCCGCCGATAGTGAACATCACTAAATTTGTGTTAGAGTCCAATTCTCTCATTTGGTCACTGAGGACGTCGTCCGAAACGTTGCCGCTATGTGCAACGTTCTTTAATATTGCGTGAGCTCCCTGGTCGTTAAGCCAGTTCACGTAGTTGTGCGCCCAATTGCGAGAACTTCTGTAGGCCTTCTTGTCATCGCCGTAGTAGTGTCCTGCTCCATTCCCGGCAGAATAAGAGTCTCCGAGTAGGGCTACTCTGAGTGGAGCGTTGGTTGTGATCGCGGCAGAGGCGGTTGGAGGAGTGGTAGGTAAGGGAAGTTCCTGGTTGAATAGGAGTAATGTGACTAGAATGATGAAAGTTAACTGTTTCATGTACTGTACAACGTTTGGCTTGTCATGTTGTGAAGGGCGATTCACTTCGGTTTCCTTTCGATCTTCGACACTATGCTTCTGTGTGTCCTTGATGAGGGCGCCGCCCTAGGATGGTGATCTAAATTCTCGCCAACTTAGTGGCTACGATATTTTGGAGACTACTTTAAGTAACTAGACATAGCGTAAAAAGCACGACGACGCTATTATTGCCTGCATTGGGTGGGGGGAGGGTCGTCGGAGGAAAGATATACTGCGAGAAACATGTCATCAATGGGTCGCGTACCTCCATGTCTTCCAACCCATGAGACTGGGGTAGTTGGCCCTGGATCATTCTCCCATCCGTGATGTTCAGCGTACTCAGTAAACTGATTCTTGAGTTCTTTTGGATCAGTGTTGTCATCTCTGAACCACCGTCTCAGGCGAAGTCCTGGATACTTATATTCAAACCATTTTGGGAGCGGGGAGTCGTTGGTCTGAATAGCCTCGTGGCCGAGGATTTTCTTTTTTTCCCATCGGGTCATTCTTGAGGGCCCTCAGTCGTCTCGCCTCATATGACAGGGGGCCTCCTGGGCCATATGCCCAGGTAAGGCCACCCCCGATAGTAAGGCCTCCTGCAAGTGTGCTGCATCCGATTGTTGTCAGCAATTTTTTCGTCGAGATGGGCGTGGGGGTGGTTCGGTGTGCTCTGCGGGGTTGGTACTGGGGTGTGGGGCTGCCGTAGTCATGTCACGATTCTATAAAGCTTGGTGTGAGAGTCGTGTAGATTCGCGTATTGATGTTTGTCAGTAGTTCCTGGCTGAAATTTGAAGGTGGGCTCCTGTGCCTCCTCAACTTGGAATGGGGCTCGCCAATTTTTAGTTGGGTGGGTTGTTCGCGCTCATTATGAGGATCGATTGTTGTGATGGGATTATGTTCTGAAGTGCGGGATACTGGAGCGTACTAGGTGCGGCTGGGTGGCTTTCAGGAGATCCGAGGGCGGGGTACTTCGCTGTGTCGGTTCCCCTGTTGCGCGCGGTAACACCTTTTTCGTCTCGGCTGCGAAGTGTTGCGGTGATAGTTATAGCAGATGAGTCTGGATCGACGGCTAAGGTGTAGTTAATTGTAATAAGGATTTCACTGTCCTTGGATGGCGTGTCTCCTGAAGGTCCAATAAATAGTTGCATGTAATCGTCGGGTTTTCGGTGGGTGTTGAGCGAGCCATACTGTTGAAGTAGTGGCGCGGGATTGTTCCTCCCATCCGTGAGACTTTGCGTAGTCTATGAACTCGTTCCTGAGTTGCTCGGCAGGTTTTGATGGATCTTGGAACCATCGGTTGAGGTGAACTCCTGGGTACTTCCAGGTCGTCCATCCGGGGAGCTCGGACTCTTCTGTGCGGACGGCGGTGAGGCCGAGGACGGTCTTGGCTCCCATGGGGTCGTTTTTGAGTGCCCTCAGTTGTCTCGCCTCATGTGAGAGGGGGCCTCCGGGGCCAAGGGCCCAAGTCAGTCCGCCTCCGACGGTCAGTCCTCCGACAAGAGTCCCGCAGCCAATGCGAGTCAATAGCTTGCGGCGAGATAGGCGCGAGGGCGGGGTTATGGATTCTGATGCAGGGGTATGGGGCTCTGGGACTGCCGTAGTCATGTTACAATTTTTATATAGTTCACGAGGGTGAGGTGCATGAATCGTGTACTGACGTTTGTTAGTATTTTTGGAGGCGACTCGGGTTCTTCGCGTTTGACCTGACTTGGCTCATTGTGGGGTGGTTGGGTTGCTGGGGGCTGGTTGTTGTGGGGCACTAAGGGGTCGGTAGGATCTGGTGGATGAGCCCGCACCTGCGTAAGGTCAAGATAGACTGCTGGGTGTTTTTCGGACGGTGCTTGCTTGTGTTTCAGGCTGCCTTCTTCAGGTCCAGGAAATCGCTTTCGGCCTCGTTCGGGGTACGGTACCCTAGGGCTGAGTGAAGACGGACAAGATTGTATCTCAGCTCGATCCACGAGGCAATATCGTTCATCGCTTTGTCCTTGGTTGGGTACACCATCCGGTGGACCCTCTCATTCTTGAGCGTGGCATTGAACGACTGAAGCCCAAGCACCCATCCAGTCACGCCCCCGTACGCCCCACCGAGGGACGAATCCCGTAACCCCTTTGAGGTGGTCCGGGAACTTCTGGGACGTGTACTGGCTCCCCTGTCGGAGTGAAAGATCGTCATACCCTCCTCGACCGGGCATCTCCTGACCGCCATGTCACTGGCCTGGCACACCAGGGAGGTGGCATGTGGTCGGCCATCGCGTAACCCACGGCCTTCTTGGTGCAGCAGTCCAGAACAGTCGCAAGATAGATAAACCCGGCCCACGTCCTGACGTAGGAGGGGGCACCTCCCGCTTGCGGGGGAATGTCCCCGCACCACTTACGTCCAGGTTCGTCAGCGGCGGGAGTCCCGCCTGGCAGGTCCGGCCGCTCATCCAGGTCCTTAGCCGGCACGGTGATTCGGACCTTCGCCCACGGCCCGGCGGCCTGCAGCCCCAGGTCACGCATGATGGACCGGACGTGGAACCATCGGTCCGCACGCCACGCCGCTCCAGGACCACCTGGATGCGCCGGTACCCGTAAGTGCCCTCACGAGTCCTCAAAAACGTCCTTAACCAGGATGGCCAGCTCCTCCCTCCTGATGGCCGTCTGTGACTGGGGTCGGTCACGCCAGGAGTAGTACCCTGATTTTGACACGCCCGACCACCGACACATTGAGGAGATGGGGTAGGAACCTTCTTCGCGGTTGATCAGCTCGCAAGCGGTCGGTCACGGTCGTTCCTTGGCGAAGAAGGCGGCTACTATTTTCAGGAACTCATTCTCCTGACGCAGCTCCCTGTTCTCTGCTCTCAGTTTTGCTATCTCAGCTGACTCGGATGCCTTCTTGCGGTCCTGGTCGGTGGCGTGCTCTTTCCTGTATCTTGCTACCCAGTTGCCCACCGTCTGGGGGACAAGGTCATACGACGAGGCGACCGAGGAGATGGTGCGTTCCTTCTCGATTACCTCGCGCACCACTTGGGTCTTGAACTCGTCTGAGTATTTCGCTGCTGGCATGGGATCTATCCCATCGACTCAGGAGATGAAAAACTCCCCCAGTCCGAGAAACACCACGCCCGTTACCTTGTTGGTGGTCCCGGGTGGTCCGGGGCTGGGCCAGCTGCTGTGGGCGCGGGTGTCTTGTCCCTGTCCTTAGATGATTCGGAGGGGACGGAAGTCACCTGCGGCAGCCGGGCGCTGGTGACCGCTGATAAGGGGAACGACCCGCAGTGTGTGAGGTCTAACGCAGGCGTGGGTGCGGGGCCGGCCTGTCCACCGGCTGGCCCCGCACCCATGCAGCGAGAGGCGGCAGGAGAGATGGATATCGGAGACATCGAGGTCTTCATCGGCATCGGGCGTCGGTAAGAGCGAGCACTGGGCTACGGCCCTGAGCCGGGACGGGCGGAAGGTCCTCGACAAGGCCCTACCCAACGACGAGGACCGGCTGCGTGAGGTCTACCAGCGCCTGCAGGCAAAGGGGCAGGTGCTGGTGGTGGTCGATCAGCCCGCTACCATCGGGGCTCTGGCCGTGGCGGTGGCCCAGGACATGGGCATCACCGTGGGCTACCTGCCCGGACTGTCCATGCGCCGCATCGCCGACCTGACGCCGGGCAGCGCCAAGACCGACGCCAAGGACGCGGCCGTCATCGCCGGCGCGGCCAGGACCATGCCCCACACCCTGAGAGCCATCAACGCCTCGGACGAGGAGGACGCGGCCGCCTTGTCGATGCTCACGGATTCGACCTGGACCTGGCCCGCCAGGTCAACCAGAGCGCCAACCGGATCCGGGGCCTGTACACCCAGATCCACCCAGCCCTCGAGCGGGTGCTGGGGCCCTGGCTGGAGCACGACGCCATCCTGGAGGCCCGTCGCCGCCTGGCCCACTCCAGCCGATCTGAAGCGAGCGGGCAAGTCAGGATCGACGCCAGGCTCAAGAAGCACGGGTGCAGGCGGCATGCCGCCTGGGCAGCCCAGACCGTCTCGGCCCTGGAGCACCAGACCGTGGTGGTCGCCGGCACCGACGCCGCCGCAACGGTGCTACCTCACCCGGCCAGGCAGCTCATCTCCCTGCACGCTCAGCGGGCCGATGTCGCCGCCCAGGCCGGTGACCCTGGCGGGCACCCGCCCTTATGTGCCAGGTCCTGACCACGCGTGCCCGGGATCAGGGGTCCCGGCCGCAGCCGTCCTTGCTGGCCGAGACCCTGGGCAAGGACCTCCGGGCACCGGAGCCCAGCTGGCCTCCTACGCCGGCCCTCGCTCCCGTCACACGCCGCTCCGGCTCATCGATCCGTGGCGAGCACGTCTCCCACGGCGGCAACAAGAGGCTCAAGCGCGCCATGTTCCTGTCCGCCTTCGCCTCCCTGCGCTCCGACCCCGTCTCCCGGGCCTACTACCAGCGCAAACGAGACCAGGGCAAACGCCATAACCAGGCCGTTCTCGCCCTGGCCCACCGCCGCATCCTGACCCTGCACGCCATGATCCGAGATGGAGCCCTCTACGACCCACAACCAGCCACGAAACTACCCACCGCCGCTTGACACACCACATAAGGGCACCCCCACACCCCTGCGCCAGTCCATCGAGGCCCACCTGACCATCGTCACTGCAGCCCTTGCCATGGCCCGCTGGCTGGAGACCGCCACCGGCTGGTCCATCAGACGCCTGATCACCACCGCACGCCGCTACCGCACAATCACCATCACCATCACATGCCGGACACACCCTCACAGCCGCTGACCCTCTCCCACCCGACCTCACCTAAGTTCTCCACAACATCCACCACGACACTAAATGAGCCAACTCAGGAGGTGGCGATCTAGAATCTTGCCAACTTAATGGTCGTGCCATTGTGAGGCTACTTTAGGTAACTAGAAATAACATAATAGTATGGCGATGCTATTATCGCCTGCATTGGGTGGGGGAGTAGGGTCGTCAGAGGATAGGTATATTGCGAGAAACATGTCATCAATAGGTTGCGTACCTCCATGTCTTCCAACCCATGAAGCTGGGGTGGTTGGCCCTGGATCATTCTCCCATCCGTGATGTTCAGCGTACTCAATAAACTGATTCTTGAGTTCTTTTGGATCTGTGTTGTCATCTCTGAACCATCGTCTTAGACGGACTCCCTGATACTTTTGTTCAAACCATTTTGGGAGCGGGGAGTCGTTGGCCTGAATAGCCTCGTGGCCGAGGATTTTCTTTTTTCCCATCGGATCATTTTTGAGTCTTTTAAGACATTTTGCTGTGTATGATAGAGGGCCTCCTGGGCCATAGGCCCAGGTAAGGCCGCCCCCGACAGCTAGGCCTCCTGCGAGTGTGCTGCAGCCGATTCTTGCCAGCAGTTTTTCTCCGAGATGGGTGGTGTGGAGGTAGTGTGGTGAACTCTGTGGAAGTGGTGGAACTGGCGTGGGGGTGCGGTACTGCCGTAGTCATGTCACAATTATATATAGTTTGATGTGATAGGTGCGCAGATTTGCGTGCTGCTGTTTGCCAGTAGTTCCTGGCTGAAATTTGAAGGTGGGCTCCTGTGCCTCCTCAACTTGGAACGGGGTTCGCCGATTTTAGTTGTGGTGTTGTTCGCGCTCATTATGAGGATAGATTGTTGTGATGGATTATGTTCTGAAGTGCGGGAAACTGGAGCGTACTAGGTGCGGCCGGGTGGCTTCAGGAGATCCGAGGGGCGGGGGTACTCTCGCTGTGTCGGTTCCCCGTTGCGCGCGGTAACACCTTTCGTCTCGGCTGCGAAGTGTTGCGGTGATAGTTATACAGATGAGTCTGGATCGACGGCTAAGGTGTAGTTAATTGAAATAAGGATTTCACTGTCCTCGGATGGCGTGTCTCCTGAAGGTCCAATAAATAGTTGCATGTAATCGTCGGGTTTTCGGTGGGTGTGTTGAGCGAGCCATAATGTTGAAGTAGTGGCGCGGGACTGTTCCTCCCATCCGTGGGACTTTGCGTAGTCTATGAACTCGTCTTTGAGCTGCTCTGAGGGTTTTTGTTGAGTCTCGAAACCATCGTTCAAGATGAACTCCTGGATATTTCCAGGTCGTCCAACCTGGAAGCTCCGACTCTTCTGTGCGGACAGCTTTCACTCCGAGAATGGTCTCGTGTCCCATGGGGTCGTTTTTGAGGGCTCTTAAGGCTCTTGCCTCATATGACAGGGGACCTCCTGGGCCGAAGGCCCAAGTCAGTCCGCCTCCGACGGCCAGTCCTCCGACAAGAGCCCCGCAGCCAATGCGAGTCAATAGCTTGCGGCGAGATAGGCGCGAGGGTGGGGCTGCGGATTCTGATGCAGGGGTATGGGGCTCTGGGACTGCCGTAGTCATGTTACGATTTTTATATAGTTCAGGAGCAGGAGGCGTATGGAATAGTGCACTGACGTTTGTCAGTACTTTGGAGGTGACTCGGGTTCTTCGCGTTTGTAGGGTGTTGTGGGTGGGCTTATCAGTGGGGTTTAGTCTCGACTTTTCATCGGCTGGCTGAGTGAGGCTGGGTGGCATCGTTGCCGGTGCTGTGAGTGGGATTACGGCAGGTGTATGTGACGATCTGCCGCGTGTCGGGCTGCAATGGTCGGGCCCTTCCAAGAGGCAGGGTTCTTCCTTCAGAATCGTGGCGGGCAAGAGAAGGAGTCGCCAAGCAGAGTCACGTGAATGAGGTGGATGGTTTTGACTTTAGCGGAAGCAGGCGGGCTGAATAGTGGGCTGGTTGCGATACTAATTAGTGAAAGAAACGTGATGATGGAGCAGAGTCGAAGTAGTGTTGAAAAGGAAGAACTGGAGGTGCTAGAGGATTTGATCCTGTACATGACTGCAGCGTCTTCTGTGTTGGGTGCTGCTGATAATGCTCGATGCGGGTCGAAACGGTGAAACGGCGGATTGGCTGAGACTTATTCACAGGCCTAGCCGACTCCAGCATCTGCGCAGGTCAGAGCACCTTTGACGGACGGTGTGAATAAGCCTCACTATATTAAGAAGATTCTGGATCGCTGCGTTTATCGATTTTTGTGATCTTGCGGATAACATTAGGCATGCTCATGAAAAATCTAAGGAAACTGCTACAGTGTCCAGTCGTTCCTTTGAAATGTTCGAATCATTCTCTGTGTTGGCGGTCAGCGTCAGTCGCATGTAATCATCTGCAGTTCGGTTGCGATGTCGAGCCAACCATACATTAGATGACGATGTGTCGGCCTCTTCGGCCCATCCGTTTTTTTCCGCATATCTAACGAATGATTTGTGAAGAGATGCTATGTCACCATTTTCTCCTTGAAACCATCGAGTTAGGGAAATATGTGGATCTTCGATCGAGAACCATTCGGTGGGCTTGGTCTCCTCTGTTTCGATAGCCTTATGATCGAGGATCGTCTCGGCGCCCATGGGGTCATTCCGCAGTGCTCGCAGTAACTTTCCATCTTCTGTGAGGGGTCCTCCGGGGCGAAAAGACCATAATCCACTGGCGAGAAGGAGTCCCCCGGTAAGACTGAGGCATCCGACTCTTATCAGAACTCGTCGTCGAGATGGGCATGAAAACGGGCCGGTGGATTCTGAAGAGGATTTGGAGATACGGGGGAGTCGTGAGATCGCGGGGCTGGTGGAGTCATGTCATAATTGTATGAAAAATTAACATTGAAATGGCGAGTATCTTACATACTGACGTTCGTCGGTGCTAGTATTTGTGGCTCTTCGCGTTTGAGGGCTCTTCGTGTTTGGGGTGCAGTAAGTAAGGCTTATTTATGTGTCCGAGGTGGGGTGGTGGGTGCGTCGTTGCGGTGAGTGGGGGTCGAGGTCCCCCGATGATGGGAGCTGCTAGACAACCGTCACGAGAGACCCTCGACGTGCCTGAGACTACCTTCACCGACCCTGATCTGACGACCTTCCTGGGCCTGGATGCCCTGGGACTGACCGCTGTGGGCCAGCACCTCACAGCCAAGCGTGCGGTGATCGAGTGCCGTATGCCGATCGGGTTTGAGGACCCGTTCTGCAAGGCCTGCGGGGCCCAGGGAGTATCCCGTGGGACGGTGGCCCGGCGCCTGGCCCATGTGCCGGTGGGGTGGAGACCCACGCAGCTGGTGGTACGCGTGCGGCGCTTCGCCTGCACCGGCTGCCGCCGGGTGTGGAGGCAGGACACCTCTACCTTGGCTGAGCCCAGGGCGCGGCTGACCCGCTCGGCGGTGGAGTGGGGGCTGCGGGCCCTTGCCCTGGAGGCCATGTCCGTCTCACGGGTAGCAGCCGCCCTGGGGGAACTCCTGGCAGTGCGGGCCGGCGGTTCCACGTCCGGTCCATCATGCGTGACCTGGGGCTGCAGGCCGCCGGGCCGTGGGCGAAGGTCCGAATCACCGTGCCGGCTAAGGACCTGGATGAGCGGCCGGACCTGCCAGGCGGGACTCCCGCCGCTGACGAACCTGGACGTAAGTGGTGCGGGGACATTCCCCCCGCAAGCGGGAGGTGCCCCCCTCCTACGTCAGGACGTGGGCCGGGTTTATCTATCTTGCGACTGTTCTGGACTGCTGCACCAAGAAGGCCGTGGGTTACGCGATGGCCGACCACATGCACACCTCCCTGGTGTGCCAGGCCATTGACATGGCGGTCAGGAGATGCCCGGTCGAGGAGGGTATGACGATCTTTCACTCCGACAGGGGGAGCCAGTACACGTCCCAGAAGTTCCCGGACCACCTCAAGGGTTACGGGATTCGTCCCTCGGTGGGGCGTACGGGGCGTGACTGGATGGGTGCTTGGGCTTCAGTCGTTCAATGCCACGCTCAAGAATGAGAGGGTCCACCGGATGGTGTACCCAACCAAGGACAAAGCGATGAACGATATTGCCTCGTGGATCGAGCTGAGATACAATCTTGTCCGTCTTCACTCAGCCCTAGGGTACCGTACCCCGAACGAGGCCGAAAGCGATTTCCTGGACCTGAAGAAGGCAGCCTGAAACACAAGCAAGCACCGTCCGAAAAACACCCAGCAGTCTATCTTGACCTTACGCAGGTGCGGGCTCATCCACCAGATCCTACCGACCCCTTAGTGCCCTCACAACAACCAGCCCACCCCACCATTCCAACGCCCCCTGAAACACAAACCAACTCAAACTGTGCAACTCAGGTTTATAGGCTCTCTGTTCACGAGCGAGTGTTTTGCCGAATGTGTGAAATGCGCAGGTTTGAACCTCCTTCTAGATGTATGTAAGAACTATGCGGACTGCGTTATTTAGGTAAGAGTACCCACTGTCTTCATTAATTGAGATGAACACCGTCATGTAGTCGTCTGGGTTCTGATTGTGTTTACCGGTCCATGAATTTTTTTGTAGCTCGTTTTTTCACTCCATCCGTGTAGCGTTGCATAATCGATGAACTTCAGTCTTAACTGTTCTGACTCCATGCTCTTGTCTGAGAACCACCTGTAGAGGTGTACTCCTGAGTATTTTGATTCGAACCACTTAGGGAGTGGTGATTCTTCGGCGTGAATGGCACGATATCCCAGAATCGTTGTCGCTCCCATAGGATCGTTCTTGAGTGCTCTGAGCTGCTTCGCCTCGTAGGAGAGTGGGGCGCCTGGGGTATGGGCCCAGATGAGTCCAGCCCCTCCAATGACGCCACCAGCAATCGCTAGTCCGCCGATTTGCTGCAAAACCAGCCTTCGTGACAAGTGCGAGCGTGGCGGTTTGGTAGGCTCCGTGGAGCCTGTGGACGGACTGGGGGTGCGGGGAGGGTCGCGGGATTCCGGTGCTGCCGTAGTCATGTCACAATTGTATATAGTTTGATGTGATAGGTGCGCAGATTTGCGTGCTGATATTTGTCGGTAGTTCCTGACTGAAATTTGAAGGTGGGCTCCTGTGTCTCCTCAACTTGGAACGGGGTTCGCCGATTATAGTTGTGGTGTTGTTCGCGCTCATTATGAGGATCGATTGTTGTGATGAATTATTTTTCTGAAGTGCGGGAAACTGGAGCGTATAAGGTGCGGCCGGGTGGCTTCAGACGATCCGAGGGGCGGAGGCACTCCGCTGTGTCGGGTTCCCCGTTGCGCGCGGTAATACCTTTCTTCTCGGCTGCGAAGTGTTGCGGGAATAGTTACGCAGCTGAGTCTGGATCGACGGCTAAGGTGTAGTCGATGGCGATTAGAACTTTCCCGTTTTTGGATGGTTCTCTTCCTTCGAATCCAATATATAGCTCCATGTAGTCGTCGGGTTTTCGGTGTGCGTGTTGGGCAATCCACGCCGTAGGGGTGGTGATGCGGGTTTCTTCTTCCCATCCGTGAGACTTTGCGTAGTCTATGAACTCGTCCCTGAGTTGCTCGGCAGGTTTTGATGGATCTTGGAACCATCGTTCGAGATGAACTCCTGGGTACTTCCAGGTCGTCCAACCTGGAAGCTCTGACTCTTCTGTGTGGACAGCTTTCACTCCGAGAATGGTCTCGTGTCCCATGGGGTCGTTTTTGAGTGCCCTCAGTTGTCTCGCCTCATGTGAGAGGGGGCCTCCGGGGCCGAAGGCCCAGGTGAGTCCGCCTCCGGCGGCCAGTCCTCCGACAAGAGTCCCACAGCCGATGCGAATCAACAGTTTGCGGCGAGACAGGCGTGAGGGGGGAGCTGTGGATTCTGATGCAGGGGTATGGGGATCTGGGACTGCCGTAGTCATATGGCGATTTTATGAATCCATTAGGGTGGTTGTGTGGGTTGGCGCACTGAGGTTAGTCAGTGTTACTGAGGGGGCCTTGCCGTAGAGGTTCGTGGCCATGTGTGCCGCTACGATGAGAGGCTCTCGCTTGACTGGGTCGTCTCGGAGCGCTTTCAGCCCTCTGGTCTCGTAGGGTGGCGCCCAATTCGGTTCGTACGTCCACTCATGCTCTACTGCGATAACGAGCCCTCCATCGATGGTGGGGTCGGCAGCACGCACGAGCATCCGCCGCCGATTTGGCTGTCCTGCTCCGGCCGACGCCCTATCGACCTCCACTCCGAAGAGGTTAGGCTGACCTTATGAGCAAGAAGCCTGCTGCCTCAGCCGCCTCGACTGACCCTGCCGCTGCCTCACGCCGACCGTCCCATCGCCTCCGCACCCGGCCACTGGGTCCTGGCCCGCGCCGGCAAGCGCGTCCTGCGTCCCGGCGGCGCGGCCCTGTCCGCCGCCATGCTTAGCCACGCCGGCCTCGCGGGCGCCGACGTCGTCGAACTCGCTCCGGGCATGGGGCGCACCGCCGCGGAGATCATCAAGGCCCACCCCGCCTCCTATACGGCCATCGACCGCGACCCTGACGCCGCCCGGCGCGTGGCGGCCGTCGTCGGGGACCTGGGCACCGTCTGCCAGGGCGAGGCCGCCGACACCGGCCTGGACGAGGCCAGCGCCGACGTCGTCGTCGGCGAGGCCATGCTCACCATGCAGGGGGACAAGGGCAAGGCCGCCATCGTCGCCGAGGCCGCCCGCATCCTGCGCCCCGGCGGGCGCTACGCCATCCACGAGCTCGGCGTCACCCCCGACGACATCGACGAGGAGTACTACACCCAGCTGCGCCGCGATCTGGCCCGCTCCATCCACGTCAACGCCCGCCCCATGACCGCCGCCGCCTGGAAGAAGCTCATGGAGGACGCCGGACTCGTCGTCGACTGGGTCGACACCGCCCCCATGGCCCTGCTCAAGGTCGGACGCAACATCCACGACGAGGGCCTGGGCGGCTTCCTGCGGATCGCGCGCAACGTCGCCGCCGACAAGGCGCTGCGCCAGCGCGTCCAGGAGATGGCCGCCATCTTCAAGCGCTACGAGAAGGACATGGTCGGCATCGCCCTCGTCGCCCACAAGCCCGAGTCCTGAGCCCCGCTTCTCCCCGGTCGTCGACGTCGCGGTCGTACCTTATGCCTCGCGTTCGGGGGTTAAGGGTACGAACGCGAGGGCTACCCCTACGAACGCGTCCCTACTTGTGCGACGGGCCCTAGTCGTCGCGGGTCGCCCCGCGCAGGCCGGCGCGCAGCACCTCCCGGTTGAGCAGCGCGATCGCCCTCGATCGGGATCCCCGCCGGGCACGCCGGCACACACTCGCCGTACACCGAGCACGGCCCGAAGAGCTCATCGAGCTCCCGCGTCATCGCCCGGGCCCGCCGCCCCGCTCGAGGCGCCCCTGCGGCATGAGCGACAGGTGCGCCAGCTTCGCCCCGCGAACAGCGCCGCCGCCCCGTTCGGGCAGGCCGCCACGCAGGCCCCGCAGCCGATGCAGGCCGTGAAATCCAGCGCCCGCTCCGCCTGCAGGTGCCCCTGGGCGACGTCGTCGGCGTCCGGCGCGGTCCCCGCGGCCACGTCCACGGTCCCGCCCGCCCGGATGAGCTCGTCGAGCGCCGTGCGGTCCACCACCAGGTCCCGGATGACCGGGAAGGCCGCCGACCTCCACGGCTCCAGCCGAAGCGCGTCACTCCCGGGAAGGCCCGCAGGTGCTGACGGCAGGCCGGGGTCGTGTCCAGTGGTCCGTGCGGCACGCCGTTGACGAGGAAGCCGCAGGCCCCGCACACCCCTCCCGGCAGTCCGACTCGAAGACCACCGGCTCTCCGCCGGCCCTCGATGATCTGGTCGTTGAGGCGGTCGAGCAGCCTCGAGCAGACTCATCTGCGGCTCGGCGTCCTCCACCACGTGGCTCTCGAAGAAGCCCTGCGCCCGCGGCCCGTCCTGCCGCCAGATCTCCAGCTCGATCCTCATCGGTAGTCCCTCACCTGCATGGGCACCAGTGAGAAGCTCAGCGGCTCGGAGCGGCGCGTGTGCCCGCCATCGTCCCCCGTCTGCCAGGCCGACACCGAGCACCAGGACTCGTCATCGCGCCGGGCCTCGCCGCCCTGGGTCGCGTACTCCTCACGGAAGTGGGCGCCGGCGGACTCGCGCCGGTCCAGGGCGTCGAGGACCATGACCTCCCGCCAGCTCCAGGAAGTCGGCGACCCGCAGCGCCTTCTCCAGCTCCTGGTTGAGCCGCGCCTGGCCGCCGACCACGGTGACGTCGGCCCAGAACTCCTCACGCAGGGCGCGCACCTCTTCCAGGGCGCGCAGCAGTCCCGCCTCGGAGCGGCTGACCCCACAGCCGGCGTAGAGGATCTCGCCCAGCCGGCGGTGGAACCACACCGGACGGTGGGTCCCGTCCACCGCCATGAGCGCCTCAATGCGCTCGCGGGTATCGGCCACGGTCTGGAGCGCCTCCGGCGCATCGGGGCCCAGGGGCCTACTGCCCACCAGCCCGGCCAGGTAGTTCGGCACGGCCAGCGGCAGCACGAACCAGCCGTCCACGCTGGCGCTCAGCAGCGAGTTCGCCCCCAGTCGGTTGGCGCCGTGGTAGTTGTTCGAGGCCTCCCCGCCCACGAACAGTCCTGGGATGGTGGACATCTGGTCGAAGTCCACCCACAGCCCGCCCATCGTGAAGTGGGCCCCCGGGGCGATGCGCATGGGCACCTCGTAGGGGTCCTCCCCGGTGGCGTCGAGGTACATCTCGAACAGGTTGCCGTAGCGCGAGGCGATGGTCTGCCTGCCCAGCCGCTCCAGAGCATCGCGGAAGTCGAGGTAGACCGAGTTGCGCAGCGGCCCGACGCCGCGGCCGGACTCGATCTGCTCGCGGGCGTTGCGTGAGGCCACGTCACGCGGGGTGAGGTTGCCGAAGGCCGGGTACTTGCGCTCCAGGTAGTAGTCGCGCTCGTCCTCGGGGATCTCGTTCGGGGGCCGCTCGTCCCCGGGGCGCACGGGCACCCAGATGCGCCCGTCGTTGCGCAGGGACTCGCTCATGAGCGTCGTCTTGGACTGCCAACGAGAGCTCACCGGCAGCGCCGTGGGGTGGAACTGCACCATGCAGGCAGAGGCGAAGGCCGCCCCGCGCCGGTGGGCGCGCCAGGTGGCGGTGGCGTTGGAGGCCATGGCCAGGGTCGAGTAGTGGTAGACGCTGCCGTAGCCGCCGGTGGCCAGCACGACGGCGTGAGCGGTGTGGGCGCGCACCTCGCCGGAGAGCAGGTCCCGGTGACGATGCCCTGCGCGCGGGAGTCGGCCACGATGAGGTCGAGCATCTCGGTGCGGGTGTGCATGCGGACGCTCCCGGCGGCGACCTGCTCCTGGAGGGCCTGGGCGCAGGCGATCTCCAGCTGCTGGCCGGTCTGCCCGCGCGTGTAGTAGGTGCGCGAGACCCGCACCCCGCCGAAGGAGCGGGTGGCGAGCTGGCCGCCGTACTCGCGGGCGAAGGGCGCCCCTGATCGCCTCCATGTGGTCAATGACCCGGCCGGACCCAGCCCCAGGCGCACGACGTCGGCCTCCCGCCCCGGTAGTCCCCGCCCTTGACGGTGTCCTTGACGAAGCGCGCCAGGGAGTCGCCGTCGACCTTGCGGGCCCGGGCGGCGTTGATCCCGCCCTGCGCGGCCACCGAGTGGGCGCGGCGCGGGGCGTCGTGCAGGCTGAAGCACTCCACCCGGTAACCCAGGCGCCCCAGGGTCGCGGCCGCCCCCGCACCGGCCAGTCCGGCGCCCACCACGATGACGGTCAGCTTGCGGCGGTTGGCGGGATTGACCAGGCGGTACTCGTCGCGCCGGCGTTCCCAGGCCTGCTCGGGCGGACAGTCCGGCAGATGCGCATCAAGGTCCTCGCCGACGTCGTACAGGCCGCCGACGGCCCCCGGCACACTCGCGCTCATCCGATCACCCCCGTGCAGATGAGGACGGGCAGCAGGCCGTTGACGACGGCGATGGCCAGGGCCACGGCCAGGGCGAGGGCGCGGCAGGCCTTGCGCAGCCTGGGGCCGGTGCCACCCAGGTCGATGACCACGTTCCACAGGCCCTGCGCCAGGTGGAGGGAGAGCGCCAGCATGACCAGGCTGTAGAAGACCGCCATGCCGGGACGCGACAGGCTCGCCACGAGGTTGTGGTAGGCGCTGACCCTGCAGCTCGCCGTTCGACGTCGTCGGCGCCTGAAAGCTCTCAGGGGCGATGAGGGCGGCCGATGGTCAGGTCGAGGACGTGGACGAGGACGAAGACCCCGATGAGGGCGCCGGTCACCAGCATGGAGCGGGCACCGATGGTGCGGGCGGGCAGGGCCCGGCGCCGGAAGGCCCCGCGAGTGCTCCTCGCGCGTCGCCACAGCGCGATCCCCGCCGCCACGTGCGCCGCGACGCAGGCCCCCAGGGCCAGGCGCATCGCCCACAGAAGCCCCTCGTGCGGCAGGAGCGGGTAGGCGACCCGCCGCAGCCAGGCGGCGTAGCCGTTGAACGCCTCCGGGCCCGCGAGAACCTTTGAGGTTGCCGACCATGTGGACCACGACGAACAAGGCCATGATCGTGCCGGTGACCGCCATCGTCACCTTGAGGACACGCTGCGAGGCCCACACGGGGGTGCGGCGCCTGCGCCGAGGAAGAAGCGCGTCACCAACGGGCTGAGCAGCCTCAGGGACGCGGACGACCGTGGACGTTGCAGCCATCTGTCCTCCCTTCATTGCGTAGTACAACCCATCACTATGATAACGAACACAGTGATACTGGCATAGAGTGTGAACCCTGTGTTTCGGCGGGTCGTCCAACGCGACCGGCCGCCTCCCGCGGCTGAGGCGGAAGACGGCCGGAACGAGAAACGCGGCGGCGGCGGGGGAGTCGGAGGAGGAGAACCCCTACTGGCCCGGCGTGCTGGGGCGGGCCCAGCTCGATGCTCTTGCCGCCGCGGGCCAGGGCCTCGACGGCGCCGGACTGGGAGTTGCGGCGGAACAGGACGTTGGAGGCGCCGGCCAGCTCGCGGGCCGGGACCACGCGCGGCTCCTTGAACAGGCCGTGGTTGCCGGGCACCACGCCGCCCTGCGGCATGAGGGAGACCTTCGTGCCGGCCGTCAGGTACAGGCCGGCCTCGACGACGCAGTCGTCACCCAGCGGGATCCCGAGCCCCGAGTTCGCCCCCAGCAGGCAGCGCTCGCCCAGGGCCACGCGCTGGCGCCCACCGCCCGAGAGCATGCCCATCGTGGAGGCGCCGCCGCCGACGTCGGAGCCGTCACCGATGACGACCCCCTGGGAGATGCGGCCCTCGACCATGGAGCGCCCCAGCGTCCCGGCGTTGTAGTTGACGAAGCCGGCGTGCATGACCGTGGTGCCCTCGGACAGGTAGGCGCCCAGGCGCACGTTCGCGCCGTTGCCGATGCGCACCCCCGAGGGCAGCACGTAGTCGGTCATGCGGGGGAACTTGTCCACCGAGTGCACCTGGACGGGGCGTCCCACGGCGGCGCGCAGCCGCATGCGGGTGGTCTCGAAGTCCTCGGCGCGGCAGGGGCCGGCGGAGGTCCACACCACGTTGGGCAGGCGGGAGAAGATCCCGTCCAGGTTGACGGTGTTGGGCCGGACCAGGCGGTGGGACAGCGTGTGCAGGCGCAGGTAGGCGCCGGCCACGGTCTGGGGGGCGTCGTCGAGGTCGGCCCAGGTGCGCACCACGGTGGTGTGGACGCCACGGGCCTCATCGCGGCGCTCCATGGCGCTCAGGGAGGCCAGGAGGTCGGCGTGCCCGTCCTCGGGCTCGTCACCGAGAACCGGGCGGGGGTACCACACGTCGAGGGTGTTGCCGTCGTCAGTCACGGTCGCCAGACCGAGACCCCATGCGCTGCGAGTCGTCATGGGAACACCCTACGGTCCCCGGTGGCTGACCGTTGCCGGTGGGCGTGCGAGAATCACCGCATGGCGCGCACGACGATCCACCTCATGCGGCACGGCGAGGTGTACAACCCCGAGGGCATCCTCTACGGCCGCCTGCCCGGGTACCACCTGTCGGCCCTGGGCCACCAGATGGCCCAGCAGGTCGCCGACGTCCCTGTCCGCATCCGGGCACGACATCACCCGGGTCATCACCTCACCCCTGGAACGGGCCCGGGAGACCGGCGCCCCCACCGCCGCCGCCTTCGGCCTGGTGCCGACGACGGATCCCCGGCTCATCGAGGCCGGCAACTCCTTCGAGGGCGTAGCCGTCAACCGCAACCGCTGGATCCTGGCCCACCCCACCTACTGGTCCAGCTACATCAACCCGCTGCGCCCCTCCTGGGGCGAGCCCTACCGGGAGATCGTCGAGCGCATGCGCGGCGCCGTCGTCTCCGCGCTCGACCTCGCCGAGGGCCACGAGGCGCTCCTCGTCTCCCACCAGCTGCCCGTCTGGTCGCTGCGCCTCTTCCTGGAGGGCCGCCCCCTGGCCCACGACCCGCGCCGCCGCCAGTGCGCCCTGGCCTCCCTGACCTCCCTGACCTTCGAAGGCCGCACCCTGGTGGGGCTGGCCTACTGGGAACCGGCCGGTGACCTGCTGCGCCAGGCCCGCGACATGGTGCCCGGCACCTCCTCCGCCAAGACCGCGGGCAGTGCCAGCCCCGTCAGCCCTGTCAGCCCTGCCAGCCCCGGCGGGCACGTCGAGGCGGCCCTGGTGACCCAGCAGCCGCCCTCACGCCCGGTCGGCGGCGAGGTCGTGCACACCGGCCCGCCCGGTGAGGTCATCCGTCCCGGCCGTGCACGCCCCGCCCCGCGCCGCCCCTGGACCGGGCAGGACTTCGTGTGGTGGCACACGGCCGCCGTCCTGACCACCACCCGCCAGGGCCGCCGCCCCAACCCGGTCTCACCGACCATCGACCCCGTGCGCCCCGCCCCTGGGATCCGGGGAGGTCATGCTGGCCACCTGCGACGCCGAGCTGCTCCTGTGGCGGCGCGGGGACGCCACCCTACAACCCCTCCCGGGGCTTCTTCCTGGCCGGCGGCCCCGTCGGCCTGGCCCTGACGGCCGCCTTCTTCGGCGGCCAGGCCCACTCAACCACCGGCGCCGCCGCGCCGCCGAGGCCGACGCCGTCGAGAAGTGGCGCCACCTGGCCGGCGCCCGCCTGAGCGTGTCCACCCACGGCATCTACCTGGGCACGGGGAGGGCGTCATGCCCATCTCCCTACGCCGACATCCAGGAGGTCCAGCTCACCGCCACCGGCGAGATCGTCATCGCCGCCGCCAACGCCTCCGGCTCGGTGCGCCTCAAGATCCGGGGCCCAGTGGGCCGAGCTCGTCCTCATCCTGTGGGCGGTGCGCTACATGCCCGAGCACCCCAGCTCATCGAGCGCACCTGGATCCCTCGGCGACTGGCTCATCCACGCCGCCGCCCACGGCTACGACGTCGACACCACCACCTGGCCCCAGGCTCCGCCCCGCCCTGCCCTGAGGCCGGAGCGTCGCGGCCGGGCCGGCGCGCTTCCGGTCAGCGTGGGTCAGTGCTGGTTGGTGCTGGCGAGTGCTGGTTGGTGCTGATCAGTGCGAGTCGGTTCCGGAGCGGTCGGTCCCGCCCGTCTCGCCGGCGTCAGTGTCCTTGTTGGTCCGGTCGGCCCCGCCGGCCCCGCCCTCATCGCCGCTGGCGTCGTGACCGCCGGTGGGCTCTTGAGGGTGGTGCTTGCGACGGCGGATGTCCTGCTCCAGATCCCTGAGGAACTCCGGGTCGTCGTCGGGCGCCATGGGGCGGGCGCGCTGCGGGCGACGGAAGGTCGTGCCCTCCCGGGAGGACCACACGGTGGGCTCGACGTAGCCGCCGCGCTCCTCAGCGGCCTTGACCCGCGAGACGATGATCCAGGCGATCGGGCCGATGGTCGGGAACAGGACGACCAGGGTGATCCACAGGTACTTCGGCATCCGCGCCGGCATGCTCTCATCCGGCGTGCGTGCGCAGTCCAACAGGGCGTACAGCGTCAGAGCGAACACCAGGACGATGAGGACGATACGCATGGGCCAACCCTAACCGAGCCGGGCGGCCCTGCAGGCCCCTCACCTGCCCGGGACCTGCCGCCCAGCCGTCTGCCCATCCCCATTGGGCCCGGGCCGTGGCACGATCATGGGTGCCCGCCCGCCCTCCCTCCGCCTCCTGACCGGTGGAACTGCCCCGACGACGTCGCTGCCCTGCGCGCAGCCCTCGCCGAGCGCCTGGCCCTGCGCGGCCTGCTCACCAGTCCCGACGGCCGGCCCGCCCCCGCCGTCGTGGGAGAAGCAGACCGGACGGGCCTCGCCGCCGCCGCTGCTCGTCCCCATCGGCCCCTGGGGAGGACGAGGGCCGGGTCCGCGCCGACCTGGCCCTGCCGCATCACCCGCGTCCCCGCACGCACCGACCTCATCCTGCGTACCTCCGGCTCCACCACCGGCACCGGACGGCTCATCGCCGTGAGCGCCGCCGCCCTCATGGCCTCCGCCCGTGCCACCCATGCGCGCCTCGGCGGCCCGGGAACCTGGCTCCTGACCTTGCCTGCCCACCACGTCGCCGGCCTGCAGATCCTCACCCGCTCCCCTGGAGGCCGGAAACCGAGCCCGTCGTGGTCGACACGAGCGCAGGCTTCAGCCCGACGGCGCTCGCGAAGGCCCTCAGCTCGGCGCGCCCGTCCACCGGGGCGGCCGCCTCCCGGCTCTACGTCTCCCTGGTCCCCACCCAGCTGGTGCGCGTCCTACAGGATCCGCAGGCCCGCCGGGCCCTGGCAGAAGCCGACGCCGTCCTCCTGGGCGGCGCTGCCGCCGACCCCGCGCTGTTGGCCCGGGCCCGCGGGGCGGGCGTCACCGTGGTCACCACCTACGGCATGAGCGAGACCGGCGGGGGCTGCGTCTACAACGGCCGCCCCCTGGAGGGGGTCGAGGTCACCATCCAGGCCCCCGACGCCGAGGGGCTCCGGCCGCATCCTCATCTCCGGTCCGGTCCTGGCCGAGGACTACCTCCAGCCCCCCAGCCACAGTCCCGCAGACAGTCCTGCCGACAGTCCCTGGCGGCAGATCCGGTGACGGCGGGGCTTTCACCGCAGCGGCGCCAGGCGCGTCCTGGCCACCTCCGACCGCGGCCGGCTGCACCCCAACGGGCGCCTGAGGTCCTGGGCCGCCTGGACGACGTCATCATCACCGGGGGCGTCAAGGGTTGAGCCCCGCCACGTGGAGGAGGCCCTCACCGGTATCGACGGCGTGGCCGAGGCCTGCGTCGTCGGCCTCGCCCGATGAGCAGTGGGGAAGCCGCGTCGTCGCCGCCGTCGTGCTCGAACCGGTTGGGCAGCCGGGCCGCTCGAAGCGCTGGGACGACGCCGCCCTGCGTGAGGCGGTCCGCGCCCGGCTGGATGGCGCCCACGCCCCCAAACGGGTCGTCGTCCTGGAGGCCCTGCCGCTGCGCCCCAGCGGGAAGGTCGACCGGCGCGAGGTCTCCCGGCTCCTGGCCGCGACCGCGACAGATGTGACCTCGGAGCCCCTTACGCCAGAGCTCTGATCTCCGCCTCACTCGGGCAGGTGGCCGGGCCGAAGCGCGTCGTGGTCAAGGCGCCGGCCACATTCGCCCAGCGCAGCGCCGTCGTCAGGTCGACGCTCCCGGCCAGGGCCGCGGCCAGGACACCGGAGTGCGCGTCACCGGCTCCCGTTGGTGTCCACCGGCGTCACCGGGATGCTTGGGGTATGGCACGCCTCGCCGCCGTCGGAGAACCAGGAGCCCTGCTCCCCGGCTCGCACCAGTACCGTGCCGAGCCGACCCGATAGCGCCTCGCAGACTCCGGCGTGGTCACCGGCCTCCACCCGCAGCTCCAGGCGGTCGGCGAGCAGCCCGGCCTCACGCTCATTGAGAGACCAGATGGGCCCCAGCGCACTGAGGCGTTCCAACGAGCTCATGGGGACCGAACCAACCATGGGGAGACGTCGAACAGTGCCGTGCACCCCTGCCCGGGTCCCGACTAGTCTCCCCGGCCAACCGCTCCAGCGCCACCCTGGAGGCAGGATCGGCCAGGAGTAGCCGGAGAGGTAGACGACGTCGTTGCCGCTTACCACCAGGTGGTCGAAGGCATCCGCCGGGCCGCGAGTCTCGGCCCCGCAGGTGGAGATGAAGGTGCGCTCGGCTCTGGCATCGGTCATGGCCACGCAGTAGCCCTGGTCACCGGGTGCGACCGGGCCGACATGATCCACCCCGATCTCCTCCAGGGCCCGACGGGCCGCCTCAGCGAAGGGCCCCTCGCCCAGCGGCCCGGCGTACAGGGTCTCGACCCCCATCCGGCGGGCGGCGGCCAGCACGTTGAATCCACCGCCGACGGCCATGGAGGACTCGTCGGCGAACACGTCACCGCCGGGCTCGGGAATCGCCTCGATGCGCAAGGTCAGGTCAATGACGACCTGGCCGGTGTGAATGACCCGTCCCATCATGGCCGCCTCTGCTCCGAAGCGTCTTGCTGACAGTGCCCGCTGCCGCCGCGCAGCGCCAGCAGCGCCTCACAGACCGGCTCGAGCCGCAGGCCGGAGCGCTCCAGCACCCGATCGACCAGTTCAACAGGAAGAAGATGGGGCGCGCTCGCACCCAGGACCGCACCGGCCATCGCGGCAATGGTGTCAGTATCTCCCCCGAGCTCAGCGGCGAAGCACAGCCCGTCCAGGGGGCGCTGCGCGAACTCCCGCACGATCACCAGCGCGCAGGGGACCGACTCGGCCGACTCCACCGAGGTTCCGACGTAGGTGCGCAGATGCTCGGCCAGGGCCTCCCCGTGCAGGTCGCGACTCGTCTCCAGGGCCAGGCGGGTGCGGGCGGCAACGGAGGCCTTCTCCGTCCAGTGGCCTGCCTCGGGGTGGGCGGCCACAAAGTCCAGCGCCGCCCCCAACGCACCCGTCGCGTCGACGCCGTCGATGGCCGCGCTGACCGCTGCGGCGAGGAGCCCAGCGGCCTCGAAGCCCTGCCGGGTGTCGTGGGTGACCAGGCAGGAGGCATGAACAGCCCGGGCGAGCGCGTCGCCGTCGGCGCTCAGGGAGAGGGCGACGCCCACCGGGGCCACCCGCATCGCGGCGCCGTTGGTGGTGCCCTCCCTGCCGGTGCAGTGCGGGTCCGCCCCGGCGCGCACCCGCTCCAGGGCGAGCTTGGTGGAGGGTCCCAGCAGGTCCAGGGACCCGCGGGCGCGCATATCGTCCTCCCAGCGCAGGAGAGCATCGGCGAGCTGGTGGGGGTCGATGCGACCGCCGCCGTCGATGAGGAGACCAGCCAGGATGAGAGCCTGCTCGGTGTCGTCCGTGATGCTGCCAGCAGGCACTGAGGGGGCAATGGGCTGCTCGGCGACGGCGTCGCGCAGCCCAGTGATCTCGCCGTAGTACCGGCGGATCTGTGCCGGGCTCATTGACTGGGTGGGCATCCCCAACGCGTCGCCAAGGGCCAGCCCGGTCAGCGCTCCGAGGGCGCGTTCGCGTGCCGGGGGCTCAGCCTCCATGGGCGCAGGCATGGGTGAAGGAGCGCGAGGGCGGGGATCGGGGTGTCTCACGGAGGTCCTTCTGGCGATCACGATGCCGGCTGCCTCACCGGCCGAGGTGTGGCTCAGGCGCTCGCACCGGTGAGGGCCACGGCGCTGGTGAGGGTCACCGCCGCCCTACCCCTAGAGGACCGCGAGAGGATCGGAGGAAGCCGTGAGCGGCGAGAACGGCGAGCACGCGCAGGACAGCGGTCCCCGCGCCACCAGCTGGGTGGAGGTGGTGCGTCTGCGCACCCTGCCGGCCGCCGTCGCCCCCTGTCATCCTGGGCGCCGGGGCGGCCGCCGCGATGGGGGAAGCTCTCAGTGGTGCGGAGCCTGCTGGCCGCGGGCGTGGCCCTGGCGCTGCAGATCGGCTGCAACCTGGCCAATGACTACTCCGACGGCGTGCGCGGCACCGACGACGATCGCACCGGGCCGCCGCGCCTGACTGCCTCCCGGGCAGGTCGCCCCCGTACCGTCAAGCTCGCCGCCTCGGCTGCTTCTGGGCTCGGAGCCCTCCTGGGGCTGGCCCTCGTGGTCCCTCAGCGGCCAGTGGTGGCTGCTGGTCGTCGGAGCCGCAGCGATCGCGGCCGCATGGTTCTACACCGGAGGCTCCCACCCCTACGGCTACGCCGGCCTGGGGGAGGTCTTCGTCTTCATCTTCTTCGGCCTGGTGGCCACGGTGGGCACCACCTACGTCCAGACCGGCTCGCTGCCGGGGTGGCTGTGGCCCCTCGGCCTGCGGGATCGGCCTGCTCGCCTGCTCCCCTGCTCATGGTCAACAACCCTGCGCGACATCGACACCGACCCCGCCCACGGCAAGATGACCCTGGCGGTCCGCCTGGGGAGGGGGCGCCCGGCGCGCTTCTCTCATGCTTCACGCCCCTGCTGCTGGGGGCCGTCGCCCTGCGTGGGCGCGCGAGACCGGATCAGCCAGTCCCGTCGACGGCGGGGACACATCAGCCCGCTGCTGACCCTGGTCATCGCGTTGGCGGCGCCGCTCCTGCTCCTGCCGCTGGTGCGGCGGGCCACCGCGCCAGTGCGCCCCGGCGCCCGGGGGCGTGATCTCATCGCCTCCCTGCGTGATGCGGGCCTGCTGGAGCTGGCCCACGGTGTCGTCTTCGCTGCAGCCACCATCATCATCACCCTGTGAGCCCGGGGCGGGGCGGACGTGGACCACACGAGTCGAGACCTCGAGCGGTCAACGAAGTACATCGAGTGGGTACCCGTTCCGGCGCGCTGGATCGAGCGGCGCTTCCTCGTCTTCACCGCGCTGCGCAACCCGGGATACATCCTCCTTCATCTCGTCATGTTCCCGCTCCTGGCTGCCACCGCAGGAATCGCCGCTGGAGTCCTTCTGGCACTGACAGGGGCCTCCAGTGAGACCATGACGGGTGCCTATGTCCTCGGTGGCCTGGTTGTGGCCTCTCTCATGGCCTACCGACTGCTGAGCTTCACCGTGTTCAACTCCTCGGGCGTGCACATCTTCCGGTTCATCGGATGCTGGTGGTGGCAGACCGACATCCCCTGGGTGGCCTTTCGCGAGACGACTCGTGTGAACCTTGACAGGGGGCTCCGCACGAGCAACGGCTTGACACCCCCCGACACCCACAACTTGGCGCTGCATCTGAAGACCATGGAGGAGTGGGCCAAGCAGTCGGAGCCGGCGTTTGCCCCGCGGCCCGTACCGTACAAGGGCGGGGTGCCCTGGCCGCGCCTTCCCGCATTGAGCGAGCGCCTCGCGTTCGTAGGGTAAGTCGCGCGTTCGTACCCTTAACCCCCGAACACGTGACCCTAAGGTACGAACGCGACGGCGGCCTACGCACCCGGCCTCGCCTCCAGGCCCGCAGCCTGCCCAGGGTTCCCGCCCGAACGAGTGCCTCAGAAGCCACGACACTCACATGTCTCAGAAACGAGGAGACAGCACAGAGCCCCCGACCCTCGTGGAGTACTGGCGGATGCCGACCGCCGCACCTATGAGAGAGCCACCAAGCCCTGGGGGCTCAGCGGGCCGGTTCGGCGTCGAGCGGAACCCACGGGTCGGGCTGGTGGGTGATGCGGTTGCGCACGTCCCGGCGCACGAGTTCAATCGACCACAACCAGATGACGTGCCCCAGCGCCTCGGAGAAGTGCTCCGCCCAGGTCTCGCCCACCGTCGACCCACGGGAAGGGCGCGAGGGACCGTGCCCGTCAGCGGCATGAGCACCAGGTGCGCCCCCACCCACACGAGCAGACCGAAGGCGGCCCCCTGCCACAGCGTGATCGACTTGTAGTACTCCGCCATGACGCAGTAGAAGACGGCGAAGACGATCGCGAAGCTGAAGTGGATGATGAAGGAGTAGATCGGCAGCCCCTCGTTGCCGTTGAAGGTGACGCCGGTGTGGACTGCCTGGCTCATCCCCAGCTGCTCCAGGAGCTGCTGGGGCGGGTTGGTGGCGTTGCGCTCCGGGGTGCGGGGCGGGAAGGGGACCTCCCAGCCGAACTTGACGATGGCGGAGAAGAAGCCTCCGATGATGCCGACGACGATCGCGGTTCCGACTCGACGCCGCGTCGGGTCGGTCCTCCTCAGCAGGGTGGACAGCATGGGTGTCTCCAGAGGTTGGGAACATGCACGGGGACCGGGTCGGTGGACGGCTTGCAGATCGAACGGTGTCTTAGTCGTCCGTTGTCCACCGACCCGGCCTCCCGGAAGCCTGGCATGGGGAGGCAGCCGGGCCGCAACGTTGCCATCATCCCTCCGGTCACCTCCGCTGCGCCGAGGCATCGGTCGAGGCTCGGCTGAGGCGCCGAACCGTGGAGAAAAGCCGGCGAGGGCCTCGCCGCAGCCGAGCGCTGCCGCGAGGCTCCTCGCCAGACGGGTCGTGCAGGTCTGCCGGCTCAGTTGCCGCCGCCCCTGCTGGCCACCCCTGCTGGGTGCCAGCGTTGCTGTCCGCACCACCCTGCTGCTGGCCACCCCTGCTGTCCGGGCTGCTGGCCTCCCTGGTGCTGGCCGCCGGGCTGGTTGTCGCCCTGAATGGAGCCACCTTGCTGCTGGCCGCCCTGCTGGCCACCGGGCTGGTTGTCGCCGCCAGGCTGCTGGCCACCCTGCTGGGTACCGGCGCTGCTGTCCGCACCACCCCGCTGGTGGTCGCCGCCGGGCTGCTGGCCCTGAGGGACGGTGGGGTGAGCGCTTCCGCCGTTGGTGCCACCGGTCGTCTTGCTGTCAGCGCTGGGCGTGGCGGCCCCACCGTCGCTGGTCTTGCCCGCGGTCCGGTTGGTGGCGGGAGTGGTCGAGTCGCTCGAACCGGAGCCCGAGCAAGCCGCCAGACCGAGTCCGGCGGTGACGATGAGGAGCGAGGTGGCGAGGGTCTTGGCACGTGTAGCGGTGAATCGCATGAGATCTCCTATGCGCTTGCTGGTGCAGTATCAGTGCGGGATGGCCCGCTCTTGCGGGTCCGGAGACGCCGTCGTCCATGGAGCTCGAGGAAGAGCTCGACGACGCCCGTCGCGAGTGATGATCGTCATAGACGGCTATGCGGTTGTTCGACAATCCCGTTGCCGGTGGCTCCGAACCTCTTTCGAGACTAGCAACAAGAAACTGACCGAATGGGTGAAGTATTGTGACAACCGTCTCGAGTCTTGTGGCCATTGGGCTGCTGGGAGGGCTCATCGCGGGTATCTCCCCCGCGTTCCTCCCGTGCTCCCCGTCATCCTCCTCTCCGCAGGAGCGCGGGGCGCACGCGGTGGTGACAAGGGGGCCGACGGCGGCTTCGCCTCCCGCTTCCACCCGCCTCGCGGTCACCTACTTTGTGGTCAGTTTCACGATCTTGGCGCTCCTGGGGTTCTATCCTGTTGAGCCTGCTCCACCCGCCGCAGGACCTCATCCGCTGGATCGGCATCGTCATGCTCGGGCTGGACGTGGAGCTGATCCTGGACGTCCCGGCCACGCTCCAGTGCCATCTGCCCGGCTACACCGCCTCCGGCCTGCAGGGTGATCGGCGCCCACCCCCGGAGTGCGCCTTCGCGACGAGACTCACGAGGGCGCCGGCCAGGCCGGCACCGTGACCGACTCACTGAGCCCCACACCCTCGGCCGACCTCGCCGGGGACTCCACCTGGCGGCGAACCGAGGGGCGGGGTGTGGCGGCGCGAGGTGACACGAACACCCAAACCGTGATGTAGATAACAGTAAAGTCACTTCGAAGAGGCCGGCCTCGATGCTGATGGACGTCAGTGCCTCTGAGGCGTTTTCCCGTCATTCCGCGGTTTCCTGAGGCTGGGCGGACGTGACGGGTGACGAGGGCGGTCAACGTCGCGATGAGCGCACAACAATGTGCACTTCTATTTCCGACTCCGGCGGGAACCGGAGGGGAATTCCGAGGGTGCGAGTTCCTTTCGGAATATTCTCTTCATTCCGATCCTCGCCACAATTCTGAATGCTCTTGGGATATCGCCCCGGAGTCCTCATATGCGGTCGCGCTGACGGCTCATAGTCAGAAATGGTCAGAAGTAGTACGGGAAGGATGACCAGTCGGGGGTGCGGCGCTGAAGGAATGCGTCGCGCCCCTCCACGGCCTCGTCAGTCATGTAGGCCAGGCGCGTGGCCTCGCCGGCGAAGACCTGCTGGCCGGCCAGGCCGTCGTCGGCCAGGTTGAAGGCGAGCTTGAGCATGCGGATGGCCTGCGGGGACTTGCCCGCCACCGTGGCCGCGTACTCCAGGGCCCGGTCCTCGAGCTCGGCGTGGGGGACCGCCTCATTAACGACGCCCCAGCGCTCGGCGGTGACGGCGTCGTAGGTGCGGGCCAGGAAAAAGATCTCGCGGGCCCGCTTGTCCCCGACCCTGCCGGGCCAGGAGCGCGGAGCCGTAGCCGGCGTCGAAGCTGCCGACATCGGCGTCGGTCTGCTTGAAGCGCGCGTGCTCGATCGAGGCCAGCGACAGGTCGCACACGACGTTGAGACTGTGACCGCCACCGGCGGCCCAGCCCGGGACGGCGGCGATGACCGCCTTGGGCATGGTGCGGATGAGGCGCTGAACCTCCAGGATGTGGAGCCGGCCGGCCCGTGCGGTGTCGAGGCGAGCCTGGGCGGCGGCGACGTCGGCCTCGTGGCTGTAGGCGCGGTCCTCAGACCTGCCTGCGGCAGCCGAGTCCTCCTGCTCGTAGCGGTAGCCGTCCCGACCGCGGATGCGCTGGTCGCCGCCGGAGGAGAAGGCCCAGCCGCCGTCGCGCGGGAGGGGCCGTTGCCGGTGAGGATGACGGCGCCGACGTCACCGCTCATGCGCGCGTGGTCCAGGACCCGGTAGAGCTCGTCGACGGTGCGGGGCGGAAGGCGTTACGCACCTCGGGCCGGTTGAAAGCCACCCGGACTACCGGCAGGTCCCGGAGCCAGGTGCCGTTCTCACCCGGACGCAGCCCCTGTGGTAGGTGATGTCCGTGAGGCCTGCGCCCGCTGCTGGGAGGGTCCGTGCCGGCCTCGGCGTGGGGAAAACTGACACCTCCCGCCAGCGGGCGGGGGAGAAGATCTCTGAGACTCGGCGCGGCAACGGGTGGGCGGAGGTGGCGTTCATGGCCTCAGCGTAGGGCCACCGGGGCTCGACCCCACCCCTGGGTGCCGGTGCGGTCGCTGTGGCCCCTAGTTCCCCAGGGCCGCGGCGATGAGCTCGGTGCGCGAGGTGTGGCCGAGGCGGTGGAGGACCTCGGAGACGTAGATGCGCACGGTGTTCTCAGAGATGCCGAGCTTGCGGGCGATGCGCCGGTTGGTCAGCCCCTCCAGGAGGCAGGTGTAGATGTCTCGGAGGCGGGGCGGCAGCTCATTGACCAGCTCCTGGATGCGGGCCTCCGCGGTGGCGCGCTTCTGCTCGGACTGGTAGGCGCTGACAAGCATCTTCGTGGGGCGTGAGGACATGACGGGCTCGCCACGGCTGGCGCGCAGCAGCGCCGCAGCGACGTTCTCGGTGCTCTCGTCCTTGGTGATGAAGCCGTTGACGCCCTCGGCCAGGGCCTCGGCGAGCATCTCGTCACGACTGGAAGACGGTGAACATGACAATAGGCATCCTGGGGAAGCGCTCATAGATCGCTCTGGCGGTCTGGGCGCCATCCATCTCCGGCATGTCGCTGTCCAGCAGGACGACGTCGATGGGCTGCTGCCCGGTCATGAGCAGACTAATGGCCTGCCGTCCGCCGGAGGCGGCGGCGACCACGGTAATGGCCCGCTGCGAATCGAGCTGTTCGGCGAAGGTGGTGCGAATGAGCGGGTCGTCATCAACGATGAGGACTCGCAGGGAACGCAGGGTGTGACTAGGCATAAGCGGCTCCGTCCGGTGGCGACATGAGGGATCTCGCATTAGTGGTTGGTGTGGCGATCTCGTTCCAGGGAAGACTGGCGAGAACGGTCCAGGAGGCTCCGATCCGGTTCGAGCTCAAGGAACCCCCAGCATTCTCGAACCGGTCTTGGAGGGCCCATAAACCGTACCCCCCGTGCATCTCCTCGGGCACCTTCTGATCATGCCAGGGAGAGCTGAAGCTGATGAAAAGGGTGTCCTGCTCCTGCTCCACGAAGAGGGAGACAAGGTCGCGGGGGAAGTTGTACTGAGGGCGTTGAGGGTGTTCTCGCGGATGAAGGCGACCAGGAGCCGGCCGAGCTCGGAGCGGTGCAGCGCCGGAATCCTCTCGATGCCGTCGAGGTCGGCGTCCAGAACGATCTCGCGCTGGGCCAGCGTGGAGACGCTGGAGTCGACGATCTCCTGAAGGGTGGGCTCCTCCTTGGGCGGTCCCTGGGAGACGGCGAGGTTGTGGATGAGCAGGCGCAGGTGGGCGAGGGCCTGCTGGGTCCGGTCCTGCAGGTCGAGGATCCGGTCGCGGTCATCGCCGAGGGGGAGCCTGATGGAGCGGGAGATGATGAGCATGCGGGTGAGGTCGGCGGCCAGGTCGTCATGGAGGCTGTCGGCGATATCGCGGCGCAGCTGCTGAATGAGCTCGGCAGCAATCTCCTTGGAACGCTCCGCCTCCCGCTGCATCTCCTCCAAACGGTCTTTGGTATTGCGGATCAGGACTCCGAAGGAAGCGAACAGGGTTCCCCAGAATACTGTCCAGACTGCCACGGGAAGGAGGGGGAGTCCAGATATGAGCTGTGCCAGAAAGAATGTAGAAAGTGAAATAAGAGTGAGCTTGAATTTTCTGGCCACTGTGAGGTCGGCGACTATGATGTACACAAGAATCCATGCCCATGCCAGGCGTGATCCTGCAACGGAAAAGATGACGAGGAGTGCGGTAGAGAAAGTGGCTACTCCGACTCGTCGGTCTTTTGCGTAGACATATGGGAGGAACGAGAGTATCTGAAATAGTTCCCCGAGAAAATTGGGCCTATATTTTCTCTAGTTGTGAGATATGTGTAGGTGTCTAGAAGAATTAGGGGGATGATGAATGAAATGAGAGTGGCTCGCCTCAGGCGCGGCAAAAATCTCTGGTGTCGTATCCAGAGTCGTGAGAGAAGGTTGCCGTTCTGCATAGTCCTTGAGGTGAGTGCTGAAACTGTGGTTGGGAATCTGTTCTATCTCAGATGCTCGGTACTGGAAAAACTCTGCCACCCCTAAGGGGTGGGCTTAGGGGTGGCGGCGGAGATGCTTCTCAGGAGAACCAGCGGTTGTTCTTTCGGTCGCACCAGAGGGAGGGTGGGAAGACGCACCAGTCGTAGTAGGGCTTCCCGAAGAAGCTTGCTGAGTCGTCGTGTCGTGCGGGGGCGGTGGCCGGCGCCGCGCTGGCCGGCGCGGCGAAGCCCGCCAGGAGCAGGGCGACAAGGGAGATGCGGACGACAGATTTCATGGAGGGAACTCCTGTCTCAGGGGATGTTATGAACAATTTATCTTACCATTCCTGTGGTTTGCGACAACTGCGTTCTTCGCCGTCCCGATTGATTCTTCGCTCAACAAAATCAGCCGATGGCGGGCGACGGCGGGGGTGCGGACCATTCCTGCCGGCGACCGGGCGGAGACACCCCTGACCTCCGACTACGCTGTGCCCATGACACAGACCGGTGCGACCGCCAGCCGTCCCTTCGTTCCCGTGGCCGAGGGCGGAGGGCGAATCGACTCCGAGACCGGTGCCCTGCGCGAGGTGATCGTCCACCGTCCCGGCGGGGAGATCGCCCGCCTGACCCCCATCAACGCCGACTCCCTGCTCTTCGACGACGCCCTCAACAGTCCCCGGGCCCAGGCCGAGCACGACGCCTTCACCGCGATCCTGCGCCCGAGGGCGTCATCGTCCACGACTTCCGCGAGCTGTTCACCGAGGTCCTGGCCGTCCCCGAGGCCCGCCGGCTGGTCCTGGACGAGGCCGTCGGTCCCGACGTCGTCGGCGTCTCCGCCTCCGAGCTGCTCATCGACTACTTCCAGTCCCTGCCCGACGCCGACCTCGCCGAGGTGCTCCTGGGCGGCATCACCCGCAGCGAGCTGCGCGAGCGCCTCAGCTCTTCCGACGGACGCGACCTGTTCTCCTCCACCTACCTGTCCACCCCTGGAGGGGCCGTTCGTCGTCACCCCGCTGCCCAACCTGCTCTTTCACCCGCGACGCGTCGGCCTGGCTCTACGGCGGGGTCTCGGTCAACTCCATGGCCCTGGAGCCGCGCCGTCGTGAGGCCATCGGCTACGAGGCCGTCTACCGCCACCACCCGGCCTTTCGGCCCGCGCCTGGCCGAGCTCGCCGGCTCCGACGGCCCGGACGCCCGCCCTGTGGCGCGAGGTGGGGCGGGTCTCGGCCGCCTCGACCATCGAGGGCGGCGACTTCCAGATCCTGGGCAACCGGACCCTCGTCATGGGCCTGACCCACCGCTCCACCGCCGCCGGCGTGGAGCGCCTGGCCTCTCAGCTCTTCGCCTCCGGCGTGGCCGACCGGGTCATCGGCGTCCACATGCCCGACGCCGCCTTCTACACCCAGCTCGAGGCCGTCATGCACCTGGACACCCCTCATGACGATGGTCAGCCCCGACACCTACCTGCGCTTCCCCGGCTTCACCGAGGTCACCACCGTGGAGATCGAGCCCGCAGCTACCGGACGGTCCCTCCAGGTGACGGTCCACGACGGCTCTCAGATGGATGCGGTCCTCGCTCGCGCCGCCGGCATCGACTCCTTCCGCGTCATCAGCCCCGGCGCCTCCGACGAGGCCGAGGCCCCTGCGCGAGCTCGCCCGGGACTCCTGCAACGTCGTGGCCCCTGGCCCCTGGCGTGTCATCGGCTACGCCCACAACCAGCGCGCCAACGACGCCCTGCGCAAGGCCGGCATCGAGATCGTCGAGACCCCCGGCGTCGAGCTCGTGCGCGGCCGCGGCGGCTCGCACTGCATGACCTGCCCCGTCACCCGCGACGCGGTGTGAGGCCGGCCGGTCAGGGCGCTCAGGGCAGCCGGCAGGCCCCCGGCCCCGGCCTGGTGACGATCACCGCGGCCTGCTCCGCGCCCGGCTCGCGGTCCCGGTAGGCCCCGAGCCACTGCGCGGCGAAGGCCTCAGCGTCGTCGGCCCGCACCAGGGCGTACACCGACCCGCCCCACCCGGCGCCGAAGGAGGAGGCGCCGATGGCGCCTGCCTGGCGGGCCAGCGACACCATGAGCCGAGTCTGGGGCACCTGGTTGCGCAGGCCGCGGTCGGCCAGCTCCTGGGAGCGGCGGAGGACCTCACCCACGCCCGGGTCGGCCGCGGCGATCATCCGGGCACCGGCGGGAACCAGGACGAGGGACTCGGTCAGGAACTGCTCGATCCGCTGCCTCGTAGCCGGGTTCGCACAGACCCAGCAGGTCCTTCAGGGCCGGGTCACAGGCCGCCCTGCTCGCCGGTGGCCTCCCCGATCAGGTGCCCTGACCGCACCGGCCAGGGGTGGCGTCAGTGCGTCCGGTGGACTCATTCCACCTGGCCAGCACCGCCTGGACAGTACTCGGCCCGCGGTTGTAGTCCTCCAGGGCCGCACCGGTCTTGTGGGCCAGCACCCCGCTCACGCCGACGACGAGCGCCCACTGGGCGGGGAAGGAGATGGTCTGATCGATGCGCATCGGGTCGAATCCGGCCAGGAGCAGCCGGTCCCTGGGCGCCGCACAGCATGCCGGTGTGGTCTCGCTCCGCCGCGAGTGCCCACCCCACTGGTCCCCGGCAGGTCCCGCCACGCCCGTCCACCCTCCACGGCGGCGAGGTAGCCGGCCAGGGACAGCCGATCGGGCATCGACTCGATCCACCGGGGATCCTCGTCCCAGCCGTTGAGGGAGGCCAGGGCCAGGGCCGTGGCGCACACCAGCGCGGAGGACGAGCTCATCCCCGGAGGCCGGCGGCAGGTCCGAGGAGACGGACAGGTGGGCCGCGGCTCCCGCCCCGAAGTTGAGGGTGAGACGGTCCAGCACCGTCTGAAGGTGGCGGCCCCAGTGGCCCGGCTCCAGGCCCGGGTCCACCCCGGCGCACAGGGTGACCGGATCACCGCCGTCCGTGGTGGCGGTCAGGGACCCCGGCGGCCCCTGCCACGCGACGCGCCCGAGCCGTGATCGCCCGGTCGACGGCGCCGACCAGGACCGAGCCGCCGGCGTAGTCGGTGTGCTTGCCCAGCACCTCGACGCGCCCGGGCACCCGCCAGGCGGTCTCCTCGGGCGCCTCACTCAACGCCCCGTGCGTCCCCCGGCTCACAGCGACACCTCCGTCCCGGACAGGCGGGCCTCGACCTCGGCGATGTCCTCACGCCGCGACAGGTCCAGGACCCCGCCGGTCGCCGCCAGGACCGAGACCGGACCGGGCAGGGCGCGCAGGGCGTCGACGATCTCCAGCTCGCCGCGCGGCGAGGGGGTGATGCGGCGGCAGGCGGCGAAGATCTCTGGGGTGAACCGGAAGGCGTTCATCGACACTGGGGCGTGGGGACCGGCGGCCCGAACCACCCCGCTGAGGGCTTCTCCACGATCTCTTCCAGCGCCCCGTCACGGACGCGCACGAGGGCGAAGGCGGCGATCCGCTCGGCGGGGATGTTGGACTCGGCCACCAGGGCGGCACGGTCGAAACCGGCCAGGGCGTTGCCCCGGTGGTGGGCCAGGTCGCGCAGCACCTGACGGGGGTAGTAGTTGTCCCCGTTGACCATGAGGAAGGGCCTCGCCCACGGCGGCCTCGGCGGACAGGACGGCGTCGGCCGTCCCCTAAGGGGTTGACCTGGACGGCCAGGTCGATCGTGAGCCGGCTGAGCTCCAGGGAGTCGACGTGGTGGCGGAAGTCCTCGTGCTCGGGCCCCACGACCAGGACGGCCCGCTCGATCCCGGCGTCGACCAGGGCCGAGAGGCTGTAGTCGATGAGCCGGTGCTCGCCGATGGGCATGAGGGCCTTTGTAGCCGCTGGCCGCGGCCGTGGCCTGCTGGGAGGTCAGGCCGGAGCCGGCCGTGCTGCTCGCCCGCATGCGTGTGCCCAGGCCCCGGGCCAGGACGACGGCGACACGGGTGCGCTCCGCCGCGCCGCTCATCGTCTCAGTGATCGCGTCTGTCGTGGGTTCCTTCCTCCTGCTCGTCTCAGGCGTCCAGGCCGTAGTGGCTCGCGACGGCGGCCGCTGTGGCGCGGGCCTCGTCACCGGTGGGCATCTCGGCGAAGACCCGCAGGAGCGGCTCGGTGCCCGAGAAGCGGATCGTCACCCAGCCGCCGCAGGTGAAGTAGACCTTGCAGCCGTCCTGCCAGGAGACGCGCTCGACGTCGTGGGTGAAGGCGGGCAGGTCGTGGGCGCTGAAGATGCGCTCCTCAAGCTCGGCGCGCCGCTCGGAGGTGAAGCCGTAGGCGTTCTCCACCATGACGAGCTCACCGTACCGGGTCCACGATGTCGGCGTAGAGCTCGGAGAGCCGCTTGCCTGAGGCTGCCACCGCCTCGACCAGCAGGGAGCTGGCGTAGACCCCGTCCTTGCCGGGGATGTGGCCGCGCACGGTCAGGCCCCCGGAGGACTCGCCCCCGATGACGGCCCCGGTCTCAGCCATCTTGGCGCTGATCCACTTGAAGCCGACGGGCACCTCGTAGCAGACCTGCCCGTGGGCCGCCGCGACCCGGTCCAGCAGGTGGGTGGTGGACATGTTGCGCACGGCCGGCCCCGACCAGCCCTTGCGGGTCAGCAGGTAGTCGTAGAGCAGGACCAGGACCTGGTTGGGGGTGAGGTAGGCGCCGGTGTCGTCAATGATGCCCAGGCGGTCCGCGTCCCCGTCGGTGGCGATGCCCAGGTCCGCGCCGGACTCGACGACGGCGTTGCGCAGGGTGGTGACCGTCCCCTCGGTGGGTGAGGGCATGCGGCCCCCGAACAGGGGTCGTGCGGTCGTGGATGACGTCGACCTGGCAGCGGGCGGTCAACAGGATCGTCTGCAGGTTTCGTCTCGGAGACCCCGAACATGGGGTCCAGCACGATGCATGTGGGCGTGGCGGATGGTCTCGGTGTCGAGCTTGTCGATGATGGCGTCCAGGTACCAGTTGATGGAGCGCTGGACGGTGACCAGCTCGCTGGATCGGGCCTCATGGGGCTCGACGCTGCGCACGTCCGCATCCGTCAGGCCCTGCAGGGAGGCGGTGAGCTCGTCGGTGACCCTTTCAGGTCGGCGTCGCGGCCGCCGGGCAGGAAGATCTTGATGCCGTTGTACAGGGCCGGGTTGTGGGAGGCGGTCACGGCCATCCCGTACGCGGCCCCAGGCGGCGCACCGTCCACATGGTGGTGGGGGTCGGGGAGGGGCGGTCGATGAGGGTGACCCGGATGCCGTTGCCGACGAGCACCCGATGGCCCACCAGGCGGCGGTGTCGGACAGGAAGCGGCGGTCGTAGCCGATGACGACGCCCTGCTCGGACGTGCCCTCCTTCAGGATGCGGTTGGCCAGCCCCTTGGGTCAGGAGCCTGACGTTGGCGCGGGTGAACTCGTCGCCGATCACGGCTCTCCAGCCGCCGGTGCCGAAGTGGATCATGGTGGTTCCTCTGCTGAGGTGCCGTTGCCCGGGACGGGCGGCGAGGTGGATAGGGGGTGGTGAGGGAGGGCGCTGGGTGGGAGGGGCTCAGCCCTTGACGGCGCCGGCCGCCAGACCGGACTGCCGAAGCGCTGCAGGCCCAGGAACAGCCCGATCAGGGGATGACGCCCAGGAGAGCGCCCTGGAGGAGCGCCCCCGTACTGGGGTTGAAGTAGGTCGACATGCCGTAGAGCCCCAGGGTGACGGGCTTGAGCTCGGCGGAGTTGATGGTCATCAGCGGCAGGGAAGAAGTTGTTCCAGGTGGCCACGAAGATGAACAGGAAGATGGTCACCATCGCCGGTGCGAGCAGCCGCACACGATGGTGAAGAAGATGCGGATCTCGCTGGCCCCGTCGATGCGGGCGGGAGTCGATGATCTCGTTGGGCACCGAGGAGTCGGCGTAGACGCGGCCCAGGAAGACCCCGAAGGGGCTGACCGAGCACGGCAGGATGATTGACCAGACGGTGTTGGTCAGGTGCACTGGGCGTCGAGGACCAGGTACAGCGGGATGGTCAGCAGCGCGATGGGCATGAGCAGGCCGGAGAGGATGATGACCTGGACGGCGCCCCGCCCGCGAACTCGAACTCGCCAGGCCGTAGCCGGCGGACACCGACAGGAGCGTGCCCAGCACCCCGGCGACGCCCGGAGTAGAGCAGGGAGTTGAGGATCCAGCGCCAGAAGAGCCCTGGGTCCAGCTCATGAGCGCGCTGTAGTTGGTGAGAAGCTATTGCGTCTGAGAACCACCACCCGGAGGTGGTCAGCAGGTCGGAGTTGGACTTGGTGGAGGAGACGATGAGCCAGTAGACCGGGCCGAGCATGTAGGCCAGGACGATGACCAGGACCGCGATGGTCACGGCCCGTGCGGGATTGACGGGCGCAGCGAACGAGGAGTGTCGGTGGGCTTTCACTTGTCGATCCTGTTCTGCACGAGGGCGCGTAGAGGGCGGCCAGGACGCCGGCCACCAGGGCGATGAGGACGGAGATCGCCGAGGCCGGGCCCGAGCCGGAGTGTGAGACGCACCGGTCATCGAGTTGTAGGCCATCATCATCGGCGTGTAGTCCAGCCCCATCCACTGCTTCTGGCTGTACAGGACGGTGGGCTCGTTGAACAGCTGCACCGTCCCGATGATGGAGAGCAGACCGCCAGCAGCGAGGCGGAGCGGACCATGGGGATCTTGATGCGCCGGACGATCTGCCACCCGCTGGCCCCTGTCGATGCGGGCGGCCTCGTAGAGCTCACGGGGCACGGACTGCAGCGCCGCCAGGAAGATGAGCATGCTGTACCCGGTGAAGGTCCACGTCGTGATGTTGGCTATGGACCACAAGGATGATGCTGCGGCCGAAGAAGTCCACCTTGAGGCCCACCAGTCCCAGCAGCTCATTGATGGGGAGAAGCTGAGGGTTGTAGCATGTAGAGCCACATGATCGCGGCCACGATCCCGGGGATCGCGTAGGGGCAGGAAGAAGCCCAGGCGGAAGACCGTCACCCGCTTGACCAGGAGGGAGTCGAGCACCAGCGCCAGGGCGAGGGCCGCCAGGATCATGACCGGGACCTGGACCACTCCGAACAGCAGGACCCGGCCCAGCCCCTTCCAGAAGGCGGGCTGACCCGCCGCCTGGACGTAGTTGTCCAGGCCCACGAAGGTGCTCACCTTCTCCCCGCCGCCGTAGAGGTCCGAGCCGGAGGCGACGTCGCGGAAGAAGGACCGGTAGACCGACACCACGATCGGAATGAGGAAGACGACGGCGAACATGGCCAGGAACGGGGCCACGAACCCGATGCCCGCCCGGGCCTCCCTGCGCTTTCGCAGCGAGGTGGTGCGGATGGCGGATACGCCCGGAGTCGTTGTCGTCGTGCTCATGATGCTCTCACTTCGATCGTGGTGCCGGTGGCTGCCTGTGGGCCGTGCTCGATCGCCTACTCGGCGACGGGCAGGTTGGCGTCCTTCAGGGAGCTGACGGAGGTCTTCTGGGCCGCCTGGAAGATGTCATCGACCTTGCCGTCCCTTACCGGCCGCCTCGGCGGCCTTGGTCATGGGGTCGGCCAGGGAGGGCCAGGTCGGCATGAAGCCGAACTTGGAGTTCACGGCCGCGTTGGCCTTGGTGAACTCGGCGTAGACGTCCTGGCCTACGAAGAAGGTGGAGATGGTCTGCGGGGTCTTCACCGGGGCCTTCGCGGTCAGGACCAGTCCCTGCGGTCCAGGTCATCGACCTGGGTGTTGAACCAGTCGTTGAAGGCCATGGCCCCTCGGGGTTGGAGCAGCCCTTTGAGGACGGCTCACGCCGGAGCCGCCGTCGGGACCGGACATGGCCTTGTCACCGAAGGCGGGCAGCTGGGCGACCCGCCCAGGAGCCGGCATTGGGGGAGTCCTTCATGGTGTCGGCCAGAGCGCGCCTCTCCCAGGCGGCCTCCCGATGGTGCTGATGAGCTGCTGGTCGACCAGCGCCTCGCCGAAGGCGTCGTCCCAGCGGTTGGCCACGAGGCCGTCTTGGAGTCCAGGACCCCCTGCCAGAAGCGAGGAGACCTTGGCGGTCTCCGGGCTGGAGACGTTGACCTTCCACTTGTCGTTCTCAGCGCTGAACCACTGGGCGCCGGCCGCGGCCGCCTGGCCCGCCAGGGTGTTGGGGGCCTCGTCGGGCTCGAAGGCCAGGGGCGTACTGCCCTGCTCGGCCGCCTTCTTGGCGACCTCGGCCAGCTCGGCACTCGTCGTGGGCACCTTCAGCCCGAGCTGGTCGAAGGCGGCCTTGTTGTAGAAGTAGACCAGCGGGCCGGAGTCCTGCGGCAGGCCGACGACGGTCTTGCCCACGGTCATCAGCGACATCGACCCCTCGGAGAAGTGGTCCTTGTACTTCTCGGCCTGGGCGGAGACGTCGGTGAGCAGGCCGGAGGTGTAGAGCTTGGGGATCTCGGCGTAGCCGACCTGCGCCAGGCAGGGGCCGGTTCCGGCCTTGACGTCGTTCTCCAGCTTGACATTCATGTCCGCGGCCTTGCCGTCGAACTTGGTGGCCTCGACCTTCGTGTCGGGGTGCTCGGAGTTCCAACGGGCCACGATGTCGTTGACCTTCGTCATCCCCTCGCCGTCGGGCAGGCGGTGCAGGTAGCGGATGACGCCGCCGAGGAGGCCGAGCCGGATGAGCCGGTCGTGGCTGAGCAGCCGGCGGTGAGCATCGCGAAAGGCGAGCAGCGAGGCGGCCAGTGCATGTTTCTTCATGGGAGTTTCCTTCTTCGTCATTGAAAAGGCCCGGCGTCTGCCGGAAGGAGGGGGGCGCGGCGGGCGGTGACAGGGAGCTGTCGGTGCTGTCGGTGTTGTGGGTGCGCGCCGTGAGCGGAGCGTGGATATGGAACGGGGTGCTCACTGCGAGGCAGCGGTGAGCCACTGGTGCCTCCTTCTCCAGACGGACCGTCCGAGGGCCCTGGGAGTCGGCACCGTCGTGGTGACGGGCTCCAGGAGTTGTTGATGACGAGGGTGGTGCGCCCGTCGGGGGGCAGCCACCTCCACCCTGGGGTCGAGGGCCGCCCAGGCGGAGAACTCCTCCTGGCACCCCGCGGCCCAGAAGATGGCCCGGTGCAGCAACCGGGAGTTCTGGGCGCTGTAGGGCAGTCCCGTGGCGTAGACCGCCCGGCCCCGACCCAGCTCGTGGACCGCGAGGCGGACCTGGCCGTGCGCGGCGTCGAGCACCCGGGTGGCGGGACTGGTGACGACGATGTCGGGGTGCCCTTCGCCGTCGTCGAGGCCGCCGGTCAGGTCCCGGGTGATGAAGTGCTCCTCCGCCTCGGGCGGACGACGGCGCGTGCTCAGGCCCCAGCCGATCTCCCGGTCGACGCCCAGGACGTCGGCGAGCTGGAAGGTGACCCCGTGGGCGGGTGGGCACTGGGCGCCCCCACTCGATGAGGCGCCGCCGGCGGCTCACGAAGGAGCTGGGACCTGGGCCACCAGCTCTGAGTCCGCCCACTGCTCGCCCCCCGGAGAAGGCGGTGCCCTCGGCGCCGGCGCAGATGAGGACCTCACCTCGGGGCCAGGGCCGGCGCGCACGTCGTCGAAGGACAGGAACCCACGTCCACCGGCAGGCCCGACAGCGCCTCGAGGACCCCCAGGTAGGTGTAGGTCTGGCGGTACCAGGCGCGTGCGCGACCATATGCGTCATCCAGGAGCGCAGGCGGCCCCAGGAGTTGACGACCGCGACCTTGAAACCGGGGGTCAGCGGCCGCAGCCTCGCAGAGCGCTCGTGGATGGCGCGGAACTCCGCGACGATCTGCTCGACGCGGTCGATGAAGTCGAGGGTGCTCGACGGCCAGGGACAGGGTAGCCTCGTAGCCGATCCGGTCCAGGGGAGCGCACGATGGCGCGCCGGGCCTCCAGCCAGCTGCGGTTGGCCTCGGTGACAGGATCGCCCCCCGGGTGGAAGACATCGGGGAAGAAGTACGGCAGGAAGCGGCCCTCGGTATAGCGCACGTGCGGGATGTCTGCGATCATCCGGCAGGTCGCCCCCGATCCGACCGAGCCGACGACGGCGTCCAGGCCGGTGGCGGCGAAGCTGCTCGCCGTAGGGCTCGGTGCCGATCCAGTTGTCGCCCAGGAACATCATCGCCTCCTTGCCCTGGGCGTGAACGGCGTCGGTCGGCTCGCGCACCCGAGCACACGAAGCGCTGCTGGAAGTCGATCCAGTCGCGGAAGGCGCGGGTGGGAACCCTGAAGGGGGAGTTGTAGTAGCCGGCGTCGACGAAGTCCTCGGCGGTCAAGCAGTAGCCGTACTCCTCCTCGAAGGCCTCCAGGGCCGGGACGCTCACCGAGGCGGAGTAGCCGAACCAGTCGACGAAGCGCTCGGTGGCGTCGGCGCCATAGACGAGGGTGAAGTGGTAGAAGAAGGTGGTGAAGCGGACCACGTCCACCTCGGGGTGCTCCGTGAGCCAGGCGCTCAGGTGGGCGCGCACGTGGGACCACGTGGCCTCGTGGCGCACGTCGAAGGGCTTCTCCTTGACGCGCGTGGGGTCCTCGTCCCAGCCGTTGGTGAGGTAGTTGTACATCTGGGTGGGGTCCCAGGTCTGGATCGCCAGGAAGCTGACGGTGTAGACGTGCCCGGCGAGGGCCTCGTGCACGGTGACGGTGCGCCCGTCGGCCTCGATGCTCCACGCGGTGGCGGGCAGCTCCTGGCCGGTGGTGCGGTCGTGGGTCTGCCACCAGCGCGTCACGTCGCAGCCGGTGTCGGGGCGGACCTGGTCGGCGAACCAGGAGGCCAGCAGGTCGATGCTCACGGGGCCGTCGGCGGTGGCGGCGACCCGGTCGGACATGAGGAAGATCCGGGTGGCCTCATCGGGGTGGGCGTCGGCCCAGGCGTTGTCGCCGCGGCCCACGAAGTAGGTGGAGTAGACCTTGGTGGCCAGCTCCGAGACGATGCTGGGCAGCTCGGTGCCGTCGGAGTTCCGCACGGCGTCGGCGCCTGAGCGGGCGATGAGGCGGCGGACCTCCTCATCCATGCCGGTCTGGATCGGCGGGGTGAGGCGTCCCCCGCCTGAGAGGGAGCGGCGCCGCGGGCTGGGTCTGGAGAGACATCAGCACTCCTTCGGGCTGAATAGTCTGAACCCGAACAAACCACAGCATGTGGCGCCCCTTGGCTACTGGCGAGGCGGTCGATAAGCCGGGTGGCGTCTAGCAGGTGGGCCTGATGTCCACCAGGGTGGGGTTGTCGAGCACGGACTCCAGCGCGACCAGGGCCGCCCCGTGTGACGAGGCCCACTGGCCCAGGTGGGAGGTCTCCAGCCTCACGGCCGCGCGCTGGTCCAGCAGCCGGTCCTTCAGGATGGAGGCGGTGGGGGAGACGAACACGTCGGCGAAGGCGGCCAGGTATCCCGACAGCACGATCACCTGAGGGTTGAGGACGTCCGCCAGGATCGCCAGGGCGCGTGCCAGTGCCTGCTGGGAGAGCCTCAGCCTGCGCGCGAGCTCGGTATCCCCGGCGTCGAAGCGCTGACGCAGGATCTCGATGCGCTCATCCAAGGAGGTGGTCTCGTCGCGCACCGCGTCGCCCGACGGGTAGGCCGAGGTCAGGGCCTGCAGGCCCGAGCGGGTCTCCCAACAGCCACGCCGCCCACAGCGGCACGCCAGGCCCTCGGGCTCCACGGGCATGTGGCCGACCTCGCCGGTCAGGCCCAGCCAGCCGCGCAGGAGGTGACCGTCGGCGATGATGCCGGCGCCGATCCCCTCGCCGCCCGACAGGTAGAGCAGGTTGTGCACCCCGTCCTGCGCGTAGCGCTCATAGGTGGCCAGTGCGGCGAGCTTGGCGTCGTTCTCCAGCGTGATGGCGGGGACGCTCCTGCCGGGGCCGATACGGCGGGCGACTGCCTCGCGGACCCTGTCCGCCACGGCGACGTCGTGCCACTCCAGCGTGGAGGAGTAGCGCACGGTGTTATCGGTGTAGTCGATGATCCCGGGCTGGGCCAGGACGATTCCCGGAACCGTCGTCCCCTGCTGCGTCAGCTGCTCCAGGGCCTGGGACAGCATGGCCGCCACATGCTCGATCATCGTGTCGGGGTGGTGCGCGGCGTCGTCGACGAGCTCGCAGCGGCGCGCGCGATGACGTCTCCGGTCAGGTCCGCGATGGACAGGAGCAGCGAGGCGCCACTGATCTCCAGGCCGATGCCGGCCGCTGTGCGCGGAGCCGTGCGCAGGCCCGTGCTCGGCCTGCCGACGTTGCCCGACAGGTCCGGTTCCTCCTCGATGAGCAGCCCCAGGGAGCACAGCTCGGCCACGAGGGTCGAGACCGTTGCCTGGACAGCCCCGTCTCGCGGGCCAGGCGCGTGCGCGACAGTGCGGGACTCGTCTGAAGGTGCCGCAGGATGAGCGACATGTTCGAGATGCGCACGTCGGCATGAGCCTTTGGGTCTGTGCGCCCGGGCCTCCGAGGATCCCCCAGGGTCCGGACCGCCCGCCGGGATCCATCCTGCAGCCGGCACGACAGTCTCCTCCTCCATTAGCGCCCGGTGGTCCTGCGGACCGCGGGCGTGTCCCTCAGCGTAGTGATTCCACGTGAGAGGGGAGAGGGTTCGGGTGCGCGCCATGTCGTTCCGATGCGGAGCGGAGGGCATCAACGAAGCAAATGTGATTATCAGCACATTCTGAGGCCTCGGGGAGCTTCGGTTGCGGGTGTGAGCGTTGTTGGTTATGTGCCGTGCTCATGCGCGTGCGGCGCGGGAGCACGGGGGAGTCGCGATGATCGTGGTCATTTCAAGCATTCTCGGTGCTGATGGATGGTCGTGCCTGACCGTGTGCGCCAGGTGAGCCCCACCCCGTCCTGCGGGCGTGGCGCCGGACACGCTCACAGGCGTGTCAAGGCCTGAAGTCCCCTGAATTCGCGGGATTCTGCGTCTACTCCAATTGACCGTGTGAACACTCCGCAGCACCATAAAAACGGGCCTGCATCCGTCACGGGGTCCGGACGCGGCTCTCACAACTCGTCCTCCGGACCCTCTCGGCCAGGCCAGGAGCTAGATCGCGAGGAGTGCAGTGAAAGTCATTGAGGCCAACCATGTCTACAAGGTCTTCGGGCGTCGACCGTCCGACGGCGTTAAGAAGCTCAAGGCCGGCAGGACGCGGGACCAGCTGAGGAAGTCAGGACAGACCGCGGCCGTCATCAACACCTCCTTCGACGTCGACAAGGGCGAGATCTTTGTGGTCATGGGCCTGTCGGGCTCCGGGAAGTCCACCCTCATCCGCATGGTCAACGGCCTGCTGCCCATCACGGCCGGCAGCATGACCCTCTACGGTGAGGACCTGGCGCACATCTCCAAGTCGAAGCTGCGCGAGCTGCGCCGCAAGCGCGTCTCCATGGTCTTCCAGAACTTCGCCCTCCTGCCGCACCGGACGGTGGGGAGAACGCCGCCTACGGCCTGGAGATCCAGGAGTGAATCGCCCGAGCGCGAGCGCCGGGCCACCGAGGCCCCTGGCCCTGGTCGGCCTGAAGGGTGGGGCGGCTACAAGCCCGGGGAGCTCCGGGCGGTATGCGTCAGCGGGTCGGTCTGGCCCGCGCCCTGGCGGCCGAGACCGACATCCTTCTCATGGACGAGGCCTTCTCCGCGCTCGACCCGCTCATCCGCCGGGAGATGAGGACCAGCTCATCGACCTGCAGGGCAAGCTCGGCAAGACGATCCCTGTTCATCACCCACGACCTCAACGAGGCCATGCGCCTGGGGGACCGCATCGCCATGATGCGCGACGGGCGCGTCGAGCAGGTCGGCACCGCCGAGAGATCCTGCGAGACCCCGCCTCCGACTACGTCTCACGGTTCGTGGCCGACGTCGACCGCACCCGGGTCCTGACGGCCGGCTCCATCGCGGAGCCCCGTACGCGGTCCTGGGCTCGACCGCAGCCCCGCGCCGCCCACAAGCTCCTGCGCGAGAACCAGCCGCCGTGGCTGCTCGTCCAGAACCGCGACCGCACCCCTTCGGCTACGTCTGGGAGGACGACGTCGCCCGGGCGGTCAAGGAGGGCTCCGACGCGCTGCCGTTGTCCACGATCCACGAGATGCCGGTCGTGTCGCACTCGACCCCGGTCAACGAGCTGTTCGCCTACGCCGCGCAGCACGCGGCCCCCATCGTCGTCGTCGATGATGACGGACGGATCTCCGGCGTCATTCCGCGCGTCACCCTGTTGGCCGCCATCAGTGAGCAGAACCAGGGAGGCCAGCGCCTCCAGCGCCGAGCCGGCCGTGGAGCAGACCGATGCGCAGGCCGGCAAGGCCAGTGAGACCACCGAGGCCGAAGGAGCCGACGCCTGATGATTCCCGTTCAGACTCCTCTTCCCAAGATTCCCCTGGGCACGGCGGTCGAGGTCCTCATTGAGTGGATCCAGGTCCACCTCCACGGCTTCCTCAGCGTGATCTCACGGGTCGGCACCCTGGTCAACGACAACCTCGTGGACCTGCTCCTGGCCGTGCCCCCGTTGCTCATGGTGGTGGTCTTCGTCCTTATCGCCTGGATGGCGAAGTCGTGGAGGCTGGCGGTGGGTACCGCCATCACCTTCCTCATCATCATCTCCCTGGGGCAGTGGGTCAATGCGATGGAGACGCTGGTCCTGGTCACCCTGGCGACCCTGACCGCCCTCGTCTTCGCCATCCCCTGGGGATATGGGCTGCCCGCAACAAGTACGTCAGTATCCTCATCCGCCCGGTCCTCGACCTCATGCAGACGATGCCGGCCTTCGTCTACCTCATCCCCTCGGTGCTGTTCTTCTCCATCGGAGTGGTGCCCGGGATGTTCGCCACGCTCATCTTCGCGATGCCCCCCGGGGTGCGCATGACCGAGCTGGGCATCAAGCAGGTGGACAAGGAGACCGTCGAGGCGGGGCGTTCCTTCGGTGCCACCGACTGGCAGATCCTGCGGGGCATCCAGCTGCCCCTGGCCGTCCCCACCATCATGGCGGGCGTCAACCAGGTCATCATGCTGGCCCTGTCGATGGCCGTCATCGCGGGCATGGTCGGCGCCGACGGCCTGGGGAAGGAGGTCGTCAAGGCACTCGCGACGATCGATATCGCCAAGGGCACCGAGGCGGGGCTGTCCATCGTGTTCCTGGCGATCTACCTGGACCGGGTGACCGCGGCCCTCGGGGCGCCGCGGGAGAAGGGCTCGCTGCTCACTCATCAAGAAGCGGTGACCCATGACTCGACGACGCTTTTCCACTTCGCCCTCACCGGCGTCGGGCACGTATCGAAGGAACACCATGCAGACCTCCCGCCGCACCTTCACCGCTGCTCTGGCCTCCCTTGGCGGCGGCGGGCGCCCCTGTCCGCCTGCGGTCAGGGTTCCGGCGGCGGGGGCAAGCGACTCCGCCTGGGCTTCATCCCCTCCTGGAGCGACGGCCTGTCCATGACCCACCTGCTCAAGACCCAGCTGGAGAAGGCCGGGTACCGGATCAAGTTGACCGACCTGAGTGAAGCGGGGCCTCTCTACGCCGGGCTCAGTCAGGGGGCGGTCGACCTGTATCCCTCGGCGTGGCCGGACGTCACTCACAAGGAGTACATGGACAAGTACCGCACCTTCATCGAGGATCTGGGGACCTACTACGACGCGGCCAAGCTGTGCTGGTCCGTCCCGGACTACTCCTCAATGACATCGATCGAGGACATCAAGCCCCACGCCTCGCAGATCGGCAACAAGATCATCGGTATTGAGCCGGGTGCGGGACTGACCAAGGTGTCGCAGGAGGACGTGATCCCCGCCTACGGTTTGGGGGACATGAAGTTCCTGACCTCCTCCACCACCGGGATGCTGGCCGAGCTCAAGAAGGCCGTCGATGCCAAGCAGGAGATCGTCGTGACCCTGTGGCACCCCTTCTGGGCGAACACCACCTATGGCATGCGGGACCTGAAGGATCCCAAGGGCGCGCTCGGTAAGGGAGAGGGGCTTCACTTCCTGGGGCGAGAGGGCTTCGCGCAGGACTACCCGGAGATCGCGACGTGGCTCGGCTCCATCAAGATGGATGAAGCCACCTACGGCAGCCTCGAGGACCTCGTCGTCAACACCTACGGTGAGGGCCGGGAGGATGAGGCCGCCATCGCCTGGGCCAAGAAGTACCCGCAGTACGACTTCAAGAAGTCCTGACGCCGGACGGCCGCGGCTTGGGCGGCACCGCTGGCGCATGGCGACGGGGCCTGTCAGTCCTCGATGCGGTTGCCGTCCTCGTCGAGGTAGTAGCCCTCGTCGTCGATGGGGCGGAAGGTCATCCGGCCGTCGGCGATCTCCTCGGCGAAGTGCTCCCGGGTCATCAGCCGGGTCTGGCGCCCGCGTTCCTTCATCTCCTCGTAGGACATCGGTGTCTTCCACGGCCGATCCACTGCGCAGAAGATGACCAGGAAGGTTGCCCACGTGAGAAGCGTCAGGTGAGTGAGGCGGTGCGGTGCGAAGACCATGGCCGCCAGTGCTCCGCCAATGGCCGGGCAGATGAGGGCGGACAGGATCCGCTGCGCGGTACTCATGTCGTTGGTGCGTTGGATGCGCATGGTCAGGCGCATGGATGCCGCATCCAGGGTCTCGTGCACGGCGGTCGCCAGGATGGCGAATCCTGTGATCTGGTCGTAGGTGAGCCCGGCGCGCGTGAGGGCGGACCAGATGGCCAGCACGACTCCGACTGCGAGTGCGTCGAAGACTCCCAGGAAGATCCCTTCCCGCAACCACCGCCGACAAGGGAACGTCCGGCTTCCAGTGCCGGACTGGTGTGCGGGTGACGTCGCGTGTGCTCATATGCCCTTCCCCTGACGCTCCAAGCTCACAGATGACGCTCTCTCACCCTAGCAAGACTGTGACCGTCATCGCAGTTGAGATCTGTCGAGGTGGAGGGTGCTTGTCGTCTTGACGGCCGGTGGGGGAGTCGCTACCTTTATCGGAGGTAGCTAGGGATGAGACAGTTCCCCGAGCGCCGATTCGAAGAACTCGCCACGGGCGGGGTTTTTCGTGACAAGGAGTGGCGTAGTGATTTTAGCGTATATCGATGAAACTGGAGAACCGGGAGCGGAAGGGCGCCAGTATATTTCGTCCGAAAACACTGGAGTCGTTTCCGCAGCAGCTTCGCGTATTCAACGGGCTTGTTGGCTATCTAAGAAGAAGAGGTGGGAGGCTCTTCTATTATGCGGATGAAAAACCTGTTGGTACTCCGAAGCAAACAAGGCTCGACCCTGCTGTCCGAGAGTCTCAGGCGATGGCTGAGACTCTCAATCGTTTGGCGCGCTATGCGAGACGGGAGATGAACATCTTCTTGTTATGATCGATCAGATCAACGAGAAGACTCGTATTGAACGACTTTCGAGCATGTACGGTCACATCTTCAGTCGTGCGGCCGATCATCCCGAGATGCGTAGGATTGTGGAACCGCCTATGCATATCGATTCCAGGCTCAGTGCAAATATTCAGTTTGCGGACTGGATTGCCGCGTGTGTGACTCGCGCTATCGATTATCAGTTAGTGAGGACGTCCCGTCATCAGTGGGTTACTGATAGTAGGCTCTTTTCTAACCTGGGTGGAGCCTTTACCTTCGAGTCAAAACTGCATCTCCACAACCGCTCCCTGAATGATATTCACCACTCTCGCCTTTTTGATCGGAGCAGGCCGCTCCATCCTCAGCCCGATGGGCAACTCTTGGGAAGTAGTATTGATCCTGATATCGCGCGCAAAATGAGGGGGATTGCGGAATCTCGACAGCGTCGATCATCCGATCGCTGACCTCGTGTCCGCGACTGAAACTCACCGGCTACAGCGCCGCGTGGGTCAGTGCGATGCGGTGGAGCTCGGGCAGGTACTTGCGGGCGTCGCGGAAGTCGGCGGTGACGTACTCCGGCGGGATCGGTTGGGGCTGATGGACACGCTCCTGGAGGGCGTCGTATCCGAGCGAGGTGTCCCACGGCCTCTCAATGAGGGCGACGAAGGCCATGAACGGCAGCCACGTGAGAACCGTCAGCGCCGTCGTCGAGGCCGGGGCGAGGAGGCGAGCGGCCAGGAATCCCGCGACCGCGGGGCAGGTCGCGGCGATGAACGTCAGCAGCAGGCCGTGAGGATCCCTCGAGCGCCAGGCCCGCATGATGAGCCGGTGGGCCGAGGCGTCGATGAGCTCGCGAATCGCCACCGCCACCAGGGAGAACAAGCACGCCCTGCCGAATCCCAGCCCGGCGCGGGTCAGCGCCGACCAGACCAGCACGATGACCGTCAGGCCGACGGCGCTGGGCAGTCCGAGAACCAGGCGGCCCACGACCATCGCGGAGACGGGCGTGACGGGCTTCCAATGACGGCGCCCTGCGTCCCCCGACCCCGTGCTGCCCTCGTTCATGGCTTCCCCTCGGTGTGATCGCGAATTCAACCGCACGAGCCATTCTACAAAGGCTCGTGGGCAGGGGCCTGTGCTCACGGCCGCGCTCGACGCCGGTATAGGGGCGCACGACGGCGCCGGGCAGTCCACTGCGCAGCCCCGTGGGCGTTTGCCGAGGTGGGCCCCGCCACCCTTGCCCCGGTTTCGTCGTCTTGATTGAAGATCGTGCGTATTCTGTGCCCGTGAGTCCGGACCATCAGCATGCCAGCGGCGAGATCGACATCGCCTCTCTTCATGCTCAGGACTCCACCGGGTCTGCTGGATCGCATCGACCGCGCCGTCGTCTGGGACATCCCCCTGACGACACCGTTTCGCGGCATCACCCGCCGCGACGGCGTCCTTCTCCACGGCCCCGGGGGCTGGGGTGAGGTCGCGCCGTTCTGGGACTACGGGTCGGAGGCCAGCGCTCCCTGGCTCGCCTCCGGGCTGTGCCCAGGCCCTGGGAAACTCCCGTCCTTCCCCGCTACCGCGAGACCATCTCCGTCAACGTGACCGTCCCCGAGGTCGGCGCCCAGGACGCTGCCGAGCTGGTGCGGGCCTCCGGAGCCAGGACCGCCAAGGTCAAGGTCAGCGGCAGCAGTGACAAGCGCTCGGCGGACCTGGAGCGCCTCGAGGCGGTCCGCTCGGCCCTGGGGCGTTCCGGGAAGGTGCGCATCGACGTCAACGGCGCCTGGGACCTGGACACCGCCCGTGAGAACCTGCCCCTCATGGACCGGGCCGCCGGAGGACTGGAGTACGCCGAACAGCCCTGCGCCACCGTCTACGACCTGGCCGACCTGCGCCGCGCCGTCGACGTGCCCATCGCCGCCGACGAGTCGATCCGGCTGTCGGCCAACCCCTGGAGATCGTCCACCGGCGCGCCGCCGACGTCGCCATCCTCAAGGTGGCCCCGCTGGGCGGGGTGCACCGGGCCCTGGACATGGCCGAGCGCCTCGGACTGCCCGCGGTCGTCTCCTCCGCCCTGGACACCTCCGTGGGCATCATGGCCGGCGCCACCCTCGCCTTCAGCCTGCCCTCCCTCAGCCACGCCTGCGGCCTGGGGACCACGCGCCTGCTGACCCAGGACGTCGCCGACCCCAGCGTTCGTCCCCAGCAACGGGACCCTGCGTCTGGACGCCGCCGCCCCCGTCTCCGAACGCCTCCTGAGCGAGGTCAAGGCGGGGCCCTACCTCACCAGGCACTGGCAGACGCGCCTGCTGCACCTGGCCGGCGCCCTGCACGCCCGCCGCCAGCGCGAGGCCCGCGACCCGAGCCGGGCCGTGGCCGGGCTGCCGCTGTAGCCCCTGCCCGAACCGTGCGGTGGGCTCACCGGGCCGTCCTACTGTGACCAATCGCAGCGCAGTGCCGGCGGTGCGCTCTCGTATCCTCGCCCCTGTGACCGACTCCCCGGAGCGCCCGCAGCTCCCGCCCGCCATGGCCGACGCGCGCAGCCTCGTGGCGGCCCTCCTGGCCGAGGGCGTGCGCGAGGTCGTCCTGTGCCCGGGATCGCGCAGCGCCCCGCTGGCGGATGCCCTGGCGGACGCCGCCGACGCCGGGCACCTACGGCTGCGCGTCGTCCTGGATGAGCGCAGCGCCGGCTTCATCGCCCTGGGGGCCGCCCGCGCCCACGCCCTGAACGGGCACAGCCGCTGCGCCGCCGTCGTGACCACCTCGGGCACGGCCGTCTCCAACCTCCACCCGGCCGTCAGCGAGGCCGACGCCGCCGGCATCCCCCTGCTCGTCATCAGCGCCGACCGGCCCCACGAGCTGGTCGGCACCGGCGCCAGCCAGACCACCGAGCAGACCGGGCTCTTCGCACCGGCCCTGCGCCTGGGCGTGGACCTGCCCGCCGACCTGGCCGCCGACCTCGGGAGGCGGCGCGGCCGACGCCGCCATCACCGGGCAGGTGCGCCGCGCCGTCGTCGCCGCCACCGGGACCCTCAGTCGGGATCCCGGGCCGGTCCAGATCAACGCCCGCTTCCGTCCGCCCCTGACGGCGGACGGGGACGCAGTGGAGGGCGCAGCTGGTGCCGTCGCCCGGCGCCGCCCCTCGCCCGGCGGCCACGGCTGCCCCGGGCAGCGGTACCGGCCCTGCGCCCCGGCGGTCGGTGCCAGCCAGCCGGCCAGTCGGCTCCTCCACGCAGGGGGAGGGGCTCGTCGTCGCCGGCGACACCGCCCACCCGGCCGTCGGCGCCCTGGCCAGGTCTCTGGCCGAGCACCTCAACTGGCCGCTCCTGGCCGAACCCACCTCCCAGGCCCGCAGCGGCCCCCAGGCCCTGACCCGCTACGCCGAGCTGCTGGGTACCCCGGCGGGCCGTGCGCTCACTGAGCGCACCGATCACCTCCTCGTCCTCGGCCACCCCAGCCTCAGTCGCTCCGTCACCGCGCTCCTGGGGCGCGAGGACCTCGATATCACCGTCCTGACCGAGCGCGCCCGGTGGACCGACGTCTCCGGGCGAGCTCGACGGGTCGTCCCCATTGACGGCCCCGATCACGAGCCCGACGACGTCGCCCTCCGCTCGGCCCGGCTGGTCGCCGCCCTCGGTCTGGAACGGGCCGACGCGGCCTGGACCGACTCCTGGCGCCAGGCCGTGGAGGATCTTCCTGATCCGGGCCGTTCCAGCAGCGCCGACGCCGTGGCCCGGGCCGTGTGGGAGGCGAGCCTGGCCCCCGGCGCCCCCACCCTCCTGCTGGGCTCGTCCATGACGGTGCGGCGCCTGGACCGACTCGCCCAGCCCGGCGCCGCTGCCCCGAAGGCGGTTGCGAACCGCGGCCTGGCGGGCATCGACGGCACCATCGCCACCGGCATCGGACTGTGGATGGCCTCAGGCGGACCGGTTCGCGCCGTCATGGGAGACCTCGCCTTCCTCCACGACGCCATGTCCTTGAACCGGGGCGTGCGTGAGGAGGAGCCCGACCTGCAGGTGATCGTCGTCGACGACGGCGGGGGCGCGATCTTCTCCCACCTCGAGTACGCCCGCACCACGCCAGCGGGTCGGTTCGAACGGCTCTTCACCGCCCCTCAGCGGGCGGATATCGCTGCGCTGGCCGCAGCCCTGGGGGCCCGGGTCCATGTCCCCGATGATGTCGCGGCCCTCCGCAGGCTCCTGGCCGAGCCGGTCGACGGCGTGAGCGTCGTCGTCTGGGAGACCACGAGGCACGGTCCTCACACCGTGACAACATGAACGACGATAGAGATGGACGGCAGCCAGCGGGATAGGACCCGCGGCGGTGGACCCGGCTCACCCCGAGCCCACCGCCGGACTCTCAGCCCGCTGCGATACAACGGTTACACGATCCACAGCACAGCCTCAGGGAATCATCGGAAACGGCACAGAGCCCTGGTGTTGTCTACCCGTGGATCTGAGAGGGCGACACGCCCGAGGAGGAGCACAGATGAGCGGATACGACGAGACGAACCCGGAGGCCTACCGGCCCACTGAGCCCGGAGCGGCGGCAGACGGCGGTCACTCCGGTGTCGACTCCTGGTCCGCCAGCAGCCAGGCCGACCCGGCAGCGGCGGTCTCCGGCGGCGAGGGCTCGAGCGCGACCGAGAACCACGGGGGCTACGAGGATCTCTCCCAGGCCTACGCCGCCGACGCCTCCGACTCCGAGCCGGTCCCGCCTCAGAGCGCAGACGCGCAGCGCTGGGACGACACCCGGCAGCTGCCCACCGAGCCGCCCACCTCGCAGCTGCCCGCCGACCGGTCCGCGCCGGTCTACGCTGACTCCGCCCAGGGGCAGTACCAGCAGTCCCAGCAGCAGTCCCTACCAGCAGCAGCCTCAGGGGCAGTACCCCGCCCCTCAGTGCAGCAGGCGGCGCCGTCCAGTACTCATCCGCCCAGCAGCCCTACCAGGGGCAGCAGACGCACTTCGGCTCGCCCTACACGAGCGTCCCGACGACGCCCGGTGGCTACGCGCCGGCCCGGCGCCCCCACCGGGGAGTCCTTCTACGCGGCCTCGAAGGCCGCAGGCACTGAGAGCGGCACCAAGAGGCGCCGGCGGGGCCGGGCTGGTTCGCCCTGGTCGCCTCCGTGCTGGTCGCCTCCCTGCTGGGGGCCGGTGGTGCCGTCGGGAGCGGTCAAGGCTCATGGATGCTCGCGGTGGGGACGCCTCATCGCGCTCCTCGACGGCGCCCACCGCCATCGCCACCGGGAGCACGACCCAGACCGTCAACAGCGCCGGCCAGGCCCCCGACTGGGAGGCCGTCTCGGCCGCCGTGTCCAACGCCGTCGTCTCCATCGCCGTCGCCACGGACAAGGGCGAGGCCCTGGGCTCCGGAGTCATCTTCGACAAGGAGGGGCACATCATCACGAACAACCACGTGGTGGCGGGGGCCTCGCAGATCCAGGTGACGCTGGCTGACGGCCGCGTCTATGACGCTGAGAGCCACCGGTACCGACCCCGCCACCGACCTGGCGGTCATCCAGCTCAAGGACGCCCCCGACAACCTCACCGTCGCCCAGCTCGGCGACTCCGACAAGCTGGCCACCGGTCAGGACGTCATGGCGATCGGTAACCCGCTGGGCCTGTCCTCGACCGTCACCACCGGCATCATCTCCGCTCTCGACCGGCCCGTCGTCAACTCCCAGAGTGAGGACGGCTCGGGAGGGGTCGCGTCTCGGCGGTCTACACCAACGCCATCCAGATCGACGCCGCCATCAACCCCGGCAACTCCGGCGGCCCGCTCTTCGACGAGAAGGGGCGGGTCATCGGGATCACCAGCTCCATCGCCACCATGGGGCCGCTCCAGCGGCGGCGAGGGAGGCTCGGGGAGCATCGGCATCGGTTTCGCCATCCCCGTCAAGCTGGCGGACAAGGTCGCCAAGCAGCTCATCAAGTCCGGGACGGCCACTCACGCCTACCTGGGAGTCACCCTCGACACCGCTGGCGCCACGGCCGACGGCGAGAGCGCGCCGGCGCCAAGATCACCTCGGTCGAAAGGGCGGCTCGCCGGCTGACAAGGCCGGGCCTGAAGAAGAGCGACGTCGTCATCGCCATCGACGGCAAGACCACCGCCCAGGGCTCGGCGCTGACCGGTTACGTGCGCCAGTACTCCGCCAACGACAAGGTCAAGCTCACGGTCATCCGCGACTCCAAGAAGCAGGACATTGACGTGACCCTGGCCGAGCGCAAGGACTCCTGACGCGATAGCTGCCCATAGTCGTCTCAGAGACGCACGCCGAGCGCCCCCAGCATGGGGCGCATCTTGGCGGTCGTCTCCGCCAGCTCGTCGACCGGCTCGGAGTCCGGCATGATGCCGCCGCCCCCGAACACTCTCGCGGGGCGACTGCGGTCCAGGGACCTCCTGCGGGCAGCTGGGCGCTGCGCAGCGCGATGCACCACTCGCCCTCGCCGTGCCAGTCCACCCAGCCCACGGGCCCGGCGTAACGTCCCCCGGTCCATGGACTCGGCCTCCTCGATGAGGCGCGCCGCCGCCTGGGTCGGCGTCCCGCACACGGCCGCCGTCGGGTGCAGCGCGTCCACCAGCGCCAGCGCCCCGGTGTCCCCGGCGACGACCCCGGTGACATCACTGGCCAGGTGCAGGACGTTCGGCAGCGTCAGGACGAAAGCGGGCCGGGGCCTCCACCACCGAGCACAGCGGCTCCAGCGCCGTGATCGCCGAGTCCCGGGCCAGCTCGTGCTCCCGGTTGTTCTTCTCGAGCCCTCCAGCCAGGACGCCAGGCGCGCCGTCGCCAGGGCGTCCTCGCCGGCGTGCCGGCGTGCCGTACCGGCCAGCACCCTGCTGATGAGGCGTCGGTCCCGCAGACGCAGCAGCAGCTCAGGGCTGGCCCCCACCATCTGGTCGACGGCGAAGACCCAGGTGGAGGGGTAGTCGCGGGCCAGGCGCTGCAGGACCGTACCGGTGGCCAGCGGCCCGCCCGGGTGAGCCAGCACGTCGCGGGCCAGGACCACCTTGCGGGCCTGCCCCGGCACGCATCCGCTCCTGCGTGGCGCAGACCGCCCGGCACCACTGCTCCTCGCTGAGCGCCCCGGCCTCAACGGCGGTGGTGCCGCCGGAGTCCCCGGTCGTCGCCGGCTTGCTCCCCGGTCGACCGCTGCACGAGCATCGGCCACCAGCGCCCGTCAGGAGCGATCTCGGGATCCGGGTGCTCCGGCTCGCTCCCGTCGTCAGCCCCGGGCACCACGGTCGTCAGCCAGGCGCCGGAGTCGTCCAGCCCGACGAGGACCTCGGGAACGACCAGGACCGAGGACTGCTCGGAGCTGGGGGAGAAGGTGATCGCGCCCAGCGCCACCGGCCCGGTCCCGGGGCGGACCAGCGCATCACGCCACCAGGCCGCGCCGACCACGGCCCGCCACGCGGCCCGCAGCGCCTCGATGCGATCCGCCCCGTGGGCCTCGATCACCAGGGCGCGGCCCAGGCCGATGAGTCCGCGCCCCTCGTGCACCCAGGAGCTGACATCCTCACGGCCCGCCAGCAGGTCGATGAGCGCGAGCCCCTCCAGTGCGCCCTCGGGCAGCTCGTGGGTGCGGAAGGACAGGCGCGGCGGCGCGACCCGGCAGTGCTGCTGCTCGCCCTCACGACGTCGGCCCCGGGTGCTGCTCAGGTCGGTTCTCACTGCTCGCCCTGGGCGGGCACGGGCCGCGTGGCCCGGTGAACCGCGACGATCCCGCCGGAGAGGTTCTTGTAGCCCACGCCCCGCCAGCCGGCCTGCTGCATGAGGCCGGCCAGCTCCCGCTGGTCCGGCCAGGCCAGGATCGACTCGCCCAGGTAGTCGTAGGCCTCGGTGTTCGACGAGACCAGGCGGGCGGCGGCCGGCAGGGCGCTGCCCAGGTAGAAGCGGTACAGGTGGCGGAAGGGCCGGCCAGGTCGGGGTGGAGAACTCCGCGATGACGATCCGCCCGCCCGGAACCGTCACCCGGCGCATCTCCGACAGTGCCCGCGCCGTGTCCTGCACGTTGCGCAGCCCGTAGGAGATGGTGACGACGTCGAAGCTCTCATCGGCGAAGGGCAGCGCCGTGGCGTCCCCGGCCACGAAGGCGATCTCGGGGTGGCGGCGCTTGCCCTCGGCCACCATGCCGGTGGAGAAGTCGCAGGCCACGACCTCGGCGCCGTCAGCGGCGTACTCCACCGAGGAGGTGCCGGTCCCCGCGGCCAGATCCAGGACGCGCATCCCCGGCCTCGCGGCGACGGCCGCGCGCGTCACCCGGCGCCACATGTGCACCTGGAACAGGCTCATCACGTCATTGGACAGGTCGTAGCGGCGCGCGACGGCGTCGAACATCCCGGCGACCTCGCGCGGGTCCTTGGCGAGGCTGGCTCGCAGGGGGGATCGGCTCATGGGGTCATCATCGCAAATCCCGGCCGCGGTCACGCCGCCGAGGCGTGCCGCAGACTGCCCCAGAGCGATCTGCGACCACCCCGGCCTCGCTCTAGGACACAGGTCCCGTCCGACAGTGTTGAAATTCGTCACTCACTTGCAGCGTAATTCTGGGGCGCCGTCATCTGTCGTTGAGGTGGGGACTTCTCTGAGGATTGCCGTCACGGCAACGAAAACTGCGGTTCTCCTCCTGTCTCGCCGCTCCCGTCATGGAGGCGTCGGCCGCCTGGGTACAGTCGGCACAGGCTCCGCCCCGTGCGGGGCCTGCATTACGGTGCCAACTGTGATGCCTATGACAACGCCCGCAGTACCAGTAGTGCCGAGGAGGGAAGCCCGAGTGACCCAGGCAGCCGCCCAGTCCAGCGCCTCCGCCTCTGCCGACGTCATCGTCGTCGGGGCCGGCCCGGCCGGATCCTCGGCGGCCTACCACATGGCCACTCTCGGTCTCGACGTCATCCTCCTGGAGAAGCAGGAGCTCGGCCGGGACAAGGTCTGTGGGGACGGCCTGACCCCCTCGGCCGTGCGCGAGCTGGTCTCCATGGGGATGGACACCACCGGCTGGCAGCGCAACCGCGGCCTGCGCGTCATCGGCGGCGGGCACCTCCTCCACTTCCCCTGGCCGGAGCAGGCCTCCTTCCCCTCCTACAGGGATGGCCCGCCCCCGCGCCCTGCTCGACCGCGACCTGGCCGAGCACGCCGCCGCGGCCGGCGCCCGCCTGCTCACCGGCGTCACCGTCACCGCCCCCGTCACCTCTCCCACCGGCCGCGTCACCGGTGTTGAGGCCCGCCCCACCAACCGGGTCGCCTACCCCGGCATCGAGGGGCCCACCACCTTCACCGCCCCGCTGGTCGTCGACGCCGGAGGCGTCTCGGCCCGCCTGGCCACCGCCGTCGGGCGCACCAAGAACGAGCGCCGTCCCCATGGGCGTGGCCGTGCGCGCCTACTTCCGCTCCCCGCGCGCCCAGGACGCCTGGATGGAGTCCCGCCTCGAGCTGTGGGACGGCACGCCCGGCAAGTCCGACCTCCTGCCCGGCTACGGCTGGATCTGGTCCGTGGGGGAGGGGCTGGTCAACGTCGGGACTCGGCTCGGTCTCCTCGCGCGCCCAGGCCACCGCCATCGACTACCGCGCCGTGTTCAACCGCTGGATGGACAACGTCCCGGCCTCCTGGGGCTTCACCCAAGGAGAACCAGGTCGGCGGCCTGGTCAGCGCCGCCCTGCCCATGGCCTTCAACCGCAAGCCGCACTACGCCGACGGCCTCATGCTGCTGGGCGACGCCGGCGGCATGGTCTCGCCCTTCAACGGCGAGGGCATCGCCCAGGCCCTCATGTCCGGCCGCCTGGCCGCCCAGGCCGCCGCCCAGGCATCCGCCCGCACGACCACCTCCGGCCGTGAGCAGGTCCTGGCCCAGTACCCCAAGGCCCTCAGCTCCGAGATGGGCGGCTACTACACGCTCGGCCGTGTCTTCGTCGCCCTCATCGAGCACCCCGAGGTCATGCGCCTGTGCACCCGCTACGGGCTGCCGCGCAAGCGCCTCATGAAGCTCGTCACCAAGCTCCTGTCCGACGGGTGGGAGCGCCGCGGCGGCGACGGAATCGACCACTTCATCCAGCTCCTGACAAGGATGGTGCCGGAAGCATGAACCCCTACGCCTCCCTGCTCATCATGGCCGCGCTGGCCCTCCTGGTGGCCGTCGGCGGTCTGGCCATGAGCGCCATCATCAGCCCCGCCCGGCGCAACCGGGTCAAGGTCGCCAACTACGAGTGCGGCATCGACCCCACCCCCGCCAACACCGAGCACGGGCGCTTCCCCGTCTCCTTCTACCTGGTGGGCATGACCTTCATCATCTTCGACGTCGAGGTGGTCTTCCTCTACCCCTGGGCGACGGCCTTCGGGCGCCTGGGCTTCTTCGGGCTGGGGGCGGCCGTCCTGTTCATCGGCCTCATCACCGTGCCCTACATCCTCGAGTGGCGTCGCGGCGGACTGGACTGGGACTGAAGCCGCTCTGACCGGCCAGGACCCAGCCCGACGATCCCAAGGAGAACACAGCAGTGAAGAGCATGAAGAAGCACAACGCCTACATGGCGTCCATCCCCTCCAAACGCAATGACCCCCACGCCGCCGCTGCCGCCGAGGTGGACAGCCCGGGCTTCCTGCTGACCACCGTCGAGAAGCTCGCGGGCCTGGCCCAGGCCCGCTCCATGTGGCCCGTCACCATGGGCCTGGCCTGCTGCGCCATCGAGATGATGGCCGCCGGCACCCCCCGCTTCGACATGGCCCGCTTCGGCTGGGAGGTCTTCCGCGCCTCCCCGCGCCACGCCGACGTCATGATCGTCTCGGGCCGCGTCTCCCACAAGATGGCCCCGATCGTGCGCAATGTCTACGACTCCATGCCCGAGCCCAAGTGGGTCATCTCCATGGGGGCCTGCGCCTCGTCGGGAGGCATCTTCAACAACTACGCCGTCGTCCAGGGCTGCGACCACATCGTCCCGGTGGACATCTACCTGCCGGGCTGCCCGCCGCGCCCCGAGATGCTCCTCAACGCCATGCTCGAGCTCACCCGCCAGATCGAGAAGAAGCCGCTGTTCAAGCACCGCGAGGAGATCGCCCGCGCCGTCGAGGCCGCCGCGCTGTCGGCCACCCCCACCCATGAGATGAAGGGCCTGCTGGCATGAGTGAGAAGAACGCCCCGGGACATGACTCAGGGCTCCGAGGCCCTGACCGAGACTCCCGAGGTCCCCCGCCGTCCCCGAGGTCGCCGGCACCCCCGTGCGCCCCGAGCTGCGCCTGGAGGTCATCGCCGCCCCCACCGGCCAGTTCGGCGCCTCCGACGCCGGCGACACCACCGGCTACGGCGAGCACCGCAGCGTCGTCACCCTCGCCCCCGCCGCCGCGCGCCCCTACGGCGGCTGGTTCGACGACGTCGTCGACGCCCTCATCGAGGACCTCCAGGAGGCCGGCATCGACCCGGCCGCCGCCATCGAGAAGGTCGTCATCGAGCACGACGAGCTCACCCTGTTCATCGCCCGCGAGCACCTGCTCGACGTCGCCCGCCCCCTGCGCGACGACCAGGACCTGCGCTTCGAGCTGTGCCTGGGCGTCAGCGGCGTCCACTACCCCGAGCTGGCCGGGCGCGAGGCTGCACGCCTGCATCCAGCTCATGAGCCTGACCCACGGCGGACGCCAGCTGCGCCTGCAGGTCGCCTGCCCCTGAGACCGACCCGCACGTGCCCTCCCTCGTCTCGCTCTACCCCGGCAACGACTGGCACGAGCGCGAGACCTGGGACCTCATGGGCATCGTCTTCGACGGCCACCCCCACCTGACCCGCACCGCCATGCCCGACGACTGGGTGGGCCACCCCCAGCGCAAGGACTACCCGCTGGGCGGCATCCCCGTCGAGTACAAGGGCGCCCAGACCCCGCCCGCCGACACCCGGAGGTCCTACCGCTGATGAGCACCGCAAGCACCTTCCGCGCCTCCGGGCCCGCCACGGATGAGCTGTCCGCCGGCGCCGAGCAGTTCACCGTCAGCGGCGGGGACTGGGACGACGTCGTCGCCCAGATCGCCGAGCGCGACGAGGCCGACCGCCTGCGCAACGACCGGATCGTCCTCAACATGGGCCCGGTCCACCCCTCCACCCACGGCGTGCTGCGCCTGGTCCTGGAGGCCGACGGCGAGGTCGTCACCGAGGTCCGTGTCGGAACCGGCTACCTGCACACCGGTATCGAGAAGAACATGGAGTACCGCACCTGGGTGCAGGGCGAGACCTTCGTGACCCGCATGGACTACGTGGCCCCCTTCTTCCAGGAGGTCGCCTACGCGCTCGCCGTCGAGAAGCTCCTGGGCATCACCGACGACGTCCCCGAGAAGGCCACCGTCACCCGCGTGCTGCTCATGGAGCTCAACCGCATCGCCTCCCACGTCGTGGCCGTGGGCACCGGGGGCAACGAGATGGGCGGCACCACGCTCATGACCATCGCCTTCCGCTGCCGCGAGAACATCCTCAAGGCCTTCGAGATGGTCTCCGGGCTGCGCATGAACCACGCCTACATCCGCCCCGGGGGCCTGGCCCAGGACATCCCCGAGGGCTTCACCGAGTTCGTGCGCTCGGTCATGCCGGACATGAAGAAGGACATCCACGAGCTCGAGCTGCTGCTCCTGGAGAACCCGATCCTCAAGTCCCGCTTCATCGGCGTGGGGGAGATCAGCCTGGCCGGAGGGCTCGCCCTGGGCCTGACCGGGCCCTGCCTGCGCGCGGCCGGCTACCCGCTGGACCTGCGGCGCACCAACCCCTACTGCGGCTACGAGACCTACGACTTCCGGGTCCCCACCTACCGGGTCTCCGACTGCTACAACCGCCTGCGCATCCGCCTGGACGAGGCCTACGAGTCCCTCAAGATCGTCTCCCAGTGCCTGGACCGCCTCGAGGAGATCGCCGCCCGCGGCGACGACCCCTCCAACACCACGATGGTGGCCGACCCGACCATCGCCTGGCCCGCCCGCATGTCCATCGCCACCGACGGCCAGGCCAGTCCCTGGAGCACGTGCGCGAGATCATGGGCAGCTCCATGGAGTCCCTCATCCACCACTTCAAGCTGGTGACCCAGGGCTTCAGGGTCCCGGCCGGGCAGGTCTACCAGACCGTCGAGCACGCCAAGGGGATCCTGGGCGTCCACGCCGTCTCCGACGGCGGCACCCGCCCCTACCGGGTCCACTTCCGCGACCCCTCCTTCTCCAACCTGCAGTCGTTGGCCATGATGGGGGAGGGCGGCATGATCGCCGACCTCGTGCCCACCCTGGCCTCCATCGACCCCGTCCTGGGAGGCGTGGACCGCTGATGAGCACCACCGAGAACGCAGTCAACCCGGCCGTCGAGACCATCGCCACCGTCAGCGCGGTCGGCCCGGTGGGCACCGTCGCGCAAGCCGCCGTGGCCGCCGGATACAGCACCGAGGTCGCCCAGGGCCTCCAGGTCGACATCGAGCGGATCATCGCCCGCTACCCGGCGGGCAAGGAGCGCAGCGCCCTCATCCCGATGCTCCACCTCATCCAGTCCGTGGACGGCTACGTCTCCCCGGCCGGCATCGCCCTGTGCGCCGCCCGGCTCGGCCTGGAGCGGGCCGAGGTCAGCGCCGTGGCCACCTTCTACAGCCAGTTCCGCCGCCACCCGGTGGGCACCTACCACGTGGGCGTGTGCACCAACGCCCTGTGCGCCGTCATGGGCGGGGACGAGATCTGGAAGGCGGTCACCGAGCACACCGGCCTGGGCGCCGAGGAGACCAGCGAGGACGGCACCATCAGCCTCGAGCGCGTCGAGTGCAACGCCGCCTGCGACTACGCCCCCGTCGTCATGGTCAACTGGGAGTTCTTCGACAACCAGACCCCCGACTCCGCCGTCGCCATGATCAAGGCCCTCGAGCGCGGCGAGGACGTCGTTCCCACCCGTGGCCCCGAGACCGTCCCCACCTTCCGCGAGAACGAGCGCCTGCTGGCCGGCTTCGAGGACGGCCGCACCGACGAGGGGGCGCGGCCCCGGCGAGCCGACCCTGCGCGGCCTGAGCATCGCCCGTGAGCAGGGCTGGACCGCGCCGAAGGAGGAGACCAAGTGAGTGACACCGCCACCTACACCGCGCCGGGGACCCTCACCCCGGTCCTGAGCGACCTGTGGGACCAGGAGCGCTCCTGGACCCTGCAGGCCTACCTCGACCACGGCGGCTACGAGGGCCTCAAGCAGGCCAAGACCCTCAGCAGCGAGGACCTCATCACCCTCATCAAGGACTCCGGCCTGCGCGGGACGCGGCGGCGCCGGCTTCCCCACCGGACTCAAGTGGTCCTTCCTGCCCCCGGTCGACGGCGGCCCGCGCTACCTCGTGGTCAACGCCGACGAGTCCGAGCCGGGCACCTGCAAGGACATCCCCACGATCATGTCCAACCCGCAGGCGCTCATCGAGGGCATCGCCATCACCTCGCGCGCCATCGGCGGCGACCACGCCTTCGTCTACCTGCGCGGCGAGGTCCCCCACGTCTACCGCCGCCTGCTCAGCGCCGTGCGCGAGGCCACCGAGTCCGGCCTGCTGGACACCGGCTTCGGGCTCGACGGCCAGCAGCGGCTGCGCATCACCGCCCACGCCGGTGCCGGCGCCTACATCTGCGGTGAGGAGACCGCCCTGCTGGACTCCCTGGAGGGCCGCCGCGGCCACCCCCGCCTCAAGCCGCCCTTCCCCGCCGTCGCCGGCCTCTACGCCCGGCCCACGGTGGTCAACAACGTCGAGACCATCGCCTCGGTCCCGGCGATCCTGGCCCGCGGCGCCCAGTGGTACTCCACCATGGGCACCGAGAAGTCCAAGGGCCACGGCATCTTCTCCGTCTCCGGCCACGTGGCCCACCCCGGCCAGTACGAGGCCCCCTTCGGCATCACCATGCGCGAGCTCATCGAGCTCTCCGGCGGCATCCGTCCCGGCCACGAGCTGAAGTTCTGGGTGCCGGGAGGCTCCTCGACGCCGATCTTCGGCCCCGACGAGCTCGACGTCCCCCTGGACTACGAGTCCGTGGCCGAGGCCGGCTCCATGCTGGGCACCCGCGCCCTGCAGGTCTTCGACGAGACCGTCTCCGTGGTGCGCGTGGTCACCCGCTGGACCGAGTTCTACCAGCACGAGTCCTGCGGCAAGTGCACCCCCTGCCGCGAGGGCACCTACTGGATGCGCCAGATCATGCTGCGCCTGGAGGCCGGGCGCGGACTGCCCGGCGACGTCGAGAAGCTCGAGTCCATCGCCTCCAACATCGCCGGACGCTCCTTCTGCGCCCTGGGTGACGCCTCCGCCACCCCGGTCCTGACCGGCATCAAGCGGTTCCGCGAGGAGTTCGAGGCCGGCTACACCGCCGCCGCCGACGAGCTCTTCCCCTACGCCGCCTCCTCCGTCTTCGAAAGCGCACGGTGAGCCATGACTGCTGAGACGACCACCAAGAGCTCCGCACCCGCGGCGCCCCCGGCCCCCGAGATGGTCCACATGACCATCGACGGGCTGCCCCGTCGAGGTCGAGAAGGGGACCCTCCTCATCCGCGCCGCCGAGCAGGTCGGCGTGCGCATCCCGCGCTTCTGCGACCACCCGCTGCTCGCGCCGTCGGCCAACTGCCGCCAGTGCCTGGTGGAGGTGGCCATGCCGGGGCGCGACGGCGTCGTGCGGCCCATGCCCAAGCCCCAGCCCTCCTGCGCCATGACCGCCATGGAGGGCATGGAGATCTCCACCCAGGCCACCAGCGAGGTCGCCGCCAAGGCCCAGGCCGGCACCATGGAGTTCCTCCTCATCAACCACCCGCTGGACTGCCCGGTGTGCGACAAGGGCGGCGAGTGCCCCCTGCAGAACCAGGCCCTGGAGCTCATGGCCTCCGGCGCCCAGTCCGCCACCCGCTTCACCGACGTCAAGCGCACCTTCCCCAAGCCGCTGCGCCTGACCAGCAACATCCTGCTGGACCGCGACCGCTGCATCCTGTGCCAGCGCTGCGTGCGCTTCGCCGACCAGATCCCCGGCGACCCCTTCATCGCCCTCCAGGGCCGCGGCGGCGGGCACCCCTCCTTCGACATGGACGGCGAGCCCGAGCACACCGGGGGCCTGTACTCCGAGCAGATCGGGCGCTTCGACGCCCGCGTCCTGGACTTCCACACCGAGGCGCCCCAGGAGGGCGCTCGACGCCGACCTCCAGACGATCCGCGGCGTGCCCTCCCTGAGCGCCCTGGGAGACCTGACCGGCCCCGGCGGCGAGCCCGGCGCCTCCGACGGCACCGACTACGGCCCCGACCTGGGCGCCGGCCGCGAGGACCTGGACGCCTCCGGGCGCCCCTTCGCCTCCTACTTCTCGGGCAACATCATCCAGATCTGCCCCGTGGGCGCCCTGACCTCCGCGAAGTACCGCTTCCGGGCCCGCCCCATGGACCTGGTCTCCACCGACTCCGTCACCGAGCACGACGCCTCCGGCTCCGCCATCCGCGTCGACATGCGCCGCGGCGTCGTCCTGCGTCACCTCGCCGGCAACGACCCCGAGGTCAACGAGGAGTGGATCACCGACAAGGACCGCTTCGCCTTCACCTGGTCCTCCCAGCCCGACCGCCTCACCGTGCCGCTCGTGCGCGACGAGGAGACCGGCGAGCTCGTCACCACCTCCTGGTCCGACGCCCTGGACGTGGCCGCCCAGGGGCTGGCCCGCGCCGCCGCAGACGGGGGAGTGGGGCTCCTGCCCGGCGGCCGCCTCACCCTGGAGGACGCCTGGGCCTGGTCCCGCTTCGCCCGCACCGTCCTGGGCACCAACGACATCGACCAGCGCGTGCGCAGCCACAGCCAGGAGGAGGACTCCTTCCTGGCCGCCCGCGTGGCCGGCACCGGACTGGGCGCCGTCACCTACCGCCACCTGGAGCGGGCCGGACAGGTCCTGCTCCTGGGCCTGGAGCCCGAGGACGAGTGCGGCTCCCTGTTCCTGCGCCTGCGCAAGGGCGTGCGCGCCGGCGGCGTCAAGGTGGCCACCGTGACCACCTGCCTGAGCGCCGGCAGCCGCAAGCTCTCCGCCCAGGCCATCCTCACCCCGCCCGGTGAGGAGGCCCGCGTCGTCGCCCACCTCAGCCAGACCCACCCCGAGCTCGTCGAGGCCCTGCGGGCCGACGGCGCCACCATCCTCATCGGTGAGCGCGCCGTCCCGCGTCCCCGGCCTGCTGAGCGTCGCCGACGCCCTGGCCACCGCCACCGGCGCCCACCTGGCCTGGGTGCCGCGCCGCAGCGGCGAGCGCGGAGGCATCGAGGCGGGCCTGCTGCCCGGCCTCCTGCCCGGCGGTCGCCCCGTGGCCGACCCCGAGGCCCGCGCCCAGGTCGAGCGGGCCTGGAACCTGGGCCCCGAGCACCTCCTGCCCGCGACGCCGGGCCGCGACGCCACCGCCATCCTCTCGGCCCTCCTGGAGGGGAGCCTGGGCGGCGCGGTCGTCGGCGGCATCGACCTGCGCGACTTCCCCGACCCGGGCCTGGCCCGCGCGGCCCTGGCCGCCAGCGGCTTCACCGTCCAGCTCGAGGTGCGCCGCAGCGAGGTCAGCGAGCACGCCGACGTCGTCCTGCCCGTGGCCCCGGCCGTGGAGAAGAACGGCACCTTCGTCAACTGGGAGGGGCGCGTGCGCCCCTTCGGCCAGGCCCACGTCTCGCGCTCGCGCACCGACCGCCAGGTCCTGGGCATGCTCGCCGACGAGATGGGAGTCGACCTGCACGGTCGACGACCTGGTCGTCCTGCACGAGCAGCTCGCCGACCTGGGCCTGTGGCGCGGGCAGCGCCCGTCGGTCGCCTTCGGGCCCGCCCCGCAGATCGGCACCGGCGCCCCCGCCCCCGCCGACGACGGCGTGGAGGCCCGCCTGACCACTCACAAGCCCATGCTCGACGCCGGGCGCCTCCAGGACGGTGAGCCCTTCCTGGCCGCCACCGCCCTGCGCCCCATCGCCCGGGTGGGCGCCGACCTCGCCCAGCGCCTGTCGCTGGCAGCCGGCCAGGAGGTGACCGTGGCGACCGCCGCCGGATCGATCACCCTGCCGGCCGTCGTCGGCGGCGTCAGCGACGGCACCGTGTGGCTGCCCGAGTGCTCGGCCGGCTCCACCGTCCACCAGACCCTGGGCGCCGGGCACGGCTCCCAGGTCACCGTGACCCATGCAGCGGAGGTACTGAGGTGAACCCGATCTACGCGGCTCAGGCCGCTGCCGACGACGCCCTGCCCAACGGGGGCGTGACCGCCGACTTCTCCGCCGAGACCTGGTGGCTGACCCTCATCAAGGCCGGCTTCATCGTCGCCTTCCTCATCGTCAGCGTCATGATGGCGCTGTGGGTGGAGCGGCGCGGCCTGGCCCGCATGCAGACCCGCCTGGGCCCCAACGTCAACGGCCCCCTCGGCCTGCTCCAGGCGGTCGCCGACGCCGGCAAGCTCATCATGAAGGAGGACTTCTGGCTCAAGGGGGCCGAGAAGGTCATCTACCTCCTGGCGCCGCTCATCGCCGCCTTCAGCGCCTTCATGGTCTACGCGGTCATCCCCTTCGGGCCGCAGGTGAGCATCTTCGGCCACTCCACGCCCCTGCAGCTGACCGACTTCCCGGTGGCGGTCCTCTACATCCTGGCCATCACCGCCTTCGGCGTCTACGGGATCATCCTGGGCGGCTGGTCCACGCACTCCACCTACCCGCTCTTCGGCGCCGTGCGCAGCGCCGCTCAGGTCATCTCCTACGAGCTGAGCATGAGCCTGTCCATCCTCACGGTCTTCCTGGCCTCGGGGACCATGTCCACCTCCGGGATCGTGACCGCCCAGGAGCGCATCTGGTGGGCCGTGGCGATGGTGCCCAGCTTCATCATCTACGTCATCTCCATGGTCGGTGAGGTCAACCGCCTCCCCTTCGACCTGCCCGAGGCCGAGGGCGAGCTCGTCGCCGGCCACATGGTCGAGTACTCCTCGATGAAGTTCGCCTGGTACTTCCTGGCCGAGTACATCAACATGTTCAACGTCTCGGCCGTGTGCGTCACCCTGTTCCTGGGCGGCTGGCGCTCGGCGATCCTCAGCCTGTTCTGGGAGGGCGCCAACTCCGGCTGGTGGCCGATGCTGTGGTTCGTCGCCAAGGTCTGGGCCGTCATGTTCTTCATGATCTGGACCCGCGGAACCCTCGTGCGCATCCGCTACGACCACTTCATGAAAGCTGGGCTGGAAGGTCCTCATCCCGATCTCCCTGGTCTGGTTCGTGCTGGTGGCGGTGGTGCGCGCCTTCCGCACCTTCTCGGGCGCCTCCGTGCAGGCCCTGCTGCTGCCGATGGCCGTCGTCTTCTGCGTCATCATGTTCATCCTCTTCCTCATCCCCGACAAGGAGGAAGAGGAGGAGCTCTACGAGGACTATGAGGACGACGACGAGGATGCGGACGACGAGGACGTCGAGATCCTGGACGCCGAGGACGACCACGTCGCCTTCCTCGAGGGCTTCCCGGTCCCGCCGCCTCCGGGCAGCTCCCTGCCGCCCTCACCGCGCGCCCGCCGCGCCGCCCTGGCGGCGCAGGCGACCGGCGCGGCCGGTGACTCCGAGACCGGGGCGGCCACCGCCGTCGGCCTCCTGGAGGACACCGACGTCGAGGACGACGACGCGGCCGGTTCCGCGGATTCCGCCGCCTCTGCCGAGTCCCCCGACTCGGCTGACACAGCCGGCACGACAGTCCCGGCCGGTAAGGACGCAGCCACCGCCCTGCCCACCTTCACCCTTGACCTCAAGGCCGACCCGGCCGGCGGCAAGGACACAGACACGGCCGCTGAGGCACCCCAGGAGGGAAAAGATGACTGATCGCCCCCACCGTTCCCGGGGCTCGCAGCACGATAAGTGGCTGCGTGACGCTCCCTCCGCCCTGGCCCGGGCCTTCGCGCCCGTGGCCGGCTACGGGGTCACCATCTCCTCGATGTTCCGCCCCGGTGGTCACCGAGCAGTACCCCTTCGAGCCGCCGCAGGTGATGCCCCGCTACCACGGGCGCCACCAGCTCAACCGCTACGACGACGGCCTGGAGAAGTGCATCGGCTGCGAGCTGTGCGCCTGGGCCTGCCCCGCCGACGCGATCTACGTCGAGGCCGCCTCCAACGAGCCCGGCGCCCAGTACTCGCCCGGCGAGCGCTACGGGCGCGTCTACCAGATCAACTACCTGCGCTGCATCTTCTGCGGCATGTGCATCGAGGCCTGCCCCACCCGGGCCCTGACCATGTCCACCGACTTCGATGAGCTCGTCGGCCCCGGCCGCGAGGGCCTCATCTACGAGAAGGAGGACCTGCTGGCCCCCGTGCCCGAGGGCGCCGTGTCCGCGCCCCACCCCATGGTCGAGGGCACCGAGGACGGCGACTACTACCGCGGGAAGGTCGCCGGCTCCACCCAGGCCCAGATCGACTGGGTGCGGAGCCACCGGCCCGAGGACCCCAGCCTGGAGTCCGCCCGCGCCAAGGCCGCCCCCACCGCCTCCGGCCGGGACAGCCGCCACACCGTGAAGGGAGCCCTGCGATGAGCACCCTGCTGATGACCGGAGCCCCCGCCGTCGTCCCCGACCGCCCTGACTCAGGACGGTCACCTGGGGCTGGGCGAGGCCATCGTCTTCGGCGTCGTCGCCCTGGTCACCGTGGCCTGCGGCATCGGCGTCCTGACCGCCAAGCGCGCCGTGAACGCCGCCATCAACATGATCGGCATCATGATCTCGCTGGCCGTCCTCTACATCGTCAACGAGTCGCCCTTCATGGGCATCACCCAGGTCGTGGTCTACACCGGCGCCGTCATGACCCTCGTCCTGTTCGTCATCATGCTCGTGGGCGTCGGCGGTGACGAGCCGGTGGGAGCCGCCGGCACCGTCATGAGGCGCCCGGTCCTCATCCTCCTGGGACTGGGGCTGGCCGGTGCCCTGACCGCCGTCGTGTGGCGCTCCACCCTGCCGACGCCGGCCGGGCTCAAGGACGGCGCCAAGGCCGCCCCCGACCTGCTGGCCGTCACGCTCTACCACGACCACGTCGTCACCATGGAGCTGACCGCCATCCTGCTCATCGTCGCCGCCGTCGGCGCCCTGACCCTCACCCACCGCCAGCGCATCCGGGCCCGGCTCAGCCAGCGGGCGGTGGCCGCGAGCAAGATGCAGGACTACGCCGCCAAGGGCGCCCACCCGGGCCAGAAGCCCATGCCCGGCGTCTACGCCTCCACCAACTCCGCCGCCGCCCCGGCCCTGGACGCCCAGGGCGAGGCCGTCGAGGAGTCCGTGCCCCGGGTCCTGCGGGCCCGCGGCCAGGGCCTGGAGCTGTCCGACGTCTCCCCGGAGATGGGACTGGCCCAGCGCTCGGGCACGATCGTCTCCCGCCTGGCCGGGGCCAGCCAGACCGGTCAGGCCGCTGGCCCTCGGGACGCCCGCCGCTCCGGGATGCCCTCCATGCCCGGCGCCGCCGCCCCCACCGTCAAGCAGCCCGTCCTCAGCGATGACGGGGCAGCCGACTCGGCCGCCCCGGAGCAGAAGGAGGAGAAGTGAGTCTCCCCATCACCGTCTACCTCATCCTGGCCGGGGTGCTGTTCACCCTGGGGGCGCTCACGGTGCTGCTGCGCCGCAACGCCATCATCGAGCTCATGGGCGTTGAGCTCATGCTCAACTCCGTCAACCTCGTCCTGGTGACCTTCTCCCGGATCCACGGCAACCTCACCGGTCAGGTCTTCGCCTTCTTCGTCATGGTGGTGGCCGCCGCCGAGGTCGTGGTGGGTCTGAGCATCGTCGTATCCATCTTCCGCACCCGCAGGTCCACGTCGGTCGACGACGAGAACCTGCTCAAGAACTGAGGGGAGAGACCACCGACATGCTTCCCGCTCCTGTCACCGCCGTCGTGACGCCCCTGACCGAGGCCACCGGCCTGGCCTCCTGGGCCTGGCTGCTCATCGCCGTCCCCGCGGCCTCCGCCGCCTTCCTGCTGCTGGCCGGCCGCCGCTCCAACGCCTGGGGCCACTGGCTGGGCCTGGCCGCCTCCTTCGCCGCCGCCTGCCTGGGCGTGGGCATCCTCGTGCAGGTCCTGGGCCTGCCCGCCGAGGAACGCGTCATCGGCCTGCCCCTCTACCACTGGTTCTCCGCCGGGAACCTGAGCGTCGACGTCGGCCTGCGCCTGGACCCGCTGTCGCTGACCTTCGTCACGCTGGTCACCTGCGTCGGCTTCCTCATCCACCTGTACTCGGTGGCCTACATGGCCCACGACCGCGACCGGCGCCGCTTCTTCGCCTACCTCAACCTCTTCATCGCCGCGATGCTCACCCTGGTCCTGGGTGACTCCTACATCGTGCTCTTCGTCGGCTGGGAGGGCGTGGGCCTGGCCTCCTACCTGCTCATCGGCTTCTGGAACACCGCCGACGCCGACGCCCCCCAGGGCGAGCAGGCCACCAGCCGCGAGAACGCCGCCGCCGCCAAGAAGGCCTTCATCATGAACCGCGTGGGCGACGTCGGCCTCCTGCTGGCCATGATGACGATGGTCGGCCAGTCGGCTCGGTCTCCTTCGACGCCGTCTCCGCCGCCTCCCTCGACGGCTCGGTGAGCACCGGCTGGCTCACCGCCATCGGCTTCTTCCTGCTCCTGGCGGCCTGCGGTAAGTCCGCCCAGTTCCCCCTCCAGGCCTGGCTGGGTGACGCCATGGCCGGCCCCACGCCGGTCTCGGCCCTCATCCACGCCGCCACCATGGTCACCGCGGGCGTCTACCTCATGGTCCGCTCCGCCGCCGTCTTCGAGGGCGCCCCCAGCGCCCAGACGGCCGTGGCCGTCATCGGCGCCATCACCCTGCTGCTGGGGGCCGTCATCGGAAGCGCCAAGGACGACATGAAGAAGGTCCTGGCCGCCTCCACCATGAGCCAGATCGGCTACATGATGCTGGGAGCCGGGCTCGGGCCCGATCGGCTACGCCTTCGCCATCTTCCACCTGCTCACCCACGGCTTCTTCAAGGCCCAGCTCTTCCTGGGGGCCGGCTCGGTCATGCACGCCATGGGCGACCAGGTCAACATGCGCCGCTTCGGCGGCCTGCGCGGCGCCATGGCGATCACCTGGGTCACCATGGGCATCGGCTGGCTCGCCATCCTGGGGGTGCCGCCCTTCTCCGGCTTCTGGTCCAAGGACCGCCTCATCGAGGCCGCCTTCGTCGGCGAGGGCCCCAAGCCCTGGATCCTGGGAACCATCGCCCTGCTGGGTGCGGGCCTGACCGCCTTCTACATGTCCCGCCTGTTCTTCATGATCTTCCACGGCAAGCAGCGCTGGACCACCAAGGACGACCTGGAGGGCGAGGTCCACCCCCACGAGTCCGGCTGGCTCATGACGCTGCCCCTGATCGTCCTGTCCGTGTTCTCCGCGGGCCTGGGCGGGCTGCTGACCTACAACAACATGTTCGTCACCTGGCTGGAGCCGGTCACCGGTCACGCCGAGCACGGCGAGCCGGTCCTGCCGGCCACCGTCATCATGGGCGCCACCCTCGCCCTGGTCGTCGTCGGGGTCCTCGTGGCCTGGTGGATGTACGTGCGCCGCCCGGTGCCCGTCGTCCTGCAGCCGGCCAACCCCCTGGTGGAGGCCGCCCGCAAGGACATGTACCAGGACGCCATCAACGAGGCCCTGGCCATGCGCACCGGCCAGGGACTGGTCCTGGCCACCGACGCCGTCGAGCGCTACGTCGTCGACGGCGCCATCGAGGGTGCCGCCGCGGGCACCGGCGCCCTGGGGCGCCTGACCCGCCGCACCGAGTCCGGGTACGTGCGCTCCTACGCCGGCTACATGCTGGCCGGAACGGTCCTCGTACTCATCGCCGTCCTGGCCGCCAGGTTCTGAGAGGACACGACACATGCCGACTCTTCCCGCATCGCTGCCCGTCCTGACCGTCATGGCGGTCACGCCGCTGGCCGGGGCGCTCCTGCTGTGGCTGGTCCCGCCGCTGCGCCGGCTCCACGCCCGCGCCGTGGGCCTCGTGTTCTCCCTGGCGGTCCTCGCCCTGGGGCCTGTGGGCGCTGAGCGCCTTCGACCTGGCTCAAGCCAGCACCGTCCAGCTGACCGACACCCACTCCTGGATCCCCGCCATCGGCGCCTCCTGGGCCCTGGGCGTCAACGGCCTGGGCCTGTCCATGGTGCTGCTGGGCGCCTTCGTCACGCCCCTGGTGCTGCTCGCCTCCTGGGGTGAGGTCCCCGCCGACCGGCAGGGCCTGTTCACCGGGCTCGTCCTGACGCTGGAGTTCTTCGTCGTCGTCATCTTCTCGGCCCGGGACCTGCTCCTGTTCTACCTGTGCTTCGAGGCGATGCTCATCCCGGTGTACTTCCTCATCGGCTGCTTCGGCGGGCAGAATCGCCAGCGCGCCGCCCTGAAGTTCCTCCTGTACTCCCTGGCCGGCGGGCTCATCATGCTCATCGGCGTCATCGCCGTCTACCTGCACTCCGCCAGGAACGGCACCCCCAGCTTCCTCATCGACTCGGTGGCCGCCAACCTGCACGTGTCCACCTCCGCCGGTCACTGGATCTTCCTGACCTTCTTCATCGCCTTCGCCATCAAGGCGCCGCTGGTCCCGGTCCACACCTGGCTGCCCGACACCGCCGAGCAGGCCACCCCGGGCACCTCGGTGCTGCTCATCGGCATCCTGGACAAGATCGGCACCTTCGGGATGATCACCCTGGTCCTGCCGATCTTCCCGGAGGCCTCCCGCTGGGCCGCCCCGGTGATCCTGGTCCTGGCGGTCGTCTCCATCATCTACGGGGGCCTGGCCGCCATCGCCCAGGACAACCTCTACCGCCTCATCTCCTACACCTCCGTGAGCCACTTCGGCTTCATGGTCCTGGGGATCTTCATCGGCAACCAGGTGGCCGCCAACGGCGCCATGGTCTACATGGTGGCCCACGGGCTGTCCATCGCCGGCCTCTACCTGGTCACCGGCTTCATGGCCCGGCGCACCGGGACGGTCGCCATCAGCGAGCTCGGCGGCATCGCCCGGGTCATGCCGCTGGTGGCCGGCACCTTCCTGGTCAGCGGGCTGGCCTCCATCGCCCTGCCGGGCCTGAGCGGGTTCGTGCCCGAGTGGATGGTGCTCACCGGCACCTTCTCGGTCTCGCTGGCCCTGGGCGGTGCGGCCGTCGTCGGCGTCGTCATCGCCGCCGTCTACATGCTGCTGCCCTACCAGCGGGTCTTCACCGGGGCGCCCGCCCCCGAGCGCGTGGGCAGCCCCGACCTCGACGGGCGCGAGCGCCTCGTCGTCGTCCCCATCATCGCCGCGATGCTCGCGCTCGGACTGGCCCCGGGCGTCTTGACGTCCGCCTTCGACGACGTCGCCCGGCAGGTCGCGCTCACGGTGACCAGCTCCTCGCAGGCTGAGGACCTCAGCCCGCGGCGCCGGTGACAGCCCCGATGCCGGCGGTGCGACTGACGCTCCCGCCGCCTCCACCGCTACGGAAGGGAACACCAAGTGAGCCCCTCAGCCACTGCCCCGATCGTCAACTGGGACGCCCTGACGCCGGTCCTCATCATCCTGGGCGCCGGTGTCCTGGGTGTCCTCGTGGAGGCCTTCATCGCCCGTCCCGCCCGTCTGGCCATCCAGTCCACGCTGAGCTTCCTGGCCATCCTGGCCTCCGGGGTCTCCCTGTTCCTGCGCTGGGGCGAGGTCAAGGCCGCCGGGGCCGCCGCCGCAGCCGTGCCCCAGTTCCAGCTCCCCAAGGGCTTCCTGCCGGGCGCCCGCATGTCCGCGGGCCTGACCGAGGACCCCTTCTCCATCGCCGCCCAGGGCATCCTCCTGGTCATCGGGCTGCTGGCCGTCCTGGTGATGGCCGACCGCACCTCGGTCGGTGATGGGGCCTTCGCGGCCCAGGCCGCCGACCGGCCCGGCAGCGCGGAGGAGAGCGAGTCCATCCTGGCCGGGTGGACCACGACCGAGATCTTCCCCCTGACCCTGTTCTCACTGGGCGGCATGATGCTCTTCGGGGCCAGCAGCGACCTCATCACGCTGTTCGTCATCCTGGAGATGATCTCCCTGCCGCTGTACATCCTGGCGGCCACCGCCCGCCACCGCCGGCTCCTCAGCCAGGAGGCGGCGCTGAAGTACTTCGTGCTGGGGGCCTTCGCCTCCGCCTTCCTCCTCATGGGCTCGGCCCTGCTCTACGGGGTGGCCGGCGCCGTCGACTACAAGACCCTGGGCGAGGCCGTGAGCAGCGCGGCGGGGCAGGACTGGCTCATCCTGGCCGGCCTCATGCTGGTGATCGTCGGCCTGCTGTTCAAGGTGGCGGCCGTGCCCTTCCACGCCTGGAGCCCGGACGTCTACCAGGGTGCCCCCACCCCGGTCACCGGGTTCATGGCCGCCGGCGTCAAGGCCGCCGCCTTCCTGGCCCTGGTGCGCTTCTACTACCTGATCGCCGGCGCCATGGGCTGGGACCTGGCCCCCGCCCTGTGGGCCGTGGCGGCACTGACCATGCTCCTGGGCACCGTCGTCGGGGTGGTCCAACGCGACGTCAAGCGCATGCTCGCCTACTCGGCCATCGCCCACGCCGGCTTCATGCTCATCGGGATCGGGGCCTACTCCAAGGCAGCGATCTCCGCGCTCAGCTTCTACGCCCTGACCTACGGGATCGCCACCGTGGGGGCCTTCGGCATCGTCACCCTGGTGCGCTCCCACCGCGACGGCTCCGTGGGCGGAGAGGACGGCGACCTGGATGCCTTCAAGGGCCTGGGACGCCGCAGCCCCTGGGCGGCCGGTGCCATGACCGTCTTCCTGCTGTCCTTCGCCGGAGTGCCCCTGACGGCCGGCTTCATGGCCAAGTTCCGGCTCTTCGCCACCGGCCTGAGCGGCAACGGGACGCCCTTCGTCATCCTCGCCGTCGTCTGCTCGGCCGTGACCGCCTTCTTCTACATGAGGCTCATCGTGTTCATGTTCTTCCATGAGCCCGACGGCGAGCGCTCCGTGGTCGTGGGCAGCCGCGGCCCGATCATCCTGGCAGTCAGCGTTGCGGTGATGGCCACAATCGGGTTGGGCATTTTGCCGCAGACCGCCTTCGACCTGTTCGACCAGACGGCTATGCTCCTTCCGTGATCGGATCACTGCCGCTGAGCGCCCCCGAGCTGGAGTCGCGCATCATCCCCGCCCTCCAGGCCATTGAGGACCGCCTCATGGAGGTGGTCACCAGCGCCGACGAGACCATCAACCCGCCGACCTCGCACCTGGCCGAGGCCGGGGGCAAGCGCCTGCGCCCGGTCCTGGCCCTGCTGACCGCCCAGCTCGGCGACCCGGCCCTGGCCACCGGTGAGGAGATCCGCGACGCCGGGGTGGCCGTGGAGCTGACCCACATCGCCACCCTCTACCACGACGATGTCATGGACGAGGCCCCGCTGCGCCGCGGCGCCCCGAGCGCCCAGACCGTGTGGGGCAACTCCGCCGCCATCCTCACCGGCGACGTCCTCGTGGCCCGGGCCTCCCAGCTGGTGGCGGCCCTCGGCCCGGAGGCCGTCATGGCCCACGCCAAGACTTTCGAGCGCCTGTGCATGGGCCAGCTCCACGAGACCCTGCCGCGCCCGTCGGGTACGGATCCGGTGGACCACTACATCCAGGTCCTGGCGGACAAGACCGGCTCCCTCATCGCGGTGTCCGCCCGCTACGGGGCGATGCTCACCGGTGCCGGGGACGCGCACCGAGCAGATCGTGGAGGAGTTCGGCGAGCGGATCGGTGTGGCCTTCCAGCTGGCCGACGACGTCATCGACCTCATGAGCGACTCGGCCACCACCGGCAAGACCCCCGGCACCGACCTGCGCGAGGGAGTGGACACCATGCCGGTCCTCCTCCTGCGCAAGGCCCTGGCGGCCGGCGAGCTCGACGCCGCCGGCCAGGCCATCCTCTCGCGCCTGTCCACCGGTGACCTGTCCGATGACGCCTTCCTGGCCGACGTCGTCGCTCGCCTGCGTGAGCATCCTGTCCTGGCCCGTACCCGCGAGATGGCCATGGACTGGGCCGCTCAGGCAGTGGAGGGCCTGGAGGGACTGGAGGAGGCCGTCCTTGACGGAACCCGGCAGCGCCTGGCCCAGGCCGGCATCGAGGGCGAGGCCGCCGCGGCGGCTATGACTGATGCCGGTGAGCGGGTGAGGCAGGTGCGTGCGGCCATGGAGGACTTCGCCCGCATCCTCGTGGACCGGGCCGCCTGACCAGCCGACCTGAGAGCTGATGAGGCTCCCCAACTACCCATGACTCCCCATGGGTTCATGGGGAGCCGATGGGGAGTGATGGGGAGTTCCCCATCGTGGGTAGTGGATTGCGGTGCATAGGGTGTCACGTACGTGTTCCCAATGCGTTGAAAGGTTCCTCGACATGCCGTCCTCCACGCCGCTGTCTCCTGATGACCTGTGCCCGACTGACCCGACGTGGTGTCCTGGCCCTGCCCGCCCTGGCCGGTGCGGGGGCCGTCCTGTCGGGGTGCGGGTTGCTCAAGAAGGGCGATACCGCCTCCTCGGGGAAGAGCTCGGGGGCAGCGTCGCCACGTGCTGTTGCCACCGCCACTGGCCCCCACGGTGGGGTGGTGCTCAGTACGGAGTATCAAGGTGCTCCGATGACGGTGGAGGTCGGGCCGGTCGCGGTGAAGGGAAAGTACACGGTGGCGAGGTTTCACATCTCTACCGACTCAAAAGAAGATGTGTACCTTTCCCAGGCATTCGCCCAACTGGAAAACGTCGGTACGACTGCTGATGTCCGGATGATGTCACTGGAGCAGAGTCTGGTCTACGTCGAGCTTGGAGGGAACACTGAAGACCTCTCCGGTGCGGTCACAAAAGGTGCCCCGAAGGATGCTTTCCCTGTTTTCGGCGCTCTGAATGATGGAGTACATTCTGTGGAGATGCTGCTTCCCAACATGGGTGTTGTTGTCGGTGTTCCTGTGGTGAAGGAGGCGGAGGTGGATTTCAATGTCGATGACGTGATCGCTAAGGCCAACCTTCAGGGTCCCGACCCTGGTCCTTTCAAGCTCGAGCGGGCGACCCTGTCGATGGATGGGTCGTCGGATACGAAGCAGGATGAGAAGTCGACGACGGTGACGGTGGCTGGGGATGTCACGTTCGCGACCGACTCCGATCAGCTCTCGGCTCAGGCTGACAGTGTGCTGGCGACTGTGGTGGAGCAGATCAAGAAGTTTCCCTCTGGTGGGGATCTGACGATCACGGGCCATACCGATGATGTGGCTGATGACGCACACAACCAGGATCTGTCGGAGCGGCGGGCCAAGGCGGTGTCGGATCGGCTCAAGAAACTGACGGACCTGTCCAAGTGGAAGGAATCAGTCTCGGGCAAGGGGGAGTCCTCGCCGCGGGTGCCGAATGACACTGATGAGCACCGGCAGACCAATCGTCGTGTGGAGATCACGCTGACGCCCTCAAAGCCCGCCGAGGCCAGTGCGCCGCCGAGCGCGAGTGTGGCACCGTCGTCGACCGCCATGCCGAAAGCCGCAGGTCCCGTGGGTAAGGGGACCTGAGGGTGTTGACGTGAAGGTCGACGGTAAGACCGTGCACATGACGATCGACGCATGGTTCGGAGCAGGTGGCTACCTGGCTGGAACAGTGGTGCTCACCTCGCAGCGAGAGAGGTCAGCATGCCGGTTGCTCCTTCGCGCTGCCGGGCAACATGATGGATACTGCGCGGACTGGGTAGTGGTGCGGGGTGTGCAGCCTAACCATCCTCAGCGGTGGGTTGAGATATCTGGAGGCCGACTATACGTAGTCCGATGGAAGTAGACGTTGCCTGCAGCGAATAGCTTTCAGTGCATCGATCTCGAGCCTGAGGACTTCCCAGTCCCTTCCCGGTTGTGTGGCCAGACGTCGGAGGCAGCATTCAGCCGATTGATATGCCGGCAGGTGAATATCTTTATACGACAGAGTCGAGTCGTCGCTCGCCTCACCGACATCCCGGTCGTCAACGCGTAGTGGCCCGGTCACTTAGAAGGGTGGGGCTTGGTCGATGAGGGGTGCGAGTTGGAGGGTGTGGGCGGCTTTGGGGTAGGGGGTGGTCTCGTAGGCTCCGGCTTTCTGGCCGGGTTGAGGGGCCGCGGGTCTCTAGCCGGGCTGCTGCCGTTGGTGTTGGTGCCGGGGACCGGTGTGGTTGTGGGCCAGGTTGTCGAGTGTTCTGTCAAGGGCGCGGTTGAGGCGGTCGATGAGGTCGGGGCCGATCTGTTGGCTCAGGTCGGCTGGGACGACGGTGCCGGGGATGTGGTGCTGACGGGGCCCGACTTTGTGGGGTAGGCGGGTGATGGTTCCGTCTGGGTGGCGTTGGTAGATGGTCTTGTCGGGGGTGTGCCAGGACAGGGTTCCGCTGGCCTGGTCTCGGGTGAGGGCCCAGCCGGGGGTGTGCTTGAGGCGGTGGTGGGCCTCGCACAGGGTGACGAGGTTGTTCAGGCTGGTGGTCCCGCCCTGGCTCCAGGCGGTGAGGTGGTCGATGTCGCACCGGCAGGCGGGGGTCTGGCAGGTGGGGAAGACGCAGGCTCGGTCGCGGGCGCGTACCAGGTCGGCCAGGCCGGCTGGGGGCCGGTAACGGGTGCGGCCCACGTCGATCACGACGGTGCCGCTTTGCTGGGTCGGTGATCAGGCGCCTCCAGGTCCCGCCTGCGGCCAGGGCCCAGGCAGTCATAGCCGGCACCGCCACGCTGCGCGCCCCGATCCGCACCTCTGCGACCTCAGTCGGCGTGGCGGGCAACGAGGCGGAGGCGAGGCGGGGCTGGGCGATGGGAGCAGAGCACGATGCGGCGGAGCGAGTCGTGAGCAGCAGAGCGCGAGGCGGCGGGCTGGGAGGCGGGAGTGGCCGGGGTGGGTTCGGGCAGACTCCTCCCGTCAGCGGTGGGCAGGCTCCTGCTGCTGGTGGTGGGCAGACTTCTCCTGCTGTCCCGGGGATGCTGCATCGTTGCAGGACTCGGATCGTGACGGTGGGGTTCTGGCCTGGGAGAGGGCTCCACTGGACTTCAGGGTTGCGGGGCGCCTCGAGCACTCACTGCCTCCGGGGTCACCGCTGCCGGTGGGGTCTTCTGGTGAGCCAGACCAGCCAGGCTGGTCAGGGGGACGGTGACCTGGACATCGATGTGGATGCCCGCTGGCAGGGGGAGGTGTCCGGTGCCTGAGGGGGTCCACCACGGGCTGGCGGACCCCACCAGGGAGCTCAAGGCCCCCAGGAGGCCCTTCCAGGGCACCCCGTCAGGCAGCAACGCCCCAGGGAGGCAGACCCTGGGAGGACGAGCCAGGCACTGGACCCGCTCACTCATCACCGCCAAAGTCCCCAGTGCTGCTGCCGAGACCGCCACCACCGCCAGTGCCGCCACTGGTGCCGTCGTCGGGGGCCTGCGTGGGTCTGTGGTAGGCGGTCTGCTGGCTGGTGCGTAGTGTGGACAGGGCCATCGCGCCGAGTGCGTCGGCCCGCAGCTGAGCCAGGGTGCGCCGCTCGCCGGCGGCCCTGGCGCTGGCGGCGATCGCGTCCAGGGTCGCGTCCAGCAGCAGCGCGTCCATCGTGGGCAGCACCAGGCGAATCTGGGACATGCCTTCACCGACCGGCCTGGGGCGCGACACGCACCGCCGGGAGACATTGATCCGCACCCGCTCAGCGTGCCCGGCGGGGTCTGATCTCCATCAGGGCCCGCTCAATGTCGCGTCCCACCTGGGACACGCTGCGCCTAGGTGCCTGAGGCAGCACCCGCTCCTGAACCGCCAGTGCCACCGGGGCCGGCACGTCTCCCAGGCGGCGAGTCACCAGGACGCCTTGGCTGCGTCCAGCACCCCGCACCGCTCCATGACCTCAGTGGGGTTAAAGCCCATGTCCATCAGGGCGCTGCCGTGATCCACGATCTGCCCGACCCGACTCCGCGAGACGCCCAGGCGGGCCGACAGCAGGCAGGTGGTGTTGAACCGGCGCTCCTCGAAACCCCACCACCGACGAGACCCGACCGTCCGGGCCCCCACTGACCCGGATGACCCGACAGCTCACCACAGGCGGTCAGGCACGCCGCCGCCAGGGACTCACCCCACGCGGCCCAGGCCGCCAGGCGGTGGCAGGCCGCGGCCAGCTCCCCCAGACCCCGTGCTCCCAGGCCAAGCAGCCCAGTAGCACCGACCTCCTCCAGAGGCACGACCCTGTGTCCATCAGCAGCGGCCACCAGCGTCGCGTCAGCGTCCGAATCGCCTGCGAACAAGCCCTCACCATCAGCACTGCCGGCGCTCTCAGCGTCAGAGCTCTCACCACCGACGCCGCCGCCATCGCCGTCGTCGTTGGGGTTCTGGGCGGCCACCAGCAGCCGGGACAGCAGCCCCTCGACCACACCGGCCAGCGCTCCACCGCCGGCCAAGGACCCCAGCAGACCCACCACGTCCTCAGTGCAGGTCACAGCCCCCGCCGACGCGTCCCCGGCGGGCGCGGCCAGCACCTCGGCCGCACCACCGGCCGGGACGCGAGGAAGCACACCGCCTTCGAACATATGTACAGTATAGCCCGAATCTCCGCCACCCGCACGGCGAAACAGCACTCAGAATCACCGGCACAGCAACGAAAACCAGGAGCCTTGCCCCTCATGATCGGAGGTGCACGGAGGTGGGGTGGGGCGGTCCTCGTACCTGCACACCGAATCCGGACCTGCGCCTCGAACCCTCTCCCGCCTCCTGTGTCCGCGTCGCGCTCCCGCCTCCCCGAGTGGACCGTTCCGAACTGACCTCCTCGCACCCACCTTCGGAACCAATCTCTCGCTCCCACCTCCACTCCGACGTGACGCGGCTCAAAGCCGTGATGTTGCCCGCGCCCTGGGGGAGTCCCCGCCTTCCTCCATAGACTGTGGCGCGGTACCCCGTCGTCGCCGTCGCCCCGGACCGGAGCAACCGGTTCTCCCGGCAGCGGGAACGCGGGTGCCACGTCCACGTCCCCTGAAACAGGAACGAAGAACAGTGAACGCACGTCCTCTCAATGTCGCCGTCATCGGAGCAGGCCCCGCAGGCATCTACGCCTCGGACATCCTCTCGAAGTCGGGCATGGAGGTCTGTATCGACCTGTTCGAGCGGCTTCCTGCGCCCTACGGGCTGGTGCGCTACGGCGTCGCCCCCGACCACCCGCGCATCAAGCAGATCATCGTGGCCCTCTACAAGATCCTCCAGCGCGGGGACATTCGGCTCATCGGCAACGTCGAGGTCGGCCGTGACATCTCGGTGGCCGAGCTCCAGGAGCACTATGACGCCATCATCTTCTCCACTGGAGCCGACACCGACGCCCCCCTCGACATTCCCGGCGTCGACGCCCCCGAGTGCTACGGCGGCGCCGACTTCGTCTCGTGGTACGACGGTCACCCCGACCACCCGCGTACCTGGGACCTGAGTGCCAAGGAGGTCGCCGTCATCGGCGTCGGCAACGTCGCGCTGGACATCGCCCGCGTCCTGGCCAAGCACGCCGACGACCTCATGACCACCGAGATCCCCGCGAACGTGGCCGCCACGCTCCAGCAGTCCCCGGTCACCGACGTGCACGTCTTCGGTCGCCGCGGTCCGGCTCAGGTGAAGTTCACCCCGCTGGAGCTGCGCGAGCTCGGCAAGCAGGCCGACGTCGACGTCCTCGTCGACGAGGAGGACTTCGAGTACGACGAGGGCTCGCAGGCGGCCCTGGCCTCCTCCAACCAGCAGCGCCAGGTCGTCAAGGCCCTTGAGGGGTACGCGATGCAGGAGCCGGAGGACCTCACCGCCTCCCACCGCATCCACATCCACCTCTTCTCGGCGCCCCACGAGGTCCTCACCGACGACGACGGCCACGTCGTCGGCCTGCGCACCGAGCGCACCCGCCTGACCGGCGACGGCAACGTCACCGGCACCGGCGAGTACCGCGACTGGCCCGTCCAGGCCGTCTACCGCGCCGTCGGATATGCCTCCAGCGCCATCGAGGGCCTGCCCTTCGACGCCGAGCGGCACGTCGTCCCCAACGAGGGCGGCCGCGTCCTCGGCGAGGACGGCAAGCCTCTGACCGGCCTGTACGCCACCGGCTGGATCCGTCGCGGCCCCGTGGGCCTCATCGGCTCCACCAAGTCCGACGCGCAGGAGACCATCACCAACCTCGTGGCCGACGCCAACGCCGGCCTGCTGCACGCCGAGACCAGCGACGAGGCCCAGGTCGGTCACGACGCCATCATCGCCCTGCTGGAGTCCCGCGGCATCCCCTTCACCAACTGGGAGGGCTGGGAGCTGCTGGACGCCTACGAGCGCGAGCTCGGTGAGGGCTACGGTGAGGTCGTCGTCACCGGAGGGGCCTCCAAGCCGCGCGAGCGCGTCAAGGTCGTCTCCCGCGATGCCATGACCGCGATCTCCCGCTCCACCGAGGTTCCCGAGGACCTCATCGGCCAGCCCGAGACGGGTCGCGTCCCCGAGCGCGTCGCCCACCGCCTGGCCGACTGAGCCGAGCACGGTCTACGGCTCAAGCCCAGCCGACATCGCATCACCCGTCCGGCACCGGTCCCCGCGGCCGATGCCGGACGGGCGTCGTCACCGACACGGAGAGGAAGAAGTCCGATGAGAACCCGCCGCATCCGCTTCGCCGGCGGAACCAACCGCTGGGCGCGTGACCTCTACCTGCGTGCCTTCCCCGAGGATGAGCGCATTCCCTGGGCGCTCATCCACGTGCTCAGCCTGCGCCGCGGCGTCGACCTCGTCGCCTGGTGGGACCAGCCCGCCGGACCGACCCGTGCGGCCCGCCCGGATCCTGTCGCCCTGACCTGGACCGTGCGTCGCCCCGGCTCCCGCCTGCTCTTCCTCTTCTACCTCGCCGTCGACGACGCCGCCCGCGGCCGTGGCGTGGGCACCCGCCTCCTGGCCGAGCTCGAGCGCCGTCACCCCGGCTGCACCATCGTCCTGGACATCGAGCCCGTCATCGCCGAGGCCGACAACGCCGAGCAGCGACGCCGTCGGTTCTCCTTCTACGAGCGCTCCGGCTTCCGCGACACCGGGTACGCGGTCCAGGACTCGACGGGGGAGTACTGGACCCTCGCGCGTGAGGCGCCGGGAACCACCTTCGATCCCGACGACTTCCGCGATGCCCTGAGCTGCCTGGACTGCGGCCTCATCACCGCGCGAGTGGTCCGGCGCGACTGAGCCGTGCGGAGCCGCCCCGTTATTCCTCGATCCGTCAATGGCTGCACGTGCCGATGGCATAGGTCAGACACAGGTTCATCCCATAGTCTCCACCCATGACAAGGACTCACCACTACAACGGTCTCAAGACCGCCGTCCTCCTGGGCGGCATGTGGAGCCTGCTTCTCCTGCTCGGCTACGTGCTGGCCCGGGGGACCGGCTCCGCCATCTGGCTGGTGATCGCGCCGGTCATCGGCCTGGTGCAGACCGCCCTCGGCTTCTGGAACTCCGACAAGATCGCCGTGCGCTCCATGGGCGCCATCGAGGTCACCGAGGCCCAGCAGCCCCAGATGTACGCCATCGTGCGTGAGCTCTCCGCCGCTGCCGGCCAGCCCATGCCGCGCCTCTACGTGGCCCCCACGATGAGCCCCAACGCATTCGCCACCGGCCGCAGCCCCTCGCACGCCGCCGTGTGCTGCACGCAGGGCATTCTCCAGCTCCTCAACGAGCGTGAGCTGCGCGGCGTCCTGGGCCACGAGCTCTCCCACGTCTACAACCGCGACATCCTCACCTCCTCGGTGGCCGCGGGCATCGCCGGCGTCATCTCCTCCATGGTCACCATGGCCATGTGGTTCGGCGGCGGCAACCGGCGCGACCGGGACGGCGGCAACATCATCGCCGTCCTGCTGCTCTCCCTCCTGGCGCCCCTGGCCGCCGCCATCACCCAGTTCGCCATCTCCCGGACCCGCGAGTACGACGCCGACCACGACGGCGCCGAGCTCACCCAGGACCCGCTCGCCCTGGCCAGCGCGCTCAGCAAGCTCGAGTCCGGAATCTCGCGCGTGCCCATGGGGCAGGACCCGCGCCTCGAACCGGTCTCCTCCATGATGATCGCCAACCCCTTCGGGAGCCTGCGCAACCTCTTCGCCACCCACCCGCCCATGGACAAGCGCATCGCCCGCCTCGAGCAGATGGCCGGGTACTGACGAATGTCCCTGACCGTCGTCGGCGGGCTGCCGGCGGTCGGTAAGACCGCTGTGTGCCGGGAGATCCTGCGCCTGCGCGCTGGGTCGCAGGCCGGACCGCCGACCTGGCTGCGCATCGACTCCATCGAGCAGGCCCTGCGGGACACTGGCGAGATGCTCCCCGGCATGCCCGCGGGCGCCGGATACTACGTGGCCGCCGCTGTGGCCCGGGACGTTCTGGCCTCGGGCGGGGACGTCCTGGTCGAGTGTGTCAACCCGCTGCCCATCACCCGCCGCCTGTGGGAGGAGACGGCCTCAGCCGCGGGCGCCCGGTTTCTCTCCGTCGAGCTCATCTGCTCCGATGCTGCCGAGCACCGGCGCCGCGCCCAGCAGCGGGTGAGCGACATCAAGGGACTTGATCTGCCGGGGTGGCAGGAGATCACGCACCGTGATTACGTCCCTTGGCCCGAGGCCGACCTCCGCCTCGACACCGCCCGGCTCACCGTCACCGAGGCCGCCCGGGCCATCGTCGACCTCGGCCTCGCGGATGGAACCCGATGACGGTGGACAGGGGAGTGGACACTCCACCTCCCACTGGAACCGACGACGACATCGCCCCACGCATCAGGGCCGCCGTCGAGGCCGGCGAATTGCGCGGCGTGACGGGCGGGCCGGTCGAGCGGCTGGGGACCGGCGAGAGCTACACCGCCTGGCGAATCGGCTCCGGGGAGCAGGCCCGGGTCCTGCGCCTTCCACGACGCCCGCCCCATGACCTGCCCCGCTCCATGCAGGCCGAGTTCGAGGTCCTCAGACGCGTCCCACCCGAGCTGGGAACCAGCGCCGTCGCCCTGGAGACCGGCAGCGACAACCCGCTCGGCACCCCATACATGGTGACCACCCACGTCCCCGGTCGGGCCCTGCGCACCGCCGACTGGAACCCGCGGCTCGCCACCGCCCTCGCCCACCAGATCGCCCGCCTGCACGAGGCACTCGCCACCGCCACCGCCCCCGCGCCGTCGGCCGCCTTCGTGCCGAGCGCCGACGAACAGGGGGAGGAGCTGGTGACCTGGTGGGGAGAGCACCATCCGCAGACCCTCACCGACCCCCGCGTCCGCGAGCTCCTGCCCGCCTGGCGCCGTGAGCTCGACCGCCTCGCCCCGGCCTTCGAGGCGGTCCCCACCCACCGACTCATCCACGGCGACGCCGTCGCCCCCAACGTCATCCTCGGCCCCGACGGCCTGCCGCGGCTCATCGACTTCGAGTGGTCCGGGCCCGGCGACACCGCCAAGGACCTGGCCCTCATCGGGGGCCGGGTGACCGGCGGGCCCTGGTACCTGCCCATGACACCCGACGACGTCACCACCTTCGTCACTGAGTACGCGCGGTACTCGCGGCGCTCGCGGCTCGCGCAGGACACCGGTGCCACCGACCCGCAACGGCTGCTGGAGCGCCGCGAGGCCTACGAGCTCCTCGACCGCCTGGGCAACCTCCTGTACTGCCTCAGCCGCCCCGGCGAGGCCCGCTACGGCAGATGGGCCGACGAGCTCGCCCGCAGCCTGACCGCCCGGCTCGGTGGACTGAGCCGCCCGCTTCAAGGCAGTGTCGGGCTAGCCCCACCATGGCTCCGCCAGGTGGCAGGATTGGGCGTGATTCCGGCCCTGAGGAGGATATGAGGCATGAACCGATCAGCATGGGCCGCGCGCTACCGCCAGCTCGGCAGGGACGCCGCCTTCCTCCTCCTCAGCGGGCCACTGAGCCTGCTCGCCTTCTACCTGGTTGTGCCGCTGACCGCCCTCGGTGTGGTCACCACCATCATCTGGGTGGGGCTGCTGGTGCTCATCATCGACCTGAGCATCGCCGGGGGCTTCGCCAACATCGCCCGCCTCGCCGTGGCGCGCGTGGACAGGCGCGAGCCGGTACCCGGCGGCTACCTCGAGCCCGAGCCGGGAGCCTCTCTGCATCGTCGGCTCTTCCGGCGCCTGCGCGACCCCCAGCGCTGGATGGATCTGCTGTGGGCCGTCATCTACTTCCCGGTCTCCCTCATCACCTGGATCATCAGTGTTGTGTGGCTGGCCCTGGCCGTGGCAGGTCTCCTCGCCCCCATCGCTGACATCATTCTTGACCTGGTCCTCGATCCGGCCGTGGGGCAGCGCCAGGGGCTGGCTCATCTTCTGGGCCTGCAGCCGGAGCTGTTCTGGGACATCGGATTCAACCTCACCTGCGGCATCGTCTTCTCCCTGACCGCCCCCGCCGTCCTGCGGGGCCTGGCCGCCATGCAGATCGGGCTCAGCCGCGCCATGCTCTCCTGGCGCAGCGAGGTCAGCCGCCTCCAGACCTCCCGGGCCGCCGTCCAGCGCGCCGAGGCCGACACCCGCCGCCGCCTGGAGCGCGACATCCACGACGGCCCCCAGCAGCGCCTCGTGCGCCTGCGCATGGACCTGGCCCGTGCCCACCGGCAGGCCGAGAAGGACCCGGCGGCCGCGTCGGCCATCATCCAGGGCGCCATGGAGCAGACCCAGCAGACTCTCGACGAGCTGCGCCAGCTCTCCCGCGGCATCGCCCCACCCGGTCCTCATCGACCGCGGCCTGGCGGCCGCCATCACCGAGGCCGCCACCCGCTCCTCCGTCCCCGTCACCGTGAGCACCGAGCTGCCCGACCTGCCCGACCACGTCTCCCAGGCCGCCTACTTCGTGGTCAGCGAGGCGCTGGCCAACCTCAACAAGCACTCCGGGGCCACAGCCGCCGGCGTCGATGCCCACGTCGCCGACGGCGCCCTGCTCGTGAGGATCAGCGACAACGGCATCGGAGGGGCCTCGACCGCCAAGGGACACGGCCTGGCCGGCCTGGTCGAGCGCCTCAATGGCGTCGACGGTAGGCTCACCATCACGTCCCCGACCGGCGGACCGACCACACTGGAGGCGAGAATCCCGTGCGCGTTCTGATCGCTGACGACTCCGTCCTCTTGCGCGAGGGACTGGCACTCATCCTGGCCGACGGCGGCCACGAGGTCGTCGGGGGAGTGGGGGACGGTGAGGCCCTCGTGAGCGAGGCCCTGCGGCTGCGGCCCGACGTCGTCGTCGCCGACATCCGCATGCCGCCCTCCCACACCGACGAGGGACTGCGGGCCACCACCCGCATCCGCGCCCAGTGGCCGGGTGCACCCATCCTGCTGCTGAGCCAGTACGTCGTCGCCGGCTACCTGCCCGAGCTCCTGGCCGACGGCGGCGGCGCCCTGGGCTACCTCCTCAAGGACCGGGTCGGCGACATCGACGCCTTCCTCGGCGCGGTCGAGCGGGTGGCGCGCGGCGAGCTCGTCCTGGACCCCGACGTCGTCTCCCAGGTCCTCCAGCGAGGCCGGCGCGACGACCCGCTCACCGAGCTCACTCCCCGTGAGCGGGAGGTCCTGGCCCTCATGGCCGAGGGCCATACCAATGCCGGCATCGCCAAGATCATGGTGGTCACCGAGGGGGCGGTGGAGAAGCACACCCAGCGGATCTTCGCCAAGCTCGGCCTGCTGCCCGACGCCGCCGTCCACCGCCGCGTCAAGGCCGTCCTGACACTGCTGTCGGCCTAGTCGCCGGGGGCGAGCACCGTTCAGCGGTAGTTGACGAACTGGAGGGCGGCGTCGACGTCGAGGTTCTTCAGCAGGGCGATCACCGTCTGGAGGTCGTCGCGGGACTTGGAGGTCACGCGCACCTCGTCGCCTTGGATCGTGGCCTTGACGCTCTTGGGGCCCTCGTCACGGATCGCCTTGGTGATCTTCTTGGCCACCTCCTGGGTGAGTCCCTCGCGCAGCGGGCAGGCCAGGCGGTAGATCTTGCCCGAGGGGTGCGGCTCCTTGTCCCCCAGATCCAGGGCCTTGAGGGAGACACCGCGGCGGAAGAGCTTGGACTCCAGGACGTCCAGGATCGCCAGGACCCGCTCGGCCGTGTTGGCCTCCAGGGTGATGGTGTCGCCTGACAGGCTCACGGAGGCGTCAACGCCGCGGAAGTCGTAGCGCTGGGAGATCTCCTTGGCGCACTGGTTGACGGCGTTGTCCACCTCCTGACGGTCGAGGCGGGAGACGACGTCGAAGGAGGAGTCATTGGCCATGGCGGCAGTCCTTTCCGGGGTGGGGACTTCAGTCGCCCCGAGTCTAGGTGGGTTGTTCTGTGAGGAGGGTCCTACGGGGGCGATTGGCGTTTCGCGCCGCTGCCTTGCTATTCTTCCACGGCGCCAAGCGATGACCGAGGGGTCGGAGCGCGGAGCCAAGGGCGGGTTGCCCGAGCGGCCAATGGGAGCTGACTGTAAATCAGCCGCGTAATGCTACGGGGGTTCGAATCCCTCACCCGCCACGGCGATCACTCGTGATCGCACCTCGCCATCCGGTGAGGGCCGCAGTGAGCGAAGCCACGGCGGAACGAATTGCCAGAGCGATTCGAATCTGCCTAGGATTCGGCTCGTTGCCCCGATAGCTCAGTCGGCAGAGCGTCTCCATGGTAAGGAGAAGGTCAAGGGTTCGATTCCCTTTCGGGGCTCTCACAGCGGGGGCCATTGGCCCCCATTGTGTTCCTATGGCGAGGTAGCTCAGCTGGTTAGAGCGCACGACTCATAATCGTGAGGTCGAGGGTTCGAGTCCCTCCCCCGCTACGCAAGCTTTCGAGTACGGCGTTCCGTCGCATGCTCGAGGATCGACACGAGGAGACAAACGTGGCCAGCAAGTCCGCCGACGTTCGCCCCAAGATCACTCTGGCCTGCTCGGAGTGCAAGGAGCGCAACTACATCACCAAGAAGAACCGTCGGAACACCCCCGACCGTCTCAGCATCGCCAAGTTCTGCGCTCGCTGCGGCAAGCACACCGAGCACCGCGAGACCCGCTGAGCATCGCACAGCGATCCCGGTCTCGGCCGGATAGCGAGCCCCGTCGACATGACGTCGGCGGGGCTTCGTCGTCCCCTCGAGGCGGGTGCCTAGCATCGTCAGGGTGAACGGTCTCAGCCCCTGTGACGACGCCGTCGAGCGACTCGCAGCAGTCCTGAGCGGGGTGCTCGCAACGAGCTCTTCCGAAGTGTCTGACCGCGAGGCTCACCGCCAGGCCCGGCGGGGAGCGACGGCGATCCTCCCCGCCGTGCAGGCCCTGCACCAGGTCCAGGACTGGGTGCGGGACTGCCGGGGAGAGGCTGCCTGGGATGGCCTGGTGCACCGCCGTTGCCGTATGAGTGCGAGCCCCACGGGTGGCGGCGTCGCCCCGGGGCCGGCCGCGGCCGATGGAGTCTCGATCCGGCAGGTCGAGCGCGCAGGGTGGGAGCTCCTTCAGGCGACGGCCGAGGTTGCGGTGGCGGGGTGGTGCTGGACGGTGACCCACGAGCTTGCTCGCCGTACCCTGCCGCCACGGCAGAACACCGTCGACAAGCGGAAACTCACGGCTCCGGAGGCCAGATTTGATACGCCGTCCGACTCCGTGTTCTACCGGCTCACTGACACTGATGTGGACTCCTGGGCACAGGCCAGCGAAGACCGGAACCCCATCCATCTGCTGCCCGGAAGAGCGGCTGCGGCGGGGCTGTCGGCCGGCTCCCATGAGGTCGTTGCTCACGGCCTGCTGCTCGGAGCGATCAGTCTCGCACTCGTCCAGTCTTCGCCTTTGCGGCGGATTGGCCTGGTATTCATTGGTTCTGCTGATGTTCCGGCCTCCCGAGTGCGGCGCGGGCGAGCCGTGGGCGACGCTCGCCGTCGATCCTGCGAGCGGAGACATCATCTCAGGGGCGGCGGCCCGTTCTGCGGCGCCAGTGATGTCCTCCATCCTCGTGACGCCACCCGGAGATGGTGCGGAGTCCCAGTCAGTGTCCTATCGTTACATGAGGAATAGTGATTGCTTACTGGAGGGAATTCTGACGGTGATTCATTACTGTCTTGAAGGAAGTCGGATGAGAACGTGAAAATGAAATTATCGACTACCTCCCAATCATCGGTCAGATGGGGATGATAGCGTAACAAAGGTGGGTATTTGGGATGTCAAACTGATGTATGTCAGGTGACATGAAGTCAGTGTCCTGAATTGTATTTCCTGCACGGGATGATCGGACTCTCGAGATCGGCTCAGTAGCAACGAAAAAGTGGAGGGGTTGCCCTGTGTTCTCAAGGTTGTCTGATGTCGTGGGCTCACTGTCGGTGGGAGTGCTGAGTCTCCGACCGAGTGTGATAAAAAAAGAAGTGGAGCCGCGCTTGTATGAAAGCCAGAGGCGATCAACAAGTTCGTGCTCGAGGGTTCGCGACCTGTCACAGGTCGGTGCTGAGAGGAGTCGATAAAGGTGATTACCGCAGAGCGGACGATGGTGGAAGCGACGGCCTGCGCCGAGGATGTCGAGATGACGTGGACTCAGAGCGATCAGGAAGCCGTTGAGGCCACCTACAGCCAGGAGTCGGCTGGGGCTGCGGGATCTCCCGAGGACGATCGGGGAGCCGGCCGGAGGCTGCGGACAGAGCGACTCCTTGGAGCCGGAGGGCTTCCGCCGACTCGATGAGATCGAGATGGATGCCTGGCGCTCCTTCCTGGCGGCCTCCACCTCCGTCACCGCGCGCCTCAACCGTGAGCTCGAGGCCGGATGCGGCATCTCCATGCACGAGTACGAGATTCTGGTGCGCCTGTCCGAGGCTCCCGACCAGACTCTGCGCATGTCCACTCTCGCCGAGCACGTCTCGCACTCCCGCTCACGGCTGACTCACACGGTCCGGCGTCTGGAGAACGTGGTTACGTCGAGCGCAGTTCCTGCGACTCCGACCGTCGCGGCGTCAACTGCACGCTGACGCCGCAGGGTCTCAGCTTCCTGCGAGAGGCGGCTCCGGTACACCTTGACGGCGTGCGCCGCCATGTCGTCGACCGTCTCAGCCGTGAGCAGCAGGTCGCCATGGCTGAGCTCATGAAGGTCATCGCCCAGGCCCCGGACTCCTCCTGCGGGCTCTCGGCGGCCTCGGCCTCCTGAGGCTCCTGCGCGATCAGTGGGCGTCGTCAGCCGGTCTCGTCACCGGTGGCGGCGCCCATAGGTTTGTCCAGACCACGTCCAGGTCCGCCAGGAGCCGGCGTAGCAACGGCAGGGAGATGCCGACGACTCCGTGGGGGTCGCCGTCGATCCCCTCAATGAAGGCCCCGCCCAGGCCGTCGATGGTGAAGGCTCCGGCGCACCACAGCGGTTCCCCGGTGGCGATGTAAGCCTCGATCTCAGCCGGGGACGGGGAGCCGAAGCGGATGGTGGCCGAGCTGACCCCCTCGGCGATGGCGCCGTCGGCAGTGCGCACCAGGAAGTGCCCCGTGTGCAGGGTGCCGGTGCTCCCGCTCATGGTTCGCCAGCGCTCACGGGCGTCGGCGGCGTCGGCGGGTTTTCCGACGACCTGGCTGCCGATCTCCAGCATGGAGTCGCAGCCCACGACCACCTCGGCCTCCTGCGGGTCTGTGGAGGCCGCGACGTCGAGGGCCTTGGCTCGAGCCAGGGCCTGGACCTGCTCAGCGGCGCTCGGGGCCGCTAGCCCGGCCTCGCGACGCCTGCGGCTCAGTTCCTCGAGCACGGCCCCCTCATCGACGTCGGAGACCCGCACCAACGGCTCGACCCCGGCGGCTCGCAGGGTGGCCAGGCGGCCGGATGACTTCGATGCCAGGAGAATCACGCCGTCAGCCTATACGGGCCGGTAGGCTCGGCTCATGACCTCAGGCGGCAGCCCCTTCTCGCGTCTCGACACCGTTCCCGTCACCGGATCCACCCAGGACGACCTGCGCACGGCCCTCACAGGGCCCGAGCAAGAGTCCTGGCCGCACCTGTCGGCGCTGCGAGCACTTGCTCAGACCGCGGGCAGGGGGCGCTCCGGGCGCGCCTGGGTCACCCCCGACGACGGAGGTGCCCTCCTGGTCTCCGTGGTGCTGCGGCCCCTCGTCCCCGTCGAGCGCCTGGGCCTGGCTGCCGCTGCTGGGCGGCCTGGCCGTCCGCGACGCGCTGGCCCCCCTCGTCGAGGGCCTGCCCTGGCGTGTGGGGACCAAGTGGCCCAACGACGTCGTCGCCCTGCCTGATGACCCGGCGGCCGTGCCCGCAGTGCCCGGCTGGGCCGGCACGCGCAAAGATCGCCGGTGTCCTCAGCGAGCTCGTCACGCCAGAAGCTGCTCAAGGGACTGCAGCTCACGGGCTCGCGTCCGACGTGGTTCCCGCCGACCGTGACGAGGCCCCCATGGTCATCCTCGGGATTGGCGTCAACATCGGGCAGGCGGCCGAGGAGCTGCCGGTTCCCTGGGCCGGCTCCCTGCGCACGCTGGGGGCGGTCGGTGCGGGACGCGGACCGGCGCTGACAGACGCAGCGGAGAGCGTCCTCACGGCGATCGGCCACCAGCTGGCTCGGCTCGTCGGGCAGTGGGAGGATGCCGGTGGCGACGTTGATGCCGCAGACGGCGCGCTCGGGCGCCGGCTGCGCGCAGCGCTGACCACCCTGGGGGAGCGGGTCAGTGTCCAGGCTCCTGACGGTGAGATCGGTGGGCTGGCTGTCGACGTCACCCCCGCCCTCGTGCTGCGCACCCAGGCCGGTGATACTGAGGTCCGTGCCGGCGACGTGACCCTCGTGCGCGTGGAGAGCTGAGGGGCCGTGAGAATCGCGAACTCGTGGCTGTTCTGTATGGACGGCCGCCCAATGGGCATAAGCGTGTGATCTGCGCTACTGTGGCATGGTGACATTAGACAGCCAAGCGAGCCGGGGGCTCGCACCGAACTCCCGCGGGGACGTCCCCACGCAGAATGCGCACGCGGGTGCTCGTCGCGTTGAGGGAGAGGTCGCAGCTGAGGTGGACTCTGCGGAGAGAGCCACCCTGGCGGGACACGAGAGCCTGCTGCTGGGGGAGTCCCCCACCCTTACCCTGACCGAGCTGGCTCAGCGAGCCGGAACCAGTGTGGAGGTGGCGCAGAAGTTCTGGCGCGCCATGGGCTTCGCCGATGTCCAACCCGATGAGGTCCGCTTCACTGACCAGGATGTCGCCGCACTTCAAGACACCGTGGCGCTGCTGGATGAGACCAGCGATTCCTCCCTGGCCTCGGCCAGCGTGCTCGAGCTCCTCAGGGCCCAGTCCTACACCATGGACCGCCTGGTCCTGTGGGAGTTGGAGACCTTCGTCACGGACCTCAGTGAGCGTCTCGGGCTGGATGACACCGCCGCACGGCTGGTGGCCCTCGATCGCATCGACGGCCTCGTGGAGCTCCTGTCGCGCCAGCTGACTTACGTGTGGCGCCGCCACATGGCCTCCATCCTGGGGCGCACCGATGCTGAGGTGTCGACCCGGGGCAGGGAGGACACCGGCCCCGACCTCTACCCGCTCATCCGCTCCCTGGGCTTCGTCGACATCGTCTCCTTCACTCAGCGGGCCCAGGGCATGAGCAAGGCCGCACTGACCCACATGCTCGAGGACTTCGAGAACACCGCCCGGGACGTCATCACCTCCCGAGGGGCGCGGGTGGTCAAGACGATCGGGGACGCTGTCATGTACATCTCCGACGACCTTCTCATCGCCGCCGACGTCGTCACCGCCCTGGTCGATGAGCTCCAGAAGGGGCCGGACGCCATCCGGGTGAGGGCCAGCCTCGTCGAGGGGCGGGTCATCTCCCGCTCCGGGGACGTCTTCGGCCCCACCGTCAACCTGGCCTCCCGGCTCGTGGACGCGGCTGAACCCGGCGGTATCCGCCTGGACGAGTCCACTGCTATGGCCATCCTCCGCTCGCCGGAGGCGGCACGGTACCGGGTGGGGCAGTGCCATGAGGTGGTGGCCAAGGGGCTGGGGCAGATCGTGCCCTGGTCGCTGGAGCGGACCTCGCCGACCCGCCCCTGAGTCGGAGCCGTCGTTCCGTTACCATCTCGTGATTTTCTGTCCGTTCGGCTTGTGAACGAGCCTCTCGAGCACGAGGGTTTTTCCGCGGTATCGTCGCCGAAACGTGTTCTTGGTGTGAGCGGGTGGGGAGTCGTCGCCCGGAAGTGGTCACGTCTTGGTATCTTCTCCACCCCTGGGACGATGGCGGTGGGGGCGTGTCGTCGCCTAACATCGCGGATGTGACAACTGTTCTGCTCGTCGAAGACGACCCTGCCATCTCCGAACCCCTCGCCCGCGCCTTCGGACGCGAGGGCTATGAGGTCCTGACTCATGGCACCGGTAAAGGCGCCCTCGAGGAGGTCTCGGCCGCTGACATCATCGTCCTGGACCTGGGGCTGCCGGATATCGACGGCCTGGACGTGGCCCGTCAGGTGCGGGCCCAGGGCCTGACCATTCCGATCCTCATGCTCACCGCCCGTAGCGAGGACTCCGACCTCGTCGTCGGTCTGGATGCCGGAGCCGATGACTACGTCACCAAGCCCTTCCGCCTGGCCGAGCTGTTGGCGCGCGTGCGGGCGCAGGTCCGCCGCGCTTCGGGGGAGGCCACCGAGGATGAGTTGAGCGTCGGTGAGATCCGAGTCGACGTCGCTGCTCACCGGGCCTTCGTCGGTTCGCGCGAGCTGCAGCTGACAACCCGGGAGTTCGAGCTGCTCCGGGTCCTGGTGCGCGCCGGCGGCAAGGTCGTCTCCGGTGAGGACATCCTCAAGGAGGTCTGGGGTGAGGACCCCACCGGCAGCCCCCAGACCCTCCAGATGCACGTGACCTGGCTGCGTCGCAAGCTCGGTGACGATGAGGAGCGGCCTGCGCTTCTGCTGGCCCACGAGGACGGTTACCTCCTGAGCGTCGGCTGAGCCGCTGACCGGGAGGGCCTCCCCGGAGGAGTGACGGGTTCCCACGCCGCCTCGATGAGCTGATCGGGGCTGAAGGAGGACGTGCCATGCGGCGTTACGCCATGACGATGACGATGTCGGCGGTGTCCGTGGCCGTTGTCCTGCTGGGACTGCCGCTGGGTGGCGCCTGGATCGTCAGCGCGTTGCGCTCCGCCGGAAGCGGTGACCGGGTCATCATCATCGGCACGGTCATCCTCACGGTTCTGGTGCTCACCGGTACCGCGCTCACGGCGGCCTCCGTTGTGGCCTCCCGGGTCTCCAGGCGCATCTCGGCCCCGCTCATCTACCTGGCTGCTGAGGCCGAGCAGCTCGGCAGCGGTCAGGTCCGCCCGAGGCTGCGCTCCTCGGGGATCGAGGAGATCGACCTGGTCCAGGCCGAGCTTGTGCGCTCGGCCGAGCGCGTGGCCGGGCGCATCGCCGCTGAGCGACAGTTCGCCTCCGATGCCTCCCACCAGTTGCGCACGCCGCTGACCAGCTTGTCACTGCGCCTGGAGGAGATCGAGCTGCTCGCGGGTGAGGAGGAGGTGCGGGCGGAGGCCCACGCCTGCCTGGAGCAGGTTGAGAGGCTCACCGGCGTTGTTGAGGACCTGCTCAAGGTCTCGCGCCGTTCCGGGGGCGGGACCACGGAGGCGCTTCACCTCAAGGACATCTTCGCTCAGCAGCGCGAGGAGTGGGAGCCGGCCTTCGAGCAGGCCGGGCGCACCATCACCTTCTCCGATGAGATCAGCCACCCGGTGCTGGCCACGCCCGGGTCCCTGGCCCAGGTGCTGGCCACCGTCATTGAGAACTCCCTGCGCTACGGGGCCGGGACGACCTCGGTGAGTGTGCGCGGGGCCAACGGCGGTCATGCGGTCTTCATCGACATCGCCGATGAAGGAGAGGGCGTGGCCGAGGACATCGCACCGCACGTCTTCGAGCGGCATGTCTCCGGCTACGGCTCCACCGGTGTCGGGCTGGCCCTGGCCAAGGACCTCGTCGAGGCCGACGGCGGCCGCATCGAGTTGTCGCAGCGCAGCCCGGCCGTCTTCTCCATCCTGCTCAACGCCGTCCCCAAGTCCCTGGACCCCAACAACGTCCTCCCGCAGGGCGCGCTGGTCTCGGTGGGGCGTCGTCGTCGTTTCTGAGTCGCTGCTGAACCCTCGCGCGACGACGAGGTGAGGGCTGAGAGGCGGGGCGTCAGGACTTCTGGCGGCGGGACTTGATGAGCTGCGAGATGCCGGAGATGAGCATCGGCGCCACTGAGATGAAGACGATCACCAGGATCATGGCGTCGATGTTGTCCTGGATCCACGTGATCGTTCCCAGGAAGTAGCCCAGCCAGGTGATGCCGAAGGCCCAGAAGGTGGCGCCCAGGATGTTGAAGGTGATGAAGTGGCGGTAGTTCATCTTGCCGACACCGGCGATGACGGGCGTGAAGGTGCGCACGATCGGCACGAACTGGGCCAGGGTGACGGCCTTGCCGCCGTGGCGCTCGAAGAAGTCCGAGGTGCGGTCCACGTACTCCTGCTTGAACAGACGGGAGTCGGGCTTGTTGAAGATCGCGGGTCCCGCCTTGCGGCCCGATGAGGTAGCCGGTCTGGTTGCCGGCGACGGCCGCGAGCCACACGAGGGGGGCCGCCACCCAGATGGGGACGGGAACTCCGTCAGCCGGGTTGGTCTCGCCGATGGCCACGAACATCCCCAGGGTGAACAGCAGTGAGTCACCGGGCAGGAAGAAGCCGATGAGCAGGCCGGTCTCGGCGAAGATGACGAGCATGACGCCGAGGATGGCCCAGGGGCCGATCCAGCCGACGATGCTTTGATGATGAAGGTGGCGTCGAGCCACTCGGGGCCGAGCATCGGTGCGTGGACTAAGGGGAGGGCGGTGGGCAGGTTCAGCGCCGGTGCCAAGGAAGTCAGGGCAGTCACCGTGCAAGGCTAAACGCTGCCCCGGCGGCCATGCCGTGAGAGCGATCCCCTCGGGGCTGTGGCATCGGGCACCCCGCAGGCCGCGGCCAACTGGGCCGGTCCTCTCGGGCCTCAGGGGCGAGACTGAGACGGGAACGGCCGCAGACTCAGGGCCCGCTGCCCGGGCCTGCCCCTGGGCGGCGGTGTTGTCGGTACTGTCGGTGTCGTCGCCGGGGGAGCGGTCCTTGTGCCCGGTGAAGACGATGTAGTGGTAGAAGACGAAGCGGAATGCCGTCCCCAGGCCGAAGCCGACGACGTAGGCGGCGACGTTGTCCGCCAGCGGGGAGGTCAGCCCCAGGACGTGGTGGGTGAACAGCAGGCAGAACTGTGTGATGGCGATACCGCCCAGGTTGGCCAGGACGAACAGCGTGGCCTCGCGGGCGACGTTCTTCTGGGTGCGGCCCCGGTAGGTCCAGTAGCGGTTCGCGATCCATGAGAAGACGGTCGCCGTCGAGGAGGCCATCAGCTGGGCGGAGTTGGGGTGACCGGAGAGGACACCGGTGGGGCCGTGCTGGAGCAGGTTGAACAGGCCGACGTCGATCACGTAGGCCGCAGCGCCCACCATGCCGAACTGCATGAACTCCTTGACGAGGGCGATGAGCCTCTGGGTCAAGGAGTTGCCGGAGGAGCGCGTCATGGCGGGCATCCTATGCCGATCACAGTCAGGTCACGCAAACCGGGGCCGCTCACGGAACCCAGTGAACACTGACGCTGCCCAGGTCCCACACCCACGAGACCCACAGCAGCTGGCCGGCGACGCAGGCCGCCAGCAGGGCCAACCGTCGGCGGATGGTGCCGGCCGCCACGGCCAGCGCCCAGCCCACCGGGGCCAGGGGCAGCAGGAGACGCAGCACCGACGTCGTCGGATCGAAGAAGACCAGGAGGTAGAGCAGGTAACCCAGGCACCAGAACCAGGCCGCGGGCCCCAGGGCCCGCAGGCTCGGGGCGCTCAGGAGCAGGCCCACGGCGACAAGCACGACGACCAGCAGGGCCGGACCCAGGTGCGGACCCACCCAGTCGCCCAGGCGGACCGCCCACTGCACGACGGGCGCCAGGTCCGCCCCACGCCAGGAGGTCTCGGTGGCGGTGTAGGCGTCCTGTCGGCCCGTGACCAGCCAGGCGATGACCGGCCAGCTCAGGGCCGCCGAGCAGGTGAGCAGGGCCAGCGCCAGCAGTCGCAGACGCGCGCCCGGCGCCTGAGGGGCGTGACCCGGCAGAAGACGGGAGAACCAGGTGGGCGGGACCCAGCCCCGGGCGCAGGCCACCTCCCAGACCCACCACAGCCCCAGCGCCGCCCCCAGCGGGACACCGATGGGGCGGGCGAAGCAGGCCGCCAGCGCCACGGGGATCGCGGCCAGTGCCCGCCCGCGGCTCACCAGCCACAGCGTCAGCCCCACCAGGACCAGACCCAGGGGCTCGGCGTAAGGTACCTGGAGAACCGCGGCGCACGGTGAGGACCAGGCCAGAGCCACCGCCCACAGGGAGGCCCGGCCGCCCGTCAGTGGTGAGAGCCAGCGGTCCATGACGATCGCCGCCGACGCCGAGGCCAGGACCGACACGAGGGCGGCGCGCACGTAGAAGGACCAGCCGGTCCAGCCCAGCAGGGAGGCCACAGCGCTCAGCAGTGGCATGAAGGCCCACGTGTTCTGGGCCACTCGTCCGTCGTCGCCGACGGGCAGCCGCTCCGGGTAGCCCTCCTCAACGATCCTGTTGTACCAGCCGGCGTCCCAGAAGCGCAGGTGCTCCTCCCAGGACGGCGCGGCCCCGGCCCACGGGGTGGCGGGCGTGTCCTGGGCGCCCAGCCGCAGGATGATGAAGGTCAGGGCGCTCGCCGCCGCCCAGACCGCCAGGACCTGGAGCCAACGGCGCGGCCCCGAGGTGGCGCCGTGCGTCGCAGGTAAGGGCAGGGCCTGTCGGGCGGTGGAGGACGCTGAGGACTCTGAGACGAGTGGGGTCACGGCCCCACCCTACGGTCTGGACCCGGGCGCGGTGAGGATGAGCGACATGCGGGTAGCCTTGGGGTGTGAGCGCACCCATCGTCGCCGTGATCGGAGGCGGGCAGCTGGCCCGCATGATGCAGGAGGAGGCCAGTGCTCTGGGGATTCACCTCAGGGCGCTGGTGGAGGCCGCGGACGGGTCCACCGGACAGGTGACCCCGGACGCCCCCGTCGGAGCCGCCGACGACGAGGCTGCCGTGCGCGCCGTCGTCACCGGGCACGGGACTGACGGGCCCGCAGGGGGGCCGGCCTCGGTCCTCACCTTCGAGCACGAGCATCAGGACTCGGCCCTCCTGGAGAGGCTCCAGGCCGAGGGAGTCAGTGTCCAGCCCACCCCGCAGGCCCTGACCCTGGCCCGCGACAAGCTCGCCATGCGGAGGATGATGAGTGAGGCCGGGCTCCCGCAGCCCGCCTGGGCGGAGGTCGGCGGGCCGCAGCAGGAGAGCGCCGAGCAGATGGTCGATGCCATCGAGGCCTTCGCCGCCGAGCACGGCTGGCCCGTGGTCCTCAAGACGCCGCGTGGAGGCTATGACGGCCACGGGGTGCTGCTGGTGCGCAGCGCCGAGTCCCTGCGCCAGGGCGAGGCGGCCGAGTGGATCGCCTCGGTGGCGCGCGCCCGAGCTGGCCAGGGCGACGGCCGCGGGGCCGGAGGGGGAGGCAGCCTCGGAGGAGCAGCGGTGACCAGTCTCCTGGTGGAGCAGGCGATCCCCTTCACTCGCGAGCTCGCTGTCCTGCTGGCCCGCACCCCCAGCGGGCAGGTGTCGGTGTGGCCAGTGGCCCAGACGGTCCAGGAGGACGGCATGTGCGCCGAGGTCCTGGCGCCGGCGCCCGGTCTCGACTCGGCCGCCGTCGAGGAGGCCGAGCTCATCGGCCGCACGGTCGCCGAGCGCGCCGGGGTGACCGGGGTGCTCGCCGTCGAGCTCTTCGCCGTGGAGGCCTTCGGGGAGCCCACGCGTCTGTACGTCAACGAGCTGGCGATGCGTCCCCACAACTCCGGTCACTGGACCCAGGACGGGGCCGTCACCAGCCAGTTCGCCCAGCACCTGCGGGCGGTTCTCGACCTGCCGCTGGGGGCCACGGAGGCCACGGCGCCCACCACCGTCATGGTCAACCTCATTGGCGGCCGTCGCGAGCCGGGGACCGACGCCCTGGCCCGGGCCATGGCCGCGCACCCCGAGGCCCGCATCCACCTCTACGGCAAGCAATGGCGAACGGGACGCAAGCTCGGGCACGTCACCATGACGGTCGGCCCGGACCAGGAGGTCGCCGACGTCGTCGAGCAGGCGCGCGGCGCGGTCGCCATCCTGCGCGGGGACGCCTGAGCCGGCCGCATTCAGACCACGGCACGTAGGGCACGACAGAACACTGCAGGACACCGAAAACAGGGAGGACGTTGATGAACGAGGTCAGCGCAACGACGACGGGCACGCAGGACGCGGGGCGGCCGGTGGTCGGCATCGTCATGGGGTCGGACTCGGACTGGCCGGTCATGGGGGCCGCCGCCGAGGTCCTCGACGAGTTCAAGGTGGCCTATGAGGCCGACGTCGTCTCCGCCCACCGCATGCCCACCGAGATGATCGACTACGGGCGCACCGCTGCTGAGCGGGGGCTGCGCGTCATCATCGCCGGCGCCGGGGGAGCGGCCCACCTGCCCGGAATGCTGGCGGCCGTCACCGAGCTGCCGGTGATCGGGGTGCCGGTGCCGCTGAAGTACCTCGACGGCATGGACTCCCTGCTGTCCATCGTGCAGATGCCCGCCGGGGTCCCGGTGGCCACCGTCTCCATCGGCGGGGCCCGCAATGCCGGGCTGCTGGCGGTGCGCATCCTCGCCTCCGGTCAGGGGCCGGAGGCCGCCCGCCTGGGCGCTGCGATGCGGGCGTTCCAGACGGACCTCAGCGAGGTCGCCCACGCCAAGGGCGCCGCCCTGCGCGAGCGGCTGCAGGATTGACGATCAACCGTTTGCGGGACGAGTGCGAAGGTCGCTGGCTGTGTCAGGAGCCGGCCTTGAAGGCCTCTTGCCAGAACTCATCGGCGTCCCAGTCGGCTTTCATTCCCAGGGCATTCAGTGGGATGCGTTGATATTCGCCTAAAAGAGGTGCAGCCTCAGGGCCCACGTCGAGTGCGGGCTGATGGTGAACAAGATCGACTGAAGAGAGACGAGAACGGGGTAGAGTCTCTTTCGTTCTAGAGCTCTTGGATTGCCGGTATCAAAGGTGCTGCGATCGGTGAGCCAGCGGACGGTCGGGCCTTCTGGGGATCGCTGGATATACGCCGAGGAACCTGTTCCAGAGACGTCCGTGGTGGGCGCAGATGTTGCGCACCCTCACGTAGGTCTTGAGCCAGGACTGCAGTACCTGGTCAGGGAGGTTGAGTTCTCTTGCAATTTGTCTTGCGGTACCTGAGGGTCAGGTTGGTGTAAAGGTGATGAAGCTCGCCGGCGGTGAGCAGCTCGATGACCAGCCAAGACGGTGGTGTCTCTGGAGACGAGTAGGTGGCGAGGTAGTGCGAGAGGGCATCAGGGTAGTGGAGGTGATCCGCCTGTTCGCCGCGATCTGAGGGAGTGCGCTGTCGTTCGCGTTCTGTGAGGTGCTCGATGCGTTCAATCGTTGTGGAGTATCCTTTTCGGCTTTTGATAGTTGGAGGCGTTTTGGTACCAGAAGGCTCCGCCTTCGCCGTGTATTGACATTGTGTTGGACACTGCGGCGCGCACCGCGACCTCGACGCGTTCAAGGGCGTCCATTGTCATGAGGCGCAGCTGGCGATCGAACACGTAGATATAGAGGATGTCGTCGAAGGTGGTGCCCGACTTGAAGGAGTGGGTGGTTCGGTCGGCTTGGAAGGGGATTGTGTAGGGGGAGAGCCGATAGTATCCGATGTGTCGGAGGTATCTGGCGGCGCGATTCCGGTCGGTGATGATGAGTCCGCGTTCAATGTAGCGCTCAATGAGCTCGTTCTCGTCGAGTGCTGGTTTATCGTAACGTTGACCTGGAGGATTCATCCTCGAATGGTGAGGTGTTGGCGTGTAAAAACCCCCCGATTTGGGCGTGCTCTGACGAGCGAGAGGCCTGGGGGGTGTTGTGGTGCCAGTGTACACCGGTGTGCGGGGTGTTGGGTGAGGAATGTACTGACGCGTGGATCTCGCGTTCGTTTCTGTTCGTTTCTGAGCGAGTGTGGGTAGACTGGGGGCATGAGCATTCTCGTTGCTGGAGGCGCCGGCTACATCGGCGCGCACGTGGTCCGACTTCTCCTCGAGCGCGGGGAGGAGGTCGTCGTCGTCGATGACCTGTCCTACGGGACGCCGGAGCGAGTCAAGGGGGCCTCCCTCGTCGAGCTCGACGTCGCCAGCGGCCAGGCCCCCCAGACCCTCGCCGAGGTCATGGACTCGCACGGCGTCACCGCCGTCATCCACTTCGCCGCCCGCAAGCAGGTGGGCGAGTCCGTCGAGCGCCCCGCCTGGTACTACCAGCAGAACGTCGGCGGCCTGGCCAACATGCTGCTGGCCATGGAGACCGCCGGCGTCAAGCAGATGATCTTCTCCTCCTCGGCCGCCGTCTACGGCATGCCCCCGGTGGAGGTCGTTCCCGAGGACATCGACTGCCGCCCCATCAACCCCTACGGAGAGACCAAGCTCATCGGGGAGTGGATGATGGCCGACGCCGAGAAGGCCTGGGGACTGCGCTGGGCCGGCCTGCGCTACTTCAACGTCGCCGGAGCCGGCTGGGACGACCTGGGCGACATGGCCACCCTCAACCTCATCCCCATGGTCCTCGACCGCCTCGCCAAGGGCGAGACCCCCAAGATCTTCGGCACTGACTACCCCACCCCCGACGGCACCTGCGTGCGCGACTACATCCACGTCAAGGACCTGGCGGTCGCCCACATCGCCGCCCTGGACTACCTGGCCGGCGGCCAGGAGATGGCCGAGCACGTCTTCAACGTCGGCACCGGCCAGGGCGCCTCGGTGCGGGAGGTCGTCTCCAAGGTCATCGCCTCCACGGGCCTGGACCTGGAGCCCGAGGAGCTCGCCCGCCGCGCCGGCGACCCGCCCCAGCTCATCGGCAACGCCACCCGCATCGGCGAGGTCCTGGGGTGGAAGGCCGAGCACGACCTGGACGACATCGTCGCCTCCTCCTACACCTCCTGGCAGGCCGACCCCAACCGGCCCCACTTGGGCTGAGCGTCAGGACTGGTTGAAGTCCGCGGCCGTCAGCTTCCCGTCGCGCAGCTTGGAGAAGAAGTTCGGGGCGGTGGTGTCCTGCAGCAGTACCGTCTCGCCGATGTCGGCGTCCTCGGGGGAGTAGGCGGGATCCTCAATGGGCGGGGCCCCGGTCAGGCCGCCGCCGGAGGCGGAGCGGAAGGCCAGCACCATCTGGGCGATGCTCATGGTGCCGGCGCTGCGATCCACCGTGAGCGCGTTCGTACCGGCGTCGACCAGCGCGTCCTGCCGGGAGAAGGAGAAGGCGGTGGACGGCGCTGCCGCCTTGGAGACCACTGCGGAGATGACGGCGCGCTGGCGCTGACCGCGACCCACGTCACCGTTCGGGTCCGACTTGCGCATCCGGGAGTAGGCCAGCGCCTTCGTCCCGTCCACCGTCTGACACGTGCCCTGAGAGGTGTCCCAGACCAGGCCGGAGTCCTCATCGGCGACGTCGTAGTCCAGGCAGACGTTGACCCCGCCGACGGCGTCGACCATCTGGGACACCCCGGTCATGCCGACCTCCACATAGTGGTCCACGGTCAGCCCGGAGAGCTTCTCCACGGTCTGGACCAGCAGCTTGGGGCCGCCGAAGGAGTAGGCGGCGTTGATCTTGTTCTCCCCGTACTCGGGAATGTCCACGAAGGTGTCGCGCGGCAGGAGGTCAGGCTCGTCTGCCCGTTGTCCGCCTTGTGCAGCAGCATGACGGAGTCGGCACGCGCCCCCTCGGTCTCATCCTGGACGGCACCGCCACGCGCATCCGATCCCACGATGAGCCAGGTCTCGCCGGGAGTGTCCGCCGCCCCGGACAGGGGCATCGACGCGGTGGAGCTGGGAGGAGACGTCGTTCCACAGCCAGGCGACCCGCGCTGCGATCAGAGCCAGGGCGACGACGATGACGACGACCGTCCAGCCCACGATCCGGCGCCACCTCGGGACGGGAGCGCTGCGGTCGCCGCGGACGCTCGGGCCTGAGCGACGGCCCACCCGCAGCGGGCTCGCGCGGGGACTGCGGGGCCGAGGAGCCCACGGGGTAGGTGCCGCGCCGCACGGGCATCGCCTGAGTGCGCTCCGGCTTGGACGCGCCGTTGCCGACGCCGGCATCCGGCTCCAAGGGGATGGCGCTCGACCCGGCCCGGGCGTGGCTGCCCTCGCTGAGACGGCGCGGAGGGAGCGACGCGGCTGGACTGAGGGCGGCTGCTGGCCCTCCCGCGCGGAGGCGGACTGAGCCGAGGCCGGCCGGTCACTGTCGTTACGGCCCAGGACCGAGTGCCGCTGAGGGCGGCGGGCGGTCGGTGATGACGGGCGGCGCGGGGAACCGCCGGCAACGTCAGTGGGCTGGGCGACGGCCTCGCCGCCGGACGCCTCCCCGCGCTCGCGGCTGCGCTGGTTGACAGCATCAATGGGGCGCTGCCTGCGTTGAGGCCTGCCTCCACCGGAGCCCGGGGTGATCGAGGGCGGGAGTGAGTCGTCTGTCGGAGTCACACCACTGATTCTGCCTCAGGCGGGGCAGGCAGGGGTGGTCGGCTTCGCGGCGGGTTGCTGCTGAGGGGTACTCGCATTGGGGGCCTGAGTGGTCGGCGCCGGCGTCGGGGTGGGCCTGGGAGGGGCTCGGAGGTCTCAGCCGACTCGTCAGTGCTCTGCGAGGAGGAGTCGTCCGTGGTGGCGCTCGAGTCCGACGAGGCCGGGGCCGAGGTGTCGGTGGGGACGGGCTTGTCCTCCTCGAGGGCCTTCCAGACCTTCTTGGCGCCCTCAGAGGGACCACCTGGTTCGGGTCGGCTGCGGGCTCGTTCGGCATGGTGACGAAGTTGATCTTGTCGATGCCCACGCCCTGGATGGAGTAGGCCAGACCCGACAGGTTGCCGATCTGACCGATGCGCTCAGACGTGGTGAGGGTCTCCAGGGTGCTGGTGAGGAAGCCGGACTGCGTCAGGAGGCTGGAGGACAGCGCCTTGGAGGCCATGGCCCGCATGAGGTTCTGCTGACGGGTGATGCGGGAGAGATCCGAGCCGTCGCTCACCCCGTGCCGGACACGGGCGTACTGCAGGGCGTTCTCGCCGTCCAGCTTCTGGCAGCCCTCAGCGAGCTTGAAACCGGTGTACTCGGAGTCGTCAATGGCCTCATCGACCTGCACGTGGACGCCGCCGAGGGAGTCGACCACCTTGGACAGACCGGTGAAGTCGACGACGACGAAGTCATCGATGCGCACGTGCGTCAGCGTCTCCACCGTCTTGAGGGTGCAAGCGGCTCCAGAGGCCACGGCCTTCTTGTCGTTGCTGTCTCCTGCTCCCTTGGCGAAGGCGGAGTTGAACGGTGTGTCCTCACTGGACTCGGTCTTCTCCCCGTCGAGGGTGGTGCACTCGGGGATGTCGACCAGCGTGTCGCGAGGGATGGACACGGCGTCGACGCGCTTGCGGTCGGCCGAGATGTGCATGACCAGCGCCGTGTCGGAGCGGGCCACGGAGACCTCGTCGTTGCCCTGTGACCCGTCCACGTTGTTGTTCCCCGCGCGGGAGTCGGTGCCCAGGATCAGGAGGTTGACGGCACGACCCTCGTAGCTGTCCGGCGGCTTGGTGCCGGGCCGGTCGTCCTCGGAGAGAAGGCTGTCGACGTTGAACCAGGTGATCCGCGACTGGATGTTGTGCCACGCGAAGCCCGCGGCGGAGACGACGAAGATCGTCACCGCGAGCAGGCTGAGTCCTACTCGGCGGGCCAGACGGCGTCCGAGTTCCTTGGAGGAGTGCCGCGCGTGCGGCTTACTGAACTGAGGCACGGAAGCGATCATAGGGAACGAGACTGCTAAACCATATGGGTCTGCCCTACACCTGTTACATGAGATTTACCCAACGCGGGGTGAAGCCCCTCACACGGATAACGGGGCTAGGCTCTCCGCGTGACCAGTGTTGCCAAACCCACGCCGAACAGCGCCTCGGCCACTCCCGCCAGTGCTTCGAATCAGGTACGGGGAGCCCTCGGGGGCTCAGGCTCTCGCTCCCGACGAGCAGAGCGTGCGAGTGGTGACGGTCGCCTTCAACCCGGGCGAGGAGCTGGAGCGCTTCCTGGCCTCCTTGGCCACGGCGACGGCGCGCAGACTCGTCGTCGTCATCGCGGACAACGGCACCGAGCACGACGTCGTCACTGCTGCTGCTCAGCGCCACGGGGCGCGCGTCGTCGGGGACGGCACCAACCTCGGTTACGGGGCGGGCGCCAACCTGGCGGCCGCGGATCTGGAGGAGGACTGGATCGTGGTGGCCAATCCCGATCTCGTCTGGAGGCCCGGGAGCCTGGACGTCCTCATCGATGCGGGCCTGGCCAACCCGGCGGCCGGTTGCCTGGGGCCCCTCCTGCTCAACCCCGACGGCACCGTCTACCCCTCCGGGCGCGCCCTGCCCTCCCTGCTCAAGGGCGCCGGGCACGCCGTCCTGGGCAGGATCTGGCCGGACAACCCCTTCTCGGCCGCCTATCACACCGCCGGACAGGGGGACTTCGGGCAGACCCGAACGGTGGGATGGCTCTCGGGGGCCTGCCTGCTGCTGCCCGCCGCCGCCTGGAGGCGCCTGGAGGGCTTCGACGACGAGTACTTCATGTTCTTCGAGGACGTGGACTTGGGGGAGCGGGTCGGGCGGGCCGGCTGGCTCAACGTGCAGGTGCCGGGACTCCGTCGTCGTCCACGAGCAGGGGGCCAGCTGGAAGGCCCGCCCCGAGAAGATGATCCGGGCGCACCACGCCTCCGCCCGCCACTACCTCAGCGGGCGTCTACGACGCCCCGTGGCAGGCGCCGGTGCGCTGGCTGCTGACTGGCGGTCTGCGCCTGCGTGAGGAGTTCGAGGTTCGCGCCTCCCGATCCTGAGGGGGAAGCGCCCGGTGCGCTCGCGGCGCCTCGGGGTCAGTCCTCAGTCGTCGGTCTCAGTAGTGAGCCGTGCGGCGGCAGGGGGCTCGGGGGCGTCGTCCAGGGCGATGCGGCGAGCCAGGTGAGTGATCTGGCGCTCTCTGGCGCTGTTGCGCCGGAAGGAGGAGAGGATCTGCGCCAGGAAGGCGATGACCAGGGCGTAGAGCAGGAAGTCAGTGCCTCGCCCGACTCCCATCCGGTGCGCGATCGAGCTCATCACCCAGGGGAAGGTGATGTTGAAGACGGCGAAGGCCACGAAGGCCAGGGTGACCAGCCTGCGGGCGGCCATGTGGCGGGCCCCGCCGGGGGTGCGCAGCATCATCCAGCCGACGGCGATCACGGCCAGGATCAGGGCGGCCTGGATGTAGAGCTGGTGGTTCGTGATCGGGGTGACCTGGGCGGCGAACTGATGAATCATGGGCTGTGCCTTCCGTGCCGGGCTCAGGAGAAGAGCAGGTCGACCAGGATGTTGACCGAGTTCCACAGGGACTGGCCCTTGGAGCGGGAGTAGTCGGTGTAGACGATGTGCACCGGGAACTCGCGCCAGGGCATGCCGGTGGCGCCGATCTTGCGAATGATCTCGCTGGCGTGCGCCATCCGGTTCTGCCTGAGGTCGAGCTGCGCCAGGACGTCGCGGCGGAGCACCCGCAGGCCGTTGTGGGCGTCGGTCAGGCGCATGCCGGAGGTGTGCGAGCTGACGGCCGCCGCTGTGCGCAGGACGAGTCGCTTGAGCCAGCCCCACCGGGGAGGGGCCCTCGAGGAAGCGTGAGCCCAGGACGACGGCGAGATCCTCATCGCGCGCCGCGGCGACCATGGCGGCGGCGTCGGCGGGGGAGTGCTGGCCGTCGGCGTCGAAGGTGACGACGTAGTCGGCATTCGTCTTCTCCAGGACGTAGGAGAAGCCCGTCTGCAGCGCTGCGCCCTGGCCGAGGTTGATCGGGTGGCGCACGACCACGGCCCCCGCGGCCGCGGCCTCCCGGGCCGAGGCGTCCTTGGAGCCGTCGTCGACGACAACGACATAGGGGAAGATGGTGCGAGCCTGGGAGATGACCTCGCGCACGACGGTCGCCTCGTTGTACAGGGGATGACGAGCCAGGTGTCGGTGACCGGGAGCGCCGGGTGGGCTCCCCGGTCTGCGTTGCGGTGGAGGTAGTCACCACCGCATTCTTGCACGCGAAGATGGGGCGCCAGCCCTCTTGCGGGAGGCGGGGCGGTCGGCGTTGGTGGGGTAGGGTCTCCTTCGGGGCGTGCCCAGGGCGTCGTCTCGCGAGGATCAGTCCCCTAGGATGGGGCCGGTCGTGCAGCGCCGCCGCCTCCGGCGACCGGAGCGGCACGGCTTCCGGCAGCCACCAGGCTGCCCGGACTCATTCGATCGTCAGGGGCGGTGCGAGCCGCCCGCACAGGAGTCGCCGTGGCCACCCGCATCGCCCCGTCCGCCGATGTCTCCGAGGAAGCCGTGCTCGGAGAGGGCACCAGCATCTGGCACCTCGCACAGGTCCGTGAGCACGCCGTCCTCGGACGGGACTGCATCGTGGGGCGCGGCGCCTACATCGGTGAGGGCGTCGTCATGGGGGACAGCTGCAAGGTGCAGAACTACGCCCTGGTCTACGAGCCGGCCCGCCTGGCCGACGGGGTCTTCATCGGTCCGGCGGTCACGCTGACCAACGACCACTTCCCCGGGCCGTCAGCCCCGACGGCTCGCTCAAGTCCGCCGCCGACTGGGAGCCCGTGGGAGTCACCATCGAGGCAGGGCGCGTCGATCGGCGCCCGCGCCGTGTGCGTCGCCCCGGTGCGCATCGGGGCCTGGGCCACGGTGGCCGCCGGCGCCGTGGTCACCAGGACGTCCCCGCCCACGCCCTGGTCGCCGGAGTCCCCTGCCCGCCGCATCGGCTGGGTCGGGCGCGCCGGCGAGCCCCTCACCCGCCGACCCCGGCCCCGACGGCGCCCCGCGCTGGCGCTGCCCCGTCACCGGGACCCTGTACGAGCAGTACGATGCCGAGCCCGCTGCCGGGTCCGGCGCGCAGGCCAGCTCCGAATCCACCACCATCCGAGAGGTCACCCACTGATGTCACGCGAGTTCATCCCAGCAGCCAAGCCGATCATCGGGCAGGAGGAGCGCGACGCCGTCGACGCCGTCCTCACCTCGGGCATGGTCGTCCAGGGGCCCCAGGTCAAGGCCTTCGAGGAGGAGTTCTCCGCCCAGGTCGTCGACGGCGTCCACTGCGTGGCCGTCAACTCCGGCACCTCGGCCCAGCACGTGGCCACCCTGGCCAGCGAGCTCCAGGAGCGCGCCGGCGGGGCCCCGGAGGTCATCGTCCCCTCCTTCACCTTCGCCGCCACCGGCAACTCGGTGGCCATCAGCGGCGCCGTGCCGGTCTTCGCCGACATCGACCCGGTGACCTTCACCGGGGCACCTGACCAACCGCGAGGTGCGCGAGGCTCTATGCCGCCACCGACTTCGCCTGCTTCCTCAACTGCTCCGACGGTGAGGGCGTCCCGGTGGCCGTCATGGAGGCCCAGGCGGCGGGCATGCCGGTCGTGGCCACCGCCGCCGGCGGGACCGGCGAGATCGTCCACGACGGCGAGAACGGCCGGCTCGTCCCGGTGGAGGTCACCGCCGCGCAGGTGGCCGACGCCGTCGAGTCCGTGATGGACCTCAGCGACGCCCAGTACGCAGCCATGAGTGCGCAGGCCCACGCCACTTGGGCGAGGATGTCGGACGCGCAGCGTCAGTACCGGGAGTTCGTCGACGGCCTGGTGGCCCTGGAGGGCTGAGGTCATCTGCCGGGACCGTCTTCCTCCGCCTCTTCTCAGCGGCGTCGCTGAGGAGAGGCGCCGGCGATGTCGTCTCGCGGGGGTCAGTCCCCTAGGATGGGGCCGGTCGTGCAGCGCCGCCGCCTCCGGCGACCGGAGCGGCACGGCTTCCGGCAGCCACCAGGCTGCTCGGACTCATTCGATCGTCAGGGCGGTGCGAGCCGCCCGCACAGGAGTCGCCGTGGCCACCCGCATCGCCCCGTCCGCCGATGTCTCCGAGGAAGCCGTGCTCGGAGAGGGCACCAGCATCTGGCACCTCGCACAGGTCCGTGAGCACGCCGTCCTCGGACGGGACTGCATCGTGGGGCGCGGCGCCTACATCGGTGAGGGCGTCGTCATGGGGGACAACTGCAAGGTGCAGAACTACGCCCTCGTCTACGAGCCGGCCCGCCTGGCCGACGGGGTCTTCATCGGCCCGGCGGTCACGCTGACCAACGACCACTTCCCCCGGGCCGTCAACCCCGACGGCTCGCTCAAGTCGGCCGCCGACTGGGAGCCCGTGGGAGTCACCATCGAGCAGGGCGCGTCGATCGGCGCCCGCGCCGTGTGCGTGGCTCCGGTGCGTATCGGGGCCTGGGCCACGGTGGCTGCCGGCGCCGTGGTCACCAAGGACGTTCCCGCCCACGCCCTGGTCGCCGGGGTCCCCGCCCGCCGCATCGGCTGGGTCGGGCGCGCCGGTGAGCCCCTCATCCCTCCGACCCCGGCCCCGACGGCGCCCCGCGCTGGCGCTGCCCCGTCACCGGGACCCTGTACGAGCAGTTCGACGCCGAGCCCGCTGCCGGGTCCGGCTCGCAGTCCAGCTCGAATCCACCACCATCCGAGAGGTCACCCACTGATGTCACGCGAGTTCATCCCAGCAGCCAAGCCGATCATCGGGCAGGGAGGGCGCGACGCCGTCGACGCCGTCCTCACCTCGGGCATGGTCGTCCAGGGGCCCCAGGTCAAGGCCTTCGAGGAGGGTTCTCCGCCCAGGTCGTCGACGGCGTCCACTGCGTGGCCGTCAACTCCGGCACCTCGGCCCAGCACGTGGCCACCCTGGCCAGCGAGCTCCAGGAGCGCGCCGGCGGGGCCCCGGAGGTCATCGTCCCCTCCTTCACCTTCGCCGCCACCGGCAACTCGGTGGCCATCAGTGGTGCCGTGCCGGTCTTCGCCGACATCGACCCGGTGACCTTCACCCTCGACCCCGCCAGTGTCGAGGCCTCCATCACCGAGCGCACGGCGGCCATCGAGGTGGTCCACCTCTACGGTCTGCCCGCCAACATGCCGGAGATCCTCGCCATCGCCGAGCGTCACGGCCTGGCCGTCTTCGAGGACTGCGCCCAGGCGCACGGCGCCGCCATCGAGGGCAAGCCCGTGGGCACCTTCGGGGCCTGGGGCTCCTTCTCCTTCTACCCCACCAAGAACATGACCAGCCTCGAGGGCGGCATGATTACCACGGCCGACGCCGAGCTGGCCCGCCGCTGCCGCCTCATCCGCAACCAGGGCATGGGCAGCAGTACGCCAACGAGCTGGTGGGCCTCAACAACCGCATGACGGACGTGGCCGCCGCCGTCAGCCGCGTCCAGCTGACCAAGCTGGCCGGCTGGACCACTGCCCGCCAGGCCAACGCCGCGCGCCTCAACGAGCTGCTGGCGGGCGTCGAGGGCGTCGTCACCCCCTTCGTCCCCGAGGGCTACACGCACGTCTACCACCAGTACACGATCCGCCTCGAGGGGGCCACGGGCGCCGAGCGCGACGCCGTCAGGCCGCCCTGCGCGAGGAGTGGCAGGTCGGCAGCGGCGTCTACTACCCGATCCCCAACCACCGCCTGGCCTCCCTGGCCCACTACGCCGAGGGCCTCGAGCTGCCCGGAACCGAGAAGGCCGCCCGCGAGTGCCTCTCCCTGCCGGTCCACCCCTCCCTGAGCGAGGCGGACCTGGAGCGCATCGGCCAGGCCGTGGCCGCCACCGTCAAGGCAGGTGCCTGACATGGGTGAGAACGTCGCTCTCGACGGGCAGGCCACCACCGCGCTGCCCGAGGTCCACCACCTCACCGACAAGGGCACGGCGGACAACCCGCTGCGCGTGGGCCTCATCGGCCTGGGCTCCATGGGACGCCACCACGCCCGGGTCATCCGCGCCACCGAGGGCATGGAGCTCGTGGCCGTGGCCGACCCCGGCGGCGACCGCTTCGGCGTGGCCGGCGAGCTGCCGGTCCTGCCCGATGTCCACGCCCTCATTGACGCCGGGCTCGACGCCGCCATGGTGGCCGTCCCCACCGTCTACCACGAGGACGTCGCCCTGGCCCTGGCCGAGGCGGGCGTGCACACCATGGTGGAGAAGCCCATCGCCCACGACGCCGCCGCGGGCCGCCGCGTGGCCGCCGCCTTCGCCGAGCGGGGCCTGGTGGGCGCCGTCGGCTACGTGGAGCGCTGCAACCCGGCCCTGCGGGCCCTGCGCGAGCGCCTCGACGCCGGTGAGCTCGGCGAGGTCTACCAGGTCCTCACCCGCCGCCAGGGCCCCTTCCCGGCCCGCATCAGCGACGTCGGGGTCGTCAAGGACCTGGCCACCCATGACATCGACCTGACCGCCTGGGTCGCCGGTGCCCGATACACCTCCGTGGCCGCGCAGGTCACGCACCGCTCCGGCCGCCAGACCGAGGACATGATGGTGGCCACCGGCCTGCTGGAGGGCGGCATCGTCGTCAGCCACCAGGTCAACTGGCTCACCCCCTTCAAGGAGCGCGTCACGATCGTCACCGGCGAGAAGGGCGCCTTCGTGGCGGACACCCTCACCGGGGACCTCACCTTCCACGCCAACGGCACCGTGGCCTCCACCTGGGACCAGGTCGCCGCCTTCCGGGGCGTCAGCGAGGGCGACGTCATCCGCTACGCGATCCCCAAGCGCGAGCCGCTGGCCCTGGAGCAGGAGAACTTCCGCGACGCCGTGCGCGGCGTGGCCCAGCGCCACGTCACCATGGCCGAGGGCGTGGCCACGCTCGACGTCGTCGAGGCGGTCCTGACCTCGGCGAGCGAGAACCGGACGGTCGCGCTCTGAACCGCTCAGCCGCACCGAGCGGCCCCGTGGCGGGAGTGCTCGCCCGGGTCCGCTCGGTCATGGAGTCCTCCCCGTTCCTGCGCCACGTCCTGACGCTGGTCAGCGGCACGGCCACCGCCCAGGCCATCGTCTTCGGCATGACGATGATCCTCACCCGCATCTTCTCCGACGCGGACCTCGGCCAGCTGACGCGCTACACCTCGGTCGTCTCGATCATCACGGCCGTGGCGGCCCTGCGCTACGACATGACGATCATGCTTCCCCAAGAAGGACGCCTGGGCCCTGGCCTGCGCCCGCCTGGGAATGGTGTGCATCGTGGTGGTCTCGGTCGTCTCCAGCGTCGTGGCCCTCCTCCTCAAGCCGCTGGTCACCCGGTACTGGGGGGCGGATATCGCCGCCTGGATGCCGCTGCTGGGCGTGACCACGCTGCTGCTGTCGACGGTCCAGCTCCTCCAGTACTGGTACAACCGTCAGTCGGACTACCGGACGATCTCGATCAACCGGGTCGAGCAGCAGGTCGGACAGTCCCTCGGCCAGCTCGTCCTGGGGATGGCGGGGATGGTCAGTGTCGGAGGCCTGCTGATCGGTCAGACGATCGGGCAGGCCTGGGCCTTCGTCAACCTGGGGCGCAAGGCCAAGCCCTTGCACCGGCCGCTGCCGCCGAGGCGCCCACCCTGTGGCAGGTGGCCCGCCGCTACCGGCGCATGCCCCTGCTCAACGGCCTCAACGCCTTCGTCGACGCCGTGCGGCTCAACGGCATCAACCTGCTCGTGGGCTCCTACTCGGTGGCCAGCCTGGGGCAGTTCAACCTGGCCTGGCGCTGCCTGGAGGTTCCGCTGGCTCTCATCAACGCCGCCGTGGGGCAGGTCTTCTTCCACAAGCTCGCCACTCTGCGTCCCGGACAGATGCGCCCCCTGGTCCGCCAGGTCACCAAGCGGGTCCTCATCATCAGGGACCGCGCCGTTCGTCCTGCTCTACATCCTGTCGCCCTGGCTCTTCCCCCTGCTCTTCGGCAGCGGCTGGACCGAGGCCGGCAGCTTCGCCAGGGCCCTGACCCCCTGGCTGTTCATCCTCCTGGTCACCTCCCCGCTGTCGACTCTCTTCGTCGTCACCGAGAACCAGGACTGGCTACTCCTGTTCTCGGTGGTCTACGCCGCCGTCCCCCTGGCCTGGCTCTGGTTCAGCCCGTACTCGCTGCTGACGACCACCTACGTCCTGGGCGCCCTCATGTGCCTCATCCTGGTGGTGCAGATCCTCATGGCCGACGCCGCCGCCCGCCGCTTCGACGCCAGGCCCCCCGCCAGTGAGGCCGACGAGGGCCACTACGAAGCCGCTGACGACTCCGGGGCCGCAGCCGGCACGCCCGAGGATCAGTAGGATCTCGAGTACTGGGCGATGGCGGCCTCGTAGGCGCGGCCGTAGGAGCGCGCCACCTGGCTGGGGGAGAAGGCCCGCGGCAGCGTGTTCTGGATGTCGCGCGCCGTGAGGTCCGTGCACCGTCCCATGACGTCGACGACGGCCCTGGCCCACGCGGCGGGGTCGTCCTGAGAGACGATCTCGCTCACTGAGGGATCCAGGAAGCTGGTGTGCGCCCCCCGGTCACTGGTGACCACCGGGCGGCCGGCGGCAACGGCCTCGGCTGCACCCAGGAAGAAGGTCTCGGCGAGCGTGGGCACGAGGAAGAGGTCGCTGTCGGCCAGGACCTGCTGCACCTGATCGCCCGGCAGCTGACCGGTCAGCTCCAGGTCGACGCCCAGGTCGGTCGCGAGATCAGTGCAGCGATCGGCCAGGGGACCGCCACCCACCCAGGTCAGCCGGGCTGGAACCCCCTGCTGCGCCAGCGCCGCAACCGCTTCTACGGCCAGGTCCGGGCGCTTGCGCTCGATGAGCCCCCCGATGCCGACGATCCGCAGCGTGTCACGACCCAGCTCGATGCTGCGGCGCGGCGCCGGCTCCTCAGGCATGGTGACCTCGTTGGGGACCGTCAGGATCTCGCCCTCGGGGCGGTAGGCCCGCAGGTCGGTGGCGAGCTGGTCGGAGACGGTGGTGACGACGTCGGGCCGGCGCTCCAGGCGCAGAACCACCTGAGCCCCCGCCCGTGCCAGGGAGCCGAGCTCGGCGCCGCGCTGGGCGATCCCCGACCAGTGCTCCGTGTGGAGCCACGGCTGACGGGGCCGGCCCAGGGCGTAGGGCAGGAGGGTGGAGACCGCGTGGGTGTGGACGACGTCGCTGCCGTGAGTCAGCGCCGTCAGCTCCCGCCTGGCCGCGAGCACCTCGTGGGGCCGCGACAGCGACATGGGCAGGCGCACGACGGGCAGCCCCATCACCCGGTCGTGGCGCACCCCGTCGTCGACGGAGGCCGAGGCGAGGTGGACGACGCGAATATCGTGACCGGCCGCCGCCATGGAGGCGGCGTGGCGTGCCACGAAGACCCCCAGACCCGGTGAGCGGTGCGTGGGGAACCAGGTGGTGACGATGGTGACGCGCATGATGCTGCCCAGGGAGCCAGTGCGGGCGATCAGCCGGGCAGGTGCTCGGTGAGGGCCTGGACCACTCGGGCCGCGGCGTTGCCGTCCCCGTAGGGGTGGGCATCGGCGTCGGCGGGCTCGGTCGGCCTGGTACGGGAGGCGGCGTCGACCAGGGCCTGACCGGGCTCGACCAGGACGTTCCAGCCCAGGTCGACGGTCTCGACCCACTCGGTCTGGGGACGCACCGTGGTGCACGGCGCCCGCAGGAGGAAGGCCTCCTTCTGCAGGCCGCCGGAGTCGGTGACCACGCCGCGGGCGTGCAGGGTCGAGGCGACGAGCTCGGGGTAGGCCAGGGGCGGGTGCATCCGCAGGTTGCCCGAGTCCTCCAGGGTGATGCCGTGCTCGGCGCACTTGGCCACCAGGCGCGGGTGGGCCAGGAGCACCACCGGGTGATCGACCGCCGCCAGCGACTCCAGGATGGAGCGCAGGCGCTCGGGGTCGTCGGTGTTCTCCGCCCGGTGGATGGTGGCCAGCGAGTAGCCGCCCTCGGGCAGGTCCAGCTCGGTCATGACGGGGGAAGGGGTATCGATGACGGAGTCGCGCACCGAGAACAGGATGTCGGTCATCACGTCGCCCACGACGACGGTGCGCTCGGCCAGGCCCTCGTCCGCCAGGTGGGCGGCCCCCACCTCGGTCGGTGCCAGCAGCAGGTCGGCGGCGTGGTCGGTCAGGATCCGGTTGATCTCCTCGGGCATGGCCCGGTTGAAGGAGCGCAGGCCCGCCTCCAGGTGGGCGATGGGCACGTGGAGCTTGACGGCGGACAGCGCCCCGGCCAGCGTGGAGTTCGTGTCCCCGTAGACCAGGACCCAGTCGGGGCGATGGGTCTCGATGGTCTCGTCCATGGCCGCGAGCATCGTGCCGGTCTGCACCCGTGCGACCCCGAGCCGACCCCGAGGTGGACGTCCGGGGCCGAGATCCCCAGGTCGCTGAAGAAGACGTCGGAGAGCATCGGGTCGTAGTGCTGCCCGGTGTGAACAATCACATGGTCGATGCCGGCCTCTCGGAAGGCGGCGTCGATCGGGGCTAGCTTGACGAACTGGGGCCGGGCGCCCACCACTGACATGACACGCATGGTTGAGACTCTACCGTGACTGCCCGGGCCCCGGTGCCACCGCGCACTAGGGAGTCAAGGACGCGGAGGCCTTTTCGAACGGTCGTGAACATCGTTGGGGCGGCGCTGAAAGGGCGGCGCTTCCTCGGAGGTCGCCCCCGGCCGCTGACCGCCGCCGCGAGGTGCCGGACCGCCGACGTCGTGTCATAACTGTGATCGGCCGATGGTACTATCATTCGCGCTCGAGTCTGTCTGCCTGGTGCGGCCGCGCCTGGTTCCTGAGATACCCCCTAAAGGAGGCGAGGCACCGTATGGCTGCGATCGTCTACCACGCCCCTTTCCCCCTGGATCGGGAGGCGTCGTCGGCGTCCGGTATCCGGCCTGTGCGCATGCTCGACGCCTTCCGGGAGCTCGGTTACACCGTGCTGGACGTGACCGGCTCGGCCCGGGAGCGGTCCCACCGCCTGCGTGCCCTGAAGGACCGCCTCCAGGGAGGGGAGCGCATCGAGTTCCTCTACTCCGAGTGCGCGACCATCCCCACCATGCTGACTGAGCCGCGCCACCTCCCGCCCCACCCTTCGTCGACCCGGCGCTCATGGGGCTGATGCACCGGCATGGCGTACCCACGTCCCTGTTCTACCGGGACATCTACTGGGCCTTCCCCGACTACCGCGAGCGGGTCGGGGCCGCGCTGGCCACGGCCATGGGCTGCGTCTACCGCTACGACCTGGCCTGGTACTCGCGCTACATCGACCGCCTCTACCTGCCCTCGATGCGTATGGGCGCCCACGTCCCGGGGTTCCCCGAGGAGCGCATGGCCCCGCTGCCCCCGGGCTGCGAGATCGTTGACGAGGCGCCCTCCTCCCGCCCCGACGGCGAGCTCCACCTGCTCTACATCGGCGGGCTGGGCGGCCACTACCGGCTCCAGGAGTGCCTGCGCGCCGTCGTCGACGTGCCCGGCACCAGCCTGACCATCTGCACCCGCCCCGACCAGTGGGAGACGGCCGGCGACCAGTACGCCGACCTGGTGGAGGCCGCCGGCGGCCGGATCGAGGTCGTGCACCGTTCCGGGGAGGAGCTCGCCGCCCTCTACGAGCGCGCCGACCTGTGCGTCCTGTTCGTCGAGCCGGACCCGTATCGGGAGTTCGCCTCCCCGGTCAAGCTCTACGAGTACCTCGGACGCGGCAAACCGGTCATCGCCTCCCAGGGACCCTGGCCGCCGAGGTCGTGGGCGCCGCCGGTGCCGGCTGGACCCTTCCCTACGACGCCGCAGTGCTCTGCGGGCTGCTGCGCAGGCTCCTCCAGCACCCCCAGGAGGTCGCCGAGGCCGCCGGCCGGGCCCGGCAGGCCCGCCAGGAGCACACCTGGCTCAGTCGGGCGCGCACGGTCGCCCAGGACATGCAGGCGGTTCGGGCCGGCGCACTGGCTCAGGCCCGCACGCTGCGAGCAGGAGGGGACCGATGAGCGCACGGGGTTTCGTCAAGGCGTCGCTGGGCGCCGTGGTCCTCGGCGGCGCCGCGGCCGCGCTGGCGACGGCGGTGACGTCGCGTCGGTGCGCCCGTTCCGGTCGAGCCGACGGCGTCCTGCTGGCCACCCGCATCCACCTGCCCGAGGCCGCAGCCGCCTCCTTCCGGCTCGACAGCGTGGAGAAGGCGCTTGTGGCCGATGGGATGGCGGTGCGGGTCCTCACCAGCCGGGCCCCGGCCGACGCGCCGCAGGGTGAGCCCGATCCTGAGGGGGTCGAGGTCTCGCGCTGGCCGGTCCTGCGGGACTCCTCGGGCTACCTGCGCGGCTATGTGCCCTACCTGTCCTTCGATCTGCCCCTGGCTCTCAGGCTGCTGATGGCCCCTCGGCCGGAGGCGATCCTCGTGGAGCCGCCCCCGACGACCGGTGCGGTCGTGCGGGTAGTGGCGGCCCTGCGCGCGATTCCCTACGTGTGGTACGCCGCGGACGTCTGGTCGGCGGCAGCGGCCTCCACCGGTGCGGCCGACATCGTCGTGCGGGCCGTCGAGAAGCTCGAGGCATTCGCCGTCGGCGGGGCGACTCGGGTCATCGCCGTCAATGACGGAGTCGCCCAGTCCGTCGCCGAGCTCGTGAACGCGGCACCGGACGACGAGTCCTGGGCGCAGCGGATACGGGTCGTGCCCAACGGGATCGACACCGCTGTCTTCGACGCCCACGGGCCGACCCCCTCCGAGCCGGACCGTGCGCGGATCGGGCTGAGCGGGCCGTACTTCGTCTACGCCGGAACGGCCTCGGAGTGGCAGGGCGCCGACGTCTTCGTCCACGCCCTGGCCCAGGTGCGACGCACCCACCCGAAGGCCCAGCTGCTCTTCCTGGGCCGGGGAACGGCCTGGCAGGAGATCACCCAAGCCGCCTCCCAGCTGCCCGCAGGGCCCCGACGGCGCCCCGGCCGTCATCATGCACCCGGCCGTGCCCGCGGCCGAGGCCGCCGTAGTGGCAGCGGGGCGCCGCAGCAGCCCTGGTGTCCATCAAGCCCGGGCAGGGCTACGACTTCGCCTACCCCACCAAGGTCCTCTCCGCCCTGGGATGCGGCACACCGGTGCTCTTCGCCGGTCGCGGGCCGGTGTCCGCGGACGTGCGCGACTTCGACCTGGGGATGGGCGGCCGAGCACGACGCGGCGGCGATCGCCGAGGCCATGCGCACGGCGCTGGACACCTACGACGCCGAGATCGCCTCGGGTGCGCGGCCCGCCACGGCGCAGCGCTTCCACGACTGGGTCGAGGACCATCGCTCGCTGCGTGCCACGGGGCAGTCCGCCGCCCGCGTCGTGCAGGAGGCCGCCGGCAGGCCGGTGACAGCAGCGAGGAGAGTGCAGGGGTCCATGAGGTACGTCGAGTGAGTGAGGCGCAACGTTGGTGACCAACAGCCTGGTCGACTGGTTCAACACCCTGCCAACCGCGGTCCTGCTTCTGTCTGCGCTCTTCGGGGTCGGGTGGCTCGTGCTGCGCGCCGCCGGGATGAGAGGGATCCGTCCCGTCGCGCTGGCCCCGACCATCAGCGCCCTCATCCTGACGGCCGACGGGCTCTTCCAGGCCGCCGTCGGCAAGCCCTGGGGCTGGATCCCCGTCATGGTGACGACCGCGCTCCTGGCCCTTGCCGCCACCACGGCGAAGCGTCTCATCGACCGCTGGGACCCGGGGATCCTCCTCATGCCCGAGGACCAGCGGGAGGGCATGACCATGCGCACCGACGGCGGACGCGCCGAGCGCAGGCTCTTCCTGACGGTCCTGGTGTTCTGGGCCGTCACCGCGCTGCCCGTCATTCTCACGATCCCGCCCAACGCGGTCTCCCAGAGCGGTGACGCCCTCTACCACTACATGCAGGTCGCCATCATCGAGCGCGAGGACTACGCCTCGATGTTCAACCCGAACGCCGGCATGTTCGGGCTCACGAGCCACGCGGGCTTCTACCCGATCGTGTGGCACCAGGTCGCCAGCCTGGGAGCGTGGAGCTGGCGCGAGACGCTCATCGCCAACAACGTCCTGCTGCTGGCCGTGGCGCTGGTGTGGTACCTCGGCCTGGTCTACCTGGCTCGTACCGCCCTGCCCAAGGTCCGCCACGCCCCCTACCTGGCACTGGCCGCCTCGCTCCTGGCTCCGGTCTTCCCCTGGCGGCTCACCTACGGTGCGGCGCTGTGGCCCTACTGCATGGCGGTGGCCACCTGCCCGGCCGTCATCGCCATGTCGATCGAGTGCTGGCGCCGTGCCCGCACCCTCATGGTGGTGGCCGCGCGGGAGCAGAACACGTCGGTTTGGGGCGCACGGGCGCGTGCCGCCATGGCGTTGAGCGCCATCATCCCCTTCTTCGTCGGGTCCTGCCTCATCCACACCTCAGCGGCGGCGATGCTCCTGTGGCCGCTGTTCGGCATCCTCCTGTGCCAGGCGGTGCACTCGGGGATCAGGAGCTGGCGCTGCGAGCGACGCGCTCAGGCCGCGGCCTGGTGGATCGGCGCCGTCCTGGCGGTGGTCGCGCTCGTCGCCTTCGTCGTGCTGCCCGGTCCCCAGCAGCACCACTTCGGCAGGTACACCGAGCTGGACTGGAGCAACCTGACCACCAAGCTCCTCATCCCCATCACCCTGGACTACTTCGGCGGCTGGGCCATCGAGTGGATCGAGATGCCGCTGGCGACCCTGAGCCTCCTGGGCGCGGCGATCTGCCTGTGGCGGCGGCGCAACTGGGAACTCGTCGTGGGCTGGATCCTCAGCATGTCCCTCATCCTGGCCGCCATCGCCCCCATCCCGGTGCTCTCATCGATCACCGGCCTGTTCTACCGGGTCCCCCACCGCATCAAGGCGATGACCGCCGTCCTGGCGGTGCTCCTCGTCGTCGTCGCCCTGGACGCGCTGCGCACGTGGCTCAGCCCGCTGGGAGCGCGGGCCGGCTCCGCGCTGCGCGCAGCCCTGGGACGTATCGGCCTGGCCTCGGTGAGCACGGCGGTGCTCAGGGCGGGGGCCGCCGTCGCCGCCCTGGCCGTGTGCCTGCCCATCATGCTGATCGGGAGCCGGGCCGTGGCCACCGACGTACGCGAGGGATATCTTCCCGTGCACGGAGACACCCGCTTCATCGCGGATACGGCCGAGCTCGACATGATCCGCCGCCTGCCCGACGAGCTGCCGGACAACGCCGTCGTCATCGGTGACCCGGTGGCCGGGACCGGCTACATCCCCATCCTCACCGGTATGCGCAGCGTGTGGGTCTTCCCCGGTCAGGCCGCCGACGACCAGGACGGGATCTACCTGCGCGAGAACTTCAACCGGATTCACACCGACCCCCACGTGTGCGAGCTCCTCCAGCGGCACGGGATCCAGTACTTCTACGCCGACAAGGACATCGTCTTCAACGGCAACCGGCTCAGCAAGTTCCGACCCGGCCTCTACGGGGTCGACACCTCCAGCGGCTTCACCCTCGTCGACTCCGGCGGCACGGCCTCGCTGTGGCGCATCGACATCTGCGACTGACGGACTGCTGACGCTCTGACGGCGCCCGCATCGGGGCCTACTGAGCTCTCAGCTCATGGGGGCGACGGGCTCGGCGCCCCAGGTCCCGTCCAGGAACAGCCGCGTCCACAGGCCCGTCGAGGCGGCCCCCCTGGCCATGCGCAGGATCTGCTCGGCGTAGGGCATGGGGGCGTTGAAGGCCTCGAAAGCCATGGGGTGGTGCAGCATGGTGCGCATGGAGACCGCTCGGGACAGCGCCGTGCGGGTGCCGGTGACGGTCAGCGCTGCCATGAGCGCTCGCCGCGGTCCAGCCGGGATCCGCGCGGCCGGCGCCTCGAAGAGCTGGGAGGCAGTGCCCGTCGCCTCGCCGTAGACCTCCGCCGTGAACTGCGCGTACCAGTCGCGAGTGGCGGTCAGCTCCTCCGATCCCCGCAGCCAGGCGTGCCACATCTCGGTGTCGAGCATCGGCAGCGCCCAGCCGTATCCGAAGGCCTCGTAGGCCTTGAAGGACCCGTTGATGTACTTGGCCTGACGTTCCTGGAGGTTGACCCACTCCAGGAGCTCCTGGATGCAGCGTCCGCCTCCGGGCAGGTCCTCGCCCGGGTTGGTCGGGAAGGAGACCTCCTGGGCTCCCTGCATCACTGCCCGGCGCAGCAGGGGCAGGTGGCGCCACGCATCTCGGTCCCCCTGAAGCAGCGAGTGGTGGTGGGCCACGGCGGTGAGTACCTCGCTGCGTGAGGGGCTGCCCTCGAGCAGGTGCTCGTCATGCATGTTGCCGACGATCGTGTGGCCGGGTAGGAACACCGCATCGGTGTCGATCAGGGCCTTGCGGCGCATCTGGAGCAGGGCGTACCAGTCCTGGACGTGTGGCAGGGAGGTCAGGCCCCAGGTACGCCTCTGGAAGTCGACGCCGTCGGGCCCGGCCCAGGTACGAGCCACTTCGGCGGGGTCCAGGTCGACCGTGAACCAGTCCAGCTCGAGCGCCTCGGCCACGCCTCGGGAGATGGCGACCTCGGAGCTGCCCGGCACCCCGTAGGTGAAGGTCACCACGTCGCGGGCCCCGTGGCGCTTGAGCCAGACGGCCAGCAGGCGGGAGTCCAGCCCACCGGAGAGCGGAACGAGGATCTGGCGGCCGTCGATGTCCTGAAGGACGCGCTCGACCGCGGTGTCGAGCGCGGTGCGGAAGACGCCCGCAAACTCCTCTGGGGAGGTGATCGGGTCGGCGGCGTACCGGTAGGTCTCCCACGAGCGGCTGCTCCAGGTGCCGTCGGGGCGCAGTTCCACCACCGAGCCGGCCGGGGTGGCGTAGACCTCGTGGGCCAGTGTCCGCGTCCCCGGTGTGAAGCCCGCGTGCAGGAAGACCTCGGCGGCCTCCTCGTCGCGCACCCAGGTCGGGGCGTGGCGGCGCAGCTCCTCAGGGTCGTCGCTGATGACCCAGGTGTCGCCCGCGCGGGTGAACAACAGGTGGTGGGAACGGGTGCGGTCCGTGGTCAGGCGCACGAGACCGTCATCGGCCTCGATGAGTGTCCAGGCCCCCGTGCGCCGCTCGGGCTGCTCGCGCCGCAGGGACTCCAGGTCACCGGACCCGGGCGGTAGCGGTCGCCACAGGTGGTACTGGGGCGCTGGGGACGCTGTGGGCTCATTGCCCGCTGGACCGTGTGTCCACGTCGGAGACGTCAGGTGAAGGCGGTATCCGGAAGGGGGACGTGTCCGTGCGGTCCGTGTGGTCCAAGTCGTGCATGTGGACATGGTAAGCGCCGTATCATACGGAGGGCTGCTACCCGAGCCGCCATCTGAGCATCAACCTGAGCCTCAGCCTGATCCGTCGGAAGGACCAACCCGTATGCGCATCGCCGTCGTCGCCCTGGGCAAGATCGGACTGCCTCTGGCCGTCCAGTACGCAGACAAGGGCCACGAGGTCATCGGGGTCGACGTCAACCCCGCCGTCGTCGAGGCCGTCAACGCTGGAATCGAGCCCTTCCCCGGCGAGGCCCACCTGGCCGAGAAGCTCGCCGCCCTGAGCCCCGCCACCGGCAACGGCGCCCTGCGCGCCACCACCGACTACGCTGAGGCCATCCCGAGGCCGACGCCATCGTCCTGGTCGTGCCGCTCTTCGTCAACGACGCCACCTGGGAGCCGGACTTCGCCTGGATGGACGACGCCACCCGCTCCCTGGCCGCCCACCTGACCCCCAACACCCTCATCTCCTACGAGACCACCCTGCCCGTGGGCACGCTGCGGGGCCGCTTCAAGCCCATGATCGAGGAGATCAGCGGCCTGAAGGAGGGGACCGACTTCCACCTCGTCTTCAGCCCCGAGCGGGTCCTCACCGGCCGCGTCTTCGCCGACCTGCGCCGCTACCCCAAGCTCGTGGGCGGTCTGGACGAGGCCGGTACCCAGGCCGGCATCGCCTTCTACGAGTCCGTCCTCGACTTCGACGAGCGCGACGACCTGCCCCGTCCCAACGGCGTGTGGGACATGGGCACCGCCGAGGCCGCCGAGATGGCCAAGCTCGCCGAGACCACCTACCGCGACGTCAACATCGGCCTGGCCAACCAGTTCGCCGTCTACGCCGACAAGGCCGGCTTCGACATCGAGCGCGTCATCGAGGCCTGCAACTCCCAGCCCTACTCCCACATCCACCGCCCCGGCATCGCGGTGGGCGGGCACTGCATCCCGGTCTACCCGCGCCTGTACCTGTCCACCGACCCCGACGCCTCCGTGGTGCGCACCGCCCGCACCTTCAACGCCACGATGCCCGCCTACGTGGTGGGTCGGGCCACCGAGGTGCTCGGCTCGCTCGAGGGCCTGCGCGTCGTCGTGCTGGGGGCCTCCTACCGCGGCAAGGTCAAGGAGACCGCCTTCTCCGGGGTCTTCCCCACCGTGGAGGCCCTGCGCGAGGCCGGCGCCGAGGTCCTCGTCCACGACCCCATGTACACCGACGAGGAGCTGGCCGGCTTCGGCTGGACCCCCTACCACCTGGGGGAGCAGGTCGACGTCGCCATCGTCCAGGCCGACCACCCCGAGTACGGCGAGCTCTCCGCCGCCGACCTGCCCGGGCTGCGCCTCCTGCTGGACGGGCGCCGCGCCACCGACGCCGCCAAGTGGACCGGTGTGCCGCGCCTGACCATCGGCGGAGGCGAGTGACCCCGGAGGCGCTCTGAGGTCGGCAGAAGGAATGACTGCGAGCGTGGCGGCGGGGCTGTCCGGAGACTCCGGCTGGATCCTGACGGCCGCCACGCTCGTCGTGGCCGGTCTGCTACTGGTGCCCGGCTGGATCGTGGGACGCGCGGCGCGCCTTGCCGCACTGCCGTCGCTGGCGGTGGCTCCCGCGCTCGGCTCGGCGATCATCGCGGCGGCGGAGATCCTCGCCCACACCCTCGCGTTGCCCTGGCTCCCCCGGGGGTGGGCGGTGATCGCCGGCCTGACGGCGGTCGTGGCGTTGATGGCACGGCTGATCGTCGGTGCCCCACCGGAGCATGCGCGACGAGCGGCGTCGCCGGGCCGGGCCGAGTGGGCGATCCTGGCTGCAGGCCTGAGCGTGGCCGTCGCCCTGCCGGCCGGGGTGATCCTGTCCGTCCTGCCGAGCCCCGGCTACCCGGCGCAGGCCTTCGACGCCACCTTCCACCTCAACGCGGTGGCGGCCATCCGCGAGGGCGGCAACGCCTCTATGCTGGGAGGCCTGTCCGCCCTGTACTCCGGCCGCGCCGTCTACTACCCCACGGTCTGGCACGGGGTGGTGGCGCTGGCACCGGGCAGCCCGGCCCCGGTCAGTACCGCGGGGGTGCTGGCCCTCACCGCGGTGGTCTGGCCGCTGAGCCTGCTGGGGCTGCTCGCTCGGGCCACCGGTCTCGACGCCACCCGGGCCTCGGAGATGGACCGAGTCCGCCGCAGGCAACGGACCTGCGCGGTCGCCGCTGTGCTGGCGCTCAGCGCCGCAGTGGTGGGCTTCCCACTGCTGCCCATGACGGCCTTGGCAGTGTGGCCCTACGCCCTGAGCGTTGCGGGGCTTCCCGGCGTCCTCGTGCTCTACGACCAGCTGCGTCAGGAAACCGCCTCGTGGCGCCTGCGTCTGGTACTGGTCCTCCTCGCCCTGGCCGCCGCCGGCGGCGTGGTGGCCGCGCACGGCACCGGCCTGTTCAACCTCGCCGTCCTGAGCCCACCCTTCTTGGTCAACCTCCTCGTCTCCCGATGGCGTCGCTGCGCCACCAGGCGGGGCGGCCGCGCCCTCCTGGTGGCCGGAGCGGTTGCGTCCGTGCTGGTCCTGGCCGTGGGGGCCTGGGTCATGCGCGCCTCCCTGGCCTCTGTCCTGGGCTATCAGCGCCCGGCCGGGGGAGTGGGCGGCATCGTGGCGACCCTGGGGCAGGCGCTCATCGACCTGCCGATGTATGGGGCGGTCCCGGGGGCCTCCGTGCCCGTCGGGATCGTGTTCGGCGGACTCACCCTGGCGGCGGCATGGTCGGCACGTGCACAGCGGGATCAGCGCCCCTGGCTCGTCATGTGGCTCCTGTCGCTGCTGCTTGTGGTCCTCGTGGGGGGACCCCAGTGGGCCGGCCGTCAGCTCGGGGCGCCCTGGTACCTCCAGAAGGCCCGGATCCTTCCGCTTGTCATCCTGCCGGCGCTCGTCCTCATGGTGCAGGCCGGGGCCGGGCGGCCTGGGACGACGACTGTGGGGGCTGCTGCGTCGACTGGCCTCACGGGTCGGCGGGGCCCAGCCGCAGCGTGCGGCGGTGGCCATGCTGGCAGCGCTTGTACTTCTGCCGGTGGCTGGCACGGGTCCCCCTGGAGCGCAACCTCGTCGCCTCCGTCTACGACCCGCAGCGCATCAAGTACGGGACCTTGCTGACCGAGGACGCCCTGGCGCTCATTGAGCGCTCGAGGAGCGTCCTGCCTCAGGACGCGGTCGTCCTCAGGCGCCATCGCGAGGGCCGCCCACCTGTGGTCCGTGGGCGGGGTCCACGTCGTCTACCCGACGCGTGACCAGACAGCACCTGGAACCCCGGGTGCGACCCTGCCCTCTGCCTGGCCCACCCTGGGGCAGAAGGGCTCCCGGACCTGCGCGCTCCTCAACCAGCTGGGCGTGCGCTACTTCTACAGCAGCTCGGACGCCACGGCCGCGGGCTCCGTGGCAGGCGCAGCCCCCTGCGCTGGGACGCCCCGCTGACCCGGATCCCTCAGCGAGGGGCTCGAGCTCATCGACTCCCAGGGCAGCACCTCACTGTGGCGCATCACCGCCTGCGACTGAGGGGGTTTGCTCCACGATCCTGAGTCAGGAGACGGGAGGCAGGGCGGAGACGCGTGTGGGGCCCCGCAGGGACCCCACACGTCACGACTCGTCGATGGCGGCTCGATGGCGGCGCCGCCGGTCACTGCCCCTGAGCGGCGTACTTGGCCTCGACCTCAGCCTTGAGCGGGCGC